>PPCM01000015.1_pt1 | contig 478775 bp, 451 predicted proteins | sample 1555541 | NCBI WGS metagenome assembly PPCM01 (sample SAMN05284479, study PRJNA326546) | Marine sediment metagenome, whole genome shotgun sequencing project. | isolation source: marine sediment | place: Germany: Wadden Sea | collected 2012-09-05
TAGGTGTGCCCAGCATGGGTACAATCTAACGGGTTAAAGTCCCGAGCGCATCCTGGTAGTGGAAAGCGCATAGCCTAAGACAAGGGTGTCCATCGCGAGGTGGAATCTGAAGGAAGTCCGTGGGCAAATCTCTGGTCTGACGAACAGAAATCACATATAAGGCATACATCTGTGGGTAAGGTTGCCTAACAAACTAAAGCCCGATAACTACTCGAAAACAGGTGGTGTAAATGTGGCAGATAGATAGAGAGGAAGATTGTGTTCTTACCTGGGGAGGTCTGATGGATATGTCATGATGATGGATTTCTAAATGACAACCCATGCAGTGATGTATGGCTGAACTATCAGAAGTCAGCAGACGTCATAGTACTGTTTCGGCTATAGACGAAACAGGAAGGACTGAACGATGGAGGTTTTGTGGAGGTGAAAGTCACAAAGAATTATGATGAAAGCAGAAAACTTCATAAAGAAGGCTGTCAATGGGAAAGTAGAGTGGAACTTGAGGATACCATAGAAGTGCCTAGTGATTCTTTGACGGCTGAACAGAAACAAGACGACCGAAAAGCATATGATAGTATGCTTCTTGAGAAGATTCTAGACAAAGAAAATATGAATTTAGCATATAAGAATGTCAGAAGAAACAAAGGAAGCCATGGGATTGATAAATTAACTATAGATGAACTTCTAGAGTATTTAAAAGAACATGGTGCAGAACTTCGAGAGGAAATACTATCGGGGAAATATTCCCCCAAAGCCGTTAGACGAGTAGAGATTCCGAAAGATAACGGTCAGAAAAGGAAACTTGGCATACCAACTGTAGTTGATAGAGTCATCCAACAGTCAATGCTCCAAGTGCTAACTCCAATATTTGAGAAGAGATTCTCGGATAACAGTTATGGATTTAGGCCAAAACGAAGTGCTCATGATGCACTCCAGCAAAGTAAAAGATTTATGAACGATGGTAACATGTTTGCTGTAGACTTAGATCTAAAATCATACTTTGATACACTTAATCATGACATACTAATGGGTCTAGTCTATAAGGAAGTCAAGGACAAGAGGGCCATTACTTTAATTAGGAAATACCTTCAAGCAGGTGTTATGGAGAAAGGCGTGATTACAAAATCACAAAAGGGCGTACCGCAAGGTGGTCCGCTTAGTCCACTGCTATCAAACATTATGCTTGATGTTCTTGATAAAGAGTTGGAGCAGAGAGGTTTGTGTTTCGTAAGATACGCAGACGACTGTAACATCTATGTGAAAAGTGAAAGAGCTGCGCATAGAGTGATGGCAAGCATTACGAACTTCATTGAAGGCAAACTCAAGCTTGAAGTAAATGAAGAGAAAAGTTCGGTGTGTAAACCAACGAAGCTAAAATTTCTAGGCTACTCCTTTTACAATTCAAGGGGGAGCGTAGAGCTCAGAGTGCATGAGAAATCAATCAAGAATTTAAAATCGAAGCTGAAGTACCTAACTGGCAGAAGTAGAATTGGCAACATCAAAATTACTTTTGCAAGACTTAAGCAGATTATCATTGGTTGGGTGAATTACTTTAAATTGGCTAGGGTAAAAACGAAGCTGAAAGAAATCGATGAATGGCTGAGACGACGCATTCGAATGGCTTACTGGAAACAATGGAAGAAGCCTTCTACAAAATTCAAGAATCTCAGGAGACTTGGAATAGATGAGAGCAAAGCGTTTGAGTTTGGGAACACAAGGAAAGGCTACTGGAGAATATCCAATAGCCCTGTACTTAACATGTCAATCACAAATGCACTTCTAAAGAAAGCTGGATTAATATCCTTATCTGAGGTATATGCAAAAGTAAGTTAATCTATCGAACCGCCGTGTACCGAACGGTACGCACGGTGGTGTGAGAGGACGGTAATTAAATTAATTAATTACCTCCTACTCGATTTTATGATTAAATCTACCATAGAGAAGAAGGTGAAAAAATGAATGAATTCTCATTAGAATCACTAAAAGTAGGCGATGAGCTACAAGGTTATTTTATCGTTAAAAGTGTCAACGTTAAAACGTCAAGCAATAATAAATTGTACTTGGATTTAATGTTAGGTGATCAAACTGGTGAAATTAACGGTAAAGTATGGGATGCCAATGAAGATATGGTGGAACAGTTTGTTGCTGGTGCTGTTGTGAAAGCAAAAGGCACGGTGACCTCGTGGCAAAGCAATCTTCAGTTAAAAATTATTCGTATTCGTATTGCGGCTGAATCAGATGATATCAATTACGATACACTTGTACAATCAGCACCATTAAAACCACAAGATATGTATACCTATATTGTAGGGATTATTGATGATATGAAAAATGAAGACATCAAAAGACTGGTTAAATTTCTTGTAGAAGAAAAGGAAGATAAGTTTTTGACTCATCCGGCAGCCAAAAGACATCATCATGCAATACGGTCGGGACTTATTTATCATATCTACAGGATGTTACAATCTGGTGTGGCATTAAGTTCGGTATATAGTAATATCAATACAGATTTATTATATGCAGGTATCATTTTACACGATCTTGAAAAAATCAACGAAATGGCGGCAGATAAATTAGGTATCGTATCGGATTACACTAAAGAAGGACAACTGCTTGGGCACATTATTATGGGCATCAAGCGTATTGATGAAGCAGCAAAAGACTTAGATGTTTCCGATGAAGTGTCTCAGTTGTTGCAGCATATGATCTTGACCCATCATTATGAGCCAGAGTACGGATCACCTAAAAAGCCAATGATGCCTGAAGGTGAACTACTGCATTATATCGATATGATCGATGCGAGAATGTATGATATGGATAAGGCACTAAGTAACATTGAAGTCGGTGAGTTTTCGGACCCAGTATTTGTACTGGATAGAAGAAGAATTTATAAGGCCGATTTGTAAGAGAGTAGATTAAATTGTAAAGAGGGAACCAGCAAAGGAAACTTTGCTGGTTTTTTTATGTACATTCTTAGCAATTGTATTCCACCTATCTTACCAAATAGTGCCTACTTCTAACATGTTAGAAAATCAGATAAACTGTTAAATACGTTATGAGTGTTAGAAGGAGAAGTAAATGAAAAAAAATAATAATTACGAATTACTATTAAATGATGCACAGCGATGCTTACAGTGCAAAAATGCTAGGTGTCAAAAGGGATGTCCTATTGGAACTGCAATACCTGAGATGGTACGGTTACTTTTAAGTAATCAAGACAAAGAGGCTGGTGAAATGTTATTCAAGAACAATCCACTGAGCGTCGTATGCTCACTTATTTGCCCACACGAAAAACAGTGTGAAGGGAATTGTATTCTTGGAATCAACGGTGATGCTTTAAAAATAAGTGCTATAGAACAGCACGTTTCAAATCAATATTTAAATAAAAAGGCTTGTCAAATCGAGAATAGTCATGTGGGAAAAGTTGCAATTGTTGGCAGTGGTCCTGCAGGAATTAGTATAGCTTTTTTATTGGCAATAAAAGGCTATGACATTACTATGTATGATGCAAACGATCAGATTGGTGGTGTATTACGATATGGTATTCCTGAGTTTAGATTGCCAAAAGCCATTTTGGATAGACTCAAAGATAAGTTATTGGAAATGGGAGTAAAAATTCGCCCTAATACATTGATAGGGCCAGTTATTACGATTCATGATTTATTTAGCGATGGATTTGAAGCTGGTTTTATTGGAACCGGTGTTTGGAATCCAAGAAAATTGAATATATCAGGTGAAAGTCTAGGACATGTACACTACGCCATTGATTATCTAAAAAGTCCTCAGTATTATGAGCTTGGCAAGAAAGTATGTGTAATTGGTGCAGGAAACGTTGCGATGGATGCAGCAAGAACAGCAATCAGAAATGGTGCAGAAAAAGTTGTCGTAATGTACCGAAAAGGTCAAGAGGATATTTCTGCAACAAACCATGAAGTAGAAAGTGCAATGAATGAAGGTATTGATTTTATGTTTTTCTCTAGCCCCATTTCAATTAATGACCATGGTATTAGATACGCAATAAAAAGCAAGGATGGTAATACAATAGAGCAAGAACTAAATGTTGATTCAATTATTATAGCGGTGAGTCAAGGGCCTAGAAGCAATATTGTCTCTAAGACAAAAGAAATTCAAACAAATGCCTCTGGCCTCGTGATAACAAATGATCAAGGTCAGACGACCAAACCTGGAGTTTTTGCTTCAGGAGATGTTGTAATAGGTGCAAAGACTGTTGTGGCTGCAGTGCATTATTCGAAAGGTGTCGCAGAGGCAATACATGAATATGTACAGTCGAATAGGTAGTGAAAAAAAATTATTCAATTATTGTGACCAACCACTTTGAATTAACGTCTATATTAGTGAAGGCTAAAAAAGGAGTGTTATTGTGGAAGAATCAAAAATTATTAAGCTTTTCGTAAAAAGATCTGAAAAAGGATTAAGAGAATTTAAGAAAGAATACAATGCATATATATATCGTATAAGTGCCAATATTCTTAGTGACATTGAAGATGTTGAGGAGTGTTTAAATGATGTGTATATGAAACTGTGGGAGACAATTCCACCTGTTGTTCCCAAATCATTAATTGCCTATGCAGGAAAACTAACTCGTAATATATCCTTAGATCGATATCGATTGCAAAATACAAAGAAAAGAAAAAATAATGAGTTAAGTGTCGTATTGGATGAATTATCTGAGATAGTTATAGATTCATATGATATGGAAAACGTGATTGTTAATAAGTTAATGATTCGTAGAATCAATCAGTACTTGTCTGGACTCACGAAAGAAAAACGAGTCCTATTCGTAATGAGATATTACTACTCATATAGTATTAAGGAGATAAGCAAGCATTTCTCAATGAATGAAAGTACTGTTAAAATGACGCTGATGAGAGTAAGAAGGCAACTTGTAGAAGTGTTAGAAGAGGAGGGAATGACTTATGAATAGAAATGAAATGTTATTTGTTGCAATGGATGAGTTAAAGGATGATTATGTCACTGAAGTCTATGAAGACGTATTTAGTAAAAGTAATAATAGATCCAAGGTAAGAAGTCGATTGAACGTAGTTGCAGCAGTAGTGTTATTACTTATAGTGTTACCAAATACCTCACCCGTATTTGCAAAAGCATTGAGTAATATTCCGTTCATAGGGAAAATAGTTGAAGTCGTTACAATTTCAAGCATTGAAGAACGAACTGGAAATTCTACAATAGATGCAGAGGTACCCCATATTACTACTGATAAGGAGAACACTGTAGTTGCAACACTTAATAGTGTAGTTGAAACATATGTAGAAGAATTAGTTGAAAAGTTTAAAGAGGAAAATGGTGATCGTACATCAAATTTATCAATTGGTTATACGATAGTGAATGATTCAGAGAAATGGTTTTCACTACTTGTGTATACAACAGAAATCGAGGCGAGTGCACGAGAACTACACCGTTATTATAATATTGATAAAACGACAGGAACGTATGTAACTTTTGGTGAATTCATCCCGAATTTTGATGAGTCAAAAGAAAAAATCAATCAATATGTTTTGGAAGAAATGAAACGGCAAATGACTAGAGATAAGAATATTGTATACTTTATCAACGCAATTGATGAAAGTGGGTTTGAGTCGGTTACGGAAGATCAGGCGTATTACATCGATGAATTAGGTCAATTGGTTATTTCTTTTGATGAATATGAAATCGCACCAGGGTATATGGGGGTGGTTAAATTTATTATCCCATCAGAAGTTTACTAGAAAGTAATTTATAACTAATCACTAGAGTAATGCACTCTGTAATTGGTGCTACTAGCCAAATGCCGATGACACCCCATATCGCTGGAAGGGTTACAATCAATATGCTTAGAATAATCAACCCTCTTGCAGAAGAAATGATTGCAGACTGCTTGGCAAAGCCAATGGCAGTAAAGAAAAATGATGTCAGCACATTATAACCAATAAGAATAAAGGATATAGTATATAACCGAAGACCGACCGTCACAAAGTTTATAAGGGCAACATCATCTGTAAAAATGGCACCATAGTAGGGTGCGAGTCCAGCCAGTAATCCGTAAAATACAATAGCGACGCTTGTGACGACATAGATTGTGTTCCGTCTTAAGAGTTGACATAGTTGAATATTATTGGCGCCATAACTATAACTGATCAGAGGTCCTGTTCCTTGACCAAATCCTACAACAATCATATTGAACACATAACCTGCATAGCCAACCAGTGTCATTGCAGCAATACCTGTGATACCTGCTTTGTTTAAAATCACTGCATTGAATAAGAAGTTGGTAAGCGACATTGAAAGTTGGCCAATCATTTCTGAACTACCATTGAAAAGTGTCAGTTTCAAATCGTCCAGAGAAAACTGAAACCTTTTAAACTTGAAAACATCTGACCATTTGAGGAAAAAAATATGCATGACAATAAAGCCTAAAGTGATAGATATTCCTGAGGCAATTGCTGCTCCGACAACACCCTTGTTCAAGTGAGCAATAAAATAATAATCGAGAATAACATTGATACAATTGACCATCAAGCTGATCAACATAAAGAGTTGCGGCTTACCTTCGGCCCGTATGAACATACCATTGATTATGTTCATCATCATTAATGGATAGACCAAAATGATAATGCTGTAATAGGTGAGGAGAAAGTGTCTTAGTGCACCTGTGACGTTAAAGAGTTCTATGACTGGTTTAAGTAATACCAGTGAAGAAATGGCAACAAAGACAATTGCAACAAGTCCGGTCCAATAGGTTTGGTTGAAGATACGGACTGCCTTCCTAAAGTCTTTTTTACCAAGGGATTGCCCAGCGATGGTGACGCCGCCTACACCAATCATGATGGCGATACCTAGAAAGAAATACAATAATGGTAGTCCGAGGTGAATAGCGGAAAGCGCCTCTTTGCCCACATAGTTGCTAATGAATAATCCGTCGACAATAGTAACGAGGGAAGTCAGTAACATGGCGATGATTGAGGGAATTGAATATTTCATAATATATTCTGTTGGGTCTTGCTGAATTAATGCTAGATTCATAAAAAAGCTCCTTTCATACTGTGCTAAACATAGTATACAAAGGAGTTATAAATAAAACTTCTGAAATCCTGCTCTTTTTAACAAGGAATGCAAATGTCCATGACCACCGTTTGTGCGTTACAATCACTACTGTGATAAATCGTTAAAATCTTTCGATGGTCTAGATCAATGTTGCTTTGAAGAAACCAAACTTGAAACAATCCTTGGAAAACGCCAAGGATTTCACTGACATGACCACTAAATCTGAACGATTTGTAATGTCCACCTTCGAAGGTCATGGTTGAAACACCTTTAGGGTAAGGTGGTGTAATGGTCATACAAATATCGTAAATACATCTATTAGGTTCCGTAATTATCGGATCATCGTAAGAAATTTCAACATACTTGCTTGTACCAGTCGCGTAGGCTTCATACTTTGTAATAAACTCATCCCACTGATCAGACAAGTCGTGATAACTGCCTATATGACGCTCGTAGAGCACTGTAAATGGATCGAGTACAATATCCACGATGCGGTCATTAAAATACTCGTAGGATTCCAATGGAATGCCGGTTTTCTCACCACGGGTCAGTTTGAAGAAATGGGGTGATTCCTTGTAATGTTTCTTGAATGCAGAGCTATAATTTGAAGCGCTATAGCCATACTGCGCGGCAATTTCAGTTATTGTCTGCTCGGGTCTTGTGCTTAAATCAAATGCACTTCTTTCCAAGCGACGTCTTTTGATGAAAGCATAAACACTTTCACCAACGACTGTTTTAAAAAGTCGATTAAAATAGAATTCAGAAAAATGGCAGTGATCTGCAATTTCTTTGACGGTGATATCTTCTTCTAGATTACTTAGTATGTATTCAACAGCTTTGTTGATTTGCTCGTTTATTGTGGCCATTTAATTGTCCTCTTTTACTTGTTCAATTGCTCCATCGCTGCAGCTTTTACTTCGATTTGATGTTTAAAAAGATGTTTGAACATCTTGTCACGCGTTTTTTCATGGATATTAATGTACTTGAAGTTGTAATGTTGCGTTTTTCCAAGCTTGATTGTTTTAACTGCTAATCCTGACAGTTGAACAACCTCACCTGAGTCAAAGGGGATATCTATTTTAATCAATTTTTTAAAATTCAGTGATTGATTTATTTCGTCTTGGGGAAATACAAATGACAATTCATTTGCACTGATGCGATTAATAATGATCGAGCGTACTTTTTTCCTGCTTTCGCTTAGATCGCCAGGCAAATGCCAAAGCATATGAAAAGTATCTTCCTTCTCTTTAAGCTTCAACTCACTGATATAAAGGCGATTGCCTTTATTATAACTACTTTTTATCTCGTATTCCTCAATGTTGTTTCGGCGGTTGATGTAGAGATGACGCTTTCTTACTTCCTTGATGTCAAAATCTAAAGTGAAGTTTGTATCGTTTGTTCTAAACATATACACATCCCGATAATTCTCGATTGTTCCCTCTATATTAAGAATCCTTTCGTCAAATGTTAGCGTTAAAGTTGCCCACAGAATTTGAGTATGAGTAAAGTCATTATACTCAAAGTCATTTGAAGACAATACTTGAATAGCTGCTGTAACACAGTCTGCATCATATTTTGTATCTTTATGTTGAGACAGTTCGGTAAATATGTTTTGTAAAGAAAAATGTTTGTCATAATCTCTATGCAACAGCATGCGTTCGATAGAATCAGCAACGTTGATGATACGCGATTCAAGAGGAATTTCTTCGCCGCTAAGCTTGTCTGGATACCCTTGCCCATCAAAATATTCATGATGATGTAAAATAATGTTTGGAATATGTGCAAATACATTGCTGGTTGGAAGCATTTCTTTAGCTAAGTAATACCCATAAAGGCTATGCAATTCTATTTCAATATGAGCTTTTCCAGGATCAGCGCCAAAAGCTTTATCTAAATCGTTTGGTAAAGCCATATAGCCTACATCGTGTAGCAATGCAGAGAAGTAAAGGCCTTGTAACCGTCCAGCATCAAGGTTCATTTGCTGGCCGATCTCAAGTGCCCATCCAGCGGTATTGAATGAATGTTCAACCATGTTTGGATGGGTTTCATACATTTTCTTTGAATAAAAGCGGATAATATTGAAAGCATACTTTAGCTCTGTAAATTGAAAGTACCGAGTCATAGTCAGTTTTTCTAGATGGTCGACTTTAATTTTCAATTCAGGTTTCGTCAATTGTTCTTTAATAAATTTTCCCGAATATTGATCTTCGTAACCGATATAGAGGCATCCGATTACTTCGGATCCATTAAAAAGCGGTAGGTATACTTCAGAAGAAATACCTGTAATTAAGGACTCGTGATGATTGTCGAAATCCTCGTCGTACAGATGAATAATGCCTTTCTTTTTTAAAATTAATTTTTGAATCAAATCATTATCAGAGTTTGATTTTAAGTAAGCATTTTTCTTCAGTTGATCTTTATAAGTATCAGAACCATATATTGTGTCTACTAGGTGAATGTAAATCTTATCATCATATAATTCGAATAATGAAATGACTTGGGCATTTAACTCGGACAATAGTTTTCTGAGTATGTCATTTTGGTCATCATCTAGACTTTTGTTTTCAAGTAATGGGTTAAATGAACTGAGCATTTAATACGCCCCCCTTTCGACTACCTTCTATAACTATTTATTCCCCAAAATAAGGAAGTGTAAACATCAGAATGATATCAAAAGTAGAGTTGCTTAAAGTTGTGAAAACATTGATATATCAACATCTTTAACTGCAAAAAAATGAGCAGATAGGAAATATCCCACCTGCTCATTAGTTTTACTTATTTAAGCAACATTTCTTGTATTTCTTTCCGCTACCACATGGACATGGATCGTTACGTCCGATTTTAGCTTCTTTGATTACTGTCTTGCTTAACATAAACTCTTTTTTGATTTCTTTTTTCTCTTCAGCTGTTAAGATTTCATCCCAAGCAGGTAATTTAAATAACCACTCAGCTTTTGCGTCTAACATGTTGAAGTATAATTTCTTTAAGTCGATAACAACGTCAATAGCGCTGTCTTCTTCTAAGTCATCTAATCCAAGTTCTTCTGTTAAACTTGTGTTGATGCCGTCAAGGAAACCAATGAAGATGACAGGAATTACATCAAATTCCTCACTTAACTCCTTGATTGTTCCTTTTAATTCAGTTCTCTTTGCATCAAGAACTTGAATATAAACTTGTTTTTCAACTTCAATATAACCATCCCAGAATTGCTTATATCCTTCTGGAGTTTGCGCATTCTGTTGAACAATGGATTCCCATTCTTGTAATAAAGGCATAATCCAATACTTCCTTTCCTAATCAATTGTTTTTCAGTATCTATAACCTTTCCAATTATATCATAAGGCATAGAAAAATGGTACCATAACTGGTACAAGGCTCGATAATATAACGCCACACAGGAATGAAACGATGGCTACATCCGGTGTTGTCACTCTCGAAATAAGTGGCAGACAAGTGTCCATAGCCGTTGCCCCTGCTGGTGGGATAGCCGACTCGTGGCTGAATTTTGCAGCCATTATCGGAATAAAAATAAATGCCAGAACCTCCCTAAAAACATTTGTCAGGAAAGCGATCGCTCCAACTTCAGCACTGGCCAAATCTTTTAGTAATATGGCAGAGATACTGTACCATCCATAACCGGCAGTAATAGCGAGAGATGTGTTGGTACTCACGTGATAAAGATAAGACATGAACAGTCCACCTGCCATACTTCCAAGGATAACCGATGCAACGATGGTCACAACCATTTTACCTTTTGACTTAATGTCTGATAGTGCGTCTTTATTAGAGCCAATATCAATACCAACTGAGAATAATAAGAATCCAAGCATCAGTGTCGATATAGAATCGATGTCAGCGACTATCGAATCAGGAACAACAAACATGCCACCTAAAATACCAATAAAAACAGATGCAAATACAATAATAGTTGCCCACATTATGCGTCACCTCGCTTTACAATTTTGATCAAAAATAAGCCAATAATAGTACTGAAGACAACTGATGCCAATGCATAAAGAAAGGATTGGAATCCAATTGTCGATAAATTACTCATTATTTTTGGATTGGCACCAATTGAAATACCCATAGATCCCAGTAATAGAACCAAACCAAGTAATTGTAAATTGCTGTTAAACTTCTTTGCGCGGTCATTTAAATTAAAAAATAGACCTATCGCAATTCCCGTACATAAGAACAGGATGATTTTCCACATGTAAAATGTCCTCCTTAGTTGATATTCTCAACCTTACCACCCATAGTATAGCATAAAAGCTATTTAAATATGGTATAATTAATCTGAAAATTAAGGGAACAGAGGTGGCTAAATGACAATCAAAGACGTGTTTAAAAAAGCGAAAGAAACAATAGGTCCACACTGCAAAGTTTGCCCAGAATGTAATGGCGTATCTTGTAGAGGACAAATACCTGGCCCGGGCGGGAAAGGGACAGGCTTAGGATTTATTCGAAATTATAAGGACTTAAAGAAAATCAGCCTGAACATGGATACAATTTATGAACCAGGTCGCACTGATACTTCGGTTGAGCTATTTGGTAAAAAATTTGATCTTCCTGTATTTGCAGGACCAGTGGGCGCTGTACAAATGCACTATAGCGACTTATATACAGATTTGACGTATAACGAATGTGTTTTAAATGGGTGTAAAGATATAGGAACACTTGCCTTTACAGGAGACGGTGTTAATGATGCCGTATACGAAGGTGCCATTGAGGCAATTAAAGGAATTGATGGATTTGGTATCCCGACAATCAAGCCTTGGAAAAAAGAAGAAATCATCAAGAAAATTAAGATGGCCGAAAAAGCTGGTGCTCTAGCTGTTGCAATGGATATTGACACAGCAGGGCTTGCTATACTAGCTGCACAAGGGAAGCCGGTATCGCCTGTTAGCACAGAAACTTTAAAAGAAATTGTGGCATCGACGAAACTTCCGCTTATCCTTAAAGGGATCATGACTGTTGAAGGGGCGAAGAAAGCGCTCAAGTCAGGTGCAAGTGGTATCGTCGTTTCGAATCATGGTGGCCGTGTTCTTGATGAAACGCCATCGACGATCTCAAAACTTGGAGAAATTGTCCATGCAGTTGGTGGACAGATGACGATACTGATTGACGGTGGTTTTAGATCAGGCATTGATGTGTTTAAGGCACTTGCTTTGGGCGCTGATGGTGTGCTTATAGCAAGACCATATACAGCAGCTGTTTATGGTGGTGACGTTGAAGGTGTTCGCTTATATACGCAAAAAATTCAGCAGGAATTAGCAGATGCGATGTTGATGACAGGTTGTCATACAATAAAAGAAATCACCATGAATAAGGTGACGATAGAAGGGTAAAAATACAGTATAAATAAATGATAATGGAGGGATACTATGCTATTTGGAAAAAACAATGCACAAGTAGATAATGGAAAAATATCTGAATACACCACATTTGTTGATGAAAACCATTTAAAATCATTAAAAGTAATGGGCAAAGAGTGGCAGTATCTATTATCGGGTCAAGGCAATTATACCTTGGTATTTCTACCAGGCATCATTGGGAAAAAAGGCGTCTTCTTTAAATATCTTGAGGTCTTATCAGAACATTACAAAGTTATTGCGCTGGATTATCCGATTGTAGAATCGTTAGACGAACTAATGGAAGGCGTTCATAAAGTTATCGAATATGAAACGGTGGATAAAGTGATTCTTTTTGGACAGGATTTTGGTGGGATTGTTGGTCAGCTAATGGTTGAACGTTATCCAGAAGAGGTGGATGGGCTCATCCTTATGAACAGTAGCACCAATACAGAATCCGTTCCAAAGAAAAATGTGAAAATGAATATAAAAACCTTAAAACGTTTTCTGGATATGACAAAGGGACTGAGTTATAAGGGCTTCAAAAAGAAACTCGTTAAGCGTATCGGTCAGGGCATCATGAATTCCGGTGTTAAACATCCAGAACAATGGGCCACATTTTATCAGAAAATGGTTGAGGATACGACTCGAGGTGAGATGGTGTCCAGTCATTACTGTGCAATGATGTTTTGGAAGGAACATAAATTCACAGAGGAAAGCTTTGAAAACTATAATGGCGATGTACTAATTATTGAGTCAGAAGTAGATAAGTTCCATAAACTAGACGAAATAAAAGCATTAAAAAGTTTATTCAAAAACCATAGTGTTTTAGAAATAAAGGGAAGCCGTAATATGGCCCTTGTTAGAAATCGTCATGAAATTATCGGTAAAATTCTACCTTATATCAATGGGATGCAGTTGCACAGCGGAGAAAAAAAATAAAAATATCCTGCGTTCACAGAGAATTCACAGGTGTTGGGTACAATAATAATAATTAAACTAATAAGAGGTGAAAGTATGTTGAACTTATTTACAAAACTTAATCCTGTCGCTAATGGGATTATCGGTATTATCGTATCACTTTTAGTACTGACAATTGTTGTATCGTTAATTCTTAAAAAGAAATATACATTACTTGAAGAAGATATTAATGATAACCAAAACAGAGCAAAAGAAGTGTTTGGGAATGAAATTTTCAACAACATGGTGACAGATTACAAAAAGGCAATTAACCATGAAGTAAAAGATATTAATACGCAGGCAATCATTGAAAAGAATATGCACAGATATTTAAGAAGTCATATTTTAGGGGAAAGATTTTTAACAAAATCTATTTCACTAATGATTGTTCTAGGGCTTTTAGGTACATTCTACGGATTAACATTATCGATTGGTGAACTTGTAGAATTATTAAGTAACGCAAGTGAAGCAATTGTAAGTGACGTGTCTAGTATCACAGATGGATTGATCAGTTCTATTCGAGGGATGTCAGTAGCATTTGCAACATCGCTATTCGGTATCGCTTCATCGATTCTTGTAACGTTACTAAATATTGCATTTAGTGTTAAAGAACACAGAGAATCGGTAATGGTATTCTCTGAAGAGTATTTGGATAACATCCAAGCTGGTGGCATGATTGAAATCGAAGGTCCGGATGGCGTTCGTATAAGACAAGCAGGTCCTAGTGCAACTGGTGCTAATGCAGATAATATCATTAAGGACTTAACAGATGTAAGTGAAAAGATCATTAAGGAAATGAACAAAGCATCTTACGAAATGGCAGGTGCTGTTAACGGATTAAATAAAACAATCCATCAGTTTGACTCAAGTCTTAAATTATTCGCTGAGGGTTCAAGAGACTTAACTGAATTTAATCATGAACTTAGAACAAACATCCAACGAATGAATGTTACATTTGATGATTTTTCTAAGGAAATGTCTAAGAACACAGAGTCTATTGCAGACAGCACAAATTCAGTATTTAAGTTATCGGTAGCGGTAGAAAAATTAAGCGATAAAGTAAAATAGATTAGACAAAGTCGTCTATTAAGGAGGCAAACAATGAAGGGAAGAAGAAAAAGCAGTTTTTCAACAATTGACGAAGGTGAAAACTTTTGGCCTGCTTTTACGGATATTATCTCTACCATTGCACTAATCTTGTTTTTCATGATGCTTATTGCTTATATTAATAACATTATTACCGGCAAGAATTTAGAATATGCAAGAAAACAACTTCAAGATACAGAATTAAGTCTTGAAGAAAGTAGAGCAGAGATCAGTAAGGCTGAAAAGAATTTAAGATTATTAAAAGATGAATTAGATGAAACAATGGCAGAAGTTGAAGCTGGGAAACTGGCATTACGTCTGTCTGAAGATGAGATTGAAGAACAAAAGGAAATTATTGCTGAAAGTAACAAAGAACTTGGAAATCTAAGATCTAAGTTACAAGGGATTGCAGTATTGAGATTAGATGTTTTACAGAAAGTAAAAATTTCTATCGAAGATTCCCTTGGAACGACAAGCTCAAGTGGTGATGCACTGGTATCAATCGCTGATAACGGAAATATCGTTATCAATGAAGGGCTTGTATTTGAATACGATTCATTCCAAGTAAAATCGAGTGGTAAAGAATTACTGTCTAAGCTTGCAGATGCATTCGAAGTGGTTCTTGATGACCAATCTGTTAGAGATAGCATCGACGCCATCAGTATCCAAGGACATACGGATGAACGTGGTACAGCGGAATACAACAGAGATTTATCGTCTAAACGTGCGGCGTCAGTTGTAAACTATATGTTACAAGCCAATGGACAATTAGAAAGTAAGTACGGTCGTTACTTTGCAGCATCAGGCTATTCAGAATTTAGACCGATTGATATCGGCAAATCTGAAGCAGCTTACCAAAAGAATAGACGTATCGAGATTTCAGTTATCCTGAAAGACTCACATGTACAGAATGTTATTGATGAGTACTTGGCGGATACGGTGAAGTTGTTTGAGGTTGAGACTGAGATGGAGACGGAGGAAGTACCGACTGAACAATAGGTAGTAGTTTCTAAAAAAAGTTTTATACTGCACCTTGTCAAAAAGTAAATTTTACGCAGCTGTATGTTGTGTAGAATTTGATATTAAATAACAGAACATTTAAACCCCTGAAATCAGCATTGATTTTCAGGGGTTTGGTATTTGCTGAAGTTAATTAAGGTGGATGGCGCTATCGAAATATGGGTAGAAATGTAATGAATAAGGAGGTCTATATGAAAAAAATTGTAATAGTAGAAGACACGAGCGTCCTAAAGATAAGACTTGAGAAAATATTGAATAGAAATATAGAGGCGACTATTGAAAGTATAAGTTCCACAGTTTTTCACACTACTTTTCCGCAACATATATTAAGCGGTTCAGATCTGATTATTGTCGATCTGGATACACCAGAAAAAAATGGTGTTAAAGTAATTGAACTAATAAAGAGCAGAAATAAAACTGATAATTATTTAATAATGGGGTTGAGTAAAGATGCAGATGTATCCTTATTAAAAAGCGCTGTTGTAGCAGGTTGTTCGGATTTGGTGATAAAACCATTCAACAGCAATGTGTTGATACATAAAGTTAAAAAATTGTTAGGCAACAAAAATATTGAGGAAAGTTCCCCAAATCAAATTGATGCAGCTGATGTAGAAATTGATAAAGATATGAAGAATGCAGGGTTCATCCAGTGGGAAAAGAATTTCGAAATAGGTGTCAACCTGATAGACAAAGAACACAAGGAAATTATTGAGAAGTATGAAAAACTATATGTCATGATGAGAGAAGGAAGGGGGCATAAATACTATACTGAATTACTGTCTTTCTTAAATGATTATGTCAACACGCATTTTACTCATGAGGAGATGTTACATGTTGAAAGTAACTATGATTTAAGGTTGGAACATGTTAAAATTCATAATGAGTTTAAAGCAAGTGTGAAGAGATTATATGAGTTAGGTCGAGATAAGGAAACAACAGATTTAGATCTAATTAAAATCAATTTGTTTATTAGAAATTGGTTGGTTCATCATATATTGATTGAGGATGGGAAATTTGGTGAGTTTTTGGAGACCATTTAGAAATTTATTATGATTAAATGAGTAATAGAAGATACGCAATCCCCCGCCCTGAAAATCTCAATAGATTTTCAGGGCGGGGGATTTTTTTCCCTTGTCAAGTAATGCAGTTTTATGAACATAATGAACAATATAGTAGCTTTATATACAAAATATTGACACTAATTTAACAAGAAATTATAATTGCAACTGAAGATTGAAATTTTCCTATATGTTTCAAGTAATGTTGTAATGATTGTTTGAAGAAAACTGAGACTCAGAGTGATGTTTTCTTGAAACGATAAAACTAAATATCAAGGATGGGGATGAATTATAATGAGTAAAATGAAAAGAATTTTAGTACTTGTATTAGCGATTGCTATGGTATTTTCTTCAGTTGGCTGTTCTAGTAAGACAGAAGCACCAGTAGAAGAAAAAGAGGTAGCTGCAGAAGCAGCAACGGAAGAGAAGGCGGATGCAACTTCTCAAGCAAGTCCAACTGTAGATGAAGCTGGCTTATACAACCTTCCGACTGTAGAGCCTAAAGAAGAAAAAGAAACTGAGCAAACATATGACATCGTTGTAATCGGTGCTGGTGGTGCTGGTTTCTCTGCAGCGATCGAAGCAGCATCACAGGGTGCGAACGTTGTTATTCTTGAGCAAGAAAACGTAGTTGGTGGTAACACAAGTTTATCAGGTGCTGGTTTCAATATTCCTGAGAACTGGGTTCAAGAGGCTCAGGGTATCGAGGATAGTGTAGCGTTATTCAAACAAGATACGATGAACGGTGGCGATAACGAAAGTATCGAGCCATTAGTGGATGTAATGGTTGAAAGAGCGCTACCGACTGCAGAATGGTTAAGAGATACAGTAGAAGTTGAAATCATGGACGACTTCCAAAAACACTTTGGTGGACATACAGTTGCACGTGCTATCGTTGTTAAGGGTGGCGTTGGTTCACAAATGATCTACAAAATGTATACAAAAGCTTATGACTTAGGCGTTAAGGTTAAAGTAAACACAAAAGCAGAAGAATTAGTAATAGATGAAGCTGGAAGAGTGGTTGCTGTTAAAGCAAGAAACAAGTCAGGACAAGACTTAGTATTTAATGCTACAGATGGTGTAATCGTTGCAGCTGGTGGATTTGCAGGTAATGCAGAAATGAGAATGCAATACAGACCTGACTTAAACGAAACAGTTAAAACAACAAATGCACCGGGCCATGAAGGTAGCGGTATAACAATGGCAACAGCAATAGGTGCTGGTACAGAGCAAATGGAATACATTCAAACGTACCCATTCTGTTTCCCTACTACTGGTAAAATTACATTCGTTGCAGATACAAGAATGTATGGTGCACCAATGGTAAATATTGAAGGTAAAAGATTCATCAATGAAAACGACAGAAGAGATATCGTTTCAAAAGCGATTTTATCACAGCCAGATTCATTTGGTTACATGGTTTGGGACAAGAAGATCATGGAAGAAGCAAGAACAATAGAAATCTATAAAGGCGAGTATGATAAATTAGTCGCAGACCAATTATTGATTGAAGCAGACACTTTAGAAGAAGCTGCAGCGTTCTTTGGTATTGACAAGAATGCTTTAGAGACAACAATCAGTGACTACAACAGCTATGCAGAAGACTTTATCACAAACGGAACTGATACAAAAGTTGCAGATAAGGAATTCAACAGAAATGCTAAAATGGCGAAAATTGAAAATGGTCCATTCTACATTCAAAAGGTTATTCCAGGTGTTCACCATACTATGGGTGGATTAGCGATTGATACAGAAGCAAGAGTATTAACAACTGACGGAACAGTAATCGATGGTCTATATGCTGCTGGTGAAGTAGTAGGTGGAATACATGGTACAAACCGTTTAGGAGGTAATGCATTAACTGATATCACTGTGTTTGGTAAGCTTGCAGGTGAAACAATCATTAACGATGCAAAGTAAATAATAGCCCCTCAGATTCCGAGATAGTCATATTAGTCATGACTATCTCAAATATAAAATATACGAAAGACACTCCAACCGTTAAACCTAATACTAATCGGATGGGGTGTCTTTTATATTGAAAGATATCTATAAAAAAGTTTGACACAGAACTAAAATTTTAGTAGAATTAGTTCGACGTAGAACCAAAGAAAGAGGAGAGAGATGCAGTCAAAAAAATTTAATGTCTATGAGGTATCAGAAAATAGTATGGCCATTTTTGAATCGAAGATTGTGAAAAAGGAAATAGCTGACTTACCTCAAGGGGATGTTTTGATTAAGGTGAAATACTCATCCTTGAATTACAAGGATGCTCTATCAGCTACTGGTAATAGAGGCGTAACAAAAGAATATCCTCATACACCTGGCATTGATGCTGCTGGCGTTGTTGAGCAAACATCAACTGAGCGATTTAGCGTTGGTGATAGAGTCATTGTAACAGGCTACGATTTGGGAATGAACACGGCTGGTGGCTTTGGAGGATATATTCGGGTCCCATCAGACTGGGTTGTTAAATGTCCAAATGAATTAACGTTAAGGGAATGTATGATATATGGGACTGCTGGATTCACTGCAGCCCTTTCAGTAAAGAAGCTTATTGATTTTGGTATTCATCCTGTGGATGGTGAAGTGCTTGTAACTGGTGGCACTGGAGGAGTCGGTAGTATTGCCATTTCACTTTTGAGTAAGCTTGGCTACGATGTCATAGCATCAACCAGTAAACCCCTTGCCAAGGATTTTTTAAAATCTATGGGGGCAAAGGATATTATCAGTCGAAACGAGTTGTGCGAGGAAATAAACGGACCTATGTTACAAGGCCGCTGGTCAGGCGTCGTTGATGCAGTAGGTGGTACATCCCTAGCCAATGCATTAAAAGCCGTTAAATACGGTGGCTGTATAACCTGTTGCGGCAATGTTGCCGGTGATGAGTTCACCAGTTCGGTTTATCCGTTTATTTTAAGGGGAATCAGTTTATTTGGTATAGATTCGGTTCAAAGTTCTTTGGAAATGAGGAATGAGATTTGGTATAAACTCGGAACATTATGGAGAATAGACTCCCTTGAAAGAAATACGAGGGAAGTGACCTTAGAGGAACTTGACGAAAGGATAGAGTTGATGCTACTCAACAAACATGTTGGGAGGGTAATCGTTTCACTTGAATAATTATTTGGAGGCTAGTGTCATCAAAACAAAATCTGAATTCGTAATTGTAAACTTATCGTGGAGCCCAGAGGTCATATAGACATCATTATCTTTTGTGATGAATATAGCGTCTACACCTTCAATGCTTTCCAGTAAATCACTTCCCTTAGTTATACCTAGGGAGAAGACACTTGTTGAAAGACCATCTGCATCTATTGAATGATCGGCGATAATTGAAACACTGGCCAATTCATTATTTACTGGATAGCCTGTAAATGGATTGAGAATGTGATGATAGCGTTGGTCGTTGTCAATAAAAAAGCGCTCATAAATGCCTGAAGTAACAACGCATTTATTCGTTACGTGAACAATGCCAACATATGCCCCGCGTATGTCGGTTGGATTTTGGATGCCGATATTCCAGTAATCAGCGCCTGGCTTTGATCCCAATGCATAAATGTTACCACCCAAATTGATGAGGGCACTTTGTACATTTTCACTTTGAAGATAATCCCTTATAGTATCAGCGGCGTAGCCTTTTGCAATTGCGCCTAGATCCAGTTGCATATCATAGTCTTTTAGTTCCACGCTATTTGATAGGTCATTTAAATGAACGTTTTGAAAGTTGATAGATGACAAGCTATTTCTAATTTCATCATCACTTGGTATTCGAGCATTTTCAGACCCAATGCCCCAGAGATTGACAAGTGGTCCTATGGTAATGTCAAAATGTCCATCGGAAAGGCTGCTATAGTACTTGCCTTTATTGACTACAAAAAAAGTTTCTGGTGAAACGGATACAGCTTGCAGTCCAGCATTGTCATTAATTTTACAAACTTCACTACTAGGGATATTGACACTCATTTTATTTTCAATGGTGTTCAATTTTTTAGCACTATTTGTGAAAATTTTCTCAAATCGATCATCGGATATAGGGTCAAAAACACTTATGTTGATAACAGTTCCTAGAAATAAACCAGACTTGGATTTTGGTGATGCCGATGCAGAATCAGGCTCGCTAAAAGTCATGAGAATGCTCATTGTAATGATTGTTGTCATGATTATGAAAAATAGGTGTTTGATTGGTTTTAAGTTCCTTAACATTTTATTGCTCCTTATTTAAAAGTTTGACCGAACTATACGCTCTTTAGAGAAGTTTCAAAATATCGTCCCAATAATACCATGGGTACAGATTTAAAGTAAAGGTAGACAAGCAATATAAAAGTGATTTGGGAGATTTAATCATTTATATCAATAGAAAAGGAAAGGACTTATGAACAATATCTACAAAACTCCTTGTAAATGAACAAAAGCCTTGATAAAACAGACATCCAAATTGATTATGGTAAAATTTTAACTAGGAAAATTGAGTGAAATATTACTTGAAATGATGTAGGAAATATCAAAATCGAGACGAAGGTGATTCTTCGTCATAATTGGTAATCAACAGGTACCAAGGTAGTTCATAACAAGGAGAAATTTAATGAATAAGAAAAAAATAGTTGTTTTAGGTGGTGGATATGGGGGTGTATTAACTGCCAAAAAACTTGCTAAGAAATTTAAGAAAAATGATAATGTTGAAATTACACTTATTGACAAAAAGCCATATCATACCCTCTTAACAGAATTACATGAAGTTGCAGCAGATCGGGCACCGGAAGACTCGATCAGGATAGATCTTAAAAAGATATTTGCAAAGAGAAAAGTAGATGTGGTATTAGATGAAATTAATGATATCAATTTTGAGCAAAAGATATTAACGTCTTCGACAAATGAATATGCATACGATTATTTAGTCATTGGTACAGGGTGCAAACCGACATTCTTTGGGATTCCAGGGGCCGAGGAACACACACACCATCTATGGTCGTATGAAGATGCAGTAAACTTAAAGGAACATATATTAACGATGTTCAGAAAAGCTGTCAAAGAGACTAACATATTAAAAAGACAACAACTGTTAACATTTGTTGTCGTTGGTGGCGGTTTTACAGGTATTGAAATGATTGGTGAATTAGGCGAATGGAAAGATAGACTATGTAAAGACTTTCATATTGATAAAGAGGAAGTCAATTTATATGTCGTAGATGCAATGCCTAAAATTCTACCGCATTTTCCAGATAAGCTTATAAAAAAAGCGGAAAAAAGACTAAAAAAATTGGATGTAGATATCATCACCAATGCAGGAATCACTGAAGTATCAAAGGATAAGGTGATTTTAGGTGACAAAGGTGAGATTCATACAAAAACGGTTGTATGGGCAGCTGGTGTTGAAGGATCAGATACAGTTGGAAATATGGATATTCAACAAGAAGGTCGAAAGAGAATTGTAACAAATGATAAATTACAATCACTAGACCATGAAAATGTCTATGTTGTCGGTGACAATATATTTTATATTCCAGAGGGTGAAGAACGTCCGGTTCCTCAAATGGTAGAAAATGCAGAAGCATCTGCACCAATTATTGCACACAATATTACTACGGCTATCAAGGGCGGTCAAATGAAGTCTTACAAGCCTGCATTCCATGGCGCCATGGTATGCATTGGCGGTAAGTATGGTGTTGCTCACATTGGAATGCCAGGGAAGTTTTTCGGTCTATCAGGTTTCTTTGCGATGTTCGTAAAGCATTTTATCAATTTGGTTTATTTCTTCCAAGTGGCTGGATTTAATAAATGTTGGTCTTATATCATACATGAATTTTTCCATGTTAAGGACAGAAGAAGTATGTTCGGTGGTCATTTGGCAAAGGCATCACCAAACTTCTGGCTTATCCCGTTAAGAATTTTTGTTGGTTACAAATGGTTGTCACAAGGGCTACATAAGTTGCCAGGTGTTTTACAGGACCCATCAAATATTTTCTTAATACCGGCTCCCCAAATAGCAGATGCAACATCAGCTGCATCGGAAGCAGCTGAGGCGACGGCAGAAGCAGCGACTTCTTATGGTGAGGCATTACCGGTAGCAGGATTTATTCAAGATATAGTAGAGTGGTCTATGGAAGCATTTTTCTATACGCCAGATGGTGGCTTTACAACTTTGGCCTCGGTTTTTCAATCAGGCATGGTCATCGGTGAAGTCATTATAGGTCTGTGTTTAATCGCCGGCTTATTTACAGCACTTTCTTCTTTGGTGTCAATTGTTATGGGGATTATGATTTGGACATCGGGCATGGCACCAGTTGAAATGATTTGGTATATAACTGCAGGATTTGGACTAGTTGGCGGTTCAGGTAGTACGCTGGGAATGGATTACTATGTAATGCCAATCATGAAAAAGTTTTGGAATAAAATTGGTTTTGTAAAGAAAAACTATTTATACATTAATGAGTAGATGAGCTTCAACTTTTGAAATGTCCTTTTATATTTCTATAAGGACATTTCATTATAGGAATTTGTATTATTTATGGGAGTAGTGGTGTGAAAAAATTTGATTGGATTATTATAATAAGTACGATAGCAATCGCCCTGATTGCCTTAGGGTCAAATCACTATTGGTCGAATGCAATAAAGGAGAAGAGTAACGAAATAGTCGCGGAAATATCGGTAAAAGGCGCATTATTCAAGAAAATACCTCTATCGGAAGAGGGAGATACACTTGTTGTTGAAACAGAGTTAGGCAAGAACATTATTGAATTTCATGACTCGGGCGTCTCCATTCATGAAGCCAATTGTTTTGATCATATATGCATAGAGACAGGTTTTATTAGCAATCCTGGAGAGATTATAGCTTGCTTACCCCACAAGGTGATCATAGAAATCGTTGGGGATAGGGAGGATGAAATAGATGGTTTATCAAAATAAAAATCAAGTGAAATTAAGCAGAACACAGAAGATGACTTTTGTTTCATTATTGGTATCCCAAGCAATTGTACTCAGTTTTATTGAGCGCATGATTCCGCTTAATTCCAGTATTCCAGGTGCTAAGTTGGGATTGGCAAACATAATTACGTTGACTTCCCTTTATCTTTTTTCATTTAAAGAGACCTTTTCTATTATTTTATTGAGGACAATAATGGTCGCTTTTATAGCAGGTAGCTTTTCAAGCTTCTTATATAGCGTGTCTGGAGCAGTAGTCAGTTTATTGGTTATGTATTCTTTGATAAAAGTGAGTTCAGAGAAGATAAGTACTGTAGGTGTCAGTGTTTTAGGAGCTATTTCCCATAACTTGGGTCAACTGTTGATGGCGGCTCTTATCATACAGAATATAAGGATAACAATATATTTACCTATGTTAATGTTGACGGGCGTGGCGACAGGAATGATTGTTGGTGTTACAGTCAATTTATTACTGAAATTCTTGCAAAAAATAAATTTTTATAATCTAGTAGGCGATGATGAAAAGGTGATGAAATGAACAAGTTTTGGAGAGCATATCCTCGTATTGAGGAAGAATTAAGAGTGGTTAATGGAATCATTGAAGAAAATATAAAGTGTAGAGAGAAATTTTTTGAGAACTCAATCGGTCAAATGATTAAGAGTGGTGGAAAAATGTTGCGACCGGCATTTCTTCTTTTAGCAGGGGATTTTGGGAATCAAGATAAGACTAAATTGTATAGTATGGCAGCAGCTATAGAAATGCTTCATATGGCAACACTTGTACATGATGATATTATTGATGACTCGAAATTAAGAAGGGGATGTGCAACAATTCAACATGAATATGGAAAAGAGTATGCCGTATATGCAGGCGATTTTCTGCTTGCTCAATGTATGATGGTCTTGTCTGAACATGAATTCTCAAGTGAGAATGCACGAGAAATTTCTAGAGTTATCTCTAAGATTTGTATGGGTGAAGTAAAGCAGTATCATCTGAGATACGCAAGTCAAATGGATATTAGAAACTATTTGAGAATTATATCCGGCAAAACGGCAACGTTGATTGCCTTAAGTTTCTATGCTGGAGCAAAAGAGTCTGGATGCAGTGAAAAATTATCTAAACAGCTGGGGCGTATTGGTTATAATATTGGGATGGCCTTTCAGGTCATAGATGATTTACTGGATTACCAAGGCGATTCAACAACATTAGGTAAAAGTGCTTTGAAGGACATACAAAGTGGTTATTATACATTGCCTTTAATTTTTGCAATGAAAAAGGACTGTGACAATAAGATTCGAGAGAAACTACAACAGCCGAATTTAACAGATGAGGACGTGAAAGAAATTGTAGAACTCGTTCATCTATATAAAGGTATTGACAAAGCGAAACAAGTGGCAGATCGCTATAGTCAAAAAGCATTTACTCAAATTGAGAATTTGCCAGCATGTGATAGCAAGAGAATTATTGAAGAAGTTGTAAAATCACTATTAAAGAGAAGTTATTAGGTTATGTAGTCGCATATGCGTCTATGTAATCTATCTAAGCATGGAGACGTAGGTTTTTGTTTGATAAAAAAATAACAAAATGAGATTGATGGGGAGAAATTTTATTGAGAAATGGAATTGTTATTACTTTAATCATATTAAGTATAGTCACTATATATATAACATCACATATGAATGAAACGCCTGAACTTTATAAAACAGGCTCTTATGAAGGCATTGGTATCGGTCAGCATGGAGAGATACATGTTGTTGTGACAACAAATGCATATAAAATTGAAGAAATTGTCATTCGTGAAGAGTATGAAATGCCGGAAATAAAGAAAATTGTTTATGATGAAATTCCAAAAAGGGTCATTAGGAACAACAGTGCCGATGTTCAAGTTATCGCAGGTGCATCATATACCAGTAGAGGGGTGATTGATGCTATTTGTGAGGCTTTGGAAAAAGCAAAAAAGCATTAGAATCCTTGTATAAAAAGGTGGTACAGAATTGAAATTACAACATAAGATAACGGTATTCATGATTGGTATTCTTGTAGTTGTTATCAGCGGAATCGGTGTTTTAACATTTGATCAAGTTGAAAAGACAATTGAAAAGCAAATGGGTAATAATGCGATGGATCTTGCTGTTACGATTGCATCAATAGAGAGTATTAAAGAAGCATTACTCCATAAAGATAATAACGGACTAATTCAAAATACCGTAGAAGGAATAAGAAAAAAGACGAGGTTTCAGTACATTATTGTTATGGATATGGATGGTATTAAATACTCATATCCAATTCGACATGGTTTGGGTAGGAAATATGTAAGTGGTGGTGAAGGTAAGGTCCTGCAGACTGGGGATTCTTATATATCTGAAGATCGAAATGTTTTGTTTTCGGCTTTTAGGGCATTTGTACCAATTTATAGTGGTAACACACAAATTGGAGCGGTTGTCGTTGGCCTATTGACGGATAAAGTATATGAGGAAATTCGTCCTCATATAGTGATTTTTAGGCTGACATTGTTACTAGGCTTGGTGATCGGTATTATATGGGCGACTATCTTGTCACTGAACATTAAACGAAGCATATACGGATTGGAACCGAAGGAAATTGCAGTTTTACTGGGACAACGTGAAAATGTTCTTCAGAGTTTAAAAAATGGTATTGTCGCAGTAGATAAAAATGGTTCGATTTTATTGTTTAATAAAATCGCCGAGGAAGTTCTCGGATTTGATAATAATGATATTGGAAAAAATATCACTGAATTGCAATCACCTTATATGCAACAAATGATGGAAGTTTTAGCAACAAACGAACCCCTATATAATGAAGAAGTAAAAATTAAATCAAATAAAATATTGCTGTGTAGTTATACGCCATTTTCTGACCATAAAGGAGAAACAATTGGAATTGTTAATAGTTTCCAAGATTTGACGGAAGTAAAAGCAATGGCAGAGGAATTGACAGGCATCAAAAAAATGGCTTTTGCACTAAGAGCTCAAAATCATGAATTTATGAATAAGCTTCATACAATATCGGGACTTGTTCAATTAGAGTCATATGATGAAGCTGTTGAGTATATCGAATATATCTCTGATCAGAGGGAAGAGGTTTCTCAGATACTAAACTATAAAATAAAAAATCCATACGTTGCAGCTATTTTGTTGGCAAAATACAATAAGGCTGCGGAGGCGAATATACTACTGGAAATTGATGCAGACTCAAAATTAGAGATAATACCTGAAAATATAACAGCTGATGAAGTATGCTCCTTGATAGGTAATTTAATTGAAAACGCTATCGATGAGTTGGTTAAGACTGAAAATGGTATCATTAGCATTTACCTTAATGGTAATGATAAAGGGCTGGAAATATGCATTCAGGACAATGGACCTGGTATTGATACTTCTATAAGAGATAAAATTTTTGAAAAAGGTATAACGACAAAAGATGGAAATAGAGGCATAGGTCTCAGTATTGTTAGGAAGATTATAAATAACGCCAGTGGGATGATTGAATTAAAGGAAGAAGATGGTGTTATGTGGCAAATATTTATACCGATGTAAGGGGGAGTTAGGGTGCTGAATGTTCTTATTGTGGAAGATGATCCAATGGTAAGTCAGATAAATGAACGATTCTTGAATAAAGTGAAGGGGTATGCACTTTATAAAAGTGTTAATACACTTGAAAAGGCAAAGGAAATTATATTGAACAATGACATAGATTTAATTCTATTAGACGTATTTTTTCCAAATGGACGGGGTGTGGATCTATTAAAGTGGATTCGAAATGAAAATATGGATTGTGATGTTATATTCATCACGGCAGATAAAAACATTGAGACTGTTGAAGAAGCTTTTCGATATGGGGTGGTTGATTATATTATTAAACCCTTTAAATTTAAGCGGTTTGAAGAGGCGCTAAACCAGTTTAAGGCAAGAAAAATAAATTTTAGGAATTTCAGTGATTCGGAACAAGCGGTTATAGATATGTTTACCTTAAACAGTAATAATGCAGTTGATAAAAGAAATGAAATGGGTGAATGCAAAGGCATTAGCGAGCAGACCTACTATCGTTTGTTGGAAGTTATCGAAGCCATAGGGAAGGAATCATTCACAGCACAGGATGTAGCCGAAATGGCAGGTGTCTCCAGAATAACTGCTAGGAGGTACCTTGATTATTTAGAACGAGAGGAAAAGATTGTTTTGGAAATGGAGTATGGTAATGTAGGTCGCCCAAAGAATAAATACAGGCTTATTAAAAGTGAATTATAAGCTCGGATAGTAGATATTGCTCCTCCAGTAAATCCAAATGGATTTTCAGGGGTTTTTCATTTATAACAACAAAAAAAAGAAAAAGGCTATGTTAAGTGTGTGTGTGAGATAACTTAACGTAACCTTTTTTCATTTATAATAAACCTTTTGTCTCTTTCGCCGACCGTTCATCATCAACGGTGCAGTCGAAAATAACAGGTTCATCGCAGAATTTTGATAGATAGGGCTTTAATCCTATTATACAATTTTTGTAAGGGCCTGTGGTCAGTAAATTATAAGTTTTCTCACAGACTGCCATTCGTTTGCCACGAATAAGACGGTGACCACCGTCGTCGATAACTTCCTTGAAGGGGCCTTTGTATATGACGGCATGTCCTTCCTCATAACAGATTCCTTCTTTGCCTTTAAAAGCAGTAACGATAAACTCTCGATATTCTACTTGATTATCTATCCGCTGTGGCCATGGAGCCCTTTCCAACAAAGCGATTCCATGGAACTTTTGGTATTGCAATAAATTGAAGTATTCACTTTCTTCCAGGGCAGTAGGTGTGTCATAGATTTCATCTGCCAAAGTGATTAAACTAATCAACTGTCCATGACGCTTTAAGCTTCTATAAAGTCTCTTGTACAAATCACGGTTGTCGTCCATGTTGGCAGTTGGTGTCTCAATGACAAGGACTAAATCAGCCCAATTTGAATATTTTTTCAATTGCTTAGAGTTTGTGCTGGAAATAAGCACCGGTTCAACGCAGAAGTCCTTAGAAGCAGTTATACACATGACTGTTTCATCGTTTTTAGAAATGATAATGACGTTTTCTGCAGATGCAACATCAATATATTGAAGTAATTGTTCTGGCGTATAATAATCAGGTAATTCTAAAACTGTGTCATTTAACAATGCTTCTTGTACTTGATGTTGATAAAGTAACATAGTCGCCTCCTAAAAGAACTTTCTAAAACAATTATACACCTAAATTGCTTTTAAATATATAGAGAATTATTGTATAATTACATCAAAAACTTGCTTTTTAGTGACTTTTGTATCTATTTAATATATTTAAGTTTTTATATATACACGCATATTGCTTTGTGAAAGTGGGTGTATCATCTATGTTGGTCAATTAGAATCACATTGCCATCTGGATCTTCGATCATAAAACTGCCTGGCCCTTCTGAGCTATCCAGTGCTGACTGCTTAATGGATATCCCCTTGGCTTCATACTTTTTTGCAAGTTCGCGTACATCGGTAAAAGGATTGACGTCTTGAGCCTTGTCATCCCAGCCCGGATTAAAGGTCATGAGATTGCCTTCAAACATACCTTCAAATAAACCGATGACCAAATCGTCATTCTTCATAATGAGCCACTTTTGCTCAATCTCCCCATGAAAGGCAGTAAAGCCTAATCTTTCGTAAAATTTCTTTGAAACATGAATATCCTTAACGCTTAAGCTTATTGAAAATGCACCTATACTCATTATAATTCCCCTTTCTATTGCTTTATGCTAAGTTATTACCCTCAAACTCTGGCAATATTCGCTTACTAATTGATGGCATATAATCAGTGTTGTAGGAGTTAATTACCGACTACAAACTGGTTACGACCCTGTTCCTTTGCATTATAGAGCGCATCATCAATTATTTTTAGGGCTGTTTCTATTTCAAGTTCATTGTGTGGGACAAGGGAAGTGATCCCCATGCTACAGGTGACAACATCACTGATCGGTGATGTGACATGTGGCAACCCGAGTGTCTCCAAATTATATTGTATCTGCTGGGCAACTGTAATGGCCCCATCTAATGAGGTGTTTGGTAAAATCAGCAGAAATTCCTCACCACCATATCGACAGGCGAGATCAGAGGACCGTTTTAAGCTGCTGCTTAATAAGTTGCCGAAATATTTGAGGCAGACATCCCCTTCAGGATGACCGTAATAGTCGTTGTAAAGTTTAAAGTAGTCGATATCGATAAATATAAGGGCTAAATCTGTTTGCTCACGGATGGCACGTTTCCATTCAGATTGTAAGTGAATATCGCCATATCGTCTATTTGTAAGTTGTGTCAAGCCATCAATGGATGCAAGTTTAATCAGTTCAGCGTTAAGATGAGCAAGTTCCTTAGTTCGTTCATTTACTTTTAATTCGAGCATTAAATTTTGTTTTGTTAAACTTCTCACCCGTAAATAATAGGCACCCACCAAGACCAGTGTAATGAGGGTAAAAGAAATTACTTTTATCTCAATCGTATCCCACCATGGTGGTGTTATAAGGACTCTTATTGATATTCCGGTCTCGTTCCAAACGTCATAACTGTTAGCAGCTTTAACTTTAAAGGTATACGCACCAGGTTTAATATTTGTGTAACGCGCGAAGTTTCTCTTACCAGCATAAATCCATTCACGGTCAAAGCCTTCTAACATATAAGCATATTGATTGCTTTGACTGTCAATAAAATTCAATGCTGAAAACCTAAAGGAAAATATGATGTCCTCATAAGTCAAATTAATAGCGTCCAGCGTATCCAGGGATTTGCCCATGTTAATTGCTTGATCATTGATTTCAATTCGTGTAAAAATAATTGACGGTATTTTATCGCTCTCATTAATATTGTCTGGATAAAAACTCGTAATACCGGTTGTTCCACCAAAAAATAGCTCACCATCAACAGATTTACTAGATGCTCTGGGTTTATATTTTTCACCGACCAAGCCATTTTTTCGATTATAATTCTTAAAGTTTGAGGTGGCTTGTTCGTATTTTGAAATACCATATTCTGTACTAAGCCAAAGATTGTTATGTTTATCTCCCTGGATAGAATAAATCATGTTGCTTAAAAGGCCATGTTCCTGATTGTAACTTATACCGCTAAGTTGAGAAGTTGAGGAAACCGTATGAGCGTTTTCATTTAGACGATGAAGCCCAGAACGAGATCCCAACCAAATGTAATTGTTGTGGTCTTCATAAATATCGTAAACAAAATCAGTTTTGTAGGTTAAGAATTCATGAGTCGTTTTGTCATATAAGCTGATGCCATTTTCTGTACCAATCCAAAAATTTTCCTCTGAATCTTTAAACAATGACCATATTTCATTACCACTGATGCTGGAGGCATCCTTTGCATCAAGTGTGAAAACCGCTACAACAAGTTCGGATATTGTGTCAACAAGATATAATCCATTACCATGTGTACCAATCCAAAGAGTGTCACCGTCCACAAGTAATGACTTAACGTGATAACTATTGTCTGGGAAAATACTAGACAATTTCTTGCCAGTGGGCGCTGACTGGTCGAATTTGTATATGGCCCCCCCATCAAATCCTGCCCATACAGTGCCGTTATCAGACTGGATAATTGAATTTGCTTTAGAAGTGACAAGTGAAGTCGTTTGGCCACTTGATGAGGCGTATTTATATAAACCATTTGGTTGACCAATCCAAATATCCTTTGTAGGGGTCACCATCAAGGAGTCAACTTCTATATAATCTGTATTACTTCTTATACTATAAAAAGTAATGGATGGATTAAACGTACTGACGCCACCACCTCGCGTACCAACCCAAATGAGTCCTGAGGAATCTTGATACAAGGCTCTGACATTGTTGTTAGTAAGAGAATTAATGTTTTGATGGTCACGTTGATAGGCATTGACAAATCGTTTCTCGGCAATATTAAATTCAAGTAAGCCGTCATTAAATCCGACCCATAGCCTGCCTGACTTATCTAAAAGAATCTCGTTGACCGTTGCTCTTGTTAAATTGAATGTCTCCAAATCCGGTGTATAGTTTTCAAAAGTTCTATTTTGAGGATCAAATAAGCTAATGCCATTAGATGTCCCAACCCAAATCTTTCCATCTTCATTATTATGCACAACACGTGTCCTAGAAGACGCGATAGAACTTGGATCTTCAGGATCATTTTTGAAGTGTTCAAAAACACCTGTTCTTGTATTGAAATAATTCAAGCCATCACTTGTTGCAATCACGAGATTATTTTGTGAATCTTCCACAATACCCCAAATTCTATTATTGCTGATGCTTGATGGGTTATTTGGCTCATGTTTGTATCTTACAAAGCTTCCAGAAGACTCATCCAATTTATTCAAACCACCGGAAAATGTACCAGCCCATATTGTGCCACTTGTGTCTTGAAAGACTGTTTGAACACGATCATCACTAATGGAGCTGTTATCTAGGGGATTATGCTTATAATGGGTGAACTCATCTCTTTGATAGTCGTATTTATCTAATCCAGCGCCCCATGTACCAATCCAAACGTAATCGTTACGGTCGATGAAAATATTACTCGCAGAATTTGATGCCACTGAATTGGCCTTATAAGGATCATGTCTGTAGTGAGTAAAATCATAACCGTCGTACATATTTAGTTTATCGTCGGTACCAAACCACATTACGCCCCGGCTATCCTGGCCTAATGTGTAGACCGTTCCATTTGATAAACCATCTTCCAAAGAGAGTGTTTTAAACAGAATATCTGTGGTTTTGGTGAAGTTGTCTGCTTCATCTGCGTATAGGGGACCTTGAAACACGGATAATAGAATGAGTATTACGATAATTTTTTTCATCATTTGCTTCACCTTCTCTCAATAGTAGACATGGATACACTACTATCCTTATACCCATTATTACTCTATGTAAAAGATGGCGATAAGAGCTTCTTTACAAATCAAATAAAAGAGTGTATAATTTTGTACAATATATAAGACAAATGTTTCAAATGAGGGATTGATGGAAAATTTAGATAAGGCTATAGGAAAAAATATTAAAAGGATTCGAACATCATACAATTTAAGTATGGATCAGGTGGCTGAAATGACAGGTGTAAGCAAGAGTATGATTGCACGCATCGAAAGTGGTGCCTCAACTCCAACTGTAACAACGCTTTGGAAAATCTGCAATGGATTAAAGGTATCGTTTACGACGATGTTGGATGATCCGACAGAACTTGATGTGGTGTTGAATAAAGAGGAGTTAAAGGCGCCGACGTTGAATGATTCTCATGACTTGTATGGTATCATCCCATTTGATGTGAACAAGAAATTCGAATTGTTTGAGATGGTCGTTCATCCTGAATCATCTCAAGTGACAGATCAGCATGTAGGTGTTAGCGAGGAAGTTGTTTATATTTTGGACGGCGCCTTGACCATCGTAACGGGTGAGAAAGTACGTCAACTGTCCAAAGGGGATGTGTATCGCTTTAAACCAGATAGTGAACATATTTATAAGAATGAAATGAAGCAATCTGTGTCATTTATGGTAGCGATAATTTACAGTTAGCCGACTCAATCTGTCATGGTGATAGATTTTGATATAATAAGTAAAAGTGGAGGGGAACTTATGAGTAGAAGTGAAGCAATAACATTGTTGAAGGAACATGTAAAAACGGAAGAATTGTATCGTCATTCTATGGCGGTTGAAGCAGGCATGCGTGCTTACGCAAAGCATTTTGGTGAAAATGAAGAGGAGTGGGCAGTGTTGGGGATTCTTCATGATATCGATTTTGAAAAGTACCCTGAAGAACATCCTGCAAAAGCACCTGAACTGTTATCAGCTGCGGGATTTGACCAAGACTTTATCGATGCAGTATTGTCACATGGCTTAAATCAAGAGGCCATGAGAGTTGATAATAAAAGAAAGGCCCTAAGTGCAGTGGATCAAATGTCCAGCTTTATTATCGCCTGTGCCCTTATGCGCCCGACTGGATTAGATGGTCTTAAAGCAAAATCAGTCAAGAAGAAAATGAAAGCCGGCTCTTTTGCAAAAGCTGTAGATAGAGAGGATCTTGAAGCAACAAGAGAAGCACTCGGTGTTGAATTTGCAGATCACGTAGATATACTTGTTCAAGGTCTAATGGAACACGAAGAAAGAATGCAAGCAGAAGGTTTCAGCTTGTTAGGACAGTAATCATATGCCCGAAGATAGACAAAACAAAGTAAGTTGTAGCAATTATCGCTGTGAGATAGAAGTCACTTTAGAAGTGATTAGTGGAAAATGGAAGTCTCTTATAATGTGGCATTTGGGTCAAGAAGAGATCATTCGATTTAATGAGTTTAGACGTCGCATACCAGAAATTTCTCAAAAAATGCTGACACAGCAACTGCGTAACCTTGAGGACGCAGGTCTTGTAAACCGAAAAATTTATCAACAAGTCCCACCGATGGTAGAGTATTCCTTGACGGAAATGGGCAAAGATCTTATTCCAATCTTAGATGCAATGGATATCTGGGGGAAGAAATATGTTGATCATTTTCAAAAAAAATAAAAATGTTTTATGTAAATAATACATGAATTGAACCACATGCATTCTGATGAAAGCGTGTGGTTTTCTTTATTGTAACAAGGTTACCATTTGGTGACTAGGTGACTAAATGGTGCCTATGAAACCGAAAAGTGCGTACTTTTTTATGTCTTGTGTCTGTCATATACTGAATTTGTTCCCAGGGAAAACGGAAATTTACAGAACTAATTTAAGTGAGAAAGAAAATTGGAGGAAATAAAAAATGGCAAGATTTACAATACCTAGAGATGTCTACTTTGGACAAGGTACAATTGAAGAGTTAAAAAACATTGATGGTAAGAAAGCAGCAATCGTTATTGGCGGTAGCTCAGTTAAGAAGAATGGTGCTTTAGATAAAGTAGAAGAAAATTTAAAAGCAGCTGGTATCGAAACATTATTAATCGAAGGTGTTGAAGCAGATCCTTCTGTAGATACAGTAATGGCTGGTGTTGCTAAGATGAACGAATTCGGTCCAGATTGGATTGTTGGTTTAGGTGGCGGTTCGCCAATGGACGCGGCCAAAGCAATGTGGATTTTCTACGAGTACCCAGAATTCACATTCGAAGAAGCAGCAAAACCTTTTAACTTACCAACATTAAGAAAGAAAGCAAGATATGCTGCAATTCCAACAACGAGTGGGACTGGTAGTGAAGTAACGTCATTTGCTGTTATTACAGACAACAAAACTGGCGTTAAGTACCCAATCGCTGACTTTAATATTACACCGGATATCGCAATTGTTGATACTGATATCGCACAATCAATGCCTGCAAAGTTAGTTGCACATACAGGTATGGATGCATTAACACATGCAATTGAAGCTTACACGTCAACTATGGCGAACGAATTAACGGATGCCCTTGCAATGAAGTCGATTGAAATGATTCAAACAGAATTAATCGACTCTTACAAAGGTCAAGAAGCTTCAAGAGCAAATATGCATATTTCACAGTGTCTTGCAGGGATGTCGTTCTCAAATGCTATTTTAGGTATCGTACACAGCATGGCACACAAAACAGGTAAGATTTTCGCTGTTCCTCATGGTTGTGCAAATGCAATTTACTTACCAATCGCAATTGAGTTCAATGCACAAACTGCACCTGAAAAATATGCTGATATTGCAAAGCGTTTAGGATTAGCTGGTGATACATCTGAAACACTAGTTAAATCGTTAATCACATTTGTAGAAGACTTAAACAAGGAAATGGGTATCCCATCTACACTAAAAGAATTTGGTGTTGAAGAAGGTTTATTCACAAGAAACCTTGACTCTATTTCAGAAAATGCTGTTGGAGATCCTTGTACAGGTACAAATCCAAGAGAAATTTCAGTAGAGCAAATGAAGCAGTTATTTATGACAGCTTACTACGGTAAGTAGATATAATGTCATAAGATATGGAATTAGAAGACGCCTAAGTTGATTAAACAACTTAGGCGTTTTGTGTTTAGAGTATTATCTTATTAACCGACGATTAGCTCATCTTCAGTAGTTGTCTCAATAGCATTTTCCAACTTTACACCGTAATTCAACATGCCTTTTTCTAGGTGGTCAAGAAACTCTTGAGATGACCATTCTTGCTCACCAACAGAGGCGTATAACGCTCTAAGATCCATAAAAAAATCACGGTCAACACCTGCATGGTATTTCTTAGATACTAGATAATCGCTGATGATAAATGCATCTTCCATTGAATACGTATTATAATAGTTTTCCATCATAATTTTGTATTGTTTCATCGAACGAATGGCACGGGCAAAAATAACGATCGGTGCCAAAAATAACACCATAAAAGTGGTGAAAAACAGTGTTGAAAATGCCTTTTGGCCAATGACAATTAGCGCAGTAATGACAAGGGTAATCACCAGTGTTTTTGCATGTGAGTTTCGTTTCATATAAGTCCTCCCAAAATAATTAGATAATTCTGTATATAACTATTCTATCATAGGTAAGATTATATTTCCTTCGAAAAGATAAGAATCGATATAAAAAAACAAGTTGACAAGCTTTTTATTAGCCTGTATAGTAATGGCTAACAACAGAATATTTGAAAATGAAGATTGAGGATAGTAGCTATGATGTGTAATCCAAGAGAGTCGATTGTTGGTGGGAGATCGATATTATTAAGCGTAGTGAATGGGCTCATGAGTTGGAACTGAAATTTAGTAGGGGACACGGTTTTCTCCCGTTATAGAGATAGAATATCAAACAGTAGTGTTTCGTATTTGAAGAGAGATATAAGGTCATTCGGCTTTATAATATGAGGTGGCAACGCGATTATATCGCCCTCTATGCTTTGTGCATAGAGGGCTTTTTTAATTTTTGTAAATTCTATCCGGAAGAATTTTCGCCCTCGACTTCAGAGAAATGAACACAAAATAAAGAGGAGGATAAGGATATGAAAAAAGTAATAGGAATGATGATGGCAGTAGTGATGTTGATGATGGTAGGGTGTGCGCCTAAAGAGGCGGCAGCTGAAAATGCAACACCAACTGAAAGCTTAGAAGAGAATATTGTGAAGCGTATAGGGGTCACACAAATTGTTGAACATCCATCATTGGATGCAATTAGAGAAGGTATTTATCAAGCGATTAACGATGGCGGCTACAAAGTAGACGAAAATCTGGAAATTGATTTTTTAAATGCCCAGGGGAGTATGGAAAATACCAATTCCATTGCAAACGAATTTGCATCAAAAGAGTATGACCTGGTAATCGGGATTACTACACCGTCAGCACAAGCCCTGTTCAACAAGATAAAAGAAACACCGATTGTTTATTCAGCGGTAACGGATCCAGTATCGGCGGGACTGGAAGGTGACTTCATTACAGGTGTGAGTGATATGACACCTGTCAAAAAGCAACTGGAACTCCTTACAGAACTCTTACCTGAAGCAAAAACGATTGGTATGGTTTATAACTCAGGAGAACTGAATTCAGAAATTCAAGTAGGACTTGCCAGAGACGCTGCAGAGGAACTTGGTTTAGAGATTATCGTGAAAGGCATTGCAAATTCCAATGAGGTATCCATTGCTCTAGATGCACTTCTTGATGACGTTGATGCGCTATATGTACAGAAGGACAACGCGGTAGCATCTGCGTTTCCAGTGGTTGTAAAGAAAGCTGATGCAAAAGAGGTGCCGATTATCGGCGCTGTTAAAGATTACGTTGATCAAGGTGGATTAGCAACAGACGGACCAAGTGAATTTGAAATAGGTTATCAGACAGGAGTGATGGCGGTACGTGTTCTTGATGGTGATGCGATTGAGACCATCGATGCGGAGGTTGTAACCATGACGAAGAGAGATTACAACAGGGAAGTCGCAGAGCGTTATGGAATAACATTACCAGAAAAGTAGGGAGAAGGAGCAAATTATGACAGCAACAATGACAGAAGGACTTATATTCGCCATTATGGTTTTGGGCGTCTATATTTCATACAAAATATTAGATTTTCCAGACTTGACCGTAGATGGCAGTTTTGTTTTAGGGGCGGCAGTGGTCACAAGAGGTTTGACCAGCGGATTGCCCTTAAGCATCAGCATGATGGTTGCATTCATTGCAGGGGGCGCTGCTGGTTATTTGACCGGCTTTATCCATACACGATTCAACATCACCAATCTACTATCGGGTATTCTGGTAATGATTGGACTATACAGTGTCAACTTACGGATACTTGGACGTGCCAATGTCAACTTGTTCACAGTGGATCATCTATTCTCATCGGGCAATAGCGTTATCAAGGTAATTGTCCTGATTGTATGCGTGAAGCTCTTGTTGGACCTATTTTTTAAAACACGCTTTGGCTATATGATACGACTGGTGGGGGATAACCCGAATCTTATTGAAGGCTTTGGACTAAATCCAAAGAGCTATAAGATATATGGACTGGTTCTGGCCAATGGACTTGTGGCGTTTGCAGGTGGTATACTTGCCCAATATCAAGGATACGCAGACATTAATATGGGAACTGGCATGCTTGTTATGGGCTTGGCCTCTATTATTCTTGGTGAAGCCATCTGTCGACGTGGATTTTCAGTCATGCTGTCAACGGCAGCTGTCATTGGAAGTGTTGTCTATCGATTGGCCTTGGCATTGACCTTAAAAATAGGATTTGCCCCTGGGGATCTAAAACTGATTACTGCATTCTTGTTGTTGTCGATTCTTGTGATGAATCACCAAAAGGCAGGTGTGACAAATGCTTAAGTTTAATAAAATAACAAAAGGCTACAAGACATACGATGGTGAAAAGACCATATTCAAAGACTTTAATTTTGTCGTGAATGCCACTGATTTTATATCGGTTATAGGCACCAATGGTGCTGGGAAATCGACCCTGGTCAAGTTGCTAGTTGGCGATGAAAGGGTTGATAGTGGTGAGATTTTGTTGAATGGTCAATCCATTGAAACCTTGCCGGCATTTGTAAGAAAAAAGAAAATCGCCAAGGTATACCAGGATCCAGCAAAAGGGACGGCAGGGAACATGACAATTTTAGAAAATATGTCATTGGCAGACCATAAAGGCAAAGTATTCGGATTTACATTTGGGGTCTCTAAAAAGAATATCCCAATGTATGAAACACTCCTTGCAAGTCTTGGCCTGGGATTGGAAAATCAGCTCCACACCTTGGTGAAAAATCTCTCAGGTGGTCAGCGACAAGCACTGGCTATGTTAATGGTGGCAATGAATCCCCCAGAACTACTTGTTCTTGATGAACATACTTCAGCTCTTGATCCGAAGACGGCTGAAGTTGTCATGGAAAAAACAAAGGAGATTGTTGAAACCTATCAGATTCCAACATTGATGATCACCCATAATATGGACATGGCCACACGTTATGGCAATCGACTGATAAAGTTGGACAAAGGGGCGATTGTTATGGATGAGCAACTTGATGAGATGGAGTGGATTAATAAGGATGAACTGTTCGTCTAAGTTTAGTGAATATGTGTTTATTTTACAAATTATCTCAAAAGTTATTTATACAATTTTAAATTTATGGTATGCTTCTTTTTATGACTAAGACATTTTATAGAGCATAAAAGGAGGAAGTTCATGAATCAAAACAAGATATCAAAGTATTTACTTAAGGGTCTTATACTGTGTATAAGCCTTATTGTTCTTGCTGTACCGACTTTTGCAGTAACTACACCATCCACCATTGATGATGCCATTGGCAACTACACGGGTTCGTTAATGAATGGGGAACGCGGTACACTTGTAGAAGCAATCGTTGAAAAAACATCTGCATCCACTGGTATTGTAACAATCACTGGGGTGGAGGGACAATTAGAACCAACAAAATATTTTATGATTTTCGATGGCAGTAATTCAAATTTTAGACTTTATCCCAATACGGTTAATCAAGATACGGCTGATATTGACACACTGCCTTTTACTTTTATAGGACTTTTCATTAATGATGCAATGTTTGGGCAACATGCACTTTATAATACAGACGAAAATATGACTTATCCAACCAATTATATCAATCTGCATAAAGTCACATCTCCTCTGTTCACATTAACAGAGGATGCTATTGATGGAGATGTGTATATGCCCTTCAATTTTATTGAACCAAGTGTTGGAAAGACAACGTTAAAGAATAGTAAAATTGATTTTTATGAATATGAGAGTGGATATTCTTCGATGCGCATTTCATTTACGACAGAATCACCCAAAACAGCTTATCTTTATATGGTGACACTACCAGAAAACGTAGAGATCCATTTAACCGCAAAATCTCCTATCACCACATCAGCTTCGTCATTTGATGATGATTTTGGACGTTTTGTAGCGAGTAGAATTTCTGGTGATTACTTCGGTCCATGGAACTATGTAGATCCAGCAACTGCTGCAGAATTAAAGAAGACATATGGACACGCCATCCTCAATCAGTTAACTGAGGAAAGCATTTTAGGTAGAAATTATTATCATTATAATAGCCACGCAGGTATTCTATCGGGCAATACTGACTACGAGTTGGAAATCATGTTTAATCAGTCTTTGGAGGAAGTGTTCACTGTTTTAGAAGAGGAGCCAGGGGCAATTTACATCGGTGGCCCAAATGAAGAGTTATTGTTAGATGACTTAAAACCATCAGAAAAGTGGCGTAGACTTTTAGAACATTATGATGCAGATACTTCTGGAAGTTCAGGTATAAAGAATGATTGTATCAAGAATATGTCCCTTACGTATGATGAAGCCACTGATTTATTTGCTGATCTTTTCTATCAATCGCTTAATGGACCAGAAACCCGACTTATCCATGAGGAAGAAAGGACACTGGGCGGTCTCGATAAAATAGTCAGTCTTACAAAAAGTGGGCAATCGACCATTGTAGCCTTAGATGATCCCAACAATAAAGATGTTAGATTTATGGCGGTATTTGACGACTACAAACAGCTAAAGTTCTTCATGGCAAGAAAAAATGAACGCCTTGAAGTACAAGTGTATTTCCAACAAAAAGTTGGTGTTCTTAAATCAAGTAAGGAAACCGATAGTGCGGTGTACAATGAATATCAAAAGTCAGATCATGTGCTGTCAAACTATTTAAAAAACCTATTAGATATATCAGAAGAGTTGATAAAAAAACATCAATAAGTATAACCATAAAGGAAGCTGTTGCTCAAGAAAATTGAGCCATCAGCTTCCTTTTTTGTTATTGATTAGAAGGCGTCTGTTGAATGACTAACTACATTACCTGAACCAAAATTCCCCGGATGTCTTCTATAGATAGCGGGGTTTCATATTCCAACTGGTTGATGGCTTCTATGGATATTTCAGCGAGCGTGTCAATATTGTCAAGGACCTGTCCATTTTCAAGACCGATCATTGATATGTTGGCTGGAAGCTCTAAAGCTGAATTCATCATTTTTAGACTTTCAACAAAAGCGGTGACATTTAGAGTTGGATTATCAAAATCAAGGCCTAAGACTGCGGCGAGAGTACTGACTTGTTTTTCTAGTCGTACATCCTGGCAGAGAAAGGACAAGGTATGAGGCAACAACATAAATTTCAGTGGACTGTTGTCTTGATGATAATGGTCCCCTAAGGCGCAACCTATTTTATGACTAAGGCCAACAGACGCCTTAGAGAAAAGAAGATTCATTGTACTAATTGCGCAGTGGAGAGATTGAATGGCATCCGATTCTTGTCTTTTATATACGGTGACGATGTTCGTATATATCAATTGAATGCATTTCAAAATCACATGTGTTGTCGACTGGTTCATCATTTGGAACAAGTATAGGTCAATGCCTCGGTGCAATGTGTTTAGAGCCTTGTGAATGAGAATCTCTTGTGGATCCTCTTTATGGTACGTGCTATTAAGGAGCAATACTTTTGGCACAATGCTTTCATGTTGCCATTTTTTACGTGGCGTCTTTTTAATAATCGTATTTTTAAGATCGGCCAACAAAATAAATTCTGGGATGACAATGACAGTATCTTTATTTACTTCGTTGATTAATCGTTTGCTTAAGTATATATATTTTTTTGCATATTGAATGGCCAGATCATCGCCAATAGTGATTATTGTATCTATTGCATCGCATGTTAACCGGTAAATGATCTCTTGGATAATCGTCGATGTATCGGTTGAATGATTATCGACAACCTTCAAGTAGTTATAGTAGTCAGGATAGACAGTCATCAGTTCTTGAAGATGACCAGTGTTTAGATCTTTTTCTTCTACAACGATCATCGGATGATGAAATGACTGCTGATTAAAATAAGTCATGGTATTATTAATATAGATAACAGATGTTGCTAATTTCTGCATTTTCTCACCTCTCTTCAGTGAGTTTAATGAATTCTAAGACAAAGAACAATAAAATGATAATTATTTATAAGAAGTTAGTAAAAAAACATAGTATTTTATTGCGAATATTTGATAAATTATACTTACAAAGTGATAATAAATTGTTTTGAGATAGGAGGAGTACTTATTCGAAGTTTAAGTTTAGCAGATATTATTGAAATTGATGTTCTTGAAAGCATTATCGAAAAATTCTCTAAAGCCACTAAAATAGCTGCCGTTGTGGTTGATTTTAAAGGAGAACCTATCACAAAATACACAGGTTTCACCCATTTTTGTTCAGCAGTTCGAAAAAATGAAAGCTGTTTGAATGCTTGTTTTAAATCTGATGCTCATGGTGGTGTTGAGGCAGCTCGAAGTGGGAAGCCGTTTATTTATACATGCCACGCAGGACTCATAGATTTTGCAGTGCCTATTGTTTTTGAAGGGCAGTATTTAGGCTCCATAATGGCTGGACAAGTAAAGTTGATAGATGCCAATTATGATAAATCGATTCAGATGACCGATCCACAGGTTGAAGAAGTCTTAAAGGATCCAATCATCAATGAGTTGTATAATATTGTACCGACGATTAAGGTGAGAGAACTTGAAGCTGCAGCGGATTTACTGTATTTGATGGCTAACTACATTGTTTCACAAGGCTTCAGCCAGCGGGTTCAGGAAGAATTGAATAGGAAGAACGAGCGTTTGATTTACGAAATGGATGCGCGCATGACCTTAGAAAAAAGCCTTCAGGAAGCAGAGTTAAAACTGCTTCAATCACAGGTAAATCCACATTTTTTATTCAATGTATTAAATACAATCAATAGTCTAGCTATGATTGAAAGTGCCCCAAAGACTTCAGAAATGGTCCACTCCTTATCTGAGATGTTGCGCTATACTATTAAAAATAAGATGCACTATTTGGTGACCATAGAACAAGAACTAAGTTATACAGAAAACTATGTGAATATACAGAACATACGGTTGAACAATAAACTGTCTTTTGATATTGATGTACCTGACAAATTTGCTCATGTGAAAATACCATTTATGATAGTACAGCCAATGGTGTCAAATGCCATTAACCATGGCCTTTTCGACAAAGGGACCGGCGGAGAAATCAAGATAAGTGGCACAGAAGACGAAAAAAATGTTTTTGTTCATATAGCGGATAATGGGGTCGGCATGTCTAGTGATATTATCAAGGCAATTCAAGAAGGCGGTTATAGTTCTAGTAAAGACCAGTCCACAGGCATTGGATTAACGAATGCAGACAAACGATTGGTTCATCGATTTGGACAAGACTATCGTCTAAAAATAGAAAGTGCAGAAAATGTAGGGACACGAATCACCATAAAATTACCAAAGTAGGTGCTTATGATAAAAATAATGATTGTAGATGATGAATATTATGAACGTGAAGCGTTTAAGCTGTTACTAAGAAATGAATGTCCAAACTGTCAGGTTGTTTGTGATTTTGATAATGGCAAAGATGCTGTCGCTTATTATCAGGAGAATTCAGTAGACCTTATTTTCATGGACATAAAAATGCCGATAATGGATGGCTTGGAAGCGACGAAACTTATAAAAGAAATGGATGAGCATCAGTACGTTATCATATTGACAGCCTATGCTGATTTTGAAGTGGCACAGCAGGCGGTGAAGATTCATGCAAATGATTTTCTTTTAAAACCGGCGCGGCTTACAACAATACAGAAGGCAATAGAGCAGTTTAAGGACTCTTCGAAACCGGTGTCTGAGGAAAAGATGGATCACATTAAGTTGTTTAAAGAAGCCTTTTTAAAAGGTCATTACCTTGAATCACTTAACTACTTGAATCAGGTACGCGCAGAAGACATGTACTATGATGATTTAATAGAAAAAATGCGCCATCTCTTAAACATAATTAAAGAGGTAACAGCCTATTTTTCACTGAAGCTATCTCCTCAAAGACAAAGAGAACTTCAACAGTATTTAACTCAGATGAAGCGGAAAGAAGAATATTTTAACTTGGTGGATGGTCTTTTAAAAGAAGTCTTTGAGTATATCATCGAAAAGAAATTAGGGAAATACGAAAATGAAATGGACATGGCACTGGATTTTATCGAGTTGAACCTGACTGATAATATTACCCTAGAAAGTGTTGCCAGTTATATGAACATCAGTCCCCATTACTTTTCAAAAATATTCAAAAGGGATATGAAGGTTAATTTTATTCAGTACGTAACCAACCGAAAGATCGAACATGGCATGCATTTACTGACTATGACCAATCAACCAATCATTAATATTGCCTATGATCTAGGCTTTAACGAAGCAAATTATTTTTCACGGGTTTTTAAGAAAAGTGCCGGCATGACCCCTTATCAATACAGAAAAGCAAATAAGGTGGTTATGAAATAAGAAAATGTCCTTTTAGGTGGAAAAAGCAAAAAAATCCTTAAGCAAGACAAAAAAATGTCATCTGACTTAATAAGGGAACAAAAAAATATCATAAATAAGAAAGTATCTATTACGACCGAAAGGTCGTTTTTTTTTATGCTTAATACAAGAACAGAAGGAGGTCTAGAAATGACTAAAGAAGCCTTAGGGTTAGTAGAAACAAAAGGGCTGGTTGGTGCCATCGAAGCGGCTGATGCCATGGTAAAATCAGCAAATGTATTATTAGTTGGTTATGAAAAAATTGGTTCAGGACTAGTTACAGTAATGGTTAGAGGAGATGTTGGCGCTGTAAAAGCTGCAACGGATGCAGGTGCAGCAGCAGCTGATAAAGTTGGCGAAGTGGTATCAACACATGTTATTCCAAGACCACATACAGATTTAGAAAATCTATTGCCAGAAGTTAAAATGGAGGGTTAATCATGCAAGAAAATATGATGGAAAAAGTAATGGAAGAAGTGATGAAGAAAATTGGATCGGAAACTGCTGAAGCACCAAAAGCATCAACCACAGAACAATGTTTTACTGGTAATGGGATTACTGAATTTGTAGGCACTGCTATCGGTGATACTTTAGGCCTTGTTATTGCAAATGTAGACCATTCATTACATGAATTAATGAAATTAGATAAAAAATATCGCTCAATTGGTATCATCGGTGCAAGAACAGGGGCAGGTCCTCATGTTATGGCAGCTGATGAGGCGGTTAAAGCAACAAATACAGAAATCATTTCTATTGAATTACCAAGAGATACAAAAGGCGGTGCAGGTCATGGGTGCTTAATTCTATTTGGTGCAGAAGATGTATCGGATGCAAGAAGAGCTGTTGAAGTATGTCTCAAAGAATTGGACAGGACTTTTGGTGATGTTTATGCAAATGATGCAGGACATATTGAACTTCAATACACAGCAAGAGCATCTTATGCTTGTGAGAAGGCTTTTGGCGCACCTGTTGGTAAAGCCTTTGGATTAATCGTTGGTGCACCAGCGGCTATCGGTGTTATGACAGCGGATACAGCAGTGAAGGCAGCCAATATCGATGTCATCAGTTACGCATCACCATCGACAACTTCATTCACAAATGAATCGATTCTCTTTATCAGTGGTGATTCAGGGGCTGTAAGACAAGCGATTCTTGCAGCAAGAGATGTAGGCGTTCGATTACTTGAAGTATTAGGAAATGCAGAAGCACCATCAGCTACAACGCCATATATTTAAGAAGGAGGAGCAAAATGAAATCTAAACGATTTAAAGTATTAGCAGAGCGGGACGTCAACAAAGATGGATTTGTAAAAGAATGGCCAGAAGTAGGCCTGATTGCCATGAATTCTCCTTATGATCCAAAGCCAAGCATCAAAATGGAAAATGGCGTGGTTGTAGAACTTGATGGTAAAAAAAGGTCAGAATTTGACTTGATCGATACATTTGTAGCGGACTATGGAATCAAATTGGACAATGCAGAAAATGCAATGGCAATGGACTCTAATAAAATCGCAAGAATGCTTTGTGATATCAATGTTCCGCGTCAAGAAATTATAGATGTAACGACATCGTTGACACCAGCTAAAGTTGTAGAAGTAGTGGGTCAGATGAGTGTTCTTGAATTGATGATGGCTTTAAGTAAATTAAGAGCGAGAAAAACACCATCTAATCAATGTCACGTTACAAACCTTAAAGACAATCCAATCCAAATTGCAGCAGATGCAGCAGAAGCAGCACTTAGAGGATTTGATGAACAAGAGACAACAGTTGGGATTGTAAGATATGCACCGTTTAACGCCTTGTCTTTATTTGTTGGGGCACAATGTGGTCGTCCGGGTATCTTGACACAATGTGCTGTTGAAGAAGCAACGGAACTGATTTTAGGGATGCGTGGTTTGACGGCCTATGCTGAAACCGTATCAGTCTATGGTACAGAACAAGTATTTGTTGATGGTGATGATACACCTTGGTCTAAGTCTTTCTTAGCCTCGGCTTATGCTTCAAGAGGATTAAAAATGCGTTACACATCAGGCACAGGATCAGAAGTATTGATGGGGTATGCAGAAAAAAGATCGATGCTTTATCTTGAAGCAAGATGTATTTATGTTACAAAGGGCGCTGGAGTTCAAGGCCTTCAAAATGGTTCAATCTCTTGTATAGGTGTACCTGGCGCAGTACCTGGTGGTATTAGAGCAGTCCTTGCTGAGAATGTTATTACTTGTATGATGGATCTTGAAGTTGCCTCAGGTAATGATCAAACATTCTCGCATTCAGATATTAGACGAACGGCAAGAACATTAATGCAAATGATTCCAGGCACTGACTTTATCTTCTCTGGATATTCTGCAACACCAAATTATGACAACATGTTTGCAGGATCAAATTTTGATGCCGATGATTTTGATGATTACAACATCCTTCAAAGAGATTTAAAAGTAGATGGTGGCTTACAACCAGTGACAGAAGATGAAGTTGTTGCAGCAAGAAACAAAGCTGCCAAGGTATTACAAGCAGTATTTGCGGAACTTGGTTTACCGACGATTACAGATGAAGAAGTTGAAGCGGCAACTTATGCCCACGGCTCTAAAGATATGCCTGACAGAAATGTCGTAGAAGATCTTAAAGCAGCTGAAGAATTAATGGCTAGAGGGATTACTGGACTTGATGTTGTTAAAGCAGCAAAGAAGGCTGGATTTGATGATGTTGCCGAGAGTTTACTAGGCATGATGAAACTTCGAGTATCAGGGGACCATTTACACACTTCTGCAATTATCGACTCGAACTTCAATGTTATTAGTGCCGTAAATGATAAAAATGATTATTTAGGGCCAGGTACAGGTTATCAGATATCAGATGAGCGCTGGGATCAGATTCAAAATATTCCAAACGCATTTGATGCAACAGATGTTGAATAATTGAGGAGGTAAGTATGCAAATTAATGAAAGCACATTGAAAGCAATTATTGAAGAAGTCATTCAGAACATGTCAGAAAATCAATCAACTGCTTCAGTAGCAAGACCAGAAGGTCGTTTAGTTCTGACTCAAAAGGGCCAAGCTGAAGTAGGAAAAGATAGAGATGAAGTAGTCATCGCAGTTGCACCGGCATTTGGGGTACAACAAACGAAAACAATCACAAAAGTACCACATGATCAGGTAATGAAAGCGATTATGGCAGGGATTGAAGAAGAAGGGATGAAGGCTAGAGTTATTAAGGTATACCATACATCAGACGTATCTTTTATCGCTCATGTTGGTGCCAAATTATCGGGTTCTGGTATTGGTATCGGCATCCAGTCTAAGGGCACAACAGTTATTCATCAAAAGGATTTATTCCCATTATCAAATGTGGAATTATTCCCTCAAGCACCACTGATTACGCTTGATGTATATAGAGCAATTGGAAAAAATGCGGCGAAATATGCCAAAGGAGAATCACCTAATCCAGTGCCGACGATGAACGACCAAATGGCGAGACCTAAGTATCAAGCCATTGCAGCACTGTTACACATTAAAGAAACAGAAGAAGTTAATCAAAATACTGAACCTGTCGAGTTACAGGTTAGTTATCAATAAAGGAGGCCTATATGATTGATAATAGCGCTTTAGAGCAAATGATTAAAGAAGTAATGGCGTCAATGGGTGAGCAATCGGCATATACAGCGCCTTCAACACCAGTGGCAGGTAAAGTGACAGAAGCAAATTATCCCTTAAGTGAAAAAATGGCTGACGTTATTGAATCGCCAACAGGAAAGAAAATTTCTGAAATTACAATAGAGGCTGTAATGAATGGCCAAGTAACATCAGATGATGTAAAGATTTCTCCTGAAACGTTGGAGATGCAAGCACAAGTTGCTGAATCAGTTGGAAGAGATGCCTTTGCAAGAAATTTAAGAAGAGCAGCTGAACTGATTGCCGTTCCAGATGACCGTGTTCTTGAAATCTACAATGCCTTACGTCCATATCGTTCAACAAAAACTGAACTGTATGCGATTGCAGATGAATTAGAACAAAAGTATAACTGTAAAATTAACAGTGCATTCGTCAGAGAGGCAGCAGCACTCTATGATCAAAGAGGTCGTTTAAAGAAGTAACAGGAGGGCACTATGAAAGTGATTGCAGGCATTGATATTGGAAATGCAACAACAGAGACAGTCATTGGATGTGTAGATGCTGTAGGAAACATCACTTTTAAATCCAGTACGATTGTAAAAACGACAGGAATCAAAGGCACTAAAGACAACATCGCAGGGGTTTTTAGCGGTCTTAAAAAAGCACTGGATCAGTGTCAGTATAAAATTGAAGAGTTGTCACTTGTGCGAATCAATGAGGCGGCACCTGTAATTGGTGACGTCGCAATGGAGACCATTACAGAGACCATCATTACAGAATCGACAATGATTGGTCACAATCCCATGACGCCTGGGGGCCTTGGACTTGGTGTAGGTATGTCCTGTGATATAGAGGCGTTGAAAACTATTTCAACTGATGAGCCGGTCATCGTATTGGTGCCAAAGTCAGTGACTTATGAGCGGGCTGCCTATGAAATGAGTTTGGGATTTGAGAGAGGCATAGATATTCAAGGGGCAATTGTAGAGGCAGACGATGGTGTATTGATTCACAATAGGTTGCCTAAGGTAATTCCAATTATTGATGAAGTCTCTCATTTAGACAGAGTTCCACGGCAAATGTTAACGTCTGTAGAAGTAGCGTTGCCCGGTAGTATTATCGAGACACTTTCAAATCCCTACGGTGTTGCTACTGTGTTTGAATTAAACAGTGATGAGACTAAGATGATTGTTCCAATAGCAAGAGCGCTTATCGGTACAAGATCCGCCGTTATCATCAAGACACCAAAGGGAGATGTACAGGAGCGGCGAATTCCAGCAGGTGAAATCAAAATTGTTGGTGAAAAACGGAGCAAATATATTGACATAGAACACGGTGCGGATGCACTGATGAAACATTTGGACCTATGTGCACCTATTGAGGATATCATTGGTGAGGCAGGGACTAACGCAGGTGGCATGTTGGAAAGAGTACGTCAAGTAATGGCAACTCTTACCAATCAACGACACAGTGACATAAAAATTCAGGATTTATTGGCCGTTGACACAATCAGTCCACAAAAGGTACGGGGTGGCGTTGCGGATGAATTCTCGATGGAAAATGCTGTTGGTGTTGCAGCCATGGTAAAAGCGGACCATTTACAGATGAATATGATTGCATCCTCTCTAAGGGAGAGACTTGGTGTGCCTGTAGAAGTCGGTGGCGTTGAGGCAGAAATGGCCATCAAAGGAGCTTTAACAACACCTGGTACCGATAAACCCTTGGCGATATTGGATATGGGTGCAGGATCTACGGATGCATCTATTATCGATAAGAGTGGGCGCATTACATTGACGCACCTTGCAGGTGCAGGCAATATGGTCACTTTGCTGATTCAAACAGAACTGGGCCTTGAGAGTTTCGACTTAGCTGAAGACATCAAAAAATATCCTTTGGCAAAGGTGGAAAGTCTGTTTCATATTCGTCACGAAGACGGGTCTGTACAGTTTTTTAAAGAACCATTGAAGGCAGAATTATTTGCACGGGTAATCATTTTAAAAGAATCGGATATGATCCCAATCAGGATGCCTATTTCAATAGAAAAAGTGAAACTGGTGAGAAAGCAAGCCAAAGAAAAGGTTTTCGTGACCAATGCCATACGTGCACTCAAACAAGTTAGCCTTACTGGTGACATTCGAGACATTGATCACGTTGTACTCGTCGGTGGATCAGCGCTTGATTTTGAAGTACCTCAGCTGGTGACAGATGCACTATCACAGTATGGTGTTGTAGCTGGTCGAGGAAATATCAGAGGGACAGAAGGACCAAGAAATGCAGTGGCAACTGGCCTTGTGTTATCGAATTAGGTGACGTTATGAGAGAAGAAATTGCAATTTATATTGGCTATGAAAAAAGCTGTGCTGATGAAATTATTAAACAAATTGCTTTAGGAATAGAAGAAGAGGGGGTGCCATATGTGATGGTGCCTTGTGATGAACAAAGTGCCGAGGCGATTGGTCGAAGTATGTCGATGTTATCAAAGTTAGATGTTGGCATTGGTGTAGACCAATTGGGCAATCTTTGTATTCATCATAAAAAGTTTCCAGACGGGTTCTATTTGTTTCCTGTAAATAGAAAAGAGTGTTCAGTGCTATTACGATGTTTTGGTGCCAATGGTGCCCGTTTATCCAAAGGTGTACCATTCAAAAAGATAACTGAGTAAAGGTGGTGATGGCGTGAGAAATGCTATAGGGTTGATTGAAACAGTTGGTCTAGCGGCAGCCATTGATGCAGCCGATACAGCTGTAAAGTCAGCCAACGTGGAATTATTAGGAATGGAATTTACAAAAGGTGATGGCATGGTTGTTGTAAAGATAGAAGGTGATATTGGTGCTGTAAATGCAGGCATCGAATCAGCAAGACAAAGTGCTGGACGTATTGGTAAAGTATTTTCGTATAAAGTAATTCCAAGACCTTCGTCAGAAATAGAATTGTTTTTTCCAGAGGATATTCCTATCAATGACTTGGAGGAAATCAATGAAGAAAGAAGCGAAGCAGCAGTGGTTGAAGACACTGTTCAACTATCTGAAGAAATTATTCAAACCGAAGGATTGTCGGCGATTGAAGAGACATTAGAAGAGACCGATGAGACTGAAGCGGTAGAAATAGAAAGTGAATTAGAGACTGAGACAAAAACGATATGTAACATTTGCCACGATCCCAGATGTACTAGAAAAAAGGGTGCGTTGCATATGATGTGTTTACATTATTTAGATTAGTAGAGGAGTGAAATTATGGGTAATGCATTAGGTTTAGTGGAAACAAAAGGATTGGTTGGTGCTATTGAAGCAGCAGATGCAATGACAAAAGCAGCAAATGTTGAATTGATCGGTTATGAAAAAATCGGTTCAGGACTTGTCACTGTAATGGTAAGAGGTGACGTTGGAGCAGTGAAAGCAGCTGTTGAAGCTGGTAGTGCTGCAGCTGACAGAGTTGGACAAGTTGTTTCTACACATGTAATTCCAAGACCACATGTGGACACTGAGAAAATTATTCCAAAGATGTAGTGTGACGTATGAAAAACGAATTTATTCAAGCGGTTATCACACAAGTTTGTCAAAGACTTGTTGACAACATATTCGTTCCGGTGGGCGTGTCCAATAGACACGTTCACCTTTCACAAGAATCTGTTGATGTCCTCTTTGGAAAGGGATATGCATTGACGAAAATGCGAGAGTTAAAACAACCTGGGCAGTATGCTGCAGAAGAAGTTGTCATTTTAAAGGGGCCTAAAGGCAGCATCGAAAAAGTTAGGGTATTAGGACCTATTCGAAAAGAGACACAAGTTGAGATTTCTCTGTCAGATGGCAGAAGCCTGGGTATTTGTCCGGAAGTGAGAGAATCAGGAAGTTTAGAAGGATCTGAAGGCATCACGCTGATTGGTCCTGCTGGATTCCAAGAATTGAACCAGGGCGCCATTGCTGCCTATAGACACATCCATATGCCAAAAGCATTGGCAGAAGAAAAAGGGATTGTCGATGGTCAGCTTGTCAGTGTTAGGACACTTGGCAGACGTTCCATAACCTTTCATCAAGTCTTGGTACGTGTATCGGAAAAATATGCATTGGAAATCCACTTAGATGTTGAAGAAGCCAATGCTGCTGGTATAGGTAATAATGAAGTATTAGAAGTGATTTACTAAGGAGTTTGTCATGAAAGAAGTAAACGACAAAATAAAAGAGTTTGAAGAGTTGATTGTGACGGGTCAAACATTGACGTACTCCGGCACTTTATATACAGGAATAGATTTGGGGACTGCCAATATTGTCTTGTCGGTTATCGATGAGGCAGGCACTATTGTCGGTGGCGCAAGTTACAGGTCCAGTGTTGTTAAAGATGGTGTTGTCGTAGATTATATCGGTGCAGTTCAAGTGGTCAAGCGATTGAAGGATCAATTGGAAGAGGCCTTGGGTACAAGTCTTGTCAAGGCTGCAACAGCAATTCCACCCGGGATAGTAGATGGATCAGTAAAGACGATTGTCAATGTCTGTGAGGCCTGTGACTTTGAAATAATCAAAGTTATTGACGAACCTTCAGCGGCAGCCATTGTTCTAGGCATTAGCGAAGGGGCAGTCGTAGATGTTGGTGGTGGCACGACTGGCATATCCATTTTGAAGGATAATGCAGTCACTTTCACGGCTGATGAACCAACAGGTGGGCATCATATGACTTTGGTTCTATCAGGTTCATTGAACGCAACATATGAAGAGGCAGAAAACATCAAGTTAGATGTGACAAAAGACAAGGAAAATTTCCTGATCATTCAGCCAGTGGTTGAGAAAATGGCAGCTATTACCAAACGCTTTATTGAACACCAAAATGTATCAACTGTTTATGTTGTCGGTGGTGCTTGCTCCTTTACACCTTTTGAAGGCGTTTTTAAAAAATATCTGGGTTTACCGGTTATAAAGCCATATAACCCAATGCTTGTTACACCGCTTGGTATTGCATATGCCTGTTTGGAAGAGGTGGTGTAATGACTGTAGAAAAGATTGTGGAGGAAGTCATCAGACGCCTTCAAGCGTTAATGAATAGGCAGCATCTACTGATTGTATTTCATTCAAAAACGGATATAAAACGACTTGAGTCATTTTTGGAAACTGTAAAGCAGCCAGAATTAAAAGTCGGCGTCATTAGTTTTAAGGAGCCGGGTCAATTGCTAGACTTGCTTGGCGAGTTGGAGCTAGAAGTCATCAATCTTATAGACCATAGGGATCATTTAGACATGGCGTATCTCATGGCACGTTACGATAGCGTTTGTTTGACGGGGTGTTCTATTGGTGAAATGCATCACTTATCGACATTCAATGTGCAAACACCGCTGGAAGAATTGATGCTGGACTGTTTGATGGCAAAGGGAAAGATCTACGCAATACCAACTTATACACTGACACCCAAGTATAAAGAGGAACTGATATCAGGGGTAGAAAAGTTATATGACACCCTTGAGGGATTGGGTGTTCAATGGATTGGCAGAAGGACTACTGGAAGATCCGAATTGTCAGGTGTCATCACCTGCAGCCAACTGGCAGAACACAATAATGGAAGGGTAGTCCTTTCAACTGAAAGTGTCTTGACACCTCTTGCGAGAGAATACGCTGAGACACATCAGATCAAATTAGTGAGAAAGTAGGTCATTATGTTTATTGCAAATGTATTAGGAAATGTCGTTGCAACGACAAAGGATGAAGGTCTGACTGGAAAAAAATTGCTAGTAGTGGATCCTGTAACGCCTAATTATGAGTCTTGTGGGCAGCCCTTTGTTGCTATCGACACTGTGGGTGCAGGATTTGGCGATAAAGTGCTGGTTGCAAAAGGGAGCTCAGCAAGAGCAATATTCGACCAACCATCTCCAATAGACGCAGCAATCGTTGCAATTATTGACCAAGTAGAAATATATTAGGAGGCACTATGGCATCAGTATATACGAAAACCGGCGATGCAGGTGAAACCAGTTTATATGGTGGCACGAGAATATCAAAGTGTTCCGAGCGTGTAAATGCATATGGTGCAGTTGATGAAGTCAATGCAGTACTTGGCATTGTTAAAAATAGCGCCATTGATCCAGTCTATAAAGACCTTATAGACTGGATTCAAGAAAAACTGTTTGTTATAGGTGGCGAGCTGGCTTCAGATGAGCATGGACTCAAACAGTTGACACAAAAAATTGGAGAACAGGACGTAGCGTTTCTGGAGAAAGTGATTGATGAAATTGCGCGACAGTTGTCTCCGAACCAACAGTTTATAAAACCAGGTGAAACGATGGCATCGGGCTTGTTGCATTTTGCACGAACCGTTGTCAGACGGGCTGAAAGAGAAGTGATTTCTAGCTGTAACAGGCAAGAAATGAATCCCTGTATTGTGCAGTATTTGAATCGCTTGTCGGATTGTCTGTTTACCTTGTCCAAGGTACCGGTAAAAAACGGGATAGTAGAAAAAGAGAGCTGGGAAATGACGCTGGTACTGGCAGAAGAAATGGCCAGACGGTGTAAGCGGGCATCTAAGGAAGTTGGTGTACCAGTGGTCATTGCCATCGTTGATGAGGCAGGACAGTTGATTCACTTCAGCAGAATGGAAGAGGCCCTTCTTGGCAGTATTGATATAGCCATCAACAAGGCATATACAGCTGTGGCCTTCAAAACACCGACCCATGAGTTGTCTAAGCTAACAGAGCCATCTGCACCACTCTACGGATTGCAACAAACCAACGGGGGACGTGTCGTTGTATTTGGCGGCGGGTATCCTCTTGTAAAAGGCGGACGCATGATAGGTGGTATAGGCATCAGTGGTGGTTCAGTAGAGCAGGATCAGAAAATTGCCCAAGCAGGATTAAAATTATTGGAAGAGTGAGGGGAGACATTTGGAATTAGAAAGAGGACAAGTTGAAATGATTGCGAAGCTTGTGGCAGCAAAAATTGCTTCCACTCAATCATCGCAAGAACAATTAGGTGTATTTGAGCAAATGGAAGACGCTATTGGTGCGGCTAAAGAAGCACAACGTCAATTATTTGATTGTACACTAGAAATGCGCAGAAGGATTACAGATGCTATTAAAGAGGAGTTGCTTCAACATGTTGAAGAGCTGGCACGACTCGGTGTAGATGAAACAGGGATGGGACGTTACGATGATAAGATTCTCAAGAATACAGTAGCGATTCAAAAGACGCCATCGGTTGAAGATCTTCAATCGGGTGTGTTTACAGGAGATGATGGCTTGACTTTGCTTGAAATGTCACCTTTTGGTGTCATTGGTGCCATTGCACCATCGACTAATCCATCGGAGACGGTTATCTGTAATGCTATCGGAATGATTGCTGCTGGTAACAGTGTGGTATTTGGTCCACATCCAGGTGCCTACAAAACTTCAAATTTAGCAGTCCATTATATAAATAAAGCTATCACGGCAGTAGGTGGGCCTAAAAATTTGGTTACATCAGTAGACAAGCCAACTATGGACAAGGCTAATTTATTGATGTCACACCCTGACATCAACATGTTATGTGCCACAGGTGGACCTGGTGTTGTAAAGGCAGTGCTCTCATCTGGTAAAAAAGCCATCGGCGCAGGCGCCGGGAATCCACCGGTTTTAGTGGACGAAACGGCCGATATAGAAAAAGCGGCAAAAGATATCATCGCAGGCTGTAGCTTTGATAATAATCTACCGTGTATAGCGGAAAAAGAAGCGATTGTCGTTGAAGAAGTGGCGGACTATTTAATCTTTAATATGAAGCACCACGGGGCATATGTCATTGAAGAACAATCGATTGTTGGTAAACTAGAAGCCCTTGTAATGACGGATAAAGGCGGACCCAACAAAGACTTTATCGGTAAAGACGCCAGCTATATTTTATCCAAATTAGGAATTTCTGTAGACGATTCTGTAAGAGCGATTGTTATGGAAACTTCGGCAGACCATCCGTTTGTTGTAGAAGAGTTGATGATGCCTATTTTACCTCTTGTTCGGGTTAAAGATGCAAGAGAAGGCATTGAGTTAGCCTGTAAATGTGAACATGGCCTTCGACATACAGCAATTTGCCATTCTAAAAATATAGATATATTGACTGAAATGGGTCATCGCATCCAAACGACTATATTTGTAAAAAATGGACCATCCTTTGCAGGTATTGGTGTTGGTGGTGAAGGTTATACGACGTTTACCATTGCTGGACCGACAGGTGAAGGCTTGACATCGGCAAGATCTTTTACAAGAAAACGACGCTGTGTATTAGTAAATGGCTTCAACATTAAGTGATGAGGTGATGTGATGAATGACTTAATTCAGTTAATAGAAACAGCCGGTATTGTTGGTGCCGGTGGTGCTGGTTTTCCCAGTCATGTGAAATTCAATGCCGCTGCCGACTATGTTTTGGTTAATGGTGCCGAATGTGAACCACTGTTGCGAGTGGACCAACAACTGATGGATGTTTACGCCACTGAAATTGTTGAGGCTCTAAATGCATGTCTGAAGGTGACAAAGGCCAAAGAAGGCATTATCGGATTAAAAAATAAGTATAGGAAGGCGATTCATTCTTTGGAAGAGGTCTTGCCAGCCTATCCAAATATAAAGATTCAGCTCTTGGACAATGTGTATCCGGCAGGGGATGAACAATATCTAGTCTATGAACTGACTGGCAGAATCGTACCAGAAGGTGGCATCCCTCTTAATGTAGGGACAATCGTCACCAATGTTGAAACACTCTTGAATGTCCATCGTGGCATGGGCGGCACGCCGGTGACACAGAAGTTTGTTACGATTGCTGGTGCTGTGCGCCAACCCTTTACTGCTGAAGTACCGGTTGGGACCCCTCTTGAAGTTTTGATTGAAAAGGCTGGTGGGGCAACGGTTGATCGGTTCAAGGTAATTGACGGTGGACCAATGATGGGGAAGGTCATCTCTGCAGAAGGTGTTGCAGTCAAAAAGACGTCCAAAGGATTCATCATTCTTCCTGAAGACCATCAATTGGTAGTGAACAAAGAGAAGAGTATCCAGGCTATTATGAAAGAGGCGAAAACCTCTTGTTGTCATTGTGATCTTTGTACGGATGTTTGTCCAAGGTATCTGCTTGGTCATAAACTTCATCCCTCGAAATTGATGAGGATTGCATCTTATCAATCACTAGGCGACAGGCATGCTTCTCTTGATGAAGCCTATCTATGTTGCGAGTGTGGTCTTTGTGAACAGGCCTGCATCATGAATTTGCAACCATGGAAAGTCAACAGTTATTTAAAAACTCAACTGTCGGAACAGGGTATTAAAAACTCAAATAAACGTACCATTGAAGAGGTACATTTTTTTAGAGAATACAGAGGCTTTCCAGTATCTAAACTGGTGCCTCGACTGAACCTAAAAAAATATGATGTGCCTGCACCGCTGACATCATTGGAAGATCTGGGGAATACCTACAAAATATTCGCCCGACAGCATATTGGAAAGGTCGGTGAAAGTGTAGTCAACGTCGGAATGGACGTTGCAGTCGGAGACGTGATATACGAAAAACCTGTTGGGGCTCTAGGTGCGGTTATCCATGCACCAGTTGCAGGAAAAATCATGTCGGTGAATAATCAGTACGTAGAAATAATGAAATAGTGGAGGGTTAAACATGACGATTAATTTAATTTTTGCTGCTTTCGGTGGCGGCGTATTAGGGGCACTTATCGGTGCATTGCCAGCATTTATTTTAACAGGCTTTATGGTCATTGCAGGACTAATGGTCGGGGCAGGTGGACCAGATGTCGTTGGTGGTGTTGCCTTCGGTGCTTATTTAGGACCTCATATCGCCTTTGCTGGCGGTGTAGCAGCATCTGCATTTGCACATAGAAAAGGAAAGTTGGAAGCAGGCGGCGACATAACAGCGCCAATGGCCCAATTTAATGATCCGGCAATCCTCATTGTGGGTGGGGTATTTGGTGTCTTAGGTTTAGGGATCAATTATTTGTATAGCACTGTTTTGGCGTTACCGACGGATACCGTTGCCATGACAGTTGTGACCTCTGGATTGATTGCGCGACTTGTATTCGGTAGAACGGGCTTGCTTGGTAAATGTGAAGATAAGACGCGTGTATATGTCCCGGTCGCAGAATCTTTAATGACATTAATCGTAATGGGAATAGGTTTAGGCCTTGTATCGTCCTACTTTGCGGTGGAATATAATTTAGTCGTACTTGGTTTTGGTCTTTCAGCAGCATCCCTAATCTTTACACAAATGGGTTTCCCAGTGCCTGGGACCCATCATATATCACTAGTTGCAGCGGTTGCAGCGGCGGCATCTGGCAGTTTGTTGATTGGTGCCGTATTTGGCGCTTTCTCAGCAATATTGGGGGATGTATTTGGTAAAACATTTAATGCATATTGTGATTCACATATAGATCCGCCAGCGGGTGCAATATTTATATTAACATTTATTATTCTCGCAATTTTCTAATCGTAAGGAGATGAACCATGAAAAAGTCAATTGGCTTATTGGAATTTAAAAGTATTGCAAAGGGTATAGAAGTAACGGATGAAGTGTTGAAACTTGCCAATGTGGAGCTAATTTTTGCAAGCCCAATTTGTCCTGGCAAATACGTCAGTCTCTTGTCGGGCGACGTTGCAGCAATCAATCATGCAATGGAGGGTGCACAGCAGTTAGGTGGTGTCTTTCAAATAGAGGCATTGACCCTATCCAATATACATGAAGATGTATTGCGCGCTTTGTCAGGCACTTGTGAAGTAGGTGCAATCAACGCTTTAGGTGTGATAGAAACCATGTCGGCTGTCAGCTCTATCATGGTAGCGGATACAGCGATCAAAGCATCCAATGTATCCCTTATCGAAGTACGTATTGCCAGAGGGCTTGGTGGTAAAGGCTTTACACTGTTTTCTGGTGAAGTATCATCAGTGAATAGAGCAATCGATGCATGTAAGAACCAGTACAAACCGACTGGTGAAATATTATGTGCGACGATGATTTCATCGCCAAATCAAAGTGTGATTGATTCCTTGTTATAATCGTGGAGGCGCTTATGGATAGTATGATCTTGGTAGAATTTATATCAATAGCCGATGGGATGTCATTTACCCATACTGTTTTGAAAAACGTTGGTGTTACCCTTGCAAAACAAGAGGTGATTTGTCCTGGTAAGTATGTTGTTTTGTTAAAGGGGCATGCGCAGGCAGTAAAGACAGTTGAGGCCTATGCCTTGCCTTATCAATCGATAATCGCCAAAACGGTGCTCCTCAAGCTCCATGGTGCCGTTATGACATCCATCAACAGGAAAATTGAATTCAGCAAGGGAAATAATTACGCTGTTGTTGAAACGAAGAAATATATCCATAGCCTCGAAGCGGCAGATATCGTCGCTAAAAACACCAATGTGTTTTTAGAAAAAGTGGTAGACCGTCTTGGACTGGTTGGCAAAGGAGTGTTGATTATTTCAGGCACCTCTGCTGACCTAAGGTTAGCGGACAAGCTGATTCGTCAAAAGATTGGCTCGGATGAAATCCTGTCGACGGCAATACTGGACGCAGTAAAAGAAGATATATTCAATATATAATACAAACATATTATATGTTCACTAAATTACCCAAATAGAAAGCCACCTCGGTTCGATGATGAACCGAGGTGGCTTTCTATTTGGGTGAGTATGGTCAATTAAGGAACTAATGTCATCAAAATCCCTTTGATATCTTCTCTTGTGGCTGATACAGGATTACCAGCTAAACAAAAATCATTTTGAATGTCAGCTATAAGCATGTCCATTGACGCCGTAATCGTTTCTTTTGTTATGTTGATATCAGTCAAATACCGCGGTAGCTGAAGCTGATGTTTCAACAGATAAAGGGATTGGATGAAGGCATCGACATTGTCCTTGTCACTTGCCAGTGTAAAGCCCAATCCTTTTGCCAGTTCACTGTATTGTTTGGTAACGTCCGTCGACTGGGCGTTAAAGGCGACAACAGAGGGAAGGACCAATGCGTTTGCCTTTCCATGTGCGATATGGAAATGACTGCCTAGTGAGTGGGCAATGCTGTGACACAGTCCAAGTCCCGCAATGTTGAAGGCCATTCCGGCCATTGTTGCGGCAAGTTGAAGCGCTGCTTTGGCTTGTTTGTCTTCACCGTTTGTATAGGACGGTAAGAGGCTTTTATAGATTGTTTGAATAGACTCTTTGGCGTAGGCGTCACTAAAAGATGTACGGCCTGTTGCCACTAAGGCTTCGATGCCGTGAGTCAATGCATCAAATCCAGTTTCAGCTGTGATATGAGCTGGCACAGTATAAGTCAGTGACGGGTCAAGCAGCGCCACATCCGGCTGAATATGAGCAGACTGAATCACTTCTTTTGTACCTGAGACTTCATCCGTGATCACAGCGTAGTTGGTGACCTCTGAACCAGTGCCACTGGTTGTTGGAACCGCAATGAAGAGTGGCTTGTGGATATCGGTTGTGTGCATTAACTTACTTTTTAACTGGATGCAATAATAGATAATGGCTTTTGCCAGATCGATGGCAGATCCACCGCCAACGGCAATGACCACATCAGGCTTGTGGTCCACAATGTGTAACAATCCTTTTTCAACAAGAGCGCTGCTTGGATTTGGAGCCACATCGGAAAAGAGTTCATAGGGAATCCCCTGCTCAGTGAAGAAGGTCTCCAAAGGTTTAACGATGCCTAGTTTCAACATGATAGGATCAGTGGTGATGCAGACAGATCTGGGATTCAGTTCTTTTATATAGGTGGTGATGGTTGTGTCGTAGACGACCTTTGTTGTTTCATAATGTATATGCATTTTGCCTCCTTATTCTTGATGCTATCAGCAGAATACAACAGATAAAATGGCAATTCAACGGAATCGCAAAAGCTTATATAAAGTGGATAAAAAAGTGCGTGTGGCCAGTGGTAAACCAAGGCAAATAGCTTATTTTTTGCTATAATTAAGGTACTATATTGATCAGGAGGCATTATCATGACAAAACTTATAAAAATACTTGTATCCATTTCTTTATCCTTGCTCATATTATTTGGGTCGTTCTATTATGTGATGGACTGGAAATCGTTTTATACATACGAAATTGAAAAAAACAACATCACCGAAGCGGTAGGGATTCCAGAAGAGGAATTGTTGCCCTTGTATATGGTGTTGACGGATTATATGCTTGGCAGAGTGGAATCCATTCAAATGCAAGCGACTGTTGATGGTCTTGTCATGCCGATGTACAACCAACGGGAAATCGATCATATGGTCGATGTGAAACACCTGATGACGCTATTGAGGAATCTTGTGACCTTCTTGTTCGCCATTATTGCGCTAGGTGTGTTCATGCTGGCCCGGAAGAGTGAACGTTTTAAGGGGATTTTTATTGGACAATTCATAACGACCATCGGCGTGTTTCTTGGCTTTATCGCCATGGCCATGACCGATTTCAACAAGTACTTCTTTAAATTTCATGAATTATTTTTTACCAATGATTTGTGGTTGTTGAATCCGGAGACAGACCGTATGATTATGTTGCTACCGGAAATGTTTTTCAGGGACATTGTCATCGTGATCGTATTGGCCTATGCATTGATGAGTATCCTTGTTGGTGTTGTAGGTGTTTCTTATGCAAGGCATTCAGAAAGACATTAGAGGTGACCAATGATACAGTTCTACTTAGGGCGTTCAGGCGTCGGAAAAAGTTATCGATTGTTACAAGAGATAAAAGGGGCGATTGAGGCAGGCAAAAACGACAAGCTGTTTCTCATTGTTCCCGAACAATATACGCTACAGGGAGAAATGGATCTAATTCGTAAGATGGGGCTTCCAGGATTATTGGATTTTGAAGTTATCAGTTTCAACCGCCTGATCAGTCGAGTGATAGAAACTTTGGGTGGCCTACAGACCACATCCATAAATACCCTTGGAAAAACCATGTTGTTAAGAAAAATATTTAACAGTCATACCGATGAGTTGACTGTATTTTCCCGCGCCCACCAGCAATATGGATTTCTTGAGGAAGTGTCGGAAACCATCGCAGAGTTGAAGCGGGCCGATATTTCTTCAGACCTGCTGCTCAACAGTGCAGAGGAAGTGGAAAATAATCCACTGATTAAAGGGAAATTACAGGATTTAAGTCTTGTTTTTGATGCTTATCAAAAAGGCTTGGAAGGCAAATATACAGATGACGAGGACCGCATCAACTATGTTTTAGAAGTATTAGATATGTGGTCAGACATTCAGGGGGCCATGGTTTGGATAGATGGTTTCTCGGGATTCACCGCTCAGGAATATCAGTTGATTCATAGAATGGGCAGTATTTGTGAACGTGTAACCATAGCCCTGACAACAGACCTTGACGAATTTGTACCGGATGGTGATATTTTCGGTAATACAAAAGGCGCTTATCAAACCATCAAGCGGAATGCTGAAGAAGATGGACTGCCATTTCAAACCTTAACGTTAACGGAAGATCGACGGTCGCAAGAAATTCACCATTTGGAGAAGAATTTCTTTGCCTATCCCTATGTACCTTATGACAAGGACTTGCAAGGCATCCATCTTAGACGGGTATCGGATAAAAAAGAAGAGCTGGAATGGGTAGCGACAGAACTAATAGACCATGTGCTGAACCAGGGGTATCAGTGGAAGGACATGATGGTTGTCGTTTCAGATGTGGAGCTGAAAGCACCACTGATCCATCGCATTTTCACCCAATATAAGATTCCATATTTTATTGATATGAAGCGGGATGTGCTCAACAACAGCTTTATTCGCTTGGTCCAAAGCAGCATGCAGTCGGTACTGACCTATTTCAAGCAAAAGGATGTCCTTGAAGTCCTTAAAAGTGGCTATGTCGGTTTATCACTGAATCAAGTCTATGAACTGGAGAACCATGTCCTGAAAATGGGGATTGACGGTCGCAGGTGGTTCAACTGGGACAGAATTGAGCCGAGCTACTTAGGTCATTATATGGAAGGCTTTGTCACACCCCTGCAGCGATTATACGAAGGGGTAAAAAAAGCCAAAAACGTTAAGGCTTTTTCGGAAGTCTTGCTGGCCTATCTTAACGATTTAAAGATTGTGGACCAGTTGGAAGGGCTTATAGCTGACTTTGAACAAAAGGACCAGCATGAACTGGCGCTGGAATATGCCCAGATCTGGAATAAGTTTATTGAGGTGGTTGACCAGTTGGTAGAAATCGCCGGTGATGACCAGGTAACCTTAAGGGAGTTTATACAGCTGCTGGATGCTGGTTTTGGCGAGATGGAACTTGGGGTTATTCCACCCAAGGAGAATCTTGTGACCATCGGTTCTATTAATAGATCCAAGACCCATGAAGTCAAAGCCGTTTTTTTGACAGGGGTCAATGACGGAGAAATTCCTAAAACACGTGACGAGTACGGTCTCTTGTCCAATGATGACAAAGGCTATTTGTTATCAAAGGGATTTGAATTGAAATCTACTGTAGATTTTAGAAATAGAGAAGAAATTTTTAATTTGTATCAAGTGCTGTCTAAACCGTCGGAGAAAATCTTCTTCAGTTATTGTCAGCAGGATGGTGAAGGCAAACCAATACGGCCATCCCTCTATATCAACAAGTTGTGTCAGGTGTTCAAACAACTGAAAATAGAAAAAGAGTCCTTTGATGAAGTGCCTGAACAGCTACTTCAATGCGGGCTACCCATACTGCTTGCTAAAGCGACAGGCCAGTTGAAAGATCTGATTGAAGGCAGATCGGTATCCAAGGAGTGGCTAGACATGTTGTCTTGGCTACAAAGTCAGTCGGCCAAAGAAACCATTGAGCAGGTCTTAAGTGGATACGACTACACCAATCAAGTTGGCTTGCTGCCGAAGGAGCTTGCCCATGAGTTGTATGAAACACCATTGAATACAAGTACATCAAAGCTTGAACGTTATGTGGAATGTCCATTTGCGTTTTTTGTCCGCTATGGGTTGAATCCGAGAGAACGGGCCCTTCATGAGGTGAAATTGCCGGACATCGGTCTGGTTTTCCATGAAGCTTTGGAGAAATTTGGCAAGAAGTTACATGAGGACGCTATAGAGTTTAGAAGCATCGATGAGCAAGAAGTTGAAACCATCGTTAATGAGGTTGTTGAAAGCTTCATTGAGGATTATGGCTACAATGTGTTTTCAGCGACCAATGCCAATAAGTACCTTGTCGCAAAGATTAAGCGGGTTGTAAAACGGGCGGCTTGGACCATTGTGCGTCAGCTGAAGCGTGGCGCCTTTGAACCAAGGGCCTTTGAAGTAGAGTTTTCCAATAGTCTCAGGGAAGATACCGTACCTCCGATTATCGTCACAACCGGCAGTGGTGAAAAAATTCTGCTGGAAGGTCGTATTGACCGAGTGGATATTCTATCCAGCGATGACAAGCAGTATGTAAAAATTATTGATTACAAGTCATCCAGCAAAGCCTATGGCTTGTCGGATGTGTATCACGGACTGCAAATGCAGTTGATGATCTATATGGATGCGGTTCTCGAAAACTCTCAGTACTTCCGGGAAGAGGCCTTGGAACCTTGTGGGGCCTTCTATTTCAAAATTGATGACCCAATTATTGAAGGAGAAATGGATGGCGAACAACTTCAAGAAGAGATTTTGAAGAAGCTCAAGTTGGAAGGACTTGCTGTCGGAGATGCTGAGGTATTGACCCAACTGGATGAAAGCTTGGAGACAACTGGGAAATCATCCATCGTATCGGTTCAACTGAATGACGACGGGTCTTTTAAGAAAACATCAAAAGTCGTTACACCAGAGGATTTCATGGAGGTCATCAAGCACGTCAAAGTGAAAATCTCTGAAATTGGAGAAAATATATTAGGGGGGAACATCAATATCACCCCAGTCCATACAGGCATGCGAAAAGCCTGTGATTATTGTCCATACAAGGGACTCTGTCAATTTGACCAAAAGATATGCGGCAATAGTTACCGCCGCATAAAAAAATATAAAGATGAAGAAGTACTGCAAAAGATAAAAGAGGAAGGAAGTGACCAGGATGCCTAGATGGACAAGTGAACAGCAAGAGGCAATAGACGCACGACATAAGAATTTACTTGTTTCAGCAGCGGCAGGGTCCGGTAAAACAGCTGTCCTCATAGAACGGATTGTAGGCTTGATCATCAACGACGAGATTCCTATCGATACTTTCTTGATTGTGACTTACACCAATGCTGCTGCAGGTGAAATGCGGGAACGTCTCTTAAAGAAAATCACAGAAAAACTGGAGGAAATGCCCGACAATGCATTTCTTAAAGATCAGATCAGTCGTCTTGGAACTGCTCAGATATCGACCATTCACAGTTTTTGTATCACTGTCGTGAGAACTTACTTTTATAAGTTATCGCTGGACCCAACCTTTAAAATGGGGGATACTTATGACCTTGAACTCCTAAGGGAAGAGGCCATTAACGATGTCTTTGAAAAGGCCTATTTTCTTGGCGAAGCAGACTTTATAGAACTGGTAGAATCCTATAGTGGCAATCGGGGGGATAGTGAACTGCGTAGCATGATCTTAAAGGTATATGATTTTATTCTGAGTAAGCCGGATCCTTTTGGCTGGTTGACATCGGTGATCGAGCGTTATGACGTTGCTGAAGACACAAACTACTGGATTGATCGTTATAGGGAAGACATCAAAGAACAGCTATTGGAAGGTCGTTTTCTGCTGGAAAGTTGTTTACCCCTCTGTCAGATTGAAGAGGGGCCTGAGGAGTACTTGGAAGCCATACAAAGTGACTTGAGAGGTCTTGAAGATCTGATTGAACGCCTTGAGCACTCTCTTGATGACTACAATGAAAGTCTACAGCAGTACAAGAGTCAAACATTGAAACGTATCGGAAAAGCCCGTAAGGAAATTGTAGATGTGGCCCTTCAGGATCAAGTTAAAGATCTTAGAAAACTCTATAAGGACAAAGTCATTAAAGCCCTTCAAAAGACAGCTATTTATAAAGATGAACAGGGATTGGCCTCTGAATTTATCGTCTTGCACAAACGGTTAAAAACACTCTATACCTTAGTAGAGAATTTCAAAGAGCAATATCAAATGCTAAAGCAGGAAAAGAATTTATTGGATTTCAGTGATTTAGAACACTTTACGATTGAGCTTTTGAAAGAAGCGGACGTTCGACAAAATCTAAGGGAAAAGTTTAACTTCGTTTTTGTCGATGAATACCAGGATGCCAATGAAATACAAGAGGCCATCATCCAAGGGATTGTTCGTGAGGACAACCTATTCATGGTTGGGGACGTCAAGCAAAGTATTTACAAGTTCAGACTAGCAGATCCAAGTATTTTTCTATCGAAAATGGAAAGCTTTGCTATGGGTGGTGTCAATGAGCGAATCGACTTGTCCAAAAACTTCAGAAGTCGCGCATCTGTTCTTGAGGGCATCAACGAAATATTCAAGTTGCTCATGTCCAAGAAATTTGGAGAAATCTCTTACGATGAAGCCGCTTATCTTTATCCGGGGAGAGACGACGCCGGTGAAGAAAACCATCCGGTGGAGATCCAGTTAATGATAGATGAAGGCAAGGACAGTCAATTGGACGAAGACCTAGCGGACTTAAAAAACATCGAAAAAGAAGCCCATTATATCGCCAAAAGGATCGATGCCTTACAGAAAGAAGACGATTATAGCTACGATGATATGGTCATCCTGTTAAGAGGGGCAAAGACAGATGGGCCTATTATGGCGGAAATATTTGCGACCTATGGGATTCCCACCTATCTAGAAGCGGGTGGAGAGTATTTTGAAGCCATAGAAGTCAAAATGCTTATAGCCCTACTCAAAGTCATCGACAACGTTGAGCAGGATATCCCGCTACTGACAGTCATGCGGTCGCCATTTGGACAATTTACGACAGAGGAATTCGTTAAGATTCGTAAAGACGACAAAAAAGTGACCTACTACGAGGCCATGCAAGGCTATCTGATGGAAAGATCTGATACCTTGTCGGAAAAAATCAAAGGATTTTTGCTTAAGATAGAAACATTTGCCCAACGGTCTTTAAGGGAGCCTCTAGATGGACTTATTTGGGAAATTGTTCATGACAATGGCTTCTTGTCATTTGTTGAAGCGCTGCCTGAGGGAGACAGGCGATTAAAGAACATTGAAATACTGATAGACAAGGTCAGCTATCTACAGAGCATCGGTGGCTTAAGTCTCTTTAAACTCATCAGAGTCCTTGAAAAGATCGAAGATTTTTCAGTGGATATGGGTGGATCAGCCCGCCAACGTCAAGAGATGGCCGCTGTAAAGATAATGACCATCCACAAGAGTAAAGGACTGGAATTTCCAGTGGTATTTTTGGCAGGGGCCAACAAGAAATTCAACTTGAGAGACAGTCACGGCAATTTACTCATGCACAAGGACCACGGCATGGGCTTAAAATACGTAGATCCATGGAAGCGGTTGACCACAAAAAGTGTGCCCCAGCTGGTTATCCAGAGACGGATACTTGAGGAAAGCCTTTCTGAGGAAATGCGGGTACTTTATGTTGCATTGACTAGGGCCGTTGACCGTCTTATTGTCACAGGTGTTGTGAAAAATATCGACAGCCTCGAAAACAAATGGGGCATTGGTGGTGCCTTGTTTAACTTAAGGCGGAGTCAGAGTTATTTGGATTGGATCATGATGATTCTTAAAGAGGACCAGGTTAACTCGACTTATTTTGCGGTCGGTCGACAAAGCTTGGACGAGGTCTTTACGACCAACCGATTGACTGAGGAGACCAGTGGTCAAGTTGTGGCCTTGCTGGACAACCATATCATTGAGGGGAAACTGGCGACTCGCTACAATCAGTTGATGTCAGTCAAAGCGGTAGAAGAAAGTGATGTCCTGCCGGCCAAAGTCAGTGTAACCTCTCTAAAGCGCATGGCTTCAGAGACTGGATACAAACATCAGCAGGCTCTACCGACCCTGGTTAAGTTGCCACGCTTTATGCAGGAGACCCAGGCCCTTGCACCAGAGGAACGGGGAACGCGGATTCACCACTTGTTTAGACATATTGAGTATTCGACAGTTGAAAGCTATGAAGGTCTGAAGGCCCAGATAGATACCTTAAGTCAAAAAGGTATTGCACAAGTAGAAGGACTTAATGAAATCGATTATAAAAAGATGATGTTATTCTTTGAAACGGCTCTTGGCCAGCGTGCTAAAATGGCAACAACCGTTAAACGGGAAACACCTTTTGTCTTTAAAAAGAAAATAGATGATGCAGAAGTCCTCATTCAGGGTATTATAGATTTATACTTTGAGGAGCCAGAAGGCATTGTCCTCGTAGATTTTAAGACAGACAGAATATCTAAGGCAATGGTTGATAATAGATCAAAACAGTATTTGCAACAGATAGAACTGTATGCAGAGGCACTTGAAACCATTACTGGTAAACCAATTATAGACCGTTATTTATATTTCCTTGAATTAGGTGTAGCGAATACGATATAATGGGTCTGTTACCTAAGCGATTGTACACCAGTTTAGGGTGGTGTACAATCGTCAATGTGTGTAACAAGGAAGGTGGAGTTCCTATGACGATAGGATTACAAAAGGAATTGGAAATTGCTATTGAAGCAGCTCTAAAAGCTGGGGAATGCATTCGAGCAGTTTACCAAAAAGACTTTGACATTGAGATCAAAGAAGACGATTCGCCTGTTACGGAAGCAGATTTAAAAGCGAATACGGCCATTATGTCCATGTTAAAGCCAGAATTTCCAACCTACGGTTTTTTAACGGAGGAAGAAAGGGATAACAGCGAACGTTTAAGCAAAGAATGGTGCTGGATTATCGATCCACTTGACGGTACAAAAGAGTTCATTAAGCGCAACGATGAATTCACGGTGAACATTGCGTTGTCACGCCATCGTGAAGTTGTGTTAGGTGTTGTATATGCACCGATATTTGATGAGTTGTATTTTGCGGTCAAGGACCAAGGGGCGTTTAAACGACTATCCGATGGAACGGATGAAAGGATTCATGTATCTGACCGAATCGATCATTTACATGGGTTACAAAGTCAGTCAAAACCAATCGATATGTGTATCGATATCTTCGAACGACATGAAGAGCTAATCAAAACCATCACAAAGCTGGGCAGCTCCCTAAAGGGATGCAGAATAGCAGATGGGTCACAAGATGTCTATTTTAATTGTGGAAGATCTATGGTCTGGGATACGGCAGCAGTAGAATGTATTGTCGTTGAAGCAGGCGGTATTTTAAAACAGTTAAATGGCAATCCGATTATCTATAATGCGGAAAAAATTGTGAACGACAGAGGTTTTTATATTTTAAATAACCCTGAAAACAACTTGGTTATGAAGTAAAAACACATATAAAAGTAAATATTTGACAGTGACTTTTAGAGCTCATGCTTATATAATAAGCATGAGCTTATTTTTTTAACGAAAAGTTTATTAAATAACTGGGAAGAGGTATATATGACGAAAAGAGAAAGTGAAATTCTTGAAATCATTCAACAAAATCCAATGATTTCTCAAAAAGAAATCGCTGAAAAGTTGAACATAACACGATCTTCAGTGGGTGTTCACATTGCTAACCTCATGAGTCAAGGATTTATTGCTGGAAAAGGATACGTCCTTAACGAAGGTGGATTCATTACTGTTGTTGGTGGATGCAACATGGACATTTTAGGACGTCCCAACGAACCAATGAACCAAAATGATTCTGCACCTGGGGTAATATCCTATTCAGAAGGTGGTGTCGGCAGAAATATTGCAGAAAATGTTGCAAGATTAGAAGCGCCGGTTAAATTACTGTCCGCAGTTGGAAAAGATGCCAACGGCGAACGGATTGTAACCCATGGCAGCCGATGTGGCATTGACATGACCAAAGTAAAGATGGTTGAAGGAAAGAATACTTCAACATATCTGTCCATGCTTGATCATGAAGGGGAAGTATTAAACGCATTGTCGGACATGTCCATTGTATCGGAAATCAGCACTGGCTATATTCAAGAAAACATGGGATTGATGAATCGATCGAAGTTGGTTTGCATTGATACAAACTTAGATCAAGAAGTAATCGACCTTATATTTGCACAGTGTACAGTGCCAATCTTTGTGGACACAGTTTCATCGGCAAAATGTATTAAAATAGAGGATTATGAAAGCAAGATTTTCCTGCTGAAACCAAACATCATTGAAGCAGAAAGATTGTTGAAAAAGAAAATAGAAACAGAAGATGACATCATATCCGCATTGGAAATATTCCTGATGCGAGGGGTCAAAAATATAATTATTACAGTCGGTAGCGATGGGGTATACTTTGCCAATGAAGAGGGAATTTGGCATGCAAAAGTCAATGCCGTTGAAATCGTCAACAGTAATGGCGCAGGGGATTCATTCATGTCAGGACTCCTTTATGGATTCCTACATGGACAAGCTTTAGAAGAAGCTTGCCAAACTGCTTACAATGCATCACTGATCGCACTGAAAAGCGAAGAAACAATTAATCCAGACTTAAGTGTCAAGTTGTTAAATGCTCAAATTCAAGAGGGCATTGTTACTATAAAGAAAATAAGAGGTGTATAAAATGGAAAATTTAATGAACTACTTAGATATCAAGGCAGAAGTAAAAGAAGCATTAGAAGCAGGTAAGCCAGTTGTAGCGTTGGAATCAACAATTATTTCACACGGTATGCCATACCCACAAAACGTCGAAACAGCTAGTGAAACAGAAAGAATCATCAGAGAAAACGGTGCAGTTCCAGCAACGATCGCTATTATCGAAGGACGAATCAAAATTGGTTTAACAGATGAAGAATTAGAATACTTCGGAAAAGCATCAGGCATTGCAAAAGTAAGTCGTCGTGACCTTGCTTACATCGTTTCACAAAACCTTGATGGCGCAACAACAGTAGCTGCAACAATGATCTGTGCAGAACTAGCAGGCATCGAAGTATTTGTAACAGGCGGCATCGGTGGCGTTCATAGAGGTGCAGAAGACACATTCGATATCTCAGCAGACTTAACAGAATTAAGCAAAACAAATGTAGCGGTTATCTGTGCAGGTGCAAAATCAATCTTAGACATCGGTTTAACATTAGAGTACCTTGAAACATTAGGTGTACCAGTAGTAGGATTTGGTACAGAAGAATTCCCAGCGTTCTACACAAGAAAAAGCGGCTTCAATACAAACATCTCAATGGATAACGAAAAAGACATTGCAAAGATGTTAAAAGCCAAGTGGGAACTAGGTCTTGAAGGTGGCGTTGTAATTGGTAACCCAATTCCTGAAAGCTACTCAATGGACGAAGAATACATCACAAAAACAATCGACATGGCACTTTTAGAAGCATCTAAATTAGGCGTAAAAGGTAAAGATGTTACACCATTTTTATTAGATAAAATCAAGACAGTAACAGAAGGAAAAAGCCTAGAATCCAACATTCAATTAGTATACAACAATGCAAGAGTAGGCGCGAAAATTGCAGTAAATCTTGCAGAGTGTTTATAAAACGTCACAGTCGCATTACAAAGACTTAACAATTCGTAATATAAACGTAATTGACTCTAAATGGGGGGAATGTTACTATTACATTGTTCGAAAAAACTTTTTAAACAAATTACATTTATTCCCCCCCATAAAGATAAATGTAAGAAATCTAAGATGCCGTTGGCGTCTTTTTTTTTTACGCGATAAACAAAGAGCAGCATAACTATAAAAGGATAAGGCCAGATGTGAGCGCACTCACATCTGGCCTTATCCTTTTATAGTTATATTGGTCGCGTAATGCGACCCGAGCAATCGCAGATTGCTCGGTGCTGCACTTTGCTTATCACGTAAAGAACGTTTTTAAGAAACGCCTCAAGAATGGATTCGGGATCTTGAGGCTTTTCTCTTTGGGGCATTAGGCTCGCGAACGCGAGCCAAGCAATCGCAGATTGCTGGCTGTTCTATGTCAGCTGAACTTGTATAATATTATGAGGAAACGCGACCAGAGAAGCAGTGCAATTTATGCAACACGTTTCAGGTTGCATAAATAAATGGTACTCGCTTCAGCGAGTAGCTACCTAGAAAATTTGATTGTTCGGTGCTACTCTTTGTTAATCGCGGAAAGAACGTTTCTAAGAAATGCTTTATCAAAAGGTCTTTCTTGTGTATTGACTGCATATATACACACGTATATATATATATATATATATATGCCCATTGGACTCGCCAACGTGTGCTTATGAATGCCCAATGTTCGCGGTTGTTCACTGTAAGTTTTAAAGGATTGATTAGCAATAGCGTAGTTGGTTGTCCTTTGTGAAATTCTGTGATTTGCTCAAAGGATTCCTGAGATTGAGATAAGTTAAAGATTATATATGAATTATAATTAGTAGTAAGGAAAACAAAAAATACGAGAAATAGTTACTTGGATACGGCTAAGCATTTAATAAGTATAGGTATTAGACTAAACATATACTTATATAGATGGAAGGAGTGTCATTATGAAACTAAGAACGTATTTAGTGATTTTGGTCTTAATTTGTATTGCTTGGCTAGTCGTATTTGAGGATACTGGTACCTCACAGGGAGATTCAAATGGATTTGTTGTGGATGAAGGCATCTACATGGAATACAGGCAGGTTAAGTATGGTCAAAGTAGAATTCAGGAGAATCAATTATTTTAAAAGTTTTGTTTTGGGTATAATGATTAGTAAAACAATGCAACACGAATTTGTGTTGCATTGCTATTTTATCAGTGATAACGTTTATGGAATGATTGGTTATTTGGAAAGAGGGTAATGGAATGAGTAAGTTAATTTTAGATAAAAGAACTTACACAGAAAAATCAAAGAAGCATAGCCATGAACATGGTCAGTTAATTATTCCACTTCAGGGCGCTTTATCTATTGAAACAGATGATAAGAATCTAGATATTGATGATAAAAAGATATTTATGGTTCCTCCATCAACAGATCATGCCTATAAAGCCAATCAAATCAATTCTTTTTTGATTATGGACATACCTGCTTATTTATTGAAGTCTGAAGATGTTCAAAAAATGGCTGGTGGTAGCTTAATGGATCTAGACAGTCGTTGGTTGGCTATTCGGTCTCTCTTGCTTGAAGAGATTAAGACTGGCGAAGAAGGTAGTAACTTAAAATCCTTGTTCCAGTATATGTATCAATTTTTGACAGAAGATAAGTTATTCGATTTAGTCCAATATATTCATGATCATTTCGATTATGATATTGATTTACAGACTTTGGCTGCATTAGAACATTACAATCCGACTTATTATACAGAATGGTTTAAAAAACATATGGGCGTGACTCCTAAAGAGTATATTCAGAAGGTAAGATTGGAACGATCGAAAGAATTGCTACGAGATACAGATTATACGATTTTACAGATTGCACAAATGGTAGGTTATCAGCATCATGGGTCTTTGACACGGTTGTTCAAAGAACGGTATGGTATTTCTCCGGCTACTTTTAGAAAAGCTATCCGAAAACAAGTTAAGTTTTAGCTTGGATATGGAAAAGCATCAATTTCATAGGTAACGTATACTAAGAACTAAGTTAAGAGAATTAACTTAGTTTTTTTTTCGATGATGATTATGGGTGTATTGGTATGTGCTAATCAACACAATACCTTGTTAGGTCTTTAATGATTAAAGACTATTCCAATAAACTCCCCCTTGAGTTTTTGGAAACTGCTTATATTATGCTAATCATATGATTAGAATCAGTATCGGTACGCTCATTTGTCATACGGTGTTCTTTTTAAAGGAGGAGATTTTATGGGTTCTATTCTAGGACTAATGGTTATTATCGTGAGTATCTTATTACAGTATAAGAATCCTGACCGAGTGAGAGTGCATTTGTAAAACAGTTCATTTAAAGCTGTTACCTAAAACAGCAGTAATCATAAAACATTTAAATGATAAAAAGACGACTTACCCCTTGTTGCAGCAAGGGGTTTTGTCGTAGGTTATGTGTTTTAGTTAAATAAAAAGTGATTTTAGGTTAAGTATTGATGGTACAGGTATAGTATGCTGTAACTGATATTATATGATGGAGGGAATTTGATGAAACATGAAATTGAAAATCTAATTAAGACATATGTGGCAGCATATCCAAAGAAAATGATGACCCAAACAGTGTGGAAAACACCAATATTTGGTACTGCAGATGCTATAGATGAGGAATTTAACGAGCTTAAGAAAAGTGTCCGTGCTACACATATATCACCGACTGAGCTATTATCCAGTGCAAAAAGTGTTATTGCTTTTTTTCTGCCTTTTGAAGACCAAGTTGCTCAATCAAATATTAAAGAGTATCATGCATCAAGGGAGTGGTCGATTGCTTATATAGAAACCAACGCGCTTATTGCTGATTTAAGTAATCATATTATGACCTATCTTCAGGAGGCGGGGTATGAGGCGTCGACAATTCCAGCTACACATAATTTTGATGAAGAAACATTAATGAGTGATTGGTCTCATCGCCATGTGGCTGAAATTGCTGGCGTAGGTAAATTTGGTCTGAATAATATGCTCATTACGGAGTCGGGGTGCGCCGGTAGATTTGGTAGTGTTGTTACTTCTATGGTTTTAGAGCCATCTGATAAGATTGAGGAAGAGTTTTGTTTGTACCTAAAAGATGGGCGATGCGGTATTTGTATAAAAAAGTGTCCTAAATATGCTTTTGAAGAAGGTTATGACCGATTTAAGTGTTATGAAATTCTTTTGGAGAATGATGCATATCATGAGGATTTAGGGCTTGTGGATGTTTGTGGTAAATGTTGTGTTGGTTTGCCATGTACTTATAAAAATCCATGTGTATAGCCTAAGTAAGTGAATAGTAAATTAAAGGACTTTATCTCATGCGCATCAGTGGCGTTATAAGATAGAGTCTTTATTATTTTATGATTGTTACTAATATAAGAAAGACAAAGAATGGTTAAATATTTCCCTTGAAGTGGATAAAAGCCTTATAGACTATACCCTTATACTAAAGGAGCAATAAAATATATTTATTTGGAGGAAATTAAATGATTACAGGGGTTTTAGGTGTATTAGGGGCGCTGACAACATGGTTTGCAGTAGTATTTACAAAGGATTTTTGGGTGAATAGGCATACGATAGAATCCAAGAGTACGTGGACATCGTCAGCAGCCATTGGTTTGGTAACAGATTTTTTCGATACCTTGGGAATTGGGTCGTTTGCAACGTCTACTGCATTGATGAAGTTGTTTAATCAAACAGAGGATCGGACATTGCCAGGGACCTTGAATGTAGCTCATACCATTCCGACAATTTTAGAAGCTTTTATCTTCATGAAAGTGATTGAAGTGGAACCAGTCACACTTATATCAATGCTATTTTCAGCATCCATTGGTGCTTACGTAGGGGCAGGTATAATTTCTAAGCTAAATGAAAAGAAGATACAACTCTATGTGGCAATAGCTTTATTTGTTTCAGCATCACTTATGTTAGCTGGACAACTTAATTTAATGCCATCGGGTGGTGAGGCAATTGGCTTAAGTGGCATAAGATTGATTATAGCTGTTATAGGGAACTTTATTTTAGGTGTATTAATGACTGCAGGAATTGGTCTTTATGCGCCATGCATGGCTCTAATTTTTGCTCTTGGTATGTCACCAAGAGTTGCATTTCCAATTATGATGGGTTCGTGTGCTTTCTTAATGCCTGCTGCTGCTGTTAAATTTGTTAAAGAAGGCGCTTATGATAGAAGAATTGCAATGGGCGGAACTTTGGCTGGAATTGTTGGTGTATTAATCGCTGCTTATCTAGTAAAAACGTTACCTCTTAATGTTTTGAAATGGCTGGTTGAAGGTGTCATTTTCTATACATCATTAACTTTGTTTAAGTCATCTAGAACATAATTAGATAGAATTGAACAGATTTATATTCTACTAAAAACTCCTCTTTTGATTTCTAAAGAGGAGTTTTTAAATTGTGCAAAAGTTAAAAAGTAAGTCTAGAGTAAAAAAATTGCCAATAAAGACGTTACCCACACCCAGCACAAGCAATACGCTACACCAAAGTATAATACTTTATCAAGCTTGCTATTCGAGTTCATTTGTAGCTGAGTAATACATACCCTTAATACATTTTTAATAATAATCAAAGTATTAATATGCTACACTTTCTCTAATAGGAATTTATTAGATGTCAATATGGAATCTTATTTATTCTATATATAGAAAGTAGAAATGGTGGAGGGAATGAATAACTATGATTAAAGACTTAAATGACTTAAAAGATGCACTTGAAAATTTAGAACACAAAAAAAAGAAGCATGCAAAGTTTTCTTACGAACTAAGTGCTAAAAAACAGCAACAAGCAAAAGCAAAAAAAAGCTTAGAAAAAGAAAATAGAGACGTTGAGAAGATTGAGGGTTTATCATTTGCATCTTTCATGGCTACATTACTAAATAATCATAGCGAAAAATTAGAAAAAGAAGAGTTAGAAGCATTAGAGGCCAAAAACTTATATGATACTATTTCATATGAAGTCCAGGCTTTAAGTGAAGAAATTATGGCTCTAGATAGTGCTATCGCAAAAGAAGATAGCATTAAAGCTGCTTACCAAGAGGCCTATGATAGGAAGAAAAAAGAGCTATCTTCCCAAAGTGTTGCTTTATGGGAAAAGATAAGATTGTTAGATATTGACCTTAGTAAAAAGAGTACCGACCTCAAGGAAATCAGAGAAGCAGAAATAGCTTGTTCACAAACTTTAGACAGTATACATATTGCTACAAAGGAATTATCAGATGCTAAAGCATTTGGTGCTTGGGATATGTTAGGTGGAGGCTTATTAGCGACGATGGCAAAAAGAAGTCATATGGACCGAGCTCAGAATGCCATTAATGATGTGAACTATAAGTTGAAGCGTTTAAAAAAGGAGTTATCAGATATTAATGAAAATATCAATTTAGAAATCAATATCGATAACTATTTATCTTTTGCGGATTATTTTTTTGATGGTATATTCGTTGATATAATGGTGCAAAATAGAATAAATGAATCTCAGGCCAAAGTAGTGAGTTTAAGAAATGACATGGAAGCCATGCATAGAAACCTAAAGACCATGCTTGTAGAAGTCGAAGGAGAAAAATACCGCTTAAAGAATGAAATGGACCAAGTCATATTGAAGGAATCTTAAAGCTTCTAGATTTAAATCTTGAAAATACAATACAGTTGCAAAAAAATGAACCGCATCATTCCTGATGCGGTTTTTATTTTATGAGTCTGCTTGTATCAGCGGCGAGCGGGTAAAAATGGAAAAAGCCTGATTTAAGGTTGAAGTGGAAGGGGGGGCTTGTATGAAGAAATATTATGTCGGATTGGATGTGCTCAGAGGCATAGGTATTTTCATGGTAATCTGGTTGCATTCTGCATTTTATTATTTCGGCGGATTGCAAGATATCGATTTCGACAATCCACCTATGACGGTGACAGTGATTGGACTCCTTTTTATGTTCGCAGGCTTGTTTGCCATGATTAGTGGTGCAGGACACGGTGTCCAGTATTACAGAAAGACAGAGAAAGGCTACTCGTCAAGGAAACTGATGAAGTACATGTTGGCAAATTGCTTTGCAATGTTTGTAATTTCAAAACTCTATTTCGTTTTCACTGGCCCGGGTCTTGTGACAATAGGTAGCTGGACGATGAACAATAGTATACTGGTAGAGCTGATCAGAAATGGAAAGTTCATCGGAACCAACGCAGAGAGACTTCTCTATGTCAGCAGTCTTTCCATGATAGCCATGAACATCCTGGTTGTCGGGATTTTCTTTATCCTGTTTCGAAATATGAGTAGAAAGGCTAATGGACTCCTTATCCTATCCATTTTCATGCTGGTGGTCTCATTGCTCAGGATACCATTATATGAGCTCTACTTAGAGCTGTATTATGAGAAAGCTTTTTTTAGAGTGGCTCTGTTAAACATTTGGGTGAACAAGGCCAATCCACTCTTGCCATACATGGCTTTTGGCCTCATGGGCTTGTGGCTGTCGACGCTTCTCTGTGAGAAATCTTGGAAAACGATTGTTAGACGTGTTGTTCCTGTGGCGTCTGTGCTCTTTATTTGTGGCGCTGTAGCCTATGTCAGACTGCCGGACACCATGCTTAAAAGAAATATCGATCCAAAGTGGTTTGCCATTATGATTGCACAGATGGGCCTGTTTTTATTTATGATACTTATCGTTTTGAAAGTGTACGATTATGGGAAAGAACCTTCAACGATGAATGTAATCAGTCGTTTCTTCTCTAGGTTTGGCGTTGTCGCATTGACACCTTTTTTCTTTGAAAGTACTATTAGCGCTGGGGTGTTCAGAGGCATTCAGCTACTGGTTCCTTCGATTTCATTTTCTATGTGGGGGGCCATTGCCTACGGATTCCTGATAGCCTTGTTTATCGGTGTCTTGATGGTTTTCTGGGAAAAGGTGAGTTACAGGTATGGACTGGAGTATTTTCTAGTCAGATGGCTGAGCTTGTTCGGTGTGAGCGAGAAAGAAGGTAAATTGAAAGGGTGCCATAAGCATTCAAAAGAGACTTTCGATTGATCTGCCATTTGAAGAAGAATAGAAGGAGGAAGTATGTTAGCTAGATTATTTAAATATACGATAGAAGAAAAAGATATATTCGAGAACATCTTAAAAGATGAAAACATCATGTTAAATCACATGATCATAGAAAGTGGTAAGTTTTTCCCAAAACATCCTACAGATGCACATGTGTATATCATTGTGGTTAAGGGTGAGCTATCCATATCACTAGGTGACGAAACTAAAAAGACCTACAAAAAAGGGGATGTCATCGATGTTGATAAGGGTATTGAATCATTTCTTGGCAATGAGAGTGACGACTTTACAGAGTGTTTTGTGATTAAGGTGGGTTAAAGTAAAGATTAACCGGCAATAGAGGCATTTTAGGCCCTGACAATAATCTCAAAAGAAAAAGAATCTTTTAATCAAGATTCTTTTTCACTTTAAATATGGTTAATATCAATTAAGAGAGAAGTTTATCGTTTCAAATTACCATAACCACCATAAACAGGACGGATATCATTAATGGTGATAACTACATTTTCTTGATAGGTCTTAATTAATTGAACAACATTTAGATATTCTTTTCTAGAAACATTCATTAGAAGCACTTTTCTTAAGTGATGCATCCCTTGTCCTTCCAATATGGTTACTGCATATCCGTGGTTTCTAATATCCGCAGCAAGTATGTCCCCATGATCATCCATGACGATGGTTTCAATTCTCACATTACCAATACCAATACGTTGTTCCAAGATAGAACCAAGATAATTACCTAGGGCAAAGCCACAGGCATAAACAGCAATTTTGATTGGATCATCAGTTACATCTTTTAGAACGGTTGATACAATGCTTATCCACAGCACAACTTCTATAAAGCCAAGCATTGCTCCGTATATTCTTTCGCCACGAGTAATCAGTACAATGCGCATGGTTCCTATACTTACTTCAACTATTTTTAAGATTAAAATAGTTGAGTATAATAAAATATTCAACTTTAGACACCTTCTTAGTAAATGAAAGGATCATCTACCTTCGTATTTTTATTTCTTTTTTTCTTAGTTTTAAATTGCTTGTCATCATCCGCATAGTCAAATTTTTTCCTAGTGTTTCTCATTTGTTTATTCTGATTACGATTGCGTTTTTCTTTGATTGGATATCCATAATCCTCTTGATCCATCATAAATTACCCCTGTCGAATAATATGTGCTAGTTCCGATAAACTATCAAAATCACCATCGTGTGACATAATATCTACGTCAAATTCATCTTCTAAGGATTCAATGAGCTCGTAGTAATTGTCATCATCTAATATTAAATCATCTGAAAAAGTCATATCCATTGAAATATCATTTGTTGTGTCTGCGCCGACATATTCCCCAACAATGCTTTTAAATAATCTTAAATTCATAATTTCACTCCTATAAATAATCATAATTTACATTTTTTAATAATTTTGTGTACTAAAAAAACACCACCCACTCTGGTGAACTTCTTCCATATCTGATGAGATATTTCCAACAAAGTTAAATTAATAGAATGAATTGATGCAATGCATAAAGTTTAATTAAATTTTGAATTTAATTGTCACCTCCTGATGATTTAATTTTATTCATAATTGCACAAAATTCAATAGTTTTTTTGTTAGGGAAATTGAATTTTTATTATCTGCTATAAGACAGTCTATAAGTGGACTAAAGATGTAAAGTTGCAGGGAAAATTGCAAAAAAAACAGCAAGTGATCCTTTGTTAAAAAGTAACAAAAATATGTATCTTTCATTAGACGTGTTTTTCCCGAGAGATTGAAAAATCTCATATAAAATAACTGATTTTTTGAACAATGGAAAAAACTATATGAGACATATACAAAGTCATATTCTTGTCAATATACTTGGTGGTCGAAACGAAAAAATAATATTCTTGCTTTTAAGTTGATTTGGGATTATATTCAATTATAAACGTTTTTTTAGTAATAATAATATGAGAATGAATGAGGAAATGTAATGAACGGTTGGATTATTTATAGAGAAAATGACTCAGAGGTTGTTTCTGAAAGATTTGAAGTAGATCGTATTGTGGAGAGTGCCAAGGATTATAATATTGAATTGTCTGTTTATAAACCTGAGCAATTTGACTTACTTGTGACCAGTCAAAATAGACGTAGTATCACCATTGATGGCGAAATTGCGCCTTTACCTGATTTTGTTCTACCAAGAATGGGCGCTGGTACAACTTATTTTGCCTTGGCAGTTATTCGACATTTAGAGCGTCTTGGTGTACCATGCATTAATTCATCTCACCCGATTGAAATCGTTAAGGATAAGTTGTATACACACCAGATTCTATCTGAAAACAATTTACCAGTACCAAAAACAATGCTTGCTAAGTTTCCAGTAAATATTGATTATGTAGAAAAAAATATAGGATTTCCAGCAGTAATAAAAACCATATCAGGTACTCAAGGACGAGGTGTTTTTCTCGCGAGTACCCGAAAAGAGTTTTCCAATATTATGGAGTTAATAGAAATCACGAATGCAAAGGTGAATATTATTATTCAAGAATTTATTGCTGATAGCCACGGCAAAGATTTGAGGGTACTGGTTGTAGGTGGTAGGGCAATCGCCTGTATGAAACGTGAAGCCCAAGCAGGTGCTTTTAAGGCCAATGTATCAAGTGGAGCATTAGCTAGTCAATTTGAGTTGACACCAGAGATAGAATGGTTAGCAACAGAAGCTTGTAGAGTGACTGGACTTGATATAGCGGGGGTAGATTTACTATTTGATGAAGAACACTATAAAATTTGTGAAATCAATTCGTCTCCTGGTTTTAGAGGTTTGGAATCTTGTTGTGACATCAATGTAGCATCTGAGATTTTTCAGTATTTGCAAATTCGATTTGGTCGATTTCAGTAGAGGTGTTGATGAAAAAGATTGTAAGAATTAATAATTTAAATGAAAAAGAGGAAACCAAGGACTATCAATCACTTGCATTAGAAATTGCTGAGCTTGTTAATGCCAATATTGATTACTCCAATAAGGGTACTTATGATGAGGCTTCGTTGAAGAAGTTGAAAGGAAACAAGACGGTTTCTAATATATTAGAATTGATCAATGGCTCATTTGTGATTTGCATCTATGAGGAAGATATTTTGGTTGCATGTGGATTTGTTACCCTTCAAGATGAACGATATTTTTCGAAATCACTACATGTGCACCCAGCGCATAGAGATAAAGGTCTTGGACGAATCATCTGCAATGAACGTGAAAAAGTGTTAGTCAGAATGGGTGTAGAAGAACTCTATATTGAGTCGATGAAGTTTCCAGAGACATTAAATTTTCACCGACGAAATGGTTTTAAAACTGAAAAAGCTTATAAAGAGCTGAAAAATACTGTGTTGATGAAAAAAAAATTGAGATGATTGAAACTCGCTGGGTGGTTCAGCGACGTTTTTTCCGAATTCAAAAAATCCACGAGATCATCTTTGGCTTTAAATGATTGTATTATTTCACCTCTCAAATCTTAAATTTATTCTTTTTGTTTTGTCCCTCCCTCTACTTGGGTACAAAGTCAATAGAACATAAAAACAGGAGGAATAGTTTATGAAATACATTGATGAACGTGTAGTAGAAACCATTCGTTTTTTATCTGTCGACGCTGTAGAAAAAGCGAATTCAGGTCATCCTGGATTACCAATGGGTGCAGCTGTTATGACCTATGTGCTATGGAAAGACTTTTTAAAAGGGAGTGCAACAGATTCAAAGTGGTTTGACCGAGATCGGTTCGTCTTATCGGCTGGTCATGGGTCGGCGCTAATGTACTCAATGCTTCATCTCTTTGGCTATGACGTAACCATTGAGGATTTAAAGAACTTTAGACAGATTGGGTCTAAGACACCGGGTCATCCGGAATATTTGATGACACCGGGTATTGAAACTACAACTGGACCGCTGGGACAGGGATTTGCCAATGCAGTGGGCATGGCCATTGCTGAACGTCGGTTGGCGGAACAGTTCAATACCAGCAATCACAGCATCGTTGACCATTATACGTATGTGATATGTGGTGATGGTGACTTGATGGAAGGCGTAAGTGCAGAAGCGGCTTCAATGGCAGGGCATTTAGGCCTTGGCAAACTGGTTGTCCTTTATGATTCCAATAAAATTACAATTGATGGTGGTACAGATTTGGCCTTTACAGAAGATGTTGAAAAACGTTTTGAATCCTATGGGTGGGAAGTCATCAAAATTGAAAGTGGCAATGATTACGATGAAGTCCATGAGGCTATCAAAGTTGCTCGTGTTGACACATCAAAACCAACGATGATTATCGCACCGACGACAATTGGATACGGCAGCCCCAATAAAGCAGGCAAATCGTCTGTTCATGGTTCCCCACTTGGGAAAGAAGAAATGGCCTTGACGAAAAAAGCCTTTAATTGGGAAAACAACGAACCGTTTTACGTATCCGAAGAAGTAACGGATTATATGAAAGAAGTTATTGATAAAAGAGAAATTGAACGCTTCCTCTGGGAAGAACGTCTTGAAGATTACATGGTAAAGAATCCTGACAAGGGCGATGAACTGAAGAAGTGGATTGACTTTGAAACGGTAGAACTTACGATTGAGGAGTTTAAAGACGTCCTTGATGTAGATAACTCAGAAGCGACCCGGTCTTCTGGTGGAAAAGTTATGAATAAGTTGTTTGAACAGATCCCTAATTTGATGGGTGGCTCGGCTGACTTAAATGCTTCAACAAAAACGTTCCTTAAGGGAAGTCCCTACTTCCAGTTTGATGTGCCGGAAGGAAACAACGTTGCCTTTGGTATTAGAGAACATGCCATGGGTGCGATTTTAAATGGCATGGCACTACACGGTGGTCTTCGAACATTTGGGTCTACATTCCTTGTATTCTCTGACTACATGAAGCCAGCGATTCGACTGGCAGCAATTATGGAATTACCAGTCATCTTTGTATTTACCCATGACAGTGTTGGCGTTGGAGAGGACGGACCAACCCACCAACCGATAGAACAGTTGGCAATGCTTCGTGGCATACCAAACCTGCATGTCTATCGTCCTGGTGATTCAAAAGAAACAATCGTTGCTTGGATGGATGCGCTCAATCGTTTTGATGGCCCAAGTGCCTTGATTCTTTCACGACAAAACTTGGATGCACAGGAAATGACAGGCGTTGAAGCGAAGAATGGTGCATATATTGTTGGTAAGGAACGCAATGATAACTATGACGGTATCGTCATTGCCACTGGGTCGGAACTTCCTTTGGCGATGAAGGCAAAAGATATTCTTGATCTAGAAGGCATCGATGTACGCGTTGTCAGTATGCCTTGTATGGAGAAGTTTGATAGGATGCCTATGGAGTATAAAGAGAAGATTATCCCTTCACGTATCGATAAAATTGTGACAGTGGAAGCGGGTAGAGATATGGGCTGGTATAAATATGCTGGACGATTTGGTTTAACAATTAGTATCAATCGATTTGGTGAATCAGGACCTGGAGACCAAGTAATGGAACACTTCGGATTTAGTCCTCAAGCATTAGCAGAAAAAATTAAGGATTTCATGAAATAATGACTAAAAAGTGATTTAGTCGAATTAAGAAGGGTATCTTATGGTTGGTGACGTAATTAGCTGTAGGCATATCCTTCTTTCTTTATATAAACCGTAGTATAATGGTATATTTTTTCGTAAAAAAATATTATGAGAATTGTAACTGTGGAAGTTAAATGATAGAATGAAGACGGCAGAAAAAACCAATTTCTTATCTTAGGGGTTGGTACTTTTTAGGGCTTACGAGTCTATATCTAGTGTGCTTTGGTTTGCGAAGCACTATATATTGTGGGGTGGCGTAAATGTTTGAAAAAGTAATTAAGCGTAATGGGGAAGTCGTATCGGGTCATAGAAGCAAAGTTGAAGAAGCTGTTTTTAAGGCTTTTGTCGCGACTCAAGACCATCGAAGTCGCATGGAATTAAGGAAGTTATCTGAAGTTGTAACAGACTATGTTATTCAGGAAGTTAGAGCAGGAAAGTCGCAAACATACATACCAAAAGTTGAAGAAATTCAAGATATCGTTGAGCGTGTTTTAATGCGTATTGGTGAATATGATACAGCGAAATCATACATCAAATATCGCTACGAACATAAGAAACAGCGTGAACATAAAAGAACGGCAATGGATATCTTATCATTGTTTGATGAGTACATTGGACAAAGTGATTGGACTGTTAAGGAAAACTCGAATATGAGTTATAGTTTACAGGGCTTGAATAACCACGTGATTGCAAAAGCATCGAAGACATTTTGGCTGCACAATGTCTATAACGAGTCTATAAGAGAGGCTCACGAAGCAGGGGATCTACATATTCATGATCTTGGTCTGCTATCGACCTATTGTTGTGGGTGGAGTCTTGAAGACTTATTGACAACAGGTTTTGGAGGCGCCCAAGGGAAAGTGGAATCATCAGCACCAAAACATTTTGAAGCAGCACTGATGCAACTGGTAAACTTTATTTATACCCTACAGGGGGAAGCCGCAGGTGCACAGGCGGTATCGAATTTCGATACCTTGTTGGCGCCGTTTGTCAGAATGGATCAACTGATTTATGATGATGTACGTCAAGCCATGCAGTCATTTGTCTTCAATATGAATATTGCAACGAGGGTAGGATTCCAAACACCTTTTTTCAATTTGACAATGGACAAAGATGTGCCGTCTACCCATAAAAATTTACCAATCTTAATAGGGGGAAAAAGAGATTTTAATCATACTTATAGTGAGTTCCAAACAGAGATGGACATGATTAACAAAGCATTTTGTGAAGTCATGATGAAGGGAGATGCAAAGGGACGCGTGTTTACCTTCCCGATTCCTACCTACAACATTACGCCTGACTGGAACTGGGATAGTGAAGTGACTAACAGTATCATGGAAATGACGGCGAAGTATGGTATTCCTTACTTTAGCAATTTTGTCAATTCAGATATGAGTCCAGAAGACGCTAGATCCATGTGTTGTCGATTACGCCTGGATAACAGGGAACTTCAAAAACGTGGTGGCGGACTCTTTGGGGCCAATCCGATGACAGGTTCAATTGGTGTTGTAACGGTGAACATGGCGCGACTAGGCTATGTATCAGAAACCGTTGAGGAGCTATTCGATCGTTTAGAGAGACTGATGGAAATTGCAAAAGACTCTTTGGAAGCCAAAAGGATCGTCTTAGAGGAAAACATTAAACGGGGATTATACCCATATTCGCGCCATTACTTAACAAAAATATATGAAACACAAGGGGAATACTGGTTCAACCATTTTGCAACTATTGGACCAAATGGTATCAATGAATGTATTCAGAACTTTACCCAAAATAGAGAGTCTATCGTAACGACAGCTGGGAAAGAGTTCGCAGAAGAAATCTTAGATTTCATGAATGAAGTATTGATCCGTTTCCAAGAGGAAACAGGCCACTTATACAACTTAGAAGCCAGTCCAGCAGAAGGAACTGCTTATCGATTTGCACGACTGGATATTGAAAGATATAGAGATATTATCACAGCTGGCGACACGGTTCCGTATTATACCAACAGTACACAATTGCCGGTAGGTCATACGGAAGATCTATTTGATGCGCTTGATCTTCAGGAATCGTTGCAGACAAAATACACTGGCGGTACAGTATTCCATGGATTCGTTCCAGAGAGAATGGAATCTACTGAAACCGTAAAGAAAGTCTTACAAAAGGTGATGAGTAATTACAAGATTCCTTACTTTACCTTGACACCGACATTTAGTATATGTCCCGAGCATAAGTATATTGCCGGTGAAGTGCCAAATTGCCCTATTTGCGGTGAAGACACTGAGATCTGGACAAGAATTGTCGGATACCATCGTCCTGTTCAGAATTGGAATGAAGGAAAACAACAGGAATACAAAGAACGTCAAACATTTTCTGTGTCATAGGAGTAAGCAATGAGAATAATGGGATTCTATAAAAGCACCATGCTTGATTATCCTGACCATATCGCTTCAGCAATTTTCATGAGACAGTGTAATTACAGGTGTCCCTATTGCCATAATGGGGACCTTGTTTTAGAAACTTCTAATGAGTGGGATATCGATGAAAATCAAGTGCTCGAACATTTGGAGCGACGAAAAGATATATTGGAAGGCCTTGTGATATCAGGTGGAGAACCAACCTTGTCGCGGAAGTTAATGCCTTTTATCAGTAAAGTAAAAGATCTAGGCTTTAAGGTGAAATTGGACACCAATGGGACCAACCCCCATGTCATTAAGGAATTGATCAAAAATAGGCAAGTGGATTATATCGCAATGGATATAAAAAACACCATGGAAAAATACGCTGAAACCGTTGGGCTTACTAAAATTAGAGAAAGTGATATTCAACTGTCTATTAATGAAATCATCCAGAGCGGCGTGCCTCATGAATTTAGAACAACAATTTTAAAGGAATTTCATGAACAACGTGATATAATAGAGATGGCGAGAATGATTGAAGGGGCAGATGCATTTTATTTGCAACAATATGAACCTTCGGAAAAAATGCTCAGTGAAGGACCATTTCATTTCTACACCGTAGAGGAAATGCAGTCTTTTAAACAAGAAATTGAACAGTACCATTATGTCTCTAAAGTTAACATTAGGGGGAGATTTTAGGGACGGTTAACTGTATGAACTTATAATAGGTTATCAAACGAGGAAGAGACCAACTGGGGGCAGAGGGTCTCTTTCGACTTTTTTGAGGTTATCCTTAAAGCATTGATGAGTTTGCGGATTCAAATGCCTTAACCGTTTTAAGTTCTTGTTGTAATATTGTTTGAATTGCTTTTAAAGAAATTTGAACATCTTTTTCATTCGTTTGCCATCCACATACAGAGATCCTCATACAACGTTTGTTGTTCCAATTCGTACCGCCAATAAATAATTTCCCAGATGCGTTTATTTTGTCAATTATCAAATCTGTAAACGCATCATGGTCATCTTCCGTGGCATCTTTTCCTGGATGTATAAATCGAACAAGACCCTGATTAATCCTTGGTTCCCATTCAATCGTTGCACCATTCAATTCGCCAATACCCATCACTAAGTCATGTGCATACTTACATGATTTTTCTATTAAATGTGCTATGCCATTGGTACCCATTTCTCTGATTGCGGCGTAAGTTGAAACACCTCTACCTCTTCGAGACCACTCAGGATTCCAATCAAATTGATCTCTAGCATCTTCATCATGTGTTAAATAACTTGCACGCATTGACATTGATGCTTTGTGAGCATCATAATTTCTTATAAAGGCATAGCCACAATCATAAGGGACATTTAACCACTTATGTCCATCAGTAGCCCATGAGTCGGCTTCTTCCACTCCATTAAGAAAGTGCTTATACTTGTCACTTGCATTTGTCCATAATCCGAAAGCACCATCAACATGTACCCATGCATCATACCCATGGGCCAGCGGAATAATTTCGCTAAATTTATCGTACATACCTGTATTAATGTCACCAGCACATAATTGTACAATCATTGGTGATCCTTTATATAGTTCAAGGGCTTCTTTTAGAGTTTCGGGCTCTAATTGTCCATGTTCGTTGACTTCTAGTGGCTTTATACATTCGCTACCAAGCCCTAAAAATCTTGCTGCTCTTTCAACAGATGCGTGAAGTTGTTTATTTGTTAGAATATGAATTGCTGGTGACCCTGCAAGTCCCTTTTTTTCAACATCCCATAATTTCTTTCTAAGAATTTCATTACGTGCTGCTGCAAGGCTTGTAACATGTGCCATTTGGCAACCTGTAGTAAATGCGAAACTAGCTTCCATAGGCAATCCGAGTATTTTTTTAAGCCATTCGCCTGCAACTTCTTCAATAATTGCTTCTGCTGGAGAGCATGCATATAAGGCCGCATTTTGATCCCAAGTAGATGTTAGCCAGTCTGCAGCAAGTGATGCTGGAACAGCGCCTCCGATTACCCACGCAAAGAACCTACCACCAGCACAATTTATTAAACCACCATCGACGTCTTTTACCAATTGATTAATGACTAATTCGGGCAGAATACCATCTTTTTCAAGTGGCTTTTTCAGGGCTGCTCTCAGTTCTTCCATATTCTTAGTAGCGCCTACGTTATTACTATCCATTTTTGATAAATAAGTTGTTGCATGTTTTAATGTTTCTTTTAGTACAACATCGTATTGATTCTTTTTATTCATACTTTCACCATACACTCCAATAATGAATGTATTCCCCTCTCTATCAACAGTCCTATACGTCATCATATTTATACTCTAATATAATTGTAAGTAAAGATGCTTCTACTTAAAAGCGATTTTCGGATGTTACATTAATTATCAAAGTTCAGAGACTATCTATATGAAATACCTTCTTTTGAAAATTTTGATAAAAAAAGCCCACACGGAATAGCGTGTGGACTTAAATTGATTGTATTCAATTCACGAAGTCTTGATTAGGACATCTCTAAAATTCTTATACGGTTACTGGCGTAATAGGTGTTCTACCTTCCAGGACATTTATAATATTATGTGCAACCAGCTCCGACATTCGATCTCTCGTTTCAGTTGAAGAACTACCGATATGCGGCAGTAAGACAACATTGTCCATGGTGATTAAGGCTTCTGGTACCTGAGGTTCATTTTCAAACACATCAAGGCCAGCGCCATAAATCCGTTTTTCCTCAAGGGCTTTGATCAGAGCAGCTTCATCGATGACGGGTCCCCTAGATGTATTGATAAGAATTGCGGATTCTTTCATTAAAGAAATTTCCTCTTCACCAATCAAGTGATGGGTTTCTTCGTTCAGGGGCACATGAAGAGAGATGAAATCACTTTCTGATAAGAGGTCGTCCATTCCAACGTATCTCGCGTTGTATTGCTTTTCAAATTCTAAATCCCTGTTTCTATTATAGTAGAGAAGGGTCATATGATAGCCTCTTGCTTTTTCTGCAAATCGTCTACCGATACTACCTGCACCAACGATACCGAGTGTTTTATTAAAGATATCTCTTCCAAGGAAGAGGTTGGCTGAAAAGCGTTTCCAATCTCCATTTCTGACATAACGGTCCGCTTCAACAATACGTCTCGATACAGCAAATAATAATGACCAAGCGGTTTCAGCAGTCGTATCTGATAAGACATCAGGTGTATTCGTAACAATCAGGCTACGTTTTATCGCAGCTTCTATATCAATGTTGTTGTAGCCAACAGCATAATTGGCCATAATTTTAACATTTGGACACGCATTGATAACGTCTTCGTCAATAGGATTGGTCAGACTGGTTACAATGCCGTCGTAGTTATTGAATGTTTCAATCATATCCTCTTTTGTCATGCAATGACCAGATGAGTTCATGGTAACATCATAGTGTTCTTTTAATAAATTGACACCGATTTCAGGAATTAAATCTGTAATTAGTACTTTTTTCATAATTATCACCACCTATTTTAATGATACACCAAAAAAACACCGCTCAATACAAAAATATAAAAAAAGTTATATTAATTATTGATGTCCTATTGCTATTAAGGGAATGAGTCCATAAAAATCAAAATTACAGTAATACAGAAAAAAATTAATTTATACTGATACTATTGATATTTTCTTTTTCACGTATCATAATGGTATAGAAAGAAAAATTCAGCACCCTAATGGCTGATTGGAGGAGGCACTAAAATGATTAATAATAGAGTTGCGTCGTTAAGAGAGCAAATGAAGGAAAAACAAATAGACTGTTACATCATTCCAAGTTTTGATGCGCATCAAAGTGAATATGTTGCAGATCATTGGAAATGCAGAGCGTGGGTTTCAGGATTTACTGGTTCGGCTGGTACTGTTGTCGTGACAATGGATAAGGCACTTCTTTGGACGGATGGTCGTTACCATGTACAAGCGGAAAAACAGTTAGAGGGTTCTGAGTATATATTGATGAAGCAAGGATTACATGGCGTAGCGACTATTGGTGAATGGATTGCATCTGAACTTAAGGACGATGCGACTGTTGGATTTGACGGAAATTTATTTGCATATAGTTCATATAAAGATTTTGTAAGAGATTTTGAATTGACAAACTTCACAATGAACTTTGCTCATGATTTAATTTCTCCAATTTGGACAGATCGACCAGCAATTCCACAAACGGAAGTTATGGAGCTAGCTGTTGAATATGCAGGAAAGACAAGAACGGAAAAATTAGCAGAAATCAGAGAAGAAATGCAAAAGTTGGGTGGCGACTCATACTTGGTACCAAACCTTGATGACATTTGTTGGTTGTTCAATATCCGTGGCAATGACATTGCATACTGCCCATTTGTTATTTCTTATGCACTGATTACGATGACGGATGTTTACCTATTCATTGAAGGGTCGAAGTTGCCAGAAGCAGTTAAAACAGTGTTAGAAGCAGATGGCGTTACACTATTACCATACGAAGAGACAGTATCATTCTTAGGTGGCTTAGACGTAAATTCAGTACTATACGCACCGGTTTATACAAGTGTCTCTCTTGTAAAAGCGTTCAAAGACAGTGTAAAACGTATTGAAAAAGGGGATATTGCGACAAGATTCAAGAGTATCAAGAACGCTGTAGAAATAGAAAACACAAGAAATTCACAAATCAAAGATGGTTATGCCATGGTGAAATTCCATAAATGGTTAAAAGAAACCGTTCCTTCAGGTAAGGTGACTGAATTAGACGTGGCAGACAAGCTAAAAGAGTTTAGAGCGGAACAACCCCTTAACTTAGGTGAAAGTTTCAACACAATTGCAGGCTACGGTGCCAATGCAGCTATGATGCATTATTCTGCGACGCCTGAAAGTCACTCGGTTGTCGAAGAAAAAGGCTTCCTACTATTTGACTCAGGTGGACAGTACATGGATGGAACAACGGACATTACTAGAACTGTAGCTGTCGGTCCTGTCACTGAAGAAGAAAAGACGGACTTTACCTTGACGCTTAAGTCACATATAGGCCTTGCTGAAGCTCGTTTCTTAAGAGGTTCTTGTGGTCCTCACCTAGATATTTTAGCAAGAAAACCGATGTGGGATATGGGATTAGACTACAAGTGTGGTACAGGTCATGGTATCGGATTCCTGTTAAGTGTTCATGAAGGACCGCACACAATCAGATGTAACCAAAATGATGTAGCATTAGAAATCGGTATGATGTTCACCAATGAGCCCGGTGTTTACAAAGCTGGACGTCATGGTATTCGTACAGAAAACACAATGCTTGTTGTGGCAGACCGTGAAACAGAATTTGGTGAATTCTATAAATTAGAAACAATCTCATTCTGTCCAATTGATACAGCACCACTTAACAAGGACATCATGACGGATTCAGAAATTCAGTGGTTAAACAACTATCATACACAAGTATTTGAAAAACTGTCTCCACTGTGTACGGATGAAGAAAAAGCATTCTTAGCTGAAATGACAGCTGCTATATAGATCACAAAAACATAATAGATGAACTTATAATGAGAGGCAAGGTGTGCATTCACCTTGTCTTTTTAAGTGTTGTGGAGTTAAACTCCATAATATAAAATAGAATAATCAAAAAACTCTAAAAATTGATTGACAAGTATCAAAGTGATGCTTTATAATGGAGTTACACTCCAAAGCGCGCTTGGAAAAAGAATATATTCTTCAATTAGGAGGGAATCATGAAAGGTTTAATAACAGCATTGGTGACGTCGTTTAATGCCGACGGAATGGTTAATGAAAGCGGATTGAGAAAAGCCGTAAGACACAATATTGATGAAATGAAAGTAGATGGTTTATACGTTGGTGGTTCAACTGGTGAAGCCTTTGTTATGTCAGTAGAGGAAAGAATTAAGGCATTGGAAATTGTTAAAGATGAAGCAAAAGATGCAGTAACTTTAATTGCACAAATTGGCTCATTAAATTTTGATGAAATTATTAAAATGGGTGAAATTTCAAAAACTTTAAAGTATGATGCAGTATCAGCAATTACACCCTTTTATTATAAGTTTTCATTTGAGGAAATTTATGCATACTATAAAAAAATTGACGATGCACTGAATTTTGACATGGTGATTTACTCCAATCCAGCAATGGCTGGTGCGAATTTTGATATTGAAAAATATCGTCAACTGTTGTCTATTCCAAAAGTTGTTGGAATTAAGTTTTCAGATGCAGACATAGCTAAATTTGAAAGATTAAGAAATGCATTTCCGGAAGCGCTTTTATATTTTGGTTATGATGAAATCTCGATTGTTGGTTGGACATTAGGATGCGACGGTGCAATTGGTAGCACATACAATGTAATGGGTGACAAATCTCGCAAAGTTATCGAGTTGTTACATGAAGGCAAAGTAAACGAGGCGAGGTTACTACAGCATAGAATTGCATCCATTATTGAAAAAATCGTTCAAAATGGTTTGTATCAAACGATTAAGGTCATTATGGGCGACAATAATCAAAGCAGTGCACCAATGAAGTTTCCATTTAGCGAATTAACTGAAAATCAAGTGAAAACTGCGATGGATATTAAAAAAGAAATAGAACAGTTAAAGGTATAAGTTGGTGAGAAAATGAACAAATTTGACACTGTGAGAGGAAAACTGATTGTTTCATGTCAAGCACTCGAAGAAGAGCCGCTTCATAGTCCGTTTATTATGGGCAAAATGGCATTAGCTGCAAAAGACGGTGGTGCCTCAGGCATAAGAGCAAATTCAGTGACAGACATACAGGCAATAAAAAAAGAGGTTACATTACCGATTATTGGCATTATTAAAAGAGAATTTGATCATTCTGATGTGCGTATTACACCTACAATCGAGGAAGTAACAGCACTATATAATGAAGGGGTCGATGTAATCGCTTTTGATGCGACAAAGCGTCTACGTCCTGATGGCTTAACCTTAGAGCAGTTTATTAAACAGATTAAAGAATCGTGTCCAGGACAGGAATTCATGGCTGATGTATCAACTCTTGACGAGGCAAAGCGTGCACATGAATTAGGAATCGATATTATTGCAACGACACTTGTTGGTTATACTGACTATACAGTAGGTCATGAACCATTAAAAGTGCTAGGTGAAATAATTAAGTCGGTGCCTGCAAGAATTATTGCCGAAGGGAATATCAACAGTCCTTACAAGGCAAAAAAAGCATTAGAATTAGGTGCGTATGCAGTTGTGGTTGGTAGCGCAATAACAAGACCACAATTAATTACCAAGCAATTTATTAATGAAATGATTAAATAGGGAGGATCTTAATATGAAAAAGGTGTTGTCGTTATTATTAGTAGTGGTATTTGTTGTAGGAATGTTCGCAGGGTGTGCAGGTCAAAGTACGGAATCGACGGATGCAGCAGTAAAAGTAGAAGAAGAAAATTATGTACTAAAATTCGGTATGGTTGCAGGAAATCAATCAAATGAGTTCGAATCTGCTGAAAAATTAGCACAATTGGTTGAAGAGAAAAGTAATGGTCGATTAACAATTGAGTTGTTTCCGAACTCTCAACTTGGTGATGACCGTGCGATGTTAGAACAATTAAGTGCTGGTGCCTTAGATATGACGTTTGCTGAAACAGGTCGTTTAGGTATTTGGGTGCCAAGAGCAGAATTGGCAGGACTTGCTTATATGTTTGAGGATTTTGATCATTTAAAGCGTGTTGTTTATGAAACGGAGTATGGCCAAGGGTTATTAGATGAGTTTTACAATGATTTTAACTGGAAAATATTAACCACTGCTTACAATGGGACACGTCAAACATCATCAAACAGAGCAATTAATTCTATAGAGGATATGGATGGCTTAAAATTGAGAACGCCTCAACATCAACCGTTATTGGATTATGCTGAGTTTGCAGGTGCAACACCTACGCCGATGGCATTTACAGAAGTTTATTTAGCACTTCAAACGAATGCAGTTGACGCACAAGAGAATCCGTTATCAACAATCAAAGCGGTTAAGTTCCATGAAGTCCAAGAGTATATTGCAATGACAAATCATGTTATCAATGATGCTAACTATATAGTAGCTAAGGAAACTTGGGAAGAGTTACCTGAAGATCTTCAAGGGATTCTTCAAGAAGCGACAACAGAAGCGGGTGAGTTCCATACAGGATTATTCCAGAATGAAGAAGAAGAGTTAGTAGCATTCTTTGAAGGTGAAGGTTTAACTGTTACTACACCAGAATTAGAGCCATTTAGACAAGCGGTTCAAGAATCGTATTCAACATACTTTGAAAAAATTGGTGATGGCGCAGAAGAAGCTTTTGAAGTTATACAATCTGCAAGAAAATAAATTTAATAACAATAATAGTTGAAGGGGGAATTATATCCCCTTCTTTTTAAAAGATTAGGTGGCATAAATGAAAAAAAAGTTAAATAATATTGAAGAATATATTGGTGGATCAATTTTCATTTTCATGTTAGTGATTCTTGCCATTCAGATATTGGCACGACAGTTTTTCAATTTACCACTTCGGTGGTCTGAAGAGTTATCCCGGTTTCTATTCGTTTATATTGGATATTTTGGCGTTAGTGCATCAATAAAAGAAAACAGTCACGTTTATATTGATTTTTTTGTTAAGAAGTTTCCTAAAAGAGTTCAGCACGCAATAAATATTTTTGTACAGTTTGCGATATTAATCATTTTAGTGATTATGTTCTACGTTGGTGTTCAAATGACTATCAGAAAAATACCGGTTAAAATTGTTTCACTGAACTTATCTTATGCGTATATGTATATAGCATTGCCGTTAACGAGTGTTCTAATGATATTTAGACAGATACAGCGTAATTATTTAGAGTATCAAGTATATAAAAAAGGAGGTCAATAATGAGTATGACCTTAATATTTCTTTTGTGGCTTCTACTTCTTGTCATTGGATTTCCAGTAGGATTTGCACTCATATTCACCGGCCTTGCTTACTTCATAGGTATGGACTGGAATCTTGTATTCTTTGCAGGGGCTAAATTAGTGGATGGCATCGATAGTTTTGCATTACTTGCAGTTCCATTTTTCACACTAACGGGTATTTTGATGAACTCCTCAGGGATTACAGTAAGGATATTTAGCTTTGCCAAGACCATGGTCGGTCATTATACAGGTGGTATGGGCCATGTAAACATACTGGCAAGTTTGTTGTTTTCAGGCATGTCGGGATCAGCTTTAGCAGATGCTGGTGGTTTGGGGCAACTTGAAATTAAATCCATGCGTGACGAAGGATACGACGATGATTACAGTGGTGGTATTACTGCAGCATCTTGTATTATTGGGCCTCTTGTGCCACCGAGTATTCCCCTCGTCATTTATGGTATCGTATCGGATCAATCTATTGCAAAGTTATTTCTAGCTGGATTTGTACCAGGTGTTCTAACGGCAGCTTGTTTAATGGTAATGGCTTATATCCTAGCCAAAAAAAGAGGCTATCAGCGAGCGCCTAAAGCGACGCTGAAGCAACGATGGAAAGCATTTAAAGAATCCTTTTGGGCATTGCTTACACCGATTATCATTATTGGTGGTATTTTTTCGGGATACTATACACCGACTGAGGCAAGTGTTATTGCAACGGTATATTCAATATTTTTAGGATTCTTTGTATACAAAGAATTAACAATGAAAAAACTGTTTAGCAGTGTTGTAGAGGCGATGAAAATTTGTGGTGTGACAGTATTGATGATTATGGGTGTCGAGTTCTTTGGTCAAGTAATTGCAAGAGAGCAAATATCAATAAAAGTCGCTTCGGTATTTTTATCATTTTCGGACAATCCCTTGGTTATGTTATTTATGATCAATGCATTGCTACTATTTTTAGGCACATTTATTGAAGCCTTAGCATTACTTGTATTATTGGTACCAATTCTTGTGCCGATTGTCGTTTCAGCAGGAATCGATCCAGTTTTCTTTGGGATCTTAGTCATATTAAATTTAATGATTGGTATTTTAACGCCTCCAATGGGCATGGCACTATTTGTCGTCTCCAGGGTTGGTAAAATACCGGTGCACACAATCACTAAGGGAGTTATACCATTTTTAATACCGTTGCTAATCACACTGATTATATTAACGTTATCCCCTGACTTGGTATTATTTCTTCCTAGGCTGTTGATGTAGTAAAAAATCTCATATGAGGTTTTTTACTATTTCTAATGGAGGTTATGATGAGAATATTAACAATTGATATAGGTGGCACAAATATAAAATATGCTTTTGCCACAAGAGACGGACAACTGTCGAATAAGGCATCTCTGCCTACAGAAGCTGATCTTGGTGCTGATAACTTGTTTGAAAAAATATGTAGGATCATTGATGAAACGTCATCTAAAGAAACGCTTGACGGTATTGCTATTAGCACAGCAGGACAAGTGAACGCTGAAAATGGTTCAATTGTTCATGCGACAGATGCAATACCCAACTATACGGGATTTTCTTTGAGGGAAAAGATAGAAGGGCGTTATGGTATAACTACAAGTGTTGAAAATGATGTCCATTGCGCAGCTCTTGGTGAGCGGTGGAAAGGTAGGGCATCAGCAAAGGACTTTATTGCACTGACTTTGGGAACAGGTATTGGTGGGGCAATTGTTATCGATGGAAAAATTTATCATGGAAAAAATTATTCTGCTGGTGAGATAGGTCACATGACACTGATTCATAATGGCTACGAATGCACGTGTGGACATAAAGGATGTCTTGAACAATACGCTTCGGCTCAGGCATTGGACCGAATGATTGAAGTGGAGTTCGGTAAACTGACGACAGGTGACTTTTTTGAAATGGTTAGAAGTAATCATGAGACAGCGACAGAAATATTTCTGGAATGGGTAAATTATTTGACAGACGGATTAAAGGGATTGGTACATTTGTTTAATCCGAGTCTTATTATGATTGGTGGCGGAATAACAGTTCAAGGAAAATTTTTAGAAGAATCCATCGAAGAAAACTTAGCTTCAAAAATTATGGAATCATATAAAGACGGACTACACATTCGATTGATGAGACTAGGTAACGACGCGAATTTATTAGGTGCGCTGTATTGGTTTTTAGAAAGTAAGGAAAAAAATGAGAATAACGGATTGTAATTTGTATATAGATGGTGAGTTCATGGCTCCCTACTGGATTGATATTGGAGAAGGTAAGATTAAAGATTTTGGACCCATGACAGAACAATCAACTGATGGACTAAAGAGAGAGCAAGTATCAGTTAAAGGAGCCTATGTAGTTCCAGGATTCATAGATCAACATATACATGGTGCCTTGGGATACGATTTTATGGATGGAAGTCATGATGCAATCCACGAAATTGCACATTATCTGCCTAGAGAAGGTGTTACAAGTATATTAGCAACAACAACAACATCTGATGAGGGCAGCCTTGAAAGAGCGCTAAAATGCCTTGGTAATTATGAAAGAGATGGAGGCGCTGAAATATTAGGGATTCATTTGGAAGGGCCCTATTTGTCGTCAAAAGCAGCTGGTGCACATCGTAAAGAGCTGTTTGTTGCACCTTCAATAGGACACTTTCGACGACTGCAAGATTTTAGTAATGACAGAATCAAAATGGTAACCCTAGCTGTTGAGAATGATGCAAATTTTGAGTTGATAAAATATTTGGACGCACATGGCATTGTTCCAAGCGTTGGTCATACAGTTGCAACTTACGATGAAACATGCCAAGCTGTGATTGCCGGTTGTAAGTGTGCTACTCATTGTTATAACGCAATGACAGGCTTGCATCATAGAGAACCGGGTGTTGTAGGCGCTGTACTCACAAATGATCAATTAAAAGCGGAGCTGATTGTCGATGGCGTTCATGTTCATGATCAAGCAGTAAAGTTGCTTGATCAATTAAAAAATAAAGAGGATATTATTTTGATTACTGACGCCATGCGGGCAAAAGGATTGCCTGCTGGACATTATGATTTAGGCGGGCAACAAGTATATTCTGATGGGCAACATGTTAAGACACGTTCTGGCAATTTGGCGGGCAGTATTTTGACTTTAAATAATGCTTTGAAGAATTATCAAGAAATAACACAGAGTAGCTTAAAGGATATCTTACCGATGATCACAGAAAATCCAGCCAAGTTGTTGGGCGTTTTTAATAGAAAAGGTAGTATTGAGATAGGAAAAGATGCTGATTTAGTGGTTCTTACGCCACAGCTAGAAATAGTAACAACGTATTGTAATGGCGAGGAGGTGTACAGAAGCAATGACATCGTTAATCATCGTTGAAAATGAACAAGAAATGGGTCGAAAAGCAGCAGACATTATTGGTAACTTAATTAATAAGAAGCCGGATTGTGTATTGGGTTTAGCGACAGGTAGCACCCCTTTATCTACTTATCAACATATGATTGAGGATTATCAACAATCAAAGACGAGTTATCAACAAGTGACCACTTTTAACTTGGATGAATACGTTGGTTTATCTGCCAATGATAAGAATAGTTATCATCATTATATGATCACCAATTTATTTGATCACATAAATATTAAAAGTGGCAATACCCATATACCATGCGGTATCTCAAAATTGCCTGAGACCTGCAAAGCCTATCGTCAAGCTTTGACTGAACATCCAATTGATCTTCAGATACTTGGTTTAGGGGCCAATGGACACATTGGATTTAATGAACCTGGCGTTGATTTCGACTCTACAGTGCATGTGATTAAGTTGGATGAACAGACAATCAAAGATAATACTCGTTTTTTTGAGTCTGAAAGAGATGTTCCTACACAAGCGATCACAATGGGGATTAAAGATATTATGGCTGCTAAATCAATAGTATTACTGGTTAACAGTGAAAACAAAGTTAAGGCAATGCAAGCCTTATTGCAAGGACCGGTCGATAATGATTGCCCAGCAACAATATTAAGAAAACACCCTGATGTAACCATTATCGCATTGAAAAAATTATTTAAGAACATTACAATTCATCAATAAGGAGATGGGGACGATGATTACTGATTGGGTATGCACCAGTTGGTGAGTTAGAATGTACAGTGCCTTATGATAAAGAGAATGATATTATGTTTTATGATGGACAGTGTGTTTACAATACTTTAACTTAAGGTACGTTTGCAATATATTTTCCGCAAGATGCCCATAAGCCCTGTGTAAATGACATCAAGAATACAGTGGGAAAAGCAATCCTGAAAATAAAAGTATAATTGAGAAATTGCTATCGGTTTGGCTATGCCAAATATGATAAAATAATAGACGTAGTGAAATATTAGGAATGAGGAGAGAACATTGAAACTATCTATTGTGCTGGAACAAAATAGAAATGCCTATACGAAATCAGAAGTTAAATTATATGACTATGTAAAGGATCATCTTGATAAAATCATGTATTGTTCTCTAACTGAACTGTCAGATATTTGCGGAGTAGGTGAAGCAACGATTTTAAGATTTTGTCGAAAACTTGGATTTACGGGCTATCAAGATTTTAAACTAGCGGTTGCGCAAGAACTGACATATGTATCACATAGTGATGGCAATGAAACATACATTGATAAGATTAAGACGAACTTAACCAATGTAATTGAAGATACTTTCGCTGTTGTAGACGAAAGTATTCTAGAAGCCGCTATTGATTTACTTGAGAATAAAAAGGAAGTTATTATATATGGTGTAGGTCACTCTGGTATAACAGCTTATGATATGCAGAGTAGACTTCTTAGAATTGGTAAAAACGTGGATGTTATCACTGATCCACATTTTCAAGTGATGCGATCCTGTTCAACGTCGTCTGACACAGTAATCATTGCAATCAGTTTATCTGGAAGTACGAAAGATATCGTTGATTCTGTTTCAGAAGCTAAAAAAAATGGAGCGAAAATAATTTCGATCACTAATTATACAAAATCCCCTTTAACAAAAATTTCAGACCTTGTTTTACTGACATCGGGGAAAGAGAATCCGATGGATGGCGGCTCAATGGTTGCAAAAGTATCTCAACTGTTTGTTATCGATTTGATTTGTACAGGGATTAGTGTTCGTACTTATAAATATGCACACGATATGAAGCAAAAAACAGCTGCATCAATTTCAGAAAAATTATATTAATGAAAAGCGTATCCATTACACGAAACTGTGATGAATACGCTTTTTATATTGGTTATATTTCCTTAAGACCATTCAATTTACTGTTTTGCGATTTCATCATCGGAATCGTTTTACTTGAAAATCAAACTAGCTGATAATGTGTTCTTACAGAGCCATTTTGTGGTAAAATAATATGAAAAGTAAGTCCAATTAATGTGAAAAAAATACATACGGGGGGGGAAACAATGAAATACACTATCAAACTACTTTTGATGACGCTAATAATCACGCTGGCATCTACCGGGACTTCATTTGCGTCTAATCAAGTTCCTTCAGAATGGGCAAAAGAGGCTGTACAAATGATGCAAGGATCTTCAGAATTTAGAGGGGAAACTTTTAAAAATTACCAAAAACCCATCACACGACAAGAGTTTATATACCTTGCAGTAAGACTCTATGAACTTATTCGAGGTGAAGATGCCATACAATCTAACGGTATAAAATTTACAGATACATCTGATCCCTACGCTCTAAAAGGGGCCAGTATTGGTATTACAAAAGGGATAGGAAATGGTCAGTTCGGTCCTGATCTGCCACTTACAAGAGAACAACTTGCCACACTTCTTGTGGATACACTTCAAAAAGCAAACATAAGCGTCAGCCCAGAAAATCTATCGCCTTTTAAAGACAGTCATGATATTTCAACTTGGGCATTAAGTGCAGTCTATGCAGCAAAAAGCAAGGGTATCATTGGTGGCGTTGGTGATAACAGATTTGATCCAAAAGGACAAGCAACAGTAGAACAGGCCCTCGTCATTATGAAAAACATTTTATCAAACGAAGAGCTGGGCATGCATAAAAGACGAAGTTGTGCTTACTTCTTTGGAGAAGTTAAAAGTTCAGAAACCCTAATATATCAAGAAAAAGACTACAATCCAAACATGGAACTTTATCAGTACGGTGGCGGTCCACCCCAGGCCTATTACCTATATGATTTTTTTAGAGAGGGCTTATTATCAGGTACAACAACTTTCGATATATCTGAGCGTCCTCAAAATATATCCACTATGAGGGCTATCTATCGGTCAAGTTATTATGACAAGGATTTCATGAAGAAACTGGGCAAGGACTTTAAACTTGAATATGTTAAAAGAGATGCCAGGGAGGCCTATGTTCTTAAGGCTGTATATAGAGAAGATCCAAATTTTCTTTCAAGCCACTTACTTGAAATAGCGGCTTATGAAAAGGAGTATCCGCCTGTATCAAGAGAAACAGCATATAACCCAATAAAAATTGATATTTATAGGGAACTCGGGCAAGAAAAAGAAGTGGTACTACAAAGGTTCGATGAAAAAATAAGTCGAGAAGATATACTTGTATCCTTTGAAGAAAGACTTATAAAAGCGGCCATAGCAAATGAAGAAAGAATTGAGATTGGTCGATTTGATATCACCTTTGAGGAAGCCGAAAATATAACGAAAAGGTTATACTACGATAGAGATTTTAATAAACTTATGAATGCGAGTCTATATATTGCTAGACCACTACCAAATGAGCCAAAAACATATTTTAGGCTTATGTATGAAAAATTGGATAACTTCCAGCAGGTTAAAAAAGAAATCATTGACCTACATGAAGGTATTAAGCCAACAGAGGAAGTTGTGTCTAATCAGGAATTGGTCGATGAGATGCAAAATCAAGCAACAAGCGACTTGGCTTCTGAAAGTAATGAAAGTCTAGACGGATTTAAAGAAATGTGGGCTGTTGTTGATTCCCAAGAAGTCGGTCTGGTTGATCTTAGTGCCTATACGATATCCGCGACAGACTATGACCGCTTATATCAGAATGTCCTTAATAAGGCTCAGGAAAAATATGGCCAATTTACAACTGTCTTAGTTTACGGTAGGACGGACATATCCCCAGTAGAAAAACTGGCAGTATATTTGGACAAGGATCAAGGTGGTCTAACTGGAGAAATTCAGCTAAAAATGATGGCCACACTCAATCCGCCTCAAGTCATCACCCTTAAAAACAAAGAAATTGAAGAAATGGTCCGTAAGAACCTGCCAGATCATGTGAATGTGATAACACGAGATTTTCTTGCAAATTACGATCGACTCTTTTTAGATAACTTGAAAGATACGAATCTAGAAGATCTTGAGTATTTTGACAGCTTGACGGTCCTCCACATATACAATATGCCAATAGAGGACTTGGGGATCATCAAAGACAAGAAATATTTACTTGAACTAAGCCTAGTGAATACAAACATGCAAGATATCTCAATTCTTAAAAATCTAAAACTGCTGAGAAAACTTGAGTTTATTTCCAATCGAATCAAAGACTTGACGCCTATTGCAGAACTAGATAATTTACAAAAGCTTAGAATTGATGAACAGTTGGCCATTGGCTATAACGAACTAGAAAGACTTCAAGGTGTTGAGTTTAGTGGTGCCTTTAGTAATGACCTAGGGGATATGGTTGAAGCCTATAAAGAAATAACAAGGGTAGTTAATGAAAAAATAAGCCCTGATATGACTGATTTAGAAAAGATGCAGGTCTTAAATGACTATCTAATTGATACAGTCGCATACGACTACGATGTTTATAATGGCAAAAAGCAAGCGACAGCAGGGACTATTTCACCTATAGGACTTATATCCTCTAAAAAAATGGTTTGCGAAGGCTATGCAGTCACTCTTGCAGCACTTGCAAATACAGCAGGTGTTGAGGCGGGATACGTTGTAAATGCACCTATGAACCATGCCTGGACATCCGCCAAAATAAATGGCCAGTGGCGTGAATTTGATGCTACATGGAATGACATTGAAAATCCTGACTATTTTGAAGACTTTAATGCACTATCGGATGATTTCAAGGCTGGTGTGTCTTATAGAAACAAGTACTTTAACCTTAGTCATGATGAAATGGCCAAGAACCATGGACCAAAGGAAGAGACCAAGATGATTCGTTAAAGTCGTTAGGCACCTTCATAAGTATAAGCATCATCGATTTAAAAAGAGTTGACAACAATCCTAAAGATTGATAAACTATTAACAAGTTGTATGTTGCATCATTTCCTGAGAGAGCAATCTTTCATCAAGTGATCACTATAAAAAGAATGACCTAATAAATGAGGGAGACCTTGTTTAAAAGGAAGTGAAAATCAAGTAATAATCGCCGATTTATAATAGCTAGAATCGACGTTTCTTTACGTGTTTTTGATGATAACTTCCTTGGATTAGGAAGTTAATTTTGTTTTTTGGAACAAATTATTTTGTTATTGAGGAGAGGGTAGAGTGAAAAAAGTTGCAGTAATCAGTGCCGTTCTTGAAGAGGTTCAGGAGTGCCAGCACGAATTCAACAAAGTAGTCGCCCAGTACAAAGAAATCGTCAGAGGACGAATGGGCGTCCCCTTTTTCGAAGAAGGGATCACCGTTATATCCATTACAGTTGTCGGTGACGTAGACGACATCAACAGTTTAACTGGTAAGCTTGGTAATATTCCCAATGTATCTGTTAAAACAGCCATTGGAAAAAAGGAGATACTTTAATGATTCAATTAATAGACAAACTGGTTAAAGAAGAAAATTTAACATCAGCAGAATTTTTAAATTTACTAGAAAACCTAGATGAAAACAGCAAAGCTTATTTGATCGAGCAATCTGTTAATACCCGTAAAGAGCACTACAGCGACAAAGTCTACATGCGTGGTCTTGTGGAAATCTCAAGTTATTGCAAACAGGATTGTGTTTACTGTGGTATACGATTTGGGAATGAGAAGGCTGAACGTTACAGATTGACCAAAGAACAGATTATGTCAGCTTGTGATGAAGGTTATCGTTTAGGTTACCGTACCTATGTTCTTCAAGGCGGAGAAGATGATTACTTCACTGACGAAATCGTTGTAGAAATTGTTCAAATGATTAAGGGCAAATACCCAGATGTTCGTGTGACCTTATCACTTGGTGAGAAGTCGAGAGAAAGTTTCCAAAAGTTTTATGACGCTGGAGCGGATCGTTATTTATTAAGACATGAAACTGCCTCTAAAGACCTATACAAGAAGATTCATCCAAATATGAGCTTTGACAATAGAGTGGCTTGTCTGAACACACTAAAGGACATAGGATTCCAGGTTGGCGCAGGCTTTATGGTCGGCATACCGGGACAAACCTTAGAAGATCTGGTAAAAGACTTAGAATTCTTAAAGGAACTGAAACCTCACATGGTAGGTATTGGACCATTTATACCACATAAAGACACCCCTTTTAGGAATTTTGAATCAGGCACACTTGAAATGACAGAAACATTATTAGCGATTATCAGATTAATTTTACCAGATGTTTTGCTACCGGCGACTACGTCACTTGGCTCATTAGATCCAAAAGGACGTGAAAGAGGATTAAAAGCTGGCGCCAATGTGGTTATGCCAAACCTTTCTCCAACAGATGTTAGGGAAAAATACGCACTGTACGATGGCAAGATTTGTACCGGTGACGAAGCAGCCCACTGTAGAAGATGTATAGAAGGTCGCATTAATAGTGCAGGCTATCAAGTGGATATGTCCGTAGGTGACAATCCAAAATGGAGGAGATAATATGTTCATTAAACATGACTATATAGATAACTTAATTCAGGAATCACAAGCACCATCGATGACAGAAGTGAATGATATTTTAGACAGAGCGTCGAGAAAAGAAGGCCTCAGCCATGTGGACATCGCAAAATTATTACACGTGGAAGACGAGACACTCGTGAAGCGTATGTATGATATTGCAGGTCAAATTAAAAGAGATATTTACGGTAATAGAATCGTTGTATTTGCACCGCTGTACATCAGTAACTTCTGTGTCAACAACTGTACTTACTGTGGTTACAAACACAGTAATGATTTCCCGAGAAGAAAGTTGTCGAGAGAAGAAATTCAACAAGAGGTTATGTCGCTTGAAAAGATGGGTCATAAGCGTTTAGCGCTAGAAGTTGGTGAAGATCCAATCAATAGTAATATTGACTATGTTCTTGATGCCATTGATGCCATCTATAAGACGAAAAATGACAACGGTAGTATCCGTCGTATCAACGTCAACATTGCGGCGACAACTGTTGAAGAATACAAACGATTAAAAGCGGCTGACATCGGGACATATATTTTGTTCCAGGAAACGTATCACCAACCAACATATAAAGCAGTACATCCAAAGAGTGTCAAAGGCAACTACGATTATCATTTGACGGCATTTGACCGTGCGATGGAAGCCGGTATTGATGATGTTGGTGGTGGGGTCTTGTTTGGACTGGCAGATTATATGTTTGAAGTCATTGCACTCATGATGCATAACGAGCATTTAGAAAAAGAATGGGGCGTTGGCTTCCATACGATTTCTGTACCGAGATTAAAGAAAGCTGAAGGCATGAGTCTTGACCAGTTCCCTCATATTATTGACGATGAAACATTCAAGAAATTAGTGGCGATCATCCGTATTGCAGTTCCGTTTACAGGCATTATTCTTTCGACGAGAGAAAGCCAAGAGATGAGAAAAGAAGTGTTGCGTTATGGTGTATCACAAATCTCAGCAGGTTCATGTACTGGTGTAGGTGGATACAAAGAACAAGAGATGCTTGGCAAAAAAACAGACCAGTTCTCCGTAGCGGATGAAAGAAGTCCGCTGGAGGTGCTGAAAGAACTTGTAGAAGACGGCTATATTCCAAGTTACTGTACAGCATGTTACAGACAAGGCAGAACTGGCGACAGATTTATGCAACTGGCAAAATCAGGCGCCATTCAACATGTGTGTCAACCAAATGCCATGATGACCTTGATGGAATTTATGTTGGATTACGGTGATGACGAAATCCTTAAAAAAGGTGAGGCGCTCATCAACAAAGAAATCGAAAAGATTCAACGTGACGACATTAAGCAATTAGTTGTAAACAATATCGACAAGCTGAAAAAAGGCGAACGAGATATTTACCTATAAGGGTAGAAGAGGAGACTTATGCAAACGACGCCCCAAGCAAATAGAAAACACATTGCCCTATACGGGAAAAGAAATGCAGGGAAATCGTCTCTCGTGAATGCTATTATAGGTCAGGAGATATCTCTTGTATCCGATGTAAAAGGAACGACGACAGACCCTGTATCAAAAGCTATGGAACTGCTTCCATTTGGACCGGTAGTCTTTATAGACACTGCTGGCTTAGATGATGAAGGATCACTTGGTGAACTGCGTGTGGAGCGTAGTATGAAGATACTAGAACGAACGGATTTAGCCCTTTATATTGTAGATCCAGGCGATTGGAACAAAGATGAGTATGACTGTTTAAAGAAGGAATTCAAACGACTGAATATTCCTCATTTGGTCATCATCAATAAATCGGATGCCTATGGCGAGGCGGATATTGACGTCGCCAAGAAATTATATGGTGATGTCCATGTCGTATCCGCGCTCAAACAAGAGGGCATTCATGCCCTGAAAGATGCGATTATAGATGCGCTTCAGACACAGGAAGAGGAACTGCCGATTGTAGGTGACTTGCTGCCTTATGGCAGTACCGTTGTTATGGTTGTTCCCATTGATTCTGAGGCACCAAAGGGGCGCATTATCCTGCCGCAAGTCCAGTTGATTCGCGACTGTCTCGACCATGGCATCAAGTGTCATGTTCTGAGGGACACGGAACTAGAAGAGGGATTGAAAGAACTTGGCAAGATTGACCTCGTTGTTACCGACTCACAGGCTTTTAAGACAGTGGAACAGATGGTGCCAAAGGGTGTGAAGCTGACTGGATTCTCCACGCTTTTCGCACGACATAAAGGGGATATGGAAGCCTTCAAAGAAGGTGTACGCTTTATTGAAGAATTGACGGAGGACACAAAGATTCTTGTTTCTGAAAGTTGTACCCACAACCATTCCCATGAAGACATCGGTCGTGTAAAGATACCGAAATTGTTGGAGAAGTACACTGGTAAAAAGTTGAATTTCACTTTTAAGATGGGACATGACTTCCCGACCAGCATAGAGGATTTTGACTTTATTATTCACTGTGGTTCTTGTATGTTGAATCGAAAGACCATGTTATCAAGAATAGCCATTAGCGGTGAAAAAAATATTCCAATTACCAATTATGGATTGGTACTGGCTTATGTAAATGGAATATTTGAACGGAGTATTGAGATATTTGAATAGAAACATAACATTGTTATTAAAAAAAAGGCTTCGCATATGCGAAGCCTTTTATTTTTTAGTTACATATAAACCTCCATCCCTATTACTAAGGATTCTTTTTCCTCCACAGAGTCAATATGCTCTAATGCGATTTGAAAGAACAACAGATGATTCTCTACAAATACATCTAATAAGCCTGGATCAAAGTGGGTACCCCGTCCTTTTTTGATGATATCAAGTGCCACCAAATGACTGTATGGGTCCTTATATGGACGTTTGCTGATAAGGGCGTCGTATACATCAACGATTGCCACAAGTCGCCCATAAAGTGGAATTGCATCTCCTTTGAGGCCTTGGGGATAACCGCTGCCATCCCAGCGTTCGTGATGGCTAAATGCAATTACCATGGCAGTACTAAGAAATGATTGATCGCCAAGCACATCCTTTGTCGTTGCAAGGGCATCTCGCCCAATGATGGTATGGAGCTTGATGTCTTCGAATTCATCTTTTGTAAGTTTGCCTTTTTTCAGCAATATTTTATCTTTAATGCCGACTTTACCAATGTCGTGTAAAGCGGAGGATTGTGCCACGCTTCTAATGTTTTCTTTGGTTAGGTTTAGCGATTCATAATTACGATTGACTAGTCTTAAAAAGACTTTTACGTACTCTACCGTTCGTAAAATATGTTTTCCTGTTATTTCGTCACGATATTCGGCTAAACTGGCCAATGTATAAATGGCGCTTTCTTGTGTCACCCGTAATTCGGAATTTAATCGTTTCATTCTTGTGGTCATTTTTTCGATTTCATATTGCACTTGGTAAAGCATATACTGGTAATCTTCTTTGTTATTGATCAGGATATTTTTAATGCGGCCTATTTCGTCCTGATAGTTAAGAGCCGCTACATAGTTTTTAGCATTTCGTGAAATTTGATAAAGCAATTCTAAAAATTGGACACAGTATTGGTTGCTGCCATTCTTTTTAGCGATCGCCAGCCCCTCTCTCAGAAGGTTGTTTAATAATTTTGCTTTCCCAGTAGATTGATAATAATTGGCTTTTTCTATATACCAATCCAATTGTATATTGATGCTTACGGCTAAATTTGGATTCTTTTGCAATTTCAGCAGTTTTTCATTGGCCAGTGTGTAGTTTGTCTCCTTAATATCCAGAGTTACCCCTGTTAAGTACAGTGCGGGCAGTACAGTTGATTCTAAGGGAGTTGCATCAAGGGCATAAGCTTTTTCTAAAGTTTTATGACAGGCCTCATAATCTTCCATAAGGAGATAGGCATAAGCCAAGTTGTTTAAAATGAGTGGTAATAAATCCTCATGATCTGAATGAAGGGTTAGATCGTATGCGCGTTTGTAAAATTCTAATTGTTTATGGGTTTTGTCGGTCAAATTATAGGTAAGACCGATATTAATGCACGCGCATATCTCCTCATATAAATTATTGGCTTCGGTAGCATAATCCAGCGCTTTGTAGCCATTTTCTATAGCCGATGCAAAAGCGCCCTTTGTATAGCTCATAAGACACACGTTACGATAGAGTTTGGCCAAGTAGCTATAATCGCCACGATTGAATTCCAGTGTTCGTATGCCCATAAAATATGTGTATGCTTTATGGTATTCCGCATTCAAGAAAGCATAGTCATATTGACAGCAGATAATACGTAAAGTTATGTGTGGATTGTTTAAAAAATTTGGCGAGGATTGTTGTTGGACAATCATTTCATCAAGAATTTCACGTCGCTTTTCAAGATTTGTTTTGCTGGCAGCATCGTAAATTCTGACGTATTGATCAAATAGTTCAATTGGTCGTAAAATGAAATTATTTTTCATAAGTAACTCCTGTTATCTTGATTTGCTATGCCATTGATACCCTAATATGAAGGGCTTACACAATACATTTAAGCACATGAAATAGAGAGAAATAAATAAATTGAAAACCTATAATCTTTTATATATAATTTAAGGGTAATTAAAGAAACAGTCATTTGATAAATAAAGAAGGTAAACTATGATTATTGGCATTGGAACAGACATAATAGAGATACAAAGAATTGAGCAGGCAGTCACCCGTAATGAGCGCTTCTTGTCTAAAATTTTTACGGAAAAAGAACTGGCGTATTTTGATTCAAAGAACAATGCTTATACATCTATCGCCGGAAATTTCGCCGCTAAAGAAGCCATAACAAAAGTCTTGGGCACAGGTCTTAGAGGCTTCCAGTGGACGGATATGGAAATCAGTCGTGATGACCTTGGTAAACCGTCGGTCACCTTATATGGTGAAGCGGAGAAATTAGCAGCTAGTTTAGATATAACAGAGATAATGGTGAGTATTTCACACTGCACAACTTATGCAGTTGCATATTGTGTCGGTGTGAATCAACATCACAAAGGAGATGCATAGTATGAAATTAGCCATCAATTCGGAAATGAAACAACTTGATGCAATGGCCATAGAAGAATATGAACTACAATCGGCAGTATTAATGGAAAATGCAGGTGCTATTGTTGCAACAGAGGTACTGGCTATGGAAAATGTCCGCCACGTAACAGTTGTTTGTGGAAACGGCAACAATGGAGGAGATGGCTTTGTTATTGCAAGGCACCTACATAATAAAGGCCTTGATATCAAGGTATTTGTTGTCGGGAATATGAAAGAGATAGCAGGGGATGCATTAAAGAATCTAAACATTCTTCGTAAGATGGATCTTCAAATTGAAAATATTAAAGAACTCAACAATTTGATGCGTATAGAAAAAGCGGTAAAGGCCAGTGATATCACAATTGATGCTGTATTTGGCACAGGCCTCAATAGACCCCTTGAGCTGCTTTATACAAGCGTATTTGATATCATCAATGACAATGCGGCATGTATTCTGTCAGTGGATATCCCATCAGGCGTCAATGGAGACACTGGAGCTGCTGATGAACATGCGATTAAAGCCCATAAAACTGTGACGTTTACGATTCCAAAGTGTGGTAATATTCTCTACCCGGGGAGTGAACAAAATGGTGAACTTGTCGTTAGAGACATCGGTATTCCTAAACGTATATTAAATGATATGAAACTTAAGAGAAATATCATAACAGAAGAATCGGTCATGGCGTATTTCCCATGGCGTCGAGGCTTTTCTCATAAAGGAGATTACGGCAAGGTTAATATCATTGCAGGTTCTACTGGTCTTACAGGTGCAGCAATACTTGCTTGTAAAAGTGCATTACGTAGTGGGATTGGACTCTTAAAATTGTATATTCCAGAAAGTTTGGCGATGCAAATCACTCACAGTGTGCCAGAAGCCATTACGATTCCGTTGCAGGAAGTACGAAAAGGTGTTATTGGTATCACACATTTCGATAGAATTCTTACGGAATCGGAGTCTTCGGATGTTATTGCTATCGGTCCGGGTTGTGGTAATACAGCTGAAACCAGTGAATTGGTCAGACGAATTATTCAAGAACTCGAAAAACCGGTGGTTATTGATGCAGATGGATTGAATGCGATATCAAGAAATCCCGATATTTTATTAGAAAAAAAATCAAAAGTGGTGATGACACCGCATCCTGGTGAAATGTCTCGCTTAATTGGTATATCGACAGATGAAATTAATGAAAGGCCGCTGGAGATAGCCAAGGAATACGCATCTAAGTGGGATGTTATCATGGTGTTAAAAGGCGCTAGAACAGTAGTTGCAGCACCGAATGGTGATGTGTTTGTTAATGTGACAGGTAACTCAGGAATGGCTACTGCAGGAGCAGGAGACGTTCTAACTGGTATAATTGCAGGCTTTATAGGTCAGGGGCTGTCACCGCTTGAAGCATCAAGACTTGGTGTTTATGTTCATGGTCGTTCGGGCGATAGTTCAGCGGAATACAAAGGCGAGTATGGGTTACTGGCTGGGGATATCGTTGAAGGACTAATTTATACAATGAAGGAAATGGCATTAAAATATAAAAAATAATCATAATAGTTGAGGTGAAGACATGAAGTTAACAAGACCAGTATGGGCGGAGGTCAATTTAGACCATGTAGCGCATAACATTCGTGAAGTAAGACGTGTCACAAAGAAAGATGCACTCGTTACAGCTGTCATTAAGGCTGATGCTTATGGACATGGTGCAGTGGAATTAGGTCAAACTCTTTTAGACAACGGCGCAGATCGATTTGCAGTTGCCACATTATCAGAAGCTGTGCAATTACGTCGTGCTTATGATGAAACACCAATATTAGTACTCGGTTACACACCAAATGAAGCAGCGGATGTTATCATCAATAATGGCTTGATTCAAACATTATATAGCGTTGAACAAGCTGAGGCTTTTAGCCAAATGGCAAAAAGACTTGATAAAACAGTAAAGATTCATATAAAATTAGATACAGGGATGCATCGATTAGGATTTAAAGCGAATGCAGAAACAGTTGATGCAATAGAAGAAATCACAAAACTTTCAAATCTAGAGGTAGAAGGTATTTATACGCACTTTGCCGTTGCAGACGAAGTTGATAAAAGTTATACACTTGGTCAAGTAAAGAAGTATAATGAAGTTATCGAAGGATTGGAAGCAAAAGATATTCATATTCCGATAAAACATGTATCTAATAGTGCATCCATTATTGACTTACCTGAATTAAATTATAATATGGTAAGAGCAGGCATTATGTTATACGGTCTTTATCCATCGGCAGATGTAAAAAAGCAAAATGTTGAATTAAGGGAAGTCATGAGTCTTAAGGCAGAACTTTCTCATGTAAAAAAACTTGAGAAAGGGATGGGTGTAAGTTACGGATTACACTACAAAACTGAAGAGACGACTACAATCGGAACGTTACCTATTGGGTATGCTGACGGATTTACAAGACTTTACTCATTCAAAGCACAAGGGCTTATCAACGGGGTGAAAAAGCCTATTGTAGGAAGAATTTGTATGGATCAATGTATGATTGAGTTAAATGGCATTGATGCAAAACGCGGGGATGTTGTTACATTGTTTGGTCGTGATGGTGATGCATCTATTACTATAGATGATGTTGCTGATTATGTAGGGACGATCAACTATGAAGTAGTATGTATGATTGATAAACGCGTGCCAAGGGTATATACTAAAGACAATAAAATCATTAAAGTGAGAGATTACGTTCTAGAACTTTAGGATTTGTTGGGGGTGTCACTATGAGGCGAAAGTTCCCGGTCTATGAAGACGAACTTGAAAAAGAAGAAGAAAAAGTTGTAAAAAATGCAAAACAGATTCACACGAAGTGTTCTTGTGCATTTGAAAATATGAAGAAACAAGGTTACTCTAATGAGGAAATTAAAGAAATCTTGAGAAAAGGCTATGAAATCATGGCTGACTTGAACCAAACCATCGCAGAAAATGGATTGGTTGATGACGTATGTGCTCTTTGTGAGTACGAAAAGGAATTGAATAAAGCGAGGAATTCAAGTGAACATTAAAAGGGGAGAAGTTTACTTTGCTGATCTTCGTCCGGTAATAGGGTCTGAACAGGGCGGTCAACGCCCTGTGTTGATTATCCAAAACGATGTGGGAAATCGTTATAGTCCGACGGTAATCGCGGCTGCTATTACGGCAAAGATTTCAAAAGCAAAGTTACCAACGCATGTAGAAGTAAATAAAGATGACTTAGGGCTTGTCAGAGATTCAGTAATTCTCTTGGAACAAGTGCGCACCATCGACAAAAAGAGATTGAGACAACGGTTGGGCAAATTAGATGCCCAAACCATGGAAAAAGTAGACGTTGCTTTACTTATAAGCTTAGGCTTGGCAGATGACACAAGCGAATAAATATGCTTATGAGATACATATTTGTTAACGGGGACTTAACAACTTAGGGCACAACCATAAAAACGCGGAAAAGATATTTCCGTGTTTTTTTGCATGTCAAAAGCCTTAATTTTGCATTTTTCATGATTTATAGTAAAATGAATAGGTATTCTTAAGAGAGATAGGTGATGACATGAAAAAAGATCTTCGGTGTAAGATGAAGTATTTTAGTGTTGGTTTCTTAGTGGCGCTGCTGTGTATCAGCGGTGTAAGTATGGCGTCCGCGCCAGGCACAGATGGAGATCCACTTGTAACACTAGGCTATGTAGAAAAAAGATTTGAAGAATTCAATGCCTATATTACATTGAAAATTGAAGAAGCAGTTGCTGGCGATTCAGGACAAACAACTGGCGCGGGAGAGGCAGCGAAGTTTGTTGTAGTACATGTTCAGCAAGGTGATATTATATACTTAAAAGACAGCACTGAGTTTATTCTTCGTTCAGGCGATGGCCGGGCGATTGTTAGTGCTAACGGCGGTTTGTCTGATTTAACAAGTGGCGTTGACATTCAAGGCAATGAAGCAATTCCGCTAAATCATCATTTACTTGTACCAAGAGATGATGGACGTGGCGTTATGTTCACAACAGAAGCGTATACGATGATTAAAGGTGGTTACAGCGTACAGTCTACGCAGTAATTGATGAGAGGACTCTATGGAATTAAATGAAGTAAAGATTTTAGGTGTAAAAATACACAAGGTAACGATGAATGAAGCCTTTAATGTATTTTTAAACCTTTTAAACAAAAACACTTGTCAGACGATTTTTACGCCAAATACGGAAATTGTCATGGCGGCTCAAGAGGACAAGGAGCTAAAAAACATTCTTGCACAAGGAGATTTAGTAGTTCCTGATGGCATTGGCTTGATTTATGCATCTTCTATTCATAATCTTGGATTGGAAGAACGCGTGCCAGGTGTCGAGTTGATGGACAAGATGCTTAAATTTTGTAATACGACGAAAAAATCGATTTTTATCTTAGGTGGCAAACCTGGTGTTGCAGAAAAAGCGGCAGAAAATATTTTGGCAGAATATCCCCATTTAAAAGTAAAGGGGATACAAGATGGCTATTTTAATGAGGAAGATGAATTAAAAGTTATCGATAAAATCAATGATGTAAGACCGGATGTCCTGTTTGTAGCACTTGGGGCACCAAAACAAGAGAAGTGGATATCAAAACACAAAAAAATATTGAATGTAAAAGTAGCGATGGGTGTTGGCGGTGGCGTCGACATTTGGGCAGGAACGGCAAAAAGGGCACCGAAGTTCTTTATAGACCTTCATATGGAGTGGTTCTATCGGTTGGTTAAGAATCCAAGTCGGTTCGGCAGAATGTTGGCAATTCCTAAATTTTTGATAAAAGTCATGATTGACAAAGAATTTAGTAAATAATGCCGTTTACAAAACATCAATTATTATATATACTTTACTAGGTTATTAATTGACGTCTTGATCTTTTAAGACGTCATTCCTATGTCGTCAATTAGTGGACGAGCAGGTCAACGGGACTGTTTTTTTAAAGTCACACCAAGAGAGTGTGGCGCTTATAGTATGAGAGGAGAAATACAATGAATTCAAATCTTATTGAATTACAAAAGACTGCTACCGTAGTTAGACAAGATATTGTCAAAATGGTACACGCAGCAGGTTCAGGACATCCAGGTGGATCTTTATCAGCGGCTGAAATTATGACAGCATTATACTTCGAGATTATGGACATTGATCCAGAAAATCCGAAGAAAGACATCAGAGATAAATTTGTTCTTTCAAAAGGACATGCAGCGCCGGTAGTATACGCGACGTTAGCAAGAAGAGGATTCTTCCCAGCAGAAGAATTAATGAACTTAAGACAAACAGGTGCAATGCTTCAAGGTCACCCTGACATGAAAGGCACACCAGGTGTTGAAATGTCAACAGGATCTCTTGGACAAGGGATTTCAGCAGCAGTTGGAATGGCACTTGCCGGTCAATTAAACAAGGATGGTAAGCAAGTTTACGCATTACTTGGTGATGGTGAATTAAACGAAGGTCTTGTATGGGAAGCATCTATGGCTGCAGCTCACTACAATCTTGGTAACTTAATCGCATTTGTTGATTACAATGGATTACAAATTGACGGAAAAAATGATGACGTAATGGGCATTAAGCCTTTAGATAAGAAATTTGAAGCTTTTGGATGGGACGTTCAAATCATTGACGGACATTCACATGAAGCGATTATTGAAGCTGTTAACAAAGCGAAGACAGTTGTAAATAAACCATCGATGATTATCGCAGAAACTTCAAAAGGTAAAGGCGTATCATTCATGGAAGATAATGCTGGATGGCATGGTAAAGCGCCATCAGATGAAGAATTAGAAAAAGCAATCGCTGAATTAGGAGGTGCTTTATAATGCAAAAGATCGCTACTAGAGACGCTTATGGTAAGACGTTACTTACTTTAGGTGCTAAAAACGACAACGTAGTTGTACTTGATGCTGACCTTTCGAAGTCAACAAAAACTTTCGACTTTAAAGTGGCACATCCAGATAGATTTTTTAACATGGGTATTGCTGAATCAAATATGATGGGTGTTGCAGCAGGTCTTGCGGCAGCAGGTAAAGTGCCATTTGCAAGTACATTTGCAGTATTTGCAGCAGGTAGAGCATTTGAAATTATCAGAAACTCAATCTGTTACCCTAAGCTAAACGTAAAAATTTGTGCTACACATGCTGGTATTACAGTAGGTGAAGATGGTGCATCTCACCAGGCTATCGAAGATATCGCAATCATGCGTTCATTACCAAACATGACAGTAATTTGTCCTGCTGATGGTGTGTCTGCAGCGAAATTAATCGAAGAAGCAGCTGATTATAATGGTCCTGTTTACGTTCGTCTTGGACGTTCAGGTATTCCTGTACTTTACAAAGAAGATCAAACATTTGAATTCGGTAAAGGAATTGAATTAGCAGAAGGAACGGATGTAACAATTATCGCTACTGGTATCATGGTATACGAAGCGTTAGTTGCAAGAGATGAATTAGCTAAAGAAGGCATCTCTGCAAGAGTGATCGATATCCATACAATCAAGCCAATTGATAGAGACATCATCATCAAAGCTGCATCTGAAACAAAAGCAATCGTAACTGCTGAAGAGCATAACATCATCGGTGGTTTAGGTTCAGCGGTATCAGAAGTTGTTGCTGAGACTGTACCGACAAAAGTTCTTCGTGTAGGTGTTGAAGATACGTTTGGTGAGTCAGGTAAGCCAGCTGAATTATTAGAAAAATATGAGTTAACAGCTGCAAAAATCGTTAAGAAGGTTAAAGAAGCACTTAAGTAATTACAAAATAATATAAATGCGAAGGTGATGATGAATAATCGTTACCTTCGTTTTTTTGTTCAATTTGTCTTCTTATAGGTATTAATTAATAGTTACAAAGCTTTTATTTTTTGGTTATACGATGAAAATGCTTTCATATAAAGTATGGCGTAGTGAAAGCAGAAACATTTGGGATTTGTATCTGTTACTGAACTAAAAGGCGGGGAAAACTTAGCGATAAATATAGTTTATACGAAAAAGAACATATACTTACTGAACCATGAAGCATACAATGACTCCTACAAATCTGTAAATTAGCAAGGCGAAAAAAACGAATGTTACTAAAAAAAATAAATGAATTGTTAGTAATTTTGAACATTGCTAGAAAAAGTTGAGGGATTTTATTTTGGAAATCCGTCTCTTTATTTTTTGTGCGTTAATAGCTATAAGTGTTGATAAAAGGGATGTGTGAGATTGTATGAATTGTTAAAACAATAGAAACAATTATATAAAAAAAAAATATTACATAAAAGTTTAATTTTTATCGTTGACAGATTATTCTGGCAAGCGTATACTAGCTATTAAATAATTCATTACATAAAAGGTTTTGACGGAGAGCGATTTTCTTCCAAAATGTTTTTTACAGAGAGCCGTGGTTGGTGAGAGACGGTGTTAACAGAAGAAAATTAAATCACTCCTGAACTTCTAAGCTGAAAACTAAGTGAGTAAGTAAGGACGTTTGCCAACGTTATAGGGCTAGAATTCATTGATTACAACGGTAAGTAATTAATCGATTTGAAGAGAGGCATATTTTTTTGCAAAATAGGGTGGTACCACGAGTGACATCGTCCCTATAACCGTAAGGTTATGAGGGGGTACCATGATAATAACGATATAACAACCCACTTAACTCCTCATACTTCATGGGAGCTTAAGTGGGTTCTTTTTATACAAAAATCGTTATTGTTATTATTAATTGCACAAGGAGGCAGAGTATGAATCGTAAAATTTATATGAAAGTTAACAACGGCGTTGATACACTCCTAAAGGCAGTCAGTACTCTAAGACGCAAAGAGTTCAATGTGCTGGAAGTATCAATGCAGCAGTCCACATTAGGACCAGGCAGTAATTTATTAATCACAGTCAATTCGGCTGGGGAACAAGGATGCGAAAGAGCACTTTCGCATATGCAAGGATTATTCGATGTAGAAGAGATTACCATCTTAGATGATTTAAATGCATAATGCTTTTAAACGACCGATATGGATAATTAATTAAAAACGGAAAAAAACAGGGGGGTTCCAACATGGTACAAATGTTATATGATCAAGATGCAAAATTAGAGTTATTACAAGGCAAGAAGGTAGCGGTACTTGGATACGGTAGTCAGGGACATGCTCACGCACAGAACATGAAAGACAATGGTGTAGACGTACTAATTGGTCTTAGAGAAGGCTCAAAGACAAGAGAAAAAGCAAAGGCAGATGGATTTGAAGTTGGTACGGCTGATGAAGTAGCTGCAAAAGCAGACGTAATCGTAATGCTTTTACCTGATGAATTACAAAAGTCTATTTACGAAGCGGATGTTAAACCAAACCTTAAGTCTGGAGATGCTTTAGTATTCGCCCATGGATTCAATATTCACTATGGACAAATTCAACCACCGGCAGACGTTGATGTATTTATGGTTGCACCAAAGGGCCCAGGTCATATGGTAAGAAGAGTCTTCACTGAAGGCAGTGGTGTACCTGCATTATTCGCTGTATATCAAGATAACAGTGGCGAGGCGAGAGACTTAGCGCTTTCTTATGCCAAAGCAGTGGGTGGCACAAGAGCAGGTGTTCTTGAAACAACTTTCCAAGAAGAAACTGAAACAGATCTTTTCGGTGAACAATGTGTTCTTTGTGGTGGTACAACGGAACTTATCAAGGCTGGTTTTGAAACCCTTGTAGGGGCTGGATACCAACCAGAAGTAGCTTACTTCGAATGTTTACATGAATTAAAATTAATCGTTGACCTTTTATACGAGGGAGGCTTTGAAAAGATGCGTCACAGTATCAGTGATACAGCTGAATACGGAGATTACGTAGCTGGAAAGCGTATGGTGACGGATGATACAAGAGCAGAAATGCAAAAGATGCTTTCTGAAATCCAGTCAGGCGAATTTGCTAGAAACTGGTTGATGGAAAACCAATTAGGTAGACCGATGTTCAACAGAAAGAAAGCGCAAGAATTAGAGCATCAAATGGTAGGCGTCGGTAAGAACTTAAGAAGCCAAATGTCTTGGTTAAAATAGGAGAAGTCAATGATAAGTAACAGCGTTAAAAAGGGAATAGAGAAAGCCCCCCATCGTTCATTGATGATGGCTTCTGGATTCACTCCAGAGGAGCTTGAAAAACCTTTTGTAGGAATCGTCAACTCTTTCAACGAAATTGTTCCCGGACATATGAATTTGGATAAAGTAACTGATGCTGTGAAACGCGGTGTTCTAATGGCAGGTGGGCTGCCATTGGAATTTCCTGCAATTGCGGTATGTGATGGAATAGCAATGAATCATATTGGCATGAAGTATTCACTCGCCAGCAGAGAATTGATTGCAGATTCTATAGAAACCATGGCAATGGCTCATGGTCTTGATGGTCTTGTGATTATACCGAACTGTGACAAAACGGTTCCAGCGGCACTGATGGCTGCAGCAAGACTCAACATTCCAGCGATTATTGTCAGTGGAGGACCAATGTTAGCCGGTAAAAAAGGCAACAGAAAAATGGACTTAACAACAGTTTTCGAAGGTGTTGGTGCCTTTATTGAAGAAAAAATCGATAACGCTGAATTAGAAATGATCACAAATAACGCCTGTCCGACATGCGGCTCTTGCTCAGGCATGTTTACAGCGAATTCTATGAACTGTATGACTGAAGCTCTGGGAATGGCCTTACCGGGCAACGGTACAATTCCAGCTGTGTATTCGGAGCGTATTCGACTGGCAAAACGCAGCGGTCAAAAGGTTATGGAGTTAATTGAAAAAGACATTAAACCTTCTGATATTATGACGGCAGCAGCATTTCAGAATGCATTGACTGCTGATATGGCACTTGGATGTTCTACAAATACTGTGCTTCACTTGACGGCTATTGCGGCAGAGGCAGAGGTGCCGCTAAATCTAGATACCATTGACCAAGTGAGTAAGAAGACACCGAATTTATGTAAGCTAAGTCCTGCAGGAACGGATCATATGGAAGACTTACATGCGTCTGGGGGGATATATTCGGTATTACAAGAACTTTCTCACGGTGGACTAATCGATAGTTCGGTTATGACTTGTTCAGGTAGCTCGCTTGAAGAGGGGCTAAAGGGCATACTTAGAGGTGACGGAAGCGTCATTAAAACTGTAGAGGACCCTTACTCGCCAACAGGGGGTATCAAGGTACTCAAAGGCAATTTAGCACCTAAAGGTGCTGTCGTTAAAAAAGCGGCTGTTCTTGAAAACATGTTGGTGACAACAGGAACTGCAAGAGTGTTTGACAGTGAAGAAGACTGTGTCGATGCAATTAAAGCACGTGACATTAAGGCTGGTGACGTGATTGTCATCAGATATGAAGGACCAAAAGGTGGTCCAGGCATGCGCGAAATGCTTACGCCGACGTCAGCACTTGTAGGAATGGGTCTAGACGACAAAGTAGCCCTTATCACTGACGGACGATTCTCTGGCGGGACAAAGGGTGCAGCTATTGGTCACGTATCACCTGAAGCTTATGAAGGTGGTCCGATTGCGTTTGTTAAAGATGGGGATACCATTCATATCGACATGGTTGAAGGATTACTACAACTTGAAGTCGATGAAGAAGAGATAAAGAGGCGTAAAGCGGATTGGCAACCAAAAGAAAAGGCTGTAAAAGGCTATCTTAAAAAATATCAAAAAATTGTTTCATCAGCTGCTGATGGCGCAGTTTGCTTGTAAAGGAGGGTTCACATGAACGGCGGACAAATCATACTGGAAGTGTTAAGACATCATGGCGTGGATACTTTGTTCGGTTATCCCGGAGGCGCTGTAATTCCGTTCTATGACACACTCTATGACAATACGGATTTTAAACACTATCGAACAGCCCATGAACAAGGTGCGATTCACGCAGCAGATGGGTATGCAAGAACGACAGGTAAAGTTGGCGTGTGTATAGCAACATCTGGTCCAGGTGCAACGAATACCATAACGGGGATTGCAACAGCATATATGGATTCGATTCCACTCATTGTCATTACAGGTCAAGTACCAAGTGTACTATTAGGCAGAGATTCATTCCAAGAGATTGATATGACGGGATTGACATTTTCGATAACCAAACATAATTTCCTCGTTAAATCTGTTGATGAATTACAACAAGTCATGGAAGATGCAGTGAGAATTGCAACAACCGGACGGCCGGGACCAGTGGTCGTGGATGTGCCAAAGGATTTCTTTATCAAGGAATCTGAGTTACAGCCATTCGATCCACCACTAAAGCCGGAAGCGACAATCGTTAAACAGGACGCTTTAAACGAAGCGATTCATTTAATAGAAAACAGCCAGCGACCAATTATATATGCTGGTGGTGGTGTAAAGCCAGGACGTGGATCAGAGGTACTTAGTGCCTTTGCAAAGCGCAACAACATTCCAGTGGTCAACACGCTAATGGGCCTTGGAACATTTAATCTAAACGATGACTTAGCGTTAGGCATCGTAGGGATGCATGGATCTCCAGAGGCAAATATGGCCATTGTGAAATCAGATTTAGTGATATCTATAGGTGCGCGGTTCAGTGATCGTGTGACAGGTAATGTGAAAGCATTCCAGCAAAACAAAAAAATTATCCAAATCGATATCGACCATACGGAGCACAACAAGAATATTGATGCTTCTGTGTTCTTGAATGGCACGGTAGAAACCTATTTAGGCAAACTTCTAGAAAGGGTACGCTCAAATGATAGAAGTCAATGGCTTGCACAAATTGACAGTTTCAAAGTGAAAGAGGAACAACGCGATAATACTTTTACCCCATATCAGATTATCCATACGTTAAACAAGGAGTTTTCTCCGACTGAAATAGTTGTAACAGATGTAGGGCAGCACCAAATGTGGACTGCTCAGTATTTCAAATTCTCTTCTCCAAGAAGCTTTGTCACTTCTGGTGGTTTAGGCACAATGGGCTTTGGACTAGGTGCAGCAATTGGCGCACAAATAGGCAACGAGGATAAAACATCGGTACTTATTACAGGTGATGGAAGTTTCAGAATGAACTGTAACGAGCTTAGTACCGTAAGCACCTATAATATACCTCTTGTAATGGTAATGCTCAACAATGGCGTGCTAGGCATGGTACGACAGTGGCAAAAAATGTTTCAGAATGAACGGTATGCGGAAACCACACTTTCTCAAGATGTAGACTACATCAAATTATTGTCGGCCTACAACATTCCTGCCTATCGTGTTAAGAGTGTTGAAACGCTTCAACATGTACTGAAACTAAGGGATACGTCCCGACCATTCTTTGTTGAATGTGTTATCGATCAAGATGAAAATGTTATACCAATTGTACCGCCTGGAAAGCCAATTGAAGATTTTATTACAGAATAGCCACGAAATCTTTTGAAAATTGACATTATTTGATATAATTAATAGATGAGAATAATTCGGTTAGGAGAGATTTGGAATGAGTGAAGTGAAAGATCAAACAGAATCAATGGCAGATTACATGGATCAGATTGATGATTCAATGAGACGGTTGAACTTAGGGGATATTGTTAAAGGGAGAATCATTTCAGTAACGGATGATGCACTTTTAGTGGATATTAAGTTCAGAGCAGATGGTACAGTTAAGAAAGAAGATATTCTTGAGCAAGGCAATTTAAAGGAAATGTTTGCAGAAGGTGATGTTATTGATGTTCAAATCGTTAAAATGGACGATGGCGACGGCAATGTTGTCCTTTCTAAAAAACGCGCTGACAAAGTTGTTGTTTGGGAAGATCTAAATGAAATTTTCAAAAGCAGAAAAGTTATTACAGTTACATTGAAAGAAGCTGTAAAAGGTGGTCTTGTGGCTCTAATTAGAGGTGTCAGAGCATTTTTACCAGCATCTCAATTATCACTGGACTTTGTTGAAGATCTAACAGCTTACGTTGGTAAAGAAGTAGAAGTTCATGTCATTGAATTCAACCAAGAAAAGAACAAAGTAATTTTATCAAGAAAAGAAATCTTAAAAGAAGCTGCGGTAAAGGCAAGAGAAGAAGCCTTTGGCAAGATTGAAGAAGGTGCTGTGTTAAACGGTACTGTTAAGAGACTTGCTAAGTTTGGCGCTTTCGTCGACATCGGTGGTGTTGATGGACTTGTTCACATCTCTGAAATGTCATGGAGACGTGTAAAAGATCCATCGGAAATCGTTAAAGTTGGCGATAAGGTAGAAGTTCTTGTTATGAAGATTGATCAGGAAAACGAAAAAATCGGCTTAAAACTAACACAAGTAGAAGAAAATCCTTGGGATACGATACTTGATCGTTACGAAGAAAATGAAATTGTTAATGGAACAGTTGTAAGACTTGCAGATTTTGGTGCATTTGTTAAACTAGAAGAGCATGTTGAAGGATTGGTTCATATTTCTCAAATTTCAGAAGAACGTGTAGAAAAGCCATCAGATGTGTTATCATTAGGTCAAGAGATAGAAGTATTGATTCTTGAAATTGACAAAGATAAGCAAAAGATTTCATTAAGCATCAAGCAAATCGAAGAAGAACCAGAGGAAATCGAAATTCCTGAAGAAGAGGAAGAAGAATTAACACCAGTTCTTGGCGATCTTTTCGGAGACAAGCTAAAAGATTTGTTTAAATAAGCACTTTAGTGGTATAAATAAAAGCGAGTAACAAATGTTGATTTGTTAAAAAGTTTCGAACATAAAGGAGCCTATGTCGTTGGGGGATGACATAGGCTATTTTACGCGATAAAAGAGAATAGCGCCGCTATAAGTATAAATGCCAGTAGGTGAGCTCGCTCACCTACTGGCATTTATACTTATAGCGGCATTAAGCTCGCAACGCGAGCTCGAGAACACGCAGTGTTCTCGGCTATTCTCGTATTCCAAGAGATACGGCATTAAGCTCGCAACGCGAGCTCGAGAACACGCAGTGTTCTCGGCTATTCTCGTATTCCAAGAGATACGGCATTAAGCTCGCAACGCGAGCTCGAGAACACGCAGTGTTCTCGGCTATTCTCGTATTCCAAGAGATACGGCATTAAGCTCGCAACGCGAGCTCGAGAACACGCAGTGTTCTCGGCTATTCTCGTATTCCAAGAGATACGGCATTAAGCTCGCAACGCGAGCTCGAGAACACGCAGTGTTCTCGGCTATTCTCGTATTCCAAGAGATACGGTATTAAGCTCGCAACGCGAGCTCGAGAACACGCAGTGTTCTGGGCTATTCCCATGTTTCAAAGAGATGCCACATAAGCGTCGATTAGATCCTTTGGTGTAATCGGTATAATCATGAGTGCTGAGCATTTGCATATTCGACTTGATGTAACAGAACTTGAAGTGCTGAAGACACAAACGGAGGAGAATAAGGAAATAGTATTATCAAAGAAGGGGTGTCCATTTCAGTCAGAAACGGACACCCCATTAATTTTTAGAAGGGAGAATTTTATTATGATGGATCCATACCATGAATGAGTGACAGTGTATGCATCACAGCTTCCTCAAGAAGGTCCTTGCTATTTGCCATGGCGTCTTCCAGTGTCATGGGTCCGTTGACAATAGTGAAAACACCCATGAGCCCAGTATCTTTGAGGACATCTTTCGAAATATCTCTTGATCCGACAAAAGCGATTGTAGGGATACCTTTTGACTGTGCGAGTTTCGCTAGTTCAACAGGTAATTTTCCTTTCAAGGATTGATGGTTCAGTTGCCCTTCGCCTGTGATGACAAGATCGACCTCATTTTCTAATACGGCATCAAGTCCAACCAACCGTCTAATGATTTCAAATCCAGGACGTAATTTGGCCCCTAGCGCTGCAGATAATCCAGCACCAAGTCCGCCGGCAGCACCGCCTCCGACAAGTGAAGACACATCAACTTTCAATGAGTCAGAGACAACGGTGGCAAAAGCCATTAGGCCATGGTCTAGGCGCGTAATCATGTCCTCGTTAGCGCCCTTTTGACCAGCGTAGATATGGGCAGCACCATTTTTTCCGTAAAGAGGATTGTTCACATCGCAGGCCACTTGTATATCGATTGTTTTAAAATCAATTGTTGTAGGGGGAATAATACGTGTGAGTTTCAATAGGCCTTCTCCACCGAAGGGAACTTCCTTGTTATCAGCATCCAGACATTGAAAACCTAGAGCTTGCATCATGCCGATACCGGCATCATTTGTCGCACTACCACCAATGCCGATAATGATTTGCCTACAGCCTTTATTGATTGCATCCGCTATCAATTCTCCAGTGCCATAAGTTGTCGCATGCATGGGATCTCTTTTGTCAGGTGGTACAAGTGGAAGTCCTGAAGCGGAAGCCATTTCTATCACTGCAACTGTCTCATCAAGTAGAATGCCATATTGAGCCTTGACTGGTCTTCCTAAAGGTCCAGTCACTTCAAGTGTGATAAGCTTGCCATCTGTCCCTTCGACTAATGATTCCACCGTACCTTCCCCACCATCAGCAAGTGGCAATGTGAAGACCTCGTCATTCGGCCAATGATTCTCAATTGTATTTTGAGTAATACGGCAAAACTCTTTTGCGCTTAAACTCCCTTTAAAACTATCTGGTGCAATTAAAATTCTCATAGAACACCTCGATTGTAAGTTATTGATTCTCTATTTGTTCCTTTAACTCTTCCAAGTACTCAAGTCGTTCCATCTTCTCAAGTAGCTGTTCTTCAGCCTCATCCTTTTCTTTGGACAGTTCGTTTAATTTACCGAAGTTTGTGCCGTGAAGTAGCATTTCACCGTTTAAGGTTTCTAGTGCTTCTTCTAAAGTTTCTATTTCATCATAGATTGTCTTATATTCTTGTTCTTCCTTATAAGTCATTTTCAATTTCTTGACTTTTTCTTTTTGTGTGGACACTTTTTTTGGCTCGATTGCGGTGCTAGTAACCACTGCTGCACCATTAGCAGGTGTATGTTTTCTGAACGCCCGGTATTCCGAGTAGTTGCCCACATACTCAAAAACAGATGCGTTGCCTTCAAAAGCGAAGATTCTATTACATGTACGATCGAGGAAGTAACGGTCATGGGAAATGATGATAACCATTCCTTTAAAATGATCCAAGTAATCCTCTAAAATTTGTAATGTCTCTAGATCCAAGTCGTTTGTCGGCTCGTCAAGAATCAATAGATTCGGCGCCAGCATCAACGTTCTTAACAGGTTAAGACGCCTTTTTTCTCCACCGGATAATTTCCTAACTAAGGTCCACTGTAAGTCTGTAGGGAATAAGAAGCGCTCCATCATTTGTGCTGCTGAAAGCCTGGTACCATCTTCAGTTGTGGCATACTCAGCTACTTCTTTGACAGAATCAAGGGCTGTCATTTCCGGTTCTAACTCATCTGCATCCTGACTGTAGTAACCGATGTTAACCGTGTCTCCTAAAGCGATATTTCCACCTGTTGGCGACAATTCCCCAGTGATTAGTTTCACAAGGGTTGTCTTACCCATACCGTTGTCCCCAACGATACCGATCCGGTCTTCTTTTGTCGCTGTAAAAGTAAAGTCCTTGATCAGTTTTAAGTCGTCAAATCCCATGGCTAGCTCTTTGATTTCCATGATTTTTTTACCAAGTCTGGTATGTGGAATACTAATTGACATGGCATCCATATTATCGACCTGGATGCTGGCCTTAATTTCGTCAAATCGCTGAATTCTAGCCCGTTGTTTAGTTCCACGTCCTTGGACACCAGCGCGAATCCATGCTAGTTCTGTTCGATAAAGATTTTTATTTTTTTTAAGAACAGACGCTTCGGTTTCACGTCTTTCTGTTTTCTTTTCTAGATACTCTGTATAGTTCCCTTGATAAGAATAGAGACTACCTTGGCTAAGTTCAATCATGCGGTTTGTTACTCTATCAAGGAAGTAACGGTCATGGGTAATCATCAGTAATGCACCTTTTCTGACAGCTAAAAATTCTTCTAGCCAGTCGATGGTGTCGCTGTCCATGTGGTTGGTTGGCTCGTCTAAAATCAGCAAATCACAAGGCGTGATAAGCACTCTGGAAAGGGCTACACGTTTTCGCTGACCACCCGATAAGGTTTTGATCGGTTGGTTAAACTTTGAAATACCCAGCTTCGTTAAAACGGTCTTGATTTCGCTTTCAAAAGTCCAAGCGTCTAGCCGTGTCATCTCTTCCGTCAGTGACATGATTTTATTTTGTAAGGACTCGTCTGAAGGGTTTTCCTGAGATTGTTCCAACAAATTTTCATAGTCACGAATGGTACGCATGATTTCAGAATCGCCACGCAGGACATGTTCAAGCACTGTTTCCTCAGGGTCGAAATCAGGCATTTGTTCTAAAAATTCTATTCGGACATTTTTACCTTTGCTGACAGTGCCTGAGTCAGGACTGTCTTGGCCTGAAATTACACGAAGCAGTGTAGACTTACCAGTGCCGTTGATGCCTACAAGACCAATTTTATCCTGAGGTTCAACAGTGAAGTTGATATCGTTGAAAAGGGCTTTTTCGCCGTAACTCTTTGTTAGATTTTCGATTATTAGTAAACTCATTATATGCTCCTATTTATACGGAAAGTAGATTCCCGGATTTGTCTTTTGACTGAGACTATTTTATCATATTACCGAAATTCCTGTAATAGTACATATTACATTTATTATTTAAGCGGAATAAGATATGATATATATAGTGATTTTTAATGGGAACTTCGGTAATATGGACACTAATGGAAAATCACTTCGATTAGCTAATGATTGACGAAATTCGTTGAACTTCGCCAATCAAGCCAGATGAATAGGATGAATAGTGTTAAAAACTTTTTTATAGAAAGAAGGTAGTTGTATGTCTAAAATAGTTGTATTAGCGGAAAAACCCTCAGTGGGTAAAGATATAGGACGTGTGTTGAAATGCACGAAATCAGGCAATGGGTATTTAGAAGGTAAAGAGTATATTGTAACGTGGGGCCTTGGGCACTTGGTAACCCATGCTGATCCAGAAAGATATGGAGATACGTATAAAACTTGGCGTATGGAGGATTTACCTCTGTTACCCGAGAGACTTAAGCTTGTGGTCATTCGTCAAACCAACAAGCAATTTAACACAGTAAAGGGTTTGTTAAATAGATCCGACGTCAACAAAATCATTATTGCAACGGATGCTGGACGTGAAGGGGAGCTAGTTGCGAGATGGATTCTTCAAATGGCAGGGGCGAAAAAACCTGTTCAGCGTTTATGGATATCATCGGTAACGGATAAGGCCATTCTTGAGGGCTTCAGAAATCTTAAAGACGGTAAACAATATGAATCACTGTTCCATGCTGCTGTAGCAAGAGCTGAAGCGGATTGGGTTGTAGGCATTAACGCTACGAGAGCGCTAACATGTCATTACAATGCACAACTGTCCTGTGGCCGAGTGCAGACGCCGACGTTGGCAATGGTGAACTCTAGAGAAGAAGAAATCAGAAACTTTGTGCCTAAGAAATACTACGGGCTACAAGGAAAGGTAAAAGGTATCACCTTTACATGGCGGGATAGCAAGAATAATACCCGTAGTTTCGACAAAGAAACAATGGATAAATGCCTTGATAAAGTAAAGGGCAAGTCTCTTGAAATCACAGCTGTTGACACAAAAGAAAAGAAATCTTTTGCGCCACAGCTTTATGACTTGACAGAACTTCAAAGGGACGCCAACAGGCTTTATGATTTTTCTGCAAAAGAAACACTGAACACACTACAGAAATTATATGAGCATCATAAATTGGTGACCTACCCAAGAACGGATTCTCGTTACATCAGTGAGGATATTGTCGAGACTTTACCGGAGCGTATTAAGGTTTGTGGTGGTAGGGATTATCAACAGTTGAAAAGTCAATTATTAAGAGCGGGCATCAAGGCCAATAAATCTTTTGTGAACAACGATAAGGTCAGTGACCACCACGCCCTTATTCCAACAGAACAAGTTGTCTTTAGAAATGAACTGACTCATAGAGAGGCGCGTATTTATGATTTGATTGTCAAACGATTCTTCGCGGTATTGATGCCACCGATGATTTATGACGAGTTGACAGTAGAAGGAAACGTTGAAGGGGAGACATTTGTAGCCAAAGGGAAACATGTGAAGCAAGTTGGATGGAAAGCCAGCTATGATTTTACAGAGGAAGCGTCGACGGATATTCATCGCATCAAAGATCAAACACTGCCGAATTATAGAAAAGGTGAAATCCTTGAAATGGACCAATATCAACAAACATCAGGAGAAACATCACCGCCGGGAAGATTCAATGAAGGTACTTTGCTTTCTGCAATGGAAAATCCTATCAAGTACATGCCTCAGGCAGACAAAGAGCAAGTGGCGATTATGAAGGAAACAAAAGGGATTGGAACTGTTGCGACAAGAGCGGATATCATAGAAAAACTTTTTAAATCAGGTCTGTTTGAAATGAAAGGCAAGATCATTCACATTACGTCTAAAGGACGTCAATTGTTGGAATTAGTGCCTCAAGACTTGAAATCACCACTGTTGACAGCCAAGTGGGAAACAGAACTGAGTAAGATTGAAAAAGGACAATTGAAAAAGGAAACTTTCATTAATGAGATGAAATCTTACACGCAAAAAATCATCAAAGAGATAAAAGGCAGTACGGCAACATACAAACACGACAACATGACCCGGACAAAATGTCCTGAATGTGGCAAATATCTTCTTGAGATAAAAGGGAAAAAGGGTAAGACACTTGTTTGTCAGGATAGAGAATGCGGTTATCGTAAAGGCGTATCGCGTGTAACGAATGCCAGATGTCCAGAATGTCATAAGAAAATGGAAATGCGTGGCGAAGGGGAAAACAAGCAATTCATCTGTAGATGTGGCTACAAGGAGAAGTTATCGGCCTTTAACAAACGGAAACAGGAACGGTCAAAACAGGGAAACAAAAAAGATTATCAGAAATATTTAAAAGAAGAAGAAAAGAAACGTGAAACAGAAGATGCAGCCAATAATCCATTTGCGGCGTTAGCAGGCCTTGTAAGCGACGATAAGAAGAAGTAGGGGACAGTATGGCACAAGAAACAGAACAAAACAATAAACAAGCAAAGAACTATAAACATATATATGAAGCAGCGTATAAAGCCATGAGCAATTCGGTACTGGACATTGATTGTGGCACACTGTGCAGTCACAATTGTTGTCGTAATGACTATGAGAACCCAGAAGAGTTTGGTGTTTATTTATTGCCATTTGAGTATGAGCACTTTCTAAAAGATACAGGCATGATGAAGCCGTCACAAATGGCTTGGCACGCAGCGAAAGACCGCTTCATGCCCAAGTCGTTAAAGGGATTGAATTATTTCTATTGCAATGTAGAAAAGGACTGCCTGAGACAGTACCGTCCGGTGCAGTGTCGAACCTATCCGCTAGAACCACATATAGAGAATGGGAAGTTATCCTTGGTCGTCGAAAAAGATCAAATACATGAGTGTCCATTGATTCAGAGACGTGAACAGTGGCGTGCGGACTACGTAAAAGGCATGTATGAAGGCTGGTCTTTATTGATACAGATTCCTGAAGTCCGTAAACTGGTTCAATACGACAGTGATTTTAGGAAGCGAGACGGGAATGTGTTGTATAAAATGATAGATAGATCAGAAGTGTGTAAATAATTGCCTTTATAAAAAGATGTACAATAAACAAGACGTTTATTGTACATCTTTTTTAGTAAATGGATTTCTTGTGTCACAAAAAAGACGACTTCTAGGCATCGCCAGAAGTCGCCTGTGGATCGTCTGTCAAATTGTTCAACTACTAAAAACCAAAATTAGAAAAATAGAACACTGTATACCAAATGGTTACAACTGTTACTATCAGTTGAGTGATACTGAATTTTTTATCGGTATCCAAACTCATAATCACATTGGAAAGGAAACTAATGCTACAGATAATGCAGAGTGATAGTAAAAACCATTTACCTAGGCCTATAAGGTCGGTATCCCAGTTCTGGCTAATTTGATTTTTTATGCCATAGTTGAACATGTCTATATCTTGTGGTTTCGCTTGCTGAGTAATAATAAAAAGTATAAAAGCGACAACCCATGCAATACCATTAAAGAAATGGAAAATTTTAATTTCATATTGAGATCTAGTCATGGAATCACCTCTAATATATAGATACCCATAAATTCGAAAAAGTATCTATAAGTAGACTTAAATCTCGTTTCCATTGTGCTTTTTTGTGATATTGATGGGTTTAAAATAATAAATGACAGTAGGGCCATACTGTTGAAGATTATTCAGTTGAGGAAACATGTGAAAAAGTTGAACAAATCAAAAAAACGATCTACGACGCCAACATATGGAATTTGTATGGAGAAGACCTTTTGGTAAGCATCAGCATAGGTGTAGCGGTTTATCCAGAGCATGGTCTTGAGATAAAGGACTTAATCGAAAAAGCAGATATGGCGATGTACAATGCAAAACATAGTGGTCGAAATCAATGCAAAATCGATGATGTTGAAATGAAGGCATGTTAAAGATAATACATAATAAGAATGAAATGGTGTAGATCCAATCTACACCATTTTTTTGCACGAGTTTCGACGGTATATTTGTGAATGTTTTGAAAACTTTTGCATAGTTAGCAGGTATTTCCCGAATAAAATTGAAATTAATAAGTGTAGCCATTGTAACAAAGGGTATATTTCAAATATTCAGCAGATATGGTAACTTGCTGAAATACGTTCAAACTAACTTTAAACGAGGTGGTAAAAATGGATGCAAAAGTAAACAATAAATTAACCGTAGATCAATTATGTAGTGGTTGTAGCTTAGAAGATTTAAATTTTGAAAGTACTGAGGAACTTATTCCTCTACAGGGTGTCGTTGGTCAAGATAGAGTATCAAGATCATTGGAATTTGGTTTAAGCATGCGTAAGCGTGGTTATAATATCTATGTTTCAGGCAATTGGGGGTCTGGACGTAACAGTTACGTCAGACTGATTACCGAAGAAAAAGCGATCAAGGAAGAGGCACCAAAGGATTGGATATACGTCAACAACTTCAAAAATGCTCATAATCCAATTGCTATTAGTGTTGAAACTGGAACGGGTAAAGAATTTATCAAACAGATTGAAAAGATTATCAACTTCTTGAGAAAAGAAATTGAAAATGTATTTAACAGCAAAGACTACGAAAACGCAAAAGCAGGATTGATTCAGGAATACAACGTGAACAATCAAAACATTATTAACGAATTGAATGACATCGGTGAAAGATATGGATTTAAATTCAGTCAAACTGAAAAAGGACTTGTCAGTATTCCTTTAAAGGATGGCGAACCGATGAGTGAAGAGGAATACCGTGCGATTTCTGATGATGAGTATGAACTGCTGAGAGGTAATTCCAACAAGCTGAGTATCGAAACGGTTGACCTGTTCAATAAATTGCGTTTTGAAGAAGAAGAATTACGCCGCAAGATTAAAAATCTTGAAGAGCGAATGGGTAGAAGAATTGTCAGCTTCCATTTTATGAATTTAAGAGAGAAGTATAAAGACAATTCAGATGTGAAAGATTATATTGATGCATTGATTGAAGATATCGTTGAAAATGTGGAGCATTTTAGAGGGGAAGAGGATGAGCCCCAGCAACAGAATCCTCTGGCAATGTTCCAGATGAAAGACACAGAAGCATTTTTTAATCGTTACAAAATGAATCTATTCATTGATAACAGTGAAGTAGATCACGCACCGATCGTATTTGCGTCGAATCCGACCTATTACAACTTGCTTGGTAGTATCGAGTACCGTAATGAGATGGGGATTATGAAGACGGATTTCACTCAAATCAAACCGGGTCTTCTCCATGAAGCAAACGGTGGTTATTTGATTATTCTTGCCAAGGATATCTTATCGATACCATATGCTTGGAAAGGATTAAAGAGGGCTCTTTTAGATCAAACAATTTCAATTGAGTCAATAGGTGCACAAACGGGGGCTGTTGTCTCCACAACATTGAAACCGCAGCCGATTCCATTAAATGTAAAAATTATCGTTATAGGTGACGCTTATACTTATCACATGTTGTATAGCTATGATGAAGAGTTTAGAAAACTGTTCAAGGTAATGGCTGACTTTGATGTTGAAATGGATAGAAATAAGGAAAACATCAGCAAAATGTCACGCTTTATTGCAAAACATTGTGAAAAAGACGGCTTAAGACATTTTGACCAAAAGGCTGTTGGAAAACTGATTGAGTACAGTTCCAGAATGGCCGATGATCAGGATAAATTGAGTGCTCATCTCAATAAGTTAGTGGATGTTCTCTATGAATCGGATCGCTGGGCAGAAATTTATAATTCTAGACTTGTTCGTGCGGATCATGTTGAAAAAGCACTGGATGAAATTAAATACAGAAGCAACAAATATGAAGAAAAAGTATTTGATATGTTTAAAGAAGGCACCTATCTGATTGATGTTGATGGCTATAAACTTGGCGAAATCAATGGCCTTGCCGTAACAGGCTCAGGACAATATCGTTTTGGTAAACCAAGTAAGATTACCGTATCCACTTATAAAGGGCGCTCAGGATTTGTTAATATTGAAAGAGAAGCCAGACAAAGTGGTAGCCACCATGATAAAGGGGTAATGATTCTTACAGGATTTATCGGCGACAGATTTGCAAAAGAGAAGCCTCTTGCACTGACGGCAAACATTGTATTTGAACAATCCTATTCAATGATTGACGGTGATAGTGCTTCAAGTACTGAACTATACGCAATTCTATCCAGCCTGTCGGGTGTGCCGATTAATCAATCGATTGCAGTTACAGGATCGGTTAATCAACGTGGTGACATTCAACCGATTGGTGGCGTTAATGAAAAGATTGAAGGCTTCTATAAAGTCTGTAAAATCAAAGGTCTTAATGGTGAACAAGGGGTTATGATCCCTCATCAAAATGTCAAGAATCTGATGTTATGTAACGAAGTGAAAGAAGCAGTTGAGAAGGGCTTATTCTCGATTTATGCAATTGATCACATCGAACAAGGGATTGAAATCTTAACGGGCGTTGAAGCGGGTGAAGTCAATAAAAACGGTAATTATCCAAGAGGGTCTGTCTTCTATAAAGTGAATAAACGACTTAAGGAGTTAGGCAAACCGATGGAAATGCCAAAGAAAAAAGAAGCAAAGAAGGATGAGAAAAAAGAAGAAAGCAGTGATGCATCTTCTGACAAGGAAAAGGCATAATAAATCAATAAAGCCAGTGAAGGGCATTGTCCTTTCACTGGCTTTTGCTTGTTTACAAGCTCATTTTATTTGGTATAATGACCAATTTGATCAATGGTTATAAATCCCATTTTGTCGTATAATCGCCCTGCGATTGGATCTTTGTAGTGCAAGATGAGTCTTTTACCCTCATCGATGAGTGGTTGGCAAAGAACAGACATAATGACATGGCCGTACCCTTTATGTTGATAGTCAGGGTGCGTTGCAACACCAACTATAATAGCGGCTCCAGAAGTTTCAAAATCAGTTTGTGCCACTGCGACCAACTGATTATCAATAAATAATCCAATACCTCTGCCCCTCTTGGATTCTAACTTCTCTCGAATGACTGCTGGTGGTGTAAAAGCAGGGAAGACCATTTTATAAAGTGCCTCAATGGCAGGAACGTCTTCTGGATGTAGCGATCGTAGATGGTGTTCCTGCGTCAGTTGCTTTTTGGAAAAGATGATATCGTCTGTGGCACTGATGAGAGCACCGTCGCGACAGCTACTAAAAATCGATTCCGATTTAAGTTGTTTGATATTTTCCTTCGTCGCAATAAGCTCTTTAAATGTTAGTGTGCCAATAAGGGTCTTGAATGCCTCTATGGTTTCATCACCACAGGTTTCTGTTAAGGACATCAGCTGTAAGTTGCCTGAATGTCGCATGAGGACAATGACCTCTAAATTACTCGCCTGTTCAGAACCGTTATAAATGTAGTATACATCTTTGTAAACCGATTTTGATATTGATAGGCCGAGTAGGATAAAATAGTTAATGCCCAGCTGTTCATAAGCGATTTTCAGTAGAAACTCTTTATTAATATCTGTATGACGTTTAATCATTATCTAGGCTCCTTTGATTAATTACAGAGTGAAGGTCTATTTACGATAGGTTGTTGTTTCGGTAATAATCATATCCAGTTGTTGGTCATGAGCCTCGATTGGCAATGCTTCGACGATCTGACAGTCAAAGGCCAGGGCGCAGACAGTAATGTCCTGTATACTGGCAAGCATTTTATCATAAAAACCGCCACCGTAACCGATGCGATAACACTTTGGTGTGAAACCAACACCAGGTGCAATCACCAAGTCTAGGGAACTGGCGTCAATCTCCCGTTCCACTGAAGGAATAGGTTCAAGAATACCATAGCTAGACAACTGCATATCCTCATCTCCATGGATAAGATAAAGCGTCATTGTAGAGAAATCTTTAGATACTCTTGGCAGAGCAACTTCATAGCCATTTTCCAACAGATAATCGATGATGGGTCCCGTCGTAACTTCTTTTCTAAAATCTTTATATAACAATATACGTTTGTGATTATTTAACAATTTGGTGTCAAATAATCGCTTCATGATACATTGACTTTTTTCAATGGTTTCCTCAGTTGATTGGGCCATTCTTTTTGCGATCAATGATTTTCTTATCTCAGCTTTCATCAACGCCTCCTGTAATATGAATTTAACAATATTTAATGATACACAAGTCCTTAAAGGTATTATAATATAGTAGTAGAAGAATATCATTAAGTATTACACTTCAGGAGTGATTAATTTGATAAAAATGTTAAATGTTTCAAAAAGATATGATAATGGCGTTATTGCTGTTTCAAATATGAATTTGCATATTAAAAAAGGGGACTTCATTTTCCTTGTTGGACCGAGTGGTGCAGGAAAGTCGACCTTTATTAAAATGTTATTAAAAGAAGAAACGGCGACAACTGGCCGTGTAGTCGTTGACGATCTTGATATTACCAAGCTTCATAGACGTAGAGTACCAGAGTTAAGAAGAAAAATTGGCGTGGTATTTCAGGATTTCAGGCTATTGCCAAATAAGACGGTTTATGAAAATATTGCTTTCGCCATGGAAATAACGGAAGCAAAACCAAGAGATATCAGAAAACACGTACCCATGGTACTGAGTATTGTTGGCCTAGCTGACAAGCAAAAGATGTATCCAGATCAATTGTCTGGTGGAGAACAGCAAAGGGTTTCTATTGCAAGGGCGATTATTAATAATCCCCCGATTTTGATTGCAGATGAACCGACCGGGAACCTAGACCCGGAAACATCGAAAGAAATTATGAAGTTGTTATTACAAATCAATAAACGTGGGACAACCGTACTCATGGCTACTCATGACAAAGAGATTGTTGACTTAATGAAACAACGTGTTATTGCAGTTGAAAAAGGGCGCATTGTGAGAGATGAAGTAGGAGGACGATACGGCTATGCGGATTAAATCATTGGGCTATAACATCAGAGAATGTTTCAAAAATTTATGGCGTAATCGAATGATGAGTGTTGCATCAATTAGTTCAGTTGCCGCAACACTATTGATACTAGGGATTATATTTGTGTTGATTGTCAATATAAGCGCAATGACCCAGGTCGCCAAGGACCAATTCGATACGATTCAAGTCTATCTGGAAGACGACTTGGCAATCAGTGATATCGAGGACATTGGTACGGAGATATTTAAGCTTCAAGGGGTCAAGGATGTTATTTTTGAAACCAAGGAAGAAGCACTGGAAAAGATGAAGTTGGATTGGGATCAAAATGGCTATTTGCTGGATGGTCTTGAAAGTAATCCATTACCGAACTCATACATCGTTATTTTAGATGATATCAATTATTCTGATTACATAGTAATGAGTATTCAGGATACTGAGGGCATAGAAGAAGTTAAGTATTACAAGGAAGTAATCGAGAACATCATCACGATGACAGAGGCGATTCGTAAAGTGGGTCTTTTTATCATGGTAGTCCTCATTGCAATTTCGACGTTTATTATCAGTAATACGATTAAAATTGCAGTGCATGCCCGCCGCAAGGAGATCAATATTATGAAATATGTTGGTGCGACAAACTGGTTCATTAGAGGCCCGTTCTTGTTGGAAGGGATTGTTTTAGGACTTATTGGTGCAGGGATCGCGACAACATTGATTTATATTGGTTACAAGTATTCCTACAATGCAATCATGGATCAGTTTTATATGTTTATTTCGGCCTACTTAATAAGAACACAGGTGATTATCAAGGATGTAGGATTTTTATTCGTAATTATTGGTTCAGGTATCGGTGCACTTGGTAGTATCGCTTCACTGCGTAAACACTTGAGAGTATAGTGGAGGAAGATTCATGAGAAGAAAAATAAGCTTGTTATTAATAGCTTTTGCTTTGGTAACGTCATTTACATATGGGAATGCACAAATTACCAATAAGGAAAATGAATTAGAGACAATCAATAGTAAAATCAAAGAATTGGATACACAAATCAATACAAAAGAAAAAGAAAGTAATTCTTTGCTTTACAAGATTAAAGTAATGCAGACTGAAATTAGGGATATAGAAAAGCAAATTGATACCTTAGATGGTGAAATCAACACACGGGAAGTATCTATTGTTGAAAAAGAGAACTTAATTGAAGAAGCGACAAAGAATATTGCTGACAAAGGTGATTTATTGAACTCAAGATTGCGTGTCATGTATAAAAATGGCAAGGCAGGTTACCTAGAAGTTGTATTAGGCGCTGAAGATTTCAAGGATCTTTTGACACGTATTGATATGGTCCAAAAGGTTTATATGCATGATAGAAATCTCATTGAATTCATGACAGAACAAAAAGAGACAGTCGTTATTGAACGTACGAAGCTTTCAAAGGAACGTGACGAACTGTCTGCCCTTAGAGCTTCTAAGAAGGAGCGGACTGAAGTTCTTGGCGTTAAGATGTCAGCAGTCAGTAAAGAACAAAAGAGTGTGAAAACAGATTTGGTGGCACTCGAAAAGAAAGAAGATAACTTGGCTGACTCAGCTAAACGATTAACTGAAATCATAAAGAACATGAAGTTGGCTGAAAAATATGTTGGTGGTGAGATGATGTGGCCTGGTGGCGGATATTATAAAATCTCCTCCCCATTCGGTTACCGTATTCACCCTATTTTAAAAACAAAGAAATTGCATACAGGGATTGATATCGCCATACCTTATGGAAAACCAATTTCAGCGGCACAGAGTGGAACCGTTGTTTATGCCGGATGGATGGGCGGTTATGGGAAAGCGATTTTAATCGATCACGGTGGTGGGTATGCCACATTATATGCACATAATTCAAAGTTGGTGGTTAAAAAAGGTGAAACAGTTGAAAAAGGTGAAAAAATATCAGAGTGCGGTTCTACTGGTCAATCGACTGGTGCTCATCTTCACTTTGAAGTGCGTAAAGATGGTGACTATGTAGATCCATTGGAGTATGTCAAAAAACAATAGGAAGTGAAAAATATGAAAAAAAGCAGAGTCGCCCTATTGTGTGTCTTATGTATCGTGCTAAGTGGTGTTAGTACCTTTTATATAGGAAACATGATGCAGATACAAAGTGGGAATAAGGTTATATTATCTCAAGACCAGTACAATGCTCTTGTAGCAGTTAATGAAGAGTTTGAAAAAGAAATTCAGTTAAGAGAATATATCAAAGACAATTTTTACTTTGAATTAGATGAAAGTAAATTCCATGAATACATGCTGAAAGGGCTTTTTGAGTCATTGGATGATCCCTACTCAGTATACATGTCGCCTGACGAATACACTGAATTCCAAGTATCGAGTGAAGGGGAATACAGTGGTGTCGGAATTGTGATGGCACCGACAGATGAAGGGCATGTTGTCGTTGTTTCGCCAATAGAAGACACACCTGCCGATAAGGCTGGCATTTTAGCCGGGGATATTATTATGGCAGTGGATGGAGAGAAAACGACAGAAGATAACTTCGAAGACATTGCGGATATGGTTCGTGGTGAAGTTAATACAAATGTTGTATTGACAATACGTCGCGAGCGCATTGAAGAGGACTTTGACGTTGAGATCACACGAAAAGTAGTGAAGTTACAAGCGGTCAAATCGAGAGTTTTAGAAGATAACATAGGCTACATTCGTATCTCCTTGTTTGATAAAGATGTTGCCAGTGAATTCAAGAAACATTTAAAAGAATTACAGGCTCAAAATATTACAGGCTTAGTACTTGATTTACGAGGCAATCCAGGCGGTTCTGTAGATGAAGTGACGGAGATTGCAGATGAAATATTAGGGAAACAATTGATTTTTTACTCAAAAGACAAAAATGGTGATAAACGTGAGAGCTACTCGGATTCATCTAAACTAGAGATACCATATGTGCTTCTGGTTGACGGTGGTAGTGCCAGTGCTTCTGAAATCTTGGCCGGTGCAGTTAAAGACACTGACGCAGCTGAAATTGTTGGTACACAAACATTTGGAAAAGGCATTATACAAGTCTTAAGACCGCTTTCTAGCGGAGATGCGATTAAGTTGACTGTCAGCGGCTACTTCACACCAAATGGCACAAGTATCCATGAAATCGGAATTGAACCAACGGTTGTAGAACCATTAAGTGAAGACTATATTACAAAAGAGAATCCAACCGATGCAGATGACAATCAGCTGCAGAAAGCATTAGAAATAATTAGAAAAGATATGGAGTAACTATGGAAAAGCAGACCAATGACCGAAAAAAATTTAAAATTCCATACATGCAGTTAATTCCAATCAGTTTTATTATCATGTTGATGTATAAACTATTAGATAAAATAGGTGATGTGACAAGCTTTATAGGATTCTTTATGAATGTGCTGACCCCTATAATAATCGGTATGGTATTGGCTTATTTAATGAATCCGCTTATGCGATGGCTTGAAAACAATACAAAGTTAAGACGAGGCGCGAGTATTGCCATTTTATATCTTGGTTTTGTCGGCGTTTTAGGCGTTTTGATTGCATTTATTTTACCGGCAATCATTTCAAGTATTAGTGATATTGTTGTCCATTTTCCATCGTATATCGAGCAGACAAATGCCTATGGGAATGAGTTGATTGCAAAATTTGAGGCATCCTATGGCGGAGATATCGAATCTATGTTGGATTCAGAAACCTTTACGACCTTGACGGGTAAATTTGGTCTGGTAATGAATAGTTTACTTGCCAATGCCTTAACTGGTATTGCATCATTCTCATCTGGCATATTCAAGTTTATTATGGGATTGATTATTTCGATTTATGTGCTTAAGGATAAAGAGCAGTTTGGCGTTGGTATGAAACGATTGGTATATGCGTCTTTAAAAGATAAGCAAGCCAAAGGATTTATGGGATTTGTGGCTGAAGTAGACTTTATATTTTCACGTTATATCTCTGGCAAATTGTTGGATTCATCAATTATAGCGGTTCTTGCTTTTGTAGGGCTTTGGATTATTGGTGCACCGTATCAGTTGCTATTGGCATTAATTATTGGTGTCACAAATATGATTCCGTATTTTGGTCCCTTTATCGGTGGCACACCTGCTGTTGTAATTACCTTATTCTACAGTCCTGTTACAGCCTTTTGGGTACTGATTTTTATCGTTGTGTTGCAACAATTTGACGGTAACATTCTAGGGCCTAAGATTTTAGGGGATTCAGTAGGCGTAGGCCCGTTTTGGATCATGCTGGCAATTATTATTGGTGGTGGCTTATTCGGCATTTTAGGAATGCTAATAGGGGTTCCTGTAATCGTCGTGATTCTGAATGCAATCAATAGACAAATTGATCGGTCTTTGATGCATAAAGGATTAAATGAAATGATGGAAAAAAAATAAAATGTGTTGACAGGCATAAAAATTGCCCGTATAATAGCAATCAAATAAGAAATTAAAACGTTGATTGAGAGTAGTAACTTTGATGAAAACATTTAAGCGAGCTGAAGATTGGTGGGAGTTCAGTATGGTGAACGAAGTGAATGGACTCATGAGTGGGCGCTGAAATTAGAGTAGGCAACTCGGGTTCTCCCGTTACAGAGATAAAGATATGAATGTATCTGAATGAGATGGAATGACGATTCCAATATGAGGTGGTACCGCGATTATTCGCCCTCTAGATTTTTATAATCTAGAGGGCTTTTTTACGTGATAAACAAGGACAGCGTGGATTTATAAGCAATCCAAGCAACGTGAAACGTTGCTGGATGTCCTGTTAATTCTTTAAGCCCCTCAATCATTCTGATTTATTCGTCAGTGGCTGATGCAATGGCATAGGTGTATCAGAAAGTAGAAGATGATGAAAATTAGGAGGAATTTAAAATGAGAAATGTAAACGGATTATTTGGTGAATTTGGTGGATCGTATGTACCTGATATGTTAGTGGCACCCTTAAAAGAATTGGAAGAACAGTTTTTAACTTTTTATAAGGATGAAGCATTTCAAAAGGAACTGGCTTATTACCAAAAAGAATACATTGGACGTGGCAATCCATTATACTATGCAGAGAATTTAACAAGAAAAGTTGGCGGCGCAAAAATATACTTAAAACGTGAAGACCTAAACTTTACTGGCGCTCATAAAATAAATAACACCATTGGACAAGTGCTTTTGGCAAAGCGAATGGGCAAGAAAAAGATTATTGCAGAGACAGGTGCAGGACAGCATGGTGTTGCGACTGCGACGGTATGTGCCTTATTCAATATGGAGTGTAAAGTCTTCATGGGTGAAAAAGACATGGAAAGACAGGAGTTGAATGTGTTCAAGATGAGACTCCTGGGAGCTGAAGTCGTACCGGCCATGGGTGGCGAAAGAACGCTAAAAGATGCGGTAGATGAAGCATTAATGGAATACGCACAGACATACGAAGAGACATTTTACTTACTGGGCTCTGTTGTGGGACCGCATCCATATCCACTAATGGTAAGAGAATTCCAAAGCATTATCGGAAAAGAGACGAAGGCGCAAATGCTTGAAAAAGAGGGGCGTTTACCGGATTACTTGATTGCTTGTGTTGGTGGTGGTAGTAATGCGATGGGGCTCTTTAGCGATTTCGTGGAAGATAGGGACGTGAAGATGATTGGTGTTGAGCCAGCAGGCAAAGGCATTGAAACAGGTGAACATGCTGCGACATTGACTGTTGGACGTCCAGGGGTTATCCATGGCTTCAAGTGCTACAACATTCAGGATGACAATGGTGAGCCATTACCGGTTCATTCCATAGCAGCTGGTCTTGACTACCCCGGTGTCGGCCCTGAACATTCACATTTCAAAGATACAGGTCGAGCGAATTACGTAGCAGTTACAGATGACGAAGCGGTTAATGCATTTAAGGAATTGTCGCGATTGGAAGGCATTATTCCAGCAATCGAAAGTTCTCATGCAATCGCATACGCAATGAAATTTGCTGGCGAGATACCAAAGGATCAAATCGTCGTGGTAAACTTATCTGGTAGAGGGGACAAGGATCTTTATAGAATGAAAGAACAGATGGTGCTGTAAAACTGAATACAAAAATAAATGAATGAAGCAAGGGTGTCTCAATAGGGGTGTCCTTGTTTTTAATTTCTGGGCAAGTTATTTATTGGTGTTTAGATGCAGGTCATCCTCAATGATGACCTGCGCTAATTAATTATGATAAAATAGTTTTAATATGATAAAGGAAGGTGATGAGATGAAAGATAAATTAATGGTTGGTGTATTCCAAAGTACATACCAAAAGGGTTTAGACTTAAATAGAATTCAGCTGGAAACCTTTGTAGAAAGTTACGGGCCAAATCATGACTTACTGCTGCTACCTGAACTTTTCTCATCAGGCTATTTTATGGAATCGAGCTATTTAAAGGAAAGTGCCATCGGTCTTGAAGGGCCTGAATTAAAGAAAGTTTGTCAGATGGCAGCGGAGTATTCAGTAGTGGTTGCATATCCTTTTTTGGAAGTCTTAGAAGAAAGGTTGTTCAATACAGTTGCAGTTATAGATAAACAGGGTGCTATACTTGCAATCAAAAGAAAAGCGATTAATTGGAAAACTGAACTTGGTTTGATTGAAGAAGGGGCACTAGAAAGCGCCTTTCCAGTAGTGGAAATTGAGGGATTTAGAGTTGGCATTCTTATCTGTTATGAAGCCTCTTTTCCGGAAACTGCACGTAGATTGGCAAAGCAAGACTGTGATGTAATAATTGTCACTGCATTTTGGAGCGATGAAGCGAAAGAACATTGGATACATCAACTAAGTGCTAGAGCTCTGGATAACAATGTTTACGTGATTGGAGTCAATGGTGTCTTGGGGCGTCATAGTTGTGGTCATTCTATGATTGTCCAACCAGACGGAGAGATTATTGATCATCTGGATAAAAAAGCCGGTGTTTTAACTGGTGTATTGGAAAAGGATGTGTTGAAGGAAGCGAGAAAGAAATACCCTTATTATAAGGACTATTTAAAGTATTTTTCAAATATGTCGATTGAATAAAAAAGCGGAAGCATCCCTCCATAAAATGTTGGATGACTATAAAGGACTAGGCATAGATCTCTGGTCTCAAACGACACCACCTGTGTTTCTTTAACAAGATACATTGGCGGAGAAGATGGCCCCAATATTCGGTGCGGATAAAAGTGAAGTAATCATACGGGGCGTTATGCAATCGAAAGCTTATTGCGGTTAAAGGGATTAACACCTGAGGATATTTTGATAGCTACTATTGCTCTGTGGAGGGCCTTTGGAACGAAGTTCCAACCAGTCCTCCACAGAGCAATAGTAGCTATCGTTTTATTATGCAAAATATATATTTTATACAGTTGACGGTTGGGTAAAAAAACACTATACTTTTAACTGTACAACAACCGAACGAGTGTTTGGTTTTTAACGAAAAGGAGCGTCCAATGGGCAAATTTAAAATAGTTTCAGATTATAAGCCAACTGGTGATCAGCCTCAAGCCATTGAAGACTTAGTTCGTGGTCTTGAGCGAGGCGAAGAATATCAGACTTTACTTGGCGTGACCGGATCCGGTAAGACTTTTACGGTTGCAAACATTATTGAGAAAGTTCAACGACCGACGCTTGTTATCGCGCATAATAAGACGTTAGCCGCACAGTTGTGTAGTGAGTTCAAAGAGTTCTTTCCAGATAACGCCGTTGAGTTCTTTGTGAGTTATTATGATTATTATCAACCAGAGGCATATGTCGCTCATACGGATACTTATATAGAAAAAGATGCATCCATCAATGATGAAATAGATAAATTGCGTCACTCTGCAACAGCGGCATTATTAGAAAGAAGAGATGTGATTATCGTTGCATCGGTTTCCTGTATTTATGGCTTGGGGAGTCCAAAAGAGTATCTTGAAAAAATGGTTTCCCTAAGACCGGGCATGGAAATTGCGCGTGATGATTTATTGAGAAAATTAATAGACGTTCAATATACCCGTAATGACATCAACTTTATCCGCGGTACTTTTAGGGTGCGTGGGGATGTAGTTGAGATCATTCCAGCGGGTGAAGGGGAAAATGCCATTCGCGTTGAGTTCTTTGGTGATGAAATCGATAGAATTACTGAAGTAAACGCCTTGACTGGAGAGATAATGGGCCAACGGAATCATATTTCAATTTTCCCTGCATCCCACTATATTGTAGGAAAAGATGACATTGACCGTACAGTTCAAGACATATTAGATGAAATGAAAGAACAAGTTAAGAAGTTCAAAGACGAAGGTAAGCTTATAGAAGCACAACGAATAGAACAACGTACCAGGTACGATGTTGAAATGTTGAAGGAACTTGGGTATTGCCAAGGAATCGAAAACTACTCACGGGTTCTTTATGGACGCCCACCGGGGAGTCGACCGTATACCTTGATAGATTTCTTCCCAGATGATTTTTTATTGGTGGTTGATGAATCCCATGTAACGCTTCCGCAGGTTAGGGGGATGTTTGGTGGTGACCGTTCACGGAAAACAAATTTAGTGGAGTATGGATTTAGACTGCCGTCAGCAATGGACAATAGACCATTAAACTTTGAGGAGTTTGAAAGTCTGATGAACCAATCCATCTATGTGACCGCGACACCTGGTCCATATGAATTAGAACACAGTACCCATATAGTAGAGCAAATCATTCGACCGACTGGTTTATTGGATCCTCCAATCGATGTTCGGCCGATTACGGGACAAATAGATGATTTATACAGTGAGATTTCAAAGCGAATTGAGTTGAATGAGCGTGTCTTAGTGACAACGTTAACGAAGAAAATGGCTGAGGATCTTACTGAGTATTTCAAAGAATTACACGTCAAGGTTCGTTACATGCATTCCGATATCGATACAATGGAACGGATGGAAATCATTCGTGATTTACGTGAAGGTAAGTTTGATGTATTGGTTGGTATCAACCTATTAAGAGAAGGTCTGGACTTGCCGGAAGTATCCCTTGTGGCGATCTTGGATGCTGACAAGGAAGGATTCTTAAGATCTGAACGAGCACTTATTCAGACTGTTGGCCGTGCGGCCCGGCATGTTAATGGACGGGTTATCATGTATGCTGATAAAATTACGAACTCGATGGATATAGCTATCAGCGAGACTGAGAGACGTCGCGAGATTCAAGAAAAGCATAATATAGATAATGGCATCACGCCAAAAGGTATCGTCAAGGATATTCGAAAGGTCATGAAAGCAACAGAAGTTGCTGAAGAAGAAGCGGATTACGATGTATCGGATATCCCAAAAGAAGATTTGTTGGCGATGATTAGTGATTTAGAAGCGCAGATGTTACAGGCATCTAAAGATCTACAATTTGAGCAAGCGGCCATCTTAAGAGATAGGGTAATGGAGCTAAAAGAGAAGTTGCAAGGGAAGTAGAAGGTGTAAAAATGACAATAGAAAACATATTCGTAAAAGGAGCAAGCGAGCATAACTTAAAGAATATTGATGTAACGATTCCAAGAGATAAATTTGTTGTAATCACAGGATTAAGTGGATCGGGCAAATCATCTTTGGCTTTTGACACTATTTATGCCGAAGGTCAAAGACGCTATGTAGAAAGCTTATCGGCTTATGCCCGTCAATTCTTAGGACAGATGGAAAAACCAGATGTCGAGTATATTGAAGGGTTGTCTCCTGCAATTTCAATTGATCAGAAGACGACGAACAGAAATCCGAGATCGACTGTTGGTACCGTGACGGAGATTTATGACTATTTAAGATTATTATTTGCACGTATTGGAGTGCCACACTGTCATATATGTCATCGAGTAATATCCTCACAAAGTATCGACCAGATTATCGATCAAATATTGGAATTGCCTGAAGGTGCAAAGTTGCAACTTTTAGCGCCAGTGGTAAGAGGGAAAAAAGGTGAACACAAAAGAGAATTAGCACAGTTAAGAAAAGAGGGCTACGTAAGAATCCGTGTTGATGGCGAGATTAGAGAATTAGCTGAAGAGATAGAACTAGAAAAGAACAAGAAGCATACACTTGAAGTCGTGATTGATAGAATAAAATTAAAAGAAGGCATTGAAAAGAGATTGTCGGATTCTGTTGAAACGGCATTGCATTTATCTGAAGGACTTCTGATTGTTAATCACATGAAAGAAGAGGGCGACGAGGACATTATATTCAATACAAATTTTTCTTGTCCGGACCATAATGTTGGCATAGCGGAAATGGAACCGCGTATGTTTTCGTTTAATGCACCATACGGCGCCTGCGAAACCTGTAAAGGGATAGGTCACATGTTGAAAATAGATCCCTATTTAGTTGTACCGGACCCTCACTTAACCATTGCCCAAGGGGCCATAGAACCTTTCGCAAATAGTGCGGAAGGCACATATTATGCGAAACTGATTGAAGCAGTCGTATTGGATCATAAAGGTTCGATGGACGTACCGTTCAAAGAGTTGCCAGAAAAATTAAAGCAGGAATTGTTATATGGTACAGGTCTTCGAGAAATCGCCATGGAATATGAAAGTAAATATGGAGGCATGCGCAAGTGGAAAGCACCATTTGAAGGTGTTGTCGGCAACTTGGAAAGAAGATACCATGAAACAAGTTCAGACTATATGCGTGGCAAAATTGAGACATATATGAGTTTGATTCCATGTGACACTTGTGGTGGCAAACGTCTTAAACCAGAAGTGTTGGCAGTCGAAGTTGGAAACCGCAATATTTGGGATCTGACGGAGTTATCGGTTCGTGATGCCATTACATTTTTCGATAGACTTGAATTGGACACAAAACACAGCAAGATTTCGGAGCAGATATTAAAAGAATTAAATGATAGATTAAGTTTCTTAAGAGATGTGGGTTTAGATTATCTAAACTTGTCAAGATCTGCTGGTACTTTATCCGGTGGAGAGTCTCAGAGAATTAGATTGGCGACTCAGATTGGATCCCGGTTGATGGGTGTGCTTTATATACTAGATGAACCAAGTATCGGTTTACATCAGAAGGATAACGAAAAGCTTTTAAAAACTTTAAGGGAATTAACGGATCTGGGGAATACACTGATTGTTGTTGAACATGATGAAGATACCATTCGACAAGCAGACCATGTACTGGATATTGGACCTGGTGCAGGGGAACATGGTGGTGAAATCATCGCTCAAGGAACAGTAGAGGATCTATTGGTGAATGAGAATTCCATTACAGGTCAGTATATGTCTGGAAGAAAATCTATTGAAGTGCCGTCGGAAAGGCGCCAACCTAAAGAAAATGCAATTATGATCAAAGGTGCATCGGAAAATAATCTTCAAAACATCGATGTGACAATTCCATTAGGCGTACTGACATGTGTGACAGGTGTTTCTGGCTCAGGGAAAAGTTCGCTGATCAATGAGATTCTTTACAAATCGGCAGCAAATAAATTAAATCGTGCTAAGAAGAAACCGGGTAAACATGAAGACATTTTAGGGCTAGAACATGTTGACAAGGTTATTGATATTGACCAATCACCTATTGGTCGTACACCACGATCGAATCCGGCGACTTACACTGGTGTTTTCGATCATATCAGAGATTTGTTTGCACAGGTACCAGATGCCAAGTTAAGAGGCTACAAAAAAGGCCGATTTAGTTTTAACGTTAAAGGCGGCCGGTGTGAAGCGTGTAAAGGTGATGGGATTATCAAGATTGAAATGCATTTCTTACCGGATGTATACGTGCAGTGTGACGTTTGTAAAGGAAAGCGTTATAACAGAGAGACGTTGGAAGTTAAGTACAAAGGCAAGAGTATTTCAGATGTCTTGAGCATGACTGTGGAAGAGGGATTATCTTTCTTTGATAACATCCCACAAATCAAGCGAAAATTACAGACACTTCATGATGTTGGACTTGATTATATCCGTTTGGGACAGCCTTCGACACAATTGTCAGGTGGTGAAGCACAGAGAATTAAGCTGGCGACAGAGTTAAGCAAACGTAGTACTGGTAAGACGCTGTACATTCTTGACGAACCGACAACTGGTCTTCATATGGCAGATGTTCATAACCTGATCAATGTCTTGGATCGCCTCGTTGAAGGTGGCAATTCTGTTGTAGTCATCGAACATAATCTGGATATGATAAAAATATCGGACCATGTTATTGATTTGGGACCAGATGGTGGAGACAAGGGTGGCACAATTGTTGGTGTAGGAACACCTGAAGATATTGCAAAAATTGAGTCCTCTTATACAGGTGAGTTTTTAAGAAAACTCTTGTAAAAATCTTATAAAAATATTCAGAATATTTAGTGTCACTGTTAAGGGTTTTTTAATCTTTTAATAGTGGCACTTTTGATATAATGGAAAAGAATTTTAAGAGGGGATAAATAGATGATACGGATAAATAATGTAAAGAAGAAATTTTATGATAAGAAACATGGGGATTTTTTTGCAGTAGACGATGTCAGTTTTCATGTGGAACGCGGTGAAATCTTTGGACTCTTAGGACCGAATGGTGCTGGAAAAACGACTTTGTTGCGTATGGTAGCAACGATTATGGAGCAAACAGAGGGGCAAATTGTCGTCAATGGTGCCAATACCCTTGAGGATCCAGACCATGTAAAGCGATCTATCGGATTCTTATCCGGGAATACAAAGTTGTATAAGAAATTGACACCCATAGAAACCATGCGTTTTTTTGGAAAGTTTTATAACATTCCTGCTGAAGAAATTGAAAGCCGTATCGAAGAGATTGTAAAGCGTCTTGATATGGATAGTTTTAAGAATAGAATTGTAGAAAAACTGTCTACGGGACAAGTGCAGAAAACATCAATCGCACGCTGTATGATTCACGAACCGGATATTTATATTTTAGACGAACCGACGTTGGGACTGGATATCTTAACGAGCCGTACAATTATAGATTTTATTAAAGATAAGAAAAGACAAGGTAAAACGATTATTTTCTCAACCCACTATATGGAAGAAGCGGACTCACTTTGTGACCGCATTGGATTGATTCATCAAGGTCAGATCGTCGCCTGTGATACAAAACAGGCCTTACAGGAAATAACAAATCAGCAAAGCATACGCGACATTTTCCTTAGTTATATTGATAGAGGTGACGGTCTTGAGTAGGTGGGAAACGATTAAGTGGATATGGCAGAAGGAGATGAAATCTCTTTTAAGGGATAAAAAAGCCCTCTTGACGATTTTTCTGCCAATACTGATTTACCCTGTGATCATGATCTTCTTTTTGGGCATCTCTGGAATTGTAGAGGGCAATCTAAATGAGGAAGTGCGACATGTGATCCTCGAAGGTGTTGTATCGGAGGAAATGAAAGAAGCGATAATAGAAGATGAGCGGATTCAGTTGATTGAAAAAGACGAGCGGTCTTATGAAACAATGATGAAAGAGGAAGCCTTGGATGTTGTTGTTAGACAGCAAACAAGTGAAGCTGGGCCTCAAATTACGTTGCTCTTTAACTCCACGATTGATAGTAGCCAACGGGGCAAGCGTATTGTAGAAAATCTATTGAGGGATTATAAAACGTCTATCGTAGATAACACGCTTGGCGCATTGGATTTGGAAACATCTGTTTTTGAATTAGTCGTCCTAGAGACGGTCGAAGTTACTGAAGACTCGTCGAGTAATCGAGCGATTGCCTCAATTCTAGGCTTAGTTGCACCATTTATATTGGTGATGTATTCAATTATAGGTATATACTCCATTAGTTCTGACCTGAGTGTTGGCGAGAAGGAACGTTATACATTGGAAACGATTTTTTCTGTACAGGTAGCAAAGACGAATATTATTTTAGGGAAGCTATTTGCAGGAGTCACTGTTGGATTGCTTTCTGGATTGACCAATATATTATCGATGTTCCCCTTGTTTTATGGAATCTTATCAATGTTGCCGGAATCGACGTTTAAATTAAGTCCAGCACTTCCCGTATTTGTACTATTGATGCTGTTGCCGATTATGTTTTTAACGTGCGCTATTATGGTTGGTCTAGGTCTGTTTGCTAAGACATATCAGGAGGCACAAAATTATGGGGCCTTTGTCATGATGGCTTTTATGTTACCTGCGTATATAGGGCTTATCCCGGATATTACTTTCAGTAGCAACATGGCACTTTTACCGATAACCAATGGTATTTTAGCCATGCGCGATGCCTTTGTAGGGGATTATTCAGTGACTAAAATCCTCATGACTTTGGGGGTGAATTGTGGTATTGCCATTATAGCCGTTATTGGAATGTCCAAAGTATTTACCTCTGAAAACGTCATTTTTGGTCATGGAAGTGGTAGAAAAATTGGCTTTAAGCGATGGTTTGGAGGGCCTTATGAATAAAACTATTATGTGGACGATGATCCAAAAGGAATTGCGTCAAGTGTTTAGAAATAAGCGTGTTATCATCGGCTTGCTATTGCCTTTGGTTTTGTATCCAATATTGTTTCATGTATATATGGGCATCATGTCGGATACTGAAGAAAAGGCGGCAGCGGAAATCAGTCAGGTTGTTCTGTTGTCACAGATACCTGTGGGTGTAGCGACTGATTTAGTTCTAGATGACCGTTTGCATATTGTAGAAAATGTATCAAGTGGTGTAGAAGGGCTTCAGGAAAAAAAATATGATATAGGCATAAATTATTTAGTAGTGGGTGATCAGGAGACTTTTCAATTTCATTATGATTCAGGTCGCTCCACCAGTAGGAAAGCCCATGCACGTGTGTTGGAAAGCATAAGTAAATATGAAGAGACTATACAAGAAATTTATTTGGCGGATCATGGTGCAGAGGAAAATGCATTGACACCATTTATTTTGGAGATAGAAGACATTGCGGACCAAACGGCAAAATCAAGCAAATCCCTGGGTGACATCTTACCTATGTTGTTGACGATAACAGCCTTGTTGTCGGTTGTGAATTTTGCGATTGAAATGACTACGGGCGAAAAGGAAGTCGGAACGCTGGAGACACTGTTTTCTTTGCCGATTACAAGAAGTGAAATTGTGTTTTCAAAGCTTTGCGCCAGTGTTTTCCTAGGTGTTTTAGCCATGTTGTTGAATGTTGTGGCGGTGTACTTGTTGTTACCATCAATAATCAATTCTGGAGACGTGACGGTATCTCTTGGTGGTGAAACCCTACTTATACTTGTTTTGACCTTGTTGCCCCTTATTCTGATGGGCGCTGGTGCAAGTTTAGGTGTTGGGATGTTTGCCAATAGTTATAAGGAATCCAGTGCCTTTATCACACCGCTGACGTTTGTTTTTATGATACCTGCCTATATTGGCATGATTCCAGGTGTAGAGTTGAATGAGTTGTTGGCAGCAATTCCCATAGTCAATTCAACACTACTCATTAAATCCGTATTCTTAAATACATTTCAAGTAAAGTATTTTACCATTGGCTTTTTAACCAATATCCTATTTGCCGCATGTTCCATGATATTTGTGTTCAAAGTATTTGGTACAGAAAAGATTTTATTTGGCAGTGGCAAGGGCTTAAGCTTTAGATTGAAACGAACGGACATCAAACCGAGAACATTTATTGAAGTTCAGGACGCATTACTGATTGTGGCGCTATCGATTATCGTATTTGTTTACGTCGGTGGTGTTGCATCCAATGCCTTTGGCCTCGTAGGTGGCACAATGTTCATTCAATATTTGTCCTTCTTAATATTGCCACTCATCTTTACATGGTATCTGAAGGCAGACATAAAAGAAGCAATCCATGCCAAGATACCAAGGATGTATCCATGCATTGCTGGGATTTTCCTGTGGCTAGGCACATTGAGCTTGATGCTTGTGTATCAGTTAGCCATTGTGAAATTTGTTCCAGAAGCACCAACGCTGGTTGGATTAGAGGAGGAGATGAACAAACTATCCTTTATACAGCAATTTATATTTATTGCTGTGACGCCTGGAATCTGTGAGGAGATTCTTTACAGAGGTGTTGCCTTTAGACCGCTTGAAAAGGCTTTGGGGCCTAAGAAAGCCGTTGTCATAACAGCACTGTTTTTTGCCTTGATGCATATGGATGTCGTTCGTCTTGTGCCGACATTTTTATTAGGCATATTATTTGGCTACGTGGCTTATAAATCAGGATCGATTCTTCCTGCAATGTTCCTCCATGTATTGAATAATTCTATTGCAGCGTTTACAATGGATAGCATGCCGATTTCTATGTTGCCTTTACTGACTTTTAGCGTCAGTACGTTTGCAGTTGGCTTTATGATCTTACAGAAAAAACCTTTTGACAGACGCGCAAAAGAAGCTTACAATGTAGTTAATAAGTAAATATTTTATGGTGTAGCAAGCTACTTAATAGGGAAGACGGTTTGAGTCCGTCACGGTCCCGCCACTGTATTGAGGAGTTCTATTACAATGACTCACTGTTCATCCGAATGGGAAGGGGTAATAGAATGTCGATTCTAAGTCAGGAGACCTGCCATGAGAGAAATGCCCAAGCTTACGTGGAATTAAGCGGTGAATTTTAATACGACTGTATTAAGCGCCGTTCTTCATGAGTGGCGCTTTTATTTATTTTTGTAACAAGGAGTATGGTATTCGTAGTACTGTATACATCCGAACAACCTTTTCATTAAAGGCTCTATGCGAGTGGCTCCGCGTAGAGCCTTTTCCCGTTTAACTGCCAGAAACACCATCTTTATAGAAGCAAAACTAAAAGGAGTGTTGATTAGATCAACACTCCTTGTCTATGCATCCATTAGGGATGATACAACTAAATTCTATAATGCTCTTTAAAAGTAATTTTCTTACTGCTTAAATAAGATGTCACTTGTTTGCTCATATCCTCATGAACAGCGACACTGATTTTTCCAACACCATCGTAAAGGTATAATGTTAAAAGCCCTTCATGGTAGGTATACATAGTAATTTCTCTATAAGCATAGACACCAGAGTGACTTTTCAGTCCGTCGCCGACTGGCATGTCGATACGCATGTCGATTCCTTGGACAATCAACTGACGATGTCCAAAGTGCGCTTTCAGCGTACGTGCCGATAGTTGAATAAAGCCTTCTGTAATGATTAACCATACCACGCCTGCGATGATATATTTTGTCACTAAATCCGGCGTCAGTAGCTTCTTAGCCAGTGGATAGCCTAGTAAGAGTGCAATGAATAGAATATTAACTAGGCGGTAATACGTCATGTTTTCCTTGATTGGTAAAGAAAAGAACTCATGATCTCTTTTTCGTCCATACTGCCCGTAGAAATAGCGCATGGCCATTTGTATACTTGGGTAAAGTACTAAGATAAGAAATAAGACACCGTTTATAAATCTAAATGTATCGCCAAAATATGCATCATACTGTGGCATGATAAATGAGAAAATAAACATAACTGTTATAAAAGCGACTGTAAATAGCACGCTTCGTTTTGAATTATTCATTGAAGCCCTCCGTTCAATTTCCTTAAATGATAGTTCTATTATATAATAGAAACAGATGTTAAAAAGAAAAAATATTCTGTAAAACATTAAGAATAGTTCATATTTGTGTATTATTGACCTAGAGTCATCAGAAAGGAAGACCAAATGAATAAATGTCCTAATTGTGGCGAACTAACCATAAGCAATTATAAAAAATTTATGTTGGGACCAGGAAGGACCATCGAGTGTCCGAGTTGCAAAGCAAGAATATCAGTATCGTGGTGGACCATGGCATTGCTTTTAGGCATGCTCATGATTATGTTTACTATTGACGATCTGTTAAGTTCAGGTGTTTATACTATAGTTGCTCTAGGGGTGATGGGCGTGTATTTGTTTATACACAAGCACTTCATTCCCCTTGAAGTGAGAAAAGATTCTTAGGAGGCGTTAAAATGATTAATGGAATACTTCAGTTAGTACCAATCGTCGTACTTGCAGCATTAAGTGCATACTTTTCCTATCAAATGGATAAAAGGTTTTCGTACGTTCAAAAGATCAATAAACGATTTGGATTCAATGAGAATAAGAGTATGGTGTTTTTCATCGGCATCATGATGGCATCAATGGTAATCATCCCACTTATCCTACTGAAACTGATGGGCATGACAAAAGAAATGGCCTATATTGTTACAAGTATGGTGGTTGGTTTTTGCTGTTACTCGTCAATGGATTACTTGGGATTACAAAAGCGCGCATCAAAGTAAAGTAACCAATCAGAAATAGAGGATTTATGGAAAATATCGATAACATAAAAAAACAATTGAAAACGCTACCTGAAAAACCAGGCGTCTATATCATGAAAGACAAGTATGGCAATGTCATTTATGTGGGAAAGTCAAAGAAGTTAAAGGATCGTGTTACATCTTATTTTAGGGGATTTAACTCTCATACGCCAAAGACTCAGGCTATGGTGACCAATGTCCATGAATTTGATTACATCATAACGGACACGGAGATGGAAGCCCTAATATTAGAGGCGAATTTAATCAAGAAGTACATGCCGCGCTTTAACGTTATGCTGAAGGACGACAAACAATATCCATTTATCCGTATAACCGTTAAGGAAAAGTACCCGAGAGTGTTTATGACGCGGACGGTCGTCAAGGACGGCAGTCGTTACTTTGGACCATATACAAGTGCAGAAGCGGTGAAACAGACATTGACCGTCATTCATAAAGTGTTTCCTATCCGTAAATGTAACAAAAACTTGGAGATAAAAGGACAGCGCCACTGTCTGAACTATCATATTGGCAAGTGTCTTGGCCCATGTGCTTCAGAAGTACCTATTGACGTATATGATGGGCTCATCCAGGAAATTATTCGATTCCTGTCGGGTGACAGCGATGCCTTAATTAAAGAACTGACCGAGAAAATGATGGCATCGGCGGAGCTGATGGAATTTGAAAAGGCCGCTGAATACAGGAATCAGATCAATAGCATCAATGAATTAAATACGCGTCAAAAGATGGTCAGCAACAAAGATATCGATCAAGATATTGTCGCCCTCGCATGTGATGAGGACTATGCCTGCTTCATGACTTTCTTTATCAGAGGGGGGAAACTGCTCGGTAGGGATGAGCGCATCATTGAAAATATTGAGGGGCTTGATCAACAAGCACTGCTGTCAGCCTTTATCAAACAGCATTATGTCACAGCCGAATTCTTACCAAGAGAGATTATCATTCAGTCCTTATATGATGACAGGGCCATGATTGAAAGCTATTTATCGGATAGAAAAGGCAAGAAAGTCAAATTTATCATTCCTCAAAAAGGGGAAAAGCTGAAGTTGTTAAGAATGGCAGAAGCCAATGCCTTCGAATACCTATCCAAGTTTAAAGAAAGAATCGATAAAGAAGTGTATGAGCGACGTGCGATTCAAAGTGCTCTAGAAGAAATCGCAGGTGAAGAGGTCTATCGTATTGAATCCTTTGATATTTCAAATATCTCAGGAGTGTTTACAGTGGCCTCAATGGTTGTTTACGAGAACTACAAGAAGAAAAAGACTGATTACAGGCGGTTTAAAATTAAGACCATTGTCGGACAAGATGACTACGGTGCTATGAGAGAAGTGATTACAAGGCGTTTCAAGCATGGTCTTGAGGATATTGAAAAAATAAAAGCGTCAGGTTTGACAGGTAAAGAAAAATTTGCGGTTTTTCCAGACCTGCTGTTAATAGATGGCGGAAAGGGTCAAGTCAATGTTGCGAAAACAGTGTTACAGGAACTCGGACTTAATATTCCGGTAGCGGGGATGGTAAAAAACAACTACCACATTACAGAGAAACTTTATTATGAAGGTAATGAGTATTCTATTAAAGACAATCAGGTTTTATATGCCTTTCTAGGGAAAGTCCAGGAAGAGGTCCATCGATTTGCCATAGAATACCATAAAACCCTTAGAAAAGCCGGTATGGTGTACTCAGTGCTTGAAGAGATACCAGGTGTCGGAAAGAAACGAAGAATCGCGCTCATCAAAAGTTTTAAGTCCATAGAGCGTATAAAAGATGCGACGGTAGATGAGTTGGTGGCAGTAGAAGGAGTATCGTTAAATGTAGCTGAAAACATATTTAGCTTTTTTAATGAGGAACAGCATATTGAAGAAAATGAGGTGAAAAAATGAAAACAGTAAAAATGGATAAAATCATTGAACATTTTTCTTTGGAAGTGCTCAGTCAATCAGAAATTGAGCAAGTGGCTATTACCAGTGACTTAAACAGAATCGGTTTGCAACTGGCTGGACATTTTGAATACTTTAGTGCTGAGAGGATTCAAATCATCGGACAAAGTGAACTGTCCTTTTACAATGCCTTACCTGAAAAGAAGAAATATGATGTAATGGACCGACTGATGCGGGAGGACTTTCTTTGTTTAGTTATTACGAGGGACATGTTTGTACCAACAGAGGTCATTGAATTGGCAAAGAAATATAATCGGACCTTACTGAGAACTGGAAAAGCAACGACCCATTTTATGAGTCAACTAACAGATTATCTTGAAGATCAACTGGCTCCGACAAAGACGGTACATGGTGTACTGGTTGATGTTTATGGTGTAGGTGTCCTACTATTCGGTAAAAGTGGCATCGGTAAATCGGAAACGGCTCTGGAACTAATTAAACGTGGACATCGTTTAATTGCTGACGATGCTGTAGAGTGTAAAAGACTACCTGAGGGAGGCATCATAGGCAAGGCACCGGAACTGATTCGGAACTTTTTGGAGATTCGTGGCATTGGTATTTTGGATATTTCGAAATTATATGGCATCGGTTCAGTAAGAAATAACAAAAGAATAGAATTAATCGTTAATTTCAAGGAGTGGCGTGATAACGAACCTTATGATCGTCTTGGAATGGAACAAAAATACATGAAAATTTTAGACCAAGATGTGGCAACGCTTGATATACCAGTGAAGCCAGGACGTAATTTAGCCATCATATTAGAAGCTGCAGCTCGAAATCACAAGCAAAAATTGGAAGGCTACAACGCTGCAATTGAATTAGATTCTCGATTACAGAGTCAATTAAACACGTAAATGAAACGAGTTCTCAATGAACTCGTTTTTTTCTTTAGTGATATTTTATAAAATTTCTTAACATTTTGACTATAGAGAAATTTAAATGTTTGTTAAAAAAGAAATAAATAAGCAAACGTTTATTATTTTTTGCTATAATTGCAATAGTTACGGGCAATTCCTATCAAATATATAGGAATTGAAATTCCCAATAACTAGGCAAATGAATAGGTATACGTCTAATTGTTCGAAAATTCTGTCTATATAAAATCAGTAGCATTCGTTTCATTAATACGTTATTATAAGGATGGTACTTTGTTAAAAAATTATTTAACGAAGTGTGATAGACCATTTAAAATGAACGGATAGATTTTAAATGGAAGGAGTCTATGAGGGCGTTACTATTTTTTTCCGAGTACCTTATTAATCATATTTGTTTTAGGTGGGTGAAATGAATATGGCGATTTATTATTTTAAGGAGGAAACGGTATGGCAAAAGATATTTTGACACAAGAGAATTTCACAAAATTAAATGAAATTATTCTTGAACACAAAGAAGCACCAGGTGCATTAATGCCAATTTTACATGAGGCACAAGGTCTTTTTGGGGCATTACCACTCGAAGTACAAAAGAAAGTATCAGAAGAATTAAATATTCCTTTAGCTGAGATTTATGGTGTTGTTACATTCTACTCTCAGTTCTCTTTAGTTCCTAAGGGAGATTACATTATTGGTGTATGTTTAGGTACAGCATGTTATGTAAAAGGCGCACAAAGACTAATCGACAGAATCTCAAGTGAATTAGAAGTTGAAGTTGGTACAACTTCTGCAAACGGAAAATACACTTTGGAAGCGACTAGATGTATTGGTGCATGTGGTTTAGCACCGGTACTTACAGTAAACGAAGATGTTTACGGTAGATTAGTAGAAGCTGATATTCCTGGAATACTGGACAAATATAGAGGATAGTAGGAGGTAACGGAATGAAATCTTTAGCTGAATTAGCAAAAATTAGAGAAGAAGCATTAAAGAAAGTAGACGTACGTAAAGATAGAAAAGGTACAAGAATCGTAGTAGGTATGGCAACTTGCGGAATTGCTGCAGGTGCTAGACCAGTTCTAACAGCATTACTTGAAGAAGTTCAAAAGAGAAACTTAGGCGATGTTGAAGTGACTCAAACAGGATGTATTGGCGTATGTAGATTAGAGCCAATCGTTGAAGTTTACAAAGAAGGCGAAGAAAAAGTTACTTACGTAGAGATGGATGTAGAAAAAGCTAAAAAATTGATCGCAGATCATATTGTAAACGGAAATGTTGTAACAGAGTACACAATCGGTGCAGCTGAGTAAATTGAACTTTTAAAGAAATGTTAGGAGGAACAAAGATGGATTTGTACAGATCACATGTATTAGTTTGTGGCGGTACTGGATGTATATCATCAGGATCAGCTACATTAGAAGAAATGTTTAGTTCTGAATTAGATAGATTGGAATTAGATAAAGAAGTTAAAGTTGTAAGAACAGGTTGTTTTGGTCTTTGCGAAGCAGGACCAATTGTAATCGTTTACCCTGAGGGGGCGTTCTACAGCAGAGTTGAAAAAGAAGATATCACAAGAATTTGTGAAGAGCATTTATTAAAAGGTAGAATTGTTAAAGACTTATTATTCCATGACTCAATTGAAGACGATACAATCAAGTCATTAAACGAAGTTGAATTCTACAAAAAACAACAGAGAATTGCACTTAAGAACTGTGGTGTAATTAATCCTGAAAAAATTGAAGAGTATATCGCATTTGACGGTTACCAAGCATTAGGTAAAGTATTAACTGAAATGAAGCCAGAAGAAGTTGTTCAAATCGTAAAAGATTCTGGTTTAAGAGGCCGTGGTGGCGGTGGATTCCCAACAGGTTTAAAGTGGGCGTTTACAGCACAAGAAGCGGAACCAGTTAAGTACGTTGCATGTAATGCGGATGAGGGTGACCCAGGCGCGTTTATGGATAGATCGGTTCTTGAAGGTGATCCACATTCAATGATCGAAGCAATGGCAATCGCAGGATACGCTATTGGTGCAGAAAAAGGTTATGTATATATCAGAGCGGAATACCCAATTGCGGTAGAACGTCTTGAAATTGCTATCAAGCAAGCAAAAGAAATGGGGCTTTTAGGCGAAAACATCTTTGACACTGGATTTAACTTCGATATGGAAATTAGATTAGGTGCTGGTGCCTTTGTATGTGGTGAAGAAACTGCATTAATCGCATCGATCGAAGGTCAAAGAGGGATGCCTAGACCAAAGCCACCATTCCCTGCACAAAAGGGTATCTGGGGTAAACCAACATTATTAAACAACGTAGAAACTTACGCAAATATTCCACAAATTATTTTAAACGGTGCTGAGTGGTTCGCATCAATCGGTACTGAAAAATCTAAAGGAACGAAAGTATTCGCTTTAGGTGGTAAGATCAACAACACTGGTTTAGTTGAAATCCCAATGGGCACAACGTTAAGAGAAACAATCTTTGAAATCGGTGGTGGTATTCCAAATGGTAGAAAGTTCAAAGCTGTTCAAACAGGTGGACCATCAGGTGGATGTATCACTGAAGAAGATTTAGATACACCAATCGACTACGATAACCTTATTGCTAAGGGCTCTATGATGGGGTCTGGCGGTATGATCGTAATGGATGAAGACAACTGTATGGTAGATATCGCAAGATTCTTCCTAGATTTCACAGTTGACGAATCATGTGGTAAGTGTGTACCTTGTCGTGAAGGTACAAAGAGAATGTGTGAATTACTAGATAAGATTACTGAAGGTAAAGGAACAATGGAAGACATTGATACTTTAGAGTCTCTTGCTTACAGCATTAAAGACGCTTCACTTTGTGGTCTTGGTCAAACTGCACCAAACCCAGTATTATCTACATTAGCACACTTCAGAGAAGAGTACGAAGCGCATGTTAACGAAAAGACATGTCCAGCTGGCGTATGTAAAAACTTACTACAAATTAAAATTACTGATAAATGTATTGGTTGTACAGCATGTGTTCGCGTATGCCCAGTAGACTGTATCGCAGGCGAAAGAAAAGCACTTCACGTAATTGATCAAGAAGCTTGTATCAAGTGTGAAGCGTGTATCGCTAAGTGTCCAGTAGACGCAATCATTAAAGAGTAATCAAAGTCGAAAGGAAAGAGGTGTATACTTTGGAAAATGTACGTTTAACAATTAACGGAATGGAAGTTGAAGTTCCAAGTTCATATACAGTATTAGATGCTGCAAGAGATAATGGTATTGACATCCCTACACTTTGTCATCTTAAAGATGTCAATGAAGTAGGGGCATGTAGAGTTTGTATGGTTGAAGTTGAAGGCGCTAGAGCACTTCAAGCTTCGTGTGTGCTTCCTGTAACAGAAGGCATGAAAGTTAATACAAATACAAAGCGTGTTAGAAACTCAAGAAAAACAACTGTTGAACTATTATTAGCAAACCACAACAGAGAATGTTTAACATGTTTCAGAAATAAGAACTGTGAATTACAAACAGTTTCAGAAGAATTAGGTATTAGCGACATCAAATTTGAAGGTGCTAAGAGAGAGCCTAAAATTGATAACTTATCACACTCGATTGTAAGAGATGCAAGTAAATGTATCCTTTGTGGTAGATGTGTAAATGCTTGTAAGAAGACTCAAGGTATTGGTATCTTAGATTTCACAAATAGAGGCTTCGATACTATCGTAGGTCCTGCTTTTGATATGAGCATGAAAGATACACCATGTGTTTACTGTGGCCAATGTATCATCGTTTGTCCAGTAGCAGCACTTAGAGAAAAATCAGACATCGAACGTGTTTGGGACGCTATAGAAGATCCAGACATCCATGTAGTAGTTCAAACAGCTCCAGCTGTAAGAGCAGGTTTAGGTGAAGAGTTTGGTTTACCAATCGGTACGAGAGTAACTGGTAAGATGGTTAACTCACTTAAGAGAATTGGATTCGATCAAGTTTATGATACAAACTTTGCTGCTGACTTAACAATTCTTGAAGAAGGTACTGAATTATTAAATAGAATCAACAACGGTGGAAAATTACCAATGATTACATCTTGTTCACCAGGATGGATTCGTTATTGTGAGTTTAACTACCCAGAGTTCTTAGAAAACTTATCAACATGTAAGTCACCTCACCAAATGTTTGGTGCGATTCTTAAGTCATACTATGCTGAAAAGAATAATATTGATCCTAAGAAAATGTTTACAGTTTCAATCATGCCATGTACGTCTAAGAAGACAGAAGCGGCTAGAGACGAAATGGAAGTTGGTGGTTTAAGAGACGTTGATGCGGTTCTTACAACTAGAGAACTTGGTAAGATGATTAAAGAAGCGAGAATTGATTTCTTAAATCTTGAAGACAAAGAATTCGATGTTCTTATGGGCGAATATACAGGCGCTGGTGTAATCTTCGGAGCAACTGGTGGTGTTATGGAAGCTGCACTTAGAACAGTAGCGGATATCTTAACTGGCGAAGACTTACAAGAATTTGAATACGTAGCAGTTAGAGGCGTTGAAGAAGGCATTAAAGAAGCAACTGTAAATATTAATGGCATGGACGTTAATGTATGTGTTGCCCATGGTACTGCACAAGCACAAAAAGTACTTGAAATGGTTAAAGCTGGCGAAAAAGATTACCACTTCATCGAAGTAATGGGCTGTAGTGGTGGTTGTGTAACTGGTGGTGGACAACCTCAAGTAGATGCTAGAACATTATCACAAATTGATGTACGTGTTGAAAGAGCTGGCGCACTTTACGAAGAAGATAAAATTATGCCACAAAGAAAATCACACAAAAACAGTACGGTTAACAAGTTATATGAAGAGTTCTTAGGCGAGCCAAATAGCCACAAGTCACATGACTTACTTCATACACACTATGTGAAGAGAGAAAAGTACTAATAAATAGAGCAAAATTAATTAACGCACACTTGTTGATCAAGTGTGCGTTTTCTTTGTCCTCAGGGTTTATGGATGTTGGGTATAGGTTACTGATTTTGGGTATAGACATAATACTAGAACTGCTAATATAAATAGAACTTTTTATCAAACGAGTTCAGACTAGAATTCAGAGTTGCAGGAGAGATGCCCAATGATTCGTAGACCAACAAACTTAAACCAAAAAAAAATAATTGCATCGGTCACTGCTTTGTCAATTCTTATCGCACTTTTATCGGTTACGTCAGTGGTTGTATATAACTACTCAAAGCAACTTCAATCAGATAGTGAGTATCAAGTGTCGATTGTTTATCATAATTTGATTGATGAAATACAAGATTTTAAAAACCGAAATATCAGTTTGCTTTCGGGTTTTTCTGCATTCATTCAAATGAATGATATGTATACGGATGAAGAGATATACACCTACCTTGACTATCTTTTAAAAGACAATTTAGAAGATATAAGGAATGTTGGTGTTTTTCAGGATACGACAATCATGTGGGTTTATCCCCTTGAGGGGAACGAATCGGCAATAGGAGTTGACTTGTCCAAAATTCCAGAACAAGCGAATGCCATAGAGAGGGTAAAGAAAAATCTAGAAACCCTATTTGTAGGGCCTATTAATCTTGTTCAAGGAGGCGTAGGCTTTATAATTAGAACCCCTCTATTGAGAAATGAAGACTATTGGGGCATGGTCAGTATTGTATTAAAAGCGGAGCAAGCATTTGAATTCATTGATATTTATTCTAAAAAATATCATATAGAATATTTAATAACACATTCAGATAAGCCTAATGAAGTAATCTTTGGCGATAAAAACATTCTTAAGATGTCACCGCTGAAATTCAGGACAGAAGATTCTTTAGGCGGTTGGGATATATACACAGTACCTAAAGGTGGATGGAATGCTTATACGAATAGACTAATGGCCATTTTTGTGATTTCTGGTTTATTATGTGTCATCATCTCAAAAAAAATTTATAGTTGGATTATTAATTATAATCTGATTCTCACTGACAAGATGGAGCTCGAAAAGAAATTTATACTGGATAGATTCACAGGAATCTATACCAGAGAATACTTTAATTTAAGAGTTCATGAGGAGTTTAGTCAGGCCAAAAGGCACAAGTATCCAATTTCTATGATTTACTTTGATTTGGATCATTTTAAAACTGTAAACGACTCATATGGTCATGCTAAGGGTGATAGGGTTTTGTTAGAAGTTGTTGAGTGTGTTAAGAAGATTATCAGAAATGAGGATGTGTTCTCAAGATGGGGTGGAGATGAGTTCATTTTATTAATGCCTCATACAGCATTAAATGAAGCAAAAAATGTATCCGAAAGAATCCGAAAAGATATACAGAACCTTAAAATAAGTCAGTCCTTAGGAGTTACGGCAAGTGTTGGATGCTCACAGTGGACAGACCGAGAATATCTTGAATCTTGGTTTTCGAGAACGGACAAAGCACTCTATAAATCAAAAAATACCGGCAAAAATAAGGTGACAGTCAATGATCATACTATTGAAAAGGATATACTTGTAAAAATTAATTGGGACAATGCTCTAAATAGTGGTCATCCGGTGATTGATGAAGAGCATAAAAATCTTTTAGCGAGATGTAACGTAATTATTGAAAGTTCCCTAAGTAAGAGCTCCTTTAATGAAACCCTCAGAAATGTCGATGCATTTCTTCACGAAATAGAGCAGCATTTTTCAAGTGAAATTGAAATACTAAGAGAAGTGAATTATCCTGCTGTCAGTGAGCACATGGCGATTCATGAGGCACTGCTTAATCGGGCAAAAGAGGTATATGAGAAGACTCTTAACGAAGAGATCACTTCAGTAGAACTATTTACTTTTTTATTAGACACGGTTTTGGAAGGACATTTAAGATTGGAAGATGTGAAATACTTTGAGTATATTGGCCATTAATTAAAATATATTACGCTCGTTACGGAGAATCCTACACTTGGAGCATTCAAATGTCTAGAGATGAAATGCTTGACCTATAGTGCCTATGCTGAAGGAAATGCGATGGCTAAGTACTCACTCTGGGGATTCGAACACCTAAAAAAAGAATTGGAATGCAATTGGTTCGGGGCATATACCACAACCATCTTTCCATACATTTGGAGATCTGTATACTGTTAAAAAGAAAGAGCTAAGCTAATCCAGGAATTTAAAAAGTTAAGTAGGTGATAGGATGAATGATTTTGATGTATTATGGAATGACTTTAATGAAAAACTCTTAAATTATATAGAATCTAAAGTTGCGAATACACATGATGCTGAAGATATCTTACAAAGCGTTTTTATTAAAGTGTTTAATGGTATTGAGCAAATTGAAAATAAAGATGCTATTAAACCATGGATTTATAGAATTACAAAGAATACAATTATAGACTTTTATAGAAAGAAAAAGGATGTTTCTGTCGCACCTGAAACTCTATATGTAATTGAGGATGAGTACACTGATGTTGACAATATGAATGATGACATTTCAAAGTGTATTAAGGATATGATTTTTTACTCTTCCGGATAAATATCAATCTGTATACGATATGTATGAGAAGAAAGAAATGAAGCATCGAGAAATTTCATGGGACTCATATTGTTTAGTTACAGCAAGAGGAACCAGAACAACCGCATGAGGATTTGCTAGTAGATAAATTCCGAGGGTCTGTACCGCCACATTTATTACTGCTTGCATCTCCAGATTTAATTGCCTGTGCATATTTTTCCAATCTTTCTTTTCTGACGGTAGCCAAGTCTTCGCGCTTATAAGTAATATTCATACCATCTTGTGGTTGAGTACCACATGCATATCTCTGAACACCATCAATTTCAATAACACATGCATTACAGCATCCATTCTTCTTTTTGTTCCTATAACACGGTGCTGTAATAGAAATGCCATTTTCCTCTGCTATTTCAACGATATTTTTACTCGTATCGTTGATCAGTATTTCTTTTTTATCAATAGTAATTTTCATGTTTGTCTCCTTTTAATCAATAGAATCGAAATCTGTTGCCTTAAGTCACATCGAACAGCTGCGAACTTGGCGCTATTCTCTTTTTATCACGTAAAAAAGCCAGCTTTTGGGGAAGCTGGCTTTTATTGCGGTTAAAAACCGCACTACATCATTATTTACTTTGGGGGAGTTATAATGTGTTTGGGGGTTATCGTGGAAATATGTATTTCCTTGTTTGTATGAACTAAGTATACCGTCTATGTGTAAACAGGATATGAACGAATTAAGTGGAGTTTGTAAAGCTTTGTTACAAATTGAAGAAGGCATAAATAAAAAGGTGAGTAAAAAAGTAACTTGCCCACTCAATCGAGTGGGCATTTATTTTATCATTGTATTCTTTAACACAGCTTCAAGAGTAGCACCTATTTCAAGTCTCCACTTGGAACAAGAGAAAAGCCTATTACATCTGCTGCATGAAGAGCAAATGAGTTTAGAATTAAGTATGGTGGTTGATCGAGACTTTTGTAGAATTTAGCATTCTTTAATACAATTAGACTGCCATCGCCCAAAAGATTGTAAGTATCTCCAGCAACTTCATCTCTTGATTTTAATAGTTCAATAGTCTCATGCTTTAAATAATCAACAGCGTTTAAATTGAATTGATCTTTAGTCGTGTTTTGAATGTAATCATTGAGCGTAGGCTTGCCATCAAGTGGATATTCGATTTCACCGATAATGGTCCCCGCAGCAGTTAGGAAAAGCATGTCAAAATCGTTGTCTGCATTATGATTCTTCAGAGCATTAGAAAAATCGGATAAGCCAACGATATTTAAATATTTTATGGATTGTTTCATGAAAAACCTCACTTTCATAATGGATTAGTAATATTAGTGTATGATACCCTTTATTCTATGTGGTTAAAAGCATTTCGAATAATTTACTGATTACATACAGATTAAAGAATAAAAAGCTGTGTTGAAATATGGATTTCAAGACAGCTTTAATCGCCAACTATTGATTAATCTTCCTACTGGTGGGCCTGTTTATTGCCTTTTAATAGAGCGGCTATAAACTGTGTAGTCGCGATTACGATACCTAGGAATAGAAATAGATAGGTAAGTGGGATGAATCCAAAAGCTTCTATTAGGGTGCCGTCTTCGGCAATTTCAACACCGTGTAATTGGTAAGCAACAGCACAGAGAATGCTTAGGATAAATGGGATTGCAGTTATAATTTTTGTGTTCATGTGAACCTCCTTGTATAGTGGACGCATTGTCCAATGATTTATAGTTGTAATGTAAACACGCTCAAGCAATTGTATAATACCATTTTTGTTATCGAAAAACAATAAAAAAATATTGTTTTTCGCATTCTGTCGATTTGAAGAAAGAAAGTTTAGAGTCCTAGATTGACGTGTTCGCAGAAGATTTTCTTGACCGTGACGATATGCATCTTATAATAAAGTTAATGGGGGTGCTCAATGAAAAAGAAATATATTATTATTCTTGCCACATTGGCTGTGATAATATCCGTTGGAATCATAAATTTGGACGTGCGGCTGAGATATGACATGAGTTGGTCGGACTACTATAGCTATAATAGTGGCTTGTCCAGTAAAGAACAGGAATTTCTGAAAGAGAAGGCCTTGCTGGTCGGCGTCTATAATGATCCACCACTTGCCTTTATCAATGAATTCAATAACGATAATGCTGGGGTAATGGTAGATTATCTATCACAGCTGGCGATTGAATTAAGTAATAATATACATTTAAAAGCAGGCAACAAAGAAAAGTTGTTAACTGCTCTAAAAAATAATGAAGTGGATATAATCCCTGTTGAAAGAACCTCAGTAGATGCTGAAAACATAGCTTACAGCCAATCCCTTTGCGTCGTCAAAGGAAAGATTGCAGTGAAGACGACATCGGATATTGAAGGAATCAACGATCTTGACGGGCTGACTTTGGTCGCCTTGGACAAAGATATGGACGATGGACGTATACATAATTATTTTAAGAATAAAGTGAATATCAATATTATAGTGGTGGACAACATGTATCAGTGTTTTGCCCTTGTCCGTAACGATATCGCGGTCGGATTTATCGGTGATGATATGGAAATCGCCCACTATATCAACGTGACAAATAGAGGAAACAACTATAAATTTTTAGAACCTATTCTATATGAAAAAGATATGTGTTTAGCGGTCAAACAAGAGAACGAAGAATTGCTGTCAGTAATCAATAAGGGGATTTTAGCACTAAAGAAGAAAAACCTAGTGATTCAGACACAAAAAAAGTGGCTGGGGGATTTTGATAGCCATGGGATTGATTTTGGGCAACTTGACTTGGCCTATAAGATTGTTACAGCAATCGTCTTGATTGTCGGATTTTTTTCAAGTTGGAACTATGTCATAACCCAAAGGGTTAATACCAAGACCAGGGAATTGTCTGAAAGCAAGGCAGAACTGCGGTTGATTATCGATACTCTACAACGGGGGATTATGGTAATAGAGAATGACTCACTTATTGTCGAGTGTAACGACGCCATTACATCCCTGTTGAAGGTGCCTCGAGACAAGCTGATTGGCATAGACTGTCATTCTATCGAACCCTTAAGGGCTTTTTTAGAGGAAAAAAACATCGACAATGTCTTTAAAGAGGGGAATGCCTACTACTACGTGACTAGTCAGTTTTATGAAAACAACAAGCGCTTGATAATGATAGAGGACTATACCGAAAAATACATGACTGAAAGTCGTGCGCGACAGGAGTCGAAAATGATTGCTGTCGGACAACTGTCAGCTGGTCTGGCCCATGAAATAAGAAATCCACTTGGCTTGATTAAAAGCTATGTCTACGTTTTAGAGAAATATTGTCTGAATGAAATATCGAAACATGCGATTTTCGTCATCAATGATTCTGTTGCACGTGTAAACAATTTAATTGAAAATCTACTGAGATTCTCGAAATTGTCCAATGACGAAACCAAGCAGGTGGATATCAAAAAACTTGTGGACATCATTTTGGTCTTAGAAGAAAAAAATCTTGAAAAGAATGAGATAGCGGTAGTTACAAAGATTGATGGATACACTGGTCGACCAATTGTATTGAATGAGGATACCTTGAAAATGATACTGCTGAACTTAATAAACAACAGTATTGACTCTTTTAATGATGTCGAGAGAGCAGTGAAAGTAATAAATTTGAATATCAGTATACAAGCGTCAGAAATCAACATAACAATTGCTGATAACGGGTGTGGTATAGAAAAAAACAAATTAGAAAACATATTCAATCCTTTCTACTCGACAAAAGACAGTGGGACGGGATTGGGACTTTATATTATCAGTACGGAGATAGCAAATAACGACGGAAGAATATCGGTGGAAAGTGAGTTTGGTCAAGGAACTCAGTTTAATATTAGCCTACCAGTAAAAGGATGAGATGAATGAGTGCAAAACGCGGATACAAAATATTAATAGTAGATGATGAAATCGAATATCAAAAGGTACTGACATTGATCCTTTCAGACGAGGGATATGATACAGCCAGCTGCTCCAATGGACATGAGGCTTTGGAGTATATTGAAGCCAATAAAGTTGACTTGGTTGTAACGGATTTGAAGATGCCGGTTATGGATGGTGTTGAGCTAATCAAGGAAGTTAAAGAAAAATATGAGGCAGTAGAAGTAATTGTAATGACTGCCTTTGGCAGTATAGAAAGTGCAGTCAATGCGATTAAATACGGTGCAACAGATTATTTTGTTAAAAGCGGTGAAATGCATGAACTGGTGATGAAAGTTGAACGACTGGCGAAAATCAATCGCTTGGAGTTGAAAAGTAAAGTCCTTTTGAAAAATCAAAATACGACAGAAGTCTTTTTGGATTCAAAAAACAAGGAATATAAAAACCTAATTGAAATGTGTAAACGGACGGCAGACACTGGTATTAACATTTTACTTTTAGGAGAATCGGGCGTTGGCAAAGAGGTGATTGCCAATTATATTCATCAATTAAGCGATAGAAGGCAGGAACCTTTTGTGCCGGTAAACTGTCAGGTTTTCCCTGAAGGGGTCATTGAATCAGAGCTGTTCGGTCATGAAAAGGGTGCATTCACAGGTGCCATTGAAACCAGAATAGGAAAATTTGAAGAGTCAAATTTTGGAACACTGTTTTTAGACGAAATTGGTGATTTGCCCATAGCCACTCAAGGGAAGTTGCTTAGAGCCATAGAAAGCCGTAAAATAGAACGTCTTGGCTCCAATAAATCTGTTAATTTGGATATTCGCTTTATCTCGGCAACCAATAAGAATCCTGAAAAGCAAATCACTGAAGGGGATTTTAGGGAAGATCTGCTTTATAGAATCAATACATTGACTCTGAATATTCCGCCTCTAAGGGACCGTAGAGAAGATTTGCCGGCACTTATAGAATTCTTTGTAAAGAAGATAGAGATGGATCAAAAAAAGAAAATTGAGCACATTGACGACGAGGTGATGAACTTCTTACTTCGATATGACTATCCTGGAAATATTAGAGAACTGAAGAATATTATTGAAAGAATGATTGCCCTTAGCAAAGACGGTGTCGTGACAGTCCATGAAATATTAATGCCTATTGGTGAAAAAGTGGATAACTGTGCCTATGAAGAACTTTCAGGTAAATCGCTTAAAGAGGCAAGATCACATTTTGAGGAAAGCTACATTGCTGAAGCGCTTATCCAAAACAACGGGAATGTCGCTAAGACAGCTGAGAAATTGGAAATCAGTACAAGACAACTATGGAATAAAATCAATCAATATGATATTGAACGTTTAAAGCGTGAATAAATTTTCAGTCTATAATACAAAAGCGTGAAATTTACTTCACGCTTTTTATTTGCATCAAATTTTAGAAAGTCATCTTGAAGTATGTAAGCGTTGGCAATACACAAAAGTGTGTTTGGAATCAAAACTTGGCATGCTATTTGCTCTTAATAGGAGCAGAACTAGATACTGTTGTGGGGTCTAGAAAATTATTTCGAAAGGGTTGAAATTATGAAAAATTCAAAAGTATTGGCTTTATTGCTGGCATTAGTTTTATTAATGGGTTTAGCAACGGGGTGTAAGAGCGATGCAGGTGCAGAAGCTACGGCTGAAGGACCAATTGTTATCAAAATAGGACATACTGACTCGTCGCAAAGATCGACACATATGTGGAGTGAGGCGTTAGGAGAATACTTAGAAAAAGAAGCACCAGGTAAATTCAAAGTAGAAGTATATCCTGATGGACAATTAGGGGATACGCCGGACTTAGTTTCAGGTATCAAGATTGGAACGGTAACAATGATGTTTGACTTATCATCAGTTATTACATCAGCATCAGGTCCTGATTCTACATGTATTGACTTACCATATCTTTACCCTTCTTTTGAAGCGTGGGAAGAAGGAACATTTGAAAATGGTGGCTTGGACTTATTTAATGAAACATTGGAAGAAGCAGGATACTACTGTCTTGATATGTACTATAACGGTATGAGACAAGTAATCTCTAGAGACAAGCTTTATCATAACGAAGCTGATTTCAAAGGCCAAAAAGTACGTATTGCACAAAATGATTTAAATATTGAAATTTGGAAGGCAATGGGTGCAAATCCTACGCCAATGGCTTGGGGTGAAGTAGTGACATCACTATCTCAAGGTCAAATCAATGCATTAGACCATTCACTTGGTGTATTCAATGATTTTAATTTCCATGAAATCGCTCCGTATGTAACGTTGACAAATCATGCAAGTTCTCCATTTCCGATTATTTGTTCTAAAGAGTGGATTGATGGATTAGATCCTGCTGATAGAGCTGTTTTAGAAGCTGGTGTTAAAGAAGTTGCTAAGAGCCAAAGAGCAGAAGAATATGCTAAGGAACAAGACTATATCGAAAGATTTAAGAATGAAGGCGCTGAGGTATATGCGTTGACAGATGACGAAATCAAAGCGTTTCAAGAAGCGGTTAAGCCGGTTTATGATTATCAACGTGAAAAAGTTGGCGATGAAATGGTTGACAAGTGGTTAGCGACTCGTCCATAGAAAGTTTAGAAAAACAATAGATGAATATCCCTTTTTATGAGCGGCAGTCGACTTGATTGTCGCTCCACTAAATCCTTAACAGCCCTACCAATCTGTTACATATTCATCTACAACATAAAGGAACACGAAAGGAGGTCATTGTTTCACCTATATGAAACAATGGTTACTATGAGCAAAAAAGTTATTAAGACTTTAGATAAAATTGAAGATACACTGCTGATCACAATGTTTGTGGCAATGGTTGGTATCATCTTTTTTCAAGTAATTATGAGATATGTATTCAACAACTCTTTATCTTGGTCAGAAGAATTAGGAAAATTCCTTTTTGTTTGGCTTTCTTGGATTGGCATTAGCATTGGTCACAGAAGAAGAGAGCATATTAAGATAACATTATTTGTCGATCGTTTACCGGTCAAAGCAAGAAAGCTGACAGAAATATTATCAGAACTTATTTTAATCGTTATTTGTGGTATTACAATGTTTCACAGCTTTACAATGTTAGGCATACAAATTAATATTCCCTATGCAGGCATCAAGATTAGTACAGCATGGGGGTATTTATCAGTAACTTTAGGGTGCGGCCTATTCATCCTACGTGCTATTATGCATATTCTTGAAGATATTCACTTCATTCGAACAGGTAACATAGTAGGGGGTGAACAGTAATGGCAGTTCCTATTTTGTTTATTGCCTTATTCGTGTTGTTACTGCTAGGCGTTCCAGTTGGATTCGCTATTGGTGGTGCAACGATGATTTCTATGGCCATGGCATCGGACTTAAACATGGTAATAGCTGCTCAATACTGTTATAGTGGAATTTTCTCATTTACAGTAATGGCGATTCCATTTTTTATGTTGGCAGGAATTATTATGTCTACTGGCGGTATTGCCAAGAGAATTGTCAATTTTGCTTCTGCACTGATTGATTTTGTTAATGGCGCGATTGGCGCAGTAACAGTTATTGCGTGTATGTTTTTTGGTGCCTTATCAGGTTCGGGAATGGCAACAACGTCTGCAATTGGCGGTATGATGATTCCTGAAATGAAGAAGAAAGGCTATGATCCAGCCTATGCGGCAACAATCGTTTGCTTTGGTGGTATTGTAGGCCCTATTATTCCACCGAGTCTTTCATTTGTTCTTTATGGCGCAACGACTGGTGTGTCAATCTCACAGCTGTTTTTAGCGGGTATTTTGCCGGGGATACTAATGGGTGTCATGTTTGTTGGTGCCAATATCATTATGTGTACCATGAGCGGAACGGATTTGAAGAAGAATCATACGGGTGATAACGGTGAGAAAGTACCGGTTAAAGAAGCGATGAAATATCGATTCGCAGCTATTGGCAAAAGCGTCAAAGACGGATTCTGGGCCCTACTATCTCCAGTTATTATACTGGGTGGTATCTATTCAGGTATTTTTACACCGACAGAAGCGGCGTGTATTTCAGTTGTTTATTCAATTGTGATCAGCTTGTTTGTTTATAAGGATTTGACACTGGAAGGTTTAAAAGAAGTATTCTTAGATACAGCTGTTTTAAATGGTATCACATCATTCTTACTGGGGTATTCGGTTGTATTTTCAACGTTTATGACTTATGAACGTGTACCACTGATGATTACAGATTTTCTGACAAGTGTATCAGATAATCCATTAGTTGTGTTACTGTTTGTAAATATTATATTGTTGATTGTCGGGTTATTCCTAGATACGGTGCCTGCAATTATGGTTATGGCACCAATGTTGATGCCAACGGTAAAAGCGCTAGGCATCAATCCATTACATTTTGGTGTCATCATGGCAGTTAACTTGGCATTAGGTCTTTGTACACCGCCATACGGATGTAACTTGTTCGTTGGTGCTGCAGTTGCAAAAATAAAAATGGAAAGTATGTTTAAGTATATCGTACCACTGTTCATCGTTGGACTTGTGGGACTGATATTGATTACGTATGTACCGTGGTTCTCTCTCGTATTTATAAACTAATTGAACACTCCCCAAAGAAAAAGAAACGCCTCTTGTGGCGTTTCTTTTCGTATAGAATCTCATTATTTTTTCAATGCCCGCTTCATAATCTTCCCCGTCGCATTTTTAGGAAGAGCATCCATTAAAGTCACTTTCTTTGGCCATTTGAACTGGGCTAGGTTCTTTTGCAAGAAGGCTTCTAGGCCAGTGACGTCGAATTTGTCTCTATCTTCTACAGCAACAAAGGCCACTGGGATTTCACCACGTCTTTTGTCTTCTTCACCAATAACTGCAGCTTCCAGCACACCACCATAGCCATAGATCAATTCTTCAATTTCTCTTGGATAAACATTGAGGCCACTGACGATGATAATATCCTTGATTCTATCGACGATATAAATGTAGCCATCTTCATCGATATAGCCAACATCACCAGTGTGCAACCAACCATCGACAATTGCTTTTGCTGTCTCTTCAGGTAAGTTCTTATAGCCTTTCATGACATTAGGACCTTGAACCACTATTTCTCCTGACTCACCTGTAGGTAGCTCATGGCCTGATGCATCCACAATTTTTACAGACACATCTTTTATCGGGCGTCCGATAGAGCCAGCTTTCGTTCTGTTCACTGGATTAATGGAAACAACTGGTGAACTTTCCGATAATCCATAGCCTTCGCATATTTTTTTCTCCATTTTCTTTTCGAAGTTTTCCAAAATTTCCACTGGTAGTGCCGCACCACCTGAAATAAATGCGCGAACACTTTGGAAATCTTCTTTGTCGCCAAATGAAAGATAATAAGAATACATAGCTGGTACACCACTGACTATAGTGATTTTTTCTTCGCGAATCCTTTGGATGATGTTCTTTGGGTGGAAGGTGTCTTCAATAATAATTGTGGCGCCTGTATAAAGTGCGGTTGAGACACTGACAGTCCAAGCAAAACTGTGGAACATAGGTAAGACACATAGATGGATGTCATCAGCGTTTAGGCTGAAATGATCAATAGAACTAATGGCATTACTTATAAGGTTTGCGTGGGTCAACATGGCACCTTTAGGTTTACCTGTCGTCCCCGATGTATAAATCACCGTATTCACATCGTCAATACTCCGGTCGATTGAAGGTAGGTCCACGGCAGCTGTTTTAAGAATCGTTTCTCGAACATCCGGCAAAATAATTTGATTATACTGTGTGTCTATCTCTAATGCTTTCATTGTTATGATGTGTTTCATGTCGGCATCTTCTGCGATATAGGCCACTTCATTTTCAGTCAACATGCGGTTGAAAGGCACGATTACACCACCAAGGGCGCTGACGGCCAAATAGGTATAAATAAATTCAGGGCTGTTGCCACAATATAAACCAACGTAATCTCCCGACGATATGCCAGTTATATGCAGATACGATGCATATTTGCTTACGTTGCTATTTAGCGTTTCGTATGTTATGGATTCACCATTGTGACGCATGGCAACATGGTTAGGTGAACAGTTATTGATAATTTCGTTGTAAAACATAAAATCTCCTTAAAAATTTATAAAAATAGTATTCATATATCGTAACAATTATAGCATGTTTGGTGTTGAGGAAGGATTTAAACAATTCTTTAACAAGAAAATATATGGTAGTATTATAGAGTACGATAAAAAAGAACTAGGAGAAAAAATGAAACCAATAGTTATAACCTTAGAAGGTGGCGAGGGGTCGGGCAAGTCAACGATCCTGGATATGATAAGAGAATTTTTAGAAGGACATGACATTGACTTTTTAGTGACAAGAGAACCAGGCGGCGTACCCATTGCCGAAAAAATTCGTGACGTCATTTTAGATGTGAATCATACAGAAATGGATGCACGAACAGAGGCCTTACTTTATGCAGCTGCACGTCGTCAACATTTGATAGAAAAAGTGATGCCAGCCCTTGATGAAGGCAAAGTGGTTATTTTCGATCGATTCGTCGATTCGTCATTGGTTTACCAAGGCTATTGTAGAGGTATTGGTGTTGACGAGGTTTATCAATTGAACTTGTTTGCGACAGAAGGATTTACACCGGATGTAACCTTATATTTAGATGTAGAGCCTGAAATCGGATTGGAACGGGTTAACACTGGCGACAGAGAAGTAAATCGCTTAGATTTAGAGAATATGGCGTTTCATGAAAAGGTCAGAGAAGGCTATTTGATGCTTGCTGAACAAAGTCCAAATCGTTATCGAATGATTGATGCCAATAAATCTTTGGAAGAAGTATATGTACAAGTGCTAAATGTCTTAAAATCCACCCTAAACCTGTAGAACTATGCTATAATAAGTATGGGTATTGTTAATAATATAACTAAGGGTTTCTAAGTGTTGTGAAGCATTTTTGAACTCATTATAAAGGCTAAATGATCTATTTTAGGAGGATGAAATGGTAGTAAAACAGATTGTGGAGCTTGTGGAAGGAAAAGTGCTCATTGGGGCGTCAAATTTGGATTTTCGCGTAAAAGCGGCATTTGGGTCGGATTTGATGAGTGATGTGTTGGCTTTTGCCGAAACTGAAGCAGTTTTATTGACAGGGTTGATTAACAACCAGGTAATTCGTACAGCAGAAATGCTTGACTTAAAAGCAATTGTCTTTGTACGTGGAAAAGTGCCGGGGAATGACGTAATTGAATTGGCTAAAGAAAATGACATCGTCTTGATATCGACAGAAATGACGATGTATAAGACATCTGGTGTATTATATTCGCACGGTTTAAAAGGAATTTCTGAGGAATAATCGACTTGGAAATTTTCTTTTCATGCAAAATTGCAAGAATATTTCGATTATAAGATGATGAGGAGATATAATGGAGAGCATTTCTTTTAATGAAGAAGGTTCTTTGATGAAATTAGAATATGATGTTCTAAAGGAGGATTTTTCGCGAGCAGGGGAAGCTTCAAGTAAAATTAAAAAGGTGTTGATGCAGCTGGGAATCGATTCAAAGATTATCCGGCGTATTGCTATTGCCACTTATGAAGCGGAGATTAATGTTGCAATTCACTCTGAAGGTGGAAAAATCTTTGTATTGGTCAAAGATAATAAAATAGAAGTATTGATTGAAGATGTTGGGCCTGGTATTGAAGATGTTGAACAGGCCATGAAAGAAGGCTATACAACTGCCACTCAAATTGCAAGAGACATGGGATTTGGAGCGGGAATGGGTCTTCCTAATATGAAGAGATGCAGTGATGAGTTCTTCATAGAATCAAAAGTAGAAGAGTATACGAAGGTTAAATTAGTAATGAATTTATAACGTGGAGGAACGGTATGAAAAATTACTGGCATTCGGTAATTTTAGACAAGGATTTCTGCAACGGTTGTACGTATTGTTTAGACCGTTGTCCAACACAAGCAATTCGTATAGTAGAGGGGAAAGCCCGCATCATCAACGAACGGTGCATCGACTGTGGTGAATGTTTAAAAGTTTGTCCGTTTAAGGCCAAAGGAGCCCAAGTTGATAACTTGAAGATGTTAGAGCAGTATAAGTTCAATATTGCCTTACCGTCGATATCGTTGTATGGTCAGTTTCCAAGAAGCTATGACATGAATAAACTGTTTAATTGCTTTTATAAATTAGGGTTTGATTTTGTATATGATGTTGCATTTGCAGCGGACTTGCTCAATAAGCGCCAGTTGCAAAAAATACAAGATAAAAGTCTAATGAAGCCTTTGATTTCTACATTCTGTCCAGTTATTTCAAGGTTGATTCAGCTTAAGTATCCATCGTTGATTGACCATATCATTCAACTGGAGACACCAATGGAAGTAGCGGCAAGAATTGTGCGACAAGAAGTCATGGAAAAAACAGGGTATGCACATGAAGAAATAGGTGTGTTTTATATCACGGAATGTCCTGCTAAGATTACAAGTATAAAAAAGCCTGTGGGTATCGACAAATCATTTATTGATGGGGCTATATCCATTGAGGCTATTTACGCAAAATTAATGAGAATTTATGATGAGATAGAACCGGATCGTCATCTTGAGGATGTCCAAAAAGCATCAGGTAACGGTGTTGGTTGGGGACGTGTTGGCGGCCAAAGTATTGCCATGGGTATAGAAAGTTATATGGCTGTAGACGGCATTGAGGAAGTTATCAAAGTTTTGGATAAGCTTGAAAGTGGACGAATTACAGAAGTCGACTTTATAGAAGCTTACTCCTGTGTAACTGGCTGTGTAGGTGGACCGCTAAATGTGGAGAATCCATTTATTGCCAAAACTCGTTTGAGGCAGTCCAGTATTAAATATCCTGACACAGTAGATACAAGTGATTACGATGACATGCCAGATGAGTTTTTTGAATGGGACATGGAAATAGAACCTCTTCAAGTTATGAAGCTGGATAAAGATATTAAAGTAGCGTTACAGAAAATGACCAAGATAGAAGAGATTTTTCAGCATCTACCAGGGATTGATTGCGGTGCATGTGGTGCGCCGACCTGTAGGGCGCTGGCTGAAGATATCGTGATGGGAAGAGCAAAAATTGAAGATTGTGTGGTACGACAAAATTTAAAGAAAGAGAAATCGGGTGAGTAGAATGAATTTAAATGATTTATTATCAGATGATCGCTTTGAACTATTAAGCGGCACGACAACAGATAAAGAAATTACAAATACGCGCTGTTGCGATTTACTGAGCTGGGTAATGGCCAGAGGGACTGAAGGTACTGCATGGGTAACTGTTCAAGCCCACAGCAATATTGTTGCAGTAGCGTCGCTTTTGGAATTCGCATGTATTATTATTCCAGAAAACATCAAAGTGGAAAAAGAAGTACTTGATAAAGCGCATGATGAAGATGTTGCAATTGTTGTTACAGCCTTGGATTCATATGATGTGTTTAAGTATTTTTATGAAAAAGGACTAAAGTAATGAAAGTCTATTACGATTTACATATTCACTCTTGTTTATCACCTTGCGGTGATGAGTCGATGACGCCTAACAATATTGTGAATATGAGCCTGTTAAAAGGCTTAAACGTAATAGCGGTCACAGATCATAATACAATGAAAAATTGTCCCAGCGTTTTAGCTATAGCCAAAGAAGCGGGCTTGTTGGCGATTCCAGGAATCGAAATTCAAACACGTGAAGATGTACATATCGTTGCTTTGTTTCCAACACTTTCTGCGGCAGAATCACTTGAGCATATCTTGGACGAGCATCGCTTGATGCTTCCAAATAAACCGGAGAAATTTGGACACCAGTTGATATTGGACACGCAGGACGAAATTATTGAAGAGTATAAAATAACATTGATGGCATCAGTAGATATTGGGATAGATCAACTGATAAAAAAGATTGTTGATCTTGGTGGTGTGGTTTTTCCGGCACATATCAACAAGCAGGCAAATAGTGTGCTGGCAAACCTGGGATTTATGCCCAAGGACTGGCAAATTGGAGCTATAGAAGTGTTCAAGGCGCCTGAAAACCAGGCGGTGGTTGATGCTTATAAGAATCAGTATAAAATATTGAAGAATTCCGACGCCCATTATTTGCATGATATATCCGAGGCAGAAAATTATATCGATATTCCAGCATTAACAATTGAAGAAGTCATAAAATATTTGAGAGAGTTTTAGAGGAGAAGAGATGAGAGAATTATCGTTGCATATTTTGGATATTGCACAGAATTCTGTTGTTGCAGAAGCAAGAGAAATACGAATTGCAATTATTGAGAATCTGGTTGAAGATAAACTCACTATAAGAATAAAGGATGATGGGCGAGGCATGGATGCCCTTACTTTGGAGCGGGTAGTCGATCCGTTTTATACGACGCGGACAACGCGCAAAGTAGGCCTTGGTATTCCGATGTTTAAAGCAACTGCTGAAGGGTGTAATGGCAGTTTTGAAATCCGTTCAGAATTAGGTGTAGGAACAGAAATTGACGCTGAATTTCAACACAGTCATATAGATCGTGTGCCACTTGGTAATATGTCAGAGACCATCATTACCATAATCCAAGCAAATACAGATATAGATCTGATCTATACGCATTGCTACAACGATAAGAAATTTACACTGAATACGAAGGATATCAAGAAAACCTTAGTGGACTTGCCGATAAACAACATGGACGTCTTATTATGGTTACGGGGCTATATCAACGAAGCATTGCAAGAAATTAAAATTTAGAACATAAAATTAACGAGCTCATAGTATTGAGCTCGTTTTTTATGTCATCTTTAAATGGACATATTAAAGCGCCTGAGATATTACATACTGTCTTTCGATTGAATTTCTGCAAGACCACTTCCATCCTTCTTTATACGAAGGATTTTGAAGGGGTCTTTTCTATAGTCAGATTCTATAAGAGCTTCATCATCCAATAGTTGTATAGAGCCGGTGGACATTGTAGTTTCGCCATCCAAAACCAATGTCTGTCCGGTTGTTTCGTCAACTCTAAAAAGTCCAACAGCATCTTTAAATTGAGTTGATTCATCTCTGCCAGTATAGTAGATGTACATGTCATCTAGGGCAAAATAACTGATTGGCGTTTCAACGACAGCGGATATTTCATGAGTATTGAGATTCATTTTATTCAGATGTAAAGTGTCGTGATCGCGATAATAGATGAAGTCATTCTTCTTAATCATGCTAGACGCATATGTATTTTCTAATAATGTTTCTGTTATACGTCCCTCTAAGTCCATGATGACCATTGAATAGGTGTCGTTCTCCTTTACCGTTGCATAGAACTGGTATTCATCATAGAGCAAGTCACTGAACTGGTTTTTATTGAGACGGGTGAGTTCTCTTCCGTTAACTGTCATTCTATAAAGAGAACGATGGTCTTTGTAGTTGATGAAGTAAATATATTCAGTAGTGGCATACATGTCGTTTGCGAATCCTTTGAACAAAGTGTCATGGCTTGTTCCATCCAAGTTGATGCGTTTGATTCCATCGGAGCTATAAAACAGCCAGTCTCCAATAATTTGTACTTCATCAATGCCGTACTTCGTTGATGTGACCTCAAAATCACTTAAGGGGTTGTACGACTTGTCTGTCTTCATCAACAGCAAATTGTCATTGACAATGTAATAGGTATGCTCTCTTTCAAGTGCAAGTCCACAGTTATTTAAGTTGCTTTCACTGACGTAACGCTTTGCATCGTTTGGAATCGTCACTTCTTCAACGAATTGAATGCGTGCCTTGTGTGTGACCGTCCGAAAATCCCTTATAAGCTTGTCGTCAATACCATATTTTGTGACAGCAAAGAGAAGTAGGAACGCCAAGAGTGATGTAAATAAATTTTTCATGATGAGCTCCTTTCTATAAAGTCGGCGTAAAATTGCCACTTTTACTATACCATAAAATCAAGAAAAAGAACTATTTGAGATTGTAAAAAAATGGATATAGGATATAATGTTGGTAACAAATGGTAAAAGGGTGGTGTATATGAAACTCAATAACAATGGGTCTTTAACAACAGAAGTTAGTGTTTTGTTTGGAATCATCTTTATAACAGTGCTGTTGCTACTACAGAATTACTTGTTTCAAGTCGGCTTTTATAGTCTTAGAGGGATGCAAAGAATAGGGGAAGAGTCTCCGGAAAAAACTCACGATGGTCTCTACTTTGACGGATATGAAAGCGTTTTGGAAGTGACTTTTCTGGAAGAAGAACCGGTTTCAACTCGCGCTTTTGATGAGTCGCTGGATTACTTAAAGTTACTACATCATTACTTGATGCTAGATGATCTTGGGGAGGTAATTGATGAAGCTGTACAAGAGTATTAAATCCAATGGAGGTAGCGTTACGCCCTTCCTAGTGCTGATGGCTACCTTATTCGTAGGTATCTTCTTAACAAGCTATAGTTATTATGAACATATTGCTTCCAAAGCTGCACTGAAGGGATATGTACAAGTTGCCAGCGACGACTTGCTGGCTGGGTTTGATACAACTCTATTTAAAGACTATGGCCTATTGGCATATAGGAATGTATATGCGAAAGAAGAGGTCAACAAAAGCGTAAGTTACAATACAAAGGCAAATGTTCAGGAATCCTCCCTAATAAGGAGTATCGATTCCTTATCGTCAAAGGATATCCAGTACATCCCTCTTAAGACGCTGGTTAACGGCGATTGCTTTGTGGACAACGGGATACGTGTGGCAGGGTATTATTTACCGGAAGGCATCTTGAGGGAATTAAATAACATTTATCAATGGTCTGATACCTACAGTGAAAAGAGCCATGCGTTTCAACAGGTCAATGAATTGATGGCAATGATGCAAGAAGTTCAATCCTCGGTAAAAGAGTATTATGAAGTAATAGAGACTATAAATACCTTGGACGATCATGATGTTAAGTGGTTCAGTGAAGTTGATGAAGGGAAAGCGGCCAACCAGTTGACACGTCTTTTAAGAGATTACAAAAAGAGCATACGGTTACTGGATAAAATACAGGATCAGATTGAAAGGGGACAACATCTGCACAGGCAGCTAGAAGGAAGTATTCAAGATCCAAAGATCCGTCACTTGCTTGATGGGGTAGCCTTTGGAAATAATGTGTTTCAACACCTGTTTTCATCTGAAGATGCTTCTATTAAGGATATCATGGATGCCTTAGAGGAGAATGCGTCATTGCTGCAAGACATAATCAGCGAAGAGGCATATGGCGATATTGATGAGCTGTACGCCGACTTTTACATACAAGAAACCACAAAAGAGGACAAAGGTTGGTTAAGATTCCTAAGTGGATTAAGAGGCGCCTTGTCCTTAGTTGATAATACTGGTGGAATGACGATGAAGGCGCTTACCTGTGAGGAAAGCATATTGATAGAGGAGACACTCGGTCTGGAAGAAAAATTCTTGTTCCACGAGTATATCTTAGGCGTGTTGAAATCAAAGGTAACCGCGCCGCACAGGGATTTTGCCATGTTAAATAGAGAAGAACGCGGATCATCCATTGCCCTGGGAGAAGTGGAGTATGTGGTGACGGGGACAGTGAACAGTGAATGGATAATCAGGGCAGAAGTATTTGGTCTGCGACTAGGAGGTAATGTCATGTATCTGCTGATGGACAAGGACAAGTTTCAGCTATGTTCTACGATTGGTGCTGCTATTGGGGGGTGGTTTCCTGGTGGCAGTGCCATTAGTACAACCCTTGTGGTTGGTGCATGGGGAGGCGTTGAAAGCATCTATGATCTAGAACAGTTGTATAGGGGCAATGGTGTGCCATTTATGAAAACGGATGCATCCTGGCATTATGACATTGATACGGAGAATAAAAGGCTGGTTGGAAAAACAAATGTCACCGCTGAGGGGGATGATGGACAAGCCCCCTTGAGTTACTACAACGATTATTTGCGATTGCTATTGATGCTGGTGCCTGACGACCTAAAAATCATCAGGACTTTGGAAATCGTCAAACACAATATGTCGGTGTCGACTGGAACACCTTTTATACTGGGGGAATATACTTGTCAGCATCGCATTCAGTGGAGTGGTAACAAGCTTATAGGGGGGTACGATGAAACAAGTGATTGATAATCGGCGTGGAAGCTTGACGGCAGAATCAACGATTGGACTTTTTTGCTTTATCTTCTTAAGTGTTTTTTTGATGACTTATTTAGGGGCTTTGTACACAGAGTCATTGGTTGAGGAGAGTCTCTTAGAAGCTAGTCTACATGTGAGAGCAGAATTGCCACTGGTATTGCCTGCTGAAAACGTCCTTTTAGGAGAAAACCTTGTATTCCAGCAATTGGTCAAATCAAAATTTCGGGAAGCTATGGCCAAGCGTCTTACTCAACGCTTTCTATTTATACCGGATCATTCACTGATGGCGGTAGATGTAAAGGCGTCCAACTATAGAAGTGAAGAAGAGGGCATGATGAAGTTGTCGGCAGCGGTTTCTTGGCCCATTGTATTTTACGGTCAGGAAGAGATTATAGTAAGTAGAAGTCTCTATTGCAGGCGATTTTCTACTTTTCGTGATCCTTATAGATTTTTGAAAAATATTGATGTGACGCATGTGTATATGGCAGATCATCCAAGCGTGTATCACACAAATTCATCTTGCCGCAGCATAAAAAACAGGCATAAGACGAAGGTGACCATAGAAAGTCTAGAAGGCACCTTTAGAGAATGTAAATTTTGTGAAAAGGAGCGTACAAATCAATGAATATAACAGAACGTTATAAAGAGCTGACACCATTGACAACAAGTCATCAATCTGAGGTGCTGAAGGGTGTGGATAGGATCACACACCAAAGGGTTGTTGTCAAAAGCCATCGTTATCATGGCATTGGCTATACAATAGAAAGAGAGATCCTTCAAGCGGTTTCCCATGAGCATCTACCAATTTTACTGGATGTTGTTCCGCAGGAGGAGGGGGAATTCATTGTATTAAAAATGGTTGAAGGGGAAACCCTTGAAACTTTGTTGGGTAGCCGTGCTTTTAGTGAACATGAACTTATTCAAGTGCTTCGACAGTTATGTGCATGTGTCGCTTATCTTCATAGCCATCCAAAGGAAATCATTCATCGTGACATAAATCCACGCAACATTATGCTCAATACCAGAGGGCATCTGGTACTGATCGATTTTGGCATTAGTACTTGGCGTCAGAGGGTGGATGTTGATAATGAGGTTTGTGGCACTATTGGTTATGCGCCGCCAGAAGTGATTCTATCCACAGATATCAATGAAAAACAATGGGATCTTTATGGCATTGGCGGGACATTAAAACGATGTCTGGAGAAAAATCCTCAGATATACTCCATGGAGTTGACATTGATATGGAAAAAAGCCATGGCAATTCATCCGAAAGATCGCTACCAATCTATTGAACAAATGAAAGAAGACTTGCAACTACTATGTTAAACTTATGGTTTCACTATTAAAGGTGTCTGAATTGTGTTAAAATTTTTTATACGGACAATAAAAGGACGATACTTAAAATGATGAAATTATTTAGGATATTTTTTAAAATTGGCATGTTTACACTTGGTGGCGGATACGCTATGGTGCCATTGATAGAAGAGGAAATTGTAGAGAAGAACCATTGGATGACTGAGGATGAATTTTTGGATGTCCTTGCCATGGCGCAGTCATTGCCGGGACCTTTGGCGGTGAACACGGCCACCTTTGTAGGCTATCGATTGAAAAAGACAAAAGGAGCAGCTATCTGTTGCTTGGCTACGGTGTTGCCATCATTTTTGATTATTTTAATCATTGCCTCATTATTGACCAATGTCTATTCAAAGCCACTCGTGGTGAAGTTTTTCAAGGGCATTCGACCGGCAGTGGCAGGCCTGATTCTAACAGCTGTATTTAAACTTAAAAAAGGCGTCGACGCCAGTCTATTCAGTATAGTCATGGTCTTGTTTGCTATTTTTTGCGTTGCGGTTATGGGATGGAGTCCAATAGTCGTCATTGTGATAGCCGGTCTTAGCGGGATATTTATTTACCCTCATAGCAAATGGAGGGTCTAATGGATATATTAATAGAAATTTTTTTAACATTTTTTAAAATTGGTGCCTTTAGTTTTGGTGGCGGTTATGTCATGATTCCCTTTATCCAAAGGGAAATTGTCAATACGCATCAGTGGGTTAGTGGAGAAGAGTTTATCGATGTCATCGGAATTTCTCAGGTGACACCGGGACCGATTGCCACCAACGCGTCTACCTATGTTGGCTTTAAAGTCGCTGGGGTATTAGGCGCTTTATCAGGAACGATAGGGGTAATCGGAGCAGCGTTTGTATTGGCCCTAATTGTTTCCCATCGCTTTGAGAGAGTCAAGCATTTACCCCAAGTCAAATTAATGTTCAAGGGCTTGCGGCCAGCGGTTCTTGGGCTGATTTTTTCAGCTGGGCTATCTATCGGTGTCGCAACGGTTACTTCCATGAAGGAACTGGGGATTGCCACTTTTTCATTTGTCAGTATCGTGAAATTTAAGATGCATCCCATTTTAACAATTGCAATTGCAGGCTGTGCAGGTCTTATTTTATTTTAGGAGCAGAAGAATATGAAAAAAATTATTGTAGGCATTTTACTTTTTGGAGCCCTTGTATTTGGAGGGTATTATTACTATATGTATCAATCCTTATTGGCAGAACAGCAACAACTGTACCTATACAATCAATTGGTTGTCAATGGCCATGTACTAGAAAGAGATGCTGTGATAGAAGATAGTCATGGGAAAGTATTGATATCGGTTCAGACGATTCAGGAAGCTATCGATCCAAGTGTTTATCTGTCAGGGAGTAAATCACGAATTTATATACCGATGCTAGGTAAGAACGTACAGTTGGAAACATCGAAATTGACTCAATTTGTACGTCAACATATTGAAACAATCAATTTTCCGATTGTTGTCGTTGAAGATGAACGGTATGTTGAGCTAGCAGTGATAGAGAAATTGTATGGTCTCTTGGTGGAACAAAACAAAACCTACAACACAATGGTGATAGACAATCGTAGCGTTCCTATAATCCATAATATTTCAGGAAAAGTAAAGCTATACGGCAATTCAGGAACCGGTATGCAAAGCATAGGAAAATTTGAAACGTCAGAGCTTGTATTCCTTTCTGAAAAGGATGGCTATCAATTGGTTAAGACAAGTGGCAATGAAATCGGTTATATCAAAACAGATGCCTATACACCAGATAGTGAAATTGAGTTTTATCAAGAAGGTCCTTTAAACACACCGAGAATTAACAATCAGTTACCTGAGAACTTTGCCCTTACTTGGCATCAAGTTGGCACTTTTGCAAAGACTTCGGACATAGGCCCTCAGGAGACACTGCCAATCGATGTGATTAGTCCAACGTGGTTCGCCCTTAATGTGGATGGCATCGTCATCAATGAGGCCAGTGCTGATTATGTTCAAAAGGCCCATGAAAAAGGCTACAAGGTATGGGGCTTGTATTCCAACAGTTTTAAACCAGAGTGGACTAAAGCAATGTTTGCTTCTGAGGATTATTCTAATCAATCCATTGCACAATTACTGATTTACAGTGCTTTGTATGATTTGGAAGGGATTAATTTTGATTTTGAAAATATGTATATAGAAAATAGGGCAGATTATGTGGCCTATATAGAGACGGCAGTTGGGCAGTTACAATATCAGAATGTGAGAACCAGCATTGATGTAACAGTGCCTTGGGGGAGTGATCAGTGGTCAAAGGTTTATGATCGTGTTGAACTCTCTAAGTTAGTGGATTACATGTGTTTGATGGCTTATGATGAGTTTTGGGCTGCCAGTAAAAAGGCCGGTCCTGTAGCATCGATGAGTTGGGTGGAAAAAGGAATAACAGATTCCTTAAAGCTTATACCAAAAGAGAAACTTGTACTTGCAGTACCTCTCTATATGCGGACATGGGCGATACAATCAAATGGCAATGCAAAATCAAAGTCCATGGGATGGAAGTCTGCACAAGAGATCAAATCTACATTTGGCAATCAAATTGTATATGACAAGACAAGTGGTCAGAACTTTGTGGCCTACAAGAAAGAGGGTACTCATTATAAACTTTGGTTAGAAGACAAGATGAGCCTCGAAAATAGATTGGATATGATTGAGGCTTATGATCTTGCTGGAACGGCATTTTGGAGCAAGATTTTCGCCAATGATACAACATGGCAAATCATTAGAAATGTGAGATAAAAACGATGAATGAGTTTGTACAATCGAACGAGCAAATAAAAAAAATATTCTTTACAGCTGTTTTGACGACCTTTATGGGACAAGTGTATATCAATCCCTTTGGATCAAGCTTTAGAATCAGTATGGCCATAGTAGCGATGACGCTACTCTTATTGGAGTTTGAAGACATACCAATTTTCAGAACGAGTGTAGTCACTGCAGTTTCTGTATTGGTATTTAGAATATTTACGGATTATGTAGGCAACACAAGCGCTTATTACGAGTTAGTTGTTCGTCATTTGCCAGCAGCTATCTTTTATATGGTGGTTGGCTTATTGTACTCTTATTTAAAGATACGGGATCTGAAAAACAATCCGGTGAAACTCATTATGTTCGTTGGCCTATCAGATATGTTGGCCAATATCATAGAAGTCTTTATCAGAGAAGAGTTTTTAATGGTCTCTTTTAATGCCATATTTACACGCCTTTTCGTCACAGGCTTTATTAGGGCCTCTATCATGTTCATTTTACTTTCAGGGATTCGTTTTTATAATGTATTAGTGCTTAGAGAAGAAAATAGACAGCGTTATGAGGAGTTTGTCATGCGGTCGGCTCGAATGAAATCCGAAGTGTTTTTCTTGAATAAAACCATGCGGGATATTGAAGTTGCCATGAATCGTGCTTACTCTATCTATAATGAACTGAAACGTGAAAATGTTCCGATTGAGGAACCTTATCGGGGGCAGCTCCGGGATCGTCTGTTAAATCTATCCAAGGATATTCATGAAATAAAGAAAGACAACCAGCGCGTTGTATTCGGTATAGAAGGATTGATTTCAACGGAGCATAACGAATTGCCCATGGCAGTGGAAATGTTTATTGCCATGATCGTTGATAATACGAAGAGATATGTCTTGTCTCAGAAAAAGAATATCAGCATCATCTCAGATGTGTACTATTCTTTTGAAACCTACGAGTATTTCCCTTTAATATCGGTCATCAATAACTTGGTCAACAATTCCATTGACGCCATCGATGATGAAGGCTATATCAACGTTGTCATTTTTAAGAAAGAGGAACGTATTTTTATTGAAATAATTGATAATGGTAAAGGCATTCGCCCCCAGGATATGGGCGCAATATTCTTACCAGGTTTTTCGACAAAATATAATCCAGAGACGGGTAAAATGTCCACGGGCATTGGATTGTCTCATGTAAAGGAAATCGTTGAAAAGCACTTTAGTGGTGCTATTTACTTGGATCCAACTCAAGAAAAGGGAACAAAATTTACCATAGAAATACCATGTGAAATGATTGAAATTAAGGAGGCTGCAGATGAGCGCTAGAATTTATGTAGTAGATGATGATATCGGAGTTCGTGCAATATTATCAAATATTGTAGAAGACAACGATCTTGGTGTCATTGTAGGGGAATCAGGTTCTGGCGAAGAAGCCATCGATGATATTCTCAATCTGTCGCCGGATTTGGCTTTTGTTGATTTATTGCTACCTGCAATGGATGGCATAGAAATCATCAAACAACTTCACGAAAAAGGCTGCCGCACTAATTTTATCATGATCTCTCAGGTGAATTCAGCGGATATGGTCAGTGAAGCCTACCAGAATGGTATTGATTTCTATATTAATAAGCCCATCAATGTTATTGAAGTGGTCAGCGTGACTAAAAAAGCATTGGAAATGCGTAATTATAAAAAGGTGATAGAACAAATTGGAAATACCCTGAATATAGCTCAAAGCAGTGCGGAGAATGTGACGCGTAAGAAAGCTGATGTACGCAGTGCAGTCATAGCACTATTCACAGAGTTGGGTATTTTAGGGGATGCAGGTTGTGAAGATCTTATTAAGATCATTGAACTGATCAAGAAAGATAGAGAAAACAGCGCAAAAGGACTTCATAAATACAGCATGAAGGATCTCTATCAACGCTTGAGTGATCAATATGCAACTGAAAATGGAGAGGTATCGGGGTCTATTAAAGCTATTGAACAACGCATGCGTCGTACAATACAAAATGCACTCGAGAATGTTGCTACAATGGGTCTTGAAGACTTTGGAAATTATCGTTTTGAAAAATTTTCAGCCTCTGTTTTTGAATTTAAAGAAGTGAAAATGGAGATGGACTATATAAGAGGTAAAACGACGACAAGAGGTAAAATCAGTGCAAAAGCATTTTTGGAAGGTATCATCAATTTATTAAGATAGGACGATAGTATGGAAAAATTAAAGACCCGTGTATTTCTCGCTTTCCTTATTGGCGCGGTTGTTGGGTTATTTATATATAGTATTAGTAATAATGAAACAGTGAAAGTAATGAAGTTCATCAATTATGGTATATATGGTTATAAGGCGTATATATTGATTATTGAGGTGTTGATGCTACCGATGATTGTGCTGGCGACCATCAATGCAACTCGGATGATGATACAAGGATTACAAAATAGTACAATTGGTTTTTATACGATGCGAAATTTCGTTATGACGACCTTGTTGGCGATCTTGTTCTCAATTGGCTATAGCTTATGGTTTCAGGGATTTATGGTGGTGGATCTATCCATTGTGACCCAGTATACCAATAGCTTGTTAAACAGAAGCTTTGAAGTATTTCATATGGCTGATCAAAGAGATGTCATGCGATACATCATATCGCCTAGAACAGTGACTGGAGCCCTTAGCGTTTCTGTTCTAGTTGGGTGTTTGTCTGAAATTCAGCTTGGTAGTACTGCGGCGCAAATTGAGTTGTTCTTTGTCAGTTCTCAAAAAAGAGTGTCTGAAGTCTTGAGATGGTTCATACAATTGGTTTATATACCGGTGTTTATATATGTGATGGTGGTTTTTGGTCTGGTTGGCTCCAAAGCTTTTGCCGCGGCGTTGATTTATGGCCTTGGATTGGTGGTCGCACTGTTGATATTTGGTGGCCTGCTTTATGGCGCGTTAATTAAGATGGGGACACCCATAACGGTTTCTGAACTTATACAAAAGACCCAACCCTTAGCGAAAGTTATCAGCAAGACGTCCAGTAGTACTGAAGTGCTGCCGGTAACGATCTCAACGGTTGTCAATAAATTTGACGTTGACGAGGCGGTTGCTGGATTTGTTTTAAGATTAGGTCAGAATGTCAATCGGGATGGTACTGCGATCATGCAATGCTTTTCAGCGATTCTGATGGCTAAGTTGTATGGTATTCCATTGACTGGTTTGTCATTGCTTGCGATTGGTGCAATGACATTTTTGCTGGCCCAGGGCAGTTTCAAGATACCATATGATGGTATTATGACACTGAGTATCATTTTTTATCTATTGGGTATCCCCGTTGAAGGATTGCTTTTGGTTCTTGGTGTTGACAAAGGAATCGAAATCCTTAGGATTGTCATTAACGTAACCGGAGATATCATTACAGCGATTCGTGTTGAAAATTGGAGTTTTAAAAATAAATAGAGAAGTGTTTTCCTCAACAATTAGTTGGGGAAAACGCTTTTTTTCTATTTTTTGCAATACAAAACGAAATTACTTGCAAAAAAAGAAATTTTTATGTGGGAAAGTGTTGTATTTTGCAATTTAATTGGGTATACTATTCATATACCTAGATAATTGTATACAAAAATACACAAACACATACATTTTGTTATTAAAGGGAGGAAATAAGATGAAAAAAGCGGTTCAAGATAATCAATTTAAAGTTGCAGTTTGTAAGAGATGCCATGATGAGAAAAAAGTAGACAGATTTGGGTTATGTCAAACATGTCATGCAGAAGTAGATTATGAATATGCAAATCTTTACAGAATCAAAACAATGGATCACTAACATGGATGATATGACGGGGGAACCATTAAGAACTTGAAAGGGCTACTTATAACAGATGTTATAAATAGCCCTTAATTATTTTTTGTACTTGCTATGATCGCGTAAGTTTGCGGCGATGAATATAACTGGTTCTAATATTACGACCAATTTGTAATGCCATAATCAACCCAAGTGCGATGCCGATGGCGATGAACATCGCCTCAACACCTGCATTTGCAGCGCGTATATAGTCCTTTTGAATAATAGATAAGATCGTGTAATAAAGTCCGAAACCAGGAACCAACGGAATAATACCTGGGATGACGTATAGTGTAACTGGTCGCCTAGTATATACCGCAAACCATTCGCTTATCAATCCAACGGCAAAGGCTCCGACGAAGGACGCAATTGGCTTGTTGGGATAATAGGAATGGGTAAGCATATAGCAGATCCAACCGACTGCACCTGCAAGTCCAGATTTATAGACGGACTTACTCGGCGCGTTGAACATGACGGCAAATCCCATTGTACTGATAAATGAAAAAATGAATTGTGATATATAAGTCATGTTAACCTCCAAAAATATTGATTCTCAAACTTAGCGCAACACCGACGCCAATAGCAATGCCTGTTGCAACAATAAGGGTCTCGGCAAGTTTCGCGATTCCTGAAACCAACTCTCCAGATAAGGAGTCACGAATGGCGTTTGTCATGGATACACCTGGTACCAGTGGCATGATTGCACCGATGATGATGGTATCATAGGATGTTGGGAGAATAGTTTCGCCCATAGCAGCTAATCCGATTGCAAGAATGGCTGTCGCAAATCCTCCAAATATGTTTTTTAAGAATCCGGATTGGATGGCACTCATCATGTAGATATATAGTAGTTTCACAATGGCACTGACCGTAAATGCAAAGATGAATTCTAGGATTGTTCCTTGAAACATCAATGTAAAAAAGCCACCTGCCAACCCTGCAAACAAACTCCTGATTTTAGGGGCGTATGAAGGGCTTGCCAATATGAAATTGAGTTCATTGTCAATATCGCCGTTTGATAGACCACCTGCAACGATTTTTCTTGATAAATCGTTTAGCCGTGTGACGATACGTAAGTTGATCGTTGAACTGTGCACACGATGAAAGCGAGTATGCATTTCATTTTGATAATAGACAGATAAAAAGATACCTGTTGGAATTGCAAAAACTTGAATGTTTTCACAGCCCATTGAGTGGCAAATCCGTTCAATAGTGTCCTCAGCTCTAAAAGTCTCCGCTCCATTTTCCATTAGGCCTGCGCCCAGTTTAAGTGCGGTGTTTAATATAGTTTCAATGCTCATCGAATGCTCCTTTCGTTTTTAGTTACCTGTATTAGTATACCCATCTTTTCAAAAAAGAGAAGAGATATTTTTGAAAAAAATTAGATTTTTTATACCCCTTGTGCTATAATTGACTCGGACAGGAACCGTGAGGACTGTACCTTTTTCGATTTTAAATATGCAACAAATTCTTTTGAAACACCTGTGGATGGCGACTAGCGCCATACCTACGGCATATAACGCATTGAAAAATGCATGTGAAATCTGCTCTGAGCCAATGGACCGAGACAGCCATAATCGTTAACGTATGATGTTAGCTCTATTTGTTGAATGCAGATAGGGATTTTTTGTTTTTTGGGAAGTGATGAAATGAAGATTGGATTTATTGGAGCAGGAAAAGTTGGCACAGCAATTGGTCTTTACTTTAAGGACGCAGGTCATGAGATCCTAGGATATTTTAGCAAATCATATGACTCTGCTACAAGAAGTGCTGAGATGACTGGTTCGTCAGCTTATGAACAGTATGAAAAACTTGTTGAGGTGTGTGAAGTCGTTTTGATAACAACGCCGGATACCTTGATCGGTGATGTAGCAAAGACGCTCGCAGGTCAGATGTCGAATTGCGTGTTTGGACATATGAGTGGTGCGCTGACTTCAGAAGAACTGTCACTAAATGGGCTACAAGGCCCAGTATTTTCACTTCATCCCTTACAAGCCTTTGCGACTATTGATAAAGGAAGGCAAGATCTTGTGACTTGTACTTTTGCAATTGAAGGAAACCAAGCAGGCGTTAAAGTAGCAAAAGAATTATTAAAACCATGTAACAATTCAGTAGTGACACTAAAAAAGGAGCAAAAAGCACTTTATCATGGCGCTGCCTGTGTTACCTCAAATTATTTGATGGCGATCACGGCGCTTGCTGAAGAAATGATAAGAAGCTTCGATCCTGAAGGCAACATAGGATTGTCGGCGTATAAGAATTTAATGTTTGGAACTATAGAAAATGCAATAGCTATGGGCAGTGAACATGCGCTGACAGGACCAATCGCTCGAGGCGACGTCGCTACAGTAAAAACCCATTTGGATGCGATGCCAGAGGGACAAATGAAAAAGGATTACAGCACTTTAGGATTGATGACAGTGGCTTTGGCAAATCGTGAGAAGCTAACCGATCCTGTTCTAAAAGAACAATTTAGAACGCTTTTAGAAAAGTAAAAAGGAGTGCATAACAATGAAAGATAAGAAATTTACAGTGAGTCATTTTACACAATTAAAGGATAAAAAAGAAAAAATCACAATGTTGACTGCCTATGATTATTCAACGGCAAAGATGATGGACGAAGCAGGCATTGACACAATTCTTGTCGGCGATTCACTTGGGATGGTTATTTTAGGCTATGAAGACACGTTACAGGTAACGATGGAAGACATGTTACATCATACAAAAGCCGTTACAAGAGGCGCTAAAAATGCGTTTGTCATTGGCGATATGCCATTTCTTTCATATCATATAACGGTTGAAGAAGCAGTCCGTAACGCAGGACGCTTTATAAAAGAAGCTGGCGCGAATGCCGTTAAATTAGAAGGTGGTTCTGAGATGCTACCCCAAATTAAAGGAATTCTAGCAGCAAAAATTCCTGTAGTCGGTCATTTAGGCTTAACACCTCAATCCGTTAATGTATTTGGTGGATTTAAAGTGCAGGGTAAAAGTTCGGCACAAGCAGAACAACTGATTCAGGATGCCTTGGCATTAGAAGCAGCTGGTGTCTGTGCCATTGTACTGGAATGCATTCCGACCAAATTGGCAGAACTAATTACATCAAAGCTGTCAATACCGACAATAGGTATTGGTGCAGGGGTTGTCTGTGATGGACAGGTGCTTGTTATCAATGATATCGTTGGTGCTTACGATCAATTGTCGCCTAAGTTCGTCAAGACTTATGGTAACGTTGGTGGCGAAATGAAACAGGCCATCAGCACTTATATAGAAGAAGTGAAAAATGAGCAGTTTCCAGAAGAGAAACATGGCTTTAAAATAGATGAATCATTATTAGAGAAATTATATTAATCAAGGAGTTCCTATGAGAATTATTGAAACCGTTCAGGAGATGAACGCAGAAATGAAAAACCATGTTCTTGCTGGAAAAAGCATTGGCTATGTACCGACTATGGGCTATCTCCATGCAGGACATTTGTCGTTGATACAAGCAGCAAGAAAAAATAATGATATAGTTGTGGTCAGTATTTTTGTGAACCCAACACAGTTTGGACCGAATGAAGATTTGGAGTCCTATCCGAGGGATCTTGAACGGGATACAGCTCTTTGTGAACAAGAAGGAGCGGATTTAATATTCCATCCAACGCCAGAGGCCATGTACCCTGATGGGTATACAACGTATGTTGAAACGTATGGTACAATCACTAAAAAGTTATGTGGTGCCTCCAGACAAGGTCATTTCAAAGGTGTAACAACAGTATTAACCAAGCTATTCAATATCATAAAACCGACAAATGCTTACTTTGGTCAAAAAGATGCACAGCAAGTAGCGGTTGTGGAAAAGATGGTAAGAGAACTAAATTTTGATTTAACCATTGTACCTTGTCCCATTGTTAGAGAATCAGATGGACTTGCAATGAGTTCAAGAAATGCCTACTTAACAGAAGAAGGGCGTCGAGATGCGCTTGTGCTGAGTCAATCAATAGAATTGGCAAAGACAATGATTGGTGAAGGCGAACGTTCCGCAGCGATCATCAAGAAGGTGATGACTGATAGGATCATGACAGTTTCATATGCAGAGATTGATTATATAGACATAGTAGATGCGAAGACACTTGATGATGTTCAAGTGTTGACAGGTGATACGCTTATTGCCATGGCTGTAAATATAGGAAAACCAAGATTATTAGATAATGTAAGGCTGGAGGTTAAGTAACATGTTATTAACGATGTTCAAAAGTAAATTACACAGAGCGACTGTGACAGAAGCAAACTTAAATTATGTGGGGAGTATCACTATTGATAAGACTCTATTGGATGCAGCAAATATACTACCGGGAGAAAAAGTACAAATTGTAAATAACAACAATGGTGCACGTCTTGAGACGTATACTATTGAAGGTCCTAAAGACAGTGGTGTGATTTGTCTGAACGGCGCTGCAGCGAGACTTGTGCAGCCTGGTGATTCAGTGATCATCATTGCCTATGCACAAATGGACAGTGAAGAAGCGAAAGCATTCAAGCCGTCAGTCGTGTTTGTAGACGATGAGAACAAAATTATCGAAATGGCAGATGAAGAAATTCACGGCACAATAAAATAATTTATAGAAAGAGTCTCATTTAAAAGTAGAGACTCTTTTTTTATTTAAAGTGATTTTATGGTATGATTAAATGAAGTATGTGTAACTATTTACACATTAAAATGGATCTGATGAGCAAGAGTATATGATAACGGAGTGTATATGAAAATAAAAGAATTGGAACGTATGTTAATGACTTCAGTTGGTGAATCCAAAGTAGTGACGGGTGCACAAATGAAAGAACATACTTATTTTAAAATAGGTGGGCCGGTGGACCTACTGGTAACACCTGAATCAATAGAGGAGGTACAGCAGGCGGTTAAAAGCTGTATTGAAGCGGATATACCTTATATGATCATTGGTAACGGAACGAATCTACTTGTGTCAGACAAGGGTATTCGTGGTGTTGTCATCAAAATAGCAGAACAATTTAATGAGTTTTCAGTGGAAGGCAATACCATGACAGCGGCAGCTGGGTGTCTATTGTCGACACTGTCAAAAGTAGCGATGACCCATCACTTAGGTGGTTTTGAATTTGCCTCTGGTATCCCAGGGACCGTTGGTGGTGCTATTGTTATGAATGCTGGCGCTTATGGTGGTGAAATGAAAGACGTAGTGACATCGGTAACATTAATTGACGAACACGGTCAAATCAGCAAGGTATCCAGTGAAAAGATGGCATTTGACTATAGAAAAAGTATCATCAGTGGCACAAAAAAGGTTGTTCTTGAAGTTGAAATGGCATTTGAATCAAAGGATGCTGGAGAGATTAAAGAGATTATTGATGAGTTGACAGTGAAAAGAACAACAAAACAACCGCTGGAAATGCCAAGTGCAGGCAGTACCTTCAAACGACCACCAGATAATTTTGCAGGAAAACTAATTGATGACGCAGGGTTAAGAGGACTACGCCACGGGGATGCTCAAGTTTCTGAAAAGCACTGTGGGTTTGTGGTTAATAGAGGCAATGCGACTGCAAACGAAGTGGAAACATTAATTAAAATTGTACAAAAAACAGTTTATGATCAATTTGGTATTATGTTGGAACCTGAGGTGAAAATCATAGGAGAGCGATAATATGATGATTCAAGCGGATTTGCATACCCATACGCATTTTAGCGATGGTAAAGGAACAATTGAAGCGAACGTATTGGCAGCCAGAGAAAAAGGATTGAAACGTGTAGCGATTACGGATCATGGTCCCGGTCATATGGGATTTGGCATCAAGCGACATCAATTGAAAGAAATGCGCGACATTATTGATTTATTGAACAAGAAGTACGATGATATTGACATATTATTAGGTATGGAAGCAAATATCTTAAATGAAGCGGGTGATTTAGATGTTGACGATGATCTTCTGCAGTATCTAGATATACTTCTGGCAGGCTATCATTTTGGCAGTTCGCCAAGAAAACTCATAAAAGATGTGGCATTCCATAGTCATAACTGGTTTAAGAACAAAAGCAAGACTATCTATAATAAAGCATTGGAAGCAAATACGCACGCGTTTATCAACGCGATGCGACGCTATAATATCGATGTAATAACTCACCCAGGTGCAAAAGGGCCACTTGATATTGACGCCGTAGCAAAAGTTGCGGAGGAAACGGGAACCGCTCTGGAGATCAGTGCATCTCGACATGCATTTCTGACAACTGAAGATATAATCATCGCAAAAAAATATAACGTTGTGTTTACAGTTAATTCTGATGCACATATGCCTGAACGCATTGGTGAAGTTGAAGGTGGCATAGAACGGGCCATTGCAGCAGGTGTACCACTAGAGACATTATTGAACAATCAATTGGAGTGGAAGAGACAATGAATTTTAAAATAGTAACTGGATTATCTGGCGCAGGAAGAAGCCAGGCAATGAAAGCATTTGAAGACAGAGGGTATTATTGTATTGATAATTTACCGCCACAACTGTTTACGACTTTTGCAGAGTTATGTGAAACCAATAGAGATGATATAAATAATGTAGCTCTTGTAATCGATACAAGAGGTGGGGCGTTTTTTGAAAATCTTTTTCAAGGGTTGGAACGTCTCAAAGAGCGTGGACACCACGTTGAAATAATCTTCTTAGAGACAAAAGAAGAAATTTTGGTGAAACGCTTCAAGGAAGCGCGTAGGTCCCATCCAATGAATCCAGATGGTGGATTGTTGGAAGGAATTGCATTGGAAAAAGAGAAATTAAAAGAAGTTCGAGAAAAGTCGAATTATGTCATAGATACAAGCCATTTGAATCTAAGTGAGTTTAAACAAAAATTATCCGGCATCCTGGATGAAGTGAATCACGAGAATGCCATGAATGTCTATATAAAGTCTTTTGGATTTAAAAAAGGCATTCCAATTGATGCAGATTTTGTATTTGATACAAGGTTTTTACCAAATCCCTATTATATTGAAGACTTGCGTCACTTGACGGGTAACGATAAAGTCATTAGAGAATATGTTATGGGATTTGATGTTAGCAAGAAGTACTTCAAGCATATCGAGGACATGGTTACGTTTGTTATTCCACAGTGTATGAAAGAGGGCCGCAGTCAGTTGATTGTCGGTATTGGATGCACTGGTGGACATCATAGGTCTGTAACATTCAGCATCCTACTAGAAAATGCGTTGAAAGCTAAAGGCTTTAACGTCAAGGTACACCATAGGGAATTAGATAAAATATAGAGGTGACTATATGAAGTCCGACGTAAAAATCGTTGTAGTTGGCGGAGGAACGGGTCTATCGGTCTTGCTTCGTGGATTAAAACAGGTAACTAATAACATAACAGCCGTCGTAACAGTATCAGATGATGGCGGTGGTTCAGGTGTACTCCGTGAAGACCTCGGTATGTTACCACCTGGCGATATACGAAGTTGTATATTGGCTTTGTCAAACAAAGAGCCTATTTTACAGGAATTATTTCAGTATCGATTTCCAGAAGGACGATTAAAAAACCAGAGTTTTGGAAATTTGATGATTGCAGCAATGACAGGTATATCTGACAACTTCGAAGAAGCTGTTAAAAAGATAAGTGATATTTTTGCCATCACCGGAAAGGTGTTGCCAGTGACAACCGATGATGTTGAGTTGGTGGCGACTCTAGAAGATGGAACAACAGTGGTCGGGGAATCCAATATTCCATATACAGTAGTGAAAAAGAAAAGCCCAATTGACCAGCTGAATATAAACCCTCAGGATGTAAAAGTGTTACCTGAAGTTCTTGGGGAATTAAAGGAAGCGGATGTCATTGTCATTGGCCCAGGTAGTCTATATACCAGTATCGCTTCAAATCTACTGATTGACGAGTTGCGAATCGGTATTCGAGAATCGCAGGCGAGAGTTGTCTACATTGGCAATGTAATGACGCAAATGGGTGAGACGGATGGATTTGGGTTGAAAGACCATATCAGTGTTATAGAGTCCTACTTAGGGCATGGTGTCATAGATGCCGTTTATGCAAATAATGGTGTCATAGATAGCGACACATTGGATAAATATGCTTTAGAAGAAGCAATACCTGTTATAGTGACAAAAGAAGATGAAGCATATTGCGAGCAGCAAAAAATAGAACTGATCCAAGATTATTATATCGAAACAAAAAAGGGCTATTTGAGACATGACGCGAAGAAAATTGCCCGTAGAATTGTTCAGGATATTGATATTAAACTTTACATACATCATTAAATCATGATTGGGGAATAAAGCTTGAAAAACATTTATAGTGCTGGTGGTGTTGTCGTATTGGGAAACTCGATGTTACTGCTACAAAAATTAAATGGCGACTGGATATTGCCTAAAGGTAAGAGACGCAAGGATGAGTTGGCGACAGCAACTGCTGTTCGTGAAGTGTTTGAGGAAACACGTATAAAAAGTAAAGTAGACAATAAAATCGGCGAAACTTCCTATCGGTTTAGAAACTGTTGGAGCGAGGAGCAAGTCATAGAGAAGACTGTTGAGTGGTTTTTGATGTGTGCACAAACATCGGTACCAAAAGCAAATCGAGCCGAAGGATTCTCAGACGCCCGATTCGTAACATTTGAAAAAGCGCTTCTGATGATTCGTCATGAGGATGAATTGAAAATTGTACAAGAAGCGGTTAATTATTTAGAAAAAAGGTGAGCCTATGTCATTTTCATCGAAAATGAAAAATAATCTATCAAGAATTATATTTGAAGATAAATGTTGTCAAAGAGCTGAACTTTCAGCACTTATTCGTGTTAGTGGCACGATTCAATTTAAAGGGCTAAAGCGATTTAAATTGACAATCATAACGGAAAATGCTGCTATCGCAAGACATATATTTACACTGTTCAAGAAAACATTTAATATTCACACTGAAGTAATGGTGCGAAAGAATAAAACTTTAAAGAAAACAAATTCCTATATGATCGCCATTGAAGACGCTTTCGAAATATTGGAAGCTCTTGAAATTATAGGGGAAGTTGATGGTATGTTAGGTATCAATCACGGTATGCCGGAGACGATTGTCGAAAAGGATTGCTGTAAACGTGCCTATTTACGAGGTATATTTATGGGTGGTGGCTCCGTCAGCGACCCTGAGAAGTCATACCATTTGGAGTTAACACTTCATAACAAAGCATATGGTGAAGTCCTAAGTACATTTTTGATGACTTCCTATGGACTTGAGCCAAAACATATCATACGAAAGAATAATTATGTCTTGTATTTCAAAGACGGAGATCAGATTGTTGATTTTCTAAATATCATCGGTGCTCATAATTCGCTGCTGAATTTTGAAAACGTACGTATCGTTAAACAAATGCGGAATAATGTAAATAGACTTGTGAACTGCGAAACTGCAAACCTTAATAAAGTTGTAGATGCTGCTGTGAGACAAGTTAGAGATATAGAACTTATAAGAGAACGCCGTGGCTTGGAATCATTACCAGATAATTTAAGAGCCGTTGCGGAAGTCAGATTAGAAAATCCTGATTTGTCATTAAGGGAGCTTGGAGAAGTCTTAGATCCCCCAGTAGGAAAATCAGGCGTCAATCATCGCTTAAGAAAATTGGAAGCGATTGCCGAGACAATTAGAGAGAATAACTAAAGGGGCCTAGGATATGATAGTAAAAGATTTTAAAATCAATTATGATTTGGGATTACATGCACGAATCGCAGCAAAATTTGTCGAAGTTACCAATAAGTTTTCAGCATCGATCAATATTCGCTCTGGCGAAAGCTTAATTGATGGAAAGAGTATCATGGGTATTTTATCAATGGGTGTAAAGCAAGGAGATTCAATTACTGTAGAAGTTGATGGCATAGATGAAGAAGGAATGATCAAGGAATTGGAAAATCTGTTCGAATAAGGGATTTGGATAGTGAACTGTAGTTTACAAAAAATCTAAAATGTAATAAAATATCTTTGCATCGCTTATGCAACCATGGAGGGAAGATGAAACACATTCGCAAAGAAGTTACAGTCGAAGAACTTGTCGAAGGAATGATTCTAGGCACAAGTATTCATGATGACCTTGGTCATGTACTATTGTCTGAAGGACTGGAACTGACACCTACTACGATTGATCGTATTGACAAACTGAATATTAATAGAGTACCAATTTTATATGAAGTTGAAGAGTTGATAAAACCTAAAATGGAAGATGACTCGATAGATAGAGCAAGTATAGAGAAAACTATTTATGAAACTCGTGTCATCATGGATAAATCATTAAAAAAATTTCAATTTAATGAACTTGTAGAATTCGAGAAAATGAAAGCTGTAGTAAATCAACTGTTAGGGGAAATATTGGCACGTGATTTTGTGACAATTAATTTGGCCAAGATTAAAGATACGGATACTTATTTACTGGAACATTCTGTAAATGTTTGTCTATTATCACTAATAACTGGTATATATTATGGCTATGGAAAACCTGAGTTGATTGATCTGGGATTAGGGGCATTGTTACACGATATAGGAAAGATGTTTATCCCTGAGGAAATTATCAATAAACCGTCCAAGTTAAGTGACGATGAATTCAATATTGTTAAGAACCATACAACTTTTGGTGGAGAAGCAGCTAAAAAGATTAATGGTTTATCATCCGAAAGTATTGATATCATCTTATATCACCATGAACGCATCGATGGGAAAGGCTACCCAATGAGCGTAAATAGTGAGCGTATACCTGTATATGCGAAGATTGTTTCAGTCGCAGATGTCTTTGATGCCATTACTTCTGATAGAGTCTATAGAGATCGTATAGATGCTTATACGGCAGTAGAGTTTATTATTGGTGAAACAGGCACAAAGTTTGATAGAGATGTCGTACGTGTATTCTTAAAATTAGTGGGCTATTATCCAATAGGACTTCGGGTAGCATTGAATTCGGGTGAACAAGGCATCATTAAGAAAAAGAATAAGAAGAAGCCTGTCGTTAGAATTTTGTTGGACGAACATACACGTCCTGTACCTGGTTATTACGAAGTGGATTTAAAAAAGAATCCATCGGTTCTTATCGACGACTTTAAACTAAAAGGTGAATTTAATAAATAGACGATGGCCACCATCGTTTTAATGCAAGATAATTATTTACTAGTACAAATAACAAAAAGACGTGAATTTCACGTCTTTTTTCACTTATAGAACATTTGTTTTAAACCGATAAATAATACGGTATAATAAAATAGAGTGCAAAAGACTATTGTGAGGTGTCCTATGAATCAAAAAATAAAGAAAATGATATTCCTTGTCGTACTGGCAGTATTTGTATTAACTGGATGCACGACTGAAAGTGTACAGTCCAATCCTGAAATTAATTCGAGAGAGTGGGATTTAATAAAGGATAGTGCAGTAGATACAACGGTTGTCATGTATCATAATTACAAATCGCTGAATGCGGTTAAGTTTTTAGAGACGGAATTACCAAAGAAAGTCAAAGATAATACTGGAATAGAGTTGAAAGTTTCATATAAATCCAGAACGGATATTTACGAAAAACTGATGGCTGATATGGCCAACGAAAGAAAAAAAGGCAGCGTCGATTTAATACTGTTATCAGATAACGGATTTAAGACATTTTATGAAAATGACCTGATTTATGGGCCGTTTTTGAAGAAAATCCCCAATTATCACAACTACATCAATGCTGATTCTATTGAACCTCACTACACGGAAGGTATGTCAATCAATGATTTTGCTGCACCTTTTGGCAGGAAACAATTTGTAATGATTACCAATGAGGATTATATCGATGAGCCCCCTGTGGACTTTGATGAATTATTGGCCTATATACAAGCGGAAAAAGGACGTTTCACTGTTCCGGCACCACCGAACCAAGTGGGTGTGAAGTTCATAGAAACCTTAGTATGTAATATTGAAGGTTGGGAGACTGTCAATGAGCTGCCAGCGGATAAAGCACAGGTAAAAGAAGCGCTCAAGGACAGTATCGCATATATGGAGTATATTAAGCCTTACTTGTGGAAGGAAGGGACCATATTCCCGGAAAATGAAAAAGACTTAGATGCCTTATTCCTAGAGGATAGCGTTATTTTTTCTATGAGCATGAACCAAAACCATGCAACAGAAATGCTCTATGAAGATGCCTATCCAGAAGGGGCAAAAGCTTTTGTTTTAGGGGATGGTACAGTAGGTACCACATCTTATTTGATGATTCCTTTCAATTCCAACAACAAGTCAGGCGCAATGGTCATGGTTAATGAAATTCTGACACCTGAAATTCAGGGATTGAAATATAATCCGAAAAAATGGGGAAGTTTGCCTGCTTTGGACACAAAGATTATGGAAACAGAGGCAGCACGTCCAATAACGAAGAACATAATTAAGAGATCAAGTATAAAAGAAGCGGAACTAATGGAGAACAGATTGCCAGATGTACGAAAAGAAATATCAGATATTCTGGTAGACATTTGGTTTGAAATAATGGGATAGGATGTTGAAATGAGCAAGGAATTTGTACATTTACATTTGCATACAGAGTTCAGTTTGTTAGATGGGTTCTGTCGCATTGACAAAATGTTTGAACGGGTGAAGGCCCTTGATATGAAAGCTGTGGCTATAACAGATCACGGTGCGATGTTTGGCGTTGTCGATTTTTACAAAGCGGCAAAAAAACATGGTGTTAAGCCGATTATTGGGTGTGAAGTCTATGTGGCGCCACGCAGCTATAAGGATAAAGATCCGGTACAAGATAAGAATATGGGACATTTGGTTCTATTGGTTAAAAATGAACAAGGATACCAGAATTTAATTAAGCTGGTATCCTTAGCTTACGTTGAAGGATTTTATTATAAACCTCGAATTGATTATTCCTTATTGAAACAATATTCCGAAGGGTTAATTTGCACCAGCGCCTGTCTCGGTGGAGATGTTCAAAATCTCATTGCAGACCAGCGTTATGAGGATGCAAAGGCACTTGCCCTATATCTAAAGGACATTATGGGAGAGGGCAATTTTTATTTGGAGTTGCAGGATCATGGAATACCCTTGCAAAAGACGGTCAATAATCAATTGATACGCCTTAGCAAGGAAATAGATGTGCCATTGATTGCAACGAATGATGTTCATTATTTGCAGAAAACAGACAGTGAGGTTCACGATATCCTCTTGTGTATTCAGACCGGCAAACTAATGGAAGACTCTGAGAGAATGAAATTTCCAAGTAACGAGTTTTATTTGAAAAGTTACGATGAAATGGCTGAACTATTCCCTTACTGTTTAGAAGCCTTGGATAACACAGCAAAGATAGCGGAGATGTGTTCCTTTGACTTTGACTTTGACACCTTGCATTTACCTGCATTTGAATCAAAAGGGGAAGCAGAACACCATGATAGTGTGGCAGAATTACGCGCCCTTTGCGAAAAAGGATTAAATGAACGCTACCCTGACAAATTGGATAAGCACGTAGAGCGCCTTGATTTTGAACTGAAGACGATAGAAACCATGGGCTATGCGGACTATTTTCTCATTACCTGGGACTTTATTCGATATGCAAAGGAAAACGACATTATGGTCGGCCCTGGTCGTGGGAGTTGCGGTGGCAGTATTGTGGCATATGTCCTCTATATAACGGATGTAGACCCGATTAAGTACGATTTGATCTTTGAACGTTTCTTAAATCCTGATCGGGTGACCATGCCTGATATCGATATAGATTTTGAAGATGATAGGCGTCAAGAAGTCATTGATTATGTAGTGGAGAAATACGGAAAAGACAGAGTGGCCCAAATCATAACATTTGGTACCATGGCTGCAAGAGCGGCAATTCGTGACGTCGGTCGTGTCATGAACTTACCCTACCAAGATGTTGACAAGGTGGCCAAGGAAATTCCATTTCAAATTGGAATGACCATTGAAACAGCTCTAAAAGTAAACGACAAATTCAAAACCCTTTATGAGTCGTCAGGTAGCCTTAAGCAGCTAATTGATTACTCTATCAAACTGCAAGGCGTGCCAAGACATGCTTCGACTCACGCGGCAGGGGTGGTTATATCAAAACAACCAGTCAATCATCATGTACCGCTTTATGTACAGGATGGCAATGTGTCCACTCAGTTTAATATGACTTTGCTGGAAGAACTGGGCCTTCTGAAAATGGACTTTTTGGGCCTTCGAACATTGACTGTTATTAAGGGTGCTGTAGAGCGTATTAAGGCACAACAAGGAATTGAGGTGGATATCAACCATCTGCCTTATGACGATCAAAAGGTTTACAAACTTATTGGATCAGGTAATACACTCGGATTATTCCAGTTGGAGAGTACAGGAATGATTCGGTTTATGAAGGAACTGAAGCCGACGACATTGGAAGATATCATCGCAGGAATTTCCCTGTATCGACCTGGTCCAATGGATTCAATACCGAAATATATTTATAATAAAAATCATCCAACAGAGGTGAAGTACACCCATCCGCTGCTGAAGGATATTTTAGGTGTCACCTATGGGTGCCTGGTTTATCAAGAGCAAGTAATGCAGATTGTAAGAGAGCTTGGTGGTTATTCTTACGGTCGAAGTGACTTGGTACGACGTGCCATGTCCAAAAAGAAAATGGATGTGATGGAAAAAGAGCGTCAGTACTTTATTTATGGAAAGAAAAATGAAGACGGTAGTATGGAGCTTGAAGGTTGCCTTGCAAAAGGGGTGCCCGAAAAGGTTGCGAATGCCATTTTCGATGATATGATTGATTTTGCAAAATATGCATTCAATAAAAGTCATGCAGCTGGCTATGCTATTATTGCTTATCAGACGGCCTACTTGAAAGCCCATTATCCAGTTGAATTTATGGCATCCTTAATGACCAGTGTCATGGGGAACCACAGTAAATTAGCAAGATATATCATCAATTGCAAGGAAATGCATATCAAAGTATTGCCACCGAGTATCAGTCATAGTAGCGGTAGTTTTACCGTGGATAAGGGCTGCATTCGTTATGGAATAAGAGCCATTAAAAATGTTGGAGAGGGCATTATAGAAAGTACGAAGCGCATACGAAAGGACAAACCGATTGCAGGATTTGTCGATTTTTGTGAACGGACAGAGGGGCGCGAGCTTAATAAAAAAGCCGTGGAGAGTTTAATCAAAGCGGGCGCTTTTGACGAGTTTGGTGAAACCCGATCTCAATTACTTGCGGTCTATGAGCGTATTATTGATGGTGTTCAGAATGACCGACGTAAAAATGTAGAGGGTCAGGTGTCTCTATTTGGCAGTCAATTTGAGTTACCTGATGAAGTTGTGACAACAAAATTACCGGAAATAGAGGAATTCCCAATGAATTATCTTTTGTCTTTTGAAAAAGAGATGTTGGGGATATACCTAAGCGGTCACCCCTTGTCGGAAGTGCAGCATCTAGTGGAGCAAGTATCTAGCACGACTGTTGGTGATATACGTGAATCATCAGAAGGTGAATCGAAAGAAATAAGAGACCAGCAGAAGGTCCGAATAGCAGGAATTATTTCTGGTATCACGACAAAAATAACGAAAAATAACCGACAGATGGCATTTATTAAGCTAGAGGATTTGACCAGTGCGATCGAAGTCATTGCATTTCCTAAGGTTTATGAGAAAATGGCAGCCATCATTAAAAATGATCGATTCATTATAGTCACAGGACGGGTGAATTTTAAGGAAGATGAAGAACCTAAGATCATTGCTGATGAACTGGTGGAATTAAAAGAAGAAAATATTTCTTCGAAAATAACCAAAAAACCTAATAGTTCTGATGAAAAAAGGGTAAGTACAAAACAGCAGAAAGTCTTTATCAAAATAGAAACAATAGAATCTCGTATTGTAGATCACATATTAAATACATTGTCAGATTACCCTGGACAAGTACCCGTCGTCATATATGCAGAAAAAGATAAACGGAAAATGATGGTTAAAAAGACACATTTTGTAACACCTGGTCCAACATTGGTAAAAGCTTTGGAAGGTATAACAGGTAAAGAAACTGTTATCATTCGTTAAAGTTTTATAAACAAGGTGAAAAAGTGTGTAACTTTTTTGTGCAAAGTGCTTAAAGTCGTCGACAAGAGTTGCTATTGACGAAAAGATTAATTACAATTAAATTAGGATAAATGTGATTTAATAGTCAACAGTACTATTTATGATAATGAGGAGTGATTAGATGAAGAGAATAGGAGTGCTTACTAGTGGTGGCGATGCGCCGGGCATGAACGCCGCTATTAGAGCTGTTGTAAGAGTAGCTATATATAACGGATTAAAGGTATCGGGAATTAAGCGTGGATATGAAGGTCTATTGGCTGGAGACATTGAGGACATGAACGTGTCTTCAGTGGGGGACATTATTCACCGAGGTGGGACAAAATTACAGTCGGCTAGGTCGATGGAATTCATGACTGACGAGGGATTTGAAAAAGCCTTAAATGTATTGAAAATGTTCCAAATAGATGGTTTGGTTGTCATTGGTGGTGACGGTTCTTTTAAGGGCGCGAAAAAATTAGCCAATGCTGGCATACCAACAATGGGGATTCCAGGAACGATAGATAACGACTTGGAATATACTGATTATACGATTGGATTTGATACGGCATTAAATACAGTTGTAAATGCAATCAGTAATATCAGAGACACGTCATCATCACATGGTCGTGTCAATATCATAGAAGTTATGGGGCGTCATTGTGGTGATATAGCATTACATGCAGGACTTGCAGGCGGTGCGGAAAGTATTATCATCCCTGAGATTCAAAACAGTATTGAAGACACATGTAAGAAGATTCTTGAAGGGAAGCATAGAGGAAAACTACACAGTATCGTTATCCTTGCCGAAGGTGTAGGAAAGCCATTTGACTTGGCTGAGACTATTGAAAAGAATACAAGCATGGAAACACGTGTCAGTGTAATGGGTCATCTGCAAAGAGGTGGTACACCTACTGCTTTTGACAGAACGTTGGCAAGTAGATTTGGAGCAAAGGCAGTCGAATTGCTTATTGAAGGTAAAAAAGGCCGTGCTATTGGTATTCGCGGAAGCAAAATAATAGATATGGATATTAACGAAGCGTTAGATCTTGAAAAAACTGTTGATGAAGATTTATATGAACTAGCAAGAGTTTTATCAATTTAAGAGAATAGAAGTAACTGATGTAAATAGGGAAATATTAGTGGAGAGGTGTTTTATGAAGAAGACGAAAATTGTATGTACTATTGGACCAGCAAGTGAAGAAAGATCAGTATTTAAGCAGCTTGTTGAAAATGGATTGAACGTAGCGAGATTGAATTTCTCACATGGATCTCATGAAGAGCATTTAGGAAGAATTGACATGATTAAATCAGTTCGTGAAGAACTTGGTGCACCAGTAGCAATCATGTTAGATACAAAAGGACCGGAAATCAGAACAGGTAAATTCAGTGTACCGGTTGTTACTTTAGTGGAAGGACAAACATTCACATTAACAACTGAAGAATTTTTAGGAACTCAAGATAAGTGCCAAATTTCATACGAAGGATTACCGGGTGACGTAGTAATCGGTGATAAAATACTTATTGATGATGGTTTAATTGAACTAGAAGTAAAAGCAATCAATGGCAAGGAAATTGAAACATTAGTGTTGAATGCTGGTGATGTTAAGAACAACAAAGGGGTTAACGTACCTGGCGTTAAGATTCAATTGCCTGCAATTACACCAAAAGACGAAAGTGATATTATCTTCGGTATCCAAAACGGCATTGATTTCATCGCAGCATCTTTCATCAGAAAAGCTGGTGATGTGTTAGAAATCAGAAAAATTTTAGAAGCACATAATGGTGAAGACGTTCACATTATCTCTAAGATTGAAAACCAAGAAGGTGTTGACAATTTAGATGAGATTTTAACGGTTTCAGATGGATTAATGGTAGCAAGAGGGGACCTTGGTGTTGAAATTCCAACTGAAATGGTACCTTTAACACAAAAAGAAATGATCAGAAAGTGTAACTTAGAAGGGAAGCCGGTTATTACTGCTACTCAAATGTTAGACTCTATGATGAGAAATCCTAGACCTACAAGAGCGGAAACAACTGACGTTGCTAACGCAATCTTTGATGGTACTGATGCAATCATGTTATCAGGTGAAACAGCAGCAGGGAGATACCCAGTTGAATCTGTTAAGACGATGGCAGTAATTGCAGAAACGACTGAAGGGTCATTAGACTATACTTCAATTCTTAAAGAAAAAGCCCAAAGCATCAGAGAAAAAGGTGTTACATTTGCTGTGAGTCATGCAACGTGTACAACAGCTAACGATCTCGAAGCTGCTGCAATTTTAACAGCAACTGCTTCTGGATTTACGGCAAGAAAAGTTGCAAAGTTTAGACCGAAAGCTCCAATTATTGCTTCTTGCACAAATGAAAAAGTAAGAAGAAAAATCAACTTAGTATGGGGCGTATTCCCAATCGTTGCTGAAGAAGCAAACAATACAGATGATATTTTCCATAACAGTGTTGAATTATCTAAATCAGAAGGATATATTCAAGCGGGAGATCTAATTATCTTTACTGCTGGTGTTCCAGTTGGTGTAGCTGGTGCGACAAACCTTATGAAGGTTGAACTAGTAGGCGAAAATATTATTAAAGGAATCGGTCTTGGTAAAGAACTTGTTAAAGGCAGAGCATGTGTTGTTAAATCAGCGGCAGACTGTGCTGAGAAGTTCAAAGAAGGTGACATCATTATAACTCAAGCAACTGACATCGATATGATGGATTACATCGAAAAAGCATCAGGATTAGTAGTAGAAGAAGGTGGATACACATCACATGCTGCAATTGTTGCACTTAACTTAAAGTTACCTGCTATCATCGGTGCAAAATCTGTTACAGAATGTATCAAAGACGGTGAGAGCTTAACATTAGATGCTGAAAAAGGTCTTCTATATGTAGGCGCAACACGCGTATTATAGTCATAATCATTAGAAAGAACTGCTTATGCAGTTCTTTTTTTTTTGATCTGTATTACGCAAACATATACTTGCTAACTGAGCCAAATAGAAACTGAAGTGGTGCTTCGCTATAATGATATAAAAACATATGAGTAAAGTAAATTCATATATCAACATTTGTGAATGGATTAACGCAAAAGTACAAAAAACATGACAAAAAAACTTAAACCTGGATAATGTTTATTTTTAAATACAGTTAAATGAATGTATGGATTGAATTTTCTGAAAAACATATTGTTATTTTATTGACAAAGAGAACTTGTTCATTTATCCTGTTAATGTACTCATGAGATGCATAGAAAAATATAATAGCAAACGTAATAAAATATCATATTAGGGGGCAACATATGGAAAGCATCAATCAACTAGCACAGACGATTAATGGTCTTGTTTGGGGACCGCCACTACTGATTTTACTCGTAGGGACAGGGATATACTTATCACTGAGATTAGGATTTTTGCAAGTATTGAGATTACCGTTAGCACTAAAATATTTATTTTCGAAAGATCCTGAAATGCAGTCATCTAGCGCGGAGGGAGATATTTCATCTTTTGCATCAGTCTGTACGGCGTTATCAGCGACAATCGGTACAGGTAATATTGTCGGCGTAGCAACAGCCATTCAAATGGGTGGCCCAGGTGCACTATTTTGGATGTGGGTTGCAGCATTCTTTGGTATGGCAACGAAGTATGCAGAAGCTTTATTGGCTGTAAAGTATAGGGTCATAGATGAAAATGGTCAGATGTCAGGTGGACCAATGTATTACATAGAACGTGGATTGAACAATAAGTTTTTAGCGAAGTGCTTTGCTATCTTTGGTGTAGGAGTTGCTTTCTTCGGAATTGGCACGTTTGCTCAAGTAAATTCAATTACATCATCTGTTCAAATTGCATTTAACGTACCAGTTGTTGTTACTGGTGTCGTTTTGACTGTTGGTGTTGCAATGGTAACACTAGGTGGGATTAAAAGTATTTCTAGAGTATCAGAAATTATTGTCCCTTTTATGGCCGTTTCCTATGTGGTTTGTACAATCATTATCTTGATTATGAATGCAAGCCTAGTGCCAGAGACCATTTCTTTTATTATTAAAAGTGCATTTACACCAACTGCAGCAGCAGGCGGATTTGCAGGATCGACTGTGGCGTTGGCACTTAAAAGTGGTGTATCAAGAGGAGTATTCTCTAACGAATCTGGCCTCGGATCTGCACCTATAGCAGCTGCAGCAGCAAAGACAAATTCTTGTGTTCGTCAAGGACTTGTTCAAATGACAGGTACATTTTTCGATACGATTATCGTGTGTTCAATGACAGGGATTACACTTGTCCTTACGGGCATGTGGAATGCAGAAGGCATTCATGGTGCGGCAGCAACGACTGCAGCATTTAGAGCAGGCTTACCAAATTTCCCTGTAGTAGGCGAAATGATTGTTACGATTGGACTTGTATTCTTTGCCTTCACTACAATTTTGGGCTGGAACTACTACGGCGAACGTTGTACTGAATACCTAGTGGGTGTTAAGGGCATCAAGTGGTACAAGTATACATTTATAGGACTAGTTGCAGTAGGACCATTCTTAAAGTTGAACCTTATTTGGACAATCGCTGATATTGTTAATGGCCTGATGGCTATTCCAAACTTAATTGGTATTATTGGGTTAAGCAGCGTTGTTGTGAGTGAAACAAAACTTTATTTCGACCAACTTGAAGAAAAGAAAAAAGTTGAGAAGGCAGTTGGGAAAACTGCTTCATAAAAATATAGAATTAAGATTGAAAGGATAAGGCCAGATGTGATACGCTCACATCTGGCCTTATCCTTTCGTTGTTATATTTAGTCGTGTAATACGACGTGAGCAACCTTCGGCTATTGCATGACAACTATCGGATTATGATATCAGAACTGTTTAAATATGTGCGTTTAAATTTAAAACTAGAAATGATATAGTAATAACAGAAGATTAATCATTGGAGGTACTATGTACGTAGATATAAAAATTGAACCACGATATGGTGAAACAGATCAAATGGGTGTCATTTATCATGGCAACTATTTTACTTATTTCGAAGTAGCACGAACAGGACTGCTCAAGCATTTTGGCTATCCTTACAAATTGATGGAAGAGCGTGGTATGATGTTACCGGTTGTCGATGTGAGTTGTCAGTATAAAAAACCTATTTTATATGATGACGACATTGTCATCAGGACATCGATTGAGTCGGTAAAAGGCATTCGAATGAAGTTCAAATACGAAGTTATTCGTACAACGACAGAGGAAACGCTGGCCATTGGATCAACGACACATGCATTTGTGAACTTGGAACTGAAACCAATCAGGTACAATCAATTAGATGAAGAATTAAAAACGATTATCGATAAATTAGTGAGTGAGTAAAGAGGAGGAAACCCTATGCGTAAAAGAGTTTTGGGGAGAACAGGTCTAGAAGTTGCTGAAGTGGGATTTGGCGGCATTCCAATCCAACGTGTTAACGCTGAAGTGACTAAGGAATTACTGGATGCCAGTTTGGACGCAGGTATGAATTTCATAGATTCAGCACGTGGATACACAGTCAGTGAAGCCCTTATTGGAAAAGCCATTGAAGGCAAACGTGACAAGTGGATCCTGGCGACTAAATCAACGTCACGAGATTATGAAAGCATGAAAGCAGATGTAGACATCAGTTTAAAGAATCTACGCACTGACTATATAGATCTATATCAGTTCCATTTTGTAAAAGACGAAACACAACTTCAGTTGATTTTAGGGGAGAATGGTGCGTATAAAGCATTAGAAGAAGCGAAGGCGGCTGGCAAGATTGGACATATAGGTATTACAAGTCATAGCGCAGACCTACTTAAAATCGCACTTGAAAAAGATTGTTTTGATACAATACAGTTCCCATACAATCCTGTGGAAACACAAGGAGAAGGGGTATTTGAAATAGCAAAAGAGAAAAACATCGGTGTTATTTTGATGAAACCAATTGCTGGTGGGGCAATCCGTCAGGGTGAAGTCAGCATCAAGTACGTGCTCAATAATCCTAATGTGACAGTAGCAATACCTGGAATGGATTGTCTGGATCAAGTTGAGAGGAATGCATCCGTTGCTAGAAATCCTTTGGAGTTAAGGCAGGATGAATTAGACATTATCAAGGAAATAAAAGAAGAGCTGGATGGTGGATTCTGTAGACGTTGTAATTACTGCGCACCATGTACACAAGGCATTGATATCCCGTTACAGTTTGTTGTTGAAGGCTATTTAATGCGGTATAACCTTGAGGAATGGGCAAACAACAGATACAAGGGCCTAGAAGTCAAGGCGGATGATTGTGTTCAATGTGGTGCTTGTGAAGTGAGATGTCCATATGACTTACCAATTGGAGAGATGATGCGGCGTGTTTCCAAGAATTTCAAGGAATATGATGAGCGGTTGAAAAAATAAATATAGACAATAAACAGGGCATACGAAATAATAATTTCGTATGCCCTTTCTAGTTCAAAAAATGGAAAGACACGCCTCAAGGCAAGAGAGCGTGTCTTTCTCTATAGACATATAGGTGTAGCCATATTATTGATTTGTTGGATTTAAGAATCTATTGGCTGTTAGAGGTTGACCTAAAGCAACCGTGCCAATTGATCCTGTTGAATGTGTTTCTGTTGTAATGATGACTCTGTCAACTGATGGTAATGAGGTAATCGTTTGAATGATACTGTCCATCATCATCTGCTGAATTGCCGGAGCATCGGAATAGGCAGTATACAAATTGTCTGAGAACACTAGCGAAATGGTGCCATTGTTAGTGGTATCACTTATAAGTTCAACTGTATTAGGTACTGTAGCAGCTAATACACCATAGTTCCCTACGGACTCGTGTGTTGTCTTTAAAATGTTCAATAAATCCTTTGCCGTTTCCTGGCCATCAGCAATCGGTTGTGGTACAAGATAACCTTTACCAGCATTGTCATAGTAATTGACATAGGCGTAAGGGGTATAATCCTCATTATATATCGTCTTTAGTGGTAATCCGTTAATAAATGTTCCTGTCTGACGATCGTTTATATAAAACGTCAGGTTATCTACATAACCGATATCTGTTAATGTCTTTACAATAGCTTCTGAAATAAGCTTGCTTTCAGGACTTGCGCTTGTGAAAGCATCAGTTTCACTGCTATTTAAATAACATGAAAGCACACCATTACTCAAATATACACGAGGCATTCTAGGAAAGTTGATATCCTGTGCAAATATGCGGCTGTTGGTAGGTGGTTCGTAGCTCAATGTCGAAATTGTGTTACGAATGAACTTTGATGATGAATCAAGTTTACGTGTTACTGGTACTAAAAATGACTTTGTTTCATTCAAGTAGTAAACCTGGGTATATATTTGATCTGAATTGACCGTTGCTATAGCAGTATTATAATCGAAATCTGGATAATAGCTAAGTGCAAAGTTGATTTCATCAATCATACCAAAAGAAGAATCGTTTACACTAACGGACACTTGATAAGTACCCATGAAAAAACGCGTTTGATCACTCGAAACATTCAAGGCGAATTTATAATGCCACTCTGTATCGGAAATCATTGTTTCATCAACACCAGATAATTCACCGTCAGCGGAGAGGAAATCAGTCAATGGATAGTCCATTGGTTCGATACTGTTAAATACAGTAAGTGTCGTGTTATTCTTAAATTGCGCTAATTGTTCCTCAGTCAGCGCTTTGTCTGAGTGCATTTCTATTTCAATTAACGTAGGATTGTTGTATTCTATTTGCTCCAAAGGTAGAAAATTTATGATGGGGTACGAAGTAACCTCAGTGTCTTCTGGCACCTGTTCTTCTGATGAAATTTTATCCCATGGTTTCAGAAGTTCAAATGATAATAAGGACGTGTTTACTGGTACGGAATTTAGTGTGTATGTTACGAGAATGACAATTAATAAATTGACAAGACCTCTCATTATTTAGCCCCCTTCTATAGTTTCTATATTTCTATTTCATTATATAAAAAAAAAAAGCATTTTTCCATGCAAAAACGTTAAATTTTAAGGGAAAACACCTTATTAAGTAAAGTGGTTAAAACATAAGATGGTTCGTATAAAAAAACACCAGCAAAATTGGTCGTGGAGAAAGATATGATCTACTGTAATTTATTTGCGAAATAGGTGGTAGAATACTATAATGAATATAATAAGATTAGGAGTATGCAAATGAATGATAGACATATTGTGCATTATATATGTAAAACAAATAAAAAAATAAACAGTTACATTGAACAGCAATTAAAGGATAAGGGGATAGAAGATGTAGTGCCTGCATATCGAAATATTCTTACAGCGCTGTATGGCAATAATGGTAAGATGAGTATGAACGAAGTCAGTCAATTGGTCGGTAAGGATAAATCCACGGTGACTGCTGTCGTGAATAAATTAATCAAACTGGAGTATGTACGAAAGGAAAAATGCACTGAGGACCGAAGAAAGACATATCTTTTGTTGACGCGAAAAAGCCGTGAACTACAAGACAAGTTCGATCTGATAACAGAAGAAGTGTATGAGGCTGCTTATAAAAATTTTTCAGCCGAGGAAAAAGAAATATTTCTTACATTATTAAAAAGGTTAAATAATAATTTTACAGTAGAATAATTTTGGATCATACATAAGAATAGGGCCATAACAGACAGCGATAATAATCGCACTGTTATGGCCCTTATTTATTATAGATTCATGTTGATGATCGTTCTGCCTCTTAACTTTCCTTGTAACATAAGGTTAATTTTGCCACTTACTTCCTCTAATGAAATCTCGTTGATATGATGGCTTAAGTTGTCAAGTTTCCAGTCAGAGGCTAAATTATCCCAAATGGATTGTCTCAACTCTTTTGGACATTGAACGGCATCAATGCCATAAAGCGTAACACCTCTGAGGATAAAAGGATAGACAGATGTATCGAATTCATGTGATGCCACATTACCGCAACAAGTGACACTGCCACCGTATTTAGTCGTTTTGATGGCTGTCGCCAACATATTTCCACCAACGGTATCGACAACACTGGCCCATCTACCGCTAAGAAGGGGTCGACCTGATGTGTCGTTCAATTCACTGCGGTGAACAATGTCTTTTGCACCAATTGCAATCAGCATGTCACGTTGTTCGAGTTTCCCTGTTGCAGCGATAACATCGAAGCCTAGTTTTTTCAGTATCGAAACAGCAATACTACCAACGCCACCGGTTGCGCCGGTTACAAGTATTTCACCATCAGCAGGTGTGATGCCTGAGTGTAATATTTTGTAGACGGATAGTGCTGATGTAAAGCCAGCTGTTCCGTAGATCATACTTTCTTTTATGGTCAATGTTTCGGGTAGCTTAATGACCCATTCAGCAGGCACACGGATATATTCACTAAAACCACCCCACGTACTCATGCCTAAATCATAACCATTGACGATGACCCTGTCGCCGGATTTAAACTCATCATTGCTACTACTTTCAACAATCCCTGCCGCATCTATTCCTGGTATGTGTGGATAATACTTGGTAACGCCCTTGTTTCCTACAGATGACAATGCATCTTTATAGTTGAGTGAAGAATATTTCACATTTATCAAGACTTCACCTTCAGGCAGACGGTTAAGATCAAGATCCCTTATCTCGCTCTTATATTGCTCATTTTCAACTGCTGAAACCAGTAGACACTTAAAAGTTTTTTTCGACATAATTGGCACTCCTCTATCTTTTAGTTTTATATAAAACTAATTGTAGCAAGGAGGTAGTTTTATGTCAAACAAAACTTTAAAAGTTTAATTATTAACGAACAGGAATCTGGATTTCAGTAATATATTCGCTTTCTGTTTTCACTGACCAAGAAGTGATCAAAGGGATTTCGATAGCATCACCTGTGATTTCAAGTTGGTTGTCTTTGATGAACTTCAACATTGGTTCATAAGACTTGTATGAGTCCTCATAGAGGCCATGGTGTTGCTTGCAGACATACAGTCCTCCATCTAAAACGCTTTCATTTTCAAAACCATTAAATTGATCGATAAAAATAAAAATTTTCGATATTGTTAGAAAGTCAGCGTTATCAAACACCTTTGACTCAATAATTACCCCCTCAATAGTGTGATGGTATTGGAGGTAATAGTCGCTTTTATGGATGCGACTATTCAAAGCTTTCATGGCATATGGAAAACGTTCTAAGTCAGATAGATTTTTTTGAAGAGACTCATATAATATGTAGCGGTCTTTTTTATCTAATAATTGTATTTCGTCAGTGAACTCTATCTGACGAATATATTCTAATTCACTAATCTTATAATTTAACTTTCGTTGTGTTTGTTGCAACTTGCTGATATGTGTTTCGAGTCGCCCATTTTGCTCTTTTAATAAATGGATGCTGTCTTCTAAAGAAGGATTCTCTAAATAGTTACCGATCTCTTTTAACGACAAACCGGTGTCTTTTAAACTGAGGATCACATCCAAACGATCGACATCTTGAAACGTGTAGTAGCGATAACTATTGTCATCGACAGCTGATGGGTGTAACAACCCAATACGGTCGTAATGAATGAGGGTTTGCTTTGAGATATTGTAGTATCGAGACAAATCACCGATTAAAATTTTATTTTCCATAAAAAACTCCTTGACCTTATAGTTACTATATCCTTTATTATAGCATTATTGAACAAAAGGAGGAAAAGTATGTTCTCAAAAAAATGGACCTATAAGAGGTTTTGGAAATATGTGATGCCGTCAGTGCTCAGCATGTTATTCATATCATTATATACAATTGTAGATGGGGTTTTTGTTGCTCGATATGTTGGGACGAAAGCTCTTGCGGCAGTTAATATTACACATCCAATTTACAATCTTGGATTTGGTGTAGCGATCATGTTATCAGTTGGTGGTAGCGCGCTGATTTCTATTGCCCTAGGTGAAGGCAATAAGGAAAAAGCTAATAATAATTTTTCATTGATAACAGTAGTGATTATTATAGTAACTGCGATTATCAGTATTTTAGGATTGCTTAACTTAGATGGTATTTTAAGAATTCTAGGCGTGAGTCCAGAACTTTATGGAAATGCAGCTATTTATGCAAGGATCCTATTGATGGCAATCCCTTTCTTAGGCGTAAAGGTCAGTTATGAATATTTTTTACGCGTTGATGATTGTGCCAACTTAAGTCTACTAGTTACTGTTATTGGTGGTGTAATCAACATGGTTCTTGATTATCTATTTGTCGCAAGATTTGGTTGGGGGATTGAAGGCGCTGGATATGCCACGATGATAGGTATTATCGTGTCTGCTCTAGTTGGTGGTATTCATTTTTTCAAAAGTCCAAAACACATTCGTTATATTAAACCGACATTGGATATTAAGTTTCTTAAAGAGGCATCCATTAATGGATCCTCAGAAATGGTCACGGAATTATCTGGTGCGATTACAGCCATACTATTTAATATAACACTTATCAAATATGCGGGTGCCGAAGGAATAGCGGCAAACTCGGTATTGATGTATATCCTGTTTATCTTCATAGCGGTTTCTATTGGTTTGACCATGGGGATACAACCGGCTATCAGTTACAATTATGGTGCAAAGAACTATGGGATGATTCGTGATATCATGAAAAAATCATTAGTGGTAATCGGCTCCCTATCGATATTGACCTTTATGCTTATACAGGGATTTGGTCAGTATCCTGTACAACTATTCTTAAGGAATGATCCAGGTACAGCTACAATGGCGACAAATGGATTGAAGATGTTTTCTGTAGCCCTTTTGATAGGGGGATTAAATATTCTTGGAAGCGGTTATTTCACAGCCATTAACAATGGTAAGATATCGGCCATTATATCATTTTCAAGGTCAGTTATTCTATTGATTCCTGCAATTCTGCTGTTGCCGACGATATTTGAGTTGAACGGTATTTGGATGGCAATTCCTCTTGCAGAAACCGGGACAATATTATTGACTCTATTCTTTTTTAAAAGAGATACTATTACTAAAAACCTGACTTCAAGTGAGACAAATATAGCACTGGACAAAATTGCTTAATTATTTAACTTTACAAATTCATCAATTCGTATATGATTAAGACTGTAGAATATAAGAAAGCAGGAGATCATATGGATGGGACACAGCGTAAAGATATAAAGATTGGCAGTAGGGTAAGCGTCGTACAAAAGCAAGATCAACGCTCAGGAAAATTGACTGAAGGAATTGTAAAGAGGTTGTTGACCAACTCTGCAGTTCATCCTCATGGCATAAAAGTAATGCTTGAAAGCGGTATTGTAGGACGTGTAAAAGAAATCCAATAAGATTTAAAAATTGTGAATGGCATCTAACACTTTGTTGGATGCCTTTTTATCTGATGGACAAAAAACTTGTTTTGCGATAAGCCTTCTTTGTGATAAAATAGATTAGTTCTAGAGACGGAAAGGAAATAAAATGAATACAGAATTTAAAGTACGTGAAAGTTATATATTAGAAATAACGGATATGGGAGACAGCGGCGAAGGAATTGGTAAAGTAGATGGCTTTACATTCTTTGTTGGTGGCGGTGTTATTGGTGATACCTTAAAAGTTAAAATAAAAACGCTTAAAAAGTCATATGCCATGGCAAAAATTTCAGAGATTATTGAACCATCAGTTTACAGACAAAAATCCGATTGTCCACATTTTCCAGAGTGTGGTGGCTGTCAATTGCGTCATGTATCTTATGAAGCTCAGCTCTTGATGAAACATACGAAAGTAAAAAGCACGTTAGAGCGCATTGGTGGTTTCAAAGATGTTGAGGTTCAACCAGTATTAGGAATGGACAATCCTTACCACTACAGAAACAAGTGTCAGTTCCCAGCAGGGGAAAAAGATGGCCGAAACATTATTGGATTCTATAAGAGAAAAAGCCATGATGTTCAGGAGCTTAATGCCTGCCACTTACAAAGTGAATTGGCAGACAACATTGTAACGACAATTAAAGAATGGATCAATAAATTCCCAATTACTATATACGATGAGAAAAATCATACAGGGCTATTACGTCATGTTATGCTTCGTGAAAGTGATGCCACTGGTGAAATGATGGTGGTTCTTGTTATCAATGATACAAAGCTGCCTCATGCAAAAGAACTTGTAGACACGCTAACACAAAAGTTTAGTAAAATTGCCACAATTGTGGTGAATCAAAATACGAAGCGTGGGAATCGTGTATTAGGATTTGACAATGAAATATTGTTTGGCGATGGAAAAATTACGGATACAATTGATCACTTGAAGTTTGAAATTTCACCATTATCATTCTTCCAAATCAATAATGAGCAAACAGTGAAACTTTATGGCAAAGCTTTAGAATATGCAGACCTTCAAGGAGAAGAAATTGTTTATGACCTTTATTCAGGTATTGGGACGATTTCACTCTTCCTAGCGCAAAAAGCCAAGCATGTTTATGGTGTTGAATCTATTGGTGCTGCTGTCAAAGATGCAGAGCAAAATGCCATTAGAAACGATGTAGACAATACAAGCTTTATAACAGCAAAAGCAGAAGACGAATTGCCTAAGATGTATGCAAAAGGCATTGTAGGGGATGTCGTTGTTGTAGATCCACCAAGAAAGGGTTGTGAGGTTGCTGTACTTGATACAATTCTTCAAATGGCACCAAAACGTATTGTGTATGTGTCATGTAAGGCATCGACCTTGGCAAGAGATTTAAAACATCTATGTGAAAATGGACCATATGAAATTGAAGCGGTTCAACCAGTTGATATGTTCCCATGGACAAGCCATGTGGAAATGGTTGTGAAGTTAGTAAGAAGAAAATAACATAAGATAAGAAACTGAGATAGATCATTAAATAATATGATCTATCTTTTTTTTTAACTTTGCTACAGATAGGGTATACTGAATATAATAGAAGACGGATATAACATATAACGAAAAATGGCTATACTAAAAATAGGAGTGCTTATGAAACTTAAGAATATTTTTACCCTATTAAATTCAGTGATTGTTATCATCATGATCGTTCTTTTCATGATTCTATCAGTTGCAGTAAACAGTGCGAATAGTGAGCTTGAATGGGTCATTCATACTTATGATGTCATCAATAAATCAGAAGGACTTTTGGCGAATATGGTTGATCAGGAAACAGGGATGCGAGGTTTCCTCGCAACTGGGGATGTTGAATATCTAGAGCCTTATAATAAGGCAAAAAATAGCTTTGACGCTGATATTGATGAGTTGAAATTAATTGTCGATGACAATCCTGCTCAAGTGGAACAATTGGTTAAGATTGAAGAACTATCAAATAGATGGCACAGTGAAGCTGCTGATATTTATTTATCTATTAAACATGAGAGTATTACGAGTGAGAAGAAAATCCGTGAACTTCGTGATCTGTTTACTATAGGGATTTGTAAAGAAAAAATGGATACAGTAAGGCAGCAGCTCTTAAGTGAAGAGGAAGAAAATCTCCGACTTAATGTTCTATTGAGCATGACTAATATAGAAAATGGAATTTGGGACTTCCTAATAAATATGGACGAGGTATATATAGACCAAGATAACTCAGACTATGAGACGCTTAATAATTACCTGAAGGAAATTGACAATCAATCATTGGAAAAGGCCGTTGTTGATTGGTTAGAAACTGTTACAGAAGTAAAAATCAGACTTGTGACGAATGCCAGTAACTATAAGACGGAAAAAGACTTGTATGATGAGCTATCAAAGGCACGCGGGAAAAGTATAATGGATCAAATCCGGCATGAAGTTGATGAGTTTGTAAAAGTAGAAGAAGCACTACTTGTTGAAAGAAGTTTTAAACATAGTCAACAGCATCAAGTCTCGCTGTTCGCAATAATGTTTTCAATTGTTGTAGCCCTGGCTGTAGGAGTTTTACAATACATTATCACCAAACGTATAACGGACCCACTTGAAAAATTCACGACACAGATGAGGGCATTTGATCCGAATCATATTGAGGAGATAAAAACTTTCAATCAGAAAACAGTTTATGAAGTTTCAGAACTGGCAGCAGGATATGGGAAATTGATCGGGGAACTAAAAATCAGCCATAATGAATTGCACCGATTGACTCGTACGGATCAATTGACTCAAGTCTATAACAGAAGATGGTTTGATGAAAATTTTGACCTTGAATGGAGAAGGGCCAATCGGAACAACAAAAAACTTACGCTGCTCATGATTGATATAGATTATTTTAAGAACTTTAATGATACTTATGGCCATGTTGAAGGTGATGACTGCCTAAAGAAAGTGGCTGCTGTAATAGCGGATTCTCTGGGAAGACCGATGGATAATGTCGTTCGGTTTGGTGGAGAGGAGTTTGCGGTGCTACTTCCAGAGACGAATATTGACGGCGGATTGATTATAGCGGAGAAAATTCGTGGAAATATTGAAGCCTTAGGCATTGAAAACAGACGAGGAGACACGATGGCGGTTGTGACGGTCAGCATTGGTGTAGCATGTGTACAACCCTCTAAAGATATGGATAAGGAAGCCTTATTGGACAACGCAGACAAAGCCATGTATGAGGCGAAAAAGCTTGGTAAGAACAGGTCTTGTGAATTCAACTCTTAATATAAATTTGATAATGGATCGCTATTATATAATAATAAAAATGAAAAAGGCACGGCTCAGATGGGCCGTGCCTTCAATTATATCTTTTTTACATATTTCGAACTGATTTCAATCCGACCAATACCATCGACTTTACAGTCGATATCGTGGATGCCGTCTACGCTTTCTCGCAATTTGATGTTTTTTATTTTAGTGCCTTGCTTGATGCCTGTCGCACTACCTTTTACCTTAAGTTGCTTGACTACAGTGACTGAATCACCATCATTTAGGACATTGCCGTTCACATCTTTCCATACATGTTCTGTTGTTTCTTCTGGGCTCCATTCATGACCACATTCAGGGCAAATCACTAAGTTTCCATCCTCGTAAGTATATTCAGAATTGCATTTAGGACAATTTGGTATCATTGCTTGTCTCCTTTTATAAATATTTTTCAAATCCTATTATACAAAAAATATAGGAAATAGGACAATGTTCTATGACATACTGTTGCCATAAATCCACCCTTATAATGGATTTAGACTGCGCCTTATTTATGCACAAGAAAAAGTATCTATTAGGTCTATATAGAGACAACACGATTCTTTCCAGTATTTTTTGCCTCATACATGAGTTGATCAGCTTTGTGTAGAACTTCCTCAAGATCCTCTGAAAAACAGAGTGTTGCACCAATACTCGCGGTTGTCTTAAGGTGTTCTTGTAACCAAGTTATAGACTCTATATTTTCCCGAATACGCTCAGCAATAATGACTAAATTGCTTTGATCGGTGTTGTTGAGTACGATTAAGAACTCCTCGCCGCCATAACGGCCTAGGTAATCTCCTTCTCTGAGTGAACCTTTAATGATTGTGGCAATCTTAACAAGAACTTCATCACCGACGAGATGTCCATACGTATCGTTAATGAATTTGAAATTGTCTAGGTCCAATATGATAATTCCTGAAGATGGTGCAAACACCTTTTCGAAAAGGTGTAATATATGACCTCTATTAAAGACTTGAGTCAAGCTATCGGTTATGGAGAGTCGATAAAGTGTTTTTTCAGCTTTGGTTTTACCGCGATACTCAATATATGTGATGAGTAAGGCGATTAGGAGGAGGACTAAAGCGACTATTAAAATGGCTGTTAATCGATGGGAATCACGTATGTGCTGTTCTTTCTCCTTGTTGAGTTGTTGCAACAATGACACTTGCTCGTTAAATTGATCAAATTTAAGGGTATCCAGTTTCTCCATGCTAGACTGGAAGTTCGTATTGGATGTGTTGTTCTGATAGGATTTAATAGAGTCGTAAAAGGAATCGGCAGCCTTGACGTAATCCCCTAATTGATAGTAGTTATATCCAATGTACTCTAGAATGACACCTTCATAGGGGTAGGCTGTCGGTAACAAAGAGGCAGCTTTATAATCCAAGAGCGCTTGTTGATTATAGCTGATGCTGGTTTCTAAGTCTTTGTCCGAATAATAATCCCCTAGGCTCAGGTTGATTTTATAGCGTGAGACATAATTGTTTGGATCGACGTCTTGCAGAAGTGTTTCAAGTTGTGATGCGCCTTTATCACTATTGTTATTCAATATATTTTCACCGCCAATGATGCGACGGTACTCCATTCTTAAGTCGACTGCCACATTGTGTTTTATATCTTCTGGATAACTGTCTAACGCGCGTTCTAACATTTTTACTGCTTCCACATATCGGCCAGCATAATTGTTGACATAGAATAAATAGGCATAATAGTGTGCGTCCCCTAAAGGGTATTGTTCTTCTTTTGACAGAGCAAGACCATAGTCGGCCCATTCTGCAGATTCGTTGTAGTCAAAATTATACGCGTAACTATCGGCCAAATTGAAAACAGACTCAATGAGTAAGTGTTTATCCTCAAGCATTTGGGCAATTTCATACAATAAGAGGTTATGATTTATGGCATTTGGGTAGTCATAAAAGTAAAATTCCAGTTCGGCCAAATAATAGAGAATTTCTGCGTGAAGTCTCTTATCAACTGCTTTATCAACAGTTTCTAAGGCACTGTTAAGGTTAATGTAAGCATCCTTATAATCATAGTTGTTTAGATTGAGACGCGCTTGAAGAAAATGGCCTAGCGGTGTTAGGGACGGCTCATCTTGATATTTTGTCAAAAAAGTTTCGTGTATGGTGTTTGTGTATGTGCCACTATAAACAATATCCAAGTAATAATCAGTTTGCTCTGCTATAGTTGCTGTGGTAAAAGTAAGTTGAGAAATCATAACAAAAACTATTACTGTAGCAAGGATGTGTTTATAATTCATAGTAATCCCTCCTTTCGGTTCTGTATATGTACTATTATACCCATCTATTGTGTCCTAAAAAAGATTTATGCTAACGGTAGCTAGTGTAGATTAGACATTTCCCATATTGCCACTTATAATAACTACATAGGTATAACTAGGAGGAAAATGAAATGATCAGTGCATCAGCTGCAAAAATTATAAATATGTTACCCGTTAAATTAGTAACTTACCTTTCGAGGAAAGTTGTTGATAAATACTTGAACAAATATGCAACTATCCACATCACGGGAAAAGAGAATTTGAAAAATATTACAAGACCGACCATCTTCGTCTGTAACCATCTGAGCAATTCTGACGGACTCGTATTGGACAAAGCGCTAAAAGAAATTGATCCAACATTTGTAGCGGGAATAAAACTGTCCAATGATGCTGTTACAAACATTGGTATCAATGTCATTAAGACGACAAACATAAGACCTGATTCTGCCGACAAAGAAGGGCTTAAAAAAGTTATTAAGCTTGTAAAGCAAGGCGAAAGTCTATTGATTTTTCCAGAAGGCACAAGAAGTAGAGTTGGCAGTCTACTTGAAGCGAAAAAAGGCATCCTGCTAATTGCAAGAATGACAGGGGCACCCATTGTTCCAATCGGATTATATGGAAGTGAGAAACTGTTGCCAATCAACGAAGAGGGGAAGATGAGTGCGGAGTCTTTCAATTATGCAGATGTTCATATCAATATTGGGAAACAGTTTGAGTTACCTAAGAAGGGAAAAGAACAGGATAAAAAGGAACACGAATTGTATACAACCACATATATGATGAGGAAAATTGCAGAATTATTGCCTGAATCATATAGGGGTGTTTATAAAGCATAATCATAGATTTTAACAATTGTTAAATATGGAGGGAGTAATCATGGAGTATGTATATTATAAATGTTTAACTTGTGGATTTGTACATCAAGAACCCTCATATTGGAGTGGTCATGGGCCTGAGGAACAAATCGAGATGCAACATATTAACCTAGAAACCAAAGAGTTTTGTAATGATAACGTATTAAAAATTATTGAGGATGCGTCATTATAGTCTCAAATACATGTGTCATTAAGCAAATGAATAGAAGGAGACAAAATGTCATTTAACAAATTAGGAATCAACCATTTTTATACACAGATCTTAGAGGATAACTATATAACAGAACCGACAGCGATTCAGGACCTGGCCATTCCAGAGATATCAAAGGGCAAGGATCTAATTGCTGAAGCTCAAACAGGAACAGGGAAGACATTGGCATTTTTGCTACCGGCTCTTCAGCAAATTGAAATAGGCTCAGATCATGTATCTGTGTTAGTTATTGCACCAACTCGTGAGCTGGCGATACAGATTACAGATGTGGCAAAGATGTTCTATGATGTCATGGTATTAAACATCTATGGTGGCCAGGATTTCACGGCACAAATGCATGCGCTACAAGGTACTATTGATATTATTATCGCTACACCAGGCCGGTTACTACATCATCTTAGAAAAGGACGACTGGATTTATCGAAGGTTCATACTTTTGTCATCGATGAAGCGGACAACCTGTTTAAAGGCGGATTCCTTGCAGATGTAAAGGAAATAAATACTTACCTATCGGAAGATAAGCAGACACTTCTGTTTTCCGCGACGATGGATGACACGGTATCAGCTTTTGCCAAGAAATATATGTCAGACTACAACCACATCATTGCGCCGAAAGAAAAGGTGACATTGGATAATATCACCCAGTTGGTGGTAGTATCCTCCAATAGGAGAAAGGTTGATGATCTGTTGGAAATCATCAAGCGAGACAATCCATCCAAAGGCATAATCTTTTGTCGATCTCGTATCGGTGTAGACAGCTTATATGACCATCTGAAGGAAGCGAATCTATCAGTTGAAAAACTTCATGGTGGGTTAAATCAAACCACTCGTGAGGAAGTTATGAACGGATTTAGGGAAGGTACATTCAAATTCCTTGTATCTACAGATGTTGCGTCGAGAGGATTGGATATTAGCCAAGTGTCCCATGTCATTAACTATAATTTGCCGGATCAACCAGAGGATTATGTGCATCGGATTGGCCGAACGGGTAGAGCTGGTTATACAGGTGTTGCTTACACAGTCCTGACAGGGAAAGATGCTCTGCGACTTGAAAAAATCGAAGAGTACATTGAAATGGAAATTGATAAAATGACTTTTGAGAGTCCTCAAAATGTAGCTGATCTTAAGAGTAAATAAGAGATACAATATTAGAGTTGACAAGTTAAAAGAAATACCTTAAAATCATAGTATCTTAAATTTAAGATATATATCAAGGGGCTGTTAAAGTTGGAAATGAAAAACGTAAATGAGTTTTTGCCGATTAAATTCTTAATTGTGCTTGGTAAACTGAACGCATCTGTTTTTGGGACTGTTAATAAACATATTAAGGACATTGGCTTCAATACGACGGAGTTTTTAATAATGTATGCAATTGCATCAAATGGTGCTTTAACTGTTCAGGATATCGCGTCAAGAATTACGGTAACATCTGGTAACATGACTTACACTGTAGATAAATTGGAAGAGAAAGAGTTGGTAAAGCGTGTTCGATGCGATGAGGACCGACGAAAAGTCTTCATTGATTTTACCGATAAAGGCAAAGATGTATGGTCAGAGACAATTTCAGCACATATGGATTACATGAAAGAAGCCTTTGAAGCAGTAGATGACGAGACAATCGAAGAGACAATACAATATATGAAAGTCATTGGAAGAATGTTTGATAAAGATAACCAGTAAAATGGTTATTTTTTTAAAAGAAATATCTTAAAATTAAGATGCTTGGATTTGAAATAATTATCAAGTATGCCTGATGAAAAAGTGTGGTCGATTCTAGAAAAAATGGCACAAGAAAATAAGTTGGATGGACGTTTAGTCAATATAATAAAAAGAATAAAAAAAAAGGAGCGTTAAAATGAAAGATTTTTTAGAGGTTGTAAGAGAGAGAAGGTCAGCAAACAAGTTTGTTGAAGGGATTAAGATTCCACAGAAGGATTTTGATGAGATATTCCAGGAGCTGTCTTTAGCACCATCGGCCTTTAATCTTCAGCACGCGAATTATTATGTGGTTGAGGAAAAAGAACTTGTTGAACGTTTACACGATGCGGCATTCAGCCAATACAAGATTAAAACAGCTTCAGCCACTATCATCGTTACTGGAGACAAGAAGGCTTACCCAAAAGCGGACAAGATCTACGAAGGATCAAAAATGTTAGGTATATTGGACAACACGGAATATAAGCATGTACTTGGTATGATCAATAATCTTTATGAAGGCTGGGGGGATACATTTCAACATGATGAGGCCATTAGAAATGCTTCACTTTCATCAATGTTGTTTATGTTGCTGGCCAAGGACAAAGGGTGGGATACTTGTCCAATGATCTATTTTGATAAGGAAAAAATGAAAGACATTTTAGAAATTCCAAAGAATGAAGAGCCTGTATTAATGATTACCATAGGTAAAATGGATGTTAACAGCAATAAATTAAGGGGCTACAGAAAAAGTTCGACAGAATTTGTTAAGTATTTTGAGGCTTAGTGGATTTAATTGAATAAACATAGACACCAGCTATATGACAAATAAGCGCTGACCACTATCGAGGATGATCGCCTCTTAAGCACATCCGGTAGGGTGCGTCGGCAATAAAACACCGGATTATCATGTGTAATCCGGTGTTAGACATGTAGTTCCTGTTAACGGTTGACATAGTGCCTAATCATCGATGTGATCTATCTAAGGATGCAATTCATAAATGATTATGTGGCCAAGCGTAGATGGATGCGGATCCAGATAATAAGGATTGATACCAATGGAACCATCCAAGAAGAAGACCGCATTGTCTTCAAATTTAAAAGCAGTGTAGACATCAATGACCTCATAATTATAAAGTAGACTATAGCCTCCGATTACAGTATTCATGGCAAGAATCAAATCATCAAATCCATCATAAGCCGTACCGAATAAAAAATGATCCATCCATACAAGTGGTAGTGGGTTATAGAGATTCAAGAAGTATATTTCGGCATCAGGATTAAGACCTTCCTGATCGATACCTCCTCTAATCAGACGCATGATGTCATTCAAGTTGCTTTCGAATTCGAGGACTGCACCTGATAAATCAGGCATGCTAATCAACAAACTTGGTAATGTAACTGATATCCAGTCAGCGTCATAAGCAATAGCCATAGCAAGTTGTTGTTCAAAATCGTCGGCTGTGATCTCCAATCCGTATTCAACAGCCAAAAATGCATAGACGTGGTCGACAAATGGTCCAAGAAGATCATTGGCGCCGATGCTGATGGTTATCACTTTTGCCTTTCTTATCTTGGTATTTATATGTTGATCGTGACCCATGGCATACAATAAATCACCACTGGTTTGACCGATTGTTGCCCGGTTTCTCAATTTCATATGTTTATCGATGGTGTCCAGTTCATCAAAATAAAGGTTTACATAGCTAGCGTCATTCATTGCACTTAATCCAACGGCAATGGAATCGCCCAGTGCAACAAAATTTGTTTGTTCTTTATCTGTATTTGCCTGTGGTGGAAGATCTGGCGCTGCATATGCGACGCTTGCAGCAGTACACATGATCATTACAAGCAGTAATACAAGACTTCGTTTCATGTTGTTCCTCCTCCTTTCAGTGACCTATCCTATTTAATATTTAAAATAAGGCACTATGACCTACTTATATGTATACCCCGAAAAGGTTAGGATAATTTTAAGTTTAGGTTACAAAACATCCTTGGAAGGTATTTCGACTGGTTTATAATTATGTTAAAATAGAAATGAATACAAATAGACGATTTAGATGCAATGATAAGGAGCGGAAACTTATGTTATTACTACATTACCCATCGTGAACAAGCAGTAGAAAAGCCAAGGCTTGGCTAGATGAAAATAATATTTCATATGAATTAAGGTTGATCCATAAAGACAATCCAAAAGCGGACGAAGTACGTCAATGGATGGCATTAAGTGGATTGGAACTGAAGCGTTTTTTCAATACAAATGGAAAACTGTTCAAGGAACAAAATTTGAAAGAGCGTTGGGAGAGTTTATCTGAAGATGAATTATTGGCAATTCTTGAAAGTGATGGGATGATCCATAAACGACCGGTACTTGTTGGAGATGATTTTGCTTTAACAGGTTTTAAGATTGCGGAGTGGGAAAAGCAATTTAATAAATAAGAAGATAATTAGTAAGTTCCGGTTATCATCGAGGCAACCGGATTCTTAACAAAAGAAGGTCACTTGCGCTACCCAAAAGAGCTTCTAGACAACTGATTGTTGTCTAGAAGCTCTTTTTATTGTAATAGTTTATTTGATATTTTATTGAATCATATCGATAAAATACTTATGAAAGTCAAGAGTTGATGTTAACTCAGGATGGAAAGAAGTCGCTAGTAGATGATTCTCTTTGACAGCAACAATTTGATCCTTGACCCTATGAAGGACTTGGACATTTGCGCCAACTTGGGTCACCAGTGGTGCACGAATAAACACCAATGGTAAGGGCGTGTCAGATACTTCCGGTATCTGTCCGCTTGTACTAAAACTATCCAGTTGCCTTCCGTAAGCATTTCTCTTTACGGTAATGTCCATTATATTTAAGTGACTACGGCTTGCGTCTTCTATTTTATTTGCCAACAAGATCATTCCTGCGCAAGTCCCCCAAGTAGGTAAGCCATTTTCAATATGACTAATGAGTGCGTCTTTCATGTCAAAGTCCTCTAATAACTTGCCCATAGCAGTTGATTCACCACCTGGCAAAATAAGACCATCAAGTACAGACAGTTGATCAACCGATTTCACCTCTATGCCTTTATGACCAAGCTGATTAATAATGGCAATATGTTCTCTAAATGCCCCTTGCAAGGCAAGTACACCAATTTTTTTCATTTTAGTAGCCTCTGTTGGCCATTTTGTTGTTTTCATCAATTGTGTAAACATTGATACCAACCATAGCTTCCCCTAAGTTTTCAGAGACTTCAGCTAATATTTTAGGATCATTATAGTGAGTAACAGATTTAACGATGGCTGCGGCTCTTTTTGCAGGATCACCGGATTTGAATATACCAGAACCAACAAATACGCCATCGCATCCAAGTTGCATCATCATGGCAGCATCAGCTGGAGTAGCAACGCCACCAGCAGCAAAGTTTACAACTGGTAATTTACCATGTTCGTATATATACTCGACTAATTCAACAGGTGCCTGTAAATCCTTTGCAGCATTAAACAGTTCTTCTTTCTTCAAGCTTTGGATACGGCTGATTTCTCCATTCATCAGTCTCATATGCTTAACCGCTTCTATGACATCTCCTGTACCCGGTTCTCCCTTTGTTCTAATCATGGATGCGCCTTCTGTAATTCGACGTAAGGCTTCACCAAGATTTTTAGCGCCACATACAAATGGAACTTTAAAGTCTCTTTTATTGATATGCAAAGTAGGATCGGCAGGCGTTAGTACTTCACTTTCATCTATGTAATCGACATCCAAAGATTCCAGTATTTGTGCTTCTACAAAATGACCGATTCTTACTTTAGCCATAACAGGGATTGAAACGGCTTCTTGAATCCCTTTGATCATTTGTGGATCAGATGCTCTTGCAACGCCACCATCTTTTCTAATGTCTGCTGGTACTCTTTCCAAAGCCATAACAGCACATGCGCCAGCTTTTTCTGCAATAATTGCTTCTTCTGGTGTTGTTACATCCATAATAACACCACCTTTTAACATTTGAGCTAAATTTTTGTTAAGTTCTTTTTGTTGATTCATAATTGTACCCCTCTCGAAATTTAATTGTGCTTGTACGTTGAATACAATTGTTATTATACGGGTACAATACAAAATGGTCAATAGGTACAATTGCAAAATCGGAACAATACAATTTGAATGATAATGTTTATTTTACGTTAATGGACAATTTAATATGGGTATAAAATAAATAATAGAGATGTCGGAACGGTTAGCGCTTTAGAAGGGAGTAGATGAATATGAAAGTAAGCAAAACATCTGTTGAGCACCATATTTGGGGTAAGGTTTGTGACAGATGGGATTTAATGAAATCTGATGAGTTAAGTGTCATTCATGAAAAAATGCCATCTAATTACTATGAGCCAAAACACTACCACAGTAGGTCGAAACAGTTTTTCTTTGTGTTGTCAGGCCAAGCAACAGTATTAGTGGATAATGAAGTCGTTGTCCTAAATGCGAATGAAGGTATAGAGGTTCATCCAAAAGCAGTTCATCAGATGCGGAATAATTCTGAGCATGATGTAGAATTACTTATAATTTCATCACCTACGTGTACAGGAGATAGGATAGATGTTGAGTAGTAGCGAATGATGATATTATTTCGATGCTATGCAAAAATAGCATTAAAAAACCCACCATTCATACATAAACGGTGGGTTTTCTAATGCTGTTTTTTATGCAATCTGTATACTTTCATTTAATCGAATCAACCGTTGATTAGATGAGCCGCGAAATTTTAATCTGACATCTTTCAGCTCGCTGACAAAAGGCCCATCCACCATGACATCTACTAAGTTCAAAATTTCTTCTGTATAGGGTGTATACTTCCTACCACCTGGAATCAAATCTAGATCATGTAAATAGCCAGAGTAGAGCCAAATTGTTTTCTTAGGGAAGATCTCTTTGACCTTTTTAAGAAAAGGGAGAAGGGCTTCTTGATTCTCTTCCTCCATAGGCTCACCACCAAGAACAGTCAATCCACTGATGTGATTAGGTTTTAAACTATCCAAAATATCGGCTTGAATCGTTTTAGTAAAAGGCTGTCCATAGTTAAAATCCCACGTATCAGTGTTAAAGCAATCTTTACATTTCAATCGACAACCAGAGACGAAAAGGGATGTTCTGATCCCTTCGCCGTTGGCAATATCATTGTATTTAATGTCTCCGTAATACATTATAAGTGTAGCACTCTTTCTTTTATTTCTTGGGTTCTTCCTTGGTTGAAGAATTGTGTGCCGATATAACCACATGTTCTACGGGCTACAGACATATGATCTTGGTCCTTATTGCCACAGTTTGGACAATGCCATATTAGCTTGTCTTCTGAATCTAGAATTTCAATTTCGCCATCGTAGCCACACTTGTGACAATAGTCTGATTTTGTATTAAGCTCCGCGTACATGATATTGTTGTAAATATACTGCATAACAGAAATGACCGCTGGTATGTTATTTAGCATATTTGGCACTTCGATGTATGAAATGGCGCCGCCTGGGCTGAGTTCTTGGAATTTAGATTCAAATCCAAGTTTTGTGAAGGCGTCAATTTCTTCTGTTACATGCACATGGTATGAGTTGGTAATGTAATTTTTATCTGTAATGCCTTCAATTATTCCAAAGCGTTTTTGAAGGAGTTTGGCAAATTTATAAGTTGTTGATTCTAGTGGTGTGCCATAGACACTAAAATCAATTTGATGTTTAGCTTTCCATCCAGCACAGGCATCGTTCATATACTGCATCACTGATAATGCAAAAGGCTCCGCTGACGGATCGGTATGAGATTTGCCGGTCATATATTTAACACATTCATAAAGACCTGCATAGCCCAATGAAATAGTTGAATAGCCATTGTAAAGAAGTTTATCAATGGTTTCCCCCTTTTTTAGTCGGGCAAGGGCACCGTGTTGCCACAGAATTGGTGCAGCATCAGATTTTGTACCTTTTAAACGATTGTGTCGTGCGAGCAACCCGCGGTAACACAGTTCCAAACGTTCATCAAAAATTTTCCAAAAAGTCTCTAAATCGCCCTTGGAACTAAGGGCAAGATCAACTAGGTTGATGGTGACAACTCCTTGGTTAAAGCGGCCGTAGTATTTTGGTTGATTGTTTTCATCTCTATAAGGTGTTAGGAATGAACGACAACCCATACATGTGTAGCAATCGCCATTTTTTAGTTCACGCATTTTCTTTTCTGAAATATAATCGGGTACCATGCGTTTGGCTGTGCATTTTGCAGCAAGTTCCGTAATACTAAAGTATTCTGAATCCTCGTCAATGTTGTTTTCTGATAATACATAAATCAATTTAGGGAAAGCTGGTGTCGTCCAAACGCCTTTCTCGTTCTTTACCCCTTGGTAACGCTGCTTGAGCATCTCTTCGATAATCATGGCTAAGTCATCTCGTAGACGTCCTTCTTCCACTTCGTTTAGGAACATGAACAAGGTCACAAATGGCGCTTGACCATTTGTTGTCATCAAGGTGATGATTTGATATTGGATCATTTGTACACCGCGGTTAATTTCTTCCTTCAAACGCTTTTCAACGATTTTATCAAACTTCTCTTGGCTAAGCTCAATGTCAGCCATAGACATTTCAGTTATAACATCTTTGATGATACGTTGTCTCGAAATATCCACAAAAGGTGCCAAGTGACTTAAGGTAAGAGATTGTCCACCGTATTGTGTACTGGCTATTTGCGCAATGATTTGCGTCATAATATTACAAGCTGTGGCAAAGGTGTGTGGTTTTTCAATCATTGTACCACTGATGACCGTACCATTTTGCAACATGTCTTCTAAGTTAACCAGATCACAATTGTGCATATGCTGTGCAAAGTAATCGGTATCATGAAAATGAATAATGCCTTCGTCGTGTGCTTCAGATATATCTGTATCTAGAAGGAAACGTCTTGTAATGTCTCTACTGACTTCGCCGGCCATATAGTCTCTTTGAACAGAAACGATGGTAGGATTCTTATTTGCATTTTCCTCTTTTGCCTCCTCATTTTCAGCTTCAATAAGGGTAAGTATTTGCTCATCGGTAGAATTTGATTTGCGAACTAAGTCTCTCTTGTATCTATATTTAATATATGTTTTTGCTACTGGGAATGCTCCTAATTCAAGTATATGATCTTCTACTTGATCTTGTACTTCTTCTACGCTAATCCCATCTTTTGCTGAAAATGCTATTTTTCCTGCAATATCTCTGATCGCATCTGCACTTAGTTGCTCTACCTGTGTTACCTCTTTGTTGGCTGCCGCAATAGCACCAATAATTTTTGTTATATCAAAAGTATCCATGTTGCCGTTTCTTTTTCGAATGTCCATACGTATTTGCCCTCGCTTTTTATAAAACTTTTTCAGAATAAGCTTGTTGTTATCAATATATCAATTTTTCTGAAAACAACAAGATATATGTATTGGGTGAATCTTATATACAATATATAGTGTGTGTTCTTAATCCAAATACATATTTTACAGCAATTGATTTTAGATTTCAAGTCAGAAAAAACACCTTTTATGACCGATTGAGTTAAATCAGTCATAAAAGGCGTTTAAATTATTTTTTAGACATATTTTATTGGGCCTGGACAGCAGTAATAGCTGCGACACCGACGATATCATTTGCCGAGCAACCTCTAGAAAGGTCGTTAACAGGCTTTGCAATTCCCTGAGTCACTGGGCCATATGCTTCTGCCTTTGCCAGTCGTTGCGTGAGTTTGTAACCGATATTTGCAGCGTCTAAATCTGGGAAGATAAGAACGTTGGCATTACCGGCAATTTGGCTGTCAGGCGCTTTTTTGGATCCAACGCTTGGTACGATAGCCGCATCTAGTTGGAACTCGCCATCGATTTTTATATTCTTATAGAGGTCTTTAGCGATTTTTGTTGCTTGGACCACTTTGTCAACATCAGGATGGGTGGCACTGCCCATAGTAGAGTGGGAGAGCATACCCACAATTGGTTCCTCGCCAACCAGGCTTTTGAAGGACACAGCAGAGCTACCAGCGATAGCAGCCAGTTCTTCTGCATTAGGATTCTGCACAAGACCGCAATCTGAGAAGACGAATGTGCCATTGGCACCAAGGTCGCAATCAGGCACCACCATAACAAAGAACGAGGACACAATTTTTGTGTTTGGTGCTGTTTTAAGAATTTGTAATGACGGCCGTAACACATCGGCCGTTGAATGACAAGCACCTGCGACCATACCGTCCACGTCATTCATTTTCACCATCATGACACCAAAGTAGAGTGGACTTTCTCTTAACTTAGCTCTTGCTTCTTCTTCTGTCATGCCTTTATGGCCTCTAATTTCGACCAGTTTTGACACATAGGCATCCATTGACTCGAAGTTGTCAGGATCTACAATCTTTGCACCTGAAATATCTAAACCTTCAGCAACGCTTTTTATTTTGTCAGGATCTCCAATCAATACAATATCGCAAAAATCTTCTTTTATAATAGTTGCAGTTGCTTCTACAGTTCTTCTGTCCATGGATTCTGGAAGTACAATAGTTTTTCTTTGTGCTTTTGCACGCTTTTTAATACCGTCGATAAAATTCAATGTGATGACTCCTCTCTTTTATTGTATTAATTCACTTATTGGAGGGTGGTTAAACAAGAACGACGTAAATAATACATAATGTCAAACATATTTCCCAAACAACTAGATTTTTTTAGAAATATATTTGACATAAAGAAAAATACGTGTTAGAATACGGTATTGCTTAAATTAAGAAGTAATAATGTTAACTAGCACAATTTAGATTAGAATTATATGAAGATATCTTCCTAATTTTAACTGTATTTGTTATCGGTTATACAATGGTTTAAGAAAAATACAATTTAGGAGGTACTCATTATGAATGGTACAGTAAAATGGTTTAACGCAGACAAAGGATTTGGTTTTATTACAGCAGAGAATGGTACGGATGTATTCGCACATTTCTCACAAATCAACGTTGATGGTTTCAAGACTTTAGAAGAAGGTCAAAAAGTTACTTTCAATGTTACAGAAGGACAAAAAGGTCCTCAAGCTGAAAACATCGAATTAGTTTAATTATAACTATTAAAGCCCCGTGCATATTGCATGGGGCTTTTTACGTGATAAGAAAAGAATAGTGCCAGTAGACAAAGAATCCCAGGAATGAGAGTGTAATTTTTTCATTCCTGGGATTCTTTGTCTACTGGCATTAGGCTCGCCAACGCGAGCCAGAGAACCGCAGGTTCTCGGCTATTCAACTTGTTGTTAAAGAACTGCAGGTTCTCGGCTATTCTCTAATTCATCCAGTTATTCTACCTACGTTGATTAAATAAGGCAAAAAAGGCTATAATAAATCAAAAGGAGTGAATTTATGAAGAAAACAATCATATATATATCATTATTACTGACGGTACTACTAATAGCGTGTGCACCGCCTACACAGGAAGAAGTCGCTGAAGAGCCAGTCGTATTGGAGGAATCTGCTATGGAGGATGCTGTAAAAGAGGAATCTGAACCCCTTGCAGAATATAGAAAAATAACGGCGGAAGAAGCGAAAGACATGATGGTCGAAGGCAATCTGACGATTGATGTACGAACGAAAGAGGAATATGATCAAGGACACATTGAAAATGCGCTTCTAGTACCACTAGACACATTGATGAGAGAAGAACTTGATCAACTCCCAGATAAAGACCAAGTGATTCTTGTCTATTGTCGTAGTGGCAACAGGAGTAGAACAGCGTCTCAACTACTTGTGAAAGCAGGATATACACAAGTGTATGATTTTGGTGGCATTAATTCCTGGCCATATGATGTGATAAAAGAATAGTACAAGTCAATAAAGTGAAAAGCTACAAACGGCGTATAATCATGTGATTATACGCCGTTTTTTCATGTCATAAACAATGACAGTCACTCGATTACTGTATCAGTTAAGACATTGTTAATACATTTCATAGACTTAGTTTGCTATAATAAGAATTGTCGGATATTGGAAGAAATGTTTTATAGAGATAATTTGCGTTGCATCTATCTGTATACATGCAAGAGATTATCTAGAAATGGGGGAGGGAACTACGGAACTAATAAAATTTTCGATTGCGGGTGTTAATGTAATACCAACAGCACTGCTGCTCTTAACTCAGTGTTATTGGATTATTGCAAGTTTGGGTTTTTTCGATCTAGAGATGTTAAATGTGGATATCGAAGGTGGAGAAACAAGTGGATTGCTGAATGTAATTGCCATGTTTATCGAGTTTGGTCAGGTGCCAATAACGTTGGTCTTGAGCATATTATCACTGAATTTTTGGATTTCAATGATGTTGACTTATTTCTTACCGATTGTGGCTGGGGGCATTATTAGTGCAATTTTATTATTGCCAGTGTTTATTCTGAGCGTTCTTGTTACAAAATATCAAGTGCATCTATTACAAATGAGTGTTTTTGAAAAAAAATCTTATAATGATATTGCGCATAGAGTATTAAACAAACAGTGTATATTATTAGGTGATTTAGAGAACGGACAACTCAGTCAAGCAGAAATTAAGGAAAATGGTGTTTCAATCGTCATCAATGTTTGCGCACAAAAAAAGGATGTATCTTTCAAGAAGAAGGAAGATGCAATTGTTGATGGTAAAGACGAAGAAAAAAATGTGTATTACATAATAAAGAGTTAATGAAGTAGCGGATTTAGAAAGAGATGGAGGCGTATTAGATGGGATTTGTATCACAAATGACGTTAGTAACAGTAGGTGTTGCGATTATTACGATTTTAGGGCTGCTGGCACTATTTTCGAGATTTTATAAAAAGGTAGAACAATCAAAAGTAATTATTCGTAATGGTGTAGGTGGACAGATTGTGAGTTTTGGTGGGATGTTTGTTGTACCGATTTTGCATCGTCATGAAATTATGGATATTTCAGTCAAACGTGTAGAAATTGCCAGAGAAGGCAAAGATGGTCTTATTTGTAAAGACAATTTAAGAGCGGATATTCGTGTTGCCTTTTTCGTAAGGGTGAATCAAACACAAGAAGATGTTTTAAAAGTTGCACAATCACTTGGCTGTGAAAAAGCTTCAGATCCAGAAACGTTAATGGCGTTTTTTGATGCTAAGTTTTCAGAAGCCCTTAAAACAGTGGGTAAGAAATTTGATTTTGTTGAATTATATACAAATAGAGATGTGTTTAAGATGGAAATCTTACAAATTATCGGTACAGATTTAAATGGATATGTATTAGATGATGCGGCAATCGATTATTTAGAACAAACGGATATCAAAATGCTAAATGCAGATAATATCTTAGATGCTGAAGGAATCAAGAAAATCACCGAATTAACGGCCAAACAAATGATCTTAGCAAATGAAATTCAACGTGAAAAAGAGAAGACAATCAAGAACCAAGATGTTGTAGCAAAAGAAGCAATTTTAGAACTTGAAAAACAACAGGCTGAAGCCGAAGCAAAACAAACAAGAGAAATTTCTATCATCAATTCTAGAGAAGAAGCTGAAGCAGAAAAAGTAGCTCAAGAAGAGCGATTTAAGTCTGAGATAGCACGTGTGAAAACAGAAGAGGAAATTGGCGTAGCAGAAGAAAACAAGCAACGTCAAATTATTATCGCTGCTAAATCAAAAGAAAGTACAGAAGCTGTTGAAACAGAAAGAGTTGAGCGTAAGCAATTATTAGAGAGAACAGAAAAAGACAAATTAGTGGATCTTGCAACAATCGAAAAAGAAAAGCAAGTGGAAGTTGAAAAGAAAAATGTCCAAACGGTTATTCGTGAAAGGGTAGCAGTTGAAAAAGATACAGTTGTAGAAGAAGAAAAAATTAAGGACACTCGTGCATTTGCAGCTGCAGAACGTATGAAGAGTGTAGCGATCAGAAAAGCAGAAGAGGAAGCAGAAACGAAAAAAGTTACAGAAGTTATGGCTTCTGAAGCAGCTAAGTTAGCAGCTGAAAAAAATGCTGAAAAAGCAATCATTGATGCAGATGCAAACCTTAAGGCATCACAAAAAGAAGCAGAAGCAATTAAAGTGATTGCAGATGCAAAAGTGATTGATAACTCTGTAGAAGGTATAGCGGAAGCAAAAGTAATCGAATCTAAGGCCTTGGCAGAAGCAAAAGGTGAAACGGCAAAGGTTGATGTTAAAGAAAAAGAAGGTATTGTTGAAGCAGATATCCTTAAGCGTAAGTACCTTTCTGAGGCAGAAGGTATCAAAGAAAAAGCAAACAGCATGAAGCTTCTTGATGGTGTTGGTAAAGACCATGAGGAATTCAAATTAGAGCTTGAAAAGGATAAAGAAATTGCCCTTGCTAAAGTGAGTATCCAAAAGGATATTGCAGATGCACAAGCATCCGTTATTAGGGAAGCTCTTAAAACAGCGAAAATTGATATTGTTGGTGGTGAAACAATGTTCTTCGATAAGATTATTGGGTCGATTGCGCAAGGTAAAGCGGTGGATCGTTTTGTAGACAACAGTGAGGTTATGACAGATATTAAAGAAACGTTGATAACTGGTGATGCTGATTATTTCCAACAACAATTAAAAACATTGGTAGGTAGATTTAATTTATCGTCACAAGACTTAATGAACCTTACGATTTCAGGTGCAATTGGAAAAATGATGTCAACGGCTACCGGCAGCGATCGTACAATGTTAAACAAATTACTAGATACAGTTAATAAGGCAGGCGTTGCAGAGTTGCCAGCTAAATTAGTAGAATCAACATTTGGAGAGTAAAATGGATAACGGAACCTATGAAGTGATAAAAAGTCGTCTCAAAACACAAGGGGACGACTTGATAGCTAAAGCAGAAAAACTAAATAAAGTTAGAAAAGACGTTTTTGGCGCGATTGAAACAAAACTTTTATCGAGCGAACGGGTTCTGACTGAAAATAACTGTATACCAAGAGATATGGCGCCTGTTGACAACTGCTTTATCTTCGGTTATAACGTTCATATTGGTTTAAAGCAAAAGGTAGAACTGTGTGATGTGTTCTCTATTTATAGGTATAGGGACGGGACATTTGAAGAAGAGTCTCTTAACTTGATAGACAACAATACATTCAAGAAAGATTTTGATGATTTATATCGCTACTATAAAAATACGTTCTTCGCAAAGTTTACGATAGTAGGGCCATATTTTTATATGGTATTCCAAACCAGTGATGATCCTTTGGATATAAAAGTATTTAAGTGGCAAATCGATGGAGATCATCTGCTTTATGTTGATAACCGTAGCGAACATGAAGTGAAATTTCACTTAGGTAATGAGTTTAAGTTTGAAAAGGCGACAAGAGATCAGCAACGAACGGGTCTTCATCCTCATGTGTCCATACTCGACAAAGTGTTTGTTGAAACCATCAATGGCGATTTGACTATTAAAGTAGAGGACAATACAGACTCAGGGAAGGGGATTTATTCTGAGGATGTAGAGGATAAAGATCAGAGCCTAGATGATGCTGAAATATATTTTGTAGATTTAGATCAGATTATCATTTTGAAGATTAGACCTTATAAAGAACAGGTGTTTAGATACTTTGTATTCAACAATAAACTCAAGAATGTCCTACGTATTGATTCAATTGAGCATACGTGTAAATTATTGCCTGGCGGTCATGGATTAATTTTTCCTCAGGGCTACTATTTACAAAACGGTGAATATAAATTCTTTGATGTGCCAGTTGAACAACCTGTTTTTGATGAGATCATTACATCTTCAAATGGTGAAGATTATCAATATATATTTTACAATATGGAATCAGGGACTTACCTGATTTATTCATACAATGTCATTGAGCAAACGATAGATACACCAATAGTTTGTAGTGGATATTCTCACTTTAATAATGGCGAAATGGTGGTCTTTAGACACGAAAACGAGCCACGTAAAAACCATGCCTTACAGGTTTGGCAAACACCTTATGTCGGCAAAGATTACAGTGTGGCGGGGGACAATGACTCTGTCCTTTATAAGATCGGTAATAAGGATGTTGTTAACTGTATTGCCGCTTGTAGAGGTGTTAGTAAATTAATAAGAAAAGGCGAAAGTTACGAAAGTGTTTATTTGGACATCGTAAAAGAGACACAGCGTATTCTAGACTCTTATTTCTGGATAGATAAAGAGGAAGCCTTCAATATAGCTGAAATCTTAAAAGTTGTTAAAGAAACAGCAACCTTTGCAATTGGTGAATTTGAGAAAGTAACACGTATTAAAAATACAACGGAAAAGAGAATCACTGAAACCAAAGAAGCGACAGAAACGCTATTGAAAAAATTAGAGTATGGTTCTTTTGATAACGTCAATGAGTATGTTGAAGTACTTGGTGAAATCAGAAATCTTCGTGGTGACATCGTATCCCTAAGAGATCTGATGTATGTCGATTTAGGAATTGTAGAGTCGTTGGACCAGAGCGTCAAAGAAAAGAATGATGAATTCTCGAATCAGTGTATTAAGTTTCTGATTAGCCCAGATGGATTAAGACCTTATGAAGATGCTGTAGAACTGTTACAAACAGCCATAGACGAGGTGAGTAAATCACAAGAAGGTAATGCACTCGCTGAAAAAATGGATAAAGCCTCAATGGATTTAGAACTCTTGATGGATATTGTAAGTAATTTCAAAATTGATGATCCAACGGTATCGACAGAGATTATTGAGAAAATATCAACGTTATTTTCCAAGGTGAATAATGCGAAAGCCAAACTAAAAACTCGGATTGAAACATTTACTAAAAGTGAGATGTCCATTCAGTTTAATGCCCAATTAAAGTTGCTAGGGCAGGCAGTGGTGAATTATCTTGAAATATCCGATACTGAAGAGAAATGTGATACTTATCTCAATAAAGTTATGATTCAACTACAAGAACTGGAAGGGAAATTCTCTGAATTCGAGGAATATCTTCAAACCTTGAATGAAAAAAGAGAAGAAATTTACAGTACATTTGAAACACGTAAACAATCGATATTGGATAAATTAAATAGACGGTTGGTCGCCTTATCTGATTCTGCAAGTCGTATCATAGGTGGTATAGAAAATCGAGTATCTGCATTTGAATCTGTTGAGAAAATCAATGGCTATTTAGCTACTGATATTATGGCTGAAAAGGTCAGAGATATTATTTCAGAGCTACGCACCCTTGGTGATAGCGTAAAAGCAGACGAAATTAGCTCAAGGTTAAAATCCCTTAAAGAAAATACAATCAGACAGTTAAAAGATCGTAAGGAACTATATCTAAATGGTGAGGATGTCATTAAATTCGGCAACCATCATTTTTCTGTGAACCGTAAGGCAATTGATTTATCCATTGTGCAAAAGTCGCAGGACCTCTATTATCATATAACAGGAACTGATTTTTGGGATAAAGTAACTCATGAAGAGATTTATGACTACAAACATGTATTTGATCAAACGATTATTTCAGAAAACATGAAGGTATATCGTGGCGAGTACCTTGTATACTCATTATTTGAGCGAGCTAAAAACAGCGACACTGTAGGTTTGGATACTCTGCAAAACATGTCAGATGGGCAACTGACTGACCATGTAAGAACGTATATGGAAAAACGCTACCAAGAGGGATATACCAAAGGCGTTCATGATGAAGACGGAAGTAAAATGTTACGTGTCTTGTTGGAAATGCATCATACAGTAGATTTACTGATCTATAGAAGTGAAGTCAGATCAATGGCACGCCTGTTTTGGAATCATCTAGTGGCTGAGGACATTAAAGAAAGATTAACATCTAGATTGGAGCAATTATCAAAATTAAGCAGTATATTTACAACGAAGCCGAATATTGATAATTACTTGCCACTTATTATAGAGAAGTTTGAACAGGCCCATGAGGCATTTCCGATGTATCGGTATGAAGACATTCAAGAAGCCGCAGAATACCTTTGTAAGGAGTTGATGCGGGGTAACTCATTTGTCATTAGTCAAAAGGCGAAACAAGTATATGATGGCTTTATTGCATATTTAAGAGATAAAGATGCATTAGAGATCTTATCCGAGTCAATGAGAATTAGTCAGAATGATCTAGAAGGTCAATTTTTCTTGGCAAAAGAGTGGGTGTATGCCTATTGGCAAGAGCAACTAATTGACGATAACAAGCGTATTGAGCTAGATAAAGATGAAGTGCCTGGTATTCTTGAAGAAGTAGTTGTGCTGGTTCTTGAAGATGAAGTGAATATGGAGAATGTGATTCACTCCTCAACGAAGAAACAGGTGGAGGGTTTGGTAGGTACACACTGTAACATCGATGGTGGTTCCTATCTATTAAATTACACTGAATTTATTCAAAAGATGAAACATTTTAGTAGGGCTACTGTACAAGATTATCTTAAGTACCAGGACATAAAATCTACATTGATCAAAGACTTTAAATCAGAATTACGTTTAGACGATTTTAGACCCAATGTCTTAACATCATTCGTTAGAAACAAACTGATTGATAAAGTATACTTGCCCCTGGTTGGGGATAACCTTGCTAAGCAAATGGGCGTAGTAGGAGATGATAAGCGTACTGATTTAATGGGATTATTACTGCTTGTATCACCACCCGGTTATGGTAAGACAACACTGATGGAATACATTGCAAACCGTTTAGGTTTTATTATGGTAAAGGTTAATGGTCCATCTCTCGGTAACGATATTGTATCGCTGGATCCTGAGAAAGCAAGCCATTCTAGTGCCAAAGAAGAACTAAGGAAGCTTAATTTAGCCTTGAAAATGGGCAATAACATTATGCTATATGTTGATGATATTCAGCATTGCCACCCTGAATTTTTACAGAAGTTCATTTCGCTATGTGATGGACAGAGAAAAATTGAAGGGGTATATAACGGTGTAGGCCAGACATTTGACTTGCGTGGGAAGAAAATTGCTGTGGTAATGGCAGGGAATCCATATACAGAAAGTGGAGAGAAATTCAAAATTCCTGATATGCTTGCCAATAGAGCGGATGTCTATAATCTTGGTGACATGCTTAGAGAAAATGAAGAAGCATTCAAGTTAAGTTATATTGAAAATGCGCTTACGTCAAATCCGGTCTTGGCTAAATTGACGAATCGCAATCAATCGGACATTTATGGACTGATAGAGATGGCGTCTGGTGCTGATAGAGAAGCTGTCGAGTTAGAAGGTAATTATACGGCTGATGAGCTTAATGAATATGTACAAGTGTTAAAGAAACTGAATGACGTGCGAGACATTGTTCTGAGGGTAAATATGCAGTATATCTATTCAGCGGCACAGGCGGATGAATATCGTAATGAACCAGCATTTAAGTTACAAGGCTCTTATCGTAACATGAATAAAATTGCAGAGCGTGTTGTATCGGTAATGAATGGTGAAGAATTATCAAAACAGATTCTTGCAAGTTATGAAAATGACTGTCAAACACTGACTACAGGCGCAGAGTCAAATATTCTAAAATGGAAAGAATTGAATGGATGTAGTTCAGCAGATGAGAAACTGCGTTACGACGAAATAAAACAACTCTTTAATAAAAGTAAGTTGGTAAAAGGTGACGACAAGATGGGACAGGCAGTTATTGCATTAAATGATTTAGCTGAAAATATCAATAAAATAAGAAATGTGTATGAACATATTCGTTCAGAATAAAAGAGTAAGTTAATAGTTAAATGGCGTAAAATCAATGATTTTACGCTGTTTTTTTATTTGCTGGCGCGCCTACTGAACGCGCTTAAGAGGTTGATCATCCTCAATGGTAGTCAGCGCTTATTTTTTAATCGGTATTTGAAGTTCTGTGATAAATTCGTCAGCCGAGTCGGAGTAGTCACTGTCCACAATATTATTTTCTATGGAGTCACCGGTAATGCTATAGCCATTGTCAACAATCCAATTCACCAAGGTCTTATAATGCTTGACAAGATCCGTGTAAGGACCGATGACTGTCATGCAAGCATAGTCATTTTTAGGCAGAATAATAGGTGCCGTTGGCGCTTGATTATCCAGTGGATTCACTTCTATAAAATATCTGAATTGATTAAATACGCCATTTTCCATATCCTCTTTTGGGAGAGAGGTAAAGACTTGTCCCTCAACTAACCAAGAACTAAATTTCAAGTAGTTTTCATTCCGTTTAAAAATTTCTTTTAGTTCCTGAGAATCATCTACACCAATCGTCTTTAAAAAAATCCCTTGCCGCTGATCAATTGTTTCAACAGTTATCTTTCCTAATTTTGTTTTTGCATGTTCGAACAGTTCTAATTTGGAATCGATCTTATGTTTAAGGTTGGTCAATTTCTGTATCTCTATTTCTAAATCGTGATTTTTCTTCTTGAGCATAAAAAGAAGTCGGTCCGCCTTTTTATTGTTCATGTATTCCTCGATATCACTCAGAGAGATCCCAAGTGTCTTTAAAAATAGAATACGACTTAATTTGAACATACTGCCAATATCATAGTAACGGTAGTTGTTTGTAGCGCTTTTTTCAGGTTTTAGAAGATTCATTTTATCATAATGACGGAGTGTTTCAGTTGTTGTATTAAAGATCTTAGCCAGTTCACCTATTAAAAATTTATCACTCATAGCCCCACCATCCTCGTTCAACTATTTTTTGAATTCACAGAAATTACAGAAAATTATAAAAAGTCCTTGACGTTAGTGTAACACGAATGTTTATAGTTGTATTAATAATATTAAATATTTGCCGGGGGGCATGTGAAAGGAGACTATTATGTATACAATTAAAAATAAGTATATGGTTTTAGTTGGCGCACTACTCGCACAGGTTACGATTGCAGGATTATATGCATGGAGTATTTTAGGGACAGCACTACAGGCAGAACATGGATGGAGTGGGGATCAAACGTTCTTTCCTTATGCACTTGCACAATTTATTTTTGCTTTCAGTACACTATTGTCAGGTCGAATCGTTGATAAAAGAGGTCCTAGACCTGCACTTGCGATTGGAGCAGTTTTATATGGTGGCGGTCTTATTCTTTCTTCCTTCGTTACTTCACCAGGACTGCTGTACTTAACTTATGGCGTAATTACAGGTGCTGGTGTTGGTTTTGTCTATGTATGTCCACTGTCAACTTTAATTAAGTGGTTCCCAACAAACCGAGGCATGATTACGGGATTATCCGTAGGTGTTTTCGGTGGTGGGAGCATTATTTTCAAAGAGGTTCTATCAAATTTGTTGGTGACGAATACAGTTTCAGAAGTATTTTTTACATTAGGAATGATATCATTTGTTTTAATTATAATTGGTGCCTTGCTGACAAATAATCCTGAAGGTTATGTGAAACAAGCAGCTGTTAAAGGGGAACAGGATTATACGACTGCTGAAATGATACAGACAAGAAAATTCAAGTTAACATGGGTGATGTATTGGTTAGCGGTTATTCCAGGATTATTGGTTTTAGGCGCAGCTAAAAATATAGGAATTGAAGTGGCGGGGCTTGAAGCGTCAGTTGCTGGTGGTGTTATTTCACTATTAGCAATAGCTAATGCAAGTAGCCGTTTGGTATCAGGCACTTTATCGGATAAGTTTGGAACATTAAATATGTTAAAAGCGATTTTTGTCATTACGATTGTTTCCCTATTGTCCTTAAGTTTCTTGGCAGGAAGCACCGGTGTATTCTATATCAGTGTGGCTGGGGTCGCTGTTGGCTATGGTGGTTTCTTGGCACTATTTCCGACCTTTACCAACCAGGAATTTGGATCTTATAGGTATGGATCAAATTATGGGGTTGTTTATCAGGCATACGGTCTTGCGGCTTTAACGGGAATTATGATTAAGCGGTTAGCGGGATCCTTTACGACGACCTTTATCATTTCAGCCGTGGCAGCGATGATTGGCCTAGGCATTGCCTTTATGATTAGAGAAGGTGAATCTGAAGCAGTTAATGGCAAAGTAGCTTCGGTAGGAGCAAAAGCATAGGAAGAATAAAATAGTATGAAACTTTTAAAACACTTAACTATTTAGAAGTTAAGTGTTTTTTTATGTATGTATCCTATGAAATTTAGATATACTGACAGAGAGGTGATTTATATGAATAGTTGGCACTTATTATGGTGATATTTCATGTTATAATAGGAGGTCTAATATGAGGAGACAAGAAAAGATGACAGTAGAAGAACTAAAGGAACGAATTGACAATAATGATGTGCCTTTTCTATTGGATATAAGAGCAGAAGATGATTATGAACAGGGGACAATAGAACAAGCTGTTCACAGTGAGAAGGAAGAGGTTGTCGATTTAATTAGAGAAGACAAATTGCCAAGGGATCAGGATATCTTGGTATTTTGTTACAATGGACAGTCTTCTAAACAAATAGTAATGGTGTTAACGCTTCAAGGGTATTCAGCTTACTCTTTGAAAAATGGCATAGAAGGCTGGCGCGAGTATAACAATAACGAATAATGTACGGAGGTATGCGTGGAGAAACAATTATATATGTACAATGTGAACTTTCAGACCTATGAGGACACACTTTGGGCTATTGAAAGTAGAGCATTGTTTGGTAGGGACTTTAGCGACAAAGTGTTTTTTTCGGACAGGGTAGTGAATCCGTCCGTCAGTCCATTTATTAAAAATAGGGTGAAAATACATTATAAGGCAAAAACTTTTGACGAACTGATAGCATGTGTTGAGAAGGATGAGTCCGTTGCCAAAGACTTTATCATCAAATATATTAAATTGGAAAGTGGCGATCCTCATGCGGCAAGTAGAAAGGACCTTTGTAAAGCCCTTGGCAGTAAATTCAAGGAATATCCAAACTTTGACGCACCAGCGACAGTGTTTGGCGTATTCACTTATAAAGACCAGTGGTACTTTGGTGTGTTGAAAAAAAATGATGGGGTGTGGCGACAGCACAACGACAGACCTCACACATTTTCGAACTCATTAAAAATCAACATGGCAAAAGTCTTGATCAATGTCGCAGGGCAAGGAGATACGGAAAAAACCATTGTTGATCCATGTTGTGGTGCAGGAACCGTCTTGCTTGAAGGGTGTTACGCAGGACATGAAATGACAGGCTCGGACATCAATTATAAAATGTTTAAGAGTGCTGAAAAGAATTTGGCTTTCTTTGGTTACACGGCCACTCTAAAGCATAGGCCGGTACAGGAAATTGAAGAGCATTTTGATTGTTCAATTGTCGACCTACCATATGGTTTATACAGTAAAACATCTAGTGAAGCCCAGCAATCAATCATTGAACATGCCAAAAGGATTTCGGACAGAACGGTGATTGTTTCATCAGAAGATATTGTTGAGATGTTGAATGAAGTGGGACTGACCATTGTGGACAGTTGTGAAATCATTAAAAGTGTTAATCGTAAATTTACACGGTATATATGGGTTTGCGAATAAACTAAATAGATTGTCGAAAGGTTGCTCTTTGAGTAGCCTTTTTTTTTGCTGGCGCGCCCTACCGGACGTGCTTAAGAATTTACCATCCTCGATGGATGGTAAAACTTATTTGCTGGCGCGCCCTACCGGACGTGCTTAAGAATTTACCATCCTCGATGGAGGGTAAAACTTATTGACAGAATGAGGATTAATCTTCATAATGAAGACAAATGCAATAATCTTCACATTGAAGATAAATAATATGAGGTGACTTATGGATAAAGTAAATCAACGGGGGGAAACCCTTAAAGATTTTTTAGGAAAATATGATCCCAGCAGGTATGACAAGGCTTCATTGACGACAGACGCCGTTATATTCACCATCGATGACAAGCGAATAGAAGGTGTGAATTCCAAGGCGCTACAGATACTCCTTGTGAAACGTAAAGACCATCCTTGCATAGGGCAATGGGCATTACCAGGTGGTTTTCTCAATATGTCCGAAGGCTTGCATGAATGTGCCAAAAGGGAGTTAGGGGAGGAAACACGTATTGATGTCTTTATGGAACAACTCAAAACAATTGGGGATAATCCTTTTAGAGATCCGAGAGATCGTATAGTGTCTGTGGCCTATATGGCACTGGTCGATAAGCGTAAACACCAAGTAATCGCTGACGACGATGCAGAAGATGCCAAGTGGTTCAGTATAGAGCGCTCGGAGTTTTTAGACAATCATGTTGCAGAAGACAGTTGGGGGACACACCATTCTCATCGGGTCACTCACTATAGATTGGTTTCAGATGATCTGAAAGATGTCATAGAGTTTGATCTGGATGTATCAGTCACTTTTGTTGGATACTCCAACACGAATACTGAATCTGTCGTTAAAAACGTTAGTCAGGGAGACGCAATTGCCTTTGATCATGCCGAGGTTATCGATTATGCCCTTACGCGTTTGGTGGGCAAAATCGATTATGAACCGATAGCATTAAGTCTGATGCCTAAAACATTTACATTAAAGGCCCTTATGGAAGTTTATGAAGTGATCAAGAATGAACCATATGCTAAGAAGAATTTCCACCGCAATATTTTGAAAAAAGGATTTTTGAAGGAAACTGGTCAACTGGAACAACCAAATGGAAAGGGAAAACCAGCAAAGCTTTATACATTTGATTTCAACTGGAATATATGGAATAGAAGATAGACGAACTGTCGGAGGGATAACATGAGAAGAAGTAATATGAACTTGTATATAGATTTTTATGAATTTACAATGGCGCAGGTACTATTTGACAATGGACAACATGAAGAAGTGGGCTATTTTGATTATTTTTTCAGGAAAGTGCCTGACAATGGCGGTTTCGCTATTATGGCCGGTTTAGAACAACAAATTGAATTCATTTTAAACCAACGTTTTTCTGAAGATGACATCAATTACTTACGCGAGCAAGGGATGTCTGAGGCGTTCTTGACTTATTTAAAGAACTATCAATTTAGCGGCTCAATCTGGGGAATCCCAGAAGGAACGCCTGTATTTCCGAATGAACCTCTTGTAACGGTGAAGGCAACAATGTTCGAACATTTTATGATTGAAACTTCTGGGATTTTGGAAGTATCTCACCAAACTTTGATTGCGACAAAGGCCAACAGAATAGTTCGCGCAGCCAACGGTAAACCTGTCATCGACTTTGGGCCGAGAAGATCCCAAGGAAAGTACGGTGGCTTAAAAGGGGCCAGAGCTGCTTATGTAGCTGGTGTTGTCGGGACGTCACTAACCGAAGCGGGTAAAGAGTATGGTATTCCAGTGGTTGGCACCATGGCCCATTCTTTTGTGACTTATGTCGGTGAGGACAAAGAAGCCTTTGGCTTATATGTTAAAACCCACGATAAAAAAGCTGTGTTCCTAGTGGATACCTTTTCAACATTAAAATTAGGTATGCCTGCAGCGATAGATGTGATGAAAACAATGAATCCCTCAGCGTCCATGGGTATTCGATTGGACAGTGGTTCACTCCTTTATTTATCCAATGAGTGTCGTAAGATGATGGATGATGCAGGACTTCCTAAGGCCACAATTACAGTGTCCAACTCTTTGGACGAGTGGAAAGTGACCGAACTTGAAATGAAGAATGCACCGATAGATTTTTATGGTGTTGGTGAACGGATGATTACAGCAAAATCAGATTCAGTCTTTGGTGGCGTGTACAAACTAGTCGGCGTAGAAAGAGACGGCAAAGTAGAAGCCCGCATCAAGATATCTGACAGCCCAGGCAAGACTGTTAATCCTGCCTTTAAAGAAGTGTGGCGTCTATATGACAACGAGACAGGTCAGGCATTTGCCGATGTATTGACCTTGAAAGATGAAATCATAGAAGAACCATATCTGTTGACAGATGAACTAGAGAAGAGAAAGAACAAAGTCGCAACAAACTTTAAGGCCGTCAAACTACAACAGGAAATTGTTAAAGAAGGCGCCCTTGTATACGCCTTTCCTTCACTGGAAATAATCAGAGAACGCTTGAACGAACAACTGAAAACGTTGTGGACAGGCCTTATGAACTTCTCGGAACCAGATAGATACTACGTCAATTTAAGTGATCAGCTATATGATCTAAAAGACAATATGATCGAAGGGATACGGTCCCGTATTATCAAGGGATAACTTCAACTTAGACAAGCAATTCAAAAGATCCAATTTCATAATGGCTACCATTGATTTTTAAGCTTAGATGATAAGTCCCGCTATAGAGCCTTTTAGTGGTCATCTGCTTAAATTGATGTCTTTTATCGATATGAACACGCTCTCCTTCTTGTAGGGAGAGCTTTTTTATTTTAAAGACCTTATCTGATCGCTTACCTTTTGCCATTGGATAGTTGATGGTGTAGTCCACCATCAGGGATAGGGCGTCGTGGGATTCAATATCAAATGAAAACACCAGATAGTCATCCAGCTTTAATGCTTTTGATTCAATCCTGGTATTCTGTACGCTGATGTTTGGCTTCGTTGGATACCCAAGAAACTCAAGGGTTTCTGAATGCCCTTTCTTGATGAGTGTTCTCAAGGAATGGTTGATGATATAGGCCATTTCTTTTTCGTCTTGTTTATTGGTGGCTTTCCATCTTTCTAATGTATCGACGACAAGCGTCGCATCTATTTTTGAGATGTCATTTAGGTGATTTGCAACAGATCTTGTGACATACCTACTCTCATCTGTATAGAGGTTATCAAGGATTTCAATCCCCTTGGTGTAATCAAAAGTAATGCCGATGGACCAAGGGAGTTTTGGTCTAAGACCTTCACTGGCAAGCCGCCTCTTATGGACATCATCACTTAAAGACCATTTCTTGAAATATTCGAAAGTCTCCTTGGGATATGTATTGATAAATGTCCGTATGGCAAATTCTCCAGAAAAATAAGGGGTGAATGCACCAATGTAACTCAGGGATAAATCAAGGTGTTCCTCTGTACAGCCATTGACCATAATGTAGTCTTGATAGGCACCAAAGACAAAGGCCTCGGTATCATCTGGCAATGTATCTAGGGATTGATTCAATACTTCCAACGTTTCAGGGTATGGCGCATCAATAGAATTTTCAATAAGTTCTCTGAGATAACGCATGCGCTCCTTTAATTCTAAATCAGGAAAGGCTTTGATAGCCCTACTTACAAATTGTATATTGTCGAAGGCAGGATAGACTTCTGCTATACAGTTGGCAAGGAGTGTAACGGTTTTCTTATTAAACAAGGTATCTTTAAGTAATGGGGTATTATCAGACATAGGACCTCCTTTGATATAAAATAAGCATACCGCGTAGGATGATTTACTGCAAGAAATTGACTTAAAGCATACACTAAGTGATAGAATATAAATGGCGATGAAAGTTATAACGAGTTGGAACAAAGGAGTGGGCAAATGATTTATAAAGAGTATGGAAAAACAGGCAAGAAAGTATCTGCTGTCGGATTTGGCGGTATGCGATTTGATATTACAAAACCGATCGAGGAAAATGCAGAAATTGTAAGATACGCCAACAAAATGGGCATTAATTATTTTGACACGGCACCAAATTATTGCGAAGATCAAAGTGAGGCTATATTTGGTGAAGCATTCAAGGATATGCCAGGGGCCTTTTATGTTTCCACAAAAGGCATGCCAACAGAATTTGATACGAAAGAAAAGGCTATAGCCCAAGTCAAAAAATCAATTAAACGCATGGGTGTAGAGAAAATTGATTTTTATCACATCTGGTGCATTCGTAAAAAGGAACATTATGAGTTGGCCATGCAACCGGGTGGACAATATGAAGGATTGCTTAAGTGCAAGGAAGAGGGGTTGATTGATCATATCGTTCTGTCTTCTCATCAAACTGGCAACGAAGTTAAAGAAATACTGGAAGACAAGAAAATTGACGGTGTCTTATTGGGGGTTAATATCTTAAACTTTCCATATCGGTGGGAAGGGGTTCAAACGGCCTACGACATGGGCTATGGTGTCGTAGCGATGAATCCTTTAAGCGGTGGCGCCATTCCGACTCATGAAGAGGAACTGGCTTTCTTGACTGAAGGGGAAGAAACAGCCACTGAAGCAGCCCTTCGATTTGTTGTATCAGCACCTCAAATAACTGTGGCACTTAATGGCTTTACAACAAAAGAACATATTGATATGGCCTGTAGAATTGCTGACCAAGCAACGCCATTTACAGCAGATAAAATCCAAGCCATTAAAAACAAAGTTGGTAGTGCAATGAATGAAGCATGTACAGGCTGCGGTTATTGCGACAAATGCCCTAAAGGGATTGCAGTACCAAGCTTCATGCAGTACTATAACGAAAAACATGTTTTTCATGTAACAGATGAAAAAATGAAAAAACAAATTGGTGGTGTTTATGAATGGGGAGTCTTGGCGGGAAAAAAAGGACAAGCCAGTCAATGTATTGAATGTGGCATTTGTGAAGAGGAATGTACACAGCATTTACCGATTATTGAGCGACTAAAGGAATTTGATAAGTGGTCATAATAGGGGAGGAAGGCAAATGAATATTCAATTTTTAGGACACTCTGCATTTTACATAGAGTCAGAGCAAGTAAAGCTATTGATCGATCCGTTTTTATCAGGCAATCCGCAGGCAAAGACAAGAGCGGATGCATTTAAGGAGCTGGATTACATTTTCGTTACCCATGGTCATGGAGACCATATTGGAGACACCATTGAAATTGCTAAAAGGACTGGTGCGGTTGTCGTGTCAAATTTTGAAATCGTGAATTATTTCAGTCAGTTTGGTATTCAGTGTCATCCAATGCATATCGGTGGTCGTTTTTCCTTTGATTTTGGAACTGTAAAAATGACGCCAGCACTACACGGATCAGGGATTCAAATGGATTCTGGCATGATTTGTGGTGGGAGTCCAGGAGGCTTTGTCATTGAATTGGAAGGACAAAAAATTTACCATGCTGGGGATACTGGCTTGACAATGGACATGCAACTATTGGTCCGGGAGGCTATCGATGTAGCCTTATTACCAATAGGCGGAAACTTCACAATGGATATTGAAGATGCCCTTATTGCTGTAGACTTTATTAAGCCCCAGTCTGTTATACCAATGCATTATGATACTTTTGAAATGATCAAAGCAGATCCGCAGGCATTTATTGATCAACTGCCTCAGGAGGTCAAAGGCATTATATTGGATGTTGACGGTAACTTTATTCTCTAGTATTGTTTAAGTGTATTAAACATTACGGAATATAGCATAAAGTGAAGGTGAATTTATGAGTGATAAAGCATTACATCTAGATCAACAATTGTGTTTTAGATTATATAAAGCGTCGAGATTAATGATTCGATTGTACACACCCCATTTGGAAAAGTTGAATCTGACTTACCCGCAGTATCTTGTGTTATTGGTACTATGGGAAAAGGAAAGTATCGGATTCAAGGAACTTGGTGAGCAATTGCAGTTGAAGACGGGCACATTGACGCCTATTATTAAGCGCTTGATCAACAGTGGATATGTTGTAAAAGAAAAACATCCAGAAGATGATCGTAAAACATGTATTGTCATAACAGAAGAGGGAAAGGCCTTGATACCTGAGGCGCGAAAAGTACCTAGAGAACTGGCCAAGGCGCTTCAATTAACCGAAGAAGAGTTTTACGAATCCGTGAAAATGTTAGATGTCTTGAACGACAAATTAATGACAGCAGTATTTGATGAATAAACGTGAGAAACACTTATTTTAAAAGTAAGTGTTTCTTTTTTTTATAAAATGGCTTGACAAAAAATAAAAAGAGGTGCATAATCAATCTTGTAAGATCGATCTTGTGAGATTGAAAAAACTCAAATGAAATGAACTTAAAATATAAAACAATTTACAAGGAGGAAATAACATGAAAATTTATGATTTCAAATTTAGAGACACAGATGACGAGGTAGTGAGCTTAGGTGACTATAAAGGGCAAGTGATGTTGATAACGAACACTGCGAGTAAATGTGGATTTACGCCTCAGTACGAAGGTCTTCAAGCATTATACGAACAATACAGTAATAAGGGGCTTGAGATTATTGGATTCCCTAGCAATCAGTTTTTAGAGCAAGAACCTGGATCAAATGAGGAGATTCGTTCATTCTGCCAATTAAACTATGGTGTTTCATTCCCATTGTCTCAAAAGGTAGAAGTACGAGATGAGAATGCAGATCCGTTATTCAAATACTTAACAAGCGAAAAAAGCTTTGAAGGATTTGATGTATCCACTGAAGGTGGACAAAAGATGCAAGGATTCTTAAGTGAAAAACTACCACATCTTTTAGAAGGTAATGAAATTAAATGGAACTTTACAAAGTTCCTTGTTGATAAAGAAGGTAACGTAGTAAAGCGTTACGAATCGCCAATCGCACCTGAAGCAATTGCAGCGGATATTGAAAAATATTTATAAGTATAAATTCAACTAGAATACATGTGAAGCGTTTATTTTATAGACAGATCGTTTATAGAATAAGCGCTTTTATTTATTAGCTCTCCTTTGAAGAATATTGAAGATGCAACGTCATGGTAGGTATTAATGCATGCTGTGACGTCTTTTTTACAAATTACATTTAAAATGGGATAGCGTGGAAATTATTTTGATAATATCTTAACAAAAAAATGTCGTTCCCTAATTCCGACAAACCACTAATTTCAGATACTTATAAATAAACACCTGTATTTTCTGAATAAAAATAAAATTTAGAAAACGCTTGCTTGATAAATAAATATCAATTATAATGAAAAAGTAAACAAAATACGGTGTGGTTGATTGATGCTGGAGAAATGTATGTAGTGTATTGATGTATACGTGTATTACCGTAGGAGAAAGGGTAGTTTGGCTAGAAGCTACCTGAAGCTCTCAGGTCTAATACAGCATGATGACATACCCCTGGAGAGACTCTTAAGAGCATCGACGAAGCAACTTATATTTTTTAGGGAAACTTTCAGATAAAAGGACAGGGTGAAATTAGCAGCTTTTCTTTGCGTGCTAATTTTGGTGGTGTCTTTTTTTATGCCTAAAAATATTACGATTGTGCTTACGATTCGCGACGTAAGTTCAAGCAATGATCAAACTATTTATTTTAGGAGGAGACATTTTGAGCACAGAAGTAATATTGTCATATTTGGATAAAATTAATGGCGTTCTTTGGGGACCGCTGATGTTATTTTTCCTACTCGGAACAGGTGTACTATTTACGTTCAAATTAAGGTTTTTGCAGGTAAGCAAAATTGGTTTAGCGTTTAAGCAAGTATTTAAATCAAATGATGTAGAAGGTGATGCTGAAGGGATGTCGCCATTTCAATCACTATCGACAGCCATTGCAGCACAGGTTGGTACAGGTAATCTTGCAGGTGTAGCTACCGCTATAGCAGCAGGTGGTCCTGGTGCAATCTTTTGGATGTGGATTAGTGGATTCTTCGGTATGGGTACAATCTTCGCGGAGGCTGTTCTTGCCCAACAATTCAACGAGGAACGTGGTGGCGAATTAACAGGTGGACCAGCATTCTATATCAGAAAAGGTCTTAACAATAAATTTTTAGCAGGTTTCTTTGCGGTTTCAATCGTATTTGCTCTTGGAATCATGGGCAATATGGTACAGTCTAACTCAATTGCAGTTGCTGTAAGAAACGTTGTACCAATTCCGAGTCTCGCAATTGGTATTATTATCGCTATTTTATCAGGGATGGTACTTGTTGGTGGTGTGTCTAGAATTGGATCATTTACTGAAAAAGTCGTACCATTTATGGCAGCGTTTTATATACTAGGCGGATTGATCATCATTATTATGAATGCTGAGCAATTGGTGCCGGCGCTTAAAATGATTGTTTACGGAGCGTTTAACCCTCGAGCAGCAACTGGTGGTTTTATCGGGGCAACGGTTAAAGAAACATTACGTTATGGTATTGCCCGTGGATTGTTCTCGAATGAAGCAGGTATGGGCTCTACACCGCATGCCCATGCGGTAGCAAAAGTTAAACATCCTGTTCAACAGGGGATGGTATCTATGTTAGGTGTTATAGTTGATACTGGAGTTGTTTGTACGATTACCGCACTAGTAATCTTAACAACAGGTGCTTTTGAAACTGGGTTAACTGGTGCAGAATTAACACAAAAAGGATTCCATTTAGGCTTTAGTTTCCTTGGCGATTTCGGAATGTCCTTTATTGCGATTTGTTTATTTTTCTTTGCATTTTCGACAATTATTGGATGGTACTTCTTTGGTGAGCAGAACATCAAGTACCTATTCGGTGCAAAAGGAGTAAAATTCTATAGACCAGTTGTGTTAGTAGGGATTGCAGTAGCGCCTCTACTTGATGTTGAACTTGTATGGAGTTTGGCAGATTCATTTAATGCACTGATGGTCGTTCCAAACCTTATTGCCTTAGTTGGACTTGCGGGGCTGGTTGTAAAGGCTTTGAATGATTTTACAGAGAAGTATGAAAATGGTGAATTGTAAAGTGCTTCTTCTTGTGTGAGGCAAGGATAACACTTAGAACATTAGATGCCCCCTATGAGCGTTTGTCTCATAGGGGGTTTTTAGAATCGTCATATTGGGCATATGCCAATAAAAATAATTGAAAAAGTAATATTTGGGTATACATAGTACGTGAGCAGTTATATGATGAAAGTACTGCTCATCCTAGAGTGCTATATTGATGAATGATATGATAAAGGATGTGAAGTAATGCCTAAGTATGTTATTGAACGCGAATTAGAAGGTGCAGGTAAAATGACAGAACAAGAATTGATTGAGGCGGCAAAGGGATCTAATAAAGCCATTAATGAAATGGGTAATGATATTCAGTGGGTTGAAAGTTATGTGACTGACAACAAGTTCTACTGTGTGTATATTGCGAAGAATGAGGAATTAATTAGAGAACATGGTAAAAAGTCTGGCTTCCCCGTTGATAGAATATCAAGAATTACTGGGATGACAGATCCGACGCGTGGTGAAGGGTAGTAGTTATAGATACTAAGCGTAGAAATTACGCTTAGTTTTTTTGTCTAATTTGGTGCATTTAAGTCCAAAGACTATGATGGTGGCAAATAGCCTTTGAATACGTTACAATTGTCTAGAGGTGAAGAGATGAACTGGAATAAGTTAAGAAAACAATTGGAAAGTTTTTTGAGTTCAAAGGTAATCGAGCGTGTGACATATAGCCCGTCTGGCTATCGATACACATCTGATAAAAAAGCGCAATGTTATATCCTTGTAGATAAACGAGAGGCTTTTAATATGAAGGAATCTATGCTGAACATCAAGTGGTACCAAAATGAGCAGGAAGCCAAAACTGATGATGATGTAATGTACACGATATCACCGGAGATCGTTGAGCAAATTAGACAGCAAAGTAGTGGACGAATACCAGAAGAAAGACTTATGGTGATGGCAAAAAAACAACAGCAAAACAAGTATGCCAAGCAAGTGATGGACGCACAGTCACAATTACATAGATCAGATTTTACAAAAGTTGCGTTAGAGTATTTGTCCTCATCGGTAGATGAATGTTTGGAAAGTGATGATATACTGCTAAATATATTTGCATTAATTGATAGAAGGCTTGGTAAGAAAAGAATAATTTCAATAGAAGAGGCATATCGATTCAAACATCCTGTTGTACGCTATTTTTATGCACTGAGGAGAAATAGTTGATGAATAGTAAGTGGATGGTAATTTTTCAATGTGTTCTGTATGCGGTATTTATCTATGCTTCAAAACTCTATCATTGGAGTTCAGATATAATGGCTGTGGCAATCTGTTTCTTGGCAGGTTTTTTTGCTTACAAGGCTGCAGAGATAAATCAGGATTATAAAGTGCTATGGAAATTAGCATGTGCGATGGCTGTTTTGTACGGCGTTCTTGAAGGTATTTGGTCTCTGTTGTACTTTTTTACAACTACAGCGCCAGAATCCTCCTTGGCGTTGGAGACAGCTTACTATATTCCTTATTTCATCATGTTTTTTAGCGTTGTAGGATACTTTCTTAAAGAGAGACTAAAGACAGATAAAAAGAGACTATTTGTTGAAGTGGTTTTTATGGCGCTCATTGTTTCAGTGTTATGGAATGGTGTATTTTTCTCAAAACTCCATCTGTACACTTATAGTTCAGAGATGTTTCTTTTGATAATATTTACACTTATCAGCGATTCCATAATATTTATCTCAATTCTTGTCCTTGGGGCCTCAATTAGAAACATCAAGCAGTTTATGGCATTTCCCATACTTGTTTTTCCTTATCTGGCATATGCGATGACTGATGGATTTTATCTATATGAGTATGTAACGAGTAGTTACTATAAAAATGATTTTTCCGATCTGATGTATATATTGAGTTACAGTCTTTTAGGCATAGTCGCATGTATATCTATATTCTATGCAGATAAGTATAAGAAGGGAAAAGATCAAGAAAAAGAACTTGAGGTTAGAACGCTGGCAATGCTTTGGCTAGTACCTGTGCCGGTAATTTTTTATGCATCGGGGATGATGAACGCGAATCATTTCCTTCTAATTCTATCCATTATTATAGCTTACGAGTTCTATCAATACTTTATTCAACAAAGTGACGTGAGTGCCATGTTATTAAAAAAAGAACATGCAATGAATATAGAACTGGAAAGAATCGTTGATGAACGCACAGCAGAATTAATCCATATGAATGAGCGGCTACGGATTGAAACCATTACAGATGCTTTGACAGGACTCAAAAATAGAAAGTATTTCTATAAGCGAATAGAAGAAAAACTTGATGAAGCGTCAAATGAATTTGCTATCTTGTTCTTAGATTTAGATGAGTTTAAAGCGATCAATGATACCCATGGACATCAAACGGGTGATGACGTATTAGTGCATGTGAGTAGTAGTTTAGAAAAGGCAGTTGGTAACAAGGGTATTGTTGCAAGGCTCGGTGGTGATGAATTTGGTATCGTCCTAGAGGATGGAGAACTATCAGTTGTCGAAAGCTATATTGCAAGTATCAAGCAATCGATCAACCGTCCAATAACAAGAGACAATGGCAGTATTCAGGCGAAAGTCAGCATTGGAATGTCCAGATATCCCGTGGATGGACAATCTATTGACACGCTATTGAAGCTAGCGGATTCGGCGATGTACAAGGAAAAACAAATGCGCGGCAACTAAGGGGCACCGACCATCGAGGTCGGATGCCTTCTTAACGCAAGTAAAACACTTGCGCTACAACTAAGAAAAGGTTCCTGTTTTCAACAGGAACCTTTTTTATGTGTGATTGTTTATAATTCTACCCAGTAGATATCATTGTCCAATGACTTTAAGTATTTTTCTAAATCCGATGAGCTAAATGTAATTGTTGCATTGTTCACGTTTGGATGAACACCAACTTTACCAGCTGATTTTAAATCTGTGTCAATGTAAAGAATTACATGGTCATTGTCGTCGTTGATCAGGCCAAATGGTGAAACGCTTCCTGACGGAACATCTAGGTACTTCATTAATCTTTTTTCACTTGCAAAAGACATTTTTCCCAATCCTTGCTTTTCTTCAAATTGCTTTAGGTTAAAGGGCTTTTCCTTTGCCATTACCACAAGATAGTGTTGCTTTCCCTTTTGGTCTCTTAAAAATAGATTTTTACATACCTGTGCATCCATTTCAGGAAGAACACTTTCCATTTCCTCAACCGTAAGTGCCGCTTCATGTTCTATTATTTCAAATGGAATAGATAATTTATTCAATAGATCATATACTTTTTGTGCCTTCATTTCTATCACCTCTGTTATTATAGTAACTCAATTATACTCTTTTTATTAGGCATATGCAATTTACCAATCTCTTCACATACTGATGAACCTTGCTACTTGCGCAAAAAACTCCTCTGCAATACTGTAGAGGAGTCCCTGTTTACATTATAATTTTAAATAATTACATAAAAGCTTTTAAACACTCAGGTGTATCGCCTGGAACGCTGATACTGATTTCAAAATCAACTTCGTGTTTTTCAGAAAGTTCCTTAACCCTATCAAGCCACGCACAAATCTCTTCAGGCGTCATGATATAAACATTGAGTATACCATCTAAATAAATTGTTTCTAAGTCGTTATTCGATCCCACTAAACCATATAAAAATGCAATAAAGGTGTTGGAAGAATCAACCGGATATTCTGAAATATCAATATATCGAATGTCGTGATTGATTTCTAACATACTTTCCTTTGATTCACCGACAAAGACAATATTTCCTTTTGCTGTAGAAAGTGCCTTGTTTGCATCTGCTATCATATCTTTTGTTTTACCACTACCTGGACGTCCAATAAGTAATTTAATCATAAATGCCTCCTTGAATTGTAGTTTTAGTTACCTATACCTTATTGTACCCTGTTCTGGGCAGTATTACCACACAAAAAGACTGAATTGTTGCAAAATTCAAAAATTCTATATAAAACTTGTCGGAATCCCTGTAGACATGGGAAATAAAGTGGGTATAAGGGTAACAATGATTTGGGTGGTGGAAAATAATGAGAATAGAAGGATTGATATTAGCGGCGGGTTTGTCTTCGAGAGCACCTGGTTTTAAAATGACAATGCCTCTGGGCAATTTGACCGTTATTGAACATACCATCAATAGTATGATGCCTATTTGTCAAAGGATTGTTATCGTTGGTGGATTTCGATATGAAGCATTGGTTCCTATCTGCAACCGGTATCAAAAGGTTGAGCTAGTCGTTAATCCAGAATATGAACGTGGCATGTTTTCGTCGGTTAAGTGTGGTTTGAAAGCTCTGACATGCGACCGATTTTTTATGACACCTGGCGATTATCCACTGGTCGGTGAATCTGTTTACAGACAGCTTTTAAAACATGATGGTGATGTTATCATTCCTAGCTATAACAGACGGTCAGGTCATCCTATTTTAGTCAAGGCAGTACATATTCCAGCTTGCTTAGAAAATAAAGGATTCAAAACCATGCGGGACTTTCTAAAGACAATGAATCTATCTTATATAACTGTTGATGATGAAGGTGTATTGCTGGATATAGATACGGCTGAAGATTATGAAAAGATACGAAGGAGGTATGCTGATGAAAATAACAGATAAGCTTGCCCGTGTAGATGTACGAGACAAGATACGTGGAAAAACACAATATATAGAGGATTTGAATTTTGAAGACCTCCATTATGCAAGAACCCTTAGAAGTACAATTGCAAAAGGGAAAATTGTGACGATTGATTATCCTAAGGCTTGTGAGGGCATATGGATTATAGATAAAGAAGACGTACCAGCCAACAATGATGTTGCAATGATTGAACACGATATGCCTGTGTTCGCAGATGGTGAAGTCAATTATTATGGCGAACCTATAGCCTTGATTGTTGGGAAAAACAAAGACAGGATTATCGATTTCATGAGAGAAATCACGATTACATACGAGGAAGACACGCCTGTATTTGAAATGGCTCAAGCTAGGGAATTGCACAATCATATTTTTACAGACCATACCTTCAAAAAAGGGGATGTGACACATTTGGTCTACGACCAAGTTATTGAAGGGGTCTATAAAACAGGCTATCAAGAGCAACTGTATATGGAAAAACAAGGTGTTGTTGGACATTTGGATGGCGACATAGCAACGGTATACGGTTCTATTCAGTGTCCTTATTATGTAAAGAATGCACTGATGCATTGTATTGGATTTGATGAGGACCATGTACGCGTGGTGCAAGCCTCTACTGGCGGGGCCTTTGGTGGCAAGGAAGAGTATCCATCACTGATTGCGTGTCAGGTAATGGTAGCAGCCACCAAGGTGAAAGCACCAGTGCGATTGATTTTTGACAGACGCGAGGATGTTGCCTATACAACAAAACGTCACCCAGCTGAAATGATCATTAAATCCTATCTAAAAGATGGACAAATAGTTGGTATGGAGTGTCTTGTTGACTTGGATTCGGGGCCATACCTAGGATTGTCAGATGTTGTATTGCAACGATCAATTTTTACGTTAACCGGGTGTTATCAGATAGGACACTTAGTGGTGAGAGGTAGAACCATTAAGACAAATAATATTTTTACTGGGGCCTTTAGAGGATTTGGCGCACCTCAAAGCATGTTTGCTCTTGAACAGCATATGAATCAGATTGCTGTAGCGCTGGATATTGATCCCATTGAATTTAGACGACCATATTTTGTTGAAAAAGGTATGGAGACATCCACCAGTGGACGATTCAATGAAGAGATCTACTTAAATGACCTTGCTGATCGTCTAATAGAAATGAGTGATTACAAGACGTTACTTCAGAAAAGAGAGGCAAATACAGGCATCGGTGTGGCCTTTATTCCACATGGTGGTGGTTTTACGGGCAGTGGAGAAGCGGAACATATCAAGGCGGTAGTAAAACTGAAAAAGCGTATAGACGGACTTGTTGAGATATTGGTGTCCAACGTCGAAATGGGGCAAGGGGCTCAAACGGCTTTGTCCAAAATTGTTGCTTCAGTTTTAGATATTGAAATTGAACGAGTCGTTTATGAAAATCCTGATACGGCAAGGGTACCAGATTCAGGTCCGACAGTTGCCTCAAGAACAACCATGGTTGTAGGGAATCTATTGTTTAAGGCGGCGACACAGTTGGTTGGACGATTGGAAGGTCCAGAAGAAATTGTGATCACAGAACACTTTAAGCAACCAGACTACGTCGTGTGGAATCAGGAGACGATGTGTGGGAACGCGTATATGGCCTATTCATGGTCTGCAATATTGGCAAAAGTAATCGTCGATCCAATAACACTTGAGATAACGTGCACGGATATTTATGGTGTCTACGATGTAGGGATTCCAATTGATGAGGATTTACTGCTCGGGCAGATACATGGTGGTGTTGTTCAAGGGCTGGGGTATGGATTGATGGAACAGATGCACTCTAAAAACGGAAAAATACTGCAGGATTCCTTTGAATCCTATACGGTTCCAACGACCTGTGATATTCCAAGGATTCATTCTGACTGGATTGAGAACAAATATGTCGATGGTCCGTTTGGCGCGAAAGCCGTTGGCGAACTGACCTTGGTTGGTGTTGCACCAGCAGTTGCTACAGCAGTAGCAGATGCCATCGGTAAAGCATTGTATCAAATTCCAGTAACACCAGAACGAATTATGGAGGTGACCAAGAATGCCTAATGTTTCATTTATCCTAAATGGAGAAACCGTCGTTATAGAAACATCACTGTCAAAAAGATTGCTGGATGTTCTTAGAGAGGACTTTAAATTAATTGGGACAAAAGAAGGGTGCGGTGAAGGAGAATGTGGCGCCTGTGTAATTTTTCTAGACGGCGAGCTGGTTAATTCCTGCTTGTTACCAATGAACAGTGTCATGAACAAGGATGTGCTTACGATTGAAGGATTTGCAAGGACAAATCGCTACCAAGAGATAGAGGATGCTTTTGTTGAAGCTGGTGCCGTGCAATGTGGCTTTTGTACACCAGGCATGGTAATGGCAACCGAGTATCTTTTAAATAAATATAATAGGCCGACTGAAGAACAGATTCAAGAAGGCTTGTCAGGGAACATTTGTAGATGTACCGGGTATCAAACAATACTTACAGCGGTGAAAACATTGTTTGAGGAGGTGGACAGCCTGTGATTAAGAATATCCGTCCAGACACTTATCAACAGCTATTGAGGCTTATTGATCAGGAGGCGTTCTATGTCTTTGCTGGAGGCACGGACTTGATGATCCGTAAACGACAATGGCAAGGGGCTGAACGTAGATTTGACAAACCTATTGTGTATATATCCCATTTAAGAGAACTACAAGGCATTCGCGAATTCAACGACCATTATGAGATTATGGCCTGTTCGACTCAAACGGATGTGGCAGAATCTGCAATTCTACCGAAATATATCAAGGAACCAATTTCAAAAATGGCCACGCTGCCGATTAGGAACTTGGCGACAATCGGTGGAAACGTTGTCAATGATGCAAGTGTTGGGGACAGTATTCCATTGTTTTTTGCGCTGAATGCGGAGGTAGTACTCCGAAGCGTTGGTGGAACACGACAATTGAAAATGGATGAGTTTATTATTGGAAAATACAAGACGGCACTGGCTCAAAATGAAATATTGGAGAAAATCATTGTGCCAAAAGACGAGATTGAGGGATTTCATTATAGGAAAACAGGCTTGCGAAAAGCCAGCATCTTATCCAAGTTATCGGTATATATGCTGTATAAAGGCAAGGGGAGGAACTTAAAAGACATAAGGGTGGCTGTTGGTGCAGTCAATGACATCCCAATACGGTTAAGAACAGCGGAAAAGGTATTTTTAGAGAATAGAGATGTCCATCAATTGGTGAGCGCATACCGTCAATTGATGGATGGTCGAGATGATAAACGGTCAACAAAAGTATACAGAGAGGAAATAGCTTGTCGGCTGATTGAACATTTTTTGAGGGAGGTTATGTAATGAAGGAAAAAAATACGACGATATTGTTTTATGGTGCAACTTGGGGCCTTGTTGAGGCAACGCTTGGGTATTTGATGCACTTATTTCTCGTCCCATTCACGGGATTTGTGATGTTTCCAATCGGCGTCTATTTTATGAGACGCGGTGCGATGGCAACTGATGATAAAAGAGCCCCAGTGTATATAAGCATGATAGCGGCATCCATTAAACTAGTGGACCTACTGTTGCCAAATACAGTAGTTATTAAAGCAGTAAATCCTGCTATCGCAATCCTGTTGCAAGGGGTGGTAGTGAGCATATTCCTAATAGTTAAAGAAAGTGATCTCCTTAGAAAGGGTATTTTAGCAAGTTTAGCATGGCGTTTAGGCTTTATAGGGATCGTTTATTTGGAAAGTTTGTCTGGGACACAAATGCGCTTGTTGTCATCAGGGGCGATGGGAATCCTTAGATATTTGACAGTGGATGCTCTTGTCAATGGGTTGCTTATTTACGGAATTGTCAAAGGTGTAAAGGTCAGCACTGTAACCCTTCGACCCTCTTATGCCGTTCTTGCACTAGTAGCTGCAGTATCGATTAATATCGCTGTATAGAGAAGGAGACTACATGGATATATTCAAATCATTATTAGAAAAAGTGGATTGCGGAAGAAAATGTGTATTGGCGACAGTAGTAGAAAAAACAGGTGATGGACCAGTTGTTGTTGGAGGCCGTTTGTTGATGGATAGTGATGGTGGCCGACTTGGCACTATTGGAGGCGGTACTATAGAACAAATGATTATCGATACCTGTGACGAGCTTATAGTTACTGGAAAGAGTGAAATGATCAGTTATGATTTGACTGGTGGAGAAGGACTACCGGGAATGGTGTCTGTACCGATGATTTGTGGCGGTACCGTTAAGATATTCTATGAATATTTTGAACCGAAACCGATTGCTTTTATATTTGGATCTGGCAATGTGGGGAGAGAAATCGTCAATAAGCTGGAAGGTGTTGGATTTAAGCGTATTGTAGTAGATCCAGTTTGCCCCAACAATCTTGTCTTTGAGGCACATTTTGAAGATTATCAGCAGGTTGTTTCGTCGATGATCGATAAAGAGTCGTATGTTGTCATTTCAACAGGGTCTCATGAAGTGGATTATGACATCTTAAAAGCAATTGTCGCAGCATCGGTAACCCCTAAATACCTTGGCATGCTCGCATCGAAAAAGAAATCCAAAGAACTGTTGAATCGTTTGGAAAAAGAGATTGATGCATTACCAAAATCCTTGTACAGTCCAATCGGACTGGGGATTGGTGGCGGTACACCAGCTGAAATAGGTATTTCAATTGTCGCACAACTTCAAGCGAAACGATATGCAGTAGAAAAAGTGGAGGATATGTCTACCAATGATTTACATCGTCACGGGTAAACGCAATAGTGGCAAAACCACATATATTAAGAAGATGATAGAGGTCAACAAGAAATTGGATGGCGTAATCAGTGTAAAATGCTTTCTTGAGGGCATATTTCAAGGATATGATTTATACCATATCCAAACAGGACAACACCATCCTTTTCTCAGATTTTTAGCAAATGGGGGTAACGATCCAAATGCCTTAGCAGTAGGGCAATTTGCTTTTAAACCTGAGGGCATAGCCTTTGGAAAGAACCTGCTACAAGAAGCGTTTTCTAAAGAGGGTGATGTTGTCATTGATGAAATCGCACAAATGGAACTCCGAGGGCAAGTGTTTTATGAGGATGTAAAACAAGCTGTGGCTGTTCATGACAAGCAAGACGGGCAAATAAAAAACCTGTATTTGGTTGTTCGACAAGCGCTTGTGAAAGACGTGATCCAACGGTTTGATATAACGGCATATGAAGTAATTGACGTTGATAATGATGGAGGGTAGAAAATGAAGAAAGACTACAAAGAATCTATTGAGCAGTGTGTTAGTCGTTATGAACAGTTGGTCTATAAGTTTTTAAGAGACCTGATTGCAATTCCATCAACGAGTTGTAATGAGGAGAAAGTTGTTGGTCGTATTGTAAAAGAAATGAAGGCGCTTGGCTATGATGAAGTGGTTGTGGATCCCATGGGCAATGTAATGGGACGCATGGGCAGTGGCGCCAAAGTAATTGCTTTTGATGGACATATCGATACGGTTGATGTAGGTGAACTGGAGAATTGGCATGTTGATCCATTTGAAGGCAGTGAAGATGATACATATATTTATGGTAGAGGTGCAAGTGATCAAGAAGGCGGTTTTGTCGCTGCGGTATATGCAGGGAAGGTAATAAAAGATCTGGGACTTAGTAAGGACTACACTCTTTGGGTTGTGGGCTCTGTTCAGGAAGAGGACTGTGATGGTCTTTGTTGGCAATATATTTTAGACGAAGGCATTATAAAGCCTGAAGTAGTGGTATTGACGGAACCGACAGCCTTACGTATTCATCGTGGACATCGTGGTCGAATGGAAATCAAGGTGACTGTCAAGGGGGTTAGCGCCCATGGATCTGCACCTGAAAGAGGAGATAATGCGATTTATAAAATGGCCTCGATTTTACAAGAACTTGAAGAATTGAACCGTCACCTGACAGAAGACGCATTTCTTGGTGCAGGCACTTTAACGGTTTCTGAAATATTCTTTTCCTCACCGTCTCGTTGCGCGGTGGCGGATGGCTGTTCAGTTTCAGTTGATCGGCGGTTGACTTGGGGAGAAAGCGCTAGCATGGCAATTGAGGAAATCAGTAATTTGCCAAGTGTTGTTCGGTCAAAAGCCAGCGTGGAAATGTACTCTTATAAAAGAGCTTCTTATAAAGGATTAGAGAAAGAAGTGCCTTGTTATTTTCCGACATGGGTAATTGATGAGAATCATATTGCTTGTACGGGTATGGTCCAAGCTTATAACCATTTCTTTGATCACTCACCTGTTGTTGATAAATGGACATTTTCGACAAATGGTGTAGCGATTATGGGCATACATGACATTCCATGTATTGGATTCGGACCTGGAAAAGAGGAAGAAGCCCATGCACCAAATGAAAAAATAGAAAAGCGTCAGTTGTTAGATGCAATTAAAGTCTATGCGCTGATGCCTACGATGTATATGGAGGAGGTTAGGGATGAACGGTAAATTGAAAGGAAAAGATTTTATCACATTACGAAATTGGACAAATAATGAAATTGATTTGCTACTGGATGTTGCATCGGATTTAAAGAGAAACTTTTACATGGATGTACCGACACCTTATCTGCCTTATAAAACGATTTTTCTAATGTTTTTCGAACAATCCACAAGAACGAGAAATTCAATGGAAGCAGGCATCGCCCAGCTTGGTGGACACGCAAATTTTCTTGATACATCAACAATGCAAATCGCCCATGGAGAAGTGGCCAAAGACACAGCGGTTATACTATCCAGCTACGGACACGGTATTGCTTGTAGGAACTGTGAGTGGGAGGTTGGTAATAAGTATATCAGTGAAATGGCAATTCACGCATCACGACCTATTATGAACCTGCAATGCGATCTGTATCACCCGATGCAAGGGGTGGCAGACCTAATGACCATTCAAGAAAAATTCAAGGAAACAAAAGGGGTGAAGGTTTCTATCATTTGGGCCTATGCCACAAGTCACAAGAAGCCGATCAGCGTTCCCTTGACACAGTGTTTGCTCTTTACAAGATATAAAATGGATGTAACCCTGGCTTATCCAAAGGGCTTTGAATTGCCTGACTGGGTAATAGATGAAGCGAAGGAGAATGCCTTATCTAGTGGTGGTAGTTTTAAGATAACCCATGACATAGACGAAGCGTTTAAAGGGGCAGATGTCGTTATTCCTAAAAATTGGGGATCGTGGAGTTCTAAAGAGTCTGCGGTTGATATAGAACAGTTTAAAGCATGGAAATGTACACAAGACAAGATGAGCATGGCCAGTGACCGGGTTTGCTATATGCATGCACTCCCTGCCGATAGAGGGAATGAAGTGGAAGACAGCGTCATTGATGGTGAGCAATCAATCGTTTATCAGGAAGCTGAAAATAGACTGCATACAGCCAAAGCTGTGATGGCATTGACACTATAAATAATTATCTGGAGGGTCGTATGTATGATATTGGTTTAATCAATGGAGAAATTTTTGTAGAAGGACAATTTTTGAAAAAGAACATTTATATTTTTTCGGAGAAAATATCAATGATTTCAGATAGCCTAGAACCTGCCCATCAACTGGTCGACTGCCAAGGTCTTAAGATTCTGCCGGGATTTATTGATCCTCATGTACACATGGCTCTTGATTTGGGAGAGTTTTCATCGGTAGATGATTTTGAATCAGGAACGATGGCAGCTGCTTATGGTGGTGTGACAACAATTTTAGATTTTCTTGATCCTATAGATTGTGTGTCTGAGTTCAAAACAGTTTTTGAGCGTCGACTTCAGCAGGCTAAAAATGCGTGTATAGATTATAGCTTTCATTTAACCCTAGGTAATTATAAAGAACTCGAGGAAATACCAGACTTACTCAAAAGTGCCTATAGTCATGGACTAAGCAGTGTAAAGATTTTTACGACTTATTCAGAGTCCAATAGAAAATGTCATGACGATGTCATCGCTGCAGTCTTAAAGTCTCCAATGTTATTGATGGCACATTCAGAAAATGATGAATTAGTCGATGCAACCTATGATGATGTTGCGTCATTCGAAAGCTCGAGACCGGTAATGGCTGAAATAAGTGAAGTAGCCAAACTTGCGGAATTGGCTGCTTTTACAAAAGGACATCTTTATATCGTCCATACTTCAGCTGGTAGTACGGTAGAAATGGTGGCAGAACGGTTTGGCGACACCTTGGAAACCAATATTTTTCTTGAAAGTTGTCCCCAGTATTTTTACTTGACCAAAGAATATTTCAAAGGGATGAATGGACGGAAATATTTATTGGCACCTCCTCTTAGAAGCAGTGAAGAACAACGCACCTTAAGGAGCAGTTTACATAGGTTGTCGACAATCGGCACCGATCATTGTCCCTTTATGAGTCACGAAAAGATGAAGTACAAAGGTGCGAGCAAGGTTCCAAAAGGTATCGGCAGTATAGAGTATTCATTTCTGCTGATGTACAACCTCTATGGTGATGAGATAATCGCCCACTATACGTCGGCGCCAGCAAGTATATTTGGATTAACTGAAAAGGGCACCATTGATTATGGGAAAGATGCGGATCTTGTCATTTTGGATCCAAACAAAACGACAGTGGTTGACAGTGGCCACTCGGCTTGCGACTATTCCCCTTATGAAGGGAAGGAGCTGAAGGGGCAAATTCATTCGACTATAGTCCGGGGACGATTTGTCATGAAGGACAGAACGTTTTGTGGTGGGACAGGGCAATTTGTAAGGAGAGGGTATTGTGAAAGCACTTATTAACGTAACGGTTTATGATTATTCCACATATCATCCGTCGAGTTATGTGGTATTTGATAAAAATATTATTGAAATAGGAAAAATGGAGGACTTCAATTTTGAAAAGGCAATTATCATTGACGGTGATGGCATGTTGCTTTTACCAGGGTTGATTAATTTTCATACACATATTTATTCTACCCTGATAAGGGGACTTGATATGGGAGCAAGGCCAGAAACTTTTATGGATGTACTTACGCAGATTTGGTGGCGATTCGATCAGGCGTTGACCCTTGATGATCTGTATATCAGTGGACTCATATATGGTCAAAACTCCATTAAATGTGGCGTTACGGCTCTTATTGATCACAATGCCAGCGGTGCTATAAAGGGCAGCATAAAGACCTTAAGAAATGCAGTAAAAGAAACTCTGGGGATGAAAGGGTTATTTTGTTTTGAAACCAGTGATCGTTTTAATGTAGCGGGGTGTATCGAAGAAAACTTAACAGCTATAGAAAGTGGAGACGGTTTATTTGGTCTTCATGCGTCGCTATCCCTTAGCGATAAGACCATGGATCGAATCGAGCCTGTAATCGGTAGTGTGCCAATTCATGTCCATGTTGCTGAGAGTGCGATGGATGAAGCCCATGCACTAGAAACATATGGCATGTCGGTTGTACACCGTCTTGGGCGATTCAATTTGTTGAATGAAGCTTCTTTACTTGCACATTGTGTTCATGTTGATGAGGAAGAGGCGGAGCTTATTGGAAAAAGCAGGTGCAGTGTTGCCATCAATCCAACATCCAATTTGAATAATGCTGTAGGTAGTTTTGATTATAAGTTACTTAGAGACAATGATATTCAACTGCTTGTGGGTACTGACGGACTTGGTTGCAATGTTGCAAAGGAATGGCAGAATCTGTATTATGTCGGCAAAAATTCCATGAAAGCACCAGCAGGCATTGATTTGGATGATATCAAGGCCTACATAATTGACTCTTATGAGTATTTTAATAATTTGTCTGGTGAGCGTCTGGGACAGCTGAAAAAAGGGTATGCTGCAGATTTTATGCTAGTGGATTATAAATCCCCGACACCAATAGATGAAGCAAACATCTTTGCCCATGTATTTTATGGTGTCTTTGATCAATTAAATCCAAAATATGTTTATATTTCTGGCGATGAAAAGTTGAGTAATTACAAACTAACGCAAGAGTTTGAAATAGATGAATGTGAAGTGAATGCCCTATGGGAGAGAGTGAGGAAAAGAGATGGACTTACATATTGAATTACTAGGGATGCGGTTTGAGAATCCATTGTTGCCGGCTTCTGGACCATTAGTGGATAGCTTGAGAAATTTGGAGTATTTTAATGAGCATCAAGTAGGCGGAATTGTAACAAAAACCATTTCAGTTCATGGAGCTCAAGTAGCAAAGCCTTGTATTGTTGGCACCAGACACATGGTATACAACACGGAACTGTGGAGTGAATTAGGCCACGAAGTCTGGTGTGAGGAGATATTACCAAAGATCAAACCTCAATTAAAAAAGCCCATAATTGTAAGTGTAGGTTATAGTTCGGAGGAGTTATCACAATTGGTACCAAAACTTAATGAATATGCAGACTTCTATGAGGTCAGCACCCATTACAACAGAGATGCTTTGAAGTCTTTGGTAACCATGATTTGTAGCAAGACAGAGAAACCTGTATTTATCAAATTGAGTCCCCATGTGGAAGATTACTTAGGATTTGTGGAAGATGCAGTGACTTGCGGGGCTAGTGGTGTTGTAGCCATTAATTCACTAGGGCCAGGAACCTGCGTCGATTTAAGGAATAGAGCCGTGACAATCGGGGTAGACGGCGGAAAATCATGGGTGTCCGGTCCTGCAATTAAGCCTATTGCATTGAATAGGGTGTTGAATATACGAAGAGCGTTTCCAAGTCTTCCGATTATCGCATGTGGTGGCGTTGAAACTGCAGAGGATGTAGTGGAATTCATGTTGGCAGGAGCGGATCTGGTACAAATGCTTTCAACGGCATTAATCAATGGACGAGGATCCTATGACAAGATTGTAGAAACACTTCCTACGGTTTTGATGCATTATGGCTTTGAGAGTATGGAAGATGTAAGGCAAACAGAACTCTCCGTTGAAGTTCAGGGGAAAGGATTATACCCAGAAATAGATGAAGTTCTTTGTACCCTGTGTGGACGTTGTGTGGATGTATGTCCAGAAATGGCCCTCTCAAAATCGAAGACAGTTGTAGTAGATCAAAATCGATGTATGCGTTGTGGACTGTGTCAGTCAAGATGTCCTGTAACAGCGATTAGTGGATTGTTATAAGGGAAGGAGAGGCTTATGAATAGCGACAAGATAGTTAGGACAACAGATATTTCTGAAGCATATTCGACGTACATAAGCGATGAACATGCAGTGCTTATGGCTGGCGGTGTTTTTTTAAAGCTTCAAAAACGCTCAGTGCCCGTTATAGTGGATTTAAGCCTGCTGGCGTTAGAATATATCAATATTGAAGGTAATGAGATTCATATTGGCGCAATGACGACGCTACGAGCTATTGAAACAAATGAACATGTACCAACTGCTGTGCGTCAGTCGGTGAGGCAAATTGCTGGCGTAGGATTGCGGAATTTGGCTACTATCGGAGGGTGTGTTTGTGGACTGTATCCTTTTTCGGATATTACGACTGCCTTGTTGGCAATAGGTGCGCAACTGAAGTTTCATAACGAAGGTGTAATATCTTTAGAGGAATACCTACAAAACCAAGTACCTAAAAGAGATATATTGTTGGAAGTAATCCTTCCGATGGGTGTGAAGAGTTGTTTCAAATGCTTCAAGCAAGTGTACACGGATTTTTCATTAATCAATGTGGCGGTTTCTTTTAATGACAATTGGCGAATTGCTATTGGCGCACGTCCAGGGGGGCCTGCACTTGTGACTGTGGACTCACTAGAGAATCACGAGTTAGAGACCTTGATTGATTCCATTGCCTTTGGCGGTGACAGTAGGGCTAGCGATGAATACAGAAAATCACTGGCGATATTGTTTACTAAAGAAGCCTGTGAGGAGGTTGCGTCATGGAAATAAAGATGAATATAAATGGGACAACATATAAAACATCCATCGATTCAAATGAATTTCTGGTGGATACCTTAAGACGCCTTGGATTCAAAAGTGTCAAGCGAGGATGTGATACGACTTCCTGTGGTATTTGCTCTGTTTTTGTCGACGGTAAGTTGGTACCGTCCTGCTCTTTCTATTCGCTTAGAGCAGAGGGGAAGGAGATATTGACAGTCGAAGGTATTCAAGAGGAGGCAAGAGAAATCGGTCATTATCTGACCGCCGAAGGCGCAGAACAGTGCGGTTTCTGTTCACCAGGACTTGTGATGGCGGTTTATGCCATGCAGCAAGAGCTTGCATCACCATCGTTGGAAGAGGTGAAACATTATCTTGCTGGAAACATGTGCAGATGTTCAGGATTTGAAGGCCAACACCGGGGCATAATGAAGTATTTGGAGGTGACGACGAATGCAAATTAATCAATCGATTCCTAAAGTGGATGGTATGGGCTTGGTACTTGGGCGACCGGCCTTTACCGATGACCTGGCTGATGACAATGCCTTGATTGTAAAAATTCTTCGAAGTCCGCATGCCTATGCAGAAATTATGGACATTGATTCTACAGCAGCGATCAGAATGCCAGAGGTCAAGTGTATACTGACTCATAACGACGTATCGGATTTGCTCTTTTCAAGAGCGGGTCAAGGATACCCTGAACCATCACCTTATGATCACAGAATCTTAGACAAGTATGTACGTTATGTCGGCGACGCCGTGGCAATCGTTGCAGGGACATCTGAAGAGGCTGTGCTGATGGCTTTGAAAAAAATAAAAGTGACCTATCGGCTCATTGAGCCAGTGTTGGATTTTGAACAGGCAAAAACCGCTAAAACAAAAGTCCACCATGAGGATGGTACCCATAGTATGTTTCCTATAGGTCATGATCCGACGGTTAATTTATCGGCGAGTTACGGCATGGAAATCGGGGATGTTGAAAAAACTTTGGAGGCGTGTGATGTGGTATGTGAGGGGCGTTATTACACCCAACCACAGTGTCACGCAATGACGGAACCTCATACAGCGACAGCGTATTATGATTTTCAAGACCGTCTAACGATTATTTCGGCGACTCAGACGCCATTTCATGTAAGAAGGATTGTCGGTAAAACATTGGATATACCACTTTCTCAGATTCGAGTGATCAAGCCGAGAATCGGTGGTGGCTATGGGGGAAAACAAGCCATTCATGGAGAATTTTACGTTGCGATGGTGACCATGAAAACCAGACGACCTTCCAAAATAGTCTATTCTAGACGAGAAGTATTTGAATCCACTTATACGCGTCATGAGATGCGGTTGGACGTCAAGATTGGTGCCATGAAAGACGGCACAATAAAGGCCATCGATATGGATGTTCTATCAAACACCGGGGCTTATGGTGAACACTCACTGACTGTTTTGATGGTGGCTGGTGCGAAAACATTGCCCCTTTACAATAAGGTGGATGCAGTAGCCTTTAGAGGGGATGTTGTGTACACCAATAAGACACCGGCCGGTGCATTTAGAGGTTATGGCGCGGTCCAAGGGAATTATGCTCTGGAATCTGCAATTGACGAACTGGCTGATCAATTGGGCATTGATCCAGTGTCGATTCGTAGAAAGAACATGATCGCCGAGCAGGAAACCTCAAAGATTTTTGAAATCATGGGTGAGGGGAAAGAAGGGACAGCCATGATGATTGAATCCTGCAAGCTGGATGAGTGTTTATCGGTTTGCTTGGAAAAATTGAATTGGGATGAGAATTACCCTAGTCAACATGGCGCGGAGAGAAAGGTACGAGGTGTTGGGCTTGCACTGGCGATGCAGGGATCTGGTATACCCTATATCGACATGGCTTCTGCCATTTTGAAATTAAATGACGATGGATTCTTTAATTTGATGGTTGGGGCCACTGACTTAGGAACTGGGTCGGATACCGTACTTGCTCAAATGGCAGCTGAAACCCTTGGCGTACCGACTGATAAGGTAATTGTTTACTCATCGGATACAGATTTGACACCATTCGATACCGGTGCCTATGCATCCAGTACAACTTATGTCTCAGGTCATAGTGTCATCGTTGCAGCAGAGCGGATGAGAGAAGAAATCCTTAGAGCTGGAAGACGTCATTTTGATTCGGAAGATGTGACTTATGATGGGATGTATCTCTATTGTGGTTCATTGACGATTTCCTTGAAGGATCTGTCGACATTGCTTTACTACTCTGAACATCAAGAGCAGTTAGTGACGACAGGCTCCTATGTAGGTAAAAAATCGCCACCACCTTACATGGTCGGCGGCGCAGAAGTTGAAGTAGATAAGCTAACAGGAGAAGTAACGGTTTTAAATTATGTAGCCGTTGTAGATTGTGGCATGACGATTAATCCCAATTTGGCTAAAATTCAGGTAGAAGGCGCTCTTGTTCAAAGTATTGGTATGACACTTTATGAGGATATGAAATATACCAAATCAGGTCAGATGATCAATGGATCATTTATGAAATACAAGGTGCCGACCCGAATGGAAATTAAAAATTTGGATGTTTCATTTGTGGATAGTTACGAACCATCAGGTCCTTTTGGTGCCAAATCAGTAGGTGAAATCGGCTCAGATACGCCACCAGCGGCCATCAGTAACGCTATAAAAAATGCGTTGGGCATTCGCTTGAATAGATTGCCAATGACGGCTGAAAATGTGTGGCGAGAGATTTGGAAAGATAAAAAATCATAGATGTAATGAAAACCTGCTTGGTCCATTGAGGGACTAGGTGGGTTTCTTTATATAAAAAAATTTATTTTTGGTATGTTCAAAATTAAATACGTGTACAAAGTCAAAGGACGTGTTAAAATGAAAAAAGAGTATACCATGAACGTATACCGTCAATACAAAAGCAATGTGCTTGAATATATAAAATTCTAATTTAAAGAAGGAGATTTATTATGAGTAACCCAATTTTATCAGCTCATTTTGAGTCAAGAAAGCCGTCGGATGTACGATTGGCGCAAATGAAGTATGAAGAGCGTAAAGTAAAACCAGAAGCAGTAATCAATGTAGGGATCGGTAACGTATCATTACCAACAAATCCTGCAATGCAAAAGAGAATGTTTGATTTATCTTCACCTGAAAGTCCATTTAACAAGGGTGTTGTAAGATATTCTACAACTGCCGGTACAGAAGAGTGTCAAAACGCATTCAAGAATATTTTAGAGTGTGAAGGCTTTGATACAAGCAAATTACATGTTCAGGTAACAGATGGTGGTTCTGCAGGTATGGAACTATTATTAGTAGGTCTTTGTGGACCTGCAGGTACTGGCGAGAAACCATTAATGATGATCGACCCAGCTTATACAAACTACATTTCTTTCGCTGAAAGAATCGGTAGAAAAACTGTAACGGTTAAGCGTAACTTAACTGAAGAAGGTAAATTTACATTACCTGAGTTATCTGAAATCGAAGCATCAATCAAAGAGCATAACCCAGGCGCACTACTAGTGATTCCTTACGACAATCCAACTGGTCAATTATTTGATTACGATGCGTTAAAAGATCTTGCAGCGCTTTGTGTTAAATACAACATGTGGATGGTAAGTGATGAAGCATACCGTGAGTTATACTATGAAGAAGGCAAGTCACTTGTAAGTGTTTGGGGACTTTCTGATGCTGACGTACCAGGTATTGAAGGCAGAAGAATCAGTATTGAAACTGCTTCAAAGGTTTGGAACGCATGTGGTTTAAGAATTGGTGCTGTTATTACAGATAACGCTGAATTCAACAACCGTTCTATAGCGGAATACACTGCTAACCTTTGTGCAAACGTAATCGGACAGTATATCTTCGGCGCATTAGCGCATGAAACAAAAGAAGATATTGCTGGATGGTGTAAAGGTCTTAAAGACTATTACAAAGAGCAAATCATGATGGTATACAACGGTCTAAAAGAGCGTGAACCAGGTCTGATTGTTTCAAGCCCAGATGCATCTATTTATACTGTAATCGATGTAAGAAATGTTGTTAAACCAGGCTTTGATGCGATTGACTTCGTACTTTACTGTGCAGGTGAAGGTAAAGTAGCTATCGACGGTGTTGAAACAACATTACTTGTTGCACCAATGAAAGGATTCTACAACGTTGCTGAGGGTGAAGTAAACCCAGGCGCAACACAATTTAGAATTTCATTCGTCGAAGCACCAGAAAACTTAGCAAAGATTCCTGAATTATTTGTTGAGTTATTAAAGCAATTCGAAGCACAAAGATAATTAAGAATAATTGTAGATATAAATTAAAGGGACTGTTGAAAAACAGTCCCTTTTTTATATGACATTATTTTATTTATTATTTAATACGTCCAAAATCACCTTATTAAGGTCATTCTTATCACAGATGCCGTCATGAAGAATCGGTCTGTCCTCAATGTTTTTAATTGGCGCAGGAACCTCAATTGTCGCTTTTGCAGCCAATTGCTCAACCAACTCGAAATCATTAAATGCATCAGTTGCTACATTCAAGCCTTCAAGGACACTGCGTGGAAATTTGAAGGGACTTGCCGTAGAAGCGATTAGCGTTTGTGTATCATCTTGTGTTTTTTCTACATAGTCCATATAAACTTGATAGGCAACCGCTGTGTGCGTATCAACAGTATATCCAAAGTTCTCAAATAATGAAGCAATGGCTTTTACTGTCGTTTCATCATCTGCGTAGCCACCATAGAAGTTTTTCATATTGTCTTTCATTTCAGGTGTGATCTCATAGGAACCCTTTTCCTTTAAGTCATTCATCAATGAAGCAATTGTCTCATCGTTGCCACCACTAACGGCGTGTAAAAATCGCTCCAAATTGCTCGAAATCAATATATCCATAGATGGAGAAGCTGTTGGTACAAATGGTCTGTTCAAGTCATAAACACCAGTATTGAAGAAATCAGTCAATACGTTGTTTGTGTTGGACGCGCAGATAAATTGTTTTACTGGTAAGCCCATTTCCTTTGCGTAATATGCAGCCAATATATTTCCGAAATTGCCTGTAGGCACCACGACGTTAATTGGATCACCTAAGTTGATTTTCTTATTTGCAGCCAACTGATAATACGCATAGATATAATAAACAATCTGTGGGACCAACCGTCCTATATTGATTGAATTGGCCGAAGATAAAACATAACCATGTTCCTTAAGCATTTCTTTATATGCAGCATCTGTGAAGATGCGTTTCACGCCATTTTGAGCATCATCGAAATTACCATTGATTCCAAATACGTGTGTGTTATCTCCCTCTTGAGTGATCATTTGACGTTTTTGAACATCACTGACACCATCCGTAGGATAGAACACGACAATTTCGATACCATCAATATTTGCAAATCCTTCAAGAGCGGCTTTCCCTGTATCTCCTGATGTAGCCGCTAGAATGACAATGTCCTCCTGAGTACCGACTATTTTGGCACTTGTCGTCATAAAATGTGGAAGAATCGATAGCGCCATGTCTTTGAAAGCCAGTGTCTTACCATGATATAATTCAATGAAATTCGCCTTGTCACAGGAATGGATCGGGGCTATAGAGGATTCTCTAAACTTACTGTCATATGCCGATGCTACGCAGTTTTGAAGTTCTTCAGCTGTAAAATCTGTTGTGAACTGTTCCAAGATTTTTATGGCAAGTTCCTGATATGTCAATGACAGCAGGGAAGGGTCCATTAAATTCATCTTTGGTATTGAGGTAGGGACGAATAACCCACCATCTGATGCAATGCCTTTGACAACTGCTTCAGCAAAACTTAGTTGCTCGCCACTCGAGCGAGTTGATTTAAAATGTAATGATGTCATAGCGCCTCCTAGTATATATGAACTCTATTTAATAACTTTGTGTATTATATATATAGTATAGAAAATCTTTCAAAATTCAAGCGTTTTGTATATAAGAATTTATTTTTATGTTTGCAAGTCCCGGTTGTCTGTCTGTCGCGGACAAACAGCAAGGATTTGGAGCATTGACATCGTTATCAATATCTAGTAGTGTAAAATAATCATGAGGTGCTCTATGAAGAGAGAATAGGGAAAAAGGTGTAAAGCCTTTGCAGCCCCCGCTACTGTAAGCATGACGAAAATCAATAGCCACTGTCTGGGATGGGAAGGTGATGAGTAGAATGAATGCAAGCCAGGATACCTGCCTTAATGAAATAGAAACCTTCGGAGGGAAGAAAAAATGGAAAAGGGAATCATCATAGTAAGTTTTGGTACGAGTTACAAAGAAACAAGGGAGAAATGCATCGAAAGTATTGAGAATCAGATTCGCGATACATTTAAGGACCATAAAGTTGTAAGAGCATTTACATCTAATTTTATTATTAAGAAATTAAAGGAACGAGATGGTATACATGTTGATACAATCAATGAAGCAATTGAAGCACTAAAAGTTGATGGTATTAAGGAAATATATGTTCAACCATTGCATGTCATTCCAGGATTTGAATATGAAAAAGTGCAGATGGCAGTCAAGATGGCTAATCATAACAAGGAAATCACAGTCAAACTTGGGATGCCCTTATTTAATGAAGAAGGTGACTATGATGAAGTCATCAGTGCTTTAAATGAACGTCTGCCTAAAACAGAGGATGACGAAGGTATAGTGTTGATGGGTCATGGAACGGAACATTTTGCAAATGCCTGTTATAGTATGTTGCAGGCAAAGTATCGTGATGTGAGACAAAATGTACATATTGCAAATGTTGAAGGGTATCCTGAACTGGATAACATATTGGATTCCCTAAAACAGTACAAAAAAATTATATTGATGCCACTGATGATTGTAGCTGGTGATCATGCCCAGAATGATATGGCTGGTGATGAGGAGGATTCGTTCAGATCAATTCTTGAAGAGGAAGGGATTGAAGTTGAGTGTATACTGGAAGGTCTTGGTGAAAACAAAGGAATCCAAAAGATTTTTGCGAGCCGTGTTGAAGCATTGTTAAAGTAAGAATTGATAAAAATACGTAAATTTAATAAAAAGTTGAACTAAAACCAGAATAATTCTGGTTTTTTTTATGCGCACTTGCCATTTACAGGAACGAAATATAAAAAAAATGTCATTAAATTTAGTGTTCTTTACACATATACAGTAAATGTTACAGTGAAATATGAATTTTTTGTCTTTAACAGTGAAAAAAACATAATAACTTTCACCTTTACATTTGTTCTGAACATTCTATAATTACAGTGGGAGTGAAAAAAATTAAGTAACACCATTTCAAAACATTATTTACTTATATGGAGGGAACAAATTAAAATGAGCGAATTATCAGTAAAGAACAAGCGTCCTTTGGGATTCTACGTATGTAGTATCGCATTTATGCTTGAAAGAATGGCGTATTACTCGGCAAAGTTTTTAATTTTCATGTTTGTAGCGGCGACGATCGCAACGGGAGGTCTTGGATTAACAAAGGCTGAAGCGGCAATTATTCAATCGAACTTAGTAGCATTCACGTATTTAGCACCAGTTATTGGTGGGTATATTGCAGACCGTCATATTGGTGCAAGATATTGTATTCCAGTAGGACTTCTGTTAATGTCAGGTGGTTACTACATGGGTTCTATGGCAACAGGTGCTGCAGGAATGAACTTAATGGTTGCTTTAGTTGCAATCGGAACAGGTTTATTTAAAGGAAACGCATCAGCTATAACAGGTAAATTATTCAACAATAAAGAACAATTAGATTCAGCATTTTCTACCCAGTATTCATTTGTAAACGCAGGGGCATTTATTGGAACGACAGCAGTTGGTGTTTTATATATGTCAACATTTAAGCAAGGTGATGTATTAGGCTTCAGAGCATGTTTCCAATTATCAGCAGTAATTTGTGCAATTGCAGCTGCATGGTTTGTGTTTGGTGGTAAGTTTATGGGCGAGACTGGTAAGAAGCCTTTCAAAGCTGGTCAAGCTGAAGACAAAAAAGAAAAGGTTGATAACAAGCCATTAACTACAGGCGAAAAGAAGAGAGTATTTGCAATTGTACTAGTATCAATGTTCTCTATTGTTTTCTGGGTATTCTGGTATTTAACTTACCTTGCAGCTTATGATTTCGGTGAGCTTTACATCAATATGAACGTAAGCGGTTTCCAAGTACCATTATCATGGTTCGATTCACTTAACTCATTTGCATGTATGGCGTTAGGTCCTATCTTAGGGATTTTATGGTTTAAAATGTCAAAGAGACCTCAAGGGGACTTAAGTTTATTTAAGAAGTTAGCACTTGGTTTAGCCTTCTTAGGATCAGCATTCTTAATGTTAGTACTTGCTGAAATTTCTAGAGGTGTTGGTGCACCTGAAACTGCAAAGGCGAGTCTTTTCTACTTATTTGCATTTGGTGTATTGTTAACAATTGGAGAAATGTGTTTCTCACCACTTGGTAACTCATTCGTAACAAAATATGCACCGGGTAAATTACTAGGTGTGTTAATGGGTGTATGGACATTCGCAAGTTTCGTAGCTGGTAAGACATATGGTTACCTTTACGCAATCGTGTCAAGCTATTCACCGATTCAAGCATATACTGTAGTACCAGCCGTACTATTTGTTGCAGCGTTTGTACTTTTCATTTTCGACAAGAAATTAACAACGCTTTTAGAAGATACAGAAGAAGAAGAAAACCTACAAGAAGCATATAATGCATAGTGTAGAGTTTTAAGGATAAAATAGGCGATGTCAGATAATTTTGACATCGCTTTTTCTTATTGAAATTAACTATAAAAATGATAGTATACCAGTAGGGATAGTTACACGATAAACATATTAGGAGGACAATATAATGAAAGCTTTGGTAAAAAAGCATGCAAAAGAAGGTCTATGGCTTGAAGAAGTAGAAATGCCAACTATAGGTCAATTTGATTGTTTAATCAAAATCAAGAAAACTGCAATTTGTGGTACGGACGTTCATATCTATAACTGGGATGAATGGTCTCAAGCAACAATTCCAGTACCGATGACAATTGGTCATGAATTCGTAGGTGAAATTGTTGAAATTGGTTCTGGCGTAACAGATTTTAAAGTAGGCGATTTGGTTTCAGGTGAAGGACATATTGTATGTGGTCACTGTAGAAACTGTTTAGCAGGTAGACGTCACTTATGTAAAAATACAGAAGGTGTTGGCGTTAATAGAACGGGTATCTTTGCGGAATACGCATCATTCCCAATGACAAACATCTGGTTAGTAGACAAGAGCATTCCAGAAGACGTTGTAAGTATGATGGATGCATTAGGAAACGCTGTTCATACAGCACTTTCATTTGACCTATTAGGTGAAGACGTATTAATCACAGGTGCTGGCCCAATCGGTATCATGGCATGTGCAATTGCTAAGCACGCTGGTGCGAAGCATATCGTTGCAACAGACGTTAACGAATACAGATTAGGTTTAGCTAAGGAAATGGGTGCAACTAGAGTTGTTAATCCAATGAACGAAAACCTTAAAGATGTAATGCAAGAACTTGGCATGAAAGAAGGATTTGATGTTGGTTTAGAAATGTCAGGTAACGCTTCAGCATTCAACGACATGGTTGAAAACATGTTCCACGGTGGTAAAATTGCAATGCTAGGTATTCAAGGTCCAGATACACAAGTAGACTGGAACAAGATTGTATTTAAGTGTTTACATTTAAAAGGCATCTATGGTAGAGAAATGTTCGAAACTTGGTACAAAATGTCGGCTATGCTTCAATCAGGCTTAGACGTATCAGGAGTTATTACACATAAATTCCATTACACAGAATTCGAAAAAGGATTTGACGTAATGAGAAGTGGTCAGTCTGGTAAGGTTATATTAGAGTGGTCATAAACCGAAGAACAGCATAACTATAAACGAAAAAAAAGAAATGGATGCGCGCATCCATTTCTTTTTTTTCGTTTATAGTTATATTGGGCGCAGCCCTGCGTTGAAAATTCGGTTTTTAATTTTCAACCTGAATCTCGTGTAAATCCCAAGCATAAGTTTCTTACAATGTGTAATATCAGCCGTGCGTTGAAATTAACATATTTACTTTAAACCTTACAAAATTAGCAGTATAATAAATAAGTAAGCATGAGGAGGCAAAATAATGAATAGAATGGCAGAAAAAATACAAAAGGCGCGTAAAAAAGCTGGCCTTACTGAAAAACAAATGGCAAAAAAATGTGGCTTGTCTGCAAGTTACATCATGCAAATAGAATCAGGAAAGAAAATAATTAATGAAACCATTGCGGATAAAATTCTTGAAGCCCTTGGTGAAAAAGCAGAAATGTTAGTAGACACAAGTGCAAGTGAGGAAGTCGCTCAACAAACAAAACCAGTAGTAAAGAAAAAACAGCCAATCAATTATAATGTGGAACCGAATGAACAGTGGGCAAGTGCGCTGGCAGGTGTATTGAAGAAGTATCCTGTTGTGGATTGTTATACGAACAAGGTGGTTGCTCATAAGGAATTACCGATTATCGGACGAAAAGTGGAAGGACATAATCCTGACCGTATCATGTTTGTAAGAGCATCTAACAATGATATGGAAGCATCAAGAATTGAAATGGGCGACATTGTGACAATTATGATGACTCATGAAATTCAAAACAACAGTATTTACTTGATAGAAGTGGATGGCAAACGACAGCTTAGGATGCTTCGTAAAGAGAATAATAAACTAAGGGTATTCAAAGGAACGATAGAACAAAATCAAAAATTGATTGATTTAAAATCAGCAACAATTATTGGTAAATGTATCAAAGTTGAATTTGGTTTATAAATAGAAAAACAGAGTGTTCACGTAAATTGTGACACTCTGTTTTTTCTGTATTAGGTTGTTGAATTATTAGGCTTTTTTTACTTCTTTATTTTATTAGTCACTACTTTTCTAGGATCTTCCTTTTTCTCTTCCTTTTCTGGAACAATTGATACGCCACATCCACATCCATTTGACTTGAATAAGCCACCGAATAATCCTTTAGTTTTCTTAGTCATAAGAACCTCCAATTTTAATTAAATTAATGCGTTTGAAAAAATAATATTAAACGCGATGCCAGTAATTGTTGCTACTGAAAATACAGATAATACAAATGCTACAACCATTTTCTTCTTGAAAATTGTATTCAGTAAAGTCACTTCTGGAATACTTGCGCCAGCACCACCTATTACAAGAGCCATGATAGCACCGATACTCATGCCGGATGCATTTAATGCTTTTGCAATTGGGATCATTGTTTCCGTTCTAACGTACATTGGCACACCGATAATGGCAGCTGTTGGTACAGCAAAGAAGTTAGCTGGCCCAGCATATTTAACGATGAATTCCTCTGGCACAAAGCCGTAAATAAATGCTCCAACACCGGCCCCAAACAAGAGGAAGGGAATAACTTTGACAAAGAGACTGAATGTGTCCTTTGCAGCGAACTTGAAGACTGCAGTGTGACGTTCTTTCTTAGTCCCTTCAAGTTTGTCAAAAGTCAATTCCTCGTGGCCTTCCCCTTCTAGCGTAACGTTTCGAATCTGACTCTCCATACCTAGTTTCTCAAGTACAGTACCAATAATTGTTGCGAATACAAATGTAAAAACAAAGTACAATGCTGTAGCCTTCAATCCAAAGAATTTCAGAAATAGGATGATGATCATTGGATTAAGTACTGGTGATGCAATTAAGAATGAGATTGTACCGCCAAATGGTGCACCGCTTTTAAATAGGCCGACAAGAATCGGAATTGTCGAGCATGAGCAAAATGGTGTAACGGCACCTAGTGCAGCGCCAAAAACATTTTGCAGTCGCTTATGTGGCTTTGTTAGTACATTCTTGATGGTATCCTTTGAGATATATCGTTGTAATAACGCCACGATGAAACTGATGATTAAGAATAGTAGGATTAGCTCCGTAAAGATTAGTTTGAAAAAATCCCATGCAACGTTTAGGTTGTTTACATTAAACATATTGTCACCTCTCTAAAAAATATTGTGTCTTGCTATGGATTTATTATAGAATGTAAATGTGTTATATGTGAAGTATGCACTTTAAAGTAACTAGTATCCTAAAAGATACCTTTATGTTGGTATATATGTTGTAAATAGGAGGCTTCAATGAATAAAAAAATTGAATTATTAAATGTATTAAGCAGTGATGAATGTGGAATTGAATATACGTTGCAAAAAATGGGTGGCAAGTGGAAGCCCTTGATATTATGGTTTTTAGCCAAAAATGGGACAAAAAGATATGGGGAAATTCGCCGTTTTATTCCAAGTGTGACCAATAAGATGCTTAGTCAACAATTAAAAGAATTGGTGGCAGATAAGCTAGTCAAAAGGAAAGATTATCAAACGATACCACCAAAAGTGGAGTATACCATCACCAATGAGGGTGAATCTTTGATTCCTATTTTGGATTTAATGTGTGCCTGGGGATATGACCGACAATAGCAATTGCGTCATATAAATCTTGGTTAATTTGACTGAAAATTTGCAATATGATACGCTATTTATAACAACTTGCCCACGGGTAAGTTGTTATTTTTAGAAATAAGGGGGCAAAAAATGATACAACTAAAAAACATCAGTAAGTATTATAAAGGAATGGAACGACCGGCAGTATCTAAGTTAGACCTCCATGTCAAAGAAGGGGAAATCTGTGTATTTGTTGGTCCATCAGGTTGTGGAAAAACGACTACAATGAAAATGATCAATAGAGTTATTGAACCATCAGAAGGAGAAATTTTTATTGATGGCAAAGATGTAATGGAATTGGATCCTGACAAATTAAGGGTTGATATTGGGTATGTTATTCAGAAAATCGGATTGTTTCCACATTATACCGTATTTGAAAATATTGCAGTCGTACCAAGATTAAAGGGCTGGAGTGAAGAAAAAATTAAGAGTAGGGTTATGGAGCTCTTGGAAGTCGTGGGTTTAGATCCACAAGAAAACATGAACAAGTATCCGAATCAATTATCGGGTGGTCAAAAACAAAGAGTCGGAGTTGCAAGAGCAATGGCTGTTAATCCGCCAGTTATGCTGATGGATGAACCATTTGGCGCTGTGGATCCCATCACGCGAAATCAACTTCAAAATGAGTTTTTAAATCTTCAGAAGAAGATCAAGAAGACAATATGTTTTGTCACGCATGATATTGACGAGGCCATTAAAATGGGAGATAAGATCGCCATTATGTGTGATGGTCAGCTGGTGCAGTATGATACACCAGAGAACATTTTATTCAGTCCGGCCAATGAATTTGTTGAAGAATTTGTTGGATCAGATAGAGCGCTTAAAGTCTTGAATTTGCTTAAAATAGACACAATTGTCGATCAAAATGTGGCGACGATTGAGATAAATACAGATTCTGAACAAATTCGTCAGTATGCTGAGCAAGGAATAAAATTTGTTGTTGTCCTAGATAGCGAGTGTCAATTGTTGGGATACATAAACGCAAAGCGGTTAGTTGAGAAAAAGAATTTAGAAAAATGGTCAGAGCATCTTCATCCTTATCAATGTATGTTACATAAAGATGCGACATTTAAGGATGCAATGATTGAAATGTTACAAAATGACATGAAGAAAATTCCTGTAATCGATGAGGGGAAACGGTTTGTAGGAATTGTCAATTTCGATATGATCAAATCACACGTTGGAGAAGAGTATGAGACAACTGTAGGGGAGGCGTAAATTATGTCGACGATACAGTATTTTATAAAAAACATTGACAAAATCCTTGATCTTACAATAGAGCATATTGAATTGATTGCTGTTGCTATGATCCTGGCGCTACTGCTATGGATAACAACTGGGATTCTTATAAGGAAACAGGCTAGAGTTGCTGGTGGAGTCTTAAGTGTTGCCAGCATCATTATGTCTATACCAAGTATTTCAATATACGGTTTGCTCGTTGCCGTACCTGGGTTTGGTCTCTCAAGAAAAAGTGCAGTTGTGGCCCTTGTTCTGTATGCGATGTTACCAATTGTTAGAAATGTGTACGTAGCACTTAATGAAGTGGATTCAAGTATTATTGAAGCAGCTCGTGGCATGGGCATGCCTGAGAGACAGGTTTTACTTAAAGTACAACTTCCGTTGGCCTTTCCAGTTATATTTGCAGGCATTAGAGTGGCAATGGTAATGATGGTTGGGATAGCAACTTTGTCGGTTTATATTGGTGAACGAAATTTGGGGCGCTTAATTCAACAAGGCATTAATCGTACACATATGGATATGGTTTTAACGGGTGGTATACTCGTTGCAATATTGGCGATATTAGTGGATGGTGTGATGGCACTGATTCAGAGAAAACTGATTTCACCAGGATTACACTTATCGGATTAGGAGGTGCTTTATGTCATTTGATGTGATTATTGATGTATTAACGAATGAAGCGCCTACTCTTGTTGGAGAACACCTTTTCATTGTATTGGTGTCCTTGTTTATTTCGATTGTAGTTGCTTTACCAGTGGGGATTTTATTGACACGTAAGACATTTAAACCCCATGGAAATAAAATCATTGCTATTTTGAATACTGCTCAAGGTGTTCCAAGTCTGGCGGTTATAGCGATATTTTTAAAAATACTCGGGATTGGCCTTATTCCAAGTATATTTGCTTTGAGCCTCAGGGGCTTATTGCCGATTGCACAGAATACGGTCGCAGGAATCAATAATGTTGATTCGGGTGTTGTAGAATCTGCAAGAGGGATGGGAATGCCCAAACTTAAAGTATTGATGAAAGTTGAGTTGCCATTGGCCTTACCAATTATTATTGCAGGTGTGCAAACTTCAGCAGTATTGATTGTAGGAACAGCTGCCATTGCTCAGCTAATTGGTGCAGGTGGTCTTGGTAAACTGATCTTTACCGGAATCTCTTTATTCCGACCGGAATTGACCTTGATTGGTGCATCTTTGGCTGCATTGATGGCCATCGTGTTTGATAAGGGATTAGGTGCATTGAAGGTAAGATTGACAAAACACTATGTTTAGAAGGGGGAAGAAAATGAAAAAAATTATAACGATTGTAATGGTATTGTGTTTAATGGTAATGGCTGTCGGTTGTGGCGGTGGAGCAACTGAAGATAAGCCAGTTATCAAGGTAAGTTCAAAAGCTTGGACAGAGCAGTTGATATTAGGGACGATGACACTTCAATATCTTGAGGCAAAAGGATATGAAGTTGAAGATAGAACAGGGCTCGGAGATACTCAAATGCTGAGACCGGCACTTCATTCAGGTGAGATTGATACTTACTGGGAATACACAGGTACAGCATTGATGGTGAACCTTAAATCGGAGGTTATTACGGATCCACAAGAGTGTTATGACACCGTTAAAAAGTGGGATGCAGAAACAAATAATGTAACTTGGTTAGATCCAAGTGATGCCAACAATACTTATGTACTGATGGTTAGAGATGAGTTTGCAAGTGATAATGGGTTAGAAACATTAAGTGATTTAGCGACGTATATCAAAGACGGTAACGATGTAACTTTTGGATCTAACATTAACTTCTTGGAACGTGCTGATGGTATTGCAGGTGTTGAAGCTCTGTATGGCTTTAAATTTAATGAGGACATGATTAAGTCAATGTCTTCGGGATTAACGTATGAAGCGTTAAAAAATGGGCAACTTGACGTTGCTATGGGCTTCGGTACAGATGGACGAATTCCGGCGATGAACCTAAAAGTGTTAAAGGACGACAAAATGTTCTTCCCAGTATATAATCCAGCACCAATCATTCGTCAGGAAGTGCTTGATGCCTATCCGGATTTAGCGGCTGACCTTAATGCGTTGGTGGCGGTTTTAACAGATGAAGTACTACAGGAAATGAATAAGCTAGTAGATGTAGAACAGCTTGAACCTGAAGAAGTAGCGGAAACGTTCTTAAGAGAACAAGGGTTTATAGAGTAACAAATACAAGAAGTTGTCATAATTAGACAACTTCTTTTTTTATGATGAGAATATGGGCAACTAATAGAATTTACTAAAAATATAGTCACTACTTTTGGAAAATATTGTTGACTAACAACATGCCGACCCACAACACTCCTTTGAATCAACGCCAGTTTTTTCATCACAACAGCTTGCACTATTAGTACAGCATTCTGGTTCATTGCCTGTATCTAAACAGTCACAAGTTGTTTGCTCCTCTAATTTGTTGATAATGATGTTTTTCATTTGTTTAAACATAGGAACCTCCTTTAATTGAACTTATATGATGCCTGTCAACAAGTAGTTGAACAGGTAACCAACAGTGATAATACTGATACTTGTAATGGCAACAAAAATACGAACGAGTTTGGCTTTTAGTACTTTTCTAAGCATTATCATTTCCGGTAGCGATAGGGCAGATGCCGCCATCATAAAGGCAAGTGCTGTTCCGACACCCATTCCTTTCCCGATAAGGCCTTCTACAATTGGAATCATCATGACGTTACTTGTATAAACAGGTACACCAATAATGACGCCTACAACAACAGCAATAGGATTGTTAGGGCCTGCATATTTCATCAATAGATTACCTGGTGTCCATCCGTGGATGAAAGCGCCAATCATAAGACCAATGAACACGTATTTCCAAACCTTAGAAATAACCCTCTTTACCTCTACCAAGGCAAATTGGATGCGGTCATTAAATGTATTGAATTGAAAATGTGCAAGATCTTTTGAACGCAATTGGACATAATCCTCTACAAGGTGTTCCAGATCAAGTTTTTCAATAATCAATCCTCCCACAATACCGATGATGATACCAGTTGCAGCGTAGATAACGGCGATTTTCCATCCAAAGGCAACCCAAAGTAGAGCAATGGCCGCTTCGTTGACAATTGGTGATGTAATGAGGAATGAAAATGTCGCTCCAAGTGGAATACCTGATTCAATAAATCCTATGAAAACCGGCACAGATGAACAAGAACAAAATGGGGTGACAGCTCCTAGTAATGATGAAATCACATGGCTCATAAACGGACCAGTTTTTGTTAGGAGTTGTTTGATTTTTTTAGGATCAATAAAACTTCGAAGCATTCCAATGGCAAAAATGATGACAGACATAAGTAGGAATATTTCTATTGTTGCAAATAGAAAAAAGTGTAGTACCTTGCCAACTCCAGCTAATGAAGATAGGCCCATAATTGATTCGACAAACCATCGGATCATTTCAGAAAGTGTAGACATATTATATCCTCCTTTATTATTGCTAAAAACAATAGTTGTATTATACAAATAAAATTTATTTTGAAATCCTGCCGAGACAGGATTAACAACAATTTGGGTTGGCATGGTCAAATGCATCCATCAGTAAGGAAACTGCATCTAAGACTTCATCGATACGTCCTTTGGGTAAGTGACGAGTGATATCCTCATAATAAGCGGTAATGCTTTGATCCACTTTTTCGGCAGAGGCAATACCATCTTCAGTGAGTTTAACAAGTACAATGCGACGATCTTCGGGACATCTATCTCGCTCAATATAACTATCTCGAACAAGTTTGTCTACAATACGGGTCATTGTACTGGAATTAAGCTTCATTTTGTCACTGAGCTCCTGCATTGTTAGAGACTCATACCTCAATAGTTCTATCAGGCAATAGGCTTGTGACATTGTGAATCCAAGAGGTTTGATCTGATCACGCTCTATCATTTGAAAATTTCGAACGATTCGTTTGATCATCTCTCCAACTTCATCCACACAACAAAGGTAATGATCTTCTTCTGTGGTACAATCTGTACAAATTTTATCAGGCATCATCCAACCTCCTTATAATTTAATTGTATGATACAAGTAAAAGAAAGTCAAGCATGAATTTGTATCATACAAATAAATTAGAACGATGTGAGAACGAATTGTAGATTGGTAACTCTGTTTACAGTATAGGATACAGGGTATAAATATAATGTTATAGTAGGAGATGTGCTTTAATTGCAGCAACTATCGAGATATCGTTAGTTGCTCTTGCTTTTTTTTGGAGTCCTAATTGCATTTATTACGAGGAGGTGGCGTCTTGAATCAAAAGACCATTAATAAATGGCGTATTGTATCTGCAATTTTCATCATCATAATTGTTTTTATTAGTACATCCCTTAGTGGCATTGTAAAATTTATAACAGATTTTCAGTGGTTTAATAAAAACAATTACATCCAAACTTTTTTGATTAAGGTTTGGACGGAGTTAGGCATCTTGATTCCCATATGGCTTATTATGGGCATCGGACTCTATAGATACCTGATGCGTCAAAAAAGAAAATATTACAAACAAGCAGAAATTAGCCATACAAAAGCGGAGGATAAAATCTTGCATCGCGGCATTGGCTGGTTTGCTATCATCTTCAGTGGAATGCTTGGCTGGAATGTTGCATCTTCAGTGTGGCTTAAGTTACAACTTTTCTTGAATGCGACGCCGTTTTCAGAAGTAGATCCGATTTTTAAAATGCCGATTGATTTTTATATGTTTCGATTACCACTTTACCAACAGTTGTTAAGCGTTGGTATCTTGATTACATTTATGATAAGTGCCGTCATCATCGGTTTTTTCTTTGTGATATTGGCATTGCGTCCGCCAGGCGAAGAGAGTATTTACGCAAATAGTGGCTTTGGCCCAACTTTTGATCCCAATTCACTCTCAGGTATGTTGAGGGCAGAATTGCTCAGACCTGCGATGCGGAAGATCGCTGTACTGGGCATGATGATTTTCTTGATGATTAGTGCGAAATATTTCTTGATGACTTATGAACTGATGTATTCGACCAAAGGGGTAGCTTATGGTGCGAGTTATACAGACATTCATGTTACTTTACTTGCATATAGGATGTCAGGTGTTGTCGCATTTATTGCAGCATTCACTTTTGCATATGGTGTACTCAAAGGCTATCCGAAACTGGTGTCTTTTGGACCGGTATTATTGATTGCAGTCAGCATTACTTTTGGTATAGCAGGACTTGTGGTACAACAATTGGTTGTTGAACCAGATGAAATATCCAAAGAAAGAGAGTATCTGATCCATAATATACACTATACCCAAAAGGCTTTTGATCTCGACAATGTGGTCATCAGTGAATTTCCTGTTAATCAGGAAATAACACGAGAGGATTTGGTGGAGAATATCGCTACAGTAGAGAATATTCGTATCAATGATGCAAGACCTTTAAAACAGACATACAATCAAATTCAAGGGATTCGTCTATATTATGTGTTCAATGATATTGACTTGGACCGTTATGATGTAGACGGTGAATATACCCAGATGTTTATTTCTCCGAGGGAACTTGATCAGACCAAACTTGCTGAACAAGCACGAACTTGGATCAACATGCACCTTAAGTATACCCATGGGTATGGTGTGGCGATGTCGCCGGTGAATGCAGTGACCGAAGACGGGCAACCGGTGTTGATCTTTAAGAATGTACCACCGGTTACGGAGACCGATTTAAAAATAGAACGACCAGAGATCTACTTTGGCGAGAAAACCAATCGTTATATCGTTATAAACACAGATGAACCGGAATTCGATTATCCATCGGGATCAGATAATGTGACCTCACGCTATGAAGGGGCAGCAGGTATCGAGTTAGGTGGATTGAACAAATTGTTATTTGCCTATAGAGAGAGCAGTATGAAATTGCTTGTGTCATCGGTTGTAAACAGCGATAGCCGTATTATTTTCTATCGAAATATCAAACAAAGGGTTCATCGAATTGCACCATTTTTACAATATGACAGCAATCCTTATTTGGTATTGAACCAGGTAGATGGAAAACTGTATTGGATTATTGATGCTTATACAACGAGCCAGTATTATCCATACTCTCAACCATTTAAATTAAATGGCAAACCAGTCAATTACTTGAGAAATTCCGTCAAGGTAGTCATTGACGCATACGAGGGAACAACCACTTTCTACATTTTTGATGAAGAGGATCCGGTCGTTCAAACATATGACATGATTTTCAGTGATTTATTTACAAGTAAGAGTAAATTGACGCCTGGGTTGATGGAACATATTCGTTATCCTCAGGATTACTTTGATATGCAGACGGAAGTCTATAGAGCTTATCACGTAAATAATCCAGATGTATTTTACAATGGTGAGGATATTTGGGATGTAGCGAATGAGAAATATATGGATGGTATTCAACCGATAGAATCCAACTATGTTATGTTTAAATTACCAGATGCAGAGGAAAAAGAGTTTGCATTGATTATCCCATATACACCAAGAGAGAAACCAAATATGACCTCGTTACTAGTTGCACGAAATGATGGCGAAAATTACGGAAAACTATACATGTATAAATTCCCTAAAGACAAGACTGTTCAAGGACCTCTTATGATTGAAGCCAGAATTGATCAGGATTCGACGATTTCACCACAATTTACGCTTTGGGGACAAAAGGGCTCAACTGTCCTTCGGGGCAATCTAATCGTTGTACCGATTGAAAACTCCCTGTTATACGTAGAGCCGATTTATATCAAGGCAGACAATCCTAATAGTTTACCTGAAATGAAGCGTGTCATTGTTGCTTATGAAGACAAGGTTGTAATGGAAGAAACGCTGGATGAAGCGTTAGATAGAATTTTCGGTGTTGAAAAAGTCGAAACAATTGCTCCAATCATCGAAAATGAAGTCCAGCAGTTGTTGGAAGATATCAAGACATTATTTAACGAGAATCAGGACAACATGGATGCACTTGAAGAACAGATTCAGCGGTTAGAAGAAATACTTGCTGAATAAAAGAGAAATTAATAAATATGAGAAATGGATGCTGGAAATGAATCAGCATCTATTTTTTGTGTGCAGCGCATTGATTCAAAGTTTTGAGCTGTGGCCTAAAAGGGTATAAGGTATTCTAAGGGGAACACTAAGGGGTGTCACGAAAAAATGAATCTTTATACAATTTTTTTGTAGATAATCCAAAAGGGATATGGTATATTAGAGGTGATACGATGAATAAAATGAAATAATCATTTTACGAAATCTTAAAATATCGTATAGTTCACTTTTCTTTTTGGCTCTAATCTGAGTCGACTGAATTCCAATTTCAATGATGGACGCTTGGTCCGAATAACCCCTTGGGTTAATTACAAATTAATATACCAAATGATAATATCTCAAATATATGGAGAAAAGGAAGTTGCTTATGAAAAAAGTATTATGGGCAAACGTTTTCCTGTTAGTGTTATGGGTATTGTTTACTACGACTTTTCATATCGAACGCATGTTGTGGGGAGTTGTCATTATTCTAGGTTTACAGTGGTTGTACGCCAAAAATTTACATAAAGATTATTTTAATTTTGAAATGTCTTTTGCAATTTTATGGTGTTGGATTCGCTTTATGGCCATTTTAGTGTATGAAATTCTAAAAGCTAACATTCAGGTAGCTATTCTTGTACTACAGCCTGAAATCAAGTTAAGCCAAGGCTATTTCTACTATAAACCTAAGTTGAAAACAGATTTCGCAAAAATGGTTTTTGCCAATTCTATTACCTTAACACCAGGAACAATTACGGTTGAGTACGAAGGTGAAGATATGATCATTCATTATCTTACAGAAGCGAGTACCAGTGATTTAAGAGATTCAAATATGGAAAGAATTTTATTGGAAATGGAGGCGTTAAAATGTTCGACGTAGCTTATATTCCAATATACTTTTTAGTATTTACAATTATTGTCTGCATGTACCGTGCGATAGTGGGACCGTCAAATGCAGATCGTTTAATTGCAGTGAACGTAATTGGTACAAAAACAATTGTCCTTATTTCAATGATTTCAGTGTTGCTGAATAAAGAATATTATGAGGATGTTGTTATCGTCTATGCACTTATCAGTTATTTGGCAACGGTTATTATATCCCGTTATGTTGATGAACGAAGGGAGCATACAGATGATTTATAAAGTATTGTATTGGTTTTTTATGGTTGGTGGATTATTTTTCTTTGGTGTAGGAACGATAGGGATTATCAGAATGCCTGGTGCTTTCTCAAGAGCACATAGCGCAGCAAAGTGTGATACCTTGGGTGCAGCTCTTTGTTTAACCGCATTGGTGTTTGTTAATGGTTTAACATTTAGTGATGTTAAATTGTTACTGATCATTGCGTTTATTTGGCTGACCAACCCAACGGCAACTCATTTAATTGGAAGAACAATTTATAGAAGTGAGCACCAGAAGGAGGAAGCGTAAATGCATTTATTCAGTGTCATTATGTTGGCCTTTCTAATAGGATGTTCTATAGCGGTGTCAGTTGTCAAAGATCTACTTGGCGCTGTTATTGTATTTATGGTTTATAGCTTGGTTATGGCAATTCTTTGGCAGCAATTGAGTGCACCGGACATTGCCATTACGGAAGCGGCTATTGGATCAGGGGTTACAACAATGCTATTTGTGTTGACCTTAAGGAGGATAAAAAAGAAATGAAGTTTAGAGTAATCAGTAGTGTTATCTTAACGAGCATTCTAATTGTTGTATTGCTGATTGGTGTTGCTGAACTTCCTGCCTTTGGATCCTCGGATATACCGGCACACAATGAAGTGATGGAACGATATAATTCAGAAAGTATTCAGGAAACGAATTCTTACAATGTTGTTACAGCCATTGTACTGGATTATAGGGGATTCGATACGTTAATCGAGGCAACTGTATTATTTTGCGCAGCAATAATTATCATGGTAACCTTAACAAAATCGGAGGAAGGATCAGATGAAAAGCTTAATTCTTAGAGAAGTGAACCGGTTTACGGTCATTATTATTTACCTATTTGGTCTTTATATAATTTTGCATGGGCATTTGTCTCCTGGTGGTGGTTTTGCTGGAGGCACAATACTTTCAGCTGGCCTTGTTTTTTACAAATTGGTTTATCCAGAACGTTCAAAGCGCGTCATTACAAAGGATGTGTTAATGAAGGCAATCTGTAGCAGTTTGCTTATATATGGTGGCATGAAAAGTTATCATATTATGCATGGCATATTTGCCCACGAAGTGGCGAGTTCTAAAGTGGTACCCTATGCGATTTATAGTGGCGGGTCATTGTTGGTGCTCAACGCCTGTGTCGGTATCATTGTCGCATGTACTTTTTATAGCATTACGAGTTTATTTTTAGAAGGAGAATTGTAGATGGACAGTTTATTGATCAATTATTATGATTCAGCAGCAATGATTCTCTTTGGTGTTGGATTTATGACGCTTCTCCTAAACAACAACTTAATCAAGAAGATTATCGGAATGAATATCATGGATACATCCATATTTTTATTCTTCATTACAAAGGGCTATATAGAAGGAATGAGTGTTCCCATACACGATGCTGCGGGAAGTGACCCAGCGACGTTTATGAATCCACTCCCTTCAGCGCTTATGTTAACTGGAATTGTCGTTGCTGTCAGTACGACTGCTTTTGCACTGGCATTGACAATAAAGATCTATGAAACTTATGGAACGATTGAACTCGATGAAGTGGTAAAGAAAAGGGGGCTGCAAAATGAACATTCTTAAAGTGTTTCCAATTGCTATTATTTTATTATTGTTATTAACAGCTTTTTCAATGCCGCTTATAAAAAAGCCGAAACATGTTTTCGGCCTTAGCATCACGACATTTGCTTTAATGTTTATGATGTCTGCTGGCATGTTGTCCTATGTTAATAAAATGGGGAGTTATATTATTAAAGTTGGTCCATATGATGCACCATGGGGCATAACATTCCATATAGGATATATTGAATCCCTAATGGCTCTGCTATTCACTGGCGTCTCATTAATGATTGCTTGGTATGCCATTTACAGTATCCATAAGGATATCAAGGAAGGTAATATCAAACATTACTTTCTATTGGTTCACATATTATTGGCCTCTTTATTAGGCGTTGTTTTTACAAACGATCTATTTAATGGCTATGTTTTTATTGAAGCAACTACTCTATCCTCTTGTGGGATTATTATTATCAAAAACAACAAGGATACCAGTAAAGCGACGTTTAAGTACCTGATAATGAGTGTTTTGGGTTCAGGTCTCTTATTAATGGGAATTGCTTTCCTTTATGCCATTACAGGACAGTTGAATATTAGTGCTGTTCATGACCAGTTAATGGTTGTTGCTGCTGAAAATGAAAATATTATTACCATTTCACTAAGCTTGATTATGGTGGGATTAGGTGTTAAAAGTGCATTGTTCCCACTTCATACTTGGTTACCGGATGCACACAGCAGTGCGCCCACAACATCAAGTGCACTGTTATCATCTTTGGTATTAAAGGCACCAGTTGTATTTTTAATTAAGATTATCTATCAAGTATATGGCTTGGATGTCATCAAGCAAACACCTGTATTTACGATTCTGCTGATTTTAGGCTTGGCAGGCATGATATTGGGATCTGTATTCGCTATTTATCAAAAGGAAATCAAGCGGGTTGTCGCCTATTCGACAGTTGCACAAATGGGTTATATCTTCTTTGGTATCGGTCTTGGAACAGAAATGGGATTAATGGTCAGTTTATTCCATGTCTTTGCCCATGCCTTAACCAAAGCCATGTTGTTCCTCTGTGTTGGCTCGATGATTGAACAGTCCGGTTACAAATATAAAGATGAGTTTAGAGGAATTGGTAAGGAGATGCCAGTAACCCTTGGTGCCTTTACACTGGGAGCGCTCTCCATGGTAGGGATTCCTATTTTCCCAGGCTTTATCAGTAAATGGTACTTTTCTATTGCCACGATCAATGCAAACCAGTATATCTTTTTAGGATTCATATTGGCCAGCAGTTTATTGAATGCTGTGTATTACTTCCCAATAGTCATCAATGGCTATTTTGGCATTGATAATGTAAAAGGAAAGGTTTATCGGTCAAAATATAAACCAATCAAAGAAGTATTACCACTTGCTGTACTGGCTATTGCAATGGTATTGGTCAGTGGATACTCAAGTGTATTATTAGAGTTTTTCAAGCTTGGACTTAATTTAAATTAGGAGAAACTTTATGGATGGAATAATTCTTTTATTGCCAGTAGTCATGCCGATGTTGGCGGCTATCGCAATTCCTTTTCTACTTGAAAAGAAAAAAGAAATGATTAAGGGGTTTGTAATAGGGACGGTTTTTTTGAACCTTATTGTTAACTGGTTGACCATTTCGACATTAAAAACGCCAATGTTTCATATCTGGAAACTGAATACTTTCATCGATGTGTTTTTAAAGGTGGATGAACTAGGGATATTATTCTCCTTGTTGGTTTCTGTTTTATGGATTTTTACAACGTTTTATGCAATAGGCTATATGGATCATGAAAAACATCAGGAACGGTTCTACGCATTTTTTATTATGACCCTTGGTATCACCAACGGAATTGCCTATTCAGGAAATCTTTTTACATTATATATATTTTATGAACTACTGACCTTAGCAACGTATCCCCTAGTGATTCATTCGGAAACGGAAGAGGCCCTTCATAGTGGGCGTAAGTATTTGATTTATTCATTTGGCGGGGCGACATTTATCTTGCTAGGAATGATCTTACTTTATACGATTACCTTTGACCTTAGTTTCGCCGATGGGGGATTAAGTGTTTTAGAGTTCGTTGCAAGAGAACAAACCTTATTGATGATCTATATAACAATATTTTTAGGCTTTGGAGTAAAGGCTGCACTGGTGCCATTTCATTCCTGGCTGGCCGCAGCTATGGTTGCGCCAACGCCGGTCAGTGCCTTGTTGCATGCTGTTGCCGTTGTAAAATCAGGTGTTTTTGCCTTGCTGAGAGTATGTTATTACGTGTTTGGTGCAGATGTTGTAACTAGGATTGGTGGCAATGTCTATATCAGTTATTTGATACTGACGACTATTTTACTTGGCGCACTTCTTGCCCTTCATCAGGATCATTTAAAGAAACGATTAGCATATTCGACAATCAGTCAGTTGGGGTATATTTTACTCGGTATTGTCATCTTAAACGAGAATGCGCTTTTAGGTGGGATTCTTCACTTAATCAATCATGCCCTTATTAAGATTACACTGTTCTTCTGTGTCGGGGCGATTTATGTGGCAACCCATAAAACACATATTCACGAGATAAAAGGGATTGGACGAAAAATGCCTCTGGTGATGTGGTGTTTTGCCATCGCCTCATTTTCGTTGATCGGTGTGCCGCCGACAAATGGCTTTGTTAGTAAGTGGTATTTGGCCTTAGGGGCCCTTGGAGCAGATAAGCCGTATTATGCAGCATTATTGATGCTCAGTGCCTTTTTAGCAGCGGGGTATTTACTACCGATCGTTGTTACGGCATTTTTCCAAACTTCTGAAGATGAAGATAACGTGTCTTACACGGTGTCTCGGTATATGACGGTGCCAATTGTGTTGCTTACTGGCGTGATTGTATTTCTGGGCTTGTTCCCCAATCCAATTGTCCGTTATATAGAAAATATTGTTGCAAATCTGATGTAGGTGATCTATGAATAATTTTGAATTACTAATAATTTTATTATTGCCGGTTTTGGGCACCATCATCAGTTTCTATGTTGGTTACTATTCAGAACGCTGGCGTGATGTTATCAATACAATCGTGACAGGTGTTAACTTGTTATTTATTTCTTTTCTATTTAAAGATGTATTACACGGCTCAATGAATCTCTTTATTAAGGATATCATGGGTGTCGGACTACATCTGAGATTGGATATGTTTAGATATGTGTTTGTCTGGGTAACAGCCCTTGTCTGGTTTTTGACGACACTATATTCGACCCAGTACCTTATTCGATACAAAAATAGAAATCGCTATTATGCGTTTTTTATGGCAACTTATGCCAGTACTTTGGGTATTTTTGTTTCAGAGAACCTGCTGAATCTGTTCACATTCTTTGAAATAATGTCATTGGCCTCCTATGCTCTCGTTATTCATGATGAGGATGAATATTCCCATGAGGCAGGGCAATCGTATATATCTATGGCTTTAGCAGGAGGGCTCTTCTTACTTATGGGCCTGTTGCTTCTATACTATTACACAGGAACACTGACCATATCAGACTTTGATCATGGTATTGGAGCTGTAGGATCCGTCCGTTATATGATTTTTGCGCTTATATTTATCGGATTTGGTGTTAAAGCCAGTGTTGTACCATTGCATTGCTGGTTGCCCAAGGCGCATCCAGCTGCACCGACACCGGCCAGTGCGATTTTATCAGGTATTTTAATCAAAACTGGTATCTTTGGCATTATGATCATCGTGTTAAAGTTGATGTACAATGATCCATACGTTCCTTATCTGCTTGTTATTTTTGGGTGTGTCAATATCCTACATGGCGGGATACTTGCTGTTATGCAAAGAAATATCAAGAGAATTCTCGCTTATAGTAGTATGAGTCAGGCTGGATATATTATGCTCGGTATCGGTCTCGCAGGGGTCTTGGGACACCACGGTGGACTTGCAATTGTGGCGACCTTATACCATATATTTAATCATGCTCTCTATAAAGTGTTACTGTTTATGGGTGTTGGTATCATATATGTGATTCTACACGAACTTTCCATTAACAAAATTGCAGGATTCGGTAGGAATAAAATTTATCTTCGCTTTATCTTTATGTTGGGATTTTTAGCGATTATCGGTATGCCTGGGACCAATGGTTTTATCAGTAAGACCCTCTTGCATGAGGCGATAATAGAAGCGAAAGTAGAGGAAATGACCTTGTTTTTTTCTATTGTAGAAGCCATATTCGTCCTAGGTAGCAGTTTGACGGTCGCTTATTTATTGAAGATATTTATCACAGTGTTTTGGCATAAGAACGATGAGTTTTATGGTCAGTATAAACATCATGTTAAAAAGAGAGCCTTGTTTCCAATGGCGGTACTCGGTGTTGGCATCATAGCCATTGGCTTGAATCCTGGGGTACTCTTTCATTATATCAGTGAAGCTGCTCTTATATTTGGTGTAGAAGCGCCACATGAACCGCATTTTTATACAATTGAAACTGTCGGCGGATTTTTAATGCCATTTTTATTAGGGGTATTTATCTATTATGGATATGTTCGAGGGGTGCTACTTGAAGAACGTGAGGGCAAGAAAATCTTTGTCAATCCTTCTCTTCATTGGGTAGAGCTTCAGCGTGACGTATATGTACCTACTATCAGCTTGATATTCCTATTCAGTTCACTTGTATTACGCGTAATTGATAGGGGCGTAATTCATTTCTTTATCGCGTTAAAGAACTCCTTCTTAAAAGTATTGCATTTAGAAGTCAAATATCCTAAGAAATCTCTTGTGGAAGAGTCGGCGAACTTTGCTAATCGATCAGTAGATGCTATTAATGATGGAAAAGACCAAGCGGTGCAAACGGCTCAAAGTTTTATTGAATGGGAAAAGAGCACGTATAAGGAAACCGTAGAAAAGTCTCAAACTAAAATAAAAAGTATCCGTGAACTGTTTGTAATGACCAGTAGTCATTTGAACTCGTTGGTCTACACAGTACTGACATTTGTATTTGTTCTGGTAATGGTTCTAATACTGATGCTCCGTTAAAACAAATAGGAAACTGCTAATGTAATGTTAGCGGTTTTTTTTATGCTTCTTGGGGTATGTATGTGTTAAGAAATGGAAAAAATTGTAGTAGTTAAGAAGAGAGGTTACTATGATTAGAAAAGATTATAATGCAATGATTTTAAATAGAATCGAGTCAAGTTTTGACCGTATTATGCCGATAGGGAGTGTTATTGCATGGCTGTCGGCTATAGTCGTTTATTTCAGCAATATTCCAAGGATGTTTATCACGTTGAATATCGTTATAGGAGGAATATTTTTTGTGATTGCCTTGTTTCGCAAGCAGTTAAAAGTGGAACTGAAAATAATGATCACCATATCTATCCCTATGTTCATGGGGGTAATTGCCTTTATGGATGGTGGATTTGGTAGTTCTGGGCTGACCTTGATCATGATTACCAATGTTGTTGCGGTCATGTTTTTGTCAAAACGACACAGCAGGTTTATTGCAATTGTTTCCGCCATCATCTTTCTGATGCTGTTTGCTTATGCTCAGACATATCCAGTTAGATTCCTAGGGCAACTGGATATAGCGTTTTGGATTATTCATTATGTTGTTTTTTTGTTGTATTTGTTTATCCTTCATACAGTTGTTTATTCGATTAAAGGCTATTTGCTAGAAAACATTGAAGAGTTGGAAGACAGTGTTGAAAAGACCTATGCATTGGCTTACTATGATTCACTGACAGGTTTACCTAATCAAAACAAGTTCATGCTTGATTTAGAAGACATCACAAAAGAGGAAGGTCACGGATTTGTGGTTATCTTCAATATTGATAATCTAAATTTGATCAATTCGATTTATTCAGACGAAGTAGGAAATCAAGTTTTGGTAAAAGTTGCGAAAATTATTGATGAAGCAAGAAAACCGAATGAATTGTTGGCACGAATCAGTGGGAACGAATTTAGCATGTGGCTGGATTGTAAAAATATACGCGAATTCAACGAACGAATATCTGGTTACACTCAGTTCTTTTACGAACATTTCAATATTAGCAATATGACAAAAAGAATTGAATTTAATATGAGTTATATGCATTGCCTGCCGGATGACAACATTATAGATGTGTTTCATAAAGTGAAAATGGCACTTACCTATGTTAAATCTCAAGAGAATCTGACCTTGCTCCCATACGATGAGAAATTAGAGGCGTTACTCCGTGATGACGAAGTATTAAAAGAGCGACTGGAGTATGCCCTGGCAAATGATACCTTTACTATGGTATATCAAACAAAATACAATAGTGAAACCAATGAGTTAATTGGTGTTGAGGCGCTAGCGAGACTCTATGATGAAAAAATTGGACAAGTTTCTCCTGAAGTGTTTGTACCGAAACTTGAGAAAATGAATTATGCCATTGAGTTTGGTGAACTCATCGTAAGACATGTCTTGCAGGATTATCATGCCTTAAGGATAAAATATGGCGACCGGTGTTCAATCGCCATTAACATTTCACCGTCCCATATTGTTTCCAAGGGATTTGTTGACTTCGTGCGACATGAAATCATCAAGTACGATATCTTGCCACAAAGGATTATTATTGAAATAACTGAGGAAATTATGATCGAGAATTTTGAGAATGTCGCTGAAGTTATAAGGCGTCTAAAGGAAATTGGCTTCAGAGTTTCACTTGATGATTTTGGATCAGGCTATTCATCTTTGGGCTATTTAACAAAACTGAATATCGATGAAATCAAAATTGATAGAAGTTTTATTTCAGATATCATTGACAATAAGAAAATGGAGTATATGGTTGAGATGATTATATCCTTGTCCAAGGTTTATCAACTGAATATTGTTGCTGAAGGTGTCGAAAATGAGAAGCAGTACAAAAAATTAGTCGCTTTGGGTTGCCATGACATCCAAGGCTACTATTTGTCGAAACCAGAAGCTCTAAGTTAGGAGTGTTGTCCTTTTTATTGATATGAAGTATCATAGGAGGAGAGACTGATGAAGGAGCAACTGATGGAAAAAAGAAGTTTAAGTGATATTACTGCAGAAAAATTGAAGGTATATATTCAGGAACATGAGCTAGAGGTTGGCGCCAAATTACCCAATGAGTATGAGCTGTCACAGATTTTAGAAGTCGGAAGAAATACTGTCCGTGAAGCAGTCCGGTTGTTGGCTTCAAGAAATATTTTAACCATTCGACAAGGAGCGGGGACTTTTATCGCTGAGCAAACAGGGTTGCTGGAGGATCCGCTGGGTTTAACCTTCATACAGGATAAAAGGCAAATGGTCGACGATCTATTGCAGATCCGAACGATGATTGAGCCCGAAATAGCGGCACTGGCTGCGCAAAATGCAACGAGTGAGGAAATAACGGTATTGGAAGAACTGACGGTTGCAGTGGAAATGGCAATTGAAAAGAAGACCAATTTCTCAGAAGAGGACAGTGCATTCCATACCCATTTGGCAGTCTGCAGCAAAAACAGGGTTACCACAAATTTGATACCGATAATAAACGAAGGAGTTGCACTATTTGCAGCTGAAGTGAGTGATCAAGAATACGAGCAAACGAGAATGGCACATCGAGCAATTTATGAAGCAGTTCGTGATGGAAAAGCCGTTGAGGCCCGTCAAGCCATGCTGTATCATTTACTGTATAACAAAAATAGATTTTAGGATTCGTGATAAACGTGAATAGCATCCATATACTTAAAATGCCCATAGGAGAGTGCGCTCTCCTATGGGCATTTTTTTGTTTGTTCTTTGAAATTGAAGACAGACTTGAAAAGAGTCATGATTTGCTAATTCGTAGGATGAATTTGTGTAATGTTTGTATTGTGCCTTGAATAAAATAACTTAAAGTGTTATTATTCTATTAAATCATAGGATGAATTTATCGGAGGAAAGACATGTTTGATGTAATGATTATTGGAGCGGGCGTCATTGGAAGCGCCGTTGCGAGGGAACTGTCACAGTATCAATTAAATATTGGTGTGATAGAAAAGAATTTAGATGTATGCAACGAGGGTAGTGGCAGGAATTCAGCGGTTATTCATGGAGGATTTGCATATGATATTGGATCGAATAAAGCAAAATTTTGTGTGGAAGGGTGTCTTGGATTTGAGGCGCTCTCCAAGGAACTGGATATCCCATTCAAGCAGACGGGAAAAGTTCTCGTCGGCAATACCGATGAGGATTATGAGCGATTGCTAGACACTATTGAAACGGGAAAAATTAATGGCAGTGTTGGATTGAGGATGATTGACAAGAGTGAATTAAAAGAAATGGTACCGGCAGTAAACGGAGAATTTGCAATGTTTTCTCCTTTAAGTGGGATTGTCGATCCATTTGTATATACCATTGCCCTCGCTGAAAATGCATGTGCCAACGGAGTAACTTATTTTTTTGACAGTGAGGTAACAGAGATTATTAGTGAAGAGCCTGGTTATCATCGAATAGTGACGTCAAAAGGTGAACACCATACAAAATGGGTTGTTAACTGTGCGGGCCTCAATTGTGTTGCTATAAGTGAAATGCTTGGGATTACAGGCTATGAAATAGGTGGTACAAAAGGTGATTACATTGTACTAGACAAAAACGTAGGATCCTTGTTGCCGATGCCTGTCTATCCTGTACCCACAAACACGTATATGGGTATTCATGTAACACCAACAATAGACGGGAATGTAACCGTAGGGCCGAATTCAGTACAAGTGGAGGACAAGACGAATTATGGTGTACCCAAAACCCACATGACGTATCTCGCTGCGGATGCCTCAACATTATGGCCGCATATTCATAAAAAAGACTATATTCGAAATTATGCAGGCATCCAACCGACCTGGAAAGATAGGGAAAGTTCGATTAAGGATTATGTGATTGAAGTCAGGGAAGCCTCCCCTAACGTAGTGAATTTGATCGGAATGGAGTCTCCTGGATTAACTTCTGCTGTACCTATTGCAAGGCACGTGGTTAAATTAATTGCAGAGGAGGAAGAGCTGACGAGAAAGGCACATTTCAATCCAACTCGTAAAGGGATTTTAAAATTCTCGGAACAAAGCGATTCAGTGAAGGCAGAATTGATTGAGAAAAATCCTGATTATGGCGAAATTATATGTCGCTGTGAAACAGTCACGAAAGCGGAAATACTCGAGGCCATTCATAATCCTCTTGGAGTGGATACCATGCTTGGAATTAAGTATAGAACTAGGGCCATGATGGGCAGATGTCAAGGAGGGTATTGTCAGATGCGTATAGCAAAATTGATCCAAGAAGAGAAGGGAAAACAAGCTACAGAAGTCATTTACTGTAGACCTGCCTCACAACTATTTACAGGGAAGGTGAAATAATGGAAACCATCGATAAGAAAGTTGTCATCATCGGCGGTGGACCTGCAGGGCTCGCAGCCGCTCTAGAACTCTATCAACAAGGAGAACGTGATGTGTTGATTATAGAACGTGAAAACCAACTAGGAGGGATACTAAGACAATGCATCCATGATGGTTTTGGACTGACGCGCTTCAAGGAAAGTCTAACCGGTCCAGAGTATGCAGATCGGTTTATTCGTGAAATTGATACACTTGGTATTCCATATCAGACCGGAGCAACGGTACTCTCTGTCTCAAAGGATAAACAAGTAATGGTCGCATCCAGAGATGGCATGATTCTCTATCGTGCCCAATCGGTTATATTGGCCATGGGGTGTAGAGAACGTACGAGAGGGGCATTAGGAATACCGGGTGAGCGGCCAGCAGGAGTGTTTACAGCAGGGGTTGCACAATCGTATATTAATCTACACAACATAATGATTGGAAAAAATATCATTATATTAGGTTCTGGAGATATAGGACTTATAATGGCAAGACGCTTGACTCTAGAGGGCGCCAATGTGCTCGGTGTATTTGAGATACAGGCATATCCAAGTGGACTGAATCGTAATATCGAACAATGTTTGAATGACTTTGATATTCCTCTCCACTTAAATCATACAGTAACAGATATCCATGGACGCTCAAGGTTAGAAGGCGTTACCGTATCTCAAGTTGATGACAAGTATCAAGTGGTTCCTGGGACTGATAAATACTATGAAGCTGATACACTGATTTTATCAGTCGGTTTAATTCCTGAGAATGAACTGTCTATTTCGGCAGGTGTCGAGTTAGATTCAAGAACGAAAGGTGCAGTGGTTGATGCGCATTATCAAACGACAGTAGATGGAATTTTCGCTGTTGGGAATACGTTGCATGTTCATGATTTGGTAGATTTTGTGTCTATGGAGGCTGAAAAAGTTGCAACGTCAGTGAAGCGCTATATTGATGGACACGTATTATTGTCATCATCAGTGCCGGTGTTAACAGATACAACTATTGGTTATACAGTCCCGCAGCGATTGAGTAGTGCCGAGTGTACCGAGCTTTTTTTTAGAGTTAGACAACCACTTGAAAACGGAGTTATTAAAGTAAAACAATCGGATGTAACTTTGATTGAAAAACCGTTTAAAAAAATGATTCCAGCAGAGATGATGAAGATAACCATATCTCCAGATCATTTAATAGATTCGAATCCCGTGGAGGTAATGATAGAATGCTAAAAGAATATACATGCATCATCTGCCCGATTGGCTGTGAGATAACGACAGATTTTGATGAAAACACCAAGGCAATTCGTGGGATCACTGGTGCGAAATGTCCCAAGGGAGAATCCTATATCAAACAGGAAATCATTGATCCACAGAGAACATTGCAATCGTCAGTCGTTGTTATGAATGGTGAATTACCTTTGGTCAGTGTTAAAATAAGTAGTGCTGTCTCAAGAAATTATTTGAGAAATTTAATGGAAAGAATCAATGTATTGTCCGTAAACGCACCTATAACAATTGGTGAGATTATTGAGCCAAATATATTGGGACTAGGGGTAGATCTTGTTGCGACAAAGACGGTATGGTTAACAAAATAGAGAAAATACAATCATTGTCAACCCATTTATCAAAGTGGGTTGACAATTTTATTTTGCTTTCGTATACTGCTAGAGATAGGAGTGGTGAGATGACATTTGAAGAAGCGGTCAAATTATATGAAAGACCTTTGAAGGAGTTATTGACGGAAAGCAAAAGAATTAAACAGATGTGGCATGACAAGTCTTTCGATTTTTGTACAATTATCAACGGAAAAAATGGACGATGTTCTGAGGATTGTAAATACTGTGCTCAGTCTGCACATTATAAATGCGATGTCGACAGTTATGACTTATTGCCAAGAGAGACGGTATTGAAAGATGCACTGTTAATTGAATCCAAAGGAATAGGTAAATATTCAATTGTGACATCGGGCAAGCGAGTAACGAGTAGCGAACTTGATGCATTATGCGAGATATACAGTGAATTGGCAGAGAAGAGTGAATTGAACCTATGCGCTTCCCATGGACTATTGGGCTATGAGGATTTTGTTAAATTAAAGGAAGCAGGTGTGACACGGATTCATAACAACCTTGAAACATCAAGACGATATTTTGGGGAGATATGTACAACACATACATATGACGAGAAGATTCGGACAATCAAAGATGCCAAGCGTGCAGGACTTGAGGTATGTTCAGGTGGTATCATCGGCATGGGTGAAACGCGGGAAGATAGGATTGCACTGGCTTTTGAACTAAAAGCGCTGGGTATCACCTCGGTGCCAATTAACTTGTTAAGCCCCATTGAGGGGACACCGATTGAACATATTACTCCAATAAGTGAAGAGGAGTTTTATAAGACCTGTGCGATATACCGAATAATCTTACCTGAAGCAGTCATACGGTTAGCAGGTGGCCGCGGGATTCTCTCTGATAGAGGTGAATTACTGTTTAAGCACGGTATTAATGGGGCTATAACTGGGGAATTATTGACGACAAGTGGGAATGATACAGTAAATGACCAAGCAATGGTGAGGAGATTAGGATATGAAATTTAAAACAAAAGATCTAGTGATAATAGCAATGAGTGTAGCGCTTATTGCTATTGGTGCCATGATACGTATACCATCACCTGTGGCAGGGTATTTTACCTTGCAGTTACCCTTTGTCATATTGATTGCAGTCCTATTAGGCAGCAAGAGAGCTTGTACGGCGACTATTGTCTACGCTGCGGGCGGTCTTCTTGGTATTCCGTGGTTTGCAGCTGGCGGTGGAATTATGTATCTGTTTAAACCGACTTTTGGTTTTATCCTGTCATTTGTTCTAGCGGCTTTAGTTGCGGGTCAAACGAAGTATGTAGAAGCGCAGTGGCAAAAGTACGGTCTGACAATATTAGGAACGGTGATTGTATGGGTGTATGGCATGCTGCATTATACTTTTGTGCTGAAGGTGACATCTGGAACGGATTTAACATATTTGGCTGCAGTTCTAGGCATTTTATCCCCTGATTTTTATACAGACTTGCTTTTAACTGTTATTTTCACGAGAATCGGTAAGCGTATTGAACAAGGAGTGACATTATAATGATATGGTATCCCTACACACAAATGAAGAAAATGAAAGCACCATGGAAAGTTATCGATGCGTCAGGCGTGTATCTTGAAACTGAGGAGCGTAAGATGATTGATTCTATCTCTTCTTGGTGGTGTATGATTCACGGTTATAAACATCCAGAATTAAATCGAGCAATAAAGAATCAAGTAGATATATTTTCACATGTTATGTTAGGGGGACTGACTCATGAGCCCGTACAGCAATTATCGGCAAAGTTAAAAGAAATATTGCCTGGTGACTTGAATCATTGTTTCTTCTCGGATTCAGGTAGTGTTGCTGTTGAAGTTGCTGTTAAGATGGGTATCCAACACTACTTCAATTTGAACAAGAAAGAAAAGAAAAAAGTCTTGGCGTTAAAAGAAGCCTATCATGGTGATACGTTCAAAACAATGGAAATTGGTGATGACAGCGACTATCACTTTGCCTTTGGTGAAAAGAAAGATGTCATTCATATTCCAACAACTATTGAAGCATTAGAAGGGGCATTTGTGAAACATCATCAAGAACTGGCGCTCTTTATTGTAGAGCCCTTGTTACAAGGGGCTGGTGGAATGAAAATGTATGATGTCTCTTTCCTTGAGCGAGCGAGAATACTTTGTGACACATATGATGTCCTATTTATCTTTGATGAAGTAGCAACTGGCTTTGGCCGTACGGGGAACATGTTTGTTGCGGACCTTGTTTGTCCCGATATCATTGTGCTTGGGAAAGCGTTGACTGGCGGCTATATTGGCCATGCAGTTACTGTTGCCAATGAGAAAGTGTATGATGCCTTCTATAGTGACGATGCCAGTCATGCATTGATGCATGGACCAACATTTATGGGCAATCCACTGGCATGTTCTGTAGCCCTTAAGTCTATAGAGATATTTGAGCGGAATGATTATATGAGTCGGATCAAGGAAATTGAGGCCATTGTTACGAGAGAGATGGTCGGCTTTTGCGACAAACGTATTAAGGAGATTAGAATTATGGGCGCTTGCTTTTGTATCGAAGTTTATGACGGTGCAAGTCTTCAAGGATTTGAATCATTTGCCTATAAACGGGGCGTATTTAACAGACCATTTCTTAATTTCATGTATACGATGGTGCCATATATAATCAATGAGGATGAACTGGTAAAAGTTTTGAATGTGTTTAAAGCATGGTTCGAGGAGGGCAGATGAGTACATTTATAGTAGGAACGGATACGGATGTAGGGAAAACCTACTATGGTCAATTACTGATGTCAGAAGGCAAGACGGTCATCAAACCGATTGAGACGGGTCGAAATACTTTTGATGACTTATCAGATAGCGATTGTCATAAGTATGCCATTGGTCAATCTTTGCCACTTACCTCTGTGAATCTTTATTTTTTTACAGAGCCTGTGTCACCACATCTTGCCAGTAAAATAGATGGAGAATCAATTGACTTGGATGCGTTAAAGTCTTTTATCTCCCAGGATGAGGATATGTATATAGAACTTGCCGGTGGCTTAATGGTTCCTATTCAAGGTCATTACACACAACTGGATATCATAAAAGAGACGGATAATGCATCGGTTTGTTTGGTTATCGGCAATAAACTAGGGTGTATCAACCATGGTTTGATGACACTTGACATATTGGAACGTGAAAATATTCCTATAAAGGAAGTTGTCATTAACAACATGGGCAAAGAACCCACCCCTTGTATGATCAACAACATTGAGACCATCAAGGCATGGATTTCAACATCTACACAGATGAGGATAATATAAGTTGTTATAATTGTTGGGTTTGAAAAATAAAACACTCCACAATATATTCACTGATCTTAATCCTGCTGTAGTCAAGTAGACATCGAATACACAAAGGATTCAACCACAAAATAAGTCGATATCGTAATAATAAATGAGTTGACATAATTGGGTCTAGCCCATATCATTAAGTTGATAAAAGATTTAAGAAAAATTTAATATTTGGCAAACTAGTTGAAAGGCTAGGACGCAAAGCTATGGGTCTAAGGAGAAATCTATGATTGCCAGGTTGCAAAATAATGTGTCATTTTGCGCCTGTTAGGGCGCTTTTTTTATTATATAGAATTAAAGCAATTGAAGTACAAATGTGGAGGGTGTTTATATGAAACAAAGTTTAAGAATGAAGTTGCTGGTAGTATTTATATTGGTTATATCAATACCACTTCTGGTATTGGGGACATTAAGCTATAGAAGCACCGAGAAGGTGGTTTATAAGGGATACGAGGAATCAAACCTTGCTATAGTTAAAGAAGTTGAGTATGGTGTAGAAAAGTATATGAACAGTTACAAAATGGCTATTGAAATCTTTGCGTCCAATCAATCATCAAAGAATGTCTATACGGATATTGCAGCAAAGAAAATGATGATGCTTGGATTTGAAACATTTTTAGCGGAAAATCCAGATGTTCTTTTCTTATATATGGGGACTGCACGTGGTGATATGTTTGATCCATCTTGGCCAGATGTTCCAGATGATTATGATCCAACAGGAAGACCTTGGTATAAAGCAGCTGAGGAAACTAAGGAAACGACGTGGACATCACCTTATGTAGATGCAGATACTGGTGAGATGATTATATCACTATCCACGCCAGTTTATAATAAAGCGAAAAAAATGATTGGTGTTATTGCCATGGACATTAGTTTAGATAGTCTTTCAGCTGAGATGAATGCTATCCAAATTGGACAAAACGGCTATCCTATATTGATCGGTCCTAGTAATGAGGTAATAACTCACAAGGATTCAGCACAAATTGGAAAAGAACTACCAATTCAGGATATAGTTGATGCGTTGGCGGAAAGTAACGAAGGATTGGTAGAGTACAAATGGAATGGCTCAAAAAAGTTTGCAACTTTTAAGAAAGTAGAGGAACTGAACTGGAGCGTTCTTGTGACGATGGATAATAGTGAGATCAATGCACTAACGCGTCCAATTCTATTGACGACAATTGTTTTAATGTTAATTTGTCTTGTACTGGGAATTGGTGTGGCTATTTTCCAGGCAAGGGGCTTGGTAAAACCGATACTTGCTCTTGAAGCAACCATGGAAAAAGTAAAAGATGGTGATTTAACAGTCCGATCAGAGGTAGAAACAAAGGATGAAATTGGTCAAATGGCCAATAATTTCAATATAATGATTGATCATTTTGCAGAAATGTTAAGTAAATCAAAAGATGTTGCACATCAAGTATCTATTTCAGCAGAAGATCTTGCATCTAGTTCAGAAGAAGTCAGTGCTTCATCTGATGAAGTTTCGCGAACGATAGATGAGATTGCACAAGGCGCAAGTGAACAAGCATCTGAAACGGAGCAAGGCGCAACGTTGATGAATGGTCTGGCGGATAAAATTCAAGTGTTGACGAAAGACAGTGACATTATGTCGGAAGCAGCCAAGAGTGTTGTCGAGGCAAATAGTCGTGGTACTGAAGCAATGAACGAATTAAAAGTAAAAACCAACGAGAACAGTGAGGCAACTGTTAGAATTTCTACAGCGGTCAAAGAACTTGAAAAGAAATCTGCAGAAATCGGCGGTATCTTAGAGACGATAACAACGATTGCAGACCAAACGAATTTACTGGCACTAAATGCTTCAATTGAGGCCGCAAGAGCTGGAGAACATGGTAGAGGATTTGCGGTTGTTGCTGAGGAAATTAGAAAACTTGCTGAAGGATCTGGGAATGCTGCAGAAAATATTGGATCTATCGTGGCACAGATTCAAGATGAAAGTAAAAATACTGTTAATATCATGTCAGAAGTCATCGAAAGAAGTGAGCTTCAAGAAACTGCAGTACAATCTGTAGATGCAGTATTCGAAGACATTCATAGTTCAACGGAAAAAATTACTGACATCATTGATGAAGTAGCAAAGTTTATTGATGGCGTAAATACTGACAAAGAGAAGATTGTAGCATCAATCGGGACTATTTCAGCTGTTTCGGAAGAATCTGCAGCAGCATCTGAAGAAGTAACAGCATCTGTACAACAGCAAACGGCTGCGATTGAAGAAGTGGCTAAAGCTGCAGAGTTATTGAACTCAATGGCAGATGAGCTTCAAAAAGAAATTAGCGTATTTAAAATATAATAGTGGCACCAACTATCAAGGTTGGATGCCCATCTAACACAAGGAAAGCGTCACCGATTAGGTGGCGCTTTTTCATGGGAAAATTTATTGGAATGGAAATAAGTTAATGATTTGACTAGGCGTTTTAACAAAATATTTACAGATGATTTCCAATAATCAGTTGACATAAAATTGTTCGAGGAGTAAAGTGAAAGTATAAATTAGCACTCTGAATGCGAGAGTGCTAACAAAACTACAAAGGAGTGAGGATTAAAATGGATATGAATAAAATGACGAAAAGCTCAGTAGATAGTTTAAACCGAGCTCAGTTTATAGCATCTGAATATGGAAATTCGAGTATAGAGGGCATTCATGTATTAATGGGCATGCTTGATCAGGAACAGGGCCTGGTGGTTGGCTTGTTGAACAAAATCAATTGCCCGGTCAACGAACTCGTAGAGGCCGCTGAAGATCAAATTGAAAAACTACCAAAAGTTAGTAGGCAAGAGCAAGTCTACCTGTCGATGGATGGACAAAAACTATTGATGAAAGCTGAAAAAATCGCTGAGAAAATGCAAGATGAATATATCAGTGTAGAACATATATTGTTAAGCCTCATTCGACATGGGAACAGTGGGATAAAATCACTATTTGGCCAGTTCAATATAACTGAAGAACAGATTATGACAGTTCTTAAGGAAGTTAGAGGGTCGAGAAGAGTAACCTCAGATCAACCAGAAGATCAATACGATGTATTGAAGAAATATGGGGTAGATCTTGTTGAAATGGCTAGAGATAACAAGTTGGACCCTGTTATTGGACGGGATGAGGAAATAAGACGAGCAATACGTATATTGTCACGAAAAACTAAAAACAATCCGGTTCTTATAGGCGAGCCTGGTGTTGGTAAGACGGCAATTGCTGAAGGGCTTGCCCATAGAATCGTTAAAGGGGAAGTGCCGGAGAGTTTAAAAGAGAAAAGCATTTTCGCTCTGGATATGGGGGCTTTAGTGGCAGGCGCCAAATACCGTGGCGAGTTTGAAGAACGTTTAAAAGCGGTTTTAGACGAAGTAAAAAATAGTGATGGTCAAATTTTGATGTTTATTGACGAATTGCATAATATCGTTGGGGCAGGTAAGACAGAAGGTGCAATGGACGCAGGGAACTTGCTGAAGCCTTTGCTTGCTAGAGGAGAATTAAGCTGTATCGGAGCGACAACCCTTGGTGAATACAAGAAATACATTGAAAAGGATGCAGCGCTAGAAAGGCGTTTTCAACCTATTCTAGTGGATGAACCAAGTGTAGAGAGTACGATTACAATTCTTCGTGGTCTTAAGGAACGTTATGAGATTTTTCACGGGGTACAAATCACTGATGAGGCAATTGTACAAGCAGCCGTATTGTCGGATAGATATATATCGGATCGTTTTTTGCCGGATAAGGCTATCGATTTAGTAGATGAAGCATGTGCTCTTATTAAAACTGAAATTCAGTCAATGCCCATTGAGCTTGACGATATTTCCCGGAAAATGATGATTCTTGAAATAGAGATAGCCGCTCTAAAAAAAGACAAAGATACACAAGCTAAAGAGAGACGAAAGGAATTAGAAAAAGAGTTATCTGAGTTGAAAGGTGAATTTGACAGCAAAATGGCGATCTATCAACATGAAAAAGAATCTGTCGATGAAGTGAATAAAGTCAAAGAAGAGTTGGAAATGCTGAATCATGAAATTCAAGTTGCAGAAAGAAGCTATGACTTAGACAAAGCAGCTGAACTGAAGTACGGCAAGTTACCGGAATTGACAAAGCGACTGGAAGCGTTGAAGTCAGATGCAGATGCAACCAAGAACATTCTCATACGAGAGGCAGTAACAGCAGATGAGATTGCAGATATCGTGGCGAAGTGGACGGGTATTCCATTGGATAAATTGTTGGAAAGTGAACGAGAGAAGTTATTACATTTAGATGAGATGTTGCATGAACGGGTTATCGGTCAGCATGAAGCAGTAACAAAAGTTTCTGAAGCCATCTTGCGATCAAGGGCAGGAATCAAAGATCCAACAAAACCTATAGGCTCGTTTTTGTTTTTAGGACCAACTGGCGTTGGGAAGACGGAATTGGCAAAGTCTCTTGCTGAAAATTTATTTGATTCAGAAGAGAACATAGTACGTATCGATATGTCAGAGTATATGGAAAGGCACGCGGTTGCAAGGCTCATTGGTGCACCGCCTGGATACGTCGGATATGAAGAAGGCGGACAACTGACAGAAGCTGTCAGACGTAAACCTTATGCTGTTATCCTGTTTGATGAAGTAGAAAAGGCACATCCTGACGTCTTCAATGTGCTCCTACAAGTTCTTGATGATGGACGGATCACCGATGCACAGGGTCGCACTGTAGATTTTAAAAATACGGTTATAATTATGACATCCAATATCGGATCAACCTATTTACTTGGTGGTGTTCATGAAGACGGGCATATAGCGGTGGATGTCGTTACACAAGTACATGAGCAGCTAAAAAACCACTTTAGACCAGAATTTCTGAATCGACTTGACGAGATTGTTTTATATAAACCGTTGACGCAGGATGAAATGAAAGCAATTGTTACATTGATGATAAAAGATATAGAGAAGAGACTGTCACATCAATACATGACGCTGTCATTAAGTGAATCGGCCAAAGACTTTGCTATACAATCGTCCTATGATGTTCACTTTGGTGCACGTCCCATAAAACGATTTTTACAGAAACATATTGAGACCCTTATTGCAAAGGGGATTATCAAAGGGGACATCGTTGCACATCAGCATATCGAAATTGTTCTAAAAGACAAGCAATTTATTATTAAAGCAAGAAATCAATAAAAGTGAAACGTGTGTAAGATATCACAATACACACGTTTTCTTTTTGTATACTTTGGTATAACATAGGTAGAGAGACTGTTAGCAAAGATTAAATTTGGAGGCCACTTATGGACCAGCAATTACAAAAGGAAATAAATCAAACACTACAAATCAAGAAATTTTCGGCATACGGATTTTTAAAAAACCTAAAATTTTTTGAACCCTATTTAGTCATTTATCTGCTAGGTAATGGCTATTCCTTATTTCAAGTTGGTTTACTGTATTCTGTGAGAGAAATCATCACCTATCTCTTCGAAATTCCTTCAGGAATTATTGCTGATTATTATGGTAGAAAGAAGGAGCTCTATATGTGTTTTTCCTTCTATATAGTTTCGTTTATCTTATTTTTTATGGGCCATACGTTTGCTGTTATCGTTGTTGCCATGATGTTTTTTGGTCTAGGTGAAGCCTTTAGATCAGGAACACATAAAGCGATGATTTACACTTATCTTGAGGAACGCGGATGGGCAAAACATAAGGCGTATGTCTACGGGAGAACGAGATCTTTTTCATTGATTGGATCGGCCATAAGTTCTATATTGGCGATTGCCTTGATACTGAACATTCCAAGTTCAAGGTATATATTTTTGGCATCCATAGTGCCATATTTATTGGACCTACTCTTGATTATGAGTTATCCTAGCAGTTTAGATTTTTCAGGAAAAAAACTCGGTAAAAGCTTATCAAGTGTGGTCATCGGTAATCATCTGAAAGATATTTATTCCCGCCCAATGCTTCGAAGAATCCTCTTGAATTCATCATTGTTCGAAGCAATTTTTAAGAGCGTAAAAGATATGATTCAACCAATATTGGAAGTTGTCATCATAACATCTGGCATATTGATTGTACAAGACATGACACCCGATGAAAACTTAAAAATCATACTTGGATTCAGTTATGGTTGTATTTATATATTTAGTGCCATGGCCTCAAAGCGGGCTTATCTATTAAAGAAAATTTCAAATTCAGGCACCTTGCTTAACGGAATTTACATGGCCTTGGCGGGAAGTATGGCCATGTTGTATTTTATAATTGAACAGCAACAGACAATTTTGATTGTGGTCATGTTCTTGCTATTGTACATCTTGCGAGACATTCGAAAACCAATATTCGTTGACGCTTGTGACGATTATATGGATAAACATCAACGAGCGACTGTCCTAAGCATAGAATCCCAGATGAAAGCGTTGTTTACGGTTATATTGGCACCGATGGTTGGACTCGTGGCGGATACGGTAGGCATTGGTTATGTGATGATAGGCTTAAGTCTTGTGATGTTGATTCTTTTTGTTGGCGTCAAAGTAATCAATAGGCCCCTTAAAGAGTAAAATTGAGAAGTTATAGAATAAGGCTGTTGTGAAACAGCCTTATTTTTTTGGCATGCTTGCGAAACCAATACTGGAAGTGTCCGCCATTGACGGAAATTTAAAACAGAACGCGTTTGTTAAAACTTAAACAATTTGTATAGCTCAAATAAAGTGATATCAACCGTTTAAAGAGTTATTAAAATATTGAAATAGTTTATATTCTATGCTATCATTGGAAAGTCGGAATTTTAAATATCATAATTCATTTTAAGGGGGAGACACAATGGAACAAAGAGAAAATTGGGGCTCGAAATTAGGCTTCATCATGGCAGCAGCTGGTTCTGCTGTAGGTTTAGGAAACATTTGGAAGTTTCCGTATACTGCTGGTCAAAATGGCGGTGGTGCATTTGTACTTATTTACTTGGTATTTGTTGTAATTATCGGATTCAGTGTAATGCTGACAGAGTTTGCAATAGGTAGACGTAAGCAACTTGCAGCAGTTGGTGCTTTTAAGTCTGTAGACAGAAAATGGACTTTTGCAGGTGTTTTAGGTGTATTAAGTGGTTTGTTGATCATGGGCTTCTATCCAGTTATCGGTGGATGGGCACTTGCGTATGTTGTTAAAGTTGCTGGTGGTCTATTAAGTGCACCTGATGCAATTGGCGACACATTCGGATCATTTATCACAAATCCAATACAACCACTTATTTGGATGGTTATTTACTTATTCTTAAATGTAATGGTTGTTGTTAAAGGTGTTTCATCAGGTATCGAAAAAGCGGGTAAGGTATTAATGCCATTATTATTTGGTATTCTAATTCTTATTGCGATTAAGGGATTAACATTACCGGGCGCAATGGCTGGTATGGAGTTCTTATTTAAGCCTGATTTCAGTAAAGTAGATGCTGGTGTTGTATTAGCTGCACTAGGTCAAGCGTTCTTCTCGCTATCACTTGGAATGGGGATTATGATTACTTATGGATCATACCTTCCTAAGCATGAGAATTTAGTAGAAAATGCAGCAATCGTCACTGCAATGGATACAATGGTTGCGTTACTTGCAGGTATTGCAATGTTCCCAGCAATGTTTGCATTTGGTATTGAACCAGCTGCAGGTCCTGGATTGGTATTCGTAGTTGTACCGACATTATTTGCTGAAATGGGTGGCATTGGTGCACTATTTGCAGGTCTTTTCTTTGTTGCTCTTTCTGTAGCGGCATTGACATCTTCAGTATCATTATTAGAAGTTGTTGTTGCTTACCTGATGGATGAAAAGAAATTTGATAGACCTAAGGCTGTAGTGACTGCATCGACTGTAATGGCACTTATGTGTGTATTGGCATCATTATCACTAGGTGGAATTGGTCCTAAACTGTTTGGTACAGGTGCATTTGATGTATTTGACTTGCTGACAGACAAGATATTCTTAGCAATCGGCGGGATGTTATCTTGTATCTTTGCGACTTGGAAATTAAACAAAGAGGATTTACGTAAAGAAGTAACAAATAACGGTGAAATTAAATTCGGTATCTTTGAATTATGGTACAGTCTTGTTAAGTACATTATTCCTGTAACGATTTTCGCAGTAGCCGTAAGTGGTATCAAAGGTGGCTTTGATAGTGGATCTGGTGCAATCATGATGGTAGGTATCGCGATTATTGCATTGGTAGCAGGATTGTCAAAAAAATTATAAGAACGAGTCATACAAGTAGTTTTAATGAGGTAAAAAGGCGTGTAGATGTAAATCTATGCGCCTTTTTTAGTCTCTCTTAAAATTTTTTTGGAAATATATTTTTATGTTTTAGGTTTAAACTACGAATACAGGTGGGTATAAAAATAAAAGCAAAAGCATATATTGAACATCATTTATGAAAGTGTTTTCTGACAATTAGCGTTTTTTTGAAAGGAATTCAGAAAATTTACACACTTTGTTATTTTTTAAACAATCTGTACAGGTCAATCCCTGTAATTTCAATGACTACAAAAGATGTTACATTATTGAAATGATTTAAAAAATATGCTATGCTTAACTAGAAATTATATATTTTTAGTTTTAGAAGTGATTTCAAACACAATTTAAAAGGGGGAAAAACAATGGAGAACAGAGAAAATTGGGGATCTCGTATCGGTTTTATCATGGCTGCAGCTGGTTCGGCGGTAGGTTTAGGTAACATCTGGAAATTCCCGTATACTGCAGGTAATAACGGTGGTGGGGCATTCGTAATTATTTATTTACTTTTCGTTGCTGTTATTGGATTTAGTGTAATGTTAACTGAATTTGCAGTTGGTAGAAGAAAGAACTTAGCGGCAGTTGGTGCTTACAAGTCAGTTGATAAGCGTTGGACATTCGCAGGTGTATTAGGGGTTCTTAGTGGATTCTTAATCATGGGATTCTATCCAGTAGTAGGTGGATGGGCTCTTGCATATGTATTTAAAGTAGGCGGCGGATTACTTAACGCTCCTGAAGCAATTGGCGATGTATTCGGTGGGTTTATCACAAACCCTGTACAGCCATTAATGTGGATGGTTGTTTACTTAATGTTAAACGTAATGATCGTAGCTAGAGGTGTATCTTCTGGTATTGAAAAAGCTGGTAAAGTATTAATGCCATTACTATTTGGTATTCTTATTCTTATCACAATTAAAGGTCTGACATTACCTGGCGCTATGGCTGGTGTTGAATTCTTATTCAAGCCTGACTTCTCTAAGGTAACTGGTGGTGTTGTACTTGCAGCACTTGGTCAAGCATTCTTCTCATTATCGCTTGGTATGGGTTGTATGATCACTTACGGATCTTACCTTAATAAAAAAGAAAATCTTGTTTCTAATGCTGCTATTGTAACAGCAATGGATACAGGTGTTGCATTATTAGCTGGTTTAGCAATGTTCCCTGCAATGTTCGCATTCGGTATGGAACCTGCTGCTGGTCCTGGTTTAGTATTCGTAGTTGTTCCTTCTCTATTCGCTGAAATGGGTGGTTTAGGATCATTATTCGCAGGTCTTTTCTTCGTAGCACTTACAGTTGCGGCGTTAACATCTTCAGTATCGTTACTTGAAGTAGTTGTTGCATACTTAATGGATGAAAGACAGTTTACGAGAGTTAAAGCAGTAGTATCTGCTTCAACAGTTATGGCACTTCTTTGTGTATTAGCGTCATTATCACTTGGCGGTGTTGGACCAACATTATTTGGTACAGGCGCATTTGATATCTTTGACTTATTAACAGATAAGATCTTCTTAGCTATCGGTGGTATGTTATTATGTATCTTCGCTGGTTGGAGACTTGACAAAGATGAGCTTAAGAAAGAAATCACTAACGATGGCGAAATTGAATTTGCACTTTTCGATATGTGGTATTCTTTAGTTAAGTATGTAATTCCTGTTACAATTGCATTAGTTGCGATGTCAGGTATTAAGTCTGGTTTCGATAGTGGCGTTGGTTCTATCATGGTACTTGGTGTTGTTATCATTGCTGGATTTGGAGTATTCTCTAAGAAACTGTAACAATTAATAAGTACATTTAAGAGCTATCTCGAAAGAGATAGCTCTTTTTGCGGTTTCATCCTAATTTTGGATATTGACGTGTGCATACTAGTATGGTAGTGTAATCTTGTAGAACAATAACTACACGTACAGATTGTACGTCTGAATCAATGGATTAATGAAAGAAAGAAGTGATTACATGCGTAATACGACAGGTGAAGATATAAATGCATATGCGTCGGTTGGTGATTATGTGTACGCTGAGATTAAGCGTCAAATCATCAATTGGCAATTAAAACCAGGCCAAAGAATTAGTGAAGCAGAAATGTCCAAAGTTTTGGAAGTGAGTAGAACTCCCGTTAGGGAAGGTTTTATTCGACTGAAAAATGAAGGACTTGTTGAAATTCTATCGCAAAGAGGAACGATTATCTCCAAGATAGATTTGAAGAAAGTTCGTGAAGGTGTCTTTGTAAGAAATTGCCTTGAACGAGAAGTTATTAGAGAAATATCAGGTAAATTAGATAAGGATAGTATCGCTAAGTGCGAAAAGTTTTTGAAGAAGCAGGAAGAAGCCCTTGTTGACGGCGATTATGTCGATTTTCATAAGTATGATGTGGCATTTCATAAAGTATTTTTTGAAGCAGCGGATCGGTTAAATACATGGCAATTTATTCAATATACGAACTCTCAGTACGAACGTGTAAGAATGCTAACATTGCTGGATTTTGATAAATTCAAGCATTTATTGGATGTGCATCACGCCCTATTCAACGCCATCATTTCTGACGATTTTGATGCAGCTTCAACGATTACTGAAAGCCATATAAATACAATATTTGATGAAATAACCGTTTTAAGAAAAGAACATGAGGAATTTTTTATCAATGAATTATAGAAAAAAAGCCCTAGACATACGTCTAGGGTTTTTTAGTATTTTAAAAGTGTGATGATTAGGAACAAGGGGTCTACAATGCTGATTTCAGCGATTCATACAATAATTCAACTGTGTCTATTCTTATATAAAAAATAATTTGTTTTGAAATTCATATTGACGATAACCATACTACCATGGTAGTATGTTGGTGAGTAAATAATAATTAAATATGTGGAGGGAATTATGAAGAAAATATTATCATTAGTTCTTGTAATGGCATTAATGTCATTCGCTTTTGTAGGATGTTCACCAAAGGCTGACGCACCTGCAGAAGAAGCAACAGCTGCTACTACTGAAGAAGCTGCAGCACCTGCTGAAAAGATTGTTTGGAAGTTTGGTCACTTAGCAAACGAAGATCACCTGTGGAATCAGACAGCACTTAAATTTGCTGAATTAGTTGGTGAAAAAACAGATGGTCAGATCGAAGTTAAAGTTTATCCGAACGAGCAATTAGGTAGTGAAATGGACAACATCACTGGTATTCAAACTGGTACAGTTGATTTAACTATCTCAGGTGAATCATTACAGAACTGGGCACCAAAGGCAGCTTTATTAGCAATCCCTTACGCAATTACTTCAGCAGAGCAAATGGACGAAGTAATCAGCGGTGACTTAGGTGCAGAAATCGAAGCACAAATCACAGAAAAAGTGGGTTTAATTCCACTTTATCACCACAAGAGAGCTCCAAGAAACTTAACGACTAATATGGCTGTTAGAACACCAGAAGATGTTAAAGGTCTTAAGATGAGAGTTCCTAACGTTCCAATTTTCATTGATGCATGGTCTGCTGCTGGTGCAAATCCACAAGCAATGGCATTCAGTGAAGTATTTACTGGATTACAACAAGGCGTTATCGGCGCTCAAGAAAATCCATATGACTTAATCGTGTCTGCTTCATTCTTTGAAGTTCAAGATTACGTTAACGAAACAGAGCATGTTAGCTCATGGGTATACGTTTTAGTTGGTGAAAAGCAATTCAATGCATTAACACCTGAATTACAGACGGCTGTAACTGAAGCATCTGCTGAAGCTCAAGCTTGGGGTCAAGCTGAATTCGAAGCAAGCGCTGCTGAGTACAAGCAAAAATGTATCGATGAAGGTATGACAATTGTTGATGACGTTGATAAGGCAGCATTCCAAGAAGTTATGATGCCAGCTATCCAAAAGTCACTTGACGAAGAACAAATCGAATTATTAAATAGAATTATCGAAGCAGGAAAATAGAAATCTTAAGGCCCTTGAGTCACTCAAGGGCTTTTTCTAAAGAGAGGTTAACATGAAAAAGGATTATCTAGGAAAAGTATTGTCATTCTTAACAGTGGCTATGTTTATAGGTGTTTTTCTCAGTGTGATGACGCAAGTTATTACAAGATACTTACCTATATCATACCCTTGGACAGAGGAATTAAGTAGAATGTTTTTTGTTGCAGCCGTGTGTTTTTGTGCACCTGTAGCCTATAGAGATTATGAGTTTGTTATTGTAGATATTTTAATTGATCATTTACCAAAAGGAGTTCGTAGATATTTAGATTTAATCATTAACATCGCAATTATCGTATTGTTTGCTGTTGTAGCGAAACATGGATGGGCCCTAGCCCTAAACGGACATCGTCAAATGTCACCGACACTTGGTATTCCAATGTCACTGCCATTTTCACTGATACCATTTGCAGCAATATGTTTAATATATTACTCGCTACTGAACATTGTTAGAATTGTAAGACAAGATATTTTAGGCAAAGCAAAGGAGGCTAACTAATGAGTGCAGTGATTTTATTTGTTTCATTTATTGCATTAATTTTTCTGGGTGTACCAATTGCATTCAGTATGGGGCTTTCTTCATTAATTTACTTATCACTGATGGATATTCCATTCATCATAATTGCACAGAAGTTATTTACAGGCATTAATTCATTCGTTTTACTGTGCATTCCTGGATTTGTATTGGCAGGAAACTTGATGAATACAGGTGGCATTACCAAGAGAATCATAAAATTCTCTAATGCGGCAATTGGTCACATTAGAGGTGGTTTAGGTCTTGCGAATATTGTAGCGTCTATGATATTTGCAGGTATAACAGGTACTGCAATTGCTGATACGACAAGTCTTGGGGCTATATTGATTCCAGCAATGGAAGAAGAAGGCTATGATACGCCGTTTTCAGTAGCGGTAACAGCAGCTTCTTCGACAATTGGCCCAATAATCCCCCCATCGTTACCAATGATTATTGTTGGAACGTTAACAGGCTTGTCGGTATCAAAGTTGTTTTTAGGTGGCGCTATTCCAGGCGTGTTATTAGGTGTTTTTCTGATGATTGTTTCTTATATTATCTCTATTAAGAGAGGATATCCTAAGGATACGAAGAAACCAATGTCAGTTGTCATCAAAACATTCTTTGACGCGTTTTGGGCACTCATGCTAACAGTTATCATTCTTTGGGGTATATTGGGCGGATTCTTTACACCGACTGAAGCCTCTATCGTAGCAAGTTTATATGCCCTCATTGTTGGACTATTTGTTTACAGGGAATTGAAAGTATCACAATTACCAAAAATTATACTGGATACAATGAAAACATCGGCAGCAATCATGATGTTAGTTGGTTTTGCTGCAACCTTTGGATGGATATTAGCCAGTGAACAAATTCCACAACTAGTCGCTGATTTCATTCTTTCGATTTCAACAAATCCAATAGTTGTATTAATATTGATCAACATTTTATTATTATTTGTTGGGATGTTTATGGAAACCATTGCGGCGCTGATTATTCTGTTCCCAGTACTATTACCAGTCGCAATCAAAATTGGTATGGACCCAATTCATTTTGGTGTTATGGCTGTACTAAACTTAATGATTGGTTTAACGACACCGCCTGTTGGCGTGTGTTTATTTGCGGGAGCAAGTATCGGCAAAATTTCCATTGCAAAAGCAACAAAAGCGATTATTCCATTTTTAGCGGTAAGTTTATTTGTGTTGATGTTGGTGACGTTTATTCCACAAATCACACTGTTCTTACCGAATTTATTAAAATAGACAGAGGGTATTAAGGAGAGTCATATGAAAGCCATTCAAGTTTTAGAACCAGGAAAATTAGATGTTATAGAAAGAGATATGCCGACGCTTGTTAACGACACAGACGTTATTGTTAAAACAAAAGCTGCAGGTATTTGCGGATCTGACATTCATATATATCATGGAACAAATGCAGTTGCAACGTATCCAAGAGTAATTGGACATGAAGCAGTTGGTGAAGTATTTGAAGTGGGGTCGGCGGTAACAAATGTAAAAGTTGGGGACCGTGTGATTTTAGAGCCAATCGAATACTGTGGTGAGTGTTACGCCTGCAAGATTGGCCGTCCCAATGTGTGCGAAACCTTAAAAGTTAGAGGGGTCCACTCGGATGGTGGATTCCAAGAATACTTTGTTGCACAAAGCGATAAGTTACACATTTTAGGGGATACCATTGATTATGCTGACGCTGTGATGATTGAACCGTTTTCAATTGGTGCGCAAGTGTGCTTTAGAGGGCAAATCACAAAAGAGGATGTTGTCTTAATTTATGGTGCTGGTCCAACAGGACTTGCCGTTCTAGAAAATGCAAAATTCCTAGGAGCGACATGCATTATTTTAGATATGAATGAAAATCGATTGGATTATGCAACAACATTTGGGGCTGATTACACATTTAATCCAAGTAAAGTAGATATAAAAGAAGAAGTTGAAAAGATTACAGGTGGTATGTTGGCAAATGTTGTTGTCGATGCAGTAGGCTCTACAAAGATTCTTTCTGACGCAGTTTACCTGACATCAGTTGCGGGTCGCATCGTGTCCATGGGATTTTTACAACAGGATACAGCAATCAGTATGCTTGAAATCACGAAAAAAGAGATTTCAATAGTAGGGTCTAGATTACAAACACATCAGTTTGCTAAATGTGTTGAGTACTTTAAGAACAACGATGTACATTTAACAGACTTAATTACTCATAAATTCAAATTCGAAGATGTAAAAGAAGCAGTAGATTTAATAGAAAATCAACCGGAGAAAGTAGGAAAAATTATCCTAACGTTCTAACAGGAGGACATAAAAACAATGAATATGATTTGGAGATGGTATGGCGAGGGAAATGATTCGATTACCCTTAGCGATATTAAACAAATCCCAGGCGTCGAAGGCGTATGTTGGTCGTTACATGACAAAGTTGCCGGAGAAGAATGGGAAATGGAAAGAATTCAAGGGGTTAAAGATCTTTGCGATCAACACGGATTTAATATTGACGTCGTAGAAAGCGTTAATGTCCATGATGACATTAAGATTGGTAAACCTTCAAGAGATAAGTATATTGATATTTATATTGATACAATCAGAAAGCTATCAACAGTTGGCGTCAAAGTAATTTGTTACAACTTCATGCCAGTGTTTGACTGGACAAGATCAGATTTATACAAGGAAACAGCGGATGGATCCAATGCCTTGTTCTATGAAAAAAATGCTATTGTTCAGGATCCTAAAGTTATGGCAGCCCGTATCTTAGAGGGGGCTGGTGATTTCACGATGCCGGGTTGGGAACCAGAAAGAATGGCGCAACTTGACGACTTGTTCAAGTCGTACGAAGGTATTACGGAGGATATTCTATTTGAAAACCTTAAGTACTTCTTAGAGCGTATCATGCCAGTTTGTGAAGAGTGTGATGTTAAAATGGCCATTCATCCAGATGATCCACCTTGGCCAATCTTTGGATTACCAAGAATCATCAGAAGCCGTGATCACATCAAACGTTTCTTGGCGTTAGTAGATAATCCGTACAGTGGCTTAACACTATGTACTGGGTCACTCGGACCAAACTTGGAAAATGACATTCCTGCAATTATTAGGGAATTCCATGATCGTATTCACTTTGCACATATCAGAAATGTGAAGGTTTACGACAACGGTGACTTTATTGAAACATCTCATAGAGCACAGGATGGTAGTGTAGATATCGTTGACGTTATAAAAGCATACCATGAGAATGACTTCAAAGGCTATGTGCGTCCAGACCATGGAAGACATTTATGGGGAGAAGAAGCACACTGTCGTCCAGGATATGGCTTGTATGACAGAGCTTTAGGCGTTATGTATATGTTAGGTGTATGGGATACATTAGAATACAAAAGAGGTTAAGACAATGAAATTAACTTATGAAGGTTTAAAAAATAAAGAGGCGTGGACCTCACAAAATATTGAGTTGCCTGGCTTTGATGTTGAAGCGGTTAAAGCGGAAACATTAAAGACACCAAGATGGTTACACTTTGGTGCTGGTAACATCTTTAGAGCATTTGTTGCATCGTGCCAAGATGAGCTACTTAGTAGCGGTGAGGCGTCAACAGGCATCATTGCTGTTGAGACATTTGATGAAGCAATCATTGATAACATCTACAAGCCACATGATAATTTAGCACTTGTAACGACACTTAAGGAAACAGGAGAAATTGACAATAAGGTCGTTGCAAGTGTTGTAGAATCATTAAAAGGATCGACAGATTTTGAAACATTAAAAACGATTTTCAGAAATCCTGTGTTACAAATGGTTTCTTTTACAATTACCGAAAAAGGCTATGCAATCAAGAACAATGCAGGCGACTATTTCCCTATAATTGAGGCGGATGTTGCAGGTAACTGTGAAGCTCCGAAACATGTGATGTCGATGATTACAGCGTTATTGCACGATAGATTCAGAAATGGTGGAGCACCACTAACTCTTGTAAGCATGGACAACTGCTCGCATAATGGCGATAAGTTAAAAGCAGCTGTTGTGGAAATCGCGACGCTGTTGGCTGATAAAGGGGCAGTTGATCGAGGATTTGTTACTTATTTATCTGATACGGATAAAGTGACGTTTCCGTTATCGATGATTGATAAAATTACGCCGAGACCTTCTGAGGCTATCGGGAAGAATCTTGAAAAATTAGGATTTGAAGATACAGGTATCGTTGTAACCGAAAAAAACACTTACATGGCACCCTTTGTGAATGCTGAAGAAACACAGTATCTTGTTATTGAAGATATTTTTACAAATGGGCGTCCGGCATTGGAAAAATCGACTGGAGTCTTGTTCACTGACAGAGAAACTGTTAACAATGTAGAAACGATGAAAGTTACAACATGCTTGAATCCGCTACACACGGCTCTTGCAATCTTTGGATGTCTTTTAGACCATACGACGATTGCTGATGAAATGAAAGATGATGAGTTGTCGAAACTCGTGCATCAAATGGCTTATAATGAAGGATTGAAAGCGGTTGTTGACCCTAAAATAATTAGTCCAGGATCATTTGTTGATGAAGTATTAAACAAACGATTCCCAAATGAGTTTATTGTTGATACACCTCAAAGAATCGCAACGGATACGTCTCAAAAGTTAGGCATTCGTTACGGTGTAACGATCAAGTCGTACATGGAAAGGGATGACTTAGATCTTCAAAATCTTAAGCTTATACCGTTAGTGCTAGCGGGATGGCTAAAATATCTCGATGGCGTTAGCGATAGTGGTCAGACGTTTAAACTAAGTCCAGATCCGATGATGGATATGTTGATGGAAATGAAAGAAGACAAGAAAGCTCTACTGTCGAATGCCAATATCTTTGGACATGATCTTTATGAAATTGGATTAGGCGAACGTGTTGAAGCTGTTTATGCTGAAATGAACACTGGAATTGGAGCAATCAGAGCAACAATCAAAAAGTATTTAGCTTAAAATAAAATAGATATTATGCACACAATTGATAACCCTGATCTTTGGATCAGGGTTATTTTTGTAATATACTTGTGACAAAGAAAGAGTATACTATAAGGTAAGCAATATTTTGGAGGCTATAATGAAGAAAAGAATTTTGATAATTGAAGATGAAGTGCGAATGCGCATATTGCTATCAGATTTTTTAACAGCTGAAGGTTATGAAATATTCGAAGCATCCAATGGTCGTCAAGGGATTGAACTTTTCTATAATACACCAGAGATTCACATGATTTTGCTAGATGTCATGATGCCTGAATTGAATGGCTGGGATGTTTGTGAAGAAATCAGACGAGTAAGTTCAGTACCGATAATTTTTTTGACGGCTCTTTCATCGGAAAGCAATGAAGCCAAAGGATTTGTGAGTGGCGGAGATGAATTCATCAAAAAACCTTTTAGTCCAACAGTGCTTGTATTACGTGTCAATGCACTAATGAAGCGAATTTATGGCGAGATGGCGGTATCTGTAAAAGGGACTTTAACGGTAGATGAAAAAAAGAAACTCGTGTGGGAAAACAATCAACTTATTGACTTGAGTCAAAAGGAATATAAGTTATTAATTTATATGATTAACAATGAGAAAACAGTCTTGTCCAGAGAACAACTTCTGGATAATGTATGGGGCTTTCAGTATGATGGGACAGATCGAACGGTCGATACGCATATGAACAGATTACGGTTTAAGCTTAAGGGTAGTAGTCATTATATTAAGACTATACGGGGAATGGGTTACATGTTTGAGGTGGTTTCATGAAGTCAGTCAGAGGAAAATTATTTATTCAGATTGGTATGTTAGTCTTGTTGCTAGTAGGGCTTATGGTCCTTGCCAACTCAATTTTTTTTGAGCCCTACTATACAGCTCGGTTAAAAGGGCGATTGACTGATTATTATAACAAGCTCAATACGTTTGAAGAATCGATCGATGAAGAGAAGTTAAAGGAATTAATTAGAATAGAACACTCGGCCAACGTTGATATTCTTATTATGAGCATGGACGATAAAATCGTCTATACGTCAAATAGTTATCTGTTGGATGAAAGAATGAAAGATCGATTAAAGCGATTGAACGAGAATGCAAAGGGTGAATTTCATCCAATGATTATCCGTGATGGGATTGTCAATAACAATGGTGATTCTAAAAGGCCACCAATGAAAGTAGAAGTTCTTGAAACTGTAAATGCAGCGACAAAATATATAAAGCCCATGGTGATCCTTTATTCGATAATAAGTTGTTGATTCTATCTGGTCGTCTTGATTCGGGTCATTTCATTGAATTGAAAATACCTATTATATCTATTCAACAGAGTATTATGATATCCAATCAGTTTATGGTCATATGTGGATTGATTGTTTTCGTTGTCGCTATGGGGTATGCCTATATACTTTCGACATCCTTTACGTCACCGATTAGGGAAATGAATGTTGTCACAAAGAGCATGAAAAATCATGATTTTAATCAGTTCTGTGAAGTGAAATCAACTGATGAGATTGGCGAACTGGCAACAAGCATTAACGACATGTCTGCAACACTATCGGAAACGATTCAGTCGTTAAACATTAAAAATAACCAATTGGAAACATTGATCAATGACGTATCACATGAATTAAAAACGCCCTTGGCATTGCTTCAAGGATACGCAGAAGGATTACAGCAAAACATACTTACGGATAAGGAAAAGATGCTTTTCTATACAGAGGTCATCAGTGATGAGGCCATGAAGATGAATAGAATCGTTGAACGCTTGTTGGATATTCACCAATTAGAAAGTGGTGAAAAGCAGTTATTTATGAAAGAGTTTTCATTAACTACATTGATTGATGACATAATCGTTAAGTATCAACCGGTACTTAGCAAAAAAGACTTATCGATAATCTTTGATCCGTCTGAAAATGTAAGGATCAGTGGGGATGCTTTTTATATGGAACAAGTCATTACGAATTACTTGACGAATGCTATTGAGTATGTGGATGACAGAAAAGTAATAGAAATTAAGCAAGAATGCGACCATCACATGTGCCAAATAGAAATTTATAATACAACTGATGGAATACCTGATGAAGAAATAAATAGCATTTGGGACAAATTTCATAAAGTTGACCGGGCACGTACAAGGGATAAAGGTGGCCATGGTCTCGGTTTGTCAATTGTAAAGGCGATTCATGAACAGCACCATCACGAATTTGGCGTACGAAATGGTGAAGAGGGCATTACATTTTGGTTCAACATAAAAAGAATTTAAAAGAAAAAGAGTTCTTATGAAAGAACTCTTTTTTTAGACAGCAAGTGATTGAAACGCATCATTCATTGCTGTAGTGCTATATTGCTCGTTACTTTGCTTTAAGTAAGCATCAATAGCTGTTTGAAATGCATGATCTTGAGAGGCTGTTTCTTCAGTTTCAGATACAGCTAACATAGCTGCTTCTTCTGATGCATCAATGGTGCCATCTCCATTGGTATCGTACTCGGCGATTTCAGCAGCTGTATATGTTGAGTCCGTGTCATTTAAAGCTTCTAATAGTTCAGCTGTTAAATCATCAGTGGAAGATGTGGTCGTGCCATCAACACCTTGCACTCCACCTGATTTTCCACCTGGTGGAGGTCCTTGCATTCCATCTGGTTTTCCACCTGGAGGAGGGCCCTGTGGACGATTGCCACCACGTGACATCATCATTGCCTGCATCTCTTCAGGCGATGGCATGTTCAGTGCATTGTCTTCACGCATACTACTGCCTTCAGATTTGTCGATAAGGCCATCTTCGTTACTGTCGTAAGTTGATAAGACTTCCTGAGCGTCAAAGGAGCTACCTGTTTTTTCGGCTTGTTTTTGGGAAAATGATTCAAGTTCGTTTAAGTCGATCGCTTTGTCATTATTGGTATCCAATTTCGGTCCTCTTGGACGTTGCTGATTCATGAAGACGTTATTATAAGCACTATTACTTGTGATTCCAGTCATTTAATTCACCTCACTTTCTTTCATTATTAAATAGACTATTGCATATAAACAGTATAAAAGTCTTTTGTTACAGCTTTATAACAAAAAATGAATTAATGTTTGACAAAACGGGAATCACGTGATAAAGTTATTCAAGTTGAGTAATCAACGCAGAAATTTGGCACAGGTATTTTTAGTATTTTAAAAGATAGGGAAATGTGGAGCTGATATTTTATTGGCTTTTTTTATTTTTTGAAATTCGCGGCAACTGAAGTACCAAAATAATAAGGAGGAAAAACAGATGAGTCAAGAAATGATTTTATCAATTCTCGGACTGTTTTTAATCACCTCTTTTACTAATATTTTGGCGACATTGAAGACAATATTGATTTCAAAAAAAATTATGAATCCTGTTTATATCGTTGTGTTTATAGACGCAGCAATATTTGCAACAACATTAACAAAAGTGGTGGGATCAAGTGGTATTTACTATACCCTTGCATTTGCACTTGGGAAAACATTTGGTGTATTTATAGGTGGTATAGTCGAAGAGCGACTAGCCCTCGGTATTATAGAAGTTGATTTGTTTTTGAACAATCAACAAAAAATGGTTCAAGTCGCTGAACGCCTAAGAGATGAAGGCTACACGGTGAACAACTTTTTAGCAAGAGGCATGAATGGCGAAAGGCGCCATAAAGTGGAAGTTGTACTCGCAAGAAAAGAATACAAGTACTTTGAAGGTATTCTTGAGGAATATGATGTTAACACGCCAACGCTGAAAATTAAAGATATTAGTAAAATTGATGGTAAAATCAGTACGAAGAGCTGGGCCAAGGTCGCAGCTTAATAATTGGGAACTATAGGGAAAACCTATAGTTCCTTTTTTAGTATAATAATTCTCGATTGGTATGAAGCTTAAATCTATGTGATAGTAATAATGACTATATAATAGGCTTTGAGGAGGCATATACATGGAATTAAAAAAAGAATTACCAGAAATATTTGAAGGATTTTCGGAAGCAAGAAAAAATGGATTTATAGCAGCCAAGGCATTTAAAGAGCAGAACAAACCAATGATTGGAACATTTTGTACTTTTATGCCTCAAGAATTACCGATTGCAATGGGTGGTGCGACGGTATCACTTTGTGCGACTTCGGATGAAACGATTGGTGAAGCAGAAAAAGAATTACCAAGAAATTTATGTCCACTGATAAAATCAAGCTATGGATTCGGTAAAACAGACAAGTGCCCTTACTTCTTCTTTAGTGATATGGTAATTGGCGAAACGACATGTGACGGTAAAAAGAAAATGTTTGAACTAATGGGTGAATATAAACCTGTACATGTAATGCAGTTACCAAATAACCCAACGACAAAAGTGTCTTTTGATTACTGGAGAAAAGAAATAATCTTATTAAAGGAAACGTTGGAGAAGACTTTTGATAGAGAGATTAGTGATGAGCAAATCAAAGAGGCTATTCGTCTTAAAAATAGAGAAAGAACGGCTTTAAAAGAATTTTATAGCCTAGGACAATTAAATCCACCGGCAATTACTGGATCAGACATCTTAAAGGTTCTTTATGGTAGTACCTTTAAATTTGACAAAGAGGATACAATCAAGGAAGTAAGTGCTTTGACAAAGCAAATACGTGAGGCTTATGAGGCAGGAGAAAAATTAGAAGAAAAACCGAGAATTTTGATTACAGGCTGCCCAATTGGTGGTGTTACTGAGAAAGTTGTAACTGCAATCGAGGAAAATGGTGGCATTGTTGTATTCTATGAAAACTGCATGGGGGCTAAAGCTGTTGAAGATCTAGTTGATGAGACAACAGAAGATGTCTATGACGCTCTGGCTGAGAAGTACCTGAAGATTGGGTGTTCTTGCATGTCGCCAAATCATAAGAGATTTGAGATGCTGGACAGAGCAATTGACACTTATCAAGTAGACGCGGTTGTAGATGTCATTTTACAGGCTTGTCATACTTATGCAATTGAAACAGTGAACGTGAAGACATTCACTAACGAGAAAAAAGACATTCCATACATGAGCGTTGAAACGGATTACTCAACATCAGATGTTGGTCAATTAAACACACGAATGGCTGCCTTTATAGAGATGTTGTAAGATGCTGAGTATAGGTATAGATTCAGGATCTGCCACGACGAAAGGGGTACTTTTTGACGGTGAGAATATTATTGAAAAAATTCTAGTGCCAACTGGAGCAAATCCTAGAAAAACAATTCAACAAGTGCATGAAAACCTGAGTAAGGAAGAGAAGATATTTACGGTTACAACAGGCTATGGCAGAAACTTGTTAAGCGGTTCTGATAAAACTGTGACGGAAATAACCTGTCATGGCAAAGGAGCGGCGTTTCTTGATGAGGATATCAGAACTGTCATTGATATCGGTGGTCAAGATAGCAAAGTAATTTTGTTGGATCGCAACAGAAATATATTGGATTTTTTAATGAATGATAAGTGTGCTGCTGGGACTGGTCGGTTTATGGAAGTGATTACACGGATCTTACAACAGGATTTATGCGAACTGGATGATTATGTTGTTGGGCATGAGCCGATTAAGATTAGTAGCATGTGCACAGTTTTTGCAGAAAGTGAAGTTGTCAGCCTACTGGCTGAAGATGTTTCTGGAGCGTCCGTAGCCCAAGGAGTTGTTCACTCTATCTGTGACCGGACGGCTGTCTTTTCTAGACGTCTTCCTATTGAAGGTAAAGTATTTTTCAGTGGTGGCCTTGCTCAGTTAAAAGTGATGCAGTCGACTTTGGAAGATAAGTTGGGACTGGACGTTGTGACGCATGAGTTATCACAATTCACAGGAGCTATCGGTGCAGCTGTTATTGGATATGACAAGTTGAAAATGTTGAACCATTCAACAAAATAACAATTATAAAAATCGTGTAAGACCTCAAAAAAACTAGGATTGACAAATCTTTTGAACTTCCGTACACTAACGGGAGAACATATTTATTGATGAAAGGGAGAAAATCAATGCAACTTAATAAACAATCAAACAAAACAACTGCATTTAATTTCTTTATGAACTGGGGCTTTTTCTTTTTTAGCGCTGGTCACTTTTCGTACAATAAAATATTATGAGACTTTCAGATGTAAAACAATGACAACGATTTAAATGTAAGATGATGGGAGTTTCCAATGAGGAAGCTCCCTTTTAATTTTTCGGCGCGCCCTACCGGACGTGCCTAAGAGGCTGACCATCCTCGATGGTGGTCAGCGCTTACGTGCAAAAATCGACAACAAAGGAGAGACACAAATGGAAAAGGGATTAGAAAAGAAGTATGGGTTACCCACGGCTATAGCCATGGTAGTCGGAATCGTAATTGGATCTGGGGTGTTTTTTAAGGCTGACGACGTCTTATCGATGACAAATGGTAATTTGCTTATTGCCCTTATTGCGTGGGGACTAGGAGCATTTGCCATGATATTTGGTGCATTGGTATTTGCTGAGTTTGCTCAGCGAATAGAAAAATCTAATGGTGTTGTAGATTATGTTGAAGAGGCTTATGGAAGACGATATGGTTATTTGGCTGGTTGGTTCAATGGCATCCTCTATTTATTGCCATTGTCTGCAATTCTATCATGGGTAGCGTCGCTTTATACGATGATTTTATTTGGAAGCAGCAATCCATCGAACTCGCTTATGACATGGGGATTGGCCTTAGGTTATATGTTAATGTTTTACGGGATTAACTATTATGCTTCTTCTATGTCAGGAAAAATACAGGTTGCCTCTACTGTGATAAAGCTGATACCACTAGTGCTTGTGGCGCTTGTAGGAACGATTAGCGGAATTAAAACTGGTATGACCATGGATAACTTTACAACAGCAATGGCTGATATTGGATCTTCTGGTGGTACCCTTGCAACAGCGGTGGTTGCCACTGCTTTTGCCTATGAAGGGTGGATTGTTGCCTTAACGATTAATGGTGAAATCAAAGATTCTAAACGCAACCTGCCATTGGCACTGACAATCGGTGCAATTGTGGTATTTTTAGTGTATGTTTTATATTTCTTAGGGATTGCAGGTGTATTACCAACTGCTGAAATTGTCGCTCAAGGCGATAATGCCGTTGCAATGACAACGAGTCAGTTGTTTGGTGCGACAGCTTCATCAATTTTAACGGTCTTTGTTATTATTTCTTGTCTAGGAACCTTAAATGGATTGTGTATGTCTTCTATGCGTACGGCTTATTCACTAGCACTGCGTGGTCAAGGACCTATGCCAGAAAAAATGGTGATGATTGATCAAAAGACGAAAATGCCAAAGAACTCATCATTATTTGCCCTATGTTTATCCTTAACATATTTGACACTATGGTATTGCAGCTTAAATGAAGTATTTGGGCGTTATATCGCACTAGATGAAATTCCGATTGTATTGATGTATGGCATGTACATGTTCCTTTACGTATACTATATCAAGGAGTTCAAGGATTTAGGTCTTGTTAAACGTTTTGTTGTGCCGATCTGTGCAATGTTAGGGTCAAGTGTTATTTTATATGGTGGTATGACCAATCCAAGTATAGGTATGTATTTAATTATTTCTGTTGGAGTACTGGGCTGTGGTTTGTTATTCTATCGTGAGGAACATACGATGGAGACATCATCTATGGTAAACTAGAAATAGAAAGAGTTGATAAAATGGATAAAAGAGAAGGACAATTAATAGAAACAATCTTATCCTATTCCTGCAAGATAAAAGAGGGGGATAAGGTGATCATAGAAGTACTTGGTAGTAACGCATTGGGGTTTGTTGAAAGACTTTGTGAGGCGATTGATCAACAACTAGCCAATCCCCATGGCATTTTTAGAGATGAAACAGAAGAGGCAAATCGGTTGCGGACGATCACCAGTGAAGATATAACTAAGTGGTGTACCGAAGATCTTGAACGTGCCCAGAATTCAGATGTCTATATTATGATCAAGGCACCGGATGGCGATAATCAACTGGCGACATTGTCAAAGTCACAACAAGAACTTTATCAGCTGAAGTATTATAAACCACTATACAATTATGTATTAAATAATATGCGGTGGCTTTCCATGCGCTATCCCAGCCCAGGGCTTGCCAAGAATGCGGGAATGAGCCTGGATGCTTTCAGGGAACATTATTTCGAACTGTGTGAAACAGATTATACAGAAATGACAGAAGCGATGGCATCGCTTGTTTCATTGATGAGCAGAACGGATAATGTTCGAATTGTTGGCAGGGGAACGGATGTGACCTTCAGCATTAAGAATATGCCAGTGCATCAGTGTGATGGCAAAATCAATTTGCCCGATGGTGAAGTGTATACGGCGCCTATCAAAGGGTCAATCAATGGCCAGGTTACTTTTAATGTACCAAGCGTTTTTCAGGGTGTGCGTCATGAGAATGTTCGTTTAACTTTTGAAAATGGACGAGTTGTTAAGGAAGACTCGTCAGCTCAAGGCGTGCTGACATCATTACTCGACATTGATGAAGGATCACGTTATGTCGGTGAATTTGCCCTTGGAGTGAACCCTTTTATCAAAGAACCGCTAGGGGATATCTTATTTGATGAGAAGATTGCTGGCAGCTTCCATTTTGCTTTGGGGAACTGCTATGACAACGCCTCAAATGGAAACAAATCAGCCATCCATTGGGATCTGGTCTGCGTTCAATCGCCAGTATATGGCGGCGGAGAGATCTATTTTGATGATGTCCTCGTTCGTAAAAATGGTGTGTTTTTAATGGATGCACTGAATAAACTTAACGCTTAAAAGCAGGTCGCATTATTGCGACCTGCTTCTTTTTTGGTGCGAAATGAAATCTTATTCTATAGAAGTGATTTGAATTGCTTGGAGTTTTCATTCATTGATTGTATCACCATTTCATTTTCGGAAAGGGCTTCATTCATTTCGTTTAGCGAAGTGGTAAGCAGTTCAATATCACTGATCATCTGACTGAGTTGATTCTTTCCGTCAAGTACTTGAATTTGAACTGCAGAGGCATTTGAAGCCACAGTGTTATAGTGTTTGTAAAAGATCTTCAATTGATTACCTGTGTCGTCAAGAAGTTCAGTTGTTTTCTCCAAAGAGGTATCAATACCAATGAAGTCATCATTGAATGTAACAAATTGTTGATGAAGTGTTTTGGACTGTCCATTGAGTTGTTGGATTGTTTTTTTTATTGCCTCCAGTGCAATGTTTGTATCGTTGGATAATTGCTGGACTTCAGTGGCGACGACGGCGAAACCCCTACCATGCTCGCCGGCTCTCGCTGCTTCAATACTTGCATTTAAGGCGAGTAAGTTTGTTTGTGATGCGATAGCAGTGATTGAATCAAGGGCAGTAGAGATAGCTGTTATAATAGATGAAAATGATTGTAAAGTATGCTGATTGTTGTGGGCACTATTTTTTATGTTATGAATCAATGACTTTGTTGAATCTAGTTGTGATTGGAAGGTCTCTAGTGACTCAACTGTTGCAAGAGCATCCCTTTTACCTGCAAGTGCACGATTAGACAAGTTAGTGATTTCAGCATCGATTGATGCCATTGACTCAAGGGTATGTTCAGTTGTTGACTTAACATTATGTTCAATCTCAATAAGATGTACACTTTTGGAATTTAATGTTTGAGTTTGATTAGACAATTGTAGAATTTGTGCTGAAATAACCTCTACATGCTGGAGTGAATGATGTAAAAAGGTGTTTAATTTTTGTTGTTCCGATTCCACATTCGCGAGGGTGTCTGTGAGTTGTCGTGTCGTAACTTCAGTTTTTTGACGACTAATACCACCTATCGCCGCAAAGGCACCTAGAAAGATGGGCGCAGAGTCAATCATATAAAGTAAGGGATTGTCATGATGAATCTGAATGATGCTAGTCAATGAAAATGTGTGGCTGTTTAGCACCAATTCCATTGTGTATGCGCCTAAAGGAAAACACAGACCAAATAGAGCACCAATAATTGAATAACGTTTTATATAGTTCATAAATTCTCCTTATAAAATGACATAGTATAATGTATTTATACCAAAAAAAATAACTGAGACACATATAATTGAGGGGTTTATGTGTCTCAGTCATGATGAAAAGTGAAAGCAATTGCAGTAATACCTTTAAAAAATACTCCTATTTATAGTGTGATACGGCAAACCATTAATGGTGAACTAGTGAAAAACAAAAAATATCGAATGAATACATAAAAATATTAACCAAAAGGTACATTTAACTGATAATTAAAAACAATGAACACTCTATGGGTTAACGTTCACTATTGTGAGAAAATTTCGAATAGATAATCTTTTAAGAAAATGTAACATTTCATGATATAATTTTAAAAATTGCATTTTCGTAACAATTTATTAAGGTTATTGGAGGAGTTTTTATGGAATTATTAAACACGATCGTATCATTTATGAATACGATGTTATGGTCTTATGTACTGATTTTTATGTTAATCGGTTTGGGGCTGTATTTTACAGTAAGATCAGGATTTGTTCAATTTAGATTGTTTGGAGAAATGTTCCGTCTTTTAACGGAAAATGTCTCTAAGACAGTATCAGGCAAAAAAGAGGAAGGGGTATCCCCATTTCAGGCATTTTGTATTAGTACAGCGTCAAGGGTTGGAACTGGTAACCTTGCAGGGGTAGCACTTGCCATTGCTGTCGGTGGACCTGGAGCAGTTTTCTGGATGTGGTTAATCGCATTGATTGGTGCTGGTTCTGCATTTGTAGAAAGTACATTGGCACAAATCTACAAAGTAGAAGATCCACAAGGCTTTAGAGGTGGTCCTGCTTACTACATGGAACAAGCATTAGGGAAAAGATGGATGGGTGTTATATTCTCTGTCCTGATTACATGTTGTTTTGGCCTTGTATTCAATGCAGTTCAATCGAACACGATTACTTATGCATTCAACGAAGCATTTGCAATTGACCGTTTTACAATGGGCTTAATCATTACTGCTGTAACAGCCATTGTTATCTTTGGTGGTGTTAAGAGAATCGCCAAAGTAGCAGAAGTTATCGTTCCGGTAATGGCTGTAGCATATGTATTTGTTGCCTCATTTATTTTAATTACAAATATTACTGCAATTCCAGGTATTTTCGCCTTGATCATTAAAAGTGCATTTGGAGTTGAACAAGCAGTTGGTGGTGGTATTGGTATCGCCATGATGCAGGGGATCAAGAGAGGATTATTCTCGAATGAAGCTGGTATGGGATCTGCACCGAACGCAGCAGCAACAGCAACGACATCTCACCCAGTTAAACAAGGATTGATTCAGACATTGGGTGTCTTCACGGATACATTGTTGATCTGTAGTGCCACAGCTTTTGTTATTTTAATCAGTGGTGTGTATAAAGATCCTTCTTTGACAGGAATTCAATTGACACAAAACGCTGTTAGCTCACAAGTTGGACCATGGGGAACAATCTTTGTTGCTGCCTGTATCTTGATGTTTGCTTTCAGCTCGATTATCGGAAACTACTATTACGGTGAAAGTAACATTGAATTCATCAATACAAACCCGCTCTGGTTGTTCTTATACAGAGTTGCAGTTGTTGGTATGGTACTATTCGGTTCAACATCTAAGATTGCAATTGTCTGGGATTTAGCGGATTTATTCATGGGGCTGATGGCATTTATCAACCTAATCGCTATTGCGCTACTTGGTAAAATCGCATTCGCTGCCCTTAAGGATTACACTCTTCAAAAGGCAGAAGGAAAAGATCCAGTATTTACAAAAGATTTATTACCTGAAACACAAAGTGTTGAGTGTTGGGAAAAATAGTATATAATGATGATGCTTAAAGGATGTTTCTTAGTTGAAACATCCTTTTCTTATTATCGGCGCGCCCGACTTCGATGGTCAGTGCCGCATATTTTCTGCGCAAGTGGTATGTTTGTGTTAAGAAGTTTAATAGTCTATTGACTTTATAGAAGGAATAGCATATACTTTTGTCTGTTAAGAAGTTCTACAAGTGAATAAATTTAGAGGGAGTAACTGCCTTAATATAAGGAACCAACGTCGTCATTACAGAATATTGATTATTCTCGGCTTTGGTGACAATTGACTTTGTTGTGTGAGACTCTACAATTATTTAGGATAATTGTAGGGTTTTTGTTTTTTGGAACTGTTTTACAGACTATAGGCAATTGGTAGAAGGAGAGAAGAAATGGAATTATTGATACACGGATTTATAAACAGCTTACCAACGGTGGCGATAGTAGGGGTCATTGTGGTCATGCTATATACACTTAGTAAAGGTGCGGACATTTTTGTAGATGAGGCAGTTAGTCTATCGGTTCATTTTGGTATTCCAAAGGTGATTATCGGTGCGACCATCGTTTCGCTGGGAACAACATTACCAGAAGCATCTGTATCTGTTATGGCGGCTATCAATGGTAATCCAGATTTAGCACTGGGTAATGCCATTGGTTCAATCATTGTTGACACAGGGCTTATTATCGGTCTTGCATCACTTCTAGGTCATTTACCAGTGGATCAAAAGACCATTAATAGACAAGGACTTATTCAGTGGTTGTCAGTAATATTATTAGCTTTAGTATCCTTACCATTTTTCTCGTCGACTGGTGTAGGAAATGTTCAGCAGTGGATGGGGTGGCTTTTTATAGCGATATTGATCGCTTATATTTATATTTCCATTAAGTGGTCAAAAGCGGATCACACGGAAATAGAAGGTTTAGAAGAAGAAAAAGCGCCGTTGTCATTGCAATTATTTAAGTTGGCTATTGGGGTAGGTATCGTCATTGCTTCTTCAAAAGTACTGATACCAGCTGTAGAAATTGGGGCACATCGTGTAGGGATTCCCCAAAGTATCATTGCTGCGACGTTAGTTGCATTTGGAACGAGTTTACCTGAGCTTGTAACGGCAGTGACAGCTGTTAAAAAAGGTCATGGAGAACTTGCTATCGGAAATATCGTCGGTGCGGACATACTGAATGTACTGTTTGTTGTCGGAAGTGCGGCAGCCGTTACGAAGGGTGGATTACTGGTTCCTCCGGGATTCTTTAAGTTACAAATACCAACGATGCTGTTGATTGTAACGGCCTTTAGAATATTTGCAAAAGGCAATGACCATCAAATTAATAAAAAAGAAGGTATTTTTCTGATTATCATCTATCTAATATACCTAGCGTTGAATTATATGTAATTATTTAAACCTAAAATAAATATCGATGAATTGAAAGCTGATTTCTCTGCCTTGAGAAGTCAGCTTTTTTATGTTCAACAGAGGATGTTTTTATAGTAACAGGCCTTATAAATAGCGACGACAAAAATAAACACTTGCTTACAAATTGTTTCCGATTACTGGGAGTGGGTATATCAAAATCAGACTAATGTTTAAGGGAGGAAGACAATGAGAATTAAAGGGAAAATGATTCTGTTGTTTGTAATCGCTTTCTTAATAACCAACATTACTATTGGTATATACGCAGTCAAAAATGTTGAAGAGAAAGTGATTGCATCGGCACAGCAAAAACTGGTCTCGGACATGAATTTAGGACGCAGTATGTTAGACAGTCAATTGCCTGGGGAATGGGCGATAATCGAAGGTGAATTGTATAAAGGGGATGTACCACTGTATCGAAATTATGAACTGGTCGATAAAATTGGTGCGTTGACTGGCGATACAGTTACAATATTCCAAGGCGATAGACGGGTGACGACCAATGTACCAAAACAGGGTGGTCCAGACGGTAGAGCGGTTGATACAACAGTATCAGAGACGGTTGCTACAAAAGTGTTAAAACAAGGTGAACGATTTATTGGTAAGGCGTTTGTTTATGATACCTGGAATCAGACTGCTTATGAACCAATCAAGAACGCAGAAGGTGTAATCATCGGTATCTGGTACGTAGGTGTCCCAAATGATTTTTATGATTTAATGGTAAGCCAGTTTAAAAATAGGATTATAATCATGACTGGGCTGGGTTTATTGTTCTCATCAGTCGTTGTTTGGATTGTCACGAGCAAAGTCACCAAACCTTTGGGCATCATGAAACAGTTAATGACAACAGCTGAAAGTGGGAATTTGAACGTTGAAGCAGAAATAAAAGGTAAGGATGAAATCGCGGAGTTAGGCGTCTCCTTTAATGGAATGATTGATGGCTTAAGGCAAAAAGTTGAAGCAGTTGAATCATTTGCAAGGGGGGATTTGGATATACAACTTGAGGTTAAGTCAACTGAAGATGTCTTGGGGCATGCACTTGAAAGCATGGTAGGAACGTTGTCATCTCTTCAAAATGAAATGAATATCGTAATAATGGCAACAAAAAAAGGACAATTAAGTATTAGAGCGGATGAATCACAATTTGATGGTTCCTGGAAGTTGCTGGTATCGGGGGTCAATGAAGTTGCTGATGCCTATGGACAACCGATACAGATGACGACGGACTACGTGACTGCCATCGGTAGGGGTGAAATTCCAGATAAAATAGAACAGGAATATCCAGGGGAATACAATAAAATTCGGAATAGCATAAATGATTGCATTGACGCAATGAATGCATTGCTTGATGATACGCAATACCTAATCGGTGATGCGATTGAAGGACGATTGGATACACGAGCGGATGCTTCAAAACATCAAGGGGATTACAAAGCGATTATTGAAGGCGTCAACAATATATTAGATGCTGTTGTAGAGCCAATTGTTGAGGCATCTGAAGTCTTGACAGAGTTTTCGAAGGGGCGATTGGATGTTGAAGTAAAGGGGCAATATGCAGGGGATCATGCTGAGATTAAGAATGCTCTTAACTCAACTATTAAAACAATAGCGGACTATATTCATGAAATAAGTTTTGTGTTAAACAAGATGGAGCATAAGGATTTGACAGTTCAAATCGATCGCCATTACTTAGGAGACTTTGGTGAAATAAAAGCGTCAATCAATGGCATATCTAACGCTTTTAATCATGTTTTTGATGAAATTAATAATTCTGCTGGAGAAATATCACTGGGGACAAATGAAGTAGCTGAATCGGCTCAAGTCCTATCTCATGGTGCGACAAAGCAAGCGAGTGCCATTGAACAGATGACCTCTTCTATGAATCAAGTGAGGGAGCAAACAACTGAAAGTGCTATAAAGGCTAAGAGTGCTAATGATAGGTCTATGGAAGTGAAACACAATGCGGTTCAAGGCGTAGAGCAGATGAGTAAAATGCTTGAAGCGATGAATAAGATAAATACATCTTCGGCGAATATTTCAGAAGTTGTTAAGGCAATCGATGAAATCGCTTTCCAAACCAACATTCTTGCACTGAATGCTGCTGTAGAAGCGGCAAGAGCGGGTGAACACGGAAAGGGATTTGCTGTTGTCGCACAAGAAGTGAGGAACTTGGCTGCCAGAAGTTCAGAAGCTGCAAAAGAAACTGCTGAATTAATTAAAAACTCAATTACAACTGTTGGAGAGGGCATGCGAATGACAAACGAGACTGCTGAAGCTCTTGATACAATAGTTGTGGGTATTGAAGATGTCGCCAAAATTGTGAGCGGTATTAGCGTGGAGTCCGAGGAACAAGCAACAACGGTTCAGCAAATGAGTAAAGGTATTACACAGATATCTACGGTTACTCAAATGAATGCAGAGTCGGCCAATACCAGTGCATCCACCAGTGAGGAAATGGCTGCTCAATCGGATGTGCTAAAAGGCATGATTGAGGAATTTGAATTAAGGAAAAACCAATCGCTAAATGGCATTCACCGTGAAAGACGTGACCAATCTAGTGAAGCGTCTCAACTCTTCATGTAAAAGTAAAAAAAGCATTGCTTGTCGTAAGTGACGGGCAATGCTCTATTGTTGTAAATGGCATTATACTTTGAAGTTTTGAATTTGTTCCTGTAGTTGCATTGAAAGAATTGATAATTGCTCTGCGTTATTTGCAATTTCCTCAACAGAACTTAGCTGTTCTTCAATAGTAGCTGAAATCTCTTGGGTGTTTGATGTATTTGTTATTTTTCGTTCTTTTAGGTTATCCATCGAGGTTACAATTTCTTGTGATCCTGCTGACATTTCTTCTGTTGCAGCTGAAACATCTTCAACGTTCATAGAAATTTGCTCCATGGCACTATATATTTTATTAAAAGACATACCTGCTTCAGATACAATTGTATTACCGTTTGAAACAACACTTTCGCCATTGTTCATCAGTTCAACCACTTTGTTTGTCTCTGATTGGACTTCGTCTATAAGCGCTGTTATTTGACCCGCTGCATCGCTGGATTCAACCGCCAATTTTCGGACTTCCTCGGCGACCACTGCAAAACCACGGCCTTGTTCACCGGCTCTTGCTGCTTCTATTGCCGCATTTAGTGCCAAGAGATTTGTCTGTTCAGATATATCTGTTATGATGTTGACGATATTACCTATTTCCTTTGACGTCTTGCCTAAGGTTCTTGTAGCCAACACCGATGTATCCATAATCTCTTGAATATCTTTCATGGCGTCGACTGCCGCGGTGATCTTATTCTGTCCATCTTCAATAGAGGCATGGGCATCATGGCTTGAAGAAGTTGTTTCCTGCGCATTCGTCGCTATTTGTTGAATACCATGTGACATTTCCTGAATTGTTTCGTGTGCGCTTTCTAACTCGCGTGTTTCCTTAAGTGCATCATTTGCAAGATGGTCGATATTTGTTGATATTTGGTTGCTGGTACTGGTGCTTTGCTCTGCAGCAGCCAGCATCTTTTCTGCCGATGAACTAAGTGTCAAAGCAGTTTCTGTAACATGGTGTACAAGTCCTTTTAGACTGTGGATCATTTCATTGAAGGAATGTCCAAGTTCACCGATTTCATCTTGAGTTGTCACTTCTATATCATGTGTTAAGTCACCATTGCTGATTATTTTAGTTGCTTCCGTCAAGTGAATGATCGGTTTCACAATTTGCTTTGAGAATAGGAGTGCAAACAATGTTGTTAGTAGCAGAGCAATGCCGATAATGATAAAACTTTGTACTCTGATAGCGCCAAGGGGTTTAAGTATTTCATTTTCTGGTAATGAAATACCAAGAATCCAACCAGTAGATGGAACTTGGCTATAAACGATGACGCTTTTCTCATCATCAATATCATAACTAAAGTAGCCATTTTTCTTGTTGAGCATGTCATTTCCCAAGGCCTTTAAGTGAGGTGTGTCCAATAAACTAATTGCAAGCATCTCTTGCTCAGGATGAGCTAAGACGGTTCCGGTATCGTCTATTAGTATGGCGTAACTATTTTCGATTGACGTATTGGTTTCTGCAACAATTTCGCTTATCGCCGTGAGTTCCATATCTCCGGCAATAACACCTAGTAATTGATTGTTACTTTTGTATACAGGCATCGATGCAGATAACACGTTTTTCCATCCATTTGCTTCATCGGCGTATGTCAGTGAATAAGTGATATCGCCAGCTTCCTCTGCACTAGTATACCAAGGTCGCTGTCGCGCATCGTAATCAGGTGGTGCTATCCAGCCGCCACCGTCAAGAACGCTTCCGTCAGCTTCGTATCCTAAGTAGATGTCATACATAGCTGGATCGCTTTCAAAGGCTTGTAAGAATTCCTTTGTAATAGCCGTTTTCTTACCGGCACCTTCAACGATCAACGCTGTTGTCTCAACTGTACTGGCCTTTTGATCAAGCCATCCATTAATTGCGTTGCTTTGACCACGGGTAACCGCTTGTAATTGTGTATAAACACTTTCGATTGTTCTTTTTTTTGCACTGGTATAGTTAATAATTGAAAAACTAACCATTGCTAGTGTCATAAATAGTATAACGCTGACTGTGATTTTAGTACTGAGTTTTTTAGTTTTCATAGTACCTCCCCAAAATAGTTTGTCAAAAATAGAACGACGTTCCACTATGAATATACTAACAGTAGAGACTAGTAGTGTCAATGCATGACGCAACAAAAAACAAGAAACGACGGTTGACTAGACCGTCGTTTCTTAAATCATTTTTTTAGGGGATGTTGCATATTTATCTTTGAACTCTACCGGAAGCATCTCCATTAACTAGGGTTTCCACTTCAGCAACACTTACGTGATTGAAATCACCAAAAATAGTGTGCTTAAGTGCTGAAGCTGCCACGGCAAACTCTAAAGAATCACCACATGATTTACCCGAAAGTAAACCGTAAATTAAACCTGCTGCGAAAGAATCGCCGCCACCGACTCTATCAACAATACGAACATCGTATTTTTTAGATTGATAGAAGTCACTACCGTCATAGATAAGCGCTGACCACCCATTATCGGATGCTGAATAACTTTCTCTAAGACTTGTAACAACATATTTGAAATCGAATTCTTCTTTCATTCTTCTGAAGATATCCTTATAGCCATCAAGCTTCAAGTCACCTGAAGTAACATCTGTATCACCTGGTTTAAAGCCAAGAACTTTTTCTGCATCTTCCTCGTTGCCGATACATACGTCAACATACTGCATTAGTTTTGACATGGTTTCTTTCGCTTCTTCTGGCGTCCACAGTTTTTTACGGTAATTTAAGTCGACACTGACCATTACATTGTGCTTCTTTGCAGCTATTAGAGCTGCTTCTGTAAGTATAGCGCCTGCTTTACTGATTGCCGGTGTAATGCCCGAAAAATGGAACCAATCAGCGTCTTTGAAGATTTCATCAAAATCAAATTCATCAACTTTTGCTTGAGCAATTGCAGAATCAGCACGGTCATAGATCACTTTTGAAGGTCGCATGGAAGCACCTGTTTCCAGGAAGTAGATGCCCAGTCGGTCGCCACCTCGGGCAACATAATCCGTTTTTACACCATATCTTCTTAAGTGATTAATAGCAGATTGACCAATTTCGTGTGCTGGTACCTTTGAAACGAAGTGTGCATCGAATCCATAGTTTGCTAAGGAAACGGCCACATTTGATTCGCCACCACCGTAGACAACATCAAAGCTGTCAGCTTGCACGAATCTTGAATAGTCGGGCGTTGACAATCTCAACATGATTTCGCCCATTGTTATTACTTTTTTCATTAGATACACCTCTCTATTTTCTTGCTTCAGCCACTCGATCAACAAGTGCTTGCGCTTTTTCTCTTATTTCTCCTGGTGTTCCTTTTGTAAGGGCACCACCAACACCAACTGCTACGACACCATTGGCTATCCATTCATGAACATTATCAATGCTAACACCACCAGTGGGCATTACATTCGCTTGTGGAAGAGGGCCTTTAATGGCTTTGACATAGCTTGGGCCAAATGCTGAGCCAGGGAACAACTTAACCACATCAACACCCAATTCCATTGCGGAGATGACTTCTTTGATCGTCATACAGCCTGCCATGTATGGAATGGCGTAACGGTTGCAGCATCGCGCGATAGCTTCGTCAAAATGTGGGCTGACAATGTATTCAGCACCGTTTAATATAGCAATTCTTGCTGTTGCTTCATCTAGAACGGTACCTGCTCCAACGATTAATTCATCAGCGGTGAATTTATTTTTTAAATCTTTGATAACACTTTCAGCGCCAGGCACTGTAAATGTTACTTCAATAGCAGGAATACCACCCTCTATACATGCCTTTGAAATTGTTTCAGCTTCTTCTGAACTATTTGCACGTACAACAGCAACCACTCCTACATCTGTAATACGCTTTAAGATTAAATGTTTGTTTAACATAACTCGCCTCCGTTTCGTATTATGAAACGCAATATCACATTGCGAAACACACCTTGAGTATATCGGAATTTGATTTCAAAATCAAGTAAAAAAAAAGAACTAGGTTAATAACCTAGTTCTTTTGAAATGCGTTGGCCATATTCTATAACCAACTGCTTAAATTGTTTAATTTTCACATCATCAAGGCGAATGATCGGTGTCGAGATGCTGATTGCTCCTACTGCATCACCGCTGTAATCCTTGATAACAGCACCGAAACATCTGACTTGCAGTTCATTTTCTTCATTATCTTCAGCGTATCCATTTGTTCGAACCGCTTCAATAGTCTCCATGAAATCGGTCAGTTGCGTAATGGTATGTTCCGTGTACGCTTGGATGTCGCTTTCTTCCCAAACCCTTTTAATGTCCTCATCTTTATAGGTTGCAAGAATTGCTTTGCCAACCGAAGTCGAATACATAGGGCTTCTTTTACCGATACTTGAATGCATGCGGATAGTTTCTTGTGTATCGAACTTATCGATATAGACAATATATGGCGGTTCCGGTACAACTAGATGAACGACTTCTCCAGTCAGATCACGCAGTGTCTTTAAATGAACCTTGGCAACTTCACGAAGTGAATCGTGATTGACCACACTCGATCCAAGCTCAAAGAGTTTAAGAGAGAGCTTATAAGTATTGTCATGTATATTTTGTTTTACAAAGCCTTTATAAACCAATGTATTTAACAGGCGGTGCACAGTGCTCTTATGTAAATCCGATTGTTTCGATAACTCTGCAATTGAAATGCCTTTCGGATGGTTTGATAGCATTTCCAACAGTGCAAGGGAACGATCGACAGATTGAACGACGTCTTTCATGTTGAATCTCCTTTAGTGATGTTATAAGTACTATTATATTAGAATTTGCTGATTTGTAAATAATGACCACTAAACATCGAGAGGTATAAATATTTGCAATCATCATAGAATGTAGTATTTAAATATTTACTATCATTTAAGAAATAATTAATACCCTGTTTACACATTAGACACATATTTCTGTCACAATAAGTCAGGTGAGAAAAATACGGAGAAATACATATTGGAAGGTGACAGAAATGAAGAAGCAAAAATCAATCAAAACAGGACTATTAATTATCGTAGTTGTCAGTTTGATACTTGGGATTACTGGGACAGCAGTTCGAGCAGTAATGACAATTGAAAAGAGTATGAAGACACAGCTTGGAGAATTCGGTTTATTAGTAGCCACAGAAGTAGTAGAAAATGTACATAACACAATAGAGTCTCAGGAGATTATTGATCAGCTAATGGCAGAGGAGTTAGAAACAGCCATGCGGTCAGTGGACATCCTTTTTGAAGAAGAGCAAAACTTTACACCAAAAGACTATGCAGGAATCTTTGGATTGGCAGAGGTCAATATTTATGATTTGAATTTGATGACACTATCATCAAATATGCCAGCAAATGTTGGAGACCGGTTAGAGTCAAATCATCCGATAAATCAGCTCTTATCCGGTAGTGAAACGCAGATGATCGAGGATGTCCGTCAGAGCCTTGATGACAGTAGATATTATAAGTATGCAGCGGTTAAAATCGGTGATCATATTGTACAGGTCGGTAAGGATGCCAGTGAAATCGTAGCATTGCGTGAGGAAACTTCTTTAGACAAAGTTTTAAATGATATTGCGGCGCAAGATGAAATTGTATATGCACTTTTTATGGATAGTGATGGACGTGCAATTGTTCACTCGGATAGTGAAAAGGTAGGACAGCAATTTACTGACGAAAACACTTTGAAAGCATTAAGTGGTCAGGTTGTAGAAGGATACTATGAATATGACACGACTGGTGAAACTGTATATGATGTTTTAAGACCAATTAAAGATGACTCGGGTCAATTGGTAGGCATAGTAAATGTCGGATTGTCGATAGCAACGATGGAAAATGCAATCGCAACGATGATGAAGGGAACAATCATCGAAACGATAATACTGCTGTTAGTCATCGGTGGTGTGCTGATTTTAGTTGTCAGAAAGATGCTAAAGCCTTTAGCAAGCGCAGAAATTTCGATGCGCAAAATTGCAGAAGGCGATTTCACAGATGAAATTCCAGAAGAACATTTAAAAAGACAAGATGAACTGGGTCGAATGATGCAGTCCCTTGATGAAATGCAGGGAACCCTATCAACTATGGTTAAAGGGGTACTAGAACAGTCTAAAACACTAAATGAATCTAGCGAAGCACTATCTGAATCAACACATGAAGCGACAGCAGCCAGCACGAGTATCGCAGAAGCGACGGATCAAATTGCCCGCATGTCGACACAACAAGCAGGTGAAATTGTTACAATTGCTGAACGTACCCATGGATTGGGTCAAGAGATACAAGAGACAACTACTTACTTGGAAGAGTCATTTGATTTAACAAGAAAAGCGCTTCATATAGGTGAAGAAGGCCAAACAGTCGTTAAAGAATTATTGAGCAACAATGAAACAAGTAATGAGAAACAAACAGATGTTACAGACAATATTCAGGAAGTAAAGAAATATGTTGAAGACGCTGAGCAAATCATTGAAATTATTCATCGCATTGCGAAGCAAATCAATATGCTTGCCTTAAACGCTTCTATTGAGTCTGCCAGAGCAGGCGAAGCCGGGAGAGGATTTGCAGTGGTTGCAGATGAGATTAGAGTCTTAAGTGATGAAACCTCTAAGGCGACTGAGCAAATTGAAGACATCATCGGCAATATGCAGGAATCCACAGGAAGAGCAGTTACGGATATTGGATTGATGGAGTCACTTGTATCTTCAACAAATGAATCTATAGAAACAACAAGTGGCTTGTTTAACCAAACTTCTGCATTAATTGAAGAATTAAGTGCTTGCCTCAAGAACGTACAAGTACATGCTGAGCGAATAGATAAAGATAAAGACACAATTATCGCAGCAGTAGATAATATTTCCGCAACGGTACAAGAATCATCTGCCGGAACAGAAGAGGTTTCTGCAAGTGTTGAGGAGCAGGTTGCGGTTATTGAAGAAGTTGAAGCGCATGCGGATCAAGCAAAGTCAATGTCAAAGAATTTACAAGAAATGATGGAGCGTTTTAAATTATAGTCACATAATTTCACATGGTATATAAAACATACCCGCTAATTTTTCCATAATTAGCGGGTATAATTTTGCTTAAATAGGGTAAAAATAAGTAAAGTGTGAGGAGGGGCATTATGGATGATCGATTATATAAAAAGTGTCTGGTGCTATTAGTTATAGGAAGTTTGTGTGCAAGTGCCTACTTTATGTTTTCTTCTGCCACACATGAACTGAATATCAAGGAAAGGTATGACGAAATGAGAACCATCGTTGACTAGGAACAAATAATGGTATAATAGCGATAAGTTCAGTTTTGATACAAGGAGACAAACATGAGAAAAACTTCAACGACATTGGAAATAGCGCAAATAGCTATAGCGGTTGCAACGATTATCGTTGGTGGATACGTCATATTGATACTCAGCAGTCCACTCGCTATTCCTGGGCTCAAGTATATAATGATGGCACCCTACTTATCGATGGTTTTGACCATACTGATTAATCGGGTGAAAAGTAAATTCGTAATAATAAAGGCAAATGCAGTATTTGCCCTGTTAATGAGTTTTATTAATTTATATATGGGGCTAGCAATCCTTTTATCGGGGCTATTGGCTCAAGCATTAAAGTTATTGCTGATTAAAGACAATAGATGGACAAGAGGGATTACTTGCAGTGGATATGCAGGATTTGTCATATTAACGGCATTACCCATCTCGAAACATTTAATTGGTGGTGCTGTATTTGAACAAATCACAATGCAGTGGATTTTTATTGCAGCGGGAATCGCCTTTTTATTTGGTGCAGCGGGTAGTTTATTTGGTGAATTTATCTCAAAACGCATCAGTAATATAACCTAATGAATTTTTAAACAGCTTAGTGTATTGGATTTCGCCATCCGAAAACACTAAGCTTTTTTTTAGATTCCGTTAATAAAGATTTAAGGTTAGCAGGATATACTGGATAATATTTATGGGAAAGTGGGGAAGAAATTGAAAGCACTGTGGTTGGATTATAAAAAAATTGTTGGCGTCATAAGAAAACATGCGAAAAGGTTTATTAAATATCAAGTAGGCACAAAGATATTGTTAGTGATTATTTTGTTGCCTTTTTTTAAAAGTGTTTTTAACTTAGCACTTAAAAGTAAGGGGATGACCTATCTAACGAATGGACTGATTACAAAATTCTTGATGTCGCCTCAAGGTGTCGCATTGGTTTTATTTGCCTTGTTTTTTGGATTGGCCGTCGTCATGATTGAAATGGGAGGATTAATCATACTAAGTCACCAGGTACTTCTAGGGGAGGGCGAAAGTAGCTTTTTTCAAGTAATGATGCATGCCCTTAGGGGGATGAAACGTTTTATTGGATTAGATGGTTTCTTTGTGGTGTTTTATTTGCTACTGATAGCGCCAATGATGGATAGCAACATTAAGTCAAGTATTCTAGAAAATCTTAAAATTCCTGGTTTTGTTATGGATACCATTATGGCGAACTATGTATATTTGAGTATCTTGAGTATTGGATTCATTGTTTTTTTTATGTTGGCTATGCGTTGGATGTTTGCGCTTCATAACATTTTGCTCGGGGACGAACAAGATAAACACTTCTTGAAAAAAAGCAGTCGCTTGGTGACAAAAAATTGGCGGTTTATTTTGAAACATTCATTAATCGTCATGCTGTTGAATATTGTGGTTTTACTGGGAATTTCCTTTATATTTATACTGGGCTCGGCAGTAATTGTGCTGTTGTTTTCAGCAGTTGCATTAGAACCTGTATTGTTAATGCTCTTTAGTATAGCGGTCATCGGTTATTTTGGTGTAATGTTTTTCTTTACGCCATTTCAGTTAATCCATATGACGATGATCTATCATCAGATATCTGATGATGAACCGAGACCACTTGACTTATCTGGAGATAGAAAAGAGCATATCATTGACAAATTGATTACGAGCAAAAAGGTGTTAATCAATGTTTTTATTGCTGCTATTATAGGCGTTTCGATATTTTCGATGTATGTACTGGAGGAAATCGAAAACATGAAGTACGAAGTGGGTGTAACAGCTCATCGAGGTAGTTCAAAAGATGCACCTGAGAACACGTTGGCGGCACTTGATGTTGCGGTTCAAAATGGGGCGACCTATGCAGAAATCGATGTACAAGAAACAAAGGATGGAGATCTGGTGTTGTTACATGACACTAATCTAAAACGCACCACGGGACTCGATAAGGCTATTTGGGAAGCAACAACTGAAGAAGTATTGGCTCTTGATGCAGGTGCTTGGTTTGATGAATCTTTCGAAGGAGAAAAGGTTCCAACTCTAGAAGAGGTAATGATTCAATCAATAAATCGGTTAAAGTTGAATATAGAGCTTAAAACGAACGGACATGATGAGGCCTTGGCCGAAACAGCTGTTAAACTGATCCAAAAACACGATTATTATAAGGACTGTGTCATTACTTCCTTAGATTATGAGATTCTTCAACGGGTGGAAGCGCTTGATCCCAAGATTAAAACTGGGTATATCATGTATGTGGCCCTAGGGGACTTAGAAGCTCTAAACGTTGATTTTTACAGTGTTGAAGAGACGAATGTCAACGACACATTTGTAAACAATGCCCATTTGATTGGTCGTGAAGTACATGTCTGGACAATTAATTCGAAGACAAGTATGAATAATATGTTGGATTTAGGTGTTGACAACATCATTACTGATAATGATAAAATGTTAAGTGATTTGATTAAAAGTAAAAATAGTGAGACATGGTAAAGGAGTAACTACTAATGAAGAAAAATCACATAATTTTAGGCGTAGGTCTTGTTGCGCTGTCTGTTCTGTTGCATGGACTGCATTACGCGGTATTTAAAGATATGCATCACCTAATGATATTTTTAGTGGCAGATATTGCATTTGTACCACTGGAAGTATTTTTTGTTTCTCTTGTGTTGGAGCAACTTATCGAGAAGCAGGAAGAAGAAAAAATTCTAAAGAAGATGAACATGTTGGTGGGCCTTTTTTATCAGCAATTTGGAAACAAGTTATTGACGCTGTTTGTTAATGTAGATAAAGAAATCGACAAGTGTGACAACGGATTACTAATGAATTTCAGTTGGGACAGTGCACAATATAAGGAGTTGCAAAAAATCATTTCAGGTCATGGACATAATGTAGACTTGAGGAAGGTAGATCTGAATAAACTCTATTCTTTGCTCAAAGCAAATCAGCCGATGATTGTAAATTTAATATCCAATCCGACTTTACTTGAAAAAGATGTTTTCTCAGATGTTTTGATGAGCACTTTCCATTTAATGGAAGAGCTTGAAAGTAGAGACTTGGATGCATTGTCAAAAGATGATTTTGAGCATCTTGAAATTGATTGCAAGCGTGTTTATGAAAATCTATCCTTAGAGTGGGTTTACTACATGGAACATCTACAAAAGTCATATCCCTACTTGTTTTATACAGCAGTGAAAACAAATCCTTATGATCAACGTCAAGCTGTTGACATTGAATCTGAATTGATTAAGTCCTATTCATAGGGCTTTTTTTAGTTGAAATCGTTGAAATCAGTATGACTTGGACTACTCATTTTTATGCTTGTTTCAATCATTATTTAGTTTAGATGAACATTCATGACAGTAACCATACAATTCTATTTTATGGGCAGTGAGTTGAAAGTGCTTTTCATTAGCCAATAATTTTAATGTGTCGATAGGACAAAAATCTATTACCTCGGTTTTGCCGCAGTTGTTGCAAATAATGTGATGATGATGTTCATTACAGCAAATGAGCTTATAAGAAGTAGCGCCATTATCGTTGACGATCTTATACAGTAAATCAAGAGATTCTAAGATTTCGAGATTTCTATAGACAGTAGACATATTTGTTTTTGGATACAGCTTTAAAGTTTCCTGATACAATCGCTCGACGGACAGTAAGCCATGATGGTTATGGTTCGATAAAATTTGTAATATCGCACGTCGTTGTTCAGTGATTTTGTAATTGTGATTTTTTAAAATAGTGATTATTTCTGTTAAGTTCATTGGACACCTCTTTCTACTAGAATAGCATATTTGCATCCATTTATTCAAAGGGTGTGTGAATAGTGTGCCTATCGTAGGGTAAATAGTCAGTGATGTTGATGGAAGGAGAATCGATTATGAATACTATTAGAAGAATAAAAAGAATTGTCACAGGTGAAAGGGCAATTGACGGTGCAGGCGTGAAATTGACAAGAGTTGTCGGTCATAACGATGTGGCAGATTTTGATCCATTTTTGCTGTTGGATGGATTTGGTTCGGATAATCCAGAGGATTACATCAAAGGATTTCCATGGCATCCCCATAGAGGAATCGAGACCGTGACTTATATGATGAGTGGTAAAGTGACTCATGGTGATAGTATTGGCAATGCAGGTACAATATCAGAAGGCGATTGTCAATGGATGACAGCAGGTGGAGGCATCATTCATCAGGAAATGCCACAGGAAAGTGCATACTTATCCGGTGTACAACTATGGATTAATTTGCCGGCCACTCAAAAAATGGTTGCACCGAAATACCGTGATATTACGTCTGAGATGATTCCAGAAGTTGCAGATGAAAATGGTGCGACCGTAAAAATCATATCAGGTCAATATAATGGTCGAAGAGGTGCAATGGAAACAGATTATGTGAAAGCAACTTATTTAGACATTTCACTGGAATCGAATCGTGAGTGGACAATAAAATTGCCTCCATCGGATACAGCGTTTGTCTATATCTTAGAAGGCAAAGGACAGTTCTCAAGTGATGAAAACAAAATTATCGGTGCGAGGCACGCAGTACTTTTTGATAATGGAGACCTATTATGGGCAAAAACTACTGAGACACCTGTAAGATTCTTGCTGCTTTCTGCACCACCACTTAAGGAGCCAATCGCATGGGGCGGTCCAATTGTTATGAATACCAAGGAGGAACTTGATTTAGCATTCAAGGAGTTGAATGAAGGTAATTTTCTTAAGTAATCTTGACAGTAGCAACTTTTTTTAAACCCTTATAAGCACCATAGAGCAGTATCAGAACACTAATTGGAAATAACCATTGGAGTGCTTGGGAAATAACTGCTGTTGCACCACCGAGCAGGGATGCAAGGGGAATTAGAAAACTTGGTGCACAACAAGCAAAGCCTGTAAGAAAACTAGGTAGAATACCAAGCAAACCATTAAAATTAGTGTCTATGCGACATTGCTTCGGTAAATTCATCATGTAGACGACACAGGCGACATTAATAAACACTAAGTCTGCTAAAATTAAACCGAATATAATGTTCATGGGGGCAATGACAAGTTTAAAATTACCAAAGAACTCTAGAGTACCAATACCTTCGAATAGAAATGTAGAGACTCTTTTTGTCATCAATGCACGCCAATTAGGCAGTGCTATCCATTTCCAAAAACCTGCATTTGAAAAAAACTTCAGATAGCCAATACTCCACTGGTAAAGGAGAAAGTATAGAATATATACGGCGATGCCTATACCAGTGGCTTTTTTGTGCTCAAATAAGTTGAATAAACCATTCCTAATCACTGTATCACCTCAGTTTCAGGGTAGTAGGCGTACCAAGCAAACCACATAACATCAAAATAAGTTATGTGTTCAAGTTTAAGGTCATCGTGAGTGCTCCCTTGATAAGACCATCGACGATCATACTGGTCTTGATATCCATCTGATGTTGCTACAAAGTTAAGTAGTTCTCCATTGAGTGCTCTGTTAAATACGCGGACTGTCTTCAGCGACTCATCCCAAAGAGCAATAGCTTGCTCAGAACCAATATCGAAAGGAAGGACTTTTTCTTCTCTGACCTTTGCAGGATCAATAGCAATGACAGCATCTTCGAATTTTACGCCGACGACTACTTTTTTGTCGGAGTAAAGTCCCTCATGTTGATTCATCAATGGGAACATCACCCCATCATTTGCATAATAAGATTTATTGTCTTCAGGTTGATAAGTGCCATATGGGTCACGATCATAATCTCTTAAAAAGCCTGTTTCAGTTGAAAGTACTTTAGCTTCTGGATATGTTTCTATCGCATCTTTCCAGTTAGCCCAGACAATAGGTTTTGTTTGAAGGGCTATGCCTTCAAGAGCCCCATTGATTCCTATGCCCAATATTTGAGGAATGTAGCTGTCGCTTGCCCGGTCATACATGACTAAGTTGGAATTCAACAATGTGCCGGAAGTGCCGTAGGTATTGTCTTCATAATCTGCGACATCACCGATGTAACATATTGTGGATCCAGTTAGTGGACAATAGGTTACAGAAAGTTGATCGCCGTCTATAACATCGTTGACAATTTCATGCCAAACCAAAATATTTTGAGGATAAATAAAGGTATCTGTGTTGCCTTCATAGACAAAAACTTTGTCATAAGGCATCATTCTTTGACCTACTTCTTCGATTGTAATATAAACCGGGGATTCGACTGGTGGAATACCGTCTTTCGGTGGCCCACCACTGGAAATGTTGTCAATGTATTTCTGATATGGGGAAGTCAGTGTATCTATATCCATCGCACCGGTGTCATCTTTTGAAATCTCCTCTACTGGAGTTACTGCAGATGTATTTTCTAAACCACCTTCAAAACCAAATAAATAGGCAGCACCAGCTCCAATTAGGATGATGATAAGGCCTATTACTAGAATGGGTTTTATATTTTTCATTGTAATCATCTCCTAAATATATAAATACCCATAAATGATAATTAATATCACTTATGGGCAGATGTTTACAAACTATTCAATATTTATTATCTTTTATGTTTAGGTGTATAGTCGACTGATGGCAAAGTCATTTTAATTTGCTTTTCTATGTCGCTTAAGATATTTTCATCTCTAGGGGTTGCAAATGTAATGGCGCAGCCATCGTCCCCCATCCGACCAGTTCGACCAATTCTGTGGATATAAGCCTCTGGACTTTCAGGAATATCAAAGTTGTATATGTGGCTTACACCTGTTATATCAAGACCTCTAGCAGCAACATCTGTTGCGATGAGGTATTGGAATTTTGCATTTCTAAAGTTCTTCATAACGCGTTGTCGAGCATTTTGTGTCATGTCCCCATGTAGCTTTTGACAAGAGTACTTGGCTTGGGTCATTTCAACTTCCAACTTATCCGCGCGACGTTTTGTCCGACAAAATATAATGCCCAAGAAGGGATTTGTTTCTTCTAATTCATTGAAAAGGGCTTCCTGTTTCCAACGGTCTGAACTGTGTACCACTTTTTGATTGATGGATTCCAAGGTGATAGATTCCTTTTGTACGGTTACTTCAAGTGGGTTGTTCATATTTTTATATGCTAACTTCTTCACCTTTGAATCAAGCGTTGCAGAAAAGCAAAGAAGTTGCTTATTCTTGTTGGTTTGTTTCAATATATAGTCTATTTCATTTTTAAATCCGATGTGAAGCATTTGGTCCGCTTCATCCAATACCAATGATTGAAGCTTACTTAAGTCGATTGAACCTCTCCCTAGATGATCAATTAGACGACCAGGCGTTGCCACGATAAGATCTATGGAACCTTTTAATTTTTTTAACTGAGCGTTGATGTCCTGTCCGCCATATACGGCTAATATGCTTGCAGACTGGTTACTGTTAAGTTTCTTTGCCTCGTCTGTAATCTGAATGGCCAACTCTCGTGTTGGGGTGATGACAATGTTTTTTACAGGGGCAGTGGATTCATTCAACCGTTGAAAAATCGGCAATAAAAATGCCAAGGTTTTACCTGTTCCTGTTTGCGCCTCTGCAATGATATCATGTCCATCCAATATCTGCGGAATAGCCAGGGATTGGATTTGGGTTGGTGTCTTAATATGTTGATCCTCAAGTGCTTTCACAAGAGAGGGGGTTATGCCTAATGCATTAAATGTATTCATTATAGCCTCTTTCTAATAGCTTTTATATCGTTCTCAAAACTTGATAAGTATATCAGATACTATTCACCGAATCAAGTATGGGAATTTGGATTTCAGTTACTGTAATGCTGGGATCACTTGAGATGAAGTGATCGAGCAGTACACGCTCAATACCATAATCACCTAATTCAAGATTGTTTTCAGCGGCATACGTAAAAAGATTCTTGTAACTAGCAGCTGCATCGCTGTGATCCCCTTGAACGATGTAAGTCAACCAGCGGCCCTCTGGCAGATAATCAACAAGGGAGTCCCCCATTAGAAGAGGCTCGTCACTAATCATATACAGCCCAGTGAATTCTGTAGGATGGCGCGTTTCAACTGTGGTCAGATCTACAAAAAAACCGATATCGCCAATAATAAGACTGGGTGGTAAATCCTCCTCTTGCTCAAATTGCAACATCATTTTTTCCCAGTCCAGTGGCGCCTGAATAGCACTGTTGATTCTAAGAATACGACGCTTTGGATAAGTATTAACTACAACGGTGTTCGGCGAAGGTAATGAATGGATATACCTGACGGAATTAAGTCGTTTTTCTAAACGAGATTCTAGAAACTTCAGATGCTCGATGGTTTCTCTAGTTTTATGGAGTTGTTTTTCAAGAATCGCATCGTATTCCTCGATAGACCGATTGTCCAAATGGGCACGGATTTCTTTTATTGGGACATTAAGGTATCTTAGATACACAATGAGTCGTAGTTCCTCAATTTTTTCAATAGTATAGTAACGGTAGCCATTGTCATTGACGCCACTATGTTCAAAAAGACCCTTAGAGGCATAATAGCGGATTGTTCTTGGTGCAATCCCAACTATTTTGGCTAGTTCGCTGACGGTCAGTTTTATTTTCATCGATAGTCTCCCAGGCGATTTTATATTATTGTATCATTTTCATTGACTTGACACTAGGTGTCGGGTTTAGTATGGATATAATACGATAATGAGGAGGAGATACAATGAAGTACAGCATTCACCCATATATTTTTGAGAAAAATCCCAACGTGTGTTTCGGGATTGTCGTAGGTAAAGGATTAAAAAACTCAGAGACGACTGAACAGGATAGTGTGCGACTAAGTGAAAGTGAGTCTAGTGTTCGGGAATGTATTCCATCAGACCAGCTTAAAACGGCACCTGGAATTGTCGTTTATCGAGAAGCACTTAAAAATGTAGAGATAAACGGGAACAAATTCATGAATTCAGTTGAAGCCATGAGTAAGAGGATTGTTAAAGGGGGGACATTGCCGAGGATTAATGCCCTTGTTGATTTATGTAATGCAGTGGCACTTAAATACTTGGTCTCTTTGGGTGCACATGATTTAAGAGATATTCATGCGGATCTTGCGGTACGTATCAGCGCAACAGGTGATAAGTTTCTTCCATTCGGCGAAGAGACTTATGAAGACGTTGCTCCCGGCGAAGTGGTCTTTACCTCAGGTAACATTGTACAGACCAGACAGTGGTTATGGCGTCAAAGTAAGTTGGGTATGATTGATTTGGACAGTACGGATATCATATTCCAACTTGTTGGATTCAAGGGAGAACACTACCAGACTTTCGAAGGGGCATTAAAGGAAGTAGAAGTTTTAGCTCAGGAGAGATTTGGTGGGGAAACTGTTTCTTATGTGGTTGATGCAGCAAGACCAGAGATAGAGTTTAATAGATAGGATAAGAGAGGGCTGTTTTACAACAGCCCCGCATTTTAGCGTCCCAACAGGTAAATCTTTACTGCAATAGACAGCTGTTCGTTAAAACTGCCTTCAAGATGGGTCATGTCCAAGATCTCTTTTATCTTTTTAATTCGATAACGAATCGTATTGTCATGTTGAAACAACTGCTGTGACGTACGTTTTATACTCTGGTCGTTTTCTATAAAAGCAATAGCGGTTTCCAATATCTGCGTGTGGTATTTTCGATCGTACTCCTTCAATGGATGAATGATTTGGTCGCTGTAGCCTTGTATCCAGTCATTATCAATAAAGGGAAGTAACACCTGATGAATGCCAATATCCTTGTAATAAGCAGTATTCATATTGTTGTACTTTATGGAACGAATGGTATAAAAGGACTCGTGAAGTCCTTTTGCAAATTGATCTAGACCGCTGTGCACATTACTCACACCAATTATAAAATGTTCGTTTTCTATGCCGACTGTATCAATGAGCTCGGTTACCCGCTTGTTTAGGTCTGTATCTGTATCATCTGTTGTACAGATGAGAATAATGCCATCTCTGTATTTAAAGACAGCATAATAGATGTTTTGATGTGTGTGAAATTTGTATAGTTCCAAAAGCTTCAATATTCTTTTGTCGTTTACATATTTCTTTTCTTTACAATAAGCAATGATGAATTGTTCTTTAAATGAGTGATTTAATTCCAATGCCAATTCACGAATCATGCCCTTACTGACAGAATCTTTTAGAAGGACATCGATCTTAGTCGCTAATAACTCATCGTTATCTTTTAGACGGATTTCCTCATTTATTTCTGCAATGACGTCTTCATAGTATATAGATTCCTCGAATATGAAGATAGGAAAACTCATTTTGTTTGCCAAATTAACAATAATTGCAGGTAGTTCCTTAAAATAAATATTTTTAATGGCAAGACCACTGACGTTGCTTTTAATCAAACTTTGAATTGAACTAATGAGTAGGGCAACATTATTTCTGGCAGGTGTAAAACTGGTTAGTACAAAGTCCCCTGTTCCAAATTCACCATTGATATCCTCAACAATCTCATGGTCAAGTATTCCGATTTTTTCAATTTTGTTATTGAGTCCCCATTCTCCAGCAACTAATTGGAATTTCCGAAAATTCTTTAGCTTCAATGCTTCATTAATAGTTATTGACATAGGTTCAGCTCCTTTGAGTGCGGATATATATGCATGTTTATTATTGGATTATATCACAGACTTTTAAAAAAACACAAATCAACGAATGTCTATTGTGTGTTTTTACAACGTGATGTGGTATATACAGAAATGAAAATGTATTATTATTAAATAGAGAATTATCTGAAAACGAAAGTGGAGGGACAAATATGTTTAAAGTAAAAGTATTGAACCATGAGATTATTGAACAAATCCTAGATATGAAGCAGGTTCTAGATGCGATGGAGAAAGTGTACACATTGAAGGCTGAACAAAGGGCAGAAGTATTTCCAATGGTATTTCACGAGTTTGAACGTGGCGTAGCGGATATGGATATTAAATCTGGTCATTTAAAAGATGCTGATATTTTCGGCCTTAAATTGGTGTCGTGGTATGGAGAGAATCCAAAGAAAGATTTGCCGGCATTAATCGGGACAACACTTGTGTTTGATAGTAACACCGGACAACCAATTGGATTACTGAATGCGGAACATATTACTGGCATGAGAACTGGTGCTGCAGCGGCAATCGGCGCAAAAGTATTTGCGCGTAAAGAGTCTGAAACGTTAATGATGGTTGGTACAGGCCATATCTCTAGCTTTGCCATTGCGGCAACGCTTATTGCTATGGAAAACATTAAAACGGTTAAAATCTATGATCCAATGAACATCGACAACGCAAAGAAACTTGTTGGTGCGATCAAAGACAAATTACAAAATAATTTCCTTTCGAAGTATGAAAAAGGATCTGAGTTATATACAACAATCGAGAAGAAGTTTGACGTAGCATTCGAAGTTGTTGAAGACATTGCAAAGGCAACTGGCGAAAGTGACATTATCCTAACAGCAACACCTTCAAGAAAACCGATGATCTTAAGAGAATGGGTTAAAGAAGGGACTCACTTCAGTTGTATTGGTGCAGATATGGATGGTAAGCAAGAGATTCATGAAGATATTTTTGCAGCTGGTCGTGTATTCGTTGATGATATAGAGCAGGCAGTCAATGTTGGTGAAACTGAAATTCCTGTAAAATCAGGTGCAATTACAAAAGAAGATATTATTGCTGAAATCGGGGACGTAATGACTGGCCGTGCTGAAGGAAGGCTTTCAGAAAAAGACATTACAGTATACGATACAACAGGTATTGCGCTTCAAGATTTATTAACGTCAAAGCTTGTTCTTGATATCGCAGCTGAAAAAGGTCTTGGCGTAGAGGTAGAGGTATAAAATGAAAATAAAAGATTTTGGTGTAGAGATTTGGATGAATCTTTATGAAAACAACTGTACGTATAATTTGGCGGAGACTTGTGTTGAGTCATTGACGCTGGATGAATTGTTAGACATGTCGGGTAAAAAGGAAGAGATTCTTCAAGAATTACTGGACATGCAACTGAATTATGGTGATATCGAAGGATCAGAAGCTTTGAGAAAACATATTCTAAAGTTGTACAATACTATTGAAGATATCGAGCGCGTGACAATTACCCACGGCGCTATCGGTGGGAATGCCTTGTCAATTTTCACATTGGTTGAACCTGGCGACCACGTCATTTCTGTATTGCCGACATACCAACAGCATTACTCAATTCCAGAGGCCTATGGTGCGGATGTAGATATCCTTCAGTTAAAACCCGAAGACAACTTCTTGCCATCTCTTGATGAGCTAAGACGTCTTGTTCGACCAGAGACAAAGTTGATTTGCATCAACAATCCAAACAATCCTACTGGATCATTGATGGATGAAGCATATTTAAAAGAAATCGTAGAGATTGCCAAGTCATGTGACGCATATATCTTGTGTGATGAAGTATACAGAGGATTAAATCATGATGGGGATTACTATACGACTTCGATTGTAGACTTGTATGACAAAGGCGTTGCGACATCAAGTATGTCCAAGACTTACTCTCTAGCGGGCTTACGTCTTGGATGGGTTGTTGGACCAGAAAACTTTGTGGAAGAAGTCAATAGAAGACGAGATTACAATACAATTAGCTGTGGTAAGATCGATGACCGCCTTGCTGTTGTTGCAATGGAAAATAGAGAAAAAATTCTTACGCGTAACAGAGCGATTATTCATAAGAACATCGGACTTCTTGATGGATGGATTGCAAAGGAACCTAAGTTATCTTATATCAGACCCAAGGCTGGAACGACTGCCTTTATCAAGTACGATCTTGATATGTCTTCAGAAGATTTCTGTGTGAAGTTGCTTGAGGAAAAAGGCGTTATGTTAGTACCTGGCGCAGCACTTCATATGGAGGGCTATTTAAGAATCGGCTATGCCTATAGTCCGAAGGTATTTAAGATTGGTTTAGAAAAAATATCTGAGTTTTTAGCGGAACAAGGATAAATAACGGAAGGTGATGTTTATGATAGAAACAACATTTCAAATCTTGCAACAAGAAGTGTTAAATGCTTATGAACGTATTCACCCTTATATTGTCAAGACTCCTCTAGAGGAGTCTTTGACGTTAAGCACTGGTGACCAGAAGGTATCATTAAAATTGGAGTGCGTTCAAACGACAAGAAGTTTTAAACTGAGAGGCGCAACAAACAAAATACTCTCACTGAGCCAAGATGAACAATCTGCTGGAATTATAGCAGTTTCATCAGGTAATCATGGAGCGGCAGTCAGTTATGCCGGTAAAAAACTGGGGATTAAAGAGACGCTAATTTTTGTGCCCTCAGTAACCCCGAGAGAAAAAACAGATAAAATTGAGTATTATGGCGGTACAGTAAAGATTGTTGGGGATGATTATGATGAAACCCATAGCATCGGAATGTCTTATGTAAAAGAACATGGGATGACTTATGTCGATGCTTATGATAAAGATCCTTTGGTATACGCAGGTCAAGGAACTGTTGGTGTTGAGCTACTTCAGCAAGATTCAACCATTGACACAGTACTTGTCCCTATTGGCGGTGGTGGCCTGATCACTGGTATTAGCGCCGCTGTAAAAGCGGTAAATCCCAACATCAAAGTCATTGGATTACAAACCGAAGCTTGCCCGGCGATGAAAGCCTCCATTGAGGAAAACAACTTTTATGACACGTACCCTATTGAAGCCTCTATTTGTGAAGCCCTTGTGGGCGGTGTTGGAGAACTGGCCTTTGAATTAAGTAAGGAGGCTATCGATGACATCATTATTGTTACTGAAGAGAATATAAGGAAAGCAGTTCGTCACATGGTGCTCAAAGAAAAAGTAATTGCAGAGCCTTCAAGTTGTATAGGTGTGGCCGCATTATTGCAGGATCGGAGTCGAATTGAAGGTAATAATGTAGCCATTGTTGTTTCTGGAGGAAACATCAGCGAGGAACTGCTAAGTCAACTTATGTGTGAACAATAGAACTATTATTTAAGGAAAAAACACCATTTTGAAATTTTCGGAATGGTGTTTTTTATATCTTTGTCATATGATTATTTATCTTGCAACTAAGATTTTAATCGGTGATGTCTGAGCGGGGATACTCATTGTAGCGATTGTGTATTCCACCGTCATCGTCTTTCCGTCCAATTCGTACAGTTCAGATGCCATGAAGCTGCCTTGTTGAATATGAACAATTAGATCGTTCATTTCGTTGTCGTCTTTGGCTAATCGAATAGTGAAGCCTTTATCGTCCTCTGTAACTTCTTTGACTGTTCCCTTATAAGTTGAGTATAGTTCTTGTGTTTTCGCGACTCTGATTTTTTCTGCATTTGTTTGTGCTGGAATACTTCTTGTAGAAATCGAGTATTGAACGTCCAAAACAGTACCTATTTTAAAATCCTTGAAAGAACCGTTTTCTATTTCTGTTTCAAAGTGGATGTTGACTACTAAATCGTCAATCATGTCATCAGCATTGCCACCTTCAAGAAGTACCGTTGGTCCATGCTCACCAAATTTTAAATCCTTGATTGTACCAGTGTAATTGTATACATCCTCAGCCTCAACAGAAGTCTCGGCAGAAGATTTTAATAAGATGTCGTTGCCGTCTACTGTTGTTACGATACCTAATAAGTTTTCAATATCCGCTTGTGCCAAGAACGTTGTGCCGTCGATGACCTTAGGATTTTTTTCGAACTGTCCTAATGATTTGTTGATACTGAATTGCGTGTTGTCAACATACATCTTCGAAGTAGAGTTTTCTTTCATGATGTCGATGCTTCTGTCTTTGCTATTCCATTTAACGTCGAAGGCCATTCTCTCGGCAATTTCTCTTAAAGGTAAGTACACAACGTTGTCTGTGACAACTGGCTTGTTTATTGCTGATATCAATACAGGTGATGCTTCTTCATACAATACAGGTTCGTTGTACAGTGTCGGCACTGGTGCGCTTTCATCATTATATAGTGTCGGCACAGCTGGACTAGCCTCACTTACTGCAAGTACAGGCACTGGTTGTATAGCACTGTCGGCAAAAGCCATCCCTAAGTTTGAGATACATAAAAGTGATAACATGATCATTGAAATTGTTTTTTTCATTATTTATTCTCCTTATTAATTAAATAATTTGTTTGGTGTATATACTTTAGACGAGGATTGTTCAAAAAAGTTCCGTAAAAAATAAAAAAAACCGATTAAGCATAAAAAATATGCTGATCGGTTCTTTTGCTATAAAAAATAGTGAGAGTATATTCCTACATATTGATAGTAGGTTCAAATTTAAATACGCTAATCCAGTAATCCTCTTCAGGGAAGTCTCCACAATAAATAAATCCTGTGGTGCTATAAAAGCTTTTCAGTTTCTCATTACCTTCCCAACAATCCAGATAAATTGTTTTGCTCGCTTCCTTTGCGATACTAAATGCAGCACCACATATTTCCTGGCCTACGCCATCCCCTTGCGCATCAGGTCTTATAGCTATTCTATAAAGGTAGAGATGATTGTCCTTCATTATAGTAGGATAGTTATCGCCTTCAATGGTTTTTATAAAAAACACGCCTAATAGCGTATCGTCGTCCAACACCACATAAGCTTGATTGTTGAGAATCTCTTCTTCTACAGTTTCTTTATCCCATGGGTAATCCCATTGTTGGATGCCCTTTTCTAATAAATCGCGAGTTGCGCTGTCTAATACGAATAATATATCCTTCAGATGATTGTGTTTTGCTCTGATAATTTTATGAATTGTCCTCAACCCCTTTATTCTCTTAGTATAACCAGTTGTGAGCGAATATTCAAACAAAGGTGAAGGGAAATATAAAATTTTATACCTGAAATACAGTGCCCTTGCAATTTATAGAAAAAGTGATAGTATAGAAACAATATATCAAAAAGAATGAAAGGAGGCAGCAATGGATCAAGTATTGGAAGAGATAAAAGACTCCAAACGAATTGTCATCAAAGTTGGAACATCAACATTGACACATGTCGGTGGCAAATTGAATTTGAAGCGTATTGAGGCGTTGATCAGGGTTATTGCAGATTTTAAGAATCAGCAAAAAGAAATTGTGTTGGTCAGTTCAGGCGCAATAGGCGTCGGTGTAAGTAAGATGGGGTTAAAGACAAGACCCGAGACTATGGCTGGTAAACAAGCGGTTGCAGCAGTAGGACAATGTGAGTTAATGCATCTGTATAGTAAGTTATTGTCTGAATATCACTATGCAGTCGGTCAAATATTATTGACGAGAGATGTGGTTGAGCATCCTCAAAAAAGAATTAATGCAAAAAATACCTTTGATACATTATTAAAAGTTGGTGCATTACCAATTGTAAATGAGAATGATACCGTAGCAACGGAAGAAATAGAATGTACATTTGGAGAAAATGATACACTGGCAGCCATTGTAGCAGCACTAGTGGATGCGGACTTATTGATTAATCTATCGGACATCAGCGGCCTATACACAGCGGATCCTCGTGAGGATAGCCGGGCTAAAATGATTCCAGTAGTTGAGGAAATTACGGATGAAATAAAAGAGTTGGCTGGAGGCGCTGGCACGAGCCGCGGGACTGGTGGAATGGCCAGTAAATTATCGGCAGCTGAAATTGCAAATGCTGCTGGGGTCAACATGATTATCACAAGCGGCGAAAATCCAAAGATATTGTATGACATTTTAGAGGGGCAGCATGTAGGGACGGTCTTTGTAAGAAAGGGAAAAAGCGTTACGTATGCATAGATAGTGTGGAGGTGTAAGAATGAGAACTTTGGAACAAATTGGACAGCTTTCGAAAGCAGCAACATATAAATTGGCAAATGTTTCTACGAACGAAAAAGATCAGGCCTTAAAATTTATCGCAGAAGGTCTCTTGGCCCACATGGGCGATATCGTTGCAGCAAACAAGACAGATTTGGAGGTAGCAGTTGAAAAAGGCATCACAGGTGCCTTGTTGGACCGTTTGACACTTACTGAAGAACGTATTGCAGACATATCAAATGCCGTCATGGAAATCATTGCTCTTGAGGACCCAGTGGGAGAAGTGATGGGCATGTGGAAGCGACCGAATAAGATGACCATTGGTAAGAAACGTGTACCACTCGGTGTGATCGGCATCATCTACGAAGCTAGACCAAATGTGACAGTAGATGCAGCGGCATTATGTCTTAAAACTGGTAACGCAGTAATTTTAAGAGGTGGTAGCGAAGCGATTCATACTAATCTAGCTCTTGGAAAAGTAATGGCTGAAGCCATTCAGAGGGCAGGACTGCCTGAAGGCACCATTCAACTATTGGAAGATACAAGTCGTGAAACGGCGACGGCCATGATGCGGTTAAATGATTATATAGATGTCCTTATACCTAGAGGTGGAGCAGGCTTAATACAAGCAGTTGTCAAAAATGCAACGGTACCAGTAATAGAAACGGGTGTAGGAAATTGTCATATATATGTAGATGGAGAGTCGAATCAAGCGCTTGGCACAGATATCGTCATGAATGCCAAGACGAGTCGACCAGGCGTGTGTAATGCAGCGGAAGGCTTATTGGTAGACACTAGTATTGCGGATACATATTTACCGCTAGTGGCGAAATCACTTCATGAGTTTCCAGTGGAGATTAGAGGGTGTGAGCGAACGGTAGCACTGCTTACCAAGGCGGGGATTCCTGTAAAGGAAGCAACTGAAGAAGATTATGAACAGGAATTTTTGGATTACATCATCGCAGTCAAAGTTGTGGATGGCATCGATGAAGCCATTGATCATATCAATATGTATGGATCTGGTCATTCAGAAGCGATTATTACAACGAATTATGACAAAGCCATGCGTTTTCATCAAGAAATCGATGCGGCAGCAGTTTATGTCAATGCATCGACAAGATTTACAGATGGATCTGAATTTGGATTTGGGGCGGAAATCGGCATCAGTACCCAGAAGTTACATGCGAGAGGACCAATGGGTCTTAAGGAATTAACCACAACCAAGTATATTATTTTTGGAGATGGACAGATTAGATAAATACAGATACAGCTCTTCGGAGCTGTATTTTTTATTGAATCATATGTTGTCACACAAATGCCATATAAGCTAGGTACTATATCAGTGGAGGTGTTTGTATGAAACAATACATAAGAAGAGGTATCCAAATAAGTTTTTTTATTCTAGTAGCATTGATCTCTATTAATCATACCTTGGCAGATAGTGGTAGAGCGCTACCGATAATCGGGACTGGGTCACTACATGCGATATGTCCGTTTGGAACGGTTGCTGGAATTGTTCAATTGGTAAGGGTGGGGACATTCGTCAAGAAAGTTCACGGTGCTTCGTTGATACTGCTTTATTTGGTTCTGTTATTAGCTATTTTGTTCGGGCCGGTATTCTGTGGATGGATGTGTCCACTGGGGAGCATCCAGGAATGGATTAACAAATTGGGAAGAAAAATTGGTTTTCGTCAGAAAAAAGTACCTATTAAAATTGATAGAGTGCTTAGGTATTTAAGATATGTCGTTCTAGGCGTGGTTATTTTAAAAACTACACAAGCGGGTGAATTGGTCTTTACAACTATAGATCCATATTATGCCCTGTTCAATTTCTGGACACCAGAGTTTGTTGTATCCAGTGGTGTGGTCCTAATAATCGTTTTGGGTGCAAATCTATATATTGAACGTGCGTGGTGTAAGTATTTTTGCCCACTCGGGGCATTTCTTGGAATATCCAATATATTTAGGCTGTTCAAGTTTAGGAGGAGGCGTGAGACTTGTACGTCATGTCAGCTGTGTACTTCAAGTTGTCCAATGAACATAGAAGTTCACAAGCGGGAACTTGTTAAGGATCACCAGTGTATTAGTTGTTTCCAATGTACCTCAGAAGTCAATTGCCCGGAAGACAAAACTGTAGAACTTAAAGTGTCAACCAAGGGGCTGGGCGTCACTTTACCGGGTATGGGCATCATTGTGCTGCTCGTTATGGTAGGCGGCATATCATTTGCTTCGTTAACAAATAGTTTTGAGACTGAAAGTTCAAAAGTACCTCAAACATTGGCTGGTGGATCGGGTTACGATCCTGGTGATATCAGAGGGTCTTATGGATTTGTGGATGTTTCGGAAGCTTTTGACATACCGTTGGATATTTTGGGCATGGCTTTTGTTATTCCAGAAGAGGAGTGGCAGACAATTAGGAATAAAGATTTAGAGGTGCGTTATATAGTTGAAGACGGTATTGAAATAGGCAATGGATCAGTGAAAATGTTTGTCTCACTCTATACGGGCCTACCTTATGATTATGTAACAGCAGGTGATTATATACCAGTTCAAGCCTTTGAAATACTTGATTCATCCGAAAAAATCACTGAGAAGAACAAAGCTTATTTACTGGCACATAGTGTTAAATTAGAAAATAAAGTTAACGATGCAATTACATCGGAAATTAATACAATAGCAAGTGTTGAAGATGATCACAGTCAGGACATCAAAATGACGGGTAAAACAACAGTTGAAGAATTACTGGAGTGGGGTGTCTCGCAGAAAACCATAGAAGAGATACTTGGTAATTCAATGCCATCGTCATCATATAATATTCGTGATTACTGTGTCGAAAACGGACTGACTTTCAGCGAGATAAAGAATAAATTGCAGGAGGCTTTAAATGAGGTAAATCATAATTGAATATAAAAATCGCCAGTGCTCATCCGAGTCACTGGCGATTTCACTTTTAAAGCGTAAGTGTCATATCGTACCACTTGGCACCACCGTGAGTAGAGCCTGACACACCATCATTAACATAGCCAAATCGCTCATAGTAAGGCACAAGATGGTCTTTACAAGTCAATAAAACGGCTTCTTTATTTTCGGATTTGGCAAAAGTAATAAAATGGGTCATCAGCTTACTGGCATAGCCTTTGTGTTGAAAATCAGGGTGCACATCCAGTCCGAATACCATTAGGTTTTTAGCGTCATCACTGTGGTTGTCCATGGTCTCAAAATACTTATCTTCGATCGTCGGTGTATTGGCACAAGCGCCATTGATAAATCCGATGATCTGACCATCGACTTCTCCGACGAAAAAACCTTTTGTATAAACAGTTAAACGTTCTTCTATTGAGTCCTTATTGGCTGCTTCTGCTGGTGGAAAACAGGTTGCTTCGATTTCTGCAATCGTGTTTAGATCAGCGAGTGTTGCTGTTCTAATATGTAAATTTGACATTTCATCACCTCTTATATTTGATATACTAAGTATAAAGAAAAAAATGATAAGAAGAAAGTAGGAAGTTTGTGAAAGTAAGATATCATGAGGTTTGTGTCAAATCGGCCTTGAATCCATTAAGAAGAAAAATGCCCTATCAGTGGGATCTAAATATTTATAGAGGCTGTCAACACGGATGTAAGTATTGTTACGCAATCTATAGTCATCAGTATTTTGAAAACCAGAATTTCTATTCAGACATTCATGTAAAAACGAACATTGTCGATGTGCTTGAAGAACAGTTGAAATCACCAAACTGGAAGAGAGAAATCATCAATATCGGTGGGGTAACAGACTGTTATCAACCAGCAGAAAAGAAGTATGAGTTGATGCCTGAGATACTGAAATTATTAATTAAATATAAAACACCGGCAATAATATCAACCAAGTCGTCACTCGCAATGAGAGATTATGACTTGATCGCAGAGCTTGCTGATATAACCTATGTCAATATCGCGGCCAGTGTTACGACTTTAGATGAAAACCTGAGAAAGGGATTAGAACCTTTTTGTGCACCAACAGAAGAACGTTTTGAGATGCTTAAAGCATTTAATGAAACCAATGCTTGTACAGGGTTGCACTTGATGCCGATTATCCCGTATTTGACAGATTCCAGAGAGAATCATGAAGCCATCATGGCTATGGCAAAAGAGTCTGGTGTCAATTATGCATTACCAGGTGTCATGTATCTAAGAGGTGTTACGCGCCCTTATTTTATGACTTTTGTTAAAGATAACTATCCTGAGAAGTATGAATTGTTAAAAGCGCTTTACACAAGAGGTGGCGCTGGAAAACAATACAAGACAGCTTTTTATGAGATGTTTAATGAAATTCGCAATCGACATGGTATTTCTAGTAGTTATAGTACACCAATAAAGGAGAAATTGTAGGATGATAAAGTTGATAGAACCGACGGCAGAACATATTGTGGAAGTGGACCGGTTATTTGAAGTCGTAGTGGCAGATACATTTGCAAAAGAGGGTTTGCCGGATGCAAGGGACTTTATCGATGAGGAGGTAGCCTTCAAGAAACAGCAACTAAGGGATTATATTGAAAAAAAGGACGCCTGTTACCTCATTGCTATTAAAGAGGAAACGATTGTAGGGACCATTTGGTATGGCCAAGCTGGTGAACTTATCGCTGAAGGCTCTAATGGCTCTATTTCAGAGCTTGGGGAGTTGGGCACAGTTTTTGTACTGCCAGAGTATCAAGGTCAAGGCATTGGACGTGCACTAATTAATGAGATGCTTGAATTACTTACTGGCAAAGGGATTTCAAGGTGCACATTAGATAGTGGCTATACCCACGCCCAAGCGGTATGGCAACATAAATTTGGTGAGCCGGCATTTGTGATGAAGGATCAATGGGGTGAAGGGATTCACCACATGATTTGGGTTATTGATATAAAATAACATAAAAAAGCAGGAATTTAAAATTCTTCATAGAATAGTGAGATATGAGCTAGGGGTGATGTTTTATGGAGGAGATAGTTGTACGTGAAGTAAAACTAAGTGAGATTGATGAGGCAATTGCACTGGCAAAGGCAGGATTAAAAGAACGTTTAGGATCCCTTGTAATTGTGGATTTTAGTGACTTTATTAATTTTGAAGACAGCTATTTGTCAGAAGGCGCAAAGTTTTATATCGCTATGTGGGACGGTCAAATAGTTGGTACTTGTGGTGTAAGCTTACTTAGAGGAAAAGTCTATAAATTAACGCGTCTAAGTGTAGCAGCAGCTTTTAGAACGCGTGGTATTTCTAAGTTACTGATGGATAAAGCAGAGGCGTTTGCTGAAATGAATGGCGGTGAATATACTTATCTATCCGTCAATAAAACATGGGATGATGCTATTGCTATTTATGAGCAACGCGGGTATCAGAGAACGGAAGAAGATGAAGTAGAATATTATATGATAAGAAAAATCTGAAAATTCGCACAAAAACATTGACGGTGTGTGCGAATTGATTTATACTAATAAAAAAGAACGACTAGTCGTTTTTTTATTCGGAGGTTGGTGTGCCAAAAATAAGTGAGGAACAAAGACAAAAAAGAATGAATTTGATTTTGGATCATGCCTTTAATTTATTCGTGGCAAAAGGATTCTTGAAGACATCAATGGAGGATATTGTACAATCCAGTGGTGTCAGCAAAGGCGGTATTTACACATACTTCTCATCCAAGGAAGATATTTTCCTTAAAATGGCTGAGGATAGATTGATTGAAAGAAAAAAATATTATCAGACATTGCCAAAAAAATTGTCATCAGAAGAAAAACTCAGAAGAAATATAAGTTATATTTTAAATAAATTGACCAGTGATGATTATCTGAAGGGTATTAAGTTTATCAATGAGTTCTGGGCCATTAAGTGCCGGGAAGAGGGCTATCAAGAAATTACATTACGACGGGTACGTCTTTTTTCTGAAGATATTATTGAGATTATTAAAGAGGGACAAGGGAATGGTGAATTCAATAAGGATGTAAATCCCCACGCGATGGCTTTTATTGTTATATCGGTTATTGATGGTAGTGCAGGTACTTCTGGAATCATGAGAGAAAAAATAACACAAGAAATAATTGACGAAACCATTGATATGGTTATTGGCTATTTAAGTAAATAATCGGACAGATCAGTTGGATACAGTTATTGTCGCCAACAATAAGTCATTAATTTTTTAGAAAATTAGTGGCTTTTTTTAGTATTTGGAAATTTATAAAAAAAGGGGAGAGCGCTTAATGTTTACCTTATGTGGGAAGGATAAAAACACAATTGAAAGTATTGTGAAATGCTACATGAAAGAGGTTTATGCAGCAGGACCAAAGCGTGTAAAGGTAATAGTCTTTGGTGATGGATTAACAATAGAATGTGGTGGTATCTTTTCAAAGTATGAAGAGAAATTGCTTGAGCGAAAGATATTTGAAAGCAATGTAAAATTGATGAGAGATGAGTTGTTTCGATTAACGTCTGATGAACTCGTCGATGAGTTGAGAGATATACTATCAGAACCAGTAAAAAGGATAGATTTAAATGTAGATGTATCGAATAACCAATGTAAGTACAAGTTAAGTATTTAGTATAAGTGATTTTTACATGGCCATGTATTAATAAATAATATGTTGAGGAGAGTTAATATGAATCAATCACAAGTATCATTTCGGGGTGCGGTAATTATTATTTCTTATTTAGTTGTTGCAATGGCAATATCGGTTCTTTGGCTTGGTATACCAATGCATGTAACCATGCTATCTGCCTTGGGTGTGGCATTTATGGTCTTGTTACAAGAGAAGTATCCTTTTGAAGAAATTATCAAAGGGATTGAATACGGTGGTAAAATTGCGATTTTACCAGTGATGATTCTAATCATCATCGGTACAGTTATGGGTTCGTGGATTGCATCAGGCACCGTACCACTAATCATTTATTGGGGATTAAAGTTAATATCACCATCAATGTTTTTAGTTACAACATGCCTAGTATGTATGGTAACATCTTTGGCGACTGGTAGTTCCTGGTCGACAGGCGGTACAGTTGGTGTAGCACTTATGGGTGTTGGTATTGGGCTAGGCATTAATCCAGCAATGACAGCAGGTGCTGTCGTGTCAGGTGCATTCTTTGGCGACAAGATGTCTCCTTTATCAGATACAACGAATTTAGCGCCTGGACTTGCCGAAGCAGATTTATTTGACCATATTAAGGCCATGGCTTATACAACGATTCCTGGCATTGGTATTGCACTTGTCTTATACGGTGTACTAGGTATGAAATACGCAGGTGCGGCAGTTAATGCTGATGCAATCAATAATACCTTAATAGCACTAGATCAAACATTTAAATTGTCCCCAGTAGTTTTATTACCAGCGGTATATGTTGTTTATGCAGGTGTTCGTAAAAAATCAGCTTTTACAACCCTATTGATATCAAGTTTAATTGCTTCTATGATTGCAATTGTGATGCAGGGAGAAACAATTACTTCTATAACAACAATCATGGATTCAGGATTTAAATCATCCACAGGTATTGCTGATATAGATAAACTTCTTAGCAGAGGTGGCCTACAAAATATGATGTGGACGTCATCATTAGCACTTATTGCGATTTCATATGGTGGAATTCTAGAACGAAGTGGTGTATTACAGGTATTGCTCGATAGCGCGAAAAACCTTATCAGAACAACCGGTTCTCTTGTTGCTACAACAATTGGATCTCTGATTGGACTGAACTTAGTGACAGGTAGTCAATATCTTTCAATCATCATCTCAGGTAGAATGTTTGTACCTGCTTATAAAGAAAAAGAGTTATTGCCTCAAGTATTGTCACGTACTCTTGAAGATGCAGGAACCTTAACATCTGTACTTGTACCATGGAATTTATGTGGTGTGTTTTTCGCATCTACATTAGGAGTGTCGACATTGGCCTATGCACCGTATGCTTTCCTAAATTGGATGGTGCCAATCATTGCAATAATCTATGCAAAACTCAATTTATTTGTCTGGAAAACAGGTGACATAGAATCAAGGAAAGTTTACAGTACAAACTAAAATATGAGGTGATGACATGATTTTTATAAATGGGAACATTAGGACGATGAAAACTTTGGTAGATACAGTTGAAGCCATGAAAATAAAAGATGGAAAATTTATTTCTGTAGGGCCTAATGACCTAGTGTTGAATAAGGCTGAATCTGGTGAAGAAATTATTGATCTTAAGGGTAAAACTGTTATTCCAGGTATCAATGAATCTCATGTACATTTATTGAATTTCGGGTATAGTTTTTTTAAAGTGAATTTAGAAGGATTAAAAAGTAAAAAAGAAATAATTGAGAAAACAAAATCATATATTGAGTCCAATGGTATTAAAGAAGGAGAGTGGGTTCTCGGTCGTGGATGGAATGAAAATAACTTTAATCTTGTTGAGGAGTTGACGAGAAAAGATCTTGATCAAATATCGACGAAACATCCAATATCTTTCACAAGAATCGACGAGCATTCAACTGTAGCCAACTCTTATGCCATTCAAATGGCAAAAGAAATAGGCACTCTTAATCAACTTGACGGTGGTACTTTCGATATTGATGATGTTGGTGAACCTATAGGTATCTTCAGAGAAAATGCTCGATATATTATTTATGATATGATTCCGAATCACTCGGTTGAAGATGTGAAAAGGATGATTTTAAGGGCTTCAGAGGAAGCGGTTAAAAATGGAGTGACATCGGTTCAAAGTGACGACTTTGAAGCATTGGCAGATAAAAGCTATGATAAGGTTCTTCAAGCCTACAAGGAATTAGTCAAAGAAAACAGATTGCCGATTAGAGTCTATGAGCAATGTTTATTGCCGTCATCTGACCGCCTAAAAGGTTTTATAGAAAAAGGAAATAGAACAGGTAATGGTGATGCATTTTTTAAAATTGGGCCATTAAAATTGTTGACGGACGGCACACTTGGTAGTCGTACCGCATTTCTAAAACAACCCTATGCTGATGATGCTGGTAATACTGGAATGCCAATTTTTACACCAAATGAGTTAAACGAACTCATTGACATTGCCCATAAATCTGGAATGCAAATATTGACCCATGCCATTGGAGATGGTGCGATGGAAATGTGTCTATCTAGTTTTGAGCAGGCCTTAACTAACTCACCAAAAGTAGACCCAAGATTTGGTGTGGTTCATTTACAACTGACTGACGAAGGTCTTATTGAGCGGTTTAAAAACCTTAATGTAGTTGCTTATGCTGAACCAATAGCATTGAACTCGGATCTGCATATTATTGAATCTCGTATAGGAATTAATAGAGCAAAACATACCTACAACTATAGAACACTGCTCGATAAAGGCGTAAAAATGGCCATATCCTCTGACTGTCCTGTAGATTCAATAAATCCGATGAAGAATTTTCATTGTGCAGTAACGCGAACAGATTACACAGGCTATCCCAAAGGCGGGTGGTTGCCTGAGCAAAAAATTGAAGTAGCGGAAGCTGTTTATGCATTTACTATGGGCTCGGCTTATTGCTCATATGAAGAGACGGTAAAAGGATCAATTGAAGTAGGTAAATATGCAGATTTTATTATGCTTAGCGATGACATATTCAGTATACCAGTAGAAAACATTATTAAAACAACAATTGAATCGACATTTGTCGATGGTATTTGTCGCTATCAAAGCGCTCAGATTTAAGTTAGTTGCAGCTGGGTTGAATTTGAAAAATCCCTTAGAATTTTTCTGAGGGATTTTCTTATATCACCACAATGTTTCTAGAAAACTCGAAAATAACACTTGGCAAAAATAGGAACATATGCTAAAGTGTTTAGAAATATCAAAAAAAATTTTTGTGGGAGGAACGAAACATGTTAAAAAAATTAGACAGTAGTTATTCACAAGAATTAATGGCACTTGTATCGACGGAAAAAGAATTGAATTTGTTTATTATCGGCGATATTGAGCGTTATGGTTTTGATCAACCCTTCCTTGAATACTGGGGACAGTTTGAAGAGGATGCACTCGTCGGTGTAGCCATGCGGTATCATGATGGATTTACTGTATATACGAAGGAATCGGCAAATATTGATGTCACAGGTGTTATGGAGATTATGAAATCTTATGACATAGAAACACTCGCTGGTGGTAAGCGTATCCTGGATCAATTTAGAGGGGTCGCAACATACGGCCTTATGCGAGATACATACTTTGCAAAACTGGATCATCAAGATAAGTTGGTCATGAATGATGCTATGACTCTAGTAAAAGAAATTACAGTTGATGATATTGAACCATTACAGGTATTGCTTGAAACACAGATTGAAGAATTCACCAATGTCGAGGATGTCGACCGAAAGGCCCAGGGCTATAAAGATGGCGCAAAGCGTGGCTATCATATCAAAACAGCTGACGGCATGGTCGTTGCAAGTGCAGAGACTGCAGCTGAGAATTCACAGTCTGCAATGATTGTTGCCGTAGCAACGCATCCAGATTATCGTCACAAAGGTTATGCAACTGCTGTAATGACAAAATTATGTGGCGCACTTTTGGATGAGAATAGATCCCTTTGTCTGTTTTATGACAATCCAAAGGCAGGAGAAATCTATAAGCGCATAGGATTTGAGGATATAGATATTTGGACAATGTGGCGGTTGAAAGGATAGGGGGGATCGTATGAAGTTTTATCAAGTAGATGCATTTGCAGACCAACCATACAGTGGGAATCCAGCAGCCATATGTTTTCCGGAAAGGCCATACACAGAAGATGAAATGATACAAATTGCCATGGAAATGAATCTTTCAGAAACGGCTTTTTTATGGAAAAATGCTACAGGCGAAGCCCATTATAAACTGAGATGGTTTACGCCTGAAATGGAAGTAGACTTGTGTGGTCATGCAACCCTAGCCAGTGCACATGTCCTCTGGGAGGAAGGTATTGTAGATGAAGAGGCCTCTATCTATTTTGAGACATTGAGCGGACAGTTGATTGCCAAACAAAGTGATGGCTGGATTGAACTGGATTTTCCAAAAGGTCATTTGTCGCCTTCAGAGGGGGACCCTGCATTGCTAAAAGCGTTTGAAGCATGTCCAATCAGAATAATGGCTGACGACATCGCCTATGTTGTTGAATTTGATAGTGAAGAATTTATTAGGAACTATCAACCAGATTTAGCACTGTTGAAGCAGGCGAAACGAGAGGAAATCATTGTGACAAGTCGTTCGAGCGATAATGCTTATGATTTTGTATCTAGATTTTTCGGCCCAGCAATCGGTGTTGATGAGGATCCAGCAACAGGGTCGGCTCATTGTTACTTGGCGCCTTATTGGGCTGAGCAACTAGGGCAGAAATCGTTGATAGGACTACAGGTTTCAAAACGTTCGGGCGTATTGAAGTGTGATGTAGCTGGTGAACGTGTATTGATCAAAGGCAAAGCGACGACCATATTGGAAGGTCGCTTTAGAGTATAGTAGCAATTCAAAAACCTTACTATAAGAAATTATAGTAAGGTTTTTTTAGGTTCAATGCAAAATATTACAAGTATTAAATTTTTTTTGAAATGACGATTAACTATAGAATATAACTATTGGTCATATATCCAAATATCGATTACAATGCATTTGTAGTGATTATATAAATTCACAAATTACAAAAATGACTTGGAGGAAAATATGAAAACAATAACAAAAAAGGGGCTTAGCATCATCTGTGTTTTACTGCTATCGATTTTAGCATTGGCAGGCTGTTCATCACCTGAGACAACAGAAAATGATGAAGTGACTCAGCAATCAGAAATGGTATCAGAGGATTTTCCAACATTTAAAATTGGTGCAATTCCTGACCAAAATGCATCAAAACTGAACAAGCGATTTGATGAACTGGCTGCGTATATTTCAGATGAGACAGGACTTGAAGTGGAATATGTAGCTTCATCGGACTACGCTGCACTTGTAACAGGGTTTGAAAGAGGCGAAATTCAACTTGGATGGTTTGGTGGTTTAACTGGGGTTCAAGCGAGAAATGTAGCACCGGGTTCTGAAGCGATTGCTCAAAGACCGCGCGATGAACAATTCCATTCTGTATTTGTCGCTCAAAAAGGGCTTGGTCTTCAAGGTCTTGAGGATCTAAAAGGCTTAACTTTTACTTTCGGTAGCGAAAGTTCAACATCAGGACATCTTATGCCTCGCTTTTACATGATTGAAGCCGGATTAAACGTGACAGAAGAATTAAATGGACAACCTAATTTTTCAGGTTCACATGACAAGACTTGGAAGTTAGTCGAATCAGGTGCTTTCGAAGCAGGTGCACTTAATGAAGCTGTATGGGAAAGTGCAGTGGCAAACAACAAGGTGGACTTAGAAAAAGTCGACGTGTTCTACGTTACACCATCTTATTACGATTACAACTGGACGGTAAACAATGTTGATGAAATATATGGTGAGGGGACAAAAGACAAAGTTCAAGCTGCCCTTTTAAGTTTTGGTGAGAGTAAACCAGAAATAATGGAACTATTTTCTGCCGAAGGTTTTATTGCCACAGAAAATGCAAACTATGAAGCGATTGAAGCTGTAGCAAAAGAATTGGAAATTATTCAATAGGTGCGTTGATGGAAACAAATTCAATAATTCAATTTGAACATGTAACAAAAAAATATGGAGACCATACTGTTCTTAAGGACATTTCCCTTTCAGTTGAACGAGGAGAGCGTGTCGCATTAATTGGTGCCAGTGGTGCAGGTAAGTCAACCTTGCTTCATCTGTTGTCGAACACCTTGAAAGTAGATGAAGGGATCGTTCGCATTTGTGGAAGCCCTGTAGACAGCTTTTCAAATCCCAGAAAGCTTGCAAAAAAAATAGGGATCATGCGACAACAATTTGATCTTGTACTACCACTTAAGGTGATTAATAATGTTCTTGTTGGCAAATTGAGAGAATGGGGATTTTTTAAATCCCTGTTCTCAATGTTTTTTTACTTTGAGCGTCCATTAGCCCTTGAGGCACTCCGTAAAGTGGGTATTGAGCATAAGGCCTATGAGCAAACATTTAACTTGTCTGGTGGAGAACAACAACGCGTCGCTTTGGCCAGACTACTTGTACAGGCACCGGATATTATCTTGGCAGATGAGCCTATCGCATCCTTGGATCCGACTCGAGGAAAAGCAATCATCGAGCTATTGATTCAACTGTCGATAGAGCGTCAACATACCCTTCTTGTAAGCCTTCATACATTAGAGATTGCCTTTAATTACTTTGACAGAGTAATTGCCATTGAATCCGGTCAAATCATATTCGATGGTCCGCCGTCTGAGATCGACGACGGAGTGTTGGATAGAGTTTATGCATTAGAGGAGAGTAAAGACATTGTCTAAGAAGTATCACGAATCATTTGTTAAACATTATTCTACGGTGATTGTATTAATTGCTGTATTGTGGAGTTTTTTATCGGTTAATTGGTCGATGGATATGGTACACGGTGGTGGAGTATCAACGATGATGCAGATTTTTCATGCGATGTTTCGGCCAGACTTTTCATCGCTTATTTTAAGTGTAAGTATCGAGGCAACGCTACGAACGTTAGTATATGCAGTGGCAGGTTTGTCTGTTGCCATATTACTTGGATTAATATTGGGTGTTTCGGCTTCAAAGGTACTGGGGGATACAAGTAAATTATCTAAGATACGAAGAAATATTTCCAGAAGAGTACTTGGATTTATGAGAGCCATCCATGAATTGGTATGGGCACTACTCCTAATCGCATTAGTGGGCTTATCCCCTATAGCAGGTGTATTTGCTTTAGGAATTCCATATGGCGGTATGCTTGGACGAATTTGGGCGGATCTGTTGGATTCGGTGGATGACCGGATGATTTTGGCTTTGCGGAGTTCTGGAGCCAGCAGGTTTCAAACATTCATTTACGTCTACTTACCTATAGCTTTACCAGACATGTTGAGTTATTCAATGTATCGTCTGGAATGTGGTATTCGGTCCTCATCGGTAATGGGATTTGTCGGTTTGGGTGGATTAGGGTATCAAATTCGGTTATCCCTAGATGATTTGGCTTATAATGAAGTTTGGACCTACCTATATTGCTTGATTATAATCATAACGATGGTTGATATGTGGAGTAAAGCACTTAGAAGGAGATTACACCATGGTATGTAAGAACGATTATAAACAGTCGATGGTAAAAGATAGGACGGATTCATTTGTGGGCGTGTCAATTTTTGTGTTTTTACTGATGATTGTTGGATCCTGGGGATACATATTTTATGTTGATGGCGCAAGTTTAAGTGAACTTTTTTCGGAAAAAAACATGACCTTCGCCACACGCTTTCTAAAGAGGATGGTTTACGATGGTCAAAATACGCCTGCTTACATTGATGGAAGCAAAATTGCTGAGGTAGTGGATTTAATGCTAGAAACAGTGCGTATGAGCATACTTGCTATTGTATTTTCAACGCTAGGGATGCTTATGACATTGATTCCAATAATGGTATCGGTCATCAAGAAGACACCGTCAAGACTTGAACGGATAATCGCAGCTGGGATTCGGTTGTTTGTTCATGTATCGTATTTGATCAGTCGCTCGGTACCAGAACTGATTTGGGCAATGATTTTAATTTTTATATTCCGTCCTGGTATCTTACCTGGCGCATTAGCACTGGGTATACATAATTTTGGTATACTTGGTAAATTGTGTTTCGAGGTAGTCGAAAACATGGACCATTCGCCGCTCGTAGGGGTTGCTCAATGTGGAGCCAATAGAAGACAGATCTTAATTTATGGCATACTTCCAAATGTCATGCCTAAATTCGTTTCTTACATCGTATATCGATGGGAGGTGATTTTGAGGACAACAATTGTTGTTGGAATGGTCGGCGCCGGTGGTTTAGGCCAAGCTTTTAAGCTTCATCTTAGCTGGTTCCACTACACAAGTGTGACATTAATCTTGATTGCATATTTAATATTGGTCTTCCTAAGTGACAAGTTATCCGAAAACTTAAGACGATGATTTTCATGTGTAAACGTGAAAACCATCGTCTTTTGTCATATCTGGCTGATATGAAGTTTTTATATTATTTATTCAATCGATTCTTGTAATGATGTCCCCAACATTCAGTTACTATTTTGCGGGCTGCAAACAGTGAACTTAGCGAAGGATCTAAGTTAGGCGCCACTTCAACGACATCCATGCCGATAACTGGCAAATCGAAAAGGCCTTCCAAAATGTTTAACAGTTCTCTGCTCGTCATACCGCCAAATTGCGGTGTTCCTGTTCCAGCGGCATAAGCTGGGTCGAGACAGTCGATATCTAACGTAATATAGATGTGATTTAAATGCCCAAGCTTTTCTTTGACCTGCCTTACAACAGCGTCTGTCCCAATCTTGCTGATTTCTTTTGATGACAATACATTGACCTTATTGTTGGCCATAAAGTCCAACTCATCAGACTCAATTGAACGGATACCTAAGAAGAATAGATCTTCAATACCGCTGACATGATCTAGTTCGATGGCGCGACGTTCTGTCGTCGCATGAGATAGCGTGTCACCAGCTTGGTCGTTACATAAATCAAAATGGGCATCGATATGGATAATCCCGAAAGACTCATCAATGGCTTTGTCTATACCACGATGAACTGGAATCGTGGTTGAATGGTCACCACCAATCATCGTAAAGAACTTACCGGCTTTTACAGCCTCATAAGCCATTTGCTCAGCACTGTTAAACAACTCACCTCTTGTGTTGCCAATTGAATTGCCAAGGTCTAACACTTTTAAATCAGAAAAATCTTGGAAATCCTCAGTTGTCGGTGAAATCGTGTAAGTAATGTTACGTAAGGCGTCTGGTGCAGTCTTGGCCCCTGATCTAAAACTGACGCCGCCATCGAAAGGTATACCGAATACGACAACATCGGATTCATTAATAGAAATAGTTGGTTTGTTAAGGCCTGCCCATAATGCAGGGTTGTTGATTACATCTTGAAATTTACTCATTTTTACACTCCTATTCTTATTCTATTGCCTTCTAAATGCAAAAGGAGTGCCAAATGCTCAGAAATTTTTAAAAAATGTAAGTCTATTGATATAAAACGGATATAGGTCGGTGTTTGCGTTATCAAATGACTACCTTTAGTTTGTAGATATGCGAACTGTAAAATTTTTTTTACGACAAACGTAAAGAAAATTTTACAGTTGATGTTTTTCCATCTTGTACCGTAGAGATTGACGACTGATGCCTAAGTGTTTTGCTGCATCGGCCATTGATTTTGAATTTTGAAGAGCTGATTTAATCAATTCTCCTTCAAATGCCTTCACTTGTTCGTTAAGTGTGCCTTTGTGAACGTCGATAGTTGAGGCATTTGTCAAAGCAGGCGTCTCATAGTCATAGAGCAGATGTTCCGGTAAATCCTGAACGGTTATCGTATCCCCATGACATAGATTGGTTGCAGCTTCGATTGTGTTACGCAGTTCTCTGACATTGCCGGGCCACGCATAATTTTCCAAAATATTTTCCGCCAACTCACTGATGACAAATGTAGTGTTTAAGGTACGTGAACTGTGTTGATCTAGAAAGTGTTTAGACAGCAATAAAATATCCTCTTTACGTTGTCGTAAAGGTGGTAGTTCCAATTGTATAATCGCCAGTCGATAATACAAATCCTGCCGGATGATTTGCTTTGCGACCGCTTGTTTAGGGTCGACATTCATGGCTGATACAATCCGGACGTCTGAATGCACTGTTGTATTACTACCGACAGGTCTGAATTTTTTCTCTTCAATGACTTTTAGAAGTTTTGACTGAAGGTCAATGGCCATTGAATTGACTTCATCAAGAAATAAAGTGCCACCGTCAGCCAATTCAAATAAGCCTGTCTTTGCTTCAGCACCAGTAAAACTACCTCTAGTTGTACCGAATAAGGTGCTTTCCAGTAGGGTGGAAGGAATTGCAGCACAGTTGAGAGAAACAAATTCTCCCTTGCATCGCTTGCTGTGGGTATGGATAGATTGGGCAAATAACTCCTTTCCAGTGCCGGTTTCACCATACAAAAGAACTGATGAATCGCTGTTGGCAATTCTTGCAACACGTTCTTTTAGGCGCACAAGCTTACTGGATTCAGTGATGATATCATCCAAAGTATAGAGGGACGTTGCTTGTGGTGCGACTCCACCAGCGTCCTCGTCAAAAACGGATATCTCGATTGTACCGATGATTTCATCATTATCGAGTATCGGAAACGTTGAATTAATAAGATACTCAGTGTCGCCATGATAATTTTTAAGGGCTTGGGATTCGTTGATAATAGGTGTACCACTTTGCATCACCCGTGAATGACTACTGGTATCGGCATTTAAATCTGGGTAGACATCAAAGATATGTTTACCAACGACGCCTTCGTCCATAAATCGGTTCTTAGAATGATTGTACATGCCAGAGTACTCAACGACGCCTTTGCGATTGACAATCATAATGGCGTCTATATGTGAGGTCATTTTAGTGATGTAATCAAGGTATTTTATAATCATTTGTGTCTCCTTTAGTTAGTATGATTATACAGCGTTTTTTTAATAAAAAACATAAAAAAACTTTTTTAAACATAAGGATTTTTTAATACTTATGGGGTATACTATTTTTAGTTTGGAAAGATTTTGAATATTTAAAAAGTAATGCATAGGAGAAAAAAATGACATCAAAGGAACAACAACGACAATTTTTAACCATATTCATTGGAGGTGCTTTGATTGCTTTTCTTGCGCCTCAAGTCATCATGATGAAAAGTGATATCCGTGAATTATCTGATGCGTTACGCGATCAAAGCTATCAAATTAGTCGATTGGAAAATCAAGTCTATGAACTGACTGATAAGGACAGGGTGGTTCGGAATTCAAGTTATTATCTGAAACAGTCTTCTAAAGAGAGTGATGAGGTTACATATGCAATTGAAATGGAACTCGATAGGATTTTTAAGAAGCCATTAACGCTATATTATAAACCGGATACAAGTGAATCATGGTCGACAGTTGCATTGCAACAAACCATAGGTGAGTCTGCTTGCATGTTGGAATTAAGCAGTCACAATGACTATGAAATGAAAATAGGGTTTATTGTCGATGGTGTAGAAACCTATGAGGACCTTCCTTTGCTTGCTCTTTATTCGAAAGAAGACAGCTGTTGGGATTCTGATGTAACAACAAGCTCCGTTAAGAAAAATACAGTAGAATACACAATTCAGGTAGCTAAGTGGCGTAACCAGAATGTTACTGAGCTACTTGGTGTAACCTGTGAGATGTATTACGATGAGCGGTTGGTGGACAGTTTTGAACTTGTTGAGTTCATGATGGGCAATGAGCAAAAACCACCGAGAAATCAATTGGAACACGAGGATGGAGAAGGCTATTGGTATGCGAAACGTGTCGTTTCGATACCAGAAGTAACTGTTATCGACAACTCTCGTATTCGCTATGAAGTAGGGATAGTAAACGATAGACAAAATGTTTTCAAGCGCACCTATTTCGTGGACTAAGAGCATATATGAAATAAAATGTTTGGAGGTATAGCGATGGAAAAATCAATACATAATGAATTGGACCGTATCATGATGGAAAACAACTTTTCAGGAGTGGTTTCTATTCGTAAAAACAAAGTGATTCTTTTTGAACAAGCGATGGGGTATCGTGACAGGAGCAATCAACTAGAAAACAAAATGGATACCATTTTTGGCATTGCATCAGGCACGAAACTCTTTACGGCCCTTGGTATTGCAATACTAATTGATAATGGCAAGCTGGAGCTAAGTGCTAAAGTATTTGATCATCTGACAACAAAGTTTCCGCTGTATGATCAAAGTATAACGGTTGCGCAATTATTGTCACATACTTCTGGAATGCCCGATTATTTTGACGAGGATAAAGTTGAAGACTTTGATAACTTTTCTGTATCGATTCCTTGGTATCAAATAAGGGTGCCGAAAGATTATTTTCCAGTATTTCCCCAGGAAAAGATGAAATTCAAACCAGGTGAAAAATTTAATTACAACAACAGTGGTTTTGTTTTATTGGCGGCGCTTATCAGTGAAGTCACTGGACAAACATATACCGACTATATAACGAAGCAAATCGTCGAGCCATTAAATATGACACAGACTGGCTTTTATCCGATGAATAAATTGCCTGGTAATACAGCTATTGGTTATATAACTGAAGACAACGGATGGCGAACCAACGTGTTTAATTTGCCGATTGTAGGCGGTGGAGACGGTGGTCTGTTTACTACAGCGGAAGACCTGTATAAGCTTTGGGATGGCTTGTTTGAAGGGCGCTTGATTTCAAAGTCGTTAGTTGAAGATTTTTTTGATTCAAAGATTAAAACAAAAGCAGATTCTGATTCTTATTATGGATATGGTGTTTGGATATATGATGCCACGGGTATTCCTAAAGAGGAGTATATTATGGGAGCAGATGCAGGAATTTCCTTTAAATCTGCAATTGTTAGAGAGAAAGACCTGATGTATACGGTTATATCAAATACTGGCGAAGGTGCATGGCCTGTATTAAAAGCAATTGTAGGTCTAGGTCTGGACGCATAATAGTAAGAGAATCATAACATATAGAGGTGACAAAATGAAGATACTTTATGGAACATCAAATACGGCAAAAGTTGAGCATATGCGATTTATGTTAAAGGGCTTGCCAGTTGAAATAGTCGGTCTAAAAGATGTTGATTTGGGACAAGTTGAAGTCATTGAAGATGGCGACAGTCCTCTTGACAACGCCACAAAAAAGGCGCATGCATATTATAAGGCTTTTAATATGCCGGTATTCGCTTGTGATTCAGGACTTTATTTAGATGGATTCCATGATGAGGCACAGCCAAAAGTAAATGTTCGTAGACGTCATGGACGGAAACTGGATGATGAGGAAATGATCTTACATTACAGTGGCTTGGCGCAAAATAATGGTGGGGAAATCTTGGCTTGGTATGAAAATGCCATTTGTCTCGTAAAAGATGAACACCAGTGTATTGGCCACCAGGATGCAGATATTGCTTCTGAACGCTTCATTATCAGTGAAAAACCTTGTCAAAAACGCCGTGACGGTTTCCCACTGGATTCCTTGTCAATTCAAGTCAAGACGGGTAAATACTATTTGGAAAATGACAGCTTTAGAGAAGATAAAGAAATGGCAGATGGATTTAGACACTTTTTCATCAGACATTTAGATTTATCTGTAGAAACAGAAGAATCTCTTTACAAAATCATTTAGTCATTCTATAATGATATTAAATTCATACAAGTTACTAGGAGTGCCAGTACAGACTGGCTGAGATGGAAATGTTATTTCGGATCCTTGAACCTGATTTAGTTAGAACTAACGTAGGGAAGTAATCTATTTAGCGATTATATGAGGCTTATTCCTAGGGATAAGCCTTTTGTTTTTGAAAATTATTAGACACACTTTCCGAGTGTGTCTTTTACGCGATAAGAAGAGATTAGCGCTATTACGTAGGGACAAACAAAGCCAGGTATTTATACCTGGCTTTGTTTGTCCCTACGTAATAGCATTAGGCTCGCCAACGCGAGCCAAGCAATGCGCCGCATTGCTGGCGAATCTCCAATGCGCCGCATTGCTGGCGAATCTCCAATGCGTCGCATTGCAGGCTAATCTCCGATGCGTCGCATAGCTAGTTATCTTTTCGAACATGACAAAATGGCCTAATTGAATCAACAAAAAACAACAAAGAGAAAGAAGGGACCAAAATGATTATTAATGGCGAAACATATGAGTATGCAGACATGACACTTCAAAGTGTAATCAACAACCTAAAATTAAACAGTGAAGCGATTGTCGCTGAAGTCAATGGAGAGATTATTCCACGCGTTGACTTTGACAGCTATATGGTGGACAAAGAAGCTGCAGTTGAATTAGTTGCATTTGTAGGAGGGGGCTAATGGTTACAAGAGAAGCATTTGAAGCCTATCTAGTTGAAAGGCATAGCTTGGAAGTGCATGAAAAAGTGTCGAAAGCTGTTGTCGGCATTGCAGGACTGGGCGGATTGGGTTCTAACATCGCCTTGGATCTAGCGCGTATCGGTGTAGGTAAATTGGTACTTGTGGACTTTGATCGTGTGGAATTATCCAATATCAACAGGCAAGCGTATTTTATTGAGCACATTGGTTCCGAAAAAGTGGTGGCGTTAGAAAAGTTGATTCGGAAAGTGAATCCCTTTGTGGTTATTGAAACCCACAATGTACGAGTGGACAGGGACAATGCAAAAGATCTCTTCAAATCAGTTGATATTGTTGTAGAAGCGTTTGACAACCCGCCGTCCAAGGTGGCCTTGACAGAAACCATTCTAGTGGAAGGTAAAAAACCGCTTGTGGCTGCATCGGGGATGGCGGGTGCGCTGTCGTCTAACAGTATCGTCAGTCGAAAAGTGCGAAAGGGATTTTATCTTTGTGGCGATGGTGTGACTGACTCAAGCCAAAGTAATGGATTAATGGCACCAAGAGTACATGTGGCATCTAGTCATCAGGCAAATATGGTACTTCGGTTGATTCTTGGGGAAACCGAAGTTGATGATAATACAAAAATATAGGAGGCGTTACATATGGATAAGTTAGTTGTAGGTGGTATAGAATTTGACAGTCGTTTGTTTATTGGGACAGGGAAGTATCCATCAAAGGACATTATCGAACAAGTGGCGACAGGTAGTGAATCAGAATTGATTACAGTGGCTTTAAGAAGAGTTGACCTTAAGTCCACAGAGGAAAATATCCTAAACTTCATTCCTAAAAGTTTAAGATTGTTGCCCAATACCTCTGGGGCAAGAACTGCTGAAGAAGCAATTAGAATCGCGCGATTGGCAAGAGCCAGTGGATGCGGTGATTTCATAAAGATTGAAGTGATTTCAGACAGCAAATACCTCTTGCCTGACAATATAGAAACCATCAAAGCGACAGAAGTGTTGGCCAAGGAAGGTTTTATTGTCATGCCGTATATGTCGCCGGATCTAATGGCTGCAAAAGCAATGGTCAAGGCAGGTGCAGCGGCTATTATGCCACTAGGGTCACCGATTGGTAGCAATAGAGGGATAAGAACAGAAGAAATCACCCAGATTATTATTGACGAGATAAATGAAGTGCCTATTGTTATCGATGCTGGAATTGGCCGACCATCTGATGCGGCAAAGGCTATGGAGATGGGCGCTGATGCAGTACTTGTAAACACGGCAATAGCATCATCGGAGAATCCAATCGAAATGGCAAAAGCTTTTAAATATGCAGTTCAGGCAGGACGTATTGCTTATCGATCAAAACTTGGTTCTAAAGGGCGGGCAGCAGTGGCATCGTCACCACTTACAGGCTTCTTGCACGAGGTGAAGTAAATGAGTTTTTTAGATGAGTTAAGCCAATATACCCCTGAAAGTATTGAAACCTACACGGAGAAAGTATCTGGTGAGATGGTGTTAAGAACACTTGAAAAGGAGCGGCTGACAGCAGAAGATTTTCTATGCTTATTGTCTTCAGCGGCAAGTGGTTACCTTGAGCAAATGGCTGTAAAAGCCAATGCGTTAACCTTAAAACACTTTGGTCGTGCGGTTCTTTTATACACACCGATATATATTGCAAACCACTGCGCCAATAAGTGTGTTTATTGCAGTTTTAACATAGAAAATGACATTCAAAGGGTTCAGTTGACTATGGATGAAATAGATCAGGAAGCGCAACTAATTAGTAAAGAGGGATTTCAGCATATATTATTGTTGACTGGAGAAGATAGAAAATCAACACCAGTGTCTTATATTATCGAAGCTGTGAAGGTATTAAAGGGGTATTTTGAGGGTATCTCCATTGAAATATACCCATTGACGACTGAGGAATATGAAGCGGTTATTGCGGCAGGTGTTACAGGATTGACCATCTATCAGGAAACCTACGATGAAAAACGTTATAAAGCCCTTCATCTAAAAGGGCCAAAGCGAAACTATGACAATCGTCTGAATGCACCAGAGCGAGGAGCAAAAGCAGGGATGCGCTTTGTTAATATCGGTGCTCTTTTGGGGTTGAAAAATGGTCCTTATGATGCATTTATGACGGGCATTCATGCAGACTACTTACAGCGAAAATATCCAGGTGTGGAATACGGGGTCTCTCTTCCAAGAATGCGACCTCATATCGGTGAATTTCAAGATTTTACACCAATTGAGGATCCTTATTTTGTTCAGGTGCTATTGGCGTATAGAATTTATTTGCCGTCGCTCAGTATCAATATTTCTACGAGAGAAGCAGGGTGGTTTAGAGAACACTTAATTCCACTTGGGGCGACAAATCTATCAGCAGGCGTATCCACACAAGTTGGCGGACATGTTGGAGATGACGATGCTTCAGCACCACAATTTGAGATTGCAGATGAACGTAGTTTGGACGAGGTAAAACGAGCGATTGAAAACATAGGCTACCAACCGGTTCTGAAGAATTGGTCAGGTGAGTTTTAGTGATATCTATTATTACCAATAGAAAACAAATCATATATACAGATTTGGTGACACATCTAAAAAAATGTGTTCACCCTTCAGTTGAAAGAATTGTCCTTAGGGAAAAAGATTTAACACCTGAAGTTATTTCAAAAAAAATATCAAAAATCAAATCGGATACTGGATTGAGTCAAGTGCCTTTATTGCTGAATGGACCCTATCCGCTGTTGGACACCTACGGTGCAGATGGGCGACATTACACCTTTGAACAATTCAAATCTGCCCTGGCACAGTGCGAAGCACTGCCATTCCAGGTCGGTGTATCTGCTCACTCCATTGAGGAAATCCTCTGGCTCAATGAGAGAGCGCTAGATTACGTATTGTATGGCCATATATTTGTCACAGCTTGTAAAGCCGGCCTTCAAGAAAGAGGATTGGACAACTTGAAATTGATACTTGAAACATCAAAACACCCTGTTATTTCTTTGGGAGGCATCTCTGATAAGAACTATAATCGAATCCTTGAAAAAGGCGGTCTCAAAATTGCAATGATGTCGTCTGTAATGAAGTGTCAGCAACCGGAGCGCTATTTTGAGCAATTTAGCGAAATTAAGTAATTAAATAGATCTATAGAAAAAACTTATAGGAGCCTGCCAAGTATTGAGAATGTTTATACTCGGCAGGTTTTTATTGTGCATCAGCAGTAGTCTATGTGATAATAGCTTGAGACTAATAGAGAGAGAATGCTTAGGAGGCACATACATGAGAAAATGGATAGCACTAATGTTAATTGCAGTTGGAATGCTGGTTGTTGGATGTTCTGCACCAACAGAAGAAACAGCTAATGAACCGACTATAGAAAATAACGAAACTGTGGAAGATGCAGGATCAAAGGTTACAAAAGAGAGTGTACAATCGGCATTAGAAGATTCAGAAACTGTAGTTGTTGATGCAAGACCGATTGCAGGCTTTAACGGATGGACTCTTGGTGAAGAAAAGCGTGGCGGTCATATTGATGGCGCTGTGGCATTTGATGCAACTTGGATTGGGCAATTTGAGAGCGAAGATGCCTTGCAAGAAGAGTTAAGGAAATACGGTATTGTAAAAGAGAAGACAATTATCACTTATGGATACGGTGAAGAGGCTGTAGTTCTTGCAGCAGCATTAGAAGGTCTTGGATACAGCAATGTCAGTGTTTATGATGGTGGTATCGTAGAATGGGCATCAGATGAGTCGTTACCGATGGCTCAAATGAAAAATTACGACTATTTAGTGTCGGCTAAATGGGTTAACGATTTATTGGCAGGCGATACAGTGGAAGCTTATGATGGCAGAGAGTTCATTGTTGTAGAAGCAAGTTGGGGACCTGGTGATGCTTATGCAGAAGGCCATATTCCAAATGCAATCCATATTAATACAGATGAATACGAAGTGGGACCATTATGGAACAGAGTTTCAGATGAAGATATATTAAAAGCAACACTGGCAAATGGAATTAACAAAGATACAATGGTTGTTGTTTATGGATCTGATACAACACCTGCTGCGAGAGTAGGCATCATGCTAAAGTATTTAGGTGTAGAAGATGTGAGACTAATGGACGGCGGTTATCAAGCCTGGACAGCTGCAGGGTATGCTATTGAAACTGGAATGGTTGAAAAGCAAGTGATTGAAGAATTTGGTCTTGATGTAACACCTGCTAATCCTGAGTATATTATTGATATGGAAGAAGCGGAAGCATTATTGACAAACGAACAAGGACGTCTAGTAAGTATTCGTTCAGTTGCTGAATTCAAAGGTGAAACAAGCGGTTATGATTATATTGAAGCTGCCGGTCGTATTGACGGTGCTGTTTATGGCTACGCAGGTTCAGATCCATGGCATATGGAAGACTACAGAAATGTCGACAACACAGCGGTGAACTATGAATACATGGCGAAACGTTGGGCAGATAACACGATTTTACCATCTACGACAAACGCATTTTATTGTGGTACAGGCTGGAGAGCTGCAGAAACATGGTTCTATGCACATGCAATGGGCTGGGAAGATGTATCGCTATATGATGGCGGTTGGAAAGAGTGGAGTGAGGCAGGCAAACCATCTGCTAAAGGGGACTATTAAAATAGTCAAAGAGAATGGAATTTGATATAATGAGATAGAGCATGAAGGCAGTGAGGTGACTCACTGCCTTTCTACGTGATAAACAAGAAGAATTATTGGCAGTTCAGTGGAAGAAATACATACGAAAGAAGGGACATTATGAAAACTAAATCAAGTCGATTTATATTTTTATTGGGCTGTATCATCATAGCCATTGGTTATGGTCTCAATGTTGCCGCAAGGAAATATCAGTCGTTATATAGAAGTTTACAGTACAGAAATTTGAAGCTTGAGGAAACTTTGCTGACGCAGTCTAATCAATCACTCCTAATGGGTGTTATAGGCTTTATGGCATTAGGGGCACTGATTCTTTTTATCGTCAAAAGACATAAAGAGTTGAAAAGTAAAGCGTTACCACTGTTCGGGATCATAATGTTCAGTGGACAGGCCCTAAGTGTTCTATCTGGAAATTCAGCAGAGTCAATGGGATTATACGTTGTATTCTTAGGCTATACTGTCATTTTTATCGGCTGTTTAATAGGATTACATGAAAGAGGATAAATAGAGAAAAATGAGATTTAACGACAAGGAATTTTCGAATTTAAGAGGATTGATGATAGGTGGTAGAGAGGTTTATGTGACGGACCGCCATCAATATGTATTGCCATTTTGGACGTCCCTGAGCAATGAAACAGGCAAAGCTTATAATTTGGTCTCCATTGATTATCATCCGGATACAAATCCACCATTTTGGCAGGAAATCACATTGAAAATGTCCATGGACAACAGGGACGAGGATGACGTTTATTTTCAAGAGCTCCTGTCTAGAAGAATAGATCGACTGGATCGTTATGATCTGGAAGGTATTGCTGGTTGTGTCGACCGTCTTAACAATGACGAGCATATCAATACGGCAATGGCATTAGGAGCGCTGAAAGATTACCACATGATCAATTGCATGGACGCCCACCGTTATGAAACAGGCACACATTACTTATTAACGGAAGAACATTACGGATCACTGGAAGATGACATGTTTAAGTCTGTGGAATTCCAGATACCTGAAAAACCATTCATATTGGATATAGATTTGGATTATTTTATGAGACAATCTGATTTTGATATAAAGGAAGATTCCATATTTAAGAGACTTGTACAAGAAGCGGAGCTTATTACCATTGCAAGATCGGTCAAATATTTTGAATATCTGAAGAAAGAGGCATTTTCAATAGAAGAGTGTGAAGAACTTTTATTGGCATTATTAAGTAAATATTTAGGATGATAAAAAGGGACTGTTGCACAACAGTCCCTTTTCTTATATCTACTTTTTAGCACTGACAATCAAGGGAAACGCATCCATTGAAAATGCTTGCTCATCGAAGTCACCGAACAGTTCAATGTCCTTAAATCCGATTGCCTCAAGAAGTCCTACAAAGGCTTGACTACGCAGTGGATACAGGGTAATGACATTGTCATAAGTTTGATCGTTTTCTACAATCAGCCGCGTTTTGAAATGGATCATTTCATCGATGTAATCATATTTTCTAATAAATTTAACGCCTTTGTCAGGGCGGTTAATTAGTGGTAAATCTTTGACATCCCGTTCTAATATACGGTCGTAGTTAACAATCTGTACAACAAGGCTACCACCTGTTTTCAATTTTTTATAGATTTCTTTGCAGGCAGTTTTTATATCCTCAATTGTTTGAAGATGCACAAGGGAATTTCCAATACAGAAAATACCATCAAAAGCGTCACTATCAAGATCTTTCAAATCCAACATATTCATGACTGTTGATTGGATGGAAAGATCCAGTTGTGAACTTTTTACTTTCAATGCTTCTATCATTTCATTGTCTAAATCAATAGCGGTTACGTCGTAATTGCCTTCTGCAAGTGCAAGTGCATAGTTTCCTGTACCTGTTGCTATATCTAATACACGTCCATTGGATGAAAATCTCTTCTTTAGAAACTTATAAGTCATTTCGTTGAAAGGGAATACATCGTCATAGTGTTTGCTTAACTCTTCATAGAATCCCATAGGACACCTCCTTGTTTAGTTGCTTAAAGTGTACCATATTTTCAAAAAAAAAATCGTAACATATGGTACAAGTGTAAATACTTTCTGAAAAAAGTGGTATATATCTATAAAAGATACTGTTTGTAGAGAAATAAACATACAAGTAGCAGGTGACCTATGAAAAAAATTATTTTATTACTTGGGCTGATGCTGTTCATGGTAATAGCCTTTGGTGGTGTATCTCAGGATCCAATTGAATTTACAGATGAGGAACTGGAGTGGATCAAAGCACATCCGGTGGTTCGCGTTGCGCCTGACATTAATTTTGGGCCTATTGAGTATCTTGATAGCGACGGTGAAGTTAAAGGAGCCGCAATAGATTATTTTGAGTGGTTTCAAGATCATACGGATATTGAATTTGAAATTGTTATTTATGATAACTGGGTAGAGGTAATTGAAGCCATAAAAAGCAAAGAAGTGGATATGTTAGGCGCAGCAACCCAAACGGAACAAAGGGATGAATACTTATTATTTACTGAGCCCTATATTGCTATTCCAAATGTCATTATCACTCGAACAGACGGCCCAAGCAACCTGGTGTTGGATGATCTTGAAGGTGAAGACGTGGTTGTGTTAGCGGACTATGCAATTCAAGATTACTTGGAATATAATTACTCTAAAATAAACTTGCTGCCGGTTGAGACACTTGACGAAGGATTATCTCTAGTGTCATTTGGAACGAGAGATTATATGGTGGTCAGTATTGCCCAAGTATCCTATTACATGAAAGAAAAAGCAGTAACAAATCTTAAAGTAAGTGGTGATACTGGGTACGGCAATGAATTAAGTTTTGCAGTGAGAGATGATTGGTCGATGTTACGGAGAATATTGAATAAAACGCTTCGTGCTATGCCTGAAAATGAACATAAACGAATCTATTCTAAATGGGTGAGTGTCGAAGTGGATCAACTGGTCAGCAGAGAAATGATCTATGTTATTTTTATTGCGATGGCCCTCATATTGGCAGTCCTCATTGGGATTATTTTTTTCAATCATATATTGCGAGTTCGCGTCGATGAGCGTACTGAAATGTACAAGATAGAGTTACATGACCGCATAAAAGCAGAGAATGAACTGGAAGCCTTGAATAATACACTGGAAGAAAAAGTGATAAGGCGAACAGAAGAGTTGTCCTTAGCGATAGAAGAGTTAAAACGGATGCAACAGAAATTAGTGGAAACAGAAAAAATGGCTTCCCTTGGTCGTGTGATTGTTGGTGTGTCTCATCAGTTGAATACACCGATAGGAACGTCAATTTCACTGGTGTCATTTCTTCAAAAGAAACAGGAAAGCTTACATGTTGAATTAGTAAATGGCTCAATTAGCAAAGAAGCGCTGATTCAATATCTTGAAGAAATGGATAATGCAACCGCAATGGTTGAACAGGAATTGTTTAAAACTATGAATTTTATTGAACACTTTAGAGAACTATCTCTTGATAACAAACTTCAGGAGAAGAACAACGTCCATTTATTGACCTATATTAAAAATATCGTTGGTGTATTTAAGAATAAACTGAAGGCCAGTAATATTCAAGTAGACATAGAGTGTCCTGATGACTTGAGGATTGATATTCCGGTGGTCTATCTTCACAACATCTTTAAGAACCTTATCAGTAATTCCTTGCAACATGGTTTTCCGAATAAAGTGAATGGCAGAATAACCATACAAGTTACCAAAGAAGAAAATGAGTTGGTGCTTGTTTATATCGATAATGGTATCGGTATAGAAGAAAAAATACTGAGCAGTATATATGAGCCACTTTTTACAACGTCTATGGGGAACTCAGCAGGATTTGGACTTAACATATTGTACAACACTGTTGTAACTGCTCTAAATGGCTCTCTTGAATCAAGTAGTCGTATTGGCGAAGGCGTCAAGTTTGTGATGCGATTCGAAGTATAATGGAGGTTATATGAAAACATTAGGCATATTAGGAGGCATGGGGCCACTGGCGACAATTGACCTTTATGAGAAAATTGTTCGGCATACAGATGCCCATAAAGACAAAGATCATATCCATGTATTGATTGACAGTTACCCGGATATACCGGATAGGACTGCGTTTATTACAGGTGACGGAGAAAATCCATTGCCATTTTTGATTGAAGCGGCACAAAAAATCGAAGCCATGGGTGCAGAATTTTTAGTAATGCCTTGTAATACGGCACATTATTTCTACGAGGAGATCGCCCGATTTGTTGAAATTCCATTTTTGCATATGATTGATGAGGTAGGTGTTTATATACAAAATAAAAAACCTAAAATCAAAAAAGTAGGGATTCTTGCTACGGAAGGTACTTATAAAGGACAAATTTATGAGAAGCGTTTTGCAGCATTTGATTTAGAAATTCTGACGCCAAATGAAGCAGATAGAAAAATCATCAGTGAATTAATATACAATATCAAAGAAGGGCATGCATCACTGGATAAGGCTGGCATAACAAGAGCCCTCGCTCATATGGATGAAGCTGGTGCCGAAGTCGTGGTCTTAGGGTGTACAGAGTTGCCAATTGCCTTTAGACGGCTAAATATCAATAATGGGATAATCGATCCGACACTTGTTTTAGCAATGGCGGCAGTGGAGTATGCAGGCGCCAGATCAATTTAATTTTTTATATTTTTTATTTTTTATATTGACATAGGCTTGTATCGTCCGTATAATAAGCCTCAAAGATAAATAAAAATTCATTAGTGTTGACGTAGAGATAATATATGGAACGTAGTTCAGCGATTTGGGAATTGGTGTGAGCCCAGACAAAACCGAACATATTGAGAACTCCACAGAGCTTTTGGTAAGAAGTACAATTATGTATGTAAGACCAAACGGTCCCCAGCCGTTATCGCGGGTAGGTATCGAAACGACCGATGTTTCCGTACTGAAGAGAGAGAACAATTAACAATGTTAATTAGGGTGGTACCGCGGATCTTCCGTCCCTTGCTAGGGGATAGGAGGATTTTTTTATGCAAAAAACCCATTTCAATCTAATGAATTCTTCGTCTTAACAGTCAAAAGAAATTCTAGGAGGAATAGAAAATGAAAAACAAAAAGGTAGTATTAGCGTATTCAGGTGGATTAGACACATCAGTTATTTTAAAGTGGTTAGAAGTGGAACAAGGGTATGACGTAATTGCAGTGTGTATCGACGTTGGTCAAAAAGAAGATTTTGTTGAAGTTAAGAAAAAAGCCATGATGACAGGGGCGTCAAAGGTATACGTACTGGATGTTCAAAAAGAATTCGTGGAAGAGTATTTATATAAAGGCATTAAAGCAGGGGCCATTTATGAGAATGACTATCTGTTAGGAACGGCTTATGCGCGACCATTAATCGCAAAGAAACTTGTTGAAGTTGCAGAAATCGAAGGCGCAGTAGCAATCGCTCATGGTGCAACAGGAAAAGGAAATGATCAGGTACGTTTTGAAGCCGGTATCAAATCTTTGGCGCCGCACATTAAGATCATTGCACCGTGGAGAACTTGGGATTTAAAATCGCGTGAAGATTGCATTGATTATGCAGTTAAGCATAACATCCCGGTTAATGTAACAAAGAAGTCGATTTACAGCCGTGACGAGAACCTATGGCATATCAGTCATGAAGGCGGCGAGCTGGAAAATCCGGAAACGCCTCATCACGAAGATGTATACATGTGGGTAACACCACCTGAGTTGGCACCGGAAGTACCAGAAGACATTACAATTACATTTGAAAAAGGTGTACCAGTAGCAGTGAACAGCAAACCTTATGATTCAGTTGAATTGATTCAGCATCTAAATACCTTAGGTTCTAAGCATGGCGTTGGGATCATCGATATCGTAGAAAATCGTTTGGTAGGGATGAAATCTCGTGGTGTATACGAGACGCCAGGTGGAACAATTATATATGAAGCGCATAAAGCATTGGAAAAACTGGTTCTTGATCGTGCGACGTTAGGTTATAAGAATATGGTGGCGATGAAATATTCAGAACTGATTTATGATGGCATGTGGTTCTCGGACTTAATGGGCGCTATCACATCATTTGTTGATACGACACAAGAAATGGTCAGTGGAGAAGTTCAATTAAAGTTATATAAAGGGGCGGTCATTTCTACTGGAACGACATCTTGTAACAGTTTATACAGTGAAGAGTTTGTAACCTTTGGTGAAGATGAAGTTTACAACCAGCAGGATGCGGAAGGCTTTATCAACCTATTTACCTTACCACTTAAGATGAAGGCACTTCAAGCAAGTGGGAAATTAGACAAGAAAGAGAGTGAATCGGCATAATGGCGAAGATGTGGGATGGTCGTTTTTCTAAATCGACAAGCAGTTTAATGGAACAATTCAATAGTTCAATCCATATAGACAAACGATTGGTATATCAGGACATAGAAGGATCTATGGCCCATGTGAAAATGCTACATCGTATAGGTGTTCTCAGTTATGATGACAAGACGCTATTGTTGGAAGGTCTAGAAGAGGTCAAAAATGATTTTGTGAACGGTGACGTCGTCTTGACGGATGCCCTAGAAGATATTCATATGGCTGTTGAATTATTTTTGACAGAGAAGATTGGACCAGTAGGGAAGAAGTTACACACTGGAAGAAGTCGTAACGATCAAGTTGCTGTTGATATCCGTCTTTTTGCAAAAGAAACTGTAGTAATGTTGCAGAGTCAATTAGGTGGTTTGATCCAAGAGTTAACAGAACAAAGTGGCATGCATATCGATGTGATTATGCCGGGATTTACCCATTTACAGAAGGCACAACCGATTAGACTCAGTTATCATTTGATGGCCTATGTAGAAATGTTTAAGAGAGACTACAGTCGCTTGGAGGATGCCTATAACCGTATGGATGAACTGCCTCTTGGTGTTGGTGCTTTTGCAGGTGTCAATTATGAAAACGATCGTATATTCCTCGGTGAGGAATTAGGCTTTGAGCGCGTTTGTATCAATGGTATGGATGCAGTGAGCGACAGGGATTTCCTGATTGAAACCATGAGTGCATGTGCTTTAATAATGACCCACTTAAGTCGATTCGCAGAAGAGCTTATTATCTGGTCATCTAACGACTATGGGTATATAAGTATTGGCGATGACTTTTCCACTGGTAGCAGCATTATGCCCCAAAAGAAGAATCCTGATGGTGCAGAATTGATTAGGGGGAAAAGCGGCCGTGTAACAGGTCAGCTAATGACTCTGTTGACAGTGATGAAGGGACTCCCTTTAGCCTATAACAAAGATATGCAAGAGGATAAGGAAGCATATTTTGACGCTGTTGATACAGTTGCACTTTGTTTGCAGGTCATGACGGACATGTTGAAGACGACAACTTATCATGAGGAAACAATGTTAAAGGCGACACAGGATGGATTCTTGAATGCCACTGACTTGGCAGATTATCTTGTGGGGCAGGGAATTGCATTTAGAGAAGCCCATAAGGTTGTAGGCACTTTGGTCAAGATTTGTATTGAAAAGGGTGAGAACCTTGAAAGCCTCTCAGCTGAAATCTACGCCGACAATGGTGTTGAGGCGAATGAAGCGCTTTATGAAGTACTGGAGATAGAAAACTGTGTTGAAAACAAAAAATCATACGGTGGCACCAGTAAAAAATCTGTTCAACTGATGGTTAAACTCACAAACTTGTGGCTACATGAAGAAATAAAGAATTCATAATGCAACTTAAACAAAACTCTGTTATACTAAGTCAAACATCAGAATCAAAGAAGGTGACTTATGAAAAGAGAACAAGTAGATTTGCATATGCATACAGTGGCTTCTGACGGCACTCAAACACCAGAGGAGCTATTAAAGGAAGTCGTGGATAAAAATATAAAAGTATTCGCCGTTACAGATCATGATAGCGTCGATAGTATTGATGCTATGAGTGAATTGGCCAAGGCGACGGATAGAGTATTTCTTTCAGGTGTAGAAATATCGACTACTTATAAGGAAAAGGAAATCCATTTATTGACTTATGGTATCGATACACAGAATCCTGTACTACAGGAAATACTAAATGAAAATCAGAAGGTCAGAGAGGCCTTTAATATTAAAATTATAGAACATATCCAGCAGAAAAATCATTCTGTCTCAGTTGAAGAGTATCTGGAATATCAACGCGATCCAAGCTGGGGCGGTTGGAAAGCTGAAAATTATTTAAGAGAAATTGGTGCTATTCATCACTTAGGGGATCTGTTTGGGATGCTGCACGATATGGAAGAGCAAATGACCTTTCAATCGCCTGCGACCATTGTCCCTCAGTTAAAATCTATGGGCGTAAAAATCGTTCTTGCACACCCACCAGCTTATTATGGCGGGGATCCACTACCCATGGAAATGTTGGACTATTTTAGAGAACTAGGCGTTGACGGTATTGAATGTTTCAGTCCTTACTATAAAGAAGAAACACAATCGGCCTATTATGTTGATTACTGTAAGGCATATGAACTTCTGATCAGTTGTGGCTCAGATTATCACGGTGCGTTTATCAAAACCCGTCATATGGGTCACCCAAATAAATCAATAGACGAACTAATGATACACCCGTTACTTAAGTAGCGGGTGTTTTCCTATGGCGGACATAAAAAATAATCGGTGTGTTATTTACTGAAAATACTGAAAACTCCGATAATTTATGTTTTAATAAGAGTATACAGAAAATATTAAGTTAAAGGAGTGCTTTAATGTTTAAAACAATTGATGATGTAAAGGGTTTTATACAAAAGGAACAAGTGAAGATAATCGACTTTAAGATTATCGATATGATTGGTAGATGGCATCATCTATCTATTCCTGTTACACGTTTTAACGAAGCTGTATTAACAAATGGGATTGGATTTGATGGCTCCAGTTATGGTTTTTTGACCGTTGAAAAATCGGATATGGTTTTTATTCCAGATTTGACGACTGCATTTATGGATCCATTTACCGATGTTCCAACACTGGTGATGATTGGTGATATTTATCGACTTGACGAGGGGAAGCGTATTCGATTTGAAGATGACCCGAGATATATCGCACAGCAGGCGGAACAACTCTTGCGAGATAAAGGGATTGCGGATGAAGTTTTGCTTGGACCAGAATTTGAATTTTATGTATTGGACCATATATCTTACAAGAACAAAACAAATCATATTGAAGTTGTTATTGATTCTGAACAAGGTGAGTGGAATGCTGGTAGAAGCGATGTTCAAAACTTAGGGTGCAAAGTACAAAATCATGGTGGCTACCATGTAGATTATCCTTTTGATAGTAGTTATAAATTAAGAAACGAAGTAACGCTTTTACTAGAGAAAAACAACATACCTGTGAAGTATCACCATTCAGAGAATGGTGGTCCTGGTCAAGTAGAAATAGAAGTTGAATTTGCCTCCTTACTTGAGATGGCAGATCGTACGATGAAGTTAAAGTACATTTTAAGGAATGCTGCACGAAAAGCAAATAAAACTGTTACATTCATGCCAAAACCATTTGTTGATGAGTGTGGTAATGGCATGCATATCCATATGCATATGTTCAAGGATGGCGCTCCTGTTTTCTATGATGAAGGTGGTTATGCTGGTTTAAGTGATACCGCTTTACATGCGATTGGTGGTATTTTAAAACATGCGCCAGCCTTGATGCCTTTTACGAATCCAAGTACCAATTCCTACAAAAGATTGGTTCCGGGATACGAAGCACCAGTGAGTATATGTTTTGCACTTTCTAACAGAAGTGCGGTTATCCGAATTCCAGGTTACGCCACAGATCCTATGAAAAAGAGATTTGAAGTTCGATCACCAGATGCAACATGTAATCCATACCTGGCTTACGCAAGTGTTGTATTGGCGGCAATAGATGGCATCGAGAACAGAATTGATCCAACAGAGGCAGGTTATGGTCCATATGACATGAACTTGTATAATCTGAGCGAAGAAGATAAAGAAAAGGTAAAAGGTCTTCCGACAAATCTTGTAGAGGCTTCAGATGCGTTAAAAGATGATTCACAGTTTTTGACTCGAGATGGCATATTCAGTGACAATCTATTGCAGAACCAACATAAGATGATATTGGCGGATCATTATCACATCGCTAAATTACCTCATCCAGAGGAGTTCATCAAGTATTATGATTTATAAGAATTACTCATAAAGAAAGCTGTTTCATCAAATGAATGATGAAACAGCTTTTTTCTTCCTCATATCAAAGAACGATGATATCATCCAAATTCTCGATAAACAAATCAACAAGCTTCGGATCAAAATGTTGACCTTTTTGTGATTGAATATAGTCGAGTGTTTCCTCTATGGATGTTGCTTCTTTATAGATACGTTTGTGGGACATTGCATCAAAAACATCTATGATTGCAAGCATTCTGGAATTTAATGGAATGCCCTGACCCTTTAGACCGCTTGGATAGCCTGAACCATCCCATTTCTCATGGTGGTTAAGTGCAATTTCAGCGGCAATCTTTAAAATCTCAAGGTCTGATTTTGAAAGGATCTTATAGCCGACTAGGGCATGCTCTTTGATAATCTCAAATTCGTCAGGCGTCAACCTACCTGGTTTCTTAAGAATGTTGTCAGGGATAGCAATTTTTCCAATGTCATGCATTGTACTGGCGACTTTTAAAACTTCACATTCTGAGTACGAAAAATTCATGTGGAGTGCAAGCTTGTACATCATCTCGGATATGCGTTTGACGTGCCCTGATGTTTCGTCAAAGTGTTTTTCCACTACCTCGCCAAGGGTGATGATGATCTCCTTTTGTGTCGATGAGATCATGTTGCTTAAGATGTAGTTATCCAGTGCCACAGAATAATTTGTCAGGAAGAGGTTGATCAAATCAAAATCAAATATATCCTGTTGCCCTTCGATAAAAATGTAATTATTTAGATTATTGGTGCCACTATTTTTAATAATGAATCCATCGCCAGTGTAGGTAATGTTAGCGCCAGGTTCAAAATCACTTTGCATATGGGTGGCGATGCTCTTAAGCTCGTTGACATCTTCGATGTGCTGACCGACATACTTCTCATACTTGCCAGTGGCAGCGACGATTGTCGGAACATCGTGTTTGTCCAGCGTGACAAATCCACCTACGGAGTGATGTTCTTCTTCTCTGAAGTAAATAAGTTCCGTCCCATTTTTATAGAATCCAGATAACTGTGATAGAATGCTGGTTAAAAAATCATTTAGTGAATTGTGTTTAAAAAGATTGGCACTGGTCTGAATGATTTTCTCCAGTCCGCGCCTATGTTTGTCGATTTTATGGAGATCTCTGTAGCCTCTCAAAGCGGAATAGAGCGTCGTATATAATCGTTTTACGGTCATCTCTGTTTTCAACCGGTAATCATTGATGTCGAAATCCTTAATGATTTGTTCTTCAGGTGCTTCACCAGGCTGACCGGTTCGTAGGATTATTCGCGTCATTCTATTGTTCAATTTATTACGCATGTATTCTACAACTTCTAACCCAGAGTGATGCTCTTCCATCACAACGTCTAGAAATACAACGGCGATTTCAGGCTCTCTTTCAAGCAGGTCTTTTGTTTCTGCACCACTATAGGTATCAAGAAAAGTCAGCCCAAAGCCATCAAATTCAAAGTCACTCAGTATCATCTTGGTGATTGTGTGCACTTCTTCATCGTCATCGGCAATAAGAATTTTGTAAGTTCTTCGAGGAGTAGTGCTTGTAGTTTTAGTATTAGCTTGTTTTGGGTCTTGTGTATCATTTAAAAAGTCAAAATTAACGTTTTCGAAATCGATTTTTTTTGTCATTGTATTACTCCTTCATTATCTCTATTGTAAATGTTGTGCCTACATTGAGTGCACTATCACAGGTGATGGTGCCACCTAATTTACTGGTTACTAAATTGTAGACTATATTTAAACCTAGACCACTTCCACCATGATTACGGTTGGTTGTGTAGAATGGCTCAAAGATTCTTTTTAAATTTACCTGCTCAATACCATGTCCATTGTCCTTGTAGATCAATAGGAGTTTATCTGTTTCCTCAATTAACTCTATGATGATGGTCCCATCATTGCGATCTTTGAATCCATGGATCAACGAGTTCATGATCAAGTTTGTCAGTATTTGAGAAAATGCACCTGAATAACTATAAATTTCAAGAGTCTCAGGGCAAACAATTCGGAAAGAATGGCCTTTGTTTTTGTACTCATGTTTCAAACTGAGTAAAACAGACTGAATGTAGTCGTAAACATTGAACTGCATTTTTGTTTCACTGGATTGATTGACGGCGATTTCCTTAAAGCTTTTGACAAGGTCGGATGCCCTTTTTAAATTGTTTGAAAGAATTGCGCCAGTTTCATCAACCGAATTCATATAAGTAATTAACTGGTCTTTGGTGATGTTTCCTTCAAGCAATGCCTGAGCTGCCTTTTGGCTGTTGGTTTCAAGTAGTGAAGAGGCCGAAACCGCAACGCCAAGGGGTGTATTAATTTCATGGGAAATGCCTGAAACCAGACTTCCTAGAGAGGCTAATTTTTCTTTGTTAATCAGTTCATCCATTGCAAGGTGGAGTTCATCTGTTTGGATTTTGACCAATTCTTCCAACCGCTCTTTTTCGGTCGCGTTTAGAGCTGCAATTTCTTCTTGAGCCTCAATCAGTTGAGTAATGTTTGTATTTGCGCCGATGAGCATTCGTAGTTGTCTTGTCTCATCGAATACTGGAATCAGTGTTGCGGAAATAATGATACGCTGACCGCGAGCTGTCTTATACTCAAACTGTGTATTTTGTCTTCTTTGTTCATCAAGGACACGATTTATAAAAGCATCCCAGAAGTCTTTGTTTTCTTGTGTGCGGAACATTGTCGAGTAATGTTCTCCTATTAGTTCATCTCGACCAACTTCAAGCTCGTTTTCAAGGGACTGGTTAATTGAAATGAACTGTCCGGTCGGCGATAGACTATAAATCATGATATCCACATTTTCAATAAGGGACCGATATCGTTCCTCGTTGAACTGAAGTTGATGGACGGAATTCTCGATACTTGCACCGAGTGAATTGATAGCAGTTGAAAGATCATGTATTTCAGCAATCTTGGATTCTGTCGTTGGTATAGTCGCTTTCCAATTACCCGCAGCAATTTCGGTTGCTACGCCTGTACTTTCAGTGATTGGACTTGTGATTTTACTTAGAATGACGAGTCCAATGGATAGGCCTAGGATTGTAATTGCAATGAGTATAAGCAAGGTATTCGTATTTCTTTGTTGCACAGCACCCATAAGGTCACTCTCTGGAATGATGACAACGATTCGCCAATTAAGGTTTTCAGGTGACCGCATTTGTGATACCAGCATAAAATGTGGCTCGCCATGGATTGTTTGTTGAGCAACATTTTCATAGAGTATATCGGAAGTCATCAGCAGTTTTGCGGATTCCTCGATCAAAGTATTTTCACTGTTGATTGCTTGCATCAGTTTTCCTGTTGGTGGATCGCCAGGAATGACTGTCATGACATTTTCATTTCCAGAGTGAGCGATGATATTCAATTCGTCATCAATGATATAAATTACACCATTCCCTGTTGTAGTATCGTTTCTTAAAAAGTTGTTAATCCCGTTAAGTTTTATATCTCCAGCCATAACACCATGGAATTGATTGTTGTCATTAAAAACAGGTGCCAAAAAAGTAATCGTAGATTCCATTTGTTCATCATAATTCACATATATATCTGACCATTGAACTTTAGGTGACTCCTTAATAGGTGTGTACCAGGGTCTCTGTCTGGGATCGTAGTTGTCATATGAAGCAATAACGGGACTATCGATTGTTGAGCCCTCATATATATTCAGTTGTCCTTCTGTACGTACATCTTTTAACATAAGACTATAATTATCGGGATTTACTCTGAAGCCAATGTAATTACCGTTTTCATCCCCATATCCAATGACACTGAATTGTGGCATTGGTTCTCTTAATGAAGAAATGATTCTGTATAGATAGGATTCTACCTGTGACATGTTATCAGCAGATAGATCTTTAGACGATAATTCATTACTGATAACAACATTAGCATTCAAGGGTTGGATTAATAGAAAATTCAATCGTTCTTGAGTAGTTTCGTTGAGGGCGTGTAAAATTTTTGTGCCTTGCTCTTTCGCAAGAAATTTATAGTTTGATGTCCACATCAGGGTGACCACCGTGATAACCAATATGAATAACACGACAAAAGGGGCAATAATTGCGGTTTTAAAAGAAAATGTTCTTCGATTCATCTTGTTGCCTCCTTATTTTTATTAATAGATTAGAGTTGTTAATTAATCTATACCCTAATTTGGAGTTGTTACAAGGGAAATTGAAAAAAAATTAGAAAATTTCCAAGATGACTACCGACAGAATAATGCTACTATAAATATAGAAAGTGGTGATGAAAAATGAAGAAGAAAGCAATCTATGCAGATTTGATTTTGCTGCTCGTTGCATTGCTGTGGGGAACGACGTTTGTTGGTGGAAAATACGCGCTCAATTATTTTACGCCTTTATATATTATTGCAATACGTTTTGTCCTAGCATTTTCAATGATGGCGGTAGGATTTAGAAAAGAAATGAAAAGTATAACAAAGAAAGATATAAAGGGTGGTGCTATTGTTGGTACGGTGCTGTTCGTTGCATTCGCAACGCAGTTAGTAGCCTTACAATATACAGCAGCTGGTAAGCAGGCTTTTCTTGCGGGGACATATGTCGTAATGGTGCCATTTATTTCTTGGTGGCTTCATAAGAAGAGACCGGATAGTTCTTCGTTTTTAGGAGCTTTTATATGTTTCCTTGGGATTGGATTATTAACACTAAATGAATCGTTCTCAATTAGTTTTGGTGATAGTCTGACCTTGTTCAGTTCATTGTTTTTCGCAGGGCACATTATTTCAAACGGTTATTTTGTCGACGAGATTGGACCAGTGAAATTAACCATCGTACAATTCGGTACGGTAGCAGTGCTTTCTACAGTTTCTGCATTGATATTTGAACCGTTTCCAACAGAGATTGCACCAAATGGGATATATGCAATCTTATATTTAGGCGTTCTTTGTACTGGTGTTGCGTACTTCTTGCAGGCTATTGGGCAGAAGTATGCAAAATCAACACATACGGCTATTATATTAAGTTTAGAAGCTGTATTTGGAAGTGTTCTGGCCATGTTTGTGCTGGGAGAAGTCTTTACCTTTAAAATGCTCCTTGGCTGTGTATCTATATTATCAGCGATACTGATCATAGAGTTAAAAGGGAGTAGCAAGGAAGAACTGGAAGTACAGCAAGTTTCAGCAGAAAGTGAGTAACCCCTAAATAGTGCTCACGAGTATGAATTTGAATAAAGCGTCAGAAGGTAGTGGAATCCCTTCTGACGCTTTTTATGTATTTGTTTTAGAGGGGTGGAGATGTATGAAGAAACTGTAATCCCTTTCTAAAATAGAATGTGATACAGTTATATCAGAAGATATTACAAAACATTAGGAGGGTATATAATGCAATCGTTTTTTAGTAATAACAGAGAGAGAATCGGTCGGTATTTAGAAGATGCTGAAGGTCTTATTCTGTATTCTGGATTTGCACCTAAAAGTAGCTCGGATGGCGTATATCCATTTAAAACAAACAAGAATTTTTTCTATTTAACTGGATTAAAAAGAGAAAATTTCATATTGACGATTATTCGTCAAGGGGATGAAGTCGCAACGAAGTTGTTTATTGAATCACCTAATGAGCATGCAGAAAAATGGTATGGTCGTAAATTAAGAAAAGAACAGGCAACTGAAATTTCAGGTATTGAGGATGTTGTATTTGTTGAGAGTTTTCACCCTTGGTTAAATAATGAAATGTATGAAGGTAGATTATGTAAATTGTATTTTGATCTGGAAAAGATTTCGTGGGATGAACCAGATGGTATTGCCCACGTTGAATCAAAACGTATGAAGGAGCGTTATCCATTTGTTGCAATTGATACAATTCATCCTCATATATCAGCTTTAAGAACAATTAAAACTTCAGAGGAAGTCTCACAAATAGAAAAAGCAATTCAATTGACGAATGATGCATTGAATATGGTGATGACGGTATTGAAGCCAGGTATCCATGAATATCAGTTGGCGTCTACATTCCTTCATTCGGTACAGATGGCAGGAGGGGATGGGCTTTCTTTCCCGACAATTGCAGCATCTGGTGAAGATGGTGTTATACTTCACTACGAGGAAAATGAAAAGGAAATTGAAAACGACACCTTGTTATTGTTTGACTGCGGTGCTCAGTGGGGGGAATACTGCGCTGACATTACGCGAACATATCCAGCCAGTGGTCAATTTACGGATAGACAAAAGCAGATATACAATATCGTTTTAGCGGCAGAGGAAGCCTCTATAGAAGCAGCGAAACCAGGCATGACATTCGAAAGTCTTAACAATGTTTGTAAAGAGGTTTTAGCTAAAGGATGTATGGAGATTGGTTTAATCGAGAAGCCGGAAGAATTGACTCAATATTATTATCACGGTGTTAGTCACTTTCTGGGCCTTGATGCCCATGATCTAGGTAGCAGAAAAGCGGTATTTGAACCTGGAATGATGATTACGGTTGAACCTGGACTGTATATCGCAGAAGAAGGGATCGGTATTCGAATCGAAGATGATGTCATCATTACAGAAGATGGATGCAAGAATCTATCGGCTGGCATTATCAAAACAGTAGAAGAGATAGAAGCATTTATGACAAATCGAAAATAAATACACTATAGACCTCACAGTTGTGGGGTCTTTTTTTATCGATTATTAATTTATAGTTTCTATCATCGATAATGGGTATATATAAAATGAGGTGCTTATAATGAAAACAAATTTTTTAGGGCGTATAGCACAATATTTTATAAATCAATTTCAAATGGCCATACTCATTATTCTTTTGATAACGGTCATAGGTCTCTTTGGTTTTGTGACCCTGCCTAAGGAGTCATTACCTGAAATTATCTTGCCGACGTTAACGATTCAAGGTCTTTATCCAGGCGCTAGTCCAGAAGATGTTGAAGGGTTTGTGGTGGATAAAATTGAAGCGGTATTATTGGAAGTGGACGCTGTTGATGAAGTAACATCAGACAGCAACTTTGGTATTGGACGAGTGGTTGTTAATTTTGTCGAAGGAACGGATATTGATTTTAAGAAGCTAGAAATAGACAATTTATTGAACGCTGTCAGTTTTCCAGATGGCGTGACCCAGATTGAAAGCAGCATTTTTAAAACCAGTGAAATTCCGCTGATGACTATCAGTGTGTCTGGAGAAACGGACTTGATTCACTTGACTGATATTGGGGAAGCGCTTAAAAAAGAAATAGAAGCGATCCCTTCTATTGAAAGTGTCAATATTTTCGGCTCTGTTGAAAAGGAAATACATATTATCGTTAATCATATCAAAATGCTGGAACTGGGTTTGACATTTGATGATGTAAGAAATGCCTTGGTATCAATGAATGTGGAACAACCGGTCGGTGCATTGGATCTTAACGGAATTCACTACAACTTGAAAGTTGATGAAAGCCTGACATCCATCAAGATGATAGAGAATACTCTGGTAAGTGGCAGTGGGGGTAAAATGGTCTTTATCAGCGATTTCGCTCAAGTGCGTACCGCTACAGAAGAGATTACCGAATATAGTCAGACCTACGTCAATGACAGGATGGTACCCTCGATATTTTTATCGGTAATCAGAAAAGCAGACAGTGATGTTATTGGAAGTAGCGAGAAGGTTCGTCAAGTAGTAGCTGAGAGTAAAGGGGATATTTATCAAGACGATGTCTATATCAATTACACGAGTGATTTATCGGAGAGTGTAAAAAGCGATTTGGCGGATATACAAGAAAGCGCATTGTCAGGTCTCGTTGCTGTTATATTGGTATTGTATCTGTTTGTTGGCCTTAAACAAGCCCTGATTGTATCCATTAGTATCCCATTATCATTGCTTGCCACTATAGGCACGCTGAATTTCTTTGATCTGACTTTTAATGCCTTTGTTGTATTGGGATTAATCGTTGCACTGGGCCTGCTAGTAGACAATTCAATCATTGTGATGGAAAACATCAATCGACTGAATTTACTTGATTATTCTATCAAGAAATCCGCTGTTTTAGGAACGAACCAAGTGGCTTTGCCAATTTTGGCAGCTACTCTTACGACCCTGGCTGCATTTTTTCCATTGGCGATACTTCCGGGAACATTAGGTGACTTTGTATCGACAATACCAATAACGATCATGATTACTTTGGTTATGTCTTTAATCGTTTCAATCGTCATTACACCGACCTTGTCGGTTCAGTTTTTCAGCAAACTTCAAAGTAGACGACTGAAGACCAAAACAAGATTTGCAGAGCAATCTAAAATCATCAAGTCATACAAAGGTTTTATGAGCGCAATGCTTGTCAGTAGATGGAAGAGAGTTGTGCTACTATCAAGTGGTTTTTGCGTCCTGATAGCCAGCTTTGGCTTATTTGGTATAGGCTTGCTTAAGGTATCTTTTTTTCCTCAGGCAGAACCGGATAGCATAACCATCGCGGTGGAGGCTTCTGGTGGGACGACGTTGGAGGAAACCGCTTCAATAGTATCTACCATTGAAGAAGTCTTGATTGCCACTCCAGATATCGATTCCTTTAATACCACTGTAGGTGGGGATGAAATCAATAAAGCGCGGATTCGTGTTTCTTTCAAAAAAATGCCTTCTGTCAGCGGGTTTGAAATAAGAGAAGAGATAGAGAGTGGACTAGACTTGATTCCAGGTGCAGAAAAGTATATTCAAACCATGTCTCAAGGCCCACCAGTCGGTCGACCGATCAGCATCAAAATCAAAGGGGAATCCTTGGAAGATACCAAAAGAATTGCAGAGGCCTATAAAAAGATATTAGGCACCATAGAAGGTGTATATAACACAGAATTATCAATTAAGCAGGGGATCCCTCAGATGTATATCGATGTTAATGAAAGGAAAGCGCAAGTCTATGGCTTGACGACTCAAAGTATTGCGACACAGATAAGGGGTCAGCTGGAAGGTATTGTCGCAACATCCATTCGTGAGAATAGAGACCGAGTAAATGTTGTGATCAAAAAGAGTGAACAGGCCATTACAGAAAAAGTGGAAATTGAGAATTTGTTTGTCAGTACACAGACAGGGGTGATGCTTCCTCTTAGAAGTGTTGCGGTTATACGTGAACTAGAGGATGTATCCAGTATCAGACATGAGGATGGGGAGCGTGTTGTCTTTGTTGAAGCAGACCTTAAAAAAGGTGTAAACATCAATGATGTAATTGGTCAATTTAATGAAGAGCGCAAGCTGGTGTCGCTAGCAACGGGGATAACGATTCAAATAGGTGGTGATATCGAAGGGATTCAAGAAAGTTTTATTGATTTATTCCAAAGTATGATCTTGGCCATTTTCCTGGTGTTTATCATTTTAACGGTTCAGTTTAGATCAATTGCACAACCTTTTGTTATATTGCTGACGGTACCGATGGCGATAATCGGCGTGTTTTGGGGCTTGACCATTACAGGTAACGATTTTGGATTCTATGCATTTATGGCCCTTGTAGCCCTTGTCGGAATTGCTGTGAATGATGCAATCGTTTTGATGGATTATACAAATTATTTAAGAAAAGAGGGACATTCCCTCAAAGAGAGTATAATAGAAGCAGGAGTTACCCGATTCAATCCGGTGTTGGCAACGACGATGACAACGATATTTGGCGTTTTGCCCCTAGGATTCAAAGATGTGTATTACGCCCAATTCTGCTTTTCCTTGGTGTTTGGATTACTCGTAACGACTATATTGACACTGGTATTTATACCGATTATATATTCTATAATAGAAGGAATAAAACAGCATTATAGAGAAAAAAGACAAGGAGGTGCTTTTAATGAAGAACTTTAAGATCATATTGATCATATCTATAATGAGCTTAATTCTCGTCGGCTGTCAGCAAGCTGAAGAACAAGTGCCTGAAACTGTCGTTGAGAAAGTGCCTGTTCTAACCAGTGAGTTGGTTGAGATGGACTTTTCTGAAACTTATTTGAGCATCGGTCAATTTGAGGCGAGAGATTTGATCCAAGTGTATACAGGGGGAGTGGGTGAAATTGAGCGTCTCATGGTGTTTCCTGGCGAAGTGGTGACCAAGGGTCAAATACTCTTTACGTTGAATAAGGAGATGTTCGAACGAGATTATAAAATTGTTGAAAGCAATCTTAGGACGATTAGGGACAATGCAAAAACCCGTTACGAAGATACATTGAAGGATTTTGAGGAAAAATCGATTCTCTATGGTAGTGGAGCCCTTGCAAAAACAGAACTTGATCAATCAAGATCGCAATTAACCCAGTCAAAGAAAACCTATCAGGATGCCGTAACGTCTTATAACAATCAGACCGCTACTTTGAAAGAGGCATTGGATGATCGAATTGTAGTAAGCCCAATAGATGGACGTGTTGGTACCATACTCATTGCCGAAAAAGACAGTGTTCAAAACATACCAGCGCTGGAAATCATCAATGATGATGAATTGTTTGTAAAAGCGATGGTGACAGGTAAAGCACTGGCATACATCGCGCAGGGCGATAAAGCTCAAGTCTTTCCTGATGGCGATCGTCTAAATGTAATCAAGGGTGTTGTTGAAAGCTACAATATTATCGCAAATGAAACCGATGGTTTGTTTGAAGTTCATATACTCGTTGATAGAGGAGAGGGAATATATAGAACGGGTGAATATGCAGAAGTACAGTTCCTTATTAAAGAAAGAACGGGTTTAGGGATTCTAAGGAAAAGTGTCTTAAAATCAGATAGTGAAGAATATGTATATATTATTGAAGAGGAGTATGCTAGAAAGAAAGCGGTTGAAACAGGCGTTGTTCAAAATCAATATATTGAAATTTTAAGTGGTTTAAACGGACAGGAGAGAATTGTCATTCAGGGACAGAGTTTTTTGAATGATGGTGCGCTTATAATAGAAGAACAAAATTAAAAAATTTTAATTAATATTGAAAAATACTCTTCAAAAAGCTATAATTCTATAGAAATAAAAAAACTATTGAAGAGGTGTTAAAATGTTTACAAATGTCAAATTAGAGAAAAAAGCAAATATATATTTCGATGGGAAGGTATCGAGTAGAACCTTCTTTTTAGAAAGTGGCGAAAGAAAAACTCTTGGTTTCATGTTACCGGGTGAATATGAGTTTGGTACGGCGGATGCTGAAATTATGGACATTACGGCTGGTAGATTAGAAGTTTTACTACCGGAATCTACAGAATGGCAAACGATTGAAGGTGGACAAGTTTTCAATGTTCCTGCAAACGCATCGTTCAAGGTAAAAGTTCTAGAAGCGACAGACTACTGCTGTTCATACATCAAATAATATTAAATTCATAACGGCTATCTCATATCATAATATGGGATAGCCGTTTTATATTGCCTAAAATATGGGTATATATTGTAACAGGTGTTAATTGGAGATTAAGGAGAGTCGTTATGAAGTCTTTTAAGTTACCAAAAACATTGAAAATGGGGTCTGCTACATCTGCCCTTCAAATTGAGGGGAATATCAAATGGAGTAATTGGTTGAGGTGGTCGGAATTTCATTATATTTTCGATGGTTCCACCTGTGCTCACACGACGAATCATTACAATCACTTAGAGGAAGACGTGGAATTGCTAAAAACTCTAGGCCACGAATGTTATCGCATGAGTATTGAATGGAGTCGGGTTGAACCTGCAAAGGGTGTATTTGATCCTGAAGCGATGCGTCATTATCGGAAAGAAGTCCAATTGCTTATAGACAATGGCATAGAGCCTATGATCACCTTACACCATTTTAGTGATCCCATTTGGTTTGAGGATCTTGGCAGTTGGCAAAATCCTAAAAGCAAAGAGTATTACTTACGCTTTGTAAAAAAAATGATTCATGTTTTAGGGGATCTGGTAACCTATTGGGTGACATTTAATGAACCGAACGTCTATTTTCAGGGAACTTGCATTGATGGGACCTTCCCGCCGGGGCAAGTAGGACTTGGAAACTATTTTAGGGGCAGTCTGGTTATGATTGATTGTCATATTGAGGCCTACAAATTAATTCACCTGTATTACAGAACCCGTCTGCACAAAAAGGTTATGGTAGGGGTTGCTCATCATTTGGCCTATTTTACATTGGCTAAAAAACCTCATTGGTGGGAAACGATTGGTGTAAAATTCCTAAACCGATATTTTCATGAATTTTACTTGGAAGGCATGACCTACGGACATATTCTATTTCCATTCAAACTTAAAGGTGTTCAATATGGACGGTATGCGGATTATATGGGCATCAACTATTATGCTCGTCACTTAGTCAGGGCGACGCCCCATATAGAGACGTTCTACATGACTTTAGAACCAATGAAAGGAGGTAATTATAGTGATTTAGGGTGGGAGATTTATCCTGAAGGATTATATTACTTTGGCAAAAAACTTTACAAATCTTATGGATTGCCATTGTTGATTACTGAAAATGGTACGTCAGACTCAAAAGATGAGTTCAGAGAGCAGTATATTTCTGATCACCTTTATCAGGTGAACAGATTGATTAAAGAGGGTATTCCGGTTACACATTATTATCACTGGTCATTTTTAGATAATTTTGAATGGGCGGATGGATTGACACCGAAATTTGGTCTTGTAGAAGTCGATTATGAGACGGAGGAAAGACATATAAGACCGTCTGCATTATTCTATAAAAAAGTGATAAAAGAGCGTGTGATTGAAAAATGCCAATGTATCGAAACGGATACAACGCAGGAAATTCGTTAATAATATATCAATCACAAACGCATGTTTGCAAAAAAAATGGCGCTTTATTTAAAGGGTTTGAAATGATAAGTCAAAAAAATACTTTTTTTTAAAAAAAAATTCAAAAAAAATAACAGGGAAAACGTTTATTGCAAGACCTGAAATAGCTTGAAATTAGCGAAAATACAGGCTTTCATAATAAAAATGAAATATTATTAAGTAAATGTTAATGCAATTTAATATATAGACACATTTACATTCAGATGTTACTATATTACTTGAGGAATCGCGAAGCGAAAAACAATCGGGAAAAAATATTAACATCGTATTTTATTTAACGAAGTACGAACAAAACTAGGGAGGTTTCAAATGTCTTATATCAATGACGTATTAGGCAGAATCAAGGAAAGAAATTCAAGTGAAATGGAATTTATTCAAGCGGTAGAGGAAGTATTTAAGTCGCTTGAACCAGTTATCGAAAAACACCCTGAGTATGTTGAAGCTAACATCTTAGATAGAATGGCTGAGCCTGAAAGACAAATCCTTTTCAGAGTACCTTGGGTTGATGACGCTGGTAAACTTCACGTAAACCGTGGATTCAGAGTTCAATTCAACGGCGCAATTGGACCTTACAAGGGTGGTTTAAGATTCCATCCATCAGTTTACTTAGGAATCGTTAAATTCTTAGGTTTTGAACAAATTTTCAAGAACTCTTTAACTGGCTTACCAATCGGTGGCGGTAAAGGTGGTTCTGACTTCGATCCAAAGGGTAAATCAGATGCTGAAGTTATGAGATTCTGCCAAAGTTTTATGACAGAACTTCAAAGACATATCGGACCAGACATCGATGTACCTGCTGGAGATATCGGCGTTGGTGGTAGAGAAATTGGTTACCTTTACGGACAATACAGAAGAGTTAGAGGCGCATTCGAAAATGGCGTTTTAACGGGTAAAGGTTTAACTTATGGTGGTTCATTAATCAGACCAGAAGCGACTGGTTACGGATTAATGTACTTCGTAGAAGAAATGTTAAAGTACAACAAAGTTGAAATGACTGGTAAGAAAGTTGTTATTTCTGGATCTGGAAATGTTGCTATTTACGCTTGTCAAAAAGCGACTGAAATGGGTGCTACAGTAATCGCTATGAGTGATTCAAGTGGACATATCTATGACGAAAATGGTATCAACTTAGATACAGTAAGAAGACTTAAAGAAGTTGAAAGAAAGAGAATCAAAGAGTACGTTACTGAGCATCCAACAGCTACTTATACTGAAGGATGGGGTGGCGTTTGGTCAATCAAGTGTGACATCGCGTTACCATGTGCGACTCAAAACGACATCGACCTTGAAAAAGCTAAGCAATTAGTTGAAAATGGTGTTCTTGCTGTTGGTGAAGGTGCAAACATGCCTTGTACGAACGATGCATTAGACTACTTAGTAGAAAAAGGAATCTTTGTTGCGCCAGCTAAGGCTGCTAACGCAGGTGGTGTTGCAACATCGGCCCTTGAGATGTCTCAAAACAGCCAAAGATTATCTTGGACTAGAGAAGAAGTTGACGCGAAGCTTAAGGACATTATGGTTAACATCCATACAAATGCTGCAAGAGCTTCAGAAGACTATGGATTTGGTTACAACCTTGTAGCTGGTGCGAATATCGCTGGTTTCAAGAAAGTTGCTGACGCAATGTTGCAACAAGGTAACTACTAAGAATTTTTAACGATTATATATAATAGAATAAGTCATGTTTACAGCTGTTTCCGCTTGGGGAGACAGCTGTTCTTTTTTCGTGATAAACAAGAATAGCACCATAAAAAATAGTACAATACAGACGCGAGTTTACTCGCATCTGTATTGTACTATTTTTTATGGTATTAGGCTCGCAAAGCGAGCCGATGCATGCGCCAGCATGCATGGCTATTCGTAGTCGCTCTACTCATCCCCATATTGTAGAACATAAGCAAAGCGAGCCGATGCATGCGCGAATCTCTCGTTTCTCGGTGCTGTTTGTCAAGAAGAACAACACCGAGAAACTGTTTGATAAGAACAAGTGCTCTCAGCAATTTCTAAAATAGAACTTTAATCCACATTGTGATAATCCTTTCACATAAGGGGTATACAACACTTAAGGTGGGGAAATATATGAAGAAATTAATCGTACTATCAATAACAATAATTATATTGCTATCAGCTACAGTTGCTCTGTCAGAAGAGCAGGTGGTAAATATTCAACTTACGCAAGAGGAACTTGACTGGATTGAAAAGAATCCGGTAGTAACTGTTGCGCCTCTTGATGATTATGCACCTGTTGAGTTTTGGAATGGTCAATCGTTCGAGGGCGTATCGGCAGATTATTTATCAGAGGTTTCAAAAATTACCGGACTGCAATTTGAATATGTGCATTATGACACGTGGCCTCAGATACTGGAGGCTGTAAAATCAGGAGAAGCGGACATACAAAGTGCGATTCATAAAGTGCCGGATAGAGTCAATGACTTCTTATATACAGAACATTACATTACAATCCCGAATAAAGTATTTGTACGAAGCGACTATAACGGTAAATTGACTAATGAAAATTTATTTGATCATACAGTGGGAATAATGGAAGACTATTCTGTCTATCAATATATTGACTTAATCTATACACCTGATGAAGTCACAAGCTACACAGAAGTAGAGGAAGCGATACTGGCACTCTCGTTTGGAGAAATTGATGCGCTTGTGTTGGATATTGCCCAAGCATCTTATTACGTTAGAGCGTTAGGTGTATCAAATGTGGAAATATCCCATGATGTAGATATTGATTTTAACTATAGGCTAAGCTTTGCGTCGGGTTTAGAAAATGAACGTTTAATCGGCATATTATCAAAAGGTTTAAGGAACATATCGGCTACAACTAAAGATCAAATCAGTAACAAGTGGATTTATATAGGAAACTTCTATAATATCTCAGATGAACAATTGTCGTTACTTTATTTCAGCCTCGGTTTATCAGTGATTCTTATTATACTGGCGGGATTTTGGCTGCAGTCTTTACGTGTTAGGGATAGGAAACTGGCTGCAGCTAATGAAGCATTGGAAATGCAGATAAGATTGCAACAAGAAACACATGAAAAATTGATTGAGTCAGAAAAAATCAATTCCTTGAGTCGTCTGGTTATAGGTGTCGCTCACGAAATTAATACACCTCTTGGCAACAGTATTAGTTTGATTTCCTTTGTAGAACATCTTTTGAATAATGCTGCGAATAATAAGCAGCTGGACGTCCAAAGGATAAAGGAACCGATAGATAAAATTGATGGTCAGTTGGGGAAAATTGCGGCACTAATAGAAAAAATGAAAACTATTGGAGCGCCTAAGAATTCATTGGAATTTGAAACGATCGTCCTTGCCGAAAAGATAGAAGCCTTTATCAATTTATTGAAACTTTCTGAAGAGAATAAAGAACTTGAATTTGAATTGGCGCTGGATGAGGAAATTGTGGTTGATTGTGTTCCGTCCGCTTTATATCAAACATTAGGAGAATTGATCGAAAACATCAGGATTCACGCTTATGATTATTTAGGTGGCGTGATTCGAATAAGGCTATGTAGAAAACATAGTGAAAACTACTTATCGATAATGGATAATGGTAAAGGAATGACGGAGGAGATGACCAAGAAAATTTTTGAACCATTTTATCGTTCTTCAATGAATACTGGCGGTTCAGGTTTAGGATTATATGGTGTATATTACTTGGTCAAGACGGGATTGGCGGGTGAGTTGGAAGTCAATTCATCTATTGATGTAGGAACTGAATTTTCAATTCGCTTTACAAAAACATAAAAAGTGTGTTTCTTCTCATGTGACGTGGGTAAATCTAAACTAGGTCACAAAGGAGGGGATGACATGGGCAAAAAAGCTGTTGAAATTGCAAATTTGGATGTAAACAAACTAATTGAAATGCTTAACGCTGCGTTAGCAGAAGAGTGGCTGGCGTATTATCAATACTGGATTGGTGCTCGAGTAATGGAAGGACCTATGAGAAGTGAAATTGAACCTGAGTTATTGTTACATGCAACAGAGGAATTAGGACATGCTGAATTGGTTGTCAATCGAATCATTCAATTAGGAGGAACGCCTATACTTGATCCATCTAACTGGTTGAAACATGCCGGTTGTGGTTATGAAGTGCCATCAGATCCATATGTGGAAGAGATTCTTAAGCAGAACTTGACCGGTGAACGATGTGCAATACAAAGATACGAAGGTATTGCAGAGTTTACAAATGGTAAAGATTTTGTGACATATGAAATGGCGACAACCATCCTAAGTGACGAATTGGAACATGAACATGATATTGAGGACTTCTTGAACGATATTGAACGTATGAGAGAAGATTTCAAAAGGTTAAGAATGGATTAGGATGGTGAAGAAATGACTGCTAGAAACAGGTATAAAAGAATCTTTGACGTGATGAATCTGGCGGTAATTGTAGTGGAAAATTATAAGATAGTCGACGCAAATAATGAGGCAATAAGCCTTCTCAGAGAAAATAAGGACCATTTATTAAACAGTACATTACTTGAATTACTTGGATTATATGAAGCGGATTTAAAAGCAAAGAGTGCAATGGAAGTATCCCTAAACGATGGATACAATAAGAAGCGTCTAACTGTGGAATCAATGGCGCTTGAGGAATCAGAAATAGAGATGAAAGACCACCCGACATATTTGTTAACACTAAAATCGTTGGGACAACAAAATTGATATACGAGCTCGACACCCGACTTATGCGGGTGTTTTTTTCGTGATAAGCAAGAACAGCATGTCTGTAGATAGAAACACAAAGACGAAAAGGTCTTTTCGTCTTTGTGTTTCTATCTACAGACATATTGGCGACGCAACGCGAGCCAAGCAATTCGAAGAATTGCTGGCTGTTCTATCAGAGTAGATGAACTGCTAATTCGAAGAATTGCTGGCTGTTCTATCAGAGTAGATGAACTGCAAATTCGAAGAATTGCTGGCTGTTCTATCAGAGTAGATGAACTGCTAATTCGAAGAATTGCTGGCTGTTCTATCAGAGTAGATGAACTGCAAATTCGAAGAATTGCTGGCTGTTCTATCAGAGTAGATGAACTGCTAATTCGAAGAATTGCTGGCTGTTCTATCAGAGTAGATGAACTGCAAATTCGAAGAATTGCTGGCTGTTCTTTCTACCAAAAAGAATTGCGAATTCAAAAAAGAAACGGTACAATAAGAAAATATTAACAAATTATTAAATATAGAAAAATTTACATGTTTTAGTTGAAATGCAGATGAATAAGGGTATAGTTGTAAGATGTAAGGTGGTGATATTTTTATGAAAGCGAAAATAATGCTCATCATCGTTTTGATGGTGCTTCTAATACAGGGGAGTGTATATGCTGAACATGAGAATGTTACCGTAGGCATTTATCCGAATGAACCTTTAGTAGGTGAAAATGACAATGGTGAAGCAGAAGGATTTTTTGTTGCACTGATGAATTATATTGCTGAAAAAGAAGAGTGGCATATAACATACGAGTTGGACTATTTGGACCAGAGTTTTGAGAAAGTGGATAATGAAGAGACGGATTTGATGCTTGCTGTTGCACATACAGAAAGTCGCGCTGAAAAGTATTATTACAACGATGAAGTCATTTATACGAACTGGGGTCAAGTCTACACAAATAGACACCAAGAAATTAGTAGTTTTACCTCGTTGGAAGGAAAGACAATTGGTGTTGAAAAAGGAGACATTCACTATACCGGTGTCCATGGAATAAAAAATACCCTTGAATCCTTTAATATTCATGCATATTATGTCGAGTACGATGGCCGAGAAAAGTTAATGGAAGATTTAGCTGACAATATTGTTGAAGCGGCAGTGGTCAGCAGACTTTATGGTGAGGGATACGAAGGACATCAAGAGATACATACAACACCGCTTCAATTTAATCCAATTAAAATTAAAATTATTACATGTGAAGCGGAAAATAAATGGATGCTTGATGTAATAGATGAATACATATCAACTCTAAAAGCAGATGAAAGATCGATTTATTATAAAGAACTGGATGTTCTTGTTGGTATGGATGGAAAGGAAATGATACCAGAAGAAGTCAGATATATGCTTGTCCTTTTAATGACAGCACTTCTCGCAGCTGTTGTTGCTATTATTGTTTACAAGAAGATGATTCGACAGCGTGATGCGGATATTCAGAAGCAAAATCAGCGTTTGAGAGAGATTATTGCCGATATAACAGCGTTAAATGGTATTTCTGGAATGGAGCAGTTATTTGGTGTTCTAGTGCAGCAGTTGAAGGAACTTATGGGAACTGAAGAATTGACCTTGGTCAGTTTGCTTAAAGAGGGAAATTGTTATTATTTAGATGCGGACGCCTATATAGAAGGGCCGTTAAAAGATTTTGCAGGAACTTCTGTGGATGAATCTCCGCTTGCAGAGACATTCAATGAACTGCTTGACAAAGTAGATGAACGATCACTAGAAGTGTATTTTCAGGATTATAAGATTTTAGTACCATATGATAGTTCGCGCGAGACACGGGGTTATCTATACATTGAATGTGACACCTGTATTAATGAACAGGAGTTGTTTAAGTTATATATGGCAAATATCATGGTAAATCTTAAAGTGATCATTCACAACATATTGAAAAATAAAGAACAGACAAAATTGTTTATTGCCCTTGGTGAGTTAATAGAAAAGAGGGATAAGTCTGTAGCAAACCATGTCAAAAGAGTTTCAGAAGGGTGCCGTATTATGGCCAGGGCCTGCGATTATAAGAATGAAGCTATTGACAATCTTATTATTGCTAGTTCGGTTCATGACATTGGTAAAATATATGTTCCAGATGAAATATTGAATTATCCTGGTAAGTTGTCACCTGAACAGTTTGATATCATAAAAACACACGCAACTGATGATTTTAGTATATTCGACAATGTGAACGATCAATTATCGAGTATGGTTCATGATGTTGTTCGTCATCACCATGAAAATTGGGATGGTACAGGATATCCGGAGGGGCTCAAAGGTCAGGAGATTCCCCATGTGGCACGGATTGTCAGTGTAATCGATGTGTTCGAAGCGTTAACTCATGTTAGACCTTATAAAAAGCCTTGGACCTATGATGAGGCCTGTAGGTTTATTAAAGAAAACAGCGACAAAAAATTTGATCCGACTCTTGTAGATATCTTTATGGAACATTCTACTGAGATCCAGAGCGTGTTTCAACAATTTCCAGATCAGAATCAATAATATTAATTGATGACATAAAAAAAAGTAGAATTTCCTACTTTTTTTTAGTTTTTAGAATGATATCCCAAAGCGTTGAACCGATACCGAAATTTGTTTTGTAATAAATGTGGTGGATACGATGGTGTTCTTTGAGTTTTTTGAATATAGGTCCATCTTCAATAAAATAGTAATGAGGTTTATGAAAAAGATAATGGACAGTTTCCACCCAAAGTAGATAGAGAAAGCCGATTGTCGCAAATAGTGTGCCAAGTTTTGGAAACTGCGGATACATCGTAAATCCGATGATGCCGCATGGTAGCCAAGAAAAAATAATATAAACGATGTTAGACACGATGTCTTTGTAGCTTGCATCTGCAACCTCGTAGGTTTTCCTTCCATGGAACGATACGTGGTGCTCCGAAATATGTGGATGACCACTACTTTTATGTAAATAAAACTTGTGTAACAGGTATTCCATTAACGCACAAAGCATAAAGCTACTGATTATTACGATGATAAACATAATACCTCCAAGATACTGTACTTGCCCTTATAGGCAGTTCGTATTACAATGGGTATAATACGAGACGAAAGGATGAATTTTATGAAAATGTATAGATGTTCCGTTTGTAGTTATACTTATAAGGAAGAAAAGGGTGATTGGACACATGACATTCCAAAGGGAACTAAATTTGAAGATCTTCCTGAGGATTGGAGATGCCCGACATGTAATCAGCCAAAGATGGCTTTTACTGAAGTAACCGAATAAGAGTTAAAGTCAATGCCAGCTATTCATCATAGCTGGCTTTTTTATTTGTCGCGCTAGTGTATTGCTTGCGTTAAGAGGACATCCGACCACGATGATTGGTGTTGCTCATTCATTATTCATGAATACGTGCAACAAATTCAAAACGCTCGTTATCAGGTCCATCAAAAAATACAATCTTTCCTTTGCCGACCACCCTTGGTTCACTAATGTTTTGAACCCCAAAAGATTTAAGACGTTCAATTTTTTCGTCGAGGTCTTCAACCTTAAATGCAATATGTTCAACTGGTCCAGCTGCGCGTTCTTCGTTTTCTGCTTTGTGAATCAGTTCGATAATTGTGCCATGGGCATCCAAAAAAACTAAATGACTTGTTGGGTATTGATAATCCTTAATTACCTTACACTCCAGTACAGTCGTGTAAAATTCCAATGATTTTTCCATGTCCAGTACTTTAATTCCAATATGTCCAAATTTCATCTGCTTGCCTCCTTGTAAGTGTTACTGATATTGTACCATATTTTGAATGAACGATATGAGTGGAAAATTGTATAATGAAAGTAGTGGTGAAAAGGGAGGTTTATGATGAAGAAATTTTATGTACTATTAATAGTGTTCGTGTGTTTGCTATCGACAAGTGCTTTTGCTGAATCAGACATCTACTCGGTTATTTTAAACAGTGAAAAATAATCTGTCCGACTATTTGATATAGAGACCCTTGCTGCCAAAGCGAAGATAAAAGAACTAAAACATAGAAATAAATTGCCTGACTTGTATGGGCCGCTGGAGAAAACTACAACCATGCCTTATTCCTTTGTGATGGACATAAATGCTAGTGTTGGAATGGAATATGCCACACCACAATTGGCTGAGGCATTTAAACTCGAGCATGTATTTTTTAGCACAATGATGGAAGGCTATGTCAATGCGGCGAAACAATTGCTGGAGATGACAATGAGTTTTAAGTTGGATGCAGGACAAGTGATGCAGGAACGATTATCTGGTCTTCAAATAAAAGTGATGAACGAAATAAAGAAATCGTACTACGATATAAATGTTACAGCGCTTAAATTGAGTTATGTCGTGAGAAATGGATGTTTACAGTCACAACATATTGAAATGGATCTTGAGGTGATGACAACAGGTATCGCAGCAAAGATGAAGATAATAATGGATTCGACTTACAGTGATTACGGCGTTGAAAGACTAATGGTCAAGCCAGCGATTATTCCGTTAATTATACAATAGGGCAAAAAATACAAAAGCTGATGGAGAGTGAAATCTTCATCAGCTTTTTTTCTTATGCTTCTTCTTCGCCTTCTTCATCCCAAATTGTCATAAATACATCACTTACTTTTTTGTAGTGATCCTCATCTTCAATTCGAGTTAATTCAATCTCTTCGCCTTCTTCTTTGAAACCATAAATAAATGCAGTTTCAGTGTTTTCAGGAAGAATTGCGATATATTCTTCATTTTCGAAATCGAATACGCCAAGAACGGCACACGCCATTTCTTCACCTTCGTCAGTTGTTAAATAAATCATATTTTCCTCGTGGTCATGGTTATGGTCACAGCCGCAACCTTGTCCTTCGTCGTGGTTGTGTTTGCCACAACACTCATGTGTATTATTAGACATATTATCTCCTTATATAAGTTGTTTTTTTCATTATACCACATTTTATCCAGAAGTAAATGATAACGATTATCGACGAAGCGGAATGGTCCTTCGTTAAAAGTCTACAAATAAATGGGTAAAAACTGTAAAAAAAGTAGTGGTTTGGACTGATTTTATACATGAAAACAGCGATAAACACGTTTACTAGCACAAACTTTCAAAAGTCTATATGAATATTATACAAAAGTATTGCAAAAATGTTCGTTGATGTTATACTGATTCTTGTGTGATTCGTTTATTAGGAGGATTATAATGAGTTTATTTGAAGGATTTTTTAAGTTAAAAGAGCATAACACGAATGCAAGAACAGAGATAATGGCTGGTATTACGACATTTATGACAATGGCGTACATCCTAATCGTAAACCCGAACATTTTATCAGCAACTGGTATGGATGCTGGTGCGATTTTTACAGCTACTGCTTTAAGTGCCGTTGTGGGGACATTGGTCATGGCGTTAGCTGCAAATCTACCTTTTGCTTTGGCACCTGGTATGGGGCTTAATGCATTTTTTGCCTACACTGTTGTTCTTAAATTAGGCTATAGTTGGGAATTTGCTTTAACGGCAGTATTATTAGAAGGACTTATTTTTATTGCTTTAACATTTTTAAATGTACGTGAAGCTATCATTAATGCAATTCCTATGTGTTTAAAGCATGCCATCTCAGTAGGTATTGGTTTATTCATTTCACTTATTGGTTTCGTTAATGCAGGCATTGTTGAGACAGGCATGTTCCATGTTGGTGAAGGCAACTTAAGTGGTTTAGTTATAAAGCTAGGCGACGTAACATCACCGGGTGCAGTTGTCGCATTATTTGGTATTGGATTAATCGGTGTGCTTTTATCTAAGAACGTAAAGGGTGCAATCCTTATTGGAATGGTCGCTGCAACATTAATCGGTATTCCGCTAGGTGTTACGGATCTTTCAAGTGTTCAATTTAATGGATTTATGCCTCCGTCTTTAGAACCAATTTTATTTAAGTTTGATTTCACAAATATCTTAACAATGGAGATGTTTGTAGTCTTATTAACATTCCTATTTGTAGATATGTTTGATACAGTTGGTACACTTGTAGGTGTATCGAGTAAAGCAGGTCTTCTTGATGAAGAAGGACGTGTACCAAAAGCTAAGCAAGCCTTACTTGCAGATGCAGTTGGAACAACAGTTGGTGCATGTATCGGTACAAGTACAGTAACGACGTTCGTTGAATCTGCATCAGGTGTAGCAGAAGGTGGTAGAACAGGATTAACAGCATTATCAACAGCAATGATGTTCTTCTTGTCATTATTCTTAGCACCATTATTCTTAGTTGTGCCATCAGCAGCAACAGCACCAGCGTTAGTTGTAGTAGGTCTGTTTATGATGTCGCCAATCAAGAACATCAACTTTGATGACTTCACAGAAAGTTTACCGGCATTCTTAACAATCGTAATGATGCCATTCAGTTACAGTATCGCAGATGGTATCATCTTCGGTGTTGTGTCATACGTAGTAGTAAAAGCATTTGCAGGAAAGCACAAAGAGGTACCAATGCTAGCGTACCTATTAGCATTCTTGTTTGTGTTGAAGTTTATTTTTAACATCTAAAACGCTAGAATAGCGGTAATATAAAGAGAAAAAAGCGGGAGTGAATGCATTCACTCCCGCTTTTTTCTCTTTATATTACCATTAGCGCTCGCAAAGCGAGCCGGCGAACCGATAGGTTCGTGGCTATTTAACTTGGTGGTCAGGCTATTTAACTTGGTGATTAGGGTAATAAACTCTACTTTTAAGAATTACGGGTTTTATTATGCCCTATTTAGCTCGTTACTTATAACAACCAATTTCACATTTGATAATATCTATATGCATTTACATATTTGCCATATATTACATAAAGCGGTAAACTAAAAGTGTTGGATTGCACGGTAGGAGGGCTATTGATGAAAAGGAAAATTAAACTGGTTGTGTTGCTAATGTTGGTCGTATCCGTCAGCTTATTTGCAGGAAATCATTTGTCGAAGCTCTATTCATATGTCGAGGCATATGAAATGGGTAATGTCGTAGACATTACCATCGATGAAGAGGGAATAGCGGATTATACGATTTTGGACGGCGAAGCTTTTGGGTCAATAGATCAAGAGGTGGTAGATGCGTTGAAAACCTAAGTGAAATACGCCTCGGTATTTTTCGAAAGTTCTACCCAAGACAATTCAGTGTTCAATGTCCGATACATTGTAGGCGTCAAGAATCTCGACAGCACCCCCAAAAGCTTTCAATTAACAATAAAGCCTAAGGACCTTGATTGGTATCCTTATCTACACTGTATACCTGAGTCTTTCACGACAAGAGTAGTGACACTGCTGGGGAATGATGGCGACTTAATCGAGCTAAACACCCGTTATCAATCGACAGAGCAGCGCAGTACAAGTGGGTATCTTGGACAAGACGATTTGGAAGTAGAAGTTGTTGTCGTGGAGTAGTTGAAGGAATCAAAACATAAAAAAGAGTTGTATAGCTTTTTAATGGCGAGCTAGCAAGGGGGGCGAGAGGGGGGAGTTTGTTGTTTAGAAATAAAAGAATAACTATCGTGTTGGTTCTAGTCTATATCGGGACACTCATAAATTTTTATTATCCGATGATTCGCTTTTCGTATGCCTATAACAACTTGGTTTTTACAGTGATTGTATTGTTGATACCCATGGTACTGTTTTTACAGAGTTTCAGACTTAAGAATTTAGTTATGAAAATTGTTAGCGTTCTATCGTTAGGGGGAGTGTCACTGGCATCGCTAATCCTTATATTGGTGGTGGCTCTAAAGATCAGTATGCTTTCAACTGACGGGTATGACCCAAGTTTTGAGAATCTAAGGGCATTACAAGTCGATGAATACAAAGTGACGGCTTACCGGATAAATGGAGGCGCTACAACCGCTTACAGTATGGTAGTGCGACAAGAAAAAAACCTTGGACTAGGACTAATGATGGTGAAAGAGCTTTATAGTCAGTACCGAAAAGGGGATGTTGAATTGGACTGGAAGGATCACGTACTCTTTATTGATGGTGAGGCATATCCATTGATGAAGAATATCTATTTTGAGTAGGAGGAGAAGTTGACACTTAAAGCGTTTGACGAAAAGAAATTTAATAAGAGGTTATTTAGAGAAGTGTTTGTTCCTAATGGAATAAAAATGGTCCTTTATTTCATTGGTCTTAAGTACATGGTACAACTAGGGCTTCTAAAAGAATCTAGCAGAGCGGATCTAAAACTAACGATTACTGGAATAATGGGTGTCTATATAGGGATTACCATCTACCGTATGTATTTGGAAATTGTGTTGCCTAATTTGGAGGTGACCTTGGAAGATGTAGATGAAATGACTAAGGCATGTTTTCCGAAGAAGGAGTCTAAGTTATTTAGGTTTTGGGATAGGGATTAAAGGTGCGTGGTTAGTGAACATGGGAGTTAGGTGAAATTATTAAAAAAGGAGATATTACATATGGAAACTGTATTTAAGCCAAGAGATTTTATATACATAAACGAGGATAAAATCGAAGGAGCAAGTTTTATCACATTTCAAATATTCAATGTTTGAGAAGAGTATTACTGAGTATGGTTATTTGATATGGCTGTTAATGTTAATCTTGGTTCAGTAGTTGATTCAGGAAATTATGATACAGAAATATGATAATAGTGTTTCTTAATGAGTAGAAATTGATTTACAAGCATACCTTTGGTGTGCTTTTTTTATCTTTGATTTATAAGTGAGATATTTACTGAGTAATATGATGAGGTGTTTGTCGAGTTGAAATTCATGCTAATGAATCACCATGTTTTCCGAGCTTTTCGAAAGAACTCGTTAGAATTACTGCTCCTTTATCTTGGTGGTTTTTTCAAGACTAAGTCTATACGTTGGTAACGCACTGGCATTGATAGTGATTAGAAGATTAAAAATTGCTTAAGTTATATGGTAACTACTAACAACTATATAGAATAAAATGGTAAAATGTTATTGGAAGAAAAATACATAGAAGCAAGCGAAAATGAAAAGTTAAGAAGACGCATGAAACGCAAAAATGGCAAGACATATAGATGGTTTGCTCATCGATTAGACAACGCGATGCAAGGAAGTATCATCTTAGATATTGACGAAGTAAGTGTGGAACAATTTATGTCTTGGAATAAACAGGACTTAGAAAATGGAAAAAAAAGTTGTTGGCCTGCATGTTTTGAATCCATCGAGGCGCTATCAAAAATATTAACAGATGGAAAATATAAGTATTATATTTTATATGCATCATATGGAATGCGTGGATGGATTATATCGAAGGACTATATTTGTTACTTGGAGTAAGGAATCGCAGATAACACTAGCGAACACCCAAATTAGCAGAAATATTTAGTGAAGAAAGAGGTGGAATATTAAGATGGTAAAAGGAATCAGAGGCTTTATTTATATACAATTTATTTAGTCATATCAAGAATGATCCCTTACGTGGCGTTGGCGGAAAGCGAGGAACGGAAGGCAATTTTTTTAATAGTAAATTGTCGGAAGAGCTTTATGCTACCGATAAAGTTGCATCACGTGTTGGTGGTGGCATACGCGATAAGTCCAATTTACTGTTGCTATTATTTGCAGTATTAAATGCAATTGGATACATAATTGTAATGCCTAAGTAGGCGGAAGTGTATATAAAAGAAATGGGGAAACTAAAATGGCAAAATTCGAAAAAATAATAACGGGTGATTTTGAATCAACAGTAAGAACAATAGATAAATGTGTCATGGACAGTGGCATGTCGATGAATTTAGTCGATCAAAGTGACAATCAAATAGGTAATGTGAAAATAGCCATTCGCGTTTATGATAAATATTTTATGAGAAACAGTAGTCGCGCCAGTCTAAGCGTAACGGTAGTAGGTGAAGAGGATCAAATCCTGGTAACTTCAATTGGAGCGGGTGGGGGACAAGGTGTTATATTCAACTTCAGCTTGGGTGCAGAGACTGAAATGGTAGAGATAGTTGAAAACTGCATAAAGCGAATGACGTAATAAAGAGTAAGATGATAAATTTTAAAGATGTGATGACATTATTTTCTGGAGGCGAAGCATGAGAAATATTGATAATTTAAAGAAAATTGCTATTCTAATTGATGCTGACAATGCGAGAATTAGTAAGTTGAAGTTTGTACTTGAGGAAATATCTACACATGGCCATATTATTACCAAGAGAGCTTACGGTGATTGGTCGAATGATTCTTTGAAAAATTGGAAGAATACATTAAACGAGTTAGCGATTCATCCGGTACAACAATTTGCATACACTAGTGGCAAGAATTCTACGGACTCCGCAATGATAATTGATGCAATGGATTTGTTATATACGCAGAAATACGATGCTTTTGCACTCGTTTCAAGTGACAGTGATTTTACAAAGTTATCTACGAGACTCAAAGAATCGGAGATATTTGTCTTTGGCGTTGGTGAGAATAAGACCCCAGTAGCCTTTAGAAATGCATGTGATGATTTTATACTGACTGAAAATCTTGGAATAGAAGAAGAGGTCGTAAAGGACAACAAGACAACTAAAAAGCAAGAAAAGGAAAAAAATGATATGGGATTAAAAGAGGTTATAACATTGCTGGAAAAAGCCCATAAGAAAAACCAGGATGAGCGAGGATGGGTCGATGTAAGTGCTGCAGGTAGTTACATAAAAAGGGTAAAACCGGATTTTGATGTTAGAACTTATGGCGAAAGCAAATTTACAGATTTAATAAAACGGTTGAATAGTAATTTTGAAACAAATAAGTCTAAGGGAAAAGGGACGTCTTATATAATCAAGTTTCGCCCCATAAATAGAAAATAGAAGAGGTGGGATATTGAAGATTAGAAAGTGGACTTTTAAGAAACACCTAGCCTTATCCGTGGTGTTGACTGCGCTAACGGTGTTAGATGACATTCTCAGGGTGACTTTTTTACCGGTGTTGGCTTATGTTAATGGTAAGATCATGTCGATGGAAGCAGCCAGTGTAGGCATCATAGGCGGTGCAGATGGACCTACAGCGATTTTTGTTGCTGACAAAGTGGTCGAAGGGCATATTCGTTCAAAAGTAATCGTCTTCTTGGTATATTTAATGTTGTATTATCCGGCTAAAAAAATGTTTAATTCCATTTGGAAAAATTGATGGAATCGTCACATGGTGTTCACCTCAGAATTGTAAACTTAATGGAGAAGGGGGGAGATATTATGATAAACGGTTACAACAAGGAAATGCGAAAGCTCCTATTAGGTCTTGGACTTGTATTCCTTGTAATACTAATAGGTTTTTCGATTGTTTGCGTGTTTAAGATAGGCGGATTCAAGAATTCCATTGAAGTTTTATTCTTTATAAAAAGAAAAATACAATTTATATTATATAAACTATTTAGCCTGATTTTTTAGCGGTGTTACATAAGTAGAAAATATGGAGGGTGATGACGTTGAAACCAATGACAATCTCATTATTGGTAGCTTTAACCATGTTATACATAGCAGTAATAAGAAAGATATTTCCAAGCAAAAGTGAACTTATTGAGGCAATCTCAAATTTCTCGTTAATGGATTTTTTAGCGGTTTTTAGAGGACGGGTTTTTGAAGAAAACATAATGGAAGCATTTATCGGGTTGGCCTTGGTTGTGACTGTATTTTTCGTAGGCATTTTCTATGCGATTGTTGTCGTAATAGATAAGTTGTAAAGGGAGGAAGCACTTGAAGATAATTATACTGGCGATATTAGCGGTGATTAACATCCCTATGTATCGTTGGAGTTTTAAAACTATATTTGGTAACATGGAAGGTTTTTATGAGTGTCTGAAATATGACTTTACACCTGACATTGTTTCGCTGTTTAGGGGTAGGCTGTTGCAAGATATGGCAGCGGAATGGAAGTTGTCCAGTTTTATTTTAATGAATATGCTTCTGTTTGTAATAGAGTATATGTTTATTAGCAAACTGTTAGGCATATTTGGCCTTGTAATATAAAATCGAATCAATAAGGAGATGGACATATGTCAGATGGATTATTTATTTTTCTTGTATTGAGTGCTGGAGTTATTGTCATCGCATTAACCAGTGGATTTGCAGATCCAATGCCAGGACTATTCAATGTAATAAATAGAATTAATTCAAAAGAAACTACAGCTCATAATGACATGAAGACATTTAAGGAAACAATGACGAAGAGGGATTCGACGGATGATCGTTAATATAATAGCTGCAAGTAGGTATCTGTTTATTGATGAAGAGGTCTATACGGTCATCAGTCCTATCCAACTAATTAGGTGGGGCTTGGATGGATATATCCCACAGTAATAATGCAGGTTGCTTTATCAATGGTGTAGCAGTATAATGTAGGTAATTAATATACAAACATAGGAGTTTTGCGAAATGAATCTACCAATTTGAAGCCAATGAAATGATTAAAAATGAGATGTAACTGATGTTGTATGATTACACATCGGTTTATTTTGCATTTAGACATTCGGAGGTGTTCAAATTGAATAAGATGAGAAATGTGTACTTGATGTACATCATTGTATTTTTGCAGGGCTTTGTTTTTTATGGTCCTGTAGCGACGCTGTTTAGACAAGCTAGGGGTCTTTCTATGTCCGAAATCTTTATCATTGAGTCAATTTCATGGGGATTGATTATATTGATGGAAGTGCCCTGGGGATGGATTTCAGATAGAGTGGGTTATAAGAAAACCCTTATTGTTGTAAATGGATTGTTTTTCGTATCCAAAATTGTTTTTTATATGGCCTTTTCATTTAAGATATTTTTACTGGAGCGGCTTATTTTGTCAGTGGTGATGGCAGGATTATCAGGCTGTGATACGGCGCTTATATATGGGTCTATCGATAAAGAGGATACTCAAAAGGTATTTGGTAGATACCATGCGTGTATGACGGTTGGATTCCTGGTGGCATCTATTGCCTCGACATTTATTGTTCAAGTATCTATTGAAAGCACTGCGTTTTACACGATTATACCCTATGGCATAGCGGCAGTATTAACATTATTTTTAAAAGAGGTAACTGTAAAGGCGGAGCAAAAAGGAAATATTCTAAAAACTGCCAAAGAGGCTTTTGCTGATAAATCGATCATACTGTTTGTACTGGCGATTGCCCTAGTCGTTGAAGTGGTTCAAGCCATTACAGTTTTCTTGAATCAGGCACAGTATCTAAAAAGTGGTATAGATCCAAAGTACTTTGGACTGATTATTGCCTTTATTCAAGTGGCCAGACTGATTTCTGTCAAGGCGAACGTTATCAGCAAGCGACTTGGGAATATACGAACGATCACAGTTTTTATGGTGTCTATAGTAATCGGTGTGGTATTGCTTATACTGACGGCTAATCCTGTGATTAGTGTAGGGTGTGTCGTTTTGTTGTCTGTGAGTATATCAATCATAGGACCAATAGAAGTTGATATTAAGAATCAATGTATCAACGGCCATGAACGGGCGACCATCTTGTCCATATATTCGATGCTTGGTGGCTTGATAGGGTCTTTGGGGAATATCGTCATTGGAAAAATGGCGGATCATTCATTAGGATTCGGATTTGCTGCGTGTCTGGTTATGTCGGTGCTAGCAATACTGTTGCTGAAATTATATGAGAAAAGTTCTTCGAATCAAGGAGTGAAAGACATAACAGAGCTTTACTTTTGACGGACCTATTTGATATGCTAAATAGTGAACCGCATATTAAATTCAAAACAAGACCTGTAGAGGATGAATAATGAAAATAGAATTTTTGGACCTGGCTTCAGTGCCAAATGAGTTACATAAGTATGCCGTTATTGTCACGAGGCATGAAAATCAGTGGATATTTGTTCGACACAAGGAGAGAAGTACATGGGAATTTCCTGGTGGTAGGAGAGAAGCTGGAGAGCTCATTGATGATACGGCCAATAGAGAACTGATTGAAGAAACAGGGGCGTCGGAATTTGACATCACACCGCTGTGTACTTATGCTGTGACGATGAGTGAGGAAACCTCTTACGGTCTCTTATGTATCGCTAAGGTTCAGCGGTTTCAATCGGAATTAATCCATGAGATAGCAGAAATAAAAGGCTTTGATGGATTACCTAAAATGATGACTTATCCGGAAATAATTCCGAGCTTGTTTGAAAAAGTCATGAGTGAATATAAGTAAAAGCGTCTGACATAGTCCAATATGTCAGGCGCTTTTTTTAGTTGAACTTAAAAAAGTTATATCGAGCGATTGGGATCAAGGAATTAACCTCATTGGCCTCAGTAAATAATTGCCTCTCGAATGAATGATTGTGATGATGCAGTGCCGATTCTAAAAAGTAGAGACATATGCCCATATCGATGCTGTTGTAATAAGGTAGTTTACTTGCTGGTATAAAGGATTTTATATCGGTTGCTCGATACACTGTTAACACATTTTCCATGTTTTTGATACGCCAAGGCTGAGTGTTGCAGGCGCTAGGTGCCAATCGCACGACTTGGCCAATGGTTTGATCCAGGTCGCCATCCCATATAAAGTCTAAAGGTTTTCGTTTAAACGATTTGGGGCTTGTCCTAAATGATTTGTCCTCTGATTGGCCAAAGGCGAGCAGAATGACATAGTCTAGGTCTTCTGCAGTGCTATCTAGAGGTTTTGCAAGGGCATACCAGCAAATACCAATGTTTCTTGAAGTGAGGTATAAGTCTATCTGCTCAAGTAAATACCCAGCATTAAGCAAATAATGAGGTTTACGCTCGCTATAAAACAGCAGGCAGTGACTGCCGCGTTTTGCAGTGGTTTCTTCCCGGTTGACCAATTTAATTTTAGTTGAAATGCTTGGATCAAGGGGAACGAGAGCGTCGATCATTCTTTCTAGATCGATAAGTGTCTCGTTAGACACGGTTAGATCCTCGTTAAATTTTCGCATAGATTTTCTTTTATATATCATATTGTAATGGTCGTACATAGATAATCCTCCAAAATTATATTTGTGAGGAATTCGAATTCTCTAACACACTTATATGCTAGCAAGAACATTTTAAATAGTCTAATACAATTTTAAAATTTATGAATAAACCATAACATCTCTTGACAAATCTCCAAAAATCCCTTATTCTACTATAGATTTAACATAAACCAGCAAAGGTGTTGAACTCAATGAAAAGAGTTGCTGTAATTACTTTACTAACCATAGGTCTTCTATTGACAGCCTGTAGCGCATCTGCAGAAAAGGTAGATACATCAACGATTACTGAATTGCAGATCGATGAGGATGTGCAGGTGGCAAATGGTGATGACGAAGTAGAAGCTCTTAGCAAGACACCAGAGAAGCACCTACCAAATCATACGTCAAGTATGGAGATGGGTGACGACATGACCTTGTTCACTCCTGAAGATGTTGTCCTCTTGGATAATATCGGCAATCAGGATTGGTTATTCGAAGAAGATCAGTCGTGGCTGCTGCGGTTTGATGATGATGTACTCATCATCGGACAGGAAAATGGACAAGTAACGGATATTTTAAGATATCACATTACATCTATCGACCATGATGAACAAATATTGATCATACACATCATTGGTAGGCTCAATGAGCATTCCAAATCATCGGAAACGGAAGTGGCACATAATTATTACTGTCAACTTCAATTAAATAAAGATCAATTAACTTACACCAACAAGATGAATGATCCTATCCAAATGACGGAAACTGTCTGGATTAGAAAAAAGTAATCCTTGACAGCTACAAAAATATACAATAAAATGTATAGAAATACAACGTTTCAATCTTTAAATTTAGTCCAGAGAGGCTGAGAAGGAGGAAATATCATGAATTACATGAATGCATGTACGCTTATTTCTGCGTGCAAAAATAATAACTTAATAGATAATAATAATCAAAAAGATGATATTTTTTGGAGCAGTGGCTCTAAATGTCATCTTTTTTTTGGGTCTAAAAGCCTAAAGTTAAATGTGGAGGGTTAAAAATGAATGGAAAACTAGTTTTAGAAAACGGAATGGTATTTGAAGGGAAAATCATTGGTAAGCCCTTGGAAACAGTAGGTGAAGTAGTATTCAACACAGGGATGGCAGGTTACAAGGAAGTAATGACAGATCCATCTTATTACGGACAACATCTTGTGTTCACTTACCCATTGATAGGAAATTACGGTATTGCCTTGGATGATTTCGAATCGGATGGACCAAAGGTAAGTGGTATCATTGTCAAAGAAGCATGTGAAGCGCCAAACAACTTCAGAAACGAAGTATCCCTACACGACTATTTAGTGAGTAATAATCTGACAGGTCTTGCAGGAGTAGATACAAGAGCGTTGACAAAATTGCTTAGATCAAGTGGTGTAATGAAAGGTGTCATCGTCAGAAAAGAAGTATCAAACGACGAGGCGATTGCAAGACTTTCTGGCTACGACAACACGTATGCTGTTGCAGCTGTTAGCACAAAAGAGAAGAAAACAATGAATCCTGAAGGACAGAAAAATGTGGTTATGATCGATTACGGCGTAAAGGAAAGCATTAAACGTCAATTAGTGAAGCGTGGTGCTGCACTGACAATCTTACCTTACGACGTTGACAGCCAAACGGTCCTTAATGAGAATCCGGATCTTGTGTTTTTATCGAACGGTCCAGGGGATCCAAAGGATTTAACAGCAAGCATTCAAACGATTAAGGAATTAATCGGTCAAGTACCGATTGCAGGTATTTGTTTAGGACATCAACTACTTGCGCTAGCATGTGGTGGTGATACGTCAAAACTGAAATTTGGTCATAGAGGATGTAATCATCCAGTAAAAGATTATTTACAAGATAAAGTATATATTACCAGTCAAAATCACGGCTACTATGTCAATGTAATGCCGGAAGGGTTTGAAGAAACACATAGAAGTATGAATGACCAGACCTTAGAAGGTATGCGACAAGTAGAACAGAAAATTATGAGTGTACAGTTCCATCCAGAGGCAAGTCCAGGACCGGAAGAGGCACAAGCGTTATTTGATGAGTTTTTAAAGTTGGCTAAGTAGAGACGATAAGCGAGGGTGAATATGCAAAAAATAGATAGAATTAAAAAAGTAATGGTTATTGGATCAGGTCCAATTGTAATCGGTCAAGGAGCGGAGTTCGACTATTCGGGTACGCAAGCTTGTAGAGCACTAAGAGACGAAGGTATTGAATCGGTATTGCTGAACAGTAATCCGGCGACAATTATGACGGATACAGAAACAGCAGACAACGTATACATCGAACCGATGACACTTGAAACTGCAAAGAAAATCATTGAAAAAGAAAGACCAGACGGCATTATTGCGGGATTAGGTGGTCAAAAGGGATTGAACCTGACAGTTGAATTAAACGATACAGGCGTTCTTGAGGAATATGGCGTTGAAGTTCTTGGAACATCTATCGAAAGTATCAAAGACGGCGAGGATAGAGACCGTTTCAGAAACTTCATGAATAAGATCAGCGAACCGGTTATCAAAAGTGAAATTGTAGAAACGCTTGATTACGGGATTGAAGCAGCAAGAGAACTTGGTTACCCGGTGGTATTAAGACCGGCCTACACAATGGGCGGTACTGGTGGCGGAATCGTGGATAACGAGGAAATGCTTAGAGAAAAACTGGCACTTGGATTGAAATTGAGTCCAGTGACACAGGTACTCGTTGAAAAGTCGATTTATGGCTGGAAAGAAGTAGAGTATGAAGTAATGAGAGATGCGGCTGGTAGTAAAATCTGTGTGTGTAACATGGAAAACATCGACCCAGTTGGGATTCATACAGGTGATAGTATTGTAGTGGCGCCAAGTCAGACACTATCAGACAAAGAATATCAAATGCTGAGAACATCGGCTTTAAAGATCATTGATGAAATTGGAATTGTCGGCGGCTGTAACGTACAATTCGCTTTAAATCCAAACAGCTTTGAATATGCAGTTATAGAAATCAACCCTAGAGTATCTAGATCGTCGGCACTGGCTTCAAAAGCGACGGGCTACCCAATCGCAAAGGTATCGGCGAAACTGGCACTGGGGTACAGATTGGAAGAGATTTTAAACGATGTAACAAAGAAGACCTTCGCTTGTTTCGAACCATCGCTGGATTACGTAGTAACAAAGATTCCAAAGTGGCCATTTGAAAAGTTTGAAGGGGTATCCAATGCTCTTGGGACGAAAATGACAGCAACTGGTGAAATCATGTCTATTGGTAGAACATTGGAAGAATCATTGATGAAAGGTATCAGATCACTGGAAATCAAGCGACATACGCTAAGTGATAAAGGCTTGGCAACAAAAGACATTCTTGAACTAAGAGACATGGTAAAGACGCCATATGACGAAAGAATCTTTGCTCTTGGCGAGTTGATCAGAAGAAAATACAGCATGGACAGACTGTACGAACTGACACAAATAGATTCATTCTTCTTAAATAAGTTCAAGGAAATCATGGACACAGAAATGATGATCGAAACAAAGGGCTTACAAGGCATCGATAGAGACATGATGATTCATATCAAGGAAATGGGTTTGTCGGATAGAGGGATCAGTCAATTGGCTGGATGTGAGATTGAAGAAGTATATGCTTTAAGAAAAGCTTACAAAATAGAAAGAAGTTACTTGGCGGTAGATACATGTGCTGGTGAGTTCGAAGCGGAAACACCATATTACTACTCGACTTTCAACGAGCAAAGTGACATCAAAGAGACGACTGGCAAGAAAGTTGTAGTTGTTGGATCTGGCCCGATAATGATCGGACAGGGGATTGAGTTTGACTATGCATCGGTTCACTGTATCAAAGCCCTAAAGAAACTTGGATACGAAGCGATTATCATCAACAACAATCCAGAGACGGTAAGTACGGACTTTAACGTAGCGGATAAACTGTACTTTGAACCGATTACACCAGAAGATGTTCATAGTATCGTTGAAGAAGAAGGTGCAGATGGCGTTATCATCCAATTTGGTGGGCAGACGTCAATCAAGTTGTCGAAGTTCCTTCAAGAAAAGAACATCAAAGTATTTGGAACAAGCGAGTCAGGAATTAGACGTTCAGAGGATAGAGATGAATTTAACGCCTTATTAACAGATATTGGTGTACCCCAACCAGAAGGGAAATGTGTTTACAGCCCTGAGGAAGGTGTAACAGAAGGCAATATCCTTGGCTATCCACTTGTCGTTAGACCGAGTTATGTCCTAGGTGGACGTGGTATGGAAATCACATATGACGAAGCACAACTTGGAAGATACTTGGAGTCTGGCTTTAAAAGAGACAAGAAGAATCCTATCTTGCTTGACAAGTATTTAGTTGGAAAAGAAATAGAAATAGATGCGGTGTATGACGGTGAAAATATCCTGATTCCAGGTGTCATGGAACATATTGAACGGTCAGGAGTTCACTCTGGGGACAGTATGACGGCATATCCGGCAATCTCATTAACAGATGAAGACAAAGCGACAATCTTGGAAATCGCAGAGAAAATTGCCAAGGGCATTGGCGTCCTAGGAATCTTCAACATTCAATTTATCCAACACGAGGACAAGATGTATGTAATCGAAGTAAATCCGAGAGCCAGTCGTACAGTACCATATATCAGTAAGGTAACAGGGTTGCCGATTGTGGAGTTAGCGACTCGTGTATCGTTAGGAGAAAAATTGACGGATCTTGGTTACGGTACTGGATTGTATAAAGAGCCAGACATCAAAAGTGTAAAGATGCCAGTCTTCTCGACACAAAAGCTTGAGAATGCTGAAATATCATTAGGACCTGAAATGAAATCTACTGGTGAAGTTTTAGGAATAGGGACAACATTCGACGAAGCCTTCTACAAAGGATTTATCGGTAGCGGTACTCAGTTCGAATTCCCTCACAAGACATATTTGGCAACAGTAAAAGATCAGGACAAAGAAGAATTCCTAAGCATTGCAAAGCGTCTTGATAAGCTTGGGTTCCAAGCTTACGGTACTGCAGGTACATGCCAGTATCTTCAAGACAACGGTATTGATGCAACTAAAGTTGAAAAGTTGTCAGAACAAGAAAATACAATTGAAGAGTTAATAGGCCAGGATAAAGTCGATTTTATCATCAACACACCAACGGCCGGATACAATGCAAAGAAAGACGGTTTTAGAATCAGACGTCTAGCAATCGAAAGAGGAATGAGTATCTTCACTGCACTGGACACGGTGGCACTGTATGTGGATGTTATAGAAAACAAAGGTCACGAAAAAGATTTCGATGTAATAAATTTAAATAAAATTGCTTTTGATGCATAATAATTGGATATATATAGGATGTATATAGAAATGAAAAAGAATAGGTTACCTATTCTTTTTCTAGTTACAGGACTAATAACGAAAGAAGGGACCAGGATGAAAATATTTATTGATACAGCTAATGTAGAGGATATTCGAAAAGCAAATGAAATGGGTATTGTAGCAGGGGTCACAACAAATCCTTCTCTGATTGCAAAAGAGGGACGAGATTTTGTCGAAGTGGTTAAAGAGATTACGACAATCGTAGATGGACCAATCAGTGCTGAAGTTGTTAGTCTGGAGGCTGATGGCATGGTTGAAGAGGCAGTGCCGCTTGCAAAGATTCATAAAAATATTATCATTAAAGTACCGATGACAGTTGAAGGGTTAAAAGCCGTTCGGATTCTAAAAGAAAAAGGGATTCGGACAAATGTTACGCTTGTGTTTACAGCTAATCAGGCGCTCTTGGCAGCGAGAGCTGGTGCGGCGTATGTAAGCCCATTTGTAGGTAGATTAGACGATATTGGTGAGGATGGTTGTTACTTGGTAGAGAAAATTGCAGCGATATTTGAAATACATGGGATTGAAACCGAAATTATCGCGGCGAGTACTCGTAGTCCATTGCATGCAGAGCGTGTTGCCATGGCAGGTGCACATATCGCAACACTACCGTATAAAGTTATTGAGCAAATGACACATCATCATTTGACAGATGCAGGCATAGAACGATTCTTAAAGGATTGGGAGATGGTAAAATGAAGATAGCGATTATTTCTGATATCCATGGAAATTTATCAGCACTTAATGCAGTGCTACAAGACATTGAAAAGCAGGAAATTGATAATTACTTCTTTTTAGGCGATTTGGTCATGAATGGACCAAGTCCAAGAGAAGTCTATGAAATTATTGATCAGTTAGAACCGGAAGTTTGGATCAAAGGCAATACAGATGAATGGTTAGAACTATTTGATGACGATACAGAAGAGGATTCACCTAAAAAGGCATTGATGTTAGCCAGAAATAGATACGCCAAAGAGCGATTGACTGCAGATCAAATTGAACGACTTGTCAGAGTTCAGGATCAGAGTGTTGTGATTGTTAACGACAAGAAAATACTTTGCGTTCATGGATCACCAGATTCTATTGAAGAAGCAATAGGCATTATGCGACCATTAAGTTACTTCGATGAGCTGATGGCCAATAATACCTTTGATTTGCTCCTGTGCGGTCACACACATCTACCCTTTATCGGGTTTTATAAAGGAAAGAAGATAATGAACCCAGGAGGTATAGGTTTTTCCTTGGATGAGGATTCTCGAGCGTCCTATGGTGTTTTAACTATTGGAAACAATGAATTTTCATTGACGATTCATCGAGTGGATTACGATGTGGACGCAGTAGTTAAAGTAGCCAGCGAACGAGAATTCCCATATTTGGAGATTTACGAAAATCTTCTGAAATTGGGTAAAAATAAGTGATAATAAGTGCTGACAAACAAGGAACTGCAAACTAAGGGGGTACTCTTGTTTGCAGTTTATTTTATGATACGTTATAATAACAGTTCAATACATATCATAGAAAAGCGAGGCGATATAAGTGACAACGATATATTTGACAAGACATGGTGAAACAGAATGGAATCTTGCTCATAGATTTCAAGGGCAACTGGATTCGCCGTTAACGGATACGGGTAAACAACAAGCAGAGTGGTTAGGTGATCGTTTAAAAGATATTAAGTTCAATGCAATTTATGCGTCGTCGAGCAATCGTGCTTATCACACAGCTGAAATCGTTAGAGGCAATAGAGAAATGTCTATTGAAAGCCGTGCTGAGTTAATGGAAATTATGTTGGGAAGCTGGCAAGGGCGCGAAATCAGATTAATAGAACAGGATGATGCCCAGCGTTATCACCATTTCTGGAAACAGCCTCATCTTTACCAACCAGATCAAGGGGAAACCTTTGAAGAGGTCATTAAAAGAAGTTATGGGGTTCTTGAGGAAATCAAAAGCAAACATCAAGGGAACGTCCTTGTTGTCAGCCATGGCATTGTTCTTAAGTCCATTTTATGTGCTGTTGCGAAGAAGCCACTTAAAGATCTTTGGAAAGGTCCTTTTATGAAACAAACCAGCCTAACGATACTTGAAGCAACTGACGAGGGATTCGACATTATAATAGAAGGTGACACAAGTCATCATAGACAATTTGACTAAGATTATTGACTAAATAAAATAACAACGACCATTGTTAACCTAATGCTAAAGTGGGTTGACAATGGTTTTCTTTGTGTCTATAATAGCTGTGAGAGGTAAAGATATGACAACACTGATTCAGAAAATTGTTCAAGACTTGGCTGTCTTAAAAAGTGAATTGCCGCCAATAATTATGATCGGACGATTGAAATTTTCCTGTGATTGCAATAAGAGGGCGTTGTCTCAGGAAATCAAATGGCAGATGAAAAAACGTTATAAAAATGATTGTGGTTATTATAATGTAGTTTATCAAAGTAGTAATTGCCTAGAATCAGGGCTGTTCATTGATGTTCGTGAAGAGGATCTCACTTTTCAATCAGCGCCTTCAATAAGTGGTGAAGGGATTTTAAAAAGTAAAATTGTTAACTTTACCAAAGCAATAGATGATTCTAATGAGATTCATCGGTCGGACAATCCAGTTGTACCTGGACTGCTGATACTTGAAAAAATGTTGAATAGTCTAGAAAAAAGACAATTAGAAGCTAGTATTTTAGGGGATGTAAGATTTATCGCACCGCTATATGCAAATGCGTCTTATGACATTTGTCAACGTGGCAACGTCATAAAGATGTATAAAAGTGGCTGTGGAGAAAACGAAAGTGGCGAGTTGATCGCACAATTGATTTTGGAGGAAAAGTAATGAAAACCGTTTCAACGAAAGATATGATTTTAGCAGGAATGTTTGCAGCGCTTATTGGAGTTATGGGCTATGTATCGGTACCAATTCCAATCTCACCAGTACCGATTTCAGGTCAAACATTGGCTATTATGTTAATAGGATTAATGCTGACACCAAAGCAGGCTTTTTATAGCGTTGCAACTTGGATGTTGGTTGGTATAGCGGGTGCACCGGTATTTTCTGGTGGTAGAGCGGGTATTGGCGTTTTGGCAGGACCAAGTGGTGGTTATATTATCGGATTTTTAGCTGGTGCTGTAGCAATCAGTTACTTAAAAGGCAAGGATGTCAGTATGGCTAAAATGTATATGGCTGCAATTGTCGGAGGTATTCTAGTAGTGTATGCATGTGGTGTGCCGATGATGGCATTCTTATTGAACATGGATGCTGCAACAGCATTAAAAGCAGGCGCGTTACCATTCTTGATCGGAGATTTTATCAAGGTGTTTATTGCTGTTAATCTGGCTTATGCTTTAAGAAAAAGATTATCGGTATATTTAAATGACTAAAGTATATATTGTAGAAATAAAAAGGAGCCCTGTTGGAAAAACCAATGGGGCTTTGGCTCATTTAAGGCCAGAACAAATGATGGCAACTCTGTTAAAAAAAGTACATGGCGATTTGCAATTGCCCGTCGATGAAGTAATTGTTGGAAATGCAGTCGGACTAGGGGGAAACCTATCGCGATTGTCTGTCCTGGAGGCTGGGTTGCCGATGCAGACGATAGGAACGACTATTGATTTTCAATGTGGCGCGGCATTAAAAGCCTTGGAATATGGATTTTTTTCAATAGCCAGCGGACATAAGTCGGTGGTTTATGTCGGTGGTGTAGAAAGTACATCCCAGGAACCGAGAGTGTTCTTGAATCATGCTGATCCGCTGTATCATGGAGAAACACCGGAAGCGAGAGGGCAGTTTTCCCCGCTAACCTTAGGGGATCCTGATATGTTGGATGGTGCAGAAAATTGTTATCAACTCTTGAAGCCGCCAAAGGAGACGATTGAAGCGATTGTTCTTCGTAGTCATGAACGAGCGGTTGCTACAAGAGATAATGGAGTATTGTCTGAAGTTATTTGTCCAATGTTGTCGTTAACAGGCGAAGAGATCATAGATGATGAAAGTATACGCCCGCGTATGTCGAAGCGCTTGATTGATAAGGCAAAACCACTTGTTAAAGAAGGTGGGTATACAACAGTCGCTAACAGTTGTTTAACTCATGACGGCGCGTCTCTAATAGCTCTTGTATCTGAAGAGGTTGTCGACAAATACAAGTTGATGCCTCTTGCAGAGATTGTAGGGTGTGAGTCAGCAGGTTTGAATCCAAACTACTCGCCACTAGGGCCGCTAGTTGCCACTAGAAAACTTCTACACAAGCACAATCTTTCTTGTAAAGAGATTGCCTCGGTAGAGGTAAACGAGGCATTTGCAGTCAAAACATGGGCAATGGAAACCTATTTTGATTTTTCGGAGGACCAGATAAATCCTCTTGGCGGTGCACTGGCTTATGGTCATCCGTATGGAGCGACAGGTGGCGTTCTTGTGGCCCACTTGATTGTTGGTATGAATCAAAGACAAGAACAATATGGTGTTGCTACAATGGGTGTAGCTGGTGGACAGGGGATAGCGGTATTATTAAGGAAAGTATAATGATGAATTCATGGATTGAAGTGCGAAATAAAACAGCAGTGATATATGACGGGGTGCATTATTCTTATCAGACCGTGTTGAAAAGTGATGTATTAGGAGAAAATAGCAATATAAGTGATGAAAAAATACTTGCTTGTCATTCGAAAAATCCCTTTGAACAGCTGAAATCAATGATTTACGGCTTGTGCAACAGCATGCCTGTATTCTTTGGTGATGCGGAGACGTTTAATGTAGTGAGAACAGAGTTGCAGAGCCGGATCTTGCTGGAAAAGACAGAACTGCAGGATGTTTTCTTGATAGCGACAACATCTGGAACAACCGGACGAAAAAAAGCCTTGTTGAAAAAAACACATCACTGGTTGGATAGTTTTTCTGGTCATGGTGAAGTCTTTGGCATTGGTGAGAATGACGTATTATTTGCCAATGGCTCTCTTGCTTATACGGCCAACTTATACAGTGTTTTGCACGCTTTACATAGTGGTGGAACTATTGTACTTTCAAAGGAACTGAATCCAAGAAAGTGGATCGAAGAACTGGAAAGCCATAAGTGTACAACCGCATTTCTCGTCCCTTCCAAGCTAAGAGTATTGGCAAAAGCGGTTGATGACAAGTGGTCGCATTCTATTGAGATAACAACAGCTGGAGAGGCACTGGACAAAAAAGTGCTTCAGCAGTTATACTGTAGCTGTAAAAATATGAAGATCCATCACTATTATGGTGCGGCAGAAATTGGACATATTTCTGCAATTACCCACGAGGAGCTGTTACAAAGGCCTGGGTCTGTAGGGAGAGCCTTTCCCAGAGTAACTAATGAAATTATAGATGGTGTCATATATGCCACGTCTCCTTATAGCGTAATGGGTGAATATGAGTTGATGTCTGCTTTTGATTATGGCAAAATTGACGAGGCGGGCTATCTTTATGTAGACGGTCGTAGAGACACCCAGTATAACATCCATGGAAGGAAGTTTAACGCCCAAGCAGTAGTAGATGCATTGACAGGAAAAGATGAAATCGAGGCGTGTCTAATCATTGATTTAAGAGATGTTACTGTTATAAAAGAAAGGCATGGTGAATCATATGGTCTTTATGTTATCAGTAACATTGGAAAGGATGTTATTGAGGAATACGTTAAGGGGACTTTTGAGCGGTGGCAGTGGCCACGGACCATAGAAGTTCGGTCAGAAGCCCTATACTCAGAAAGTGGGAAATATGATATGGTTAATATAAAGAAATTATTTTTATAGAATGGATAAAATGAAATAGAACTGATGAAATAGAGGAATGGGAAATGAAAAACAAAGTAGCAGTTGGTATCAGCGGAGGCGTTGATAGTATGGTCTGTGCTAAATTACTCATAGATCAAGGGTATGACGTATTTGGTGTAACGATGTATCTATTTGATGAAGAAATTGATGGCGAGATGCGATCACCTTCTTTTTTAGAAGATGCAAAGAATGTTTGTGCAACATTAGGTATTCCGCACCATATTGTTAACCTGAAAGAGGAATTTAAGGAGAATGTTATCGATCCGTTTATAGCGGCGTATTTGAGAGGTGAAACACCTAATCCCTGTGCGATGTGTAATCCGACTGTTAAGTATGGTGCATTTCTAGAAGCGGCTATTGAATTAGGTGCAGAATACATGGCGACAGGACATTATGCCAACATCATATATGATGAAACGATGGAACGTTATAGAATCTATCAAGGAAAAAATCCACGAAAAGATCAGTCATTTTTACTGCACTCTTTATCGCAACATCAATTGGGAAGATTGGTACTACCCTTAGCTGGTATCGAGGATAAATCGACCGTTCGTGAAATGGCAGAATCAATTCGAGAGGATATTGCAAAAAAGAAGGATTCGACAGATATTTGCTTTATACCAAATGGAAAATACTATGAATATATTCAAAAACACGCACCGGGAAAAGTAAAACCTGGAGTCTTCGTATCGACTGATGGGGAGGTGTTAGGTCAGCATAACGGTATTGTTAACTATACCATCGGTCAGCGTCGAGGCTTGATTCCGACACTTAATAAACCAATGTATGTTATTGAATTGAAGGCAGACACCAATGAAGTCATGTTAGGAAATGACCATGAAACATATGTTGACGGTTTCGTAGGGGGAAAATTCAATTTCACCATCTATAACGAAGTGCCGTTGAATCAGCCACTCAAAGTCAAAGTTTGCCAATGGGGCTATCTTTTGGACTGTATAATTATAAAGGGAAATAGATGTTATAAAATTATATTCGATGAACCTGCCCGTGCTGTCGCTGTTGGACAAGTTGCAGTGTTTTACAAGGAAAACGAAGTTTTAGGTGGGTGCACAATTAACGCCATAATAAAGGCATATTGATGATCATTAAATTAAATTGCTTATAATAATGAAAAATGTTGAAAAATCCTTGCTAAATTAAAGAAGGATTATTATAATAGTTATAGGTAAACGAACGGTTGTTAATTTTTCGTGTTGCCGTTAACTAAGTTTAAGTGTATATCTTAAGTCTAGGCTTAAGTATATCCTTATAATATACCCTAAACATTATGTATTGGCAAAAGGCGTGGAGCTCATCCACGCTTTTTGCTTTTTTGGTTTATTCTTTCAAATTTGACCAATCTCTGCGTTGCAACATTTTTATGAAACTCTTGCGTAAACAGCATCGTTCTTATATATCTAATGAGGTATAGGGAAAACTAATAGTTGGTGCGTATGAAGTGAATATTTCTATTGGACGCTTTGTGGTATGAGTTATATAGTAATATTGTTAGAATAGATTGCGGGGTAGAGAATTTGCTTGAGAAGTATACAGATAAATTTTATAAGCTATTACAGTTGAAACGACATGTTGTAGGGGTAAAATTTTTTAAGACAAGAACTGAATATGAGACGTTTAATGCAAGGGAATTAAAGAAATCTCTTCCTTACTGTGTTGCGGTAAAATCTGCAATGTCGGGACATTCCATTAAATTGAATTGTTTGTCGTCTGGATGCTCAGGTGGTAACCGAGCACTTGGCTTGATACCAGCAAGCATGGATTATTTTAATGGGAAAAAAGGTACAGATATGGGGCTTTGTGTGAATACAAATGTGGCTTCGAGTATCGCTCAGAGGGTGCCAATCTGCAAGCCTGATACTTTTGGGATTGCTATTCAACCAATCGAAAAGTTTGATGCAGAGCCGGATGTTGTTTTAGTGACGACAAATGCGCGTAATGCGATGAGAATTATCCAGGGATACACTTATCATTTTGGTGTGTCAAAAGATTTAATGATGTCAGGCAATCAAGCTGTTTGTATTGAATGTACAGTGAATCCATTGATTAATGAAGGCTTTAATGTATCGATGCTGTGTTCAGGCACTCGATATAATGCTGGTTGGCATGAAGATGAATTAATGCTTGGAATCAATTATAAAAAATACAGTGCAATCGTCGATGGTATTGAGAAAACTGTGAATCCCGTAGAATCAGATGACAATAAAGCACGAATTGAACAAGGTTTAAAAGCAACAAACAACTTGGAAATTGAAGTTGAATATGGGAAAACATATTATAAAGCGAATTAAGGTAATGATAAAGAGTAAGTAATTGCACAAAAGAAAACAGGGCCGAGGCCCTGTTTTTTTAATTGTCGGCGTGCCCAATTGGACATGCCTAAGAGTCCATCCGACCTCAATGGTCGGTGCAACTTAATGCGTGGATTAGATTTTTTCTTTTGCTTCATAATGCGTATGAAGAAGTGCGTGTGCTTTTTCTCCGTACGGCTTACCAAGATACTCTTCATAAAGCTTCTTAATGTAAGGATTGTCATGTGACTTACGTCTTTCCTTACCAGCATCTTCTCTATAGATAGCTTCTTGACGTTTTCTGATGATTTCCATGTCGCCATGGTGAAATGGCTGACCGCCACCACCGATACATCCACCAGGACAAGCCATGATTTCAATTGCGTGGAAATGTGATCTACCAGCCTTAATATCTTCAAGCAGTTTTCGTGCGTTACCAAGACCATGTGCAATACCGATGTTAAGATCCATATCTCCAACTTTTACAGTCGCACTACGGATACCTTCAAGTCCTCTTAAGTCATGGAAATCCACTTCCTTAAGTTCGTCGCCAGTAATCCACTCGTAAGCAGTTCTAACAGCTGCTTCGATTACACCACCAGTTGTACCGAAGATAACGGATGCACCAGTACTTTCACCAAGGATAGAGTCAAAGTCACTATCTGGCAATGTCGCAAAGTCAATACCTGCTTCTTTTAACATTAAACCATATTCTCTTGTTGTAAGCACAGTGTCTACATTGTTATTGTGGTCTTTTGTCAATTCAGGTCTTTCGGCTTCGGCTTTCTTCGCAAGACATGGCATGATTGAAACAACAACCACATCTTCAGGATCGATATTCATCTTATCTGCATAGTATGTCTTAGCAATGGCGCCAAGCATAATTTGCGGTGACTTACATGTCGATGGAATGTCTAACATGTCTGGAAATTGATGTTCAAAGAATTTAACCCATGCTGGACAACAACTTGTAAGAATCGGTAATGTACCACCGTGTTCCACACGATGGACAAGTTCTGATGCTTCTTCCATAATTGTTAAGTCAGCCCCAAAATCAGTATCAAAAATACCGTCAAAGCCAAGTCTTCTTAATGAAGCAGCCAATTGACCAGTAGAAATTGTACCTGGTTCCATATCGAACAGTTCACCAATCGCTACACGAATAGCTGGTGCAACCTGAACGACTACATGTTTCTTTTCATCCTGTAATGCATCCCAAACTTTGTCGATGTTGCTGACTTCTGTCAAAGCAGCAGTCGGACAAACGGCAACACATTGACCACAGAACGTACAAGATGTGTCAGCCATATCTAAATTGAATGCAGGGCCAACAAATGCGTTAAATCCTCTGTCTACAGCTGATAAGATGCCACATGTTTGAACGTCGTTACACATTGTTTCACAACGTCTACACATGACACATTTATTCGGATCTTTAACGATAGAGTACGAAGAATGATCTTTTTCATAATCCATCATTTCGCCTTCCCACTTGATTTCTCTAACGCCAAGTTCCTGAGCGAGTGTTTGTAAATCACACTCAAGGTTCTTAGGACACATAAGACAATCTTTTGGATGGTTCGAGAGTAGTAATTCTACAGCCATTCTTCTTGCGTTAATCGATTTTATGGAATCGGTTTTAACGACCATACCTTCGTAAACTTTTTCTGAACAAGATGGTACAAGTGCTGGTCTACCTTCAACTTCAACCATGCAAACACGGCATGAAGCGACTTGATTCACGATGCCAAAATCATCTAAGTGCATATGGCAAAGTGTTGGAATTTTTGCATTAACTTTCTTTGCCGCTTCCAATACGGTAGTGCCAACTGGTACTTCAACGTCAAAATCATTAATTTTTAGTTTAATCATATCCATCACAACACCTCCCTATGGTTTAATAACGGCATCAAATTTACATGCATCATAACATGCGCCACAAGCAATACATTTTTCACCATCAATAACATGAAGTTCTTTTACTTTACCTTCAATACAATCTACTGGACAAACTCTTGCACAAGCTGTACAACCGATACACTTGTCTGGATCAATCGTGTACTTGGAAAGCGCTTTACATGACCCTGTTAAACATTTCTTGTCATGAATATGTGCTTCATACTCATTGCCGAAGAAATGAAGGGTAGAAAGAACTGGATTTGGTGCAGTTTGACCTAAACCACAAAGTGCTGTACTCTTAATCATTTCACTTAACTGTTTTAGGTTTGGTATATCTTCAGGTTTACCTTCCCCTTCAGTGATTCGTTCAAGAATCTCGAACATTCTCTTTGTACCAATTCGACATGGTGTACATTTACCACAAGATTCATCTTGAGTGAATTCAAGATAGAATTTGGCAATGTTAACCATACAGTCGTCTTCGTCCATTACGATCATACCACCAGAGCCCATCATAGAGCCGATGCCCTTAAGACTTTCGTAGTCAATTGGTGTGTCTAAATCAGCAACAGTAATGACACCACCTGATGGTCCGCCTGTTTGAACGGCTTTGAAATCTTTGTCATCAGGAATACCGCCACCGATATCGTAGATGATTTCTCTCAAAGTTGTACCCATTGGTACTTCAACAAGTCCAACGTTGTTTACTTTTCCTGCAAGTGCAAATACTTTTGTACCTTTTGATGTTTCAGTACCAATGTCACTAAACCACTCAGCGCCCTTAAGGATGATTGGTGGCACGTTTGCAAAGGTTTCAACATTATTTACACTTGTTGGTTTCCCTCTGTATCCTTCAACAGAAGGGAACGGAGGTTTCTTAGTTGGTTCACCTCTAGAGCCTTCAACAGAGTGAATGAGTGCCGTTTCTTCACCACAGACAAATGCGCCTGCGCCATACTTCACATCGATATCAAAATTAAATCCAGTACCAAATATGTCATCGCCGAGCAGACCAAGTTCTCGTGCTTGGTTAATGGCAATATCAAGGCGTTTGATCGCCAGTGGATACTCTGCACGAATATAGATAATACCTGTGTTTGCACCGGTTGCGTAACCCCCGATAGCCATAGCTTCAAGAACGCTATGCGGGTCTCCTTCAAGGATAGAACGATCCATAAATGCACCTGGATCTCCTTCATCTGCGTTACACATAATGTATTTTTCTTCGCCTGGTTGTTTTGCTGTAAGCTCCCATTTTAGACCAGTAGGGAAGCCACCGCCGCCACGTCCTCTTAATCCACTGTCTTTTAACAGTGAAAGAACGTCAGTTGGTTTCATTTCAGTCAACACTTTACCAAGAGCTTCATAACCGTTAAAAGCAATGTATTCATTGACATCTTCAGGATTGATAAGGCCACAGTTTCTTAAGGCGATACGATATTGTTTTTTATAGAAATTCATTTTACTAGATTCATCTAGTTTTTCTTTTAATTGAGGCTCTTCGTATAATAATCTTTCGACACGACGCCCTTTAACGATATGTTCTGCTATTATTTCAGCAGCATCAGCTGGTTTAACCTTAACGTAAAACACGTTTTCAGGATGGATTTTAACGATCGGACCTTGGCCACAAAATCCAAAGCAACCAGTTTTAACTACTTTTATTTCATTATCATAACCGTGATTTTTCAGTTCCGATTTAAGTGAATCAATGATGGCTTCAGCATCAGCTGAAACACAGCCAGTTCCCCCACAGACCATGATATGACTTCTGTATCTTGCCATGTTATACCTCCTTGTTAAAATAATTTAGCTTAAGCCTTTTCAAATGTTCTGATAAGAATATTCTCATCAAGTAGTTCGCCATTACCGATATGTTTGTCGATGATGTCTTTAGCAACAGTTGGATCGACATTTCCGTAAAGGATAGGTTCATTGCCGGGTACATTCACTTGAACCGTTGGTTCACTGTGGCAGTATCCCATACAGCCTACTTGTACGACTCTAATATTTGACAGACCTTTTGCTTCAATCTCATCAAGGATTGCATTGAGGGTTTCTCTGGCACCAGCAGCGATTCCACACGTTGCCATACCAACCATCAATTCAACGATATCTTCACCGTTTTCTCCAGTTTCTCTTAAGTTGACTTTTTTAATAGAATCTTCTCTGATCTTTTTAAGTTCATCTAATGATTTGATTGGCATTTTTACTCCCCCTTATACTCAGTAATAATTTTTGTGACGTCGTCTTTAGTAACATGACCGAAAACTTTTTCTCCGACCATAACTACTGGCGCTAAACCACAAGCACCAATACAACGAACATCTCGCAGAGTAAATTGACCATCTTCGCCGGTTTCGCCATTGGCGAGACCAAGTTGTTTTGAAAATTCATCCAAAATTTTATCAGCACCTTTTACGAAACAAGCTGTTCCCATACAAATACTGATTGTGTGCTTTCCTCTCGGTGTTTGTGTAAAGTAAGAATAGAAACTTACAACCCCAAATACCTTCGCTCCAGGAACATCTAGTTTTCTTGCGACGAAAAGTTGCACTTCCATTGGAAGATATCCAAATAGATCTTGCGCTCTATGAAGAACATGAATTAAAGAGCCTTCTTTGTCTTCAAGAGTATTAATATACTTTTCAAGCTCATCAAACATTTCCTGAGGAAGATCGGTCACACTCATTGTTTTTACATGTGCGTCAGACATTAATACACCACCCTTTCAAAAGTTTTACATGTTATAAAGGAATGCTATTTAGATCATGTGAAAAACTAAATATTCTTCCTTGCGTGACAGAATGACATTCTGCCGCTTTATATATTTGCCCACTCTTTACAGTAATTACACATTTTTTTTAAGACTCCTTCATAGAAAAAGATGGTTTTTAGAATATTACAAAAATTTAGAATTTTGTAGTGTTTTTTATAACATCTGATAGAATGAAATAAATAAATACATATAGAGAAGGTTTGGTGACTGATATGAAAATTTTAGATTTAACCCACGTCATTCATGACAAAATGCCAGTATTTCCTGGAACAGAACCGCCAGTGATAAAAAACGCATTGACGATTGAAGAACACAAGAACAGAGAAAAACTGATTACGATGTTTTCACATACAGGCACGCATATGGATGCGCCGGCGCATATGATTCTTGATGGCAATACCTTGGATCAATTGCCGATAGAGCATTTTGTCGGCAAGGCAGTTGTGGTTGATTGTAGGGCAGTTAAAGACAATGAAATTACCTTAGAGTTATTGATGACATATGAGAAACAAATCAATCAGTCGGAGTTTGTACTTTTCTGTACAGGCTGGTCCGAGCGATGGGGCAATGAAAATTATTTTGAGGAGTTTCCTGCTTTGACCCTTGAGGCAGCGGGTTGGATCAGCAGAAAAGGATTGAAAGGTGTTGGACTGGATGCGATATCTATTGACTTGATGTCCTCGGAAGATTTTGAAGTTCATCAAGTGTTATTCAGTGAAAATATGGTGGTTGTAGAGAATCTAAATGCACTTGAACGCTTGTTGGATAAGGCGTTTATCTTCTCGTGTTATCCGCTAAAAATAATAGAGGCAGATGGTTCTCCAGTACGAGCTGTTGCAATACTTGAAAATGAATAAATTATCTGAATTGATAAATTTCCGCTACGCTCTTTATTTATGCACAAAAATAATGTAACATAGGAGAAGAGAAAGTGTGTAGGACAATTACGACTCGAAAGAGTCTTCCGGTAGGTAATACAAATTTTCGGAGGTGCAATGTGAGTAAAAAAGTGGATATTGATTGGAGTAAAATTCGTTTTGACTACATGAAAACAGATTTGAGATATGTATCAATCTGGGAAGATGGTAAGTGGGATGATGGGGCATTAGTTGAAGATAACAAGATTACAATTAGTGAAGCGTCAACTGCATTACATTATGGTCAACAATGTTTTGAAGGCTTAAAAGCATACAGAACGAAAGATGGTAGTATTAACTTATTCAGACCAGATGAAAATGGTAAGAGATTGAACAGATCTTGTGAGCGTGTTTTAATGCCAACTGTGCCTGAGGATAAGTTTATTGACGCTTGTATTCAAGTTGTTAAGGCTAATGAGCATTATGTACCACCGTATGGAACGGGCGCAACACTTTACTTAAGACCATTTGTTATTGGTATTGGTGATAATCTTGGGGTTAAACCAGCACCGAAATTTATGTTTGCAATATTCTGTGTCCCTGTAGGACCTTATTTTGCAGGTGGTATGGCACCAGTTAATTTCATGATTTCTGATTTTGACCGTGCGGCACCATATGGTACTGGAGCAGCTAAAGTTGGTGGTAACTACGCAGGTAGTATGATGCCACATCAAGTTGCAGTAGATAAAGGTTTTGCTGATTGTATCTATTTAGATCCAGCAACGCATACAAAAATTGAAGAAGTAGGGGCAGCAAACTTCTTTGGTATTACAAATGATGATGTATTTGTAACGCCTGACTCGCCTTCAATCTTACCTTCAATTACAAAGTACTCGTTACTTTACGTAGCTGAGCATTATTTAAAACTTAAAGTTGAACAAAGAGATGTATTAATTGAAAATCTTGGAGAGTTCAAAGAAGCAGGTGCTTGTGGTACTGCAGCAGTAATCACACCAATCGGTGGGATTGAGTACAAAGAAAATCTTCATGTATTCCACAGTGAAACAGAAGTTGGTCCTGTAACTAAGAAATTATACGATACACTTTATGGTATCCAATTTGGTGACGTAGAAGCACCAGAAGGATGGATTGTAAAAGTTTAGTAAGGTACAAAATAGAATAATCAAGTAATAAAATTAGCCCTGTATGAGGAAACTCATATGGGGTTTTTGCATCTATTAGGCTCGCAAAGCGACTTAAAGAACACGTAGTGTTCTCGGCTATTCAGAGTTGTTCCTGAATGTATTATATTGGGCGTGTAAACGAACGCGCAACCTGAAATTCTGTAACGTGTTTTTGAAAAAAAGAACAGCGTTAAAAAAAATTCAAAAAAAGGGTCCCTAAAAACTTTTCTCTATTCGTATAACATAGTGAAACAAAAATGAAGCCTACACTGTGTGGGGTGAGTATTTTAAATTTCGAGGAGAAAGGATGAGGAAAATGAATAAAAAAATATTGGCAATAGCGGTAAGTGCATCAATCGTATTTGGAGGGATTCCTACATATGCAGCAGAGGGTAGTAATGTAAAATCGAATGAACAGTTGAAAAAGGAAGCTTACTTAGAATTGACAGAAGTAATTGAGGATGCAGTTGATCACTATATTGAATTGGATGAGGAAAATGCTACTGTGAAATTGGCAGTTGCAGAAGACTTAGGACTTGCATTCAAAATGATGTATGGAAAAGATGCGACGGTTGAAGAAGTTGATGCACTAATAGAAGATCTATCAGCATTCGTAGAGTCTGCAGAAGAGGGCGATGAGGAAATTGATGGAGAACTCCTAAAAAAAGAAACAGAATTGACAAAAGAAATCGAAGGCAATTTAAAAGAAATTATTGAATTGGCCAACAAACTAAAGGATAAGAAGTTAAGTGAGTCTCAGAAAAAGAATATTATTGAGGAAATTCAAGAATTAAAGGGAAAGACGAAATCATTAGAAGAAGAAATGGATCAATTATTTGAGGACTTCGATGGTGAAGGCGATTTCGAAGAAGACGAAGTAGAGGATGAAGCATTAAAGGCTCTATTTGAAGAAGAAGAGAAGTTAGAAAAAGAATTTGAAGAAAAAGAAGCAAAACGTGAAGCGCTGCAAGAGAAATTAGAAAAGAAGGATATTTCTGCAGAAGAAAAAACAAAGTTGCAAAAAGAACTTAAAGAAGTCGAAAGTGACATGGAAGCATTAGAAGGACAGTATGAAGCCTTAAGTGAGAAGTTTGAAGAATATGATGGCGATGACTTTGAAGGTGATGAAGATTTCGAGGACGATGAAGAGTTTGAAGATGATCAAGAAAATTACCACTCAGAAATAGACAGATTGTACGATGAATTAGCAGAAACATTGACGGAAAATGATATTGATTTTGACGCATGGGATGACGACTTCGAAGAAGATGAAGATGAAGACGACGCATGGGATGACGACTTTGAAGACGATGAAGACGAAGACGACGCATGGGATGACGACTTTGAAGATGATGAAGATGAAGACGACGCATGGGATGACGATTTTGAAGACGATGAAGACGAAGAATAATATTTAAAGAGTAGAGAATACGGTATAATAAAGCTATAACTTCCAAAGAGAGTGTGCTGCTCTCTTTGGATTGTACATAAAGTTTTAGTGTGAAAAGTTAGAGGTGCATTTACAATGATTGAAGGACTTACACCTGAGGTGATGATTAACAAAATCAAAAATCATGATGAGGAAGCAAAAAAGTTGCGTAATGTTTTGATTGAAGAGCATTTCGGATTTGTTGTGCACACAATTTCAAAAGTGACGGGTCGATATGTTGAAATAGAAAATAGTGAAGAGTTAAGCATAGGTTTATTGGCTTTCAACGAGGCGATTGACCGTTATGATTCATCAAAAGAAGCTGCTTTTCTCACTTATGCGCATCTTGTAATTATGAGTAGAATTCGAGATTACTTCAAAAAAGCTAACAATGAATCAGTTGTATCAATAGATGACATTAAAGAAGAAGGTTTGCAACACCTAAGCCATGCTTACGAGGATGGATCAAATGAAATAGCAGCAGAAATTCAGCAATGGGAATCAATTCTCATGAAGTTTGGATTCAATCTGGAGACATTGGTGGATGAGACGCCAAAACATATAGATACAAAGAATAATGCCATCGCTCTCTCTGAAAAAATTAGTGGCGAAGAGGATCTTGTTCATAAAATGTATGAGAAATACAGGCTTCCGATTGCAATGATTGTCTTGCGTTTTAATATAACCAAGAAAGTTGTAAAGCATAGTAAGCGATTTATTATAGCTACTGTTGTTGTACTGACGAAGAACTTTAAGATGATTTATCAATGGGTTTATAAAAACAAGAAGGGAGGATCATCATGTTAAAAAAAGGCATGGTCATAAAACTTAAAAATAAATATGCAATTGTCGCAACTGATGACTCTGAATTCTTACGGATTAAAAATAAACCCGGTATGCATGTGGGGCAAAAATTGTATTTTGAGGAAGAAGATTGCATAAAAGTTACTAGGCCGGTACAAACGATGCAAACGCGTCGCAATCATAGGCTATCGGGATCGATGGTGGCTCTTGCCGCTTGTATAATGCTCATTGTTATGCTGGTAAAACCTTTTGGTGTCGGTAGCATACCGGCATATGCTGTAGTAACTTTGGACATCAATCCGAGTTTTGAACTGACAATTGATGAGAACTATAAAGTGTTGGCCATTCGCGGCGTGAATCAAGATAGTATCAATATTGTGGATGAAGGTCTTAGAGGGATGTCCCTTGATAATGCTATTCGTGAAATGATTTTAGATGTAGAAGCTGCTGGTGTGAAAATCACAGATAAAAGTGGGATTTTAGTTTCTACTGTGGTGTTAGATCAAGTATCTGATAAAAGGGCATACAAGAAAGTTGAAAAAGAAATCATTGAAGGTTTAGATGAGGCATTTGAGGCAGTGCCAGCACTTGAAGAAGCGAAAGTAGTATTCATAGAAGCCACAGAAAAAGAACTTGAGAAAGCATCGGATGAAAATCTGTCTGTTGGTAAATATAAATTGATTGAAATGAGTGAAGAAGACGATAAATACAATGTTCTTGAAGACAAAACAATCGGTGATCTTATTCAACGTAAAGATATTATAGAGGACATTATCGAGGATGAAGACAAAGTCATATTAGATGGTGAAGATATAGATGACATAAGCGATTATATGGAACAAGATGATGACACACTGTGGTTAGATGATTTTGAAGAGGACGTTGAAGAGGACTTCGATGAAGAAGGAGCACTTGAGGACGTTGAAGAGGACTTCGATGAAGAAGGAGCACTTGAGGACCTTGAAGAGGACTTCGATGAAGGTGGTGAACTTGAGGACGTTGAAGAGGACTTTAATGAAGAGGAGCATTGGGATATAGAAGACGACTTCGTTGATGACGAAGAAAGCATTGCTGACGAGGAAGAGTTCGCTGACGAAGAAGAGCCTTCTGATGAAGATGACTCTGATTATGCAGATGACTAATAGGTACGAAATGACGTTAAAAATTTCCCTGAATTCGGTTAAAAATCACCCTATGGGTATACTATGATTAAGTAGGAGGTATGAAAATGAATATTAACGAAATCATAGAATCTTATTTAGCATCTTATCCAAGTCATCAACAAACGAAAACAAGTTGGAAAAAACCGCTTGTAAAAATAGCATCGGCACATAATCCAGCCTTTCATGACTTGAAAAAAAGCGTAAGAGAGAGCCATGCACTGCCAACGGATCTTCTAGAAGAGGCAGAAAGCGTGATTACGTTTTTCTTGCCCTTTGAAGAAGACGTTGCTAAAAGTAATGTAAAAGGGGATTTGGCATCGCGGGAGTGGGCAGTGGCCTATACCGAAACCAATACCTTAATTGCGGACCTCGGTATGTATTTGATGGCATATTTAGAAATTAATGGCCATTTAGCTTCAACTGTACCGGCGACACATAATTTTGACAAAGTATCGTTAATGAGTGACTGGTCTCATCGACATGTTGCTGAAATTGCAGGACTGGGCGGATTTGGTCTTAATAACATGCTGATTACAGAAGCGGGGTGTTGTGGTCGATTCGGTACGGTCGTGACGTCGGCGGCCCTTGAACCAGACGTAAAAGAAGACAAGTTTTACTGTTTATACCTCGCCAATGGTACCTGTGGTGTTTGTGTCGCCAAGTGTCCAAAGAATGCCTTTGATGAAACGTATGATCGTCATAAATGTTATGAAATGTGCTTGGAAAACGATGCATATCATGAGACGTTAGGACTTGTAGATGTCTGTGGAAAGTGCTGTGTGGCATTGCCGTGTTCATACAAGAATCCATGTAAATAGTTTGTGGAAAGTGTCAAATTGCCTATTCCTAATAGAGTGAAACCGTCGTTATGATATGGCGGTTTTTTGTTGCATATAAGTTAAATGGGGTATGTAATTAATAAGGAGGTGATTGTCATGAAGAGGAACTTGTTTAAGCAGAGTGTCGCAATTTTGTCGTTGGTACTTGTGATGGCCTTCTTTTATACGGTGACAAGTCACTCCAGTAATTTTGAAAACATTCAGGGATTAAGAACAATTGAAGATGTTGAAAGTGCAATTCGCGATGGTGATTTAAGCGAGTATCAATACTTGAATGAGTTTGGTGCTATTGCATCAAATTATGAAAACGCAGACATGTATAGGCAGTATTTTGACGGTGTGTGGTTATCTCATACCAGACTATATGATGAGGCCTTGTTTGAATTTTATTCTGTTCAAGAGCAGTTGGAGGAATACAATGATCCGTACCTAGAAATGCTCTTACTTGAAAAAATAATGGAAATCAATAAAGTCAACGGCAATCTGATTGAGTATCAGGAAAATGGATTTAAACTCAGAATGTTGGCAGCGGGCGTTGACGATAAATTATATGTTAAAGCATTATACGCAATAGCAGACGCCCATTATCAAACCTACAATGATGACATGGCAAGATCATACCTAACCGCGATTTTTGAGGAGTCAACAAGAATATCCTACAGTTTAGGGTTGAGTTTATATCATTCATTGTATGGAGATATTGAATACAGCTATAACAATTATGACGATGCGAAATATCAATACCAGAAGGCTTACGCCTACTCTATAGAAGCGGATCGAATCCTTGGATATTCCTATATGAAAGATTTGGAGTTGCGATTAGCAAGTATTGAAACAAATGACGAAAAATATGAAGAGGCGTATTCCAGAATAGGACGTCTACTTAAGGGTGTTGAAGACGAATCTGATGTCATGAAGCGTGAAATATATATGGCCTATGGAGAAGCTGCATCGAACTTAGATCGCTATCAAGAAGCCATAGAATATTATGAACTAGCCTTGACGAGCAATTATTTGATTAATAAAGAATATGAAACTCATTCCTTAATGCCTCTAATATACATTGAGATAGGTTTCGCCTATGCTGCCTTAAACGAGTTTGAAAAGGCTGTTGAATACTTCCAATTGGCGCATAACGTTGTAAATTTTCAGGAATCTGATGAGAATTTATCTGAACAGGTAAGTTCCTTAAGTGCTTATGAAGTAGATGAATTGCAACGAGAACTGGCATTTAAGCAAAAATTAAGGGATGCCAATGAAGAAACGATTGTACTACAACGCAAGTATTTGCGTATTGGATTTGGATTGTTGATTGCACTCTTATTTTCTGTAATTATCCTTGTATGGCTTTATTTCGCGAGAGGGAAAGTCCAAAAGAAACTTTATGTTGAGTCCATCACTGATCATTTAACAAAAGTCTTTAATAGAGGTCAGATTATTAAACTGCTGGAAGACAATAAAGTCAAGACGACCAGCATTTTGATGATGGACGTCGATGACTTTAAAATGATTAATGATACATTCGGCCACGTCGTAGGAGATAAAGTGCTTGTCCAGATTGCCAAGGTCATTAAGTCAAATTTACGTGGTGAAGATTATGTTGGACGTTATGGTGGCGAGGAATTTTTGGTGATTCTAAGAAATACGAATTTGGAAAAGGGATTAGCCATTGCAGAACGTATTCGAGAAGCGGTAGCAAGTGTTTCGTGGGAAGAGGATATAGTGACATCTGTAAGTATCGGTATGTTGCAGTGTCATGAAGCAGAAACAGACGAGTTGCTGGCTGAAGCTGATTTATTGATGTATCGGGCCAAAAGTCTAGGCAAGAATAGAGTGGTCTTTTAAAAAAACAATGATTGGGGATTAGACAAGTCGTTCTTAGGAACGACTTTTTTATGTTATGATAGAAACGGAATTGGCAGATAATTTGGTAATCTTGGGGGATTAACATGCATATACTATTGAATTTTGATATACTGAGTAATTTTGGAAATAAATTTGCAAATCTTTTTGTGTTTGTATTTGTGTTGACACGATTAGGCGCCTTTCGAAGGTTGGTGTCAAAGGAGCGACTAACATTAAAGGATAAGTTGTTGTTAGCGGTGATATTTGGTGTGTTTGGTATTGTTGGGACTTACTTCAGTATTGAATACAAAGGTGCACTGATAAATACTCGGATTATAGGCGTTGCTTCTGGTGGACTACTGGGCGGACCACTTGTTGGTTTTTTAGCCGGTATCGTTGCTGGTGTTCATCGTAATTTTCTAGATGCAGGAACGGTAACATCAACTGTTTGTGCTGTTTCTACGGTTCTAGAAGGTCTTTTAGCGGGCTATATGAGCTATTTTATTCGTTCGAGAAAAAGAATGTGGCCAATCGCTATGTTGACTGGGGCAATTTGTGAATTGATTCGTAAAGTTGCCTTGCTCTTGTTTATTAAACCCTTTGCAGATGCCTGGGATATCGTTGCCAATATTGGTTTGGCGATGATTATCATTAATTCTGTAGGGATTGCATTATTCTTCGTTATTTTAGAGAGTACATTTAAAGAACATGAAAGACTTGCGGCCGAACAGGCTTCCTTAGCCTTGAAAATTGCAGAAAGAACATTGCCTTATCTGAAAAATGGGTTGTCGTCAGAAGGATCCTTGTCGATTGTTGAAATTATTCATGAGATGACAGAATTTGATGCGGTTACACTGACTGATAGGGAGAAAATCTTAGCCCACGTGGGTCAAAGAACCATTCGACATCGAGTTGGTGCGCCCGTTCTAACAAATCTAACAGGTTACGTATTGGAGTCAGGCCAACCGAAAGTTGTGGCTGACTGTCGTGAGACCTGTGATGAACGTCAACGGTGTAATCTTCATTCTGCATTAGCGCTACCGATTGTTGATGGAGATGACGTTGTTGGTACAATCAAACTTTACAAAGCTATAGAAAATGGCATAACCCAAATTGATGTAGAATTGGGAGAAGGTCTATCAAAACTTATCTCTACGGAGATTCGAATTGCAAACTTAGAAAAACAGTCAAGGCGATTAAAAGAGGCGGAGATTAAGATGCTACAGTCTCAAATAAATCCTCATTTTTTATTTAATACACTTACGGTGATTGGATCTGTAACACGTACTGATCCTGGGAAAGCACGAGAACTAATTCTTTCTTTATCGGATTATTTCAGAAAAAATTTGAGCATCAATCATAAAAGTGTGCCTTTGGTTGAAGAGATTGAACATGTGAAGTCATATGTCAGCATTGAACAAGCACGTCTTAAAGATGATTTGTGTGTAGCGTATGATATAGATGCACTACCTCCAGTGGAATTACCGCCCTTAACCTTGCAACCACTCGTGGAAAATGCTATAAAACATGGCGTATATCCCAAAAATGCAGTTGGTAAAGTCAATATTACTGCAGAGCAACAACATGGAAAAGTGGTTATTAAAATTGTTGATGATGGTGTTGGCATGACGCAGGAGCAACTTGAAATACTAAGGGGTGTTATAAATTCAACAAAAGAAATCACGGAGGGGAGATCTGGCTCCTATGGTTTCTCAAATGTAATAAATCGGTTACAGACATTCTTTGGAGAAAGAGTGACTATAGACCTAACAAGTCAGGAGAATGTTGGGACGGAACTTAAAATTGACATTGAGCTAGAGGATGGTGTGGTTAATGTATAGAGTGTTGATTGTTGATGATGAAGCGTATATTCGTGATGAGCTAAAGTTCTTTTTAGGTAATATCGATGAGGTGGAAGTTTGTGCTGAAACTGGTAATGGTGAAGAAGTAGTCGATTTAATTGAATCGACGCATCCGGATGTCGTTTTTTTAGATATTGAGTTACGTGGTATGAATGGATTGACGATTGCACGACAAATAAATGCGCTGGAAAAACCACCACACATAATCATATCTACAGCCTATGATAAATATGCAATTATGGGATTTGAATTGGAAGTCGTGGATTATTTGTTAAAACCATTCTCTGAAGAACGCATTCGAAAAGCGGTAGGACGGATTCAGCAGCTAAAAGAAAATAATCAGTCGAAATCATTAGAGCGGAGTAAAGTAAAAGAGGAAAAAGAATTACTCATAGTTAACAATGATCAAAACCAAGAAAAAATAGCGGTTTATGAGGATGAAAAGTTATTTCTTATTCACTTAAATGATATCATCTATTTTCAATCTGACGGTAATGGTATAACTTTGGTGACTGAGCATCATACTTATAAGAGCAATCTATCTCTTAAGGAATTAGAGAAAATTGTGGACAAACGCAAATTTCATCGGATCCATAAATCCTTTATGGTGAATGTTGATTGTATCAAAGAAATAGTGCCGTGGTTCAACTACACGTGTAAACTAAAACTTGTTGGAATGGATGAGGAGTTACATGTAACACGGAGTTATTATAAGGAGTTCAAAGAGCGATTTTTTATCAAATAGGCAATGCAACTTAATGGTAGACTGTGCTATATAATTTCATATAGTGCAGACTATCATTTTTTCATTTTAAGAAAGTCTCTTGTCTTATAAAATGGGATCATAGAAAATCAAGAGGATTTCAATAGAAATAAGGGGGAAACATAATGAAAAAGTATTTAAGTCTATTATTAGTGGGATTATTTGCTCTAAGTGCAGTATTGACAGGGTGTACAGGTTCTGCAGATACTGCAGCAGAAGGTAGTGGTGACGCTGCACCGGAAAAGCAATTCATTACGATTGCAACAGGTGGTAGTTCAGGTGCTTACTTTGCTTTAGGTGGGACTGTATCAAACTTACTAAATGAACAAGTACCATATGTCAACTCATCGGTTCAATCAACGGGCGCATCAGCAGTTAATTCGACTTTGCTCGGTGAGGGTAAAGCAGATATTGCATTCGCAATGAATGATGTTGTAAATTACGCTTACACGGGAACAGAAACATTTACTGAAAAAGGTGCTGTAGAAAACCTTAGAGGGATTGCATCTTTATACCCTAACTTTGTTCAAGCCATTACTTTAGAAGGAAAAGGCATTGAAACAGTTGCAGACTTAAAAGGCAAAAAAGTTGGTGTTGGCGCACCGGGTAGTGGTACAGAGGTAAACGCAAGACAGATTTTAGGTGCTTATGACATTACTTACGATGATATTGAGGAAGATTACCTTTCATATGCAGAAGCAGTTGAACAACTTAAAAATGGTGCAATTGATGCAGCGTTCTTAACATCTGGTATTCCAAATGCAGCAATCATGGATTTAGCGACAACTAAAGATGTCCAAATCATTAAAATTGAAGAAGAGGTTGTATCAGCATTAGCAGCTGATTTCCCTTTCTACAGTTCAGAAATGATTCCTGCTGACACATATGGAAATGCAGAAGCGGTAGAAACAGCAGCTGTTATGACATTGCTTGTAACTAGAGCAGAATTATCAGAAGAAACGGTTTACGACATTACAAAAACAGTATTCGAGAACTTAGATTCTTTAGGAGAAACACATTCATCAGGTAAGAAGATTTCATTGGAAAGTTCACAAGTTGGAATGCCAATTCCATTACATCCTGGTGCAGCAAAGTATTTCGAAGAGAATAAGTAAGGTGTATCATGACTGGAGAAATGAAACATCAGATAGAAACGGAAACAGTAGAAATTGATCAAGAAGAATTATTGAAGAAGTATGATGTCGAGTCCCGCTTTAGGAAACTAGCGCGGGGCACGATAGCTGGCAAAATTGTATTTGCCATGTGCATAGCATTGTCCTTGTTCCATTTATATACGGCGTGGACAGGTCCCTTAGTGACGTTGATTCACCGTGCGGTTCATACGGCATCCGTATTGGCATTGGTATTTTTACTCTATCCTGCCAATAAAAAATCGTCAAAAGACAAACCAACGGTTATTGATATAATCCTTGCACTGGCGTCTCTGAGTATTGGTCTTTATATTGCATTGAATTACCAAGGTATTGTTATGCGTGCTGGACTACCGAATACTATGGATATTGCCTTTGCGACCCTTACAGTATTTCTTGTACTTGAAGGTGGACGTCGTATTGTAGGAAACGCCATTATCATTTTAGCATTGACTTTCATGGGGTATGCAGTGGTTGGGCGTCATTTGCCGGATATAATCGCCCACAGAGGGTATGGTTTCAAAGATATTGTTGAATACATGTATCTAACGACTGAAGGAATCTTTGGTATAGCAATTGGCGTTTCGTCAACATACATCTTCCTATTTGTACTATTTGGATCATTCTTATCTAAATCGGGCATGGGTGCTTTTTTTAACGATTTAGCGATGGCTATTGCTGGACATGGTAAAGGTGGCCCGGCGAAAGTAGCGGTTGTATCAAGTGGTCTGTTAGGGTCTATCAATGGATCGGCCGTAGCAAACGTTGTGACAACAGGAGCCTTCACGATTCCGTTAATGAAAAAAATTGGTTATGAATCAGAATTTGCCGGCGCTGTAGAAGCAGCTGCTTCATGTGGGGGTCAAATATTACCGCCAGTAATGGGGGCAACAGCTTTTATTATGGCAGAATATTTAGGTCTTCCTTATATTCAGATTGCTGCAGCAGCCGTTATTCCGGCCTTGTTATATTATTTAGGTGTTATTGTCGTAATCCACTTAAGAGCGAGTCGTACAGGACTTGAAGGATTACCAAAAGATCAATTGCCTAAAGCGATGGACGTTATGAGGCAACGTGGCCATCTATTAATTCCATTAGTGGGGTTATTATACTTACTGATAAAAGGGTATACGCCAATTTATGCAGCGTTTTACTCGATTATCTTTACAATCGTTGCAAGTAGTTTAAAAAAAGAAACGCGTATGAGTTTTAAAGATATTATCGACGCCTTGGAAGAAGGGGCGAGAACAGCACTAGGTGTGGCAATGGCTTGTGCAACTGTTGGAATTATCATCGGTGTGGCAACCCTTACTGGATTTGGGTTAAAGCTTGCAGGTGCTATTTTATTCATTGGAAAAGGAAACTTAATGGCGACACTTGTATTAACAATGATTGCCTGTATTGTTTTAGGCATGGGTTTGCCATCAATCCCAGCGTATATTATTACAGCGACAATGGCAGCACCAGCTCTTGCTAAAATGGGGGTACCGCTTCTTGTTTCGCATATGTTTGTATTCTATTTTGGTATGTTGGCGAACTTGACACCACCTGTAGCTCTTGCGGCATTTGCAGGCGCAGGTATTGCTGGTGGTGACACAACGAAGACCGGGATCCAAGCGGTAAAAATTGCCCTTGCAGGATTCGTAGTCCCATATATCTTTGTGTTTGCACCATCACTCTTATTAATAGACGCAACACCAGGTCAGATTATTATATCGGCAATTACTGCGATTATAGGCGTTGTCGCTCTTGGTGTCTTTGCAGAAGGCTTTATTTATAAGGTGGCTGTTATGCCAGTAAGAATTGTGGCTTTGGTATCAGCAATATGCATGATGCTACCGAGTTTACAAACGGATGTGGTGGGATTTGTCCTACTCGCAGTCATTCTAGTGTACCAAAAAAATGGTGCGAAAAAATTGCAACACGTAACAGATAATGCATAGTCCCTCAAAAAAATAATTATAAAAAAAGACCAGCTTATGATAATACATACAGCTGGTCTTTTGCTATTTAATGTAATAAGTGTTGAAGCATTCGACTGAATAAGGAGGTCGTGTGTGCTTCGAAAGAAACAGGGGTATCTGCAGGCAGCAGTTCATATAAAACATAAGTCTTGGGCTGTGCTTTTCCAATAAGTAGCTCATGTTGCGCTATTGGAGAAACACCGTAAATCAAAGACGGCATCTCTTGATGAATCCCGGAATAAGTAACGTATCCATCTGCAGTTTCTGATTGTGTTCCTATGGCGTCTGGTACGCCAGCGCCAAATGATTGGAAACGGGTTTCTTCTAGATAGATGTGTCCATCGATTACTTGAAACAGCTCTTCCCAAGGAGTCAGTTCAACAGAATGAATCCATCGAACAGTAAAATGATTATCCTGAAGCATGCTTTTTTCTATTATGACCTCATCTGTTTTAAGATTCACGATTCGAAGAGTCGTAAAGGGCACAAAAGAGGCTACGAGGATTATTATGAAGCATACGGACAATATATGTGTTGGTTTTATACGACGTGATAATAACATTGTCCTGACTTCCTATTCTGTTGTTCCATCGTCAGACTGTGCATCTGAAGACACATCTTCTATTTGTGCTTCGTAGTCCTCGATAAAGTTCAACAACACACCGAAATCACTGATGCCTGGATTTTTTAACTGTCCTTTAGCAAAGTAGGACTTTGCTGCAGAGAGTTGTCCGCCGTTTAAGTACTCAATTCCTTTTTGTAAATCATATTTCCAACTGCTTTTATATTGTGGAACTGCTATGAGAAAGAATGCTAGAGAAGCGACCAAAATTGTCGCTTGAAATGGCAATCTTTTTTTAGCGTTCAAATGTTCAGTCGTCATACCAACTGCCCATGAGGCAAAGTATCCGCCGATAAGGCCGCACAAATGGGCGGCATTGTCTATTTGTGGTGTCATAAATCCGTAAGCAAGATTGACACCGATTAAAACAAGGATGTCACTGCCGTATATCTTTTTATAAGCCTCTGGATTAATCGTAAATAGATAAAGGTTTGCGCCCAGTAAGCCGAAGATAGCGCCCGAAGCGCCAACGGCTACATTATCATTTAAGACAAAACTACCGAAGGAACCAAAAAATCCTGCAATGAAGTAAATCGCCAAGAACTTTTTCTTGCCATAAATGATTTCCAAATCCCTACTGAAAATATTCAGTGCCATCATATTAAAGAGTAGATGAGGGATGTTGGCGTGAAGGAACATTGTTGTAAACAATCTCCAGTACTCTCCATCGACGATTTTATAATTAACTTTAGCGCCGAAACGGATGAGTGTTTCGGTCGATAATTTAGGATCCAGTATAAACAATAGTGCAAAGACACCAAGATTTAATCCTAACAATATATGGGCAACCCGAAGGGGTTTTTTGCTGTTGTCCAATTCCATAAAAAAAGTCTCCTTTCTAGCTATAGACTTAGTATAGCACAAAAGGAGACTGATTAAATAGTTTGAAATGTAACGATTTAGTGAATAATATCCAAGAAATTAACCACGAAGATCGTCAAGTAGTTCTGTCTTTTCGTCAGTTTTAGCATCACGCTGCTTAATAACTTTAGCAGGGGACCCAGCAACGACTGCGCCAGCTGGTACATCTTCTGTTACAACTGCTCCCGCAGCAACGACAGCATTTTTACCGATACGAACACCTTCTAAAACAACTGCGTTTGCACCAACTAAAACACCATCTTCAACGATTACCGGTGTTGCACTAGGTGGCTCAAGAACACCAGCGATAACAGCACCTGCACCGATGTGAGCATTCTTTCCAATAGTAGCTCTCGCACCTAAAACTGCGTTCATATCAATCATTGTGCCTTCGCCAACTTCAGAACCGATGTTGATAACAGCGCCCATCATGATAACCGCATTCTTACCAAGTGACACTCTGTCTCTGATAATAGCGCCTGGCTCGATACGACAGTCTTGGAATTTAAGGTCCAACATTGGAATCGCTGAATTTCTTCTGTCGTTTTCGATGTGATAATCCTCGATGATCATTTCATGTGTGCCGATGAATTCTGTAATTGCATCTGCTTCACCAATCAACACATAAAAATCACCTTCTCCGAAAACTTTGAAACTATCTGATTTAAAGCCTTCTAAATTGCCTCTTACATAAGCTTTAACGGGTGTGCTTTTCTTTGCATCCTTAATGAATTTTGCAATTTCATAAGGATTTGTTAAATCATAATTTGACATTTTGTCCTCCATTTATAACATATCATTCATATTGTATAAGCCACTGCTTTTATCTATGATAAACTTAGCGGCACGAATTGCGCCTTGGGCAAATACTTTCTTTGATGTCGCTCGATGTTCGATGCGTACCATTTCGTCTGTTCCTGCAAATATAACTGTATGCTCACCAACGACAGTTCCACCTCTTAAGGCATGGATGCCTATTTCAGAAGACTGTCTTTTGGTGTCGTTGCCATAACGGCCATAGTTGTATTCTTTGCTGTTATCTAGGGAATCATTGATTTCCTCAGCAATCATATAGGCTGTACCGCTTGGTGCATCAATTTTACGATTGTGATGCATTTCGACAACTTCGATATCAAAATTCTCGCCTAGAACTTCAGCGCCTTTTTTTGCAAGGGCAATCAGTAGGTTGATCCCTAATGACATGTTGCCTGACTTGAAAAGTGGTACGTTCTTCGACAGTTGTTCTATACGTTCTTCAACCTCTTTACTTAAACCCGTCGTACAAATGACAGCAGGTGTTTTCGTTCTATCAACATAATCCAGTAAGTTCGGGACCATTGAAAAGTGAGAGAAATCAATGATGATATCACCCTTCACAGCATCCGTAAATTGACTGTACTGTGGAAAATCTGAATCTTTTGGTGAATGATCGATACCTGCAGCAATTTCTAATGCAGGATCTTCATTGATCAAGTCTATCAAGTTTTTTCCCATAGCGCCATTGACGCCGCAAATAATAACTTTTGTCATGGGTACCATCCTATCCTAATAGTCCATAAGCCTTAAGCTCATTTTCTAAACGTACTTTGTTTGCATCGTCCATTCTATATAATGGCAATCTTAAATCCCCAACGTTGTAGCCCATGATGTTTAGAGCAGTTTTGACCGGTATTGGATTAACTTCGCAGAATAAAGCGTCTACCAATGCCTTCATACCGAGTTGTAAGTCTTTTGATTTGTTTACATCGCCATCAAGATAGCTCATAACCAGATCATGTGTTTCCTTAGGTGCGATGTTTGCAACAACCGAAATAACACCGTGACCCCCAACTGATAGCAGTGGTGTAATCATATCGTCATTTCCTGAGTAGATATAAAAATCTTCAGGGACAAGTCTTGCTATTTCAACACACTGAGAAATATCGCCACTGGCTTCTTTGACAGAAGTGATGTTTTTAACTTTTGCCAATTCTGCGATTGTTGCAGGCGCAATGTTTACACCTGTTCTTCCAGGAACGTTGTATAGAACACAATCAATTGAAATGCTGTTGGCAATTTTCGTGAAATGCTCAACAAGTCCGCGTTGTGTAGATTTGTTGTAGTAAGGTGATACCAATAATACACCATCTGCACCAACAGATTCGGCGTATTGACTCATCATGATTGCATGAGATGTATTGTTACTACCTGTACCAGCGATAACCGGTACACGTTTATTTACCTTTTCAACAGTAAAACGAATAGCTTCCTTATGCTCTTCATCTTCTAGAGCTGGTGCTTCGCCTGTTGTGCCACAGATAATGATGGCATCAGTACTATTTTCTAATTGAAATTCAATTAATTCACCTAATTTGTCGAAGTTAATGCTTTCATCTGCGTTCATTGGTGTGACAATTGCAACACCCGATCCTTTGAATAAACTCATTTAATCATCCCCTTAAAGATAGGCTACATTTTTTCAACGATTTTTTCAGCGATTTGAATAGCGTTTGTTGCAGCACCTTTTCTGATGTTGTCTGCAACAACCCAAATGTTCAGGCCGTTATCGATACTGAAGTCACGTCGAATTCTTCCAACAAATACTTCATCTTTTCCAGCGCAATCATCTGCTAATGGATAAAGATTGTCTTCAACCTTGTCTTGAATCACTAAACCATCAGTATCCTCAAACATAGAGATAACATCTGATAACTCGTACGGCTTTTCAAATTCAAGGTTGATTGCTTCACTATGACTACTTAAAATAGGCACACGAACACATGTTACTGTTACACGAATATCTTCGTCATGAAGAATCTTTCTTGTTTCGTAAACCATTTTCATTTCTTCTTTAGTATACCCGTTTTCAGTGAAAACATCGATATGTGGAATACAGTTCTTAGCGATTGAGTGTGGGTAGGCCAAGTGTTGCTCGTTGCCCTTTACACCCTCTTGTAAATCACTGACACCTTTAACACCTGAACCTGAAACAGACTGATATGTCGAATAAATAACACGTTTGATCTTGTAGGCTTCATGTAATGGCTTCATTGGAACCATCGCTTGAATCGTTGAGCAATTCGGATTGGCAATGATGCCTTTATGTTTGAAAATATCCTCTGGGTTAACCTCTGGAACAACTAGAGGCACTTCAGGATCCATGCGCCAAGCACTACTGTTATCGATAACAATAACGCCTTTTGAAGCAGCGATCGGTGCAAATTTCATACTGATGTCACCACCAGCAGAGAATAATGCGATATCAATATCTTTATCAAAAGAAGCTTCCGTCAACTCTTCCACTACAAACTCGCGGCCTTTGCATTTGACTTTCTCACCTGCTGACTTTTTTGATGCGAGTGGATATAAATTTTCAAACGGAAAATTACGCTCTTCTAGTACTTTTAAGAATGTTCTTCCAACCATACCAGTTGCGCCGACTACGGCGATATTAACTTTTTTCACTACTCTTTACCTCCTACTTAGAATTGTTTGTTAGAAAAATAACCAGTTTTTCTATAAAATAACTTCCCAGTAATAACCCTTTTTGGATATATTGAATACTATGTTTTGTATATCTGAAGACATTGATTTTCAATGGATATCCGCTATAAATTACACTAATGTTAACATTAAGCTATAGGGGTGTCAACATAATAAATAGCGTTTGATTGAGGGCTTTTATTTCGTTATAATGACAGTATTCGAATATAATGGATAAAAGATTTTTTCCTACATATAAACAGTAGCAAAATAATGTGTAGACGGCGTGAATTTTTATATAATTTTCATCTGAAAAAGAGAACAGGGATAAGAGGTGTGTTTAATGGAACATTGGAAGAGTATAAAAGCAATGGAAAGTGAAGTGATTCACTTAAGACAGGCGTTACATAAAATTCCTGAAGAGGGATTCAAAGAGCATAAGACATCGACATTGATTGGAGAGTATTTAAAGGAACTTGCGGTAGATGAATTAACAAAAACTGCCAGTACTGGTTGGATTGCATATTTCAAAGGCAGCAATCCTCAAAGAACAATAGGCTTCCGAACGGATATGGATGGACTTAGTGTCGAAGAGGCAACTGGTGTGTCTTTTAAATCTGAACATCCAGGCTATATGCATGCATGTGGTCATGATGGACATATGACTATTGCCCTGTCTCTTGCCAAATGGTTAAGTGACCACAAAGCGGCGTTAAAGGATAATGTGGTTGTGATATTTCAACCTGCCGAAGAAGGTCCTGGTGGTGCTGAGATTATTGTCGGAGAGAAAGTTTTAGAAAAGTACAAGTTGGATGCCATTTTTGGATTGCATCTGTTTCCTGAACTGCCTGAAGGCGTGCTTGGCTTAAAAGAAGGGCCGATTATGGCGATGCCGGGTGAATTTGATATCGATATAATTGGGAAATCTGCCCATGGTGCAAAACCGCATTTAGGGACAGATAGCATAGTTATAGCGGCCAATTTGATTCAAGGATTGCAACAAATCACCAGTCGGCGTATTGACCCAATTGAGTCGGCTGTCATTACTGTGGGACGTATTGAAGGTGGCGAACGACGAAATGTCATTGCCGGCAAGACACGACTTGAAGGCACGATTAGAGGTTTTAGCATTGATGTATTCGATGTGATAGAAGCGGAGATGAAGGCTCTATTTGCATCTTATGAAACTCTGTACGACTGTAAAATAGAGTGTGATCTACGACGTCTCTATCCACCGGTTATAAATGATGCACAGCTAACGGCGGATTTCATGAAGGCAAATGGTGACGGGTGTACCATAGTTGCACCACAAATGCTGGCGGAGGACTTTTCGTATTTTGATCGCGTTGCGCCTACATTATTTTTCTTCTTAGGGACGCGTAATGAAAAGAAGAATTTTGTTTATGGGTTACACCATCAGCAGTTTAATTTCCATGAGCCGGTATTATTGAATGCATTACAAAGTTATATGAATATCATGACGCATTACGGCAGTTTAGAGAAAGCATAGGAGGATCTGATGAAGCGAAGGAATTTTAAGGTTTTTGAAGCCAATTTGTTGTTCTTCCTGTTGGCAATTATTTTTATAACTGTCGGTGCGACAGTGCAGGAGTGGGATGTCCATAAGGGACTACTCATTACAGAATGGCTGATTATCTTCCTGCCTGTTATCATTGCCGGAAAAGTGCTAGGCGTCGATTTTAAACATGCATTACGTTTAAATCCGATTAAGGGGCGAACAGTGCTGCGAATTATGAGTATCAGTTTTTTGATTATTCCCCTTGTGGCATTGGTGAACTTGATACCGATTACCATTTTAAGCATCTTTGATAAAGTGGCGATACCAAATATCCCAACGCCGACGACACCGCTCTCTTTAGCGACATCGTTCTTTATAATTGCCATTTCTCCAGGTATCTGTGAAGAAGTGTTTTTTAGAGGACTTATATTAAATGCCTATGAGAGTACCTACAATCGCAAAGTAGGTGCTATTATGGCGGCACTTTTATTTGGCATATTCCACTTCAATATTCAAAATCTATTCGGACCAATCATCATTGGATTGACTGCGGCGTATTTGATGCAAGTGACCAACTCCTTATATAGTGCAATCATTTTGCATATGACCAATAATGGAATTGCAGTGTTAACTGATTATTTCATGCAGCTGTATTCACCTGATCTAACAGATTCAGCCAATGCTGCGGCTCAGATGAATGCATCAACCGGTGAGCTTATTACCGCGATTGGATCTCTTGCAATGGTAGGGATTATTGGATTATTTTTCACGAGACTCTTGCTAAATGGTCTAAAACGTGATACTTTTTATTTTGCACTTGGTGAACCGTTTAAAGCCGGTGGCAAGTATTATTACTTAGTAGATAAAGAACGTCAATATGGAAAGATTATTTCTAAGTTAGAGGCTTTTAGTGATGGTGAATATAATTTATCAGCCGAGAAAAGCATTTCTTGGAAGGCGTTGAATGCCATGAAACCTGAAAGGATTCATGATGTTTGGGAGGAAATCCCTTATAAGGAAGAGGTCCATAGTAAAGTTTTTGCACCGCTCGTCGGTGTGTTTGGTCTTTATGTTTATATAATGTTTTTATTTTTGACTTATTAGATGAAGGAGAATGTGTATGACTGCTTATAGCGGTTTTGCTCAAATATATGATCACTATATGCATCCGGAGGACTATTCAAGGTGGTTGGCCGGTACGCAAAAGTTGATTCAGGCGTATGGACGCCCGACAAAACAGGTCTTGGAGTTAGCTTGTGGGTCTGGAACGATATCTATTATGCTGGCGAAACAGGGGTATGATGTTATCGGATTGGACATTTCTGAAGAAATGTTGATGATCGCAAAAGACAAAGCCTTAAAAGAACGAATGAAAATTGGCTTTTTCCAACAAGATATGGTGGCCTATGAATTAAATCAGAAATTTGATACGGTTTTATGTATATGTGATGGGATGAACTATGTTTTGGAAGATGAGTATCTAGTAAGTCTTTTCAGTCGTGTTCACGAGTCGCTTAAAGAAAATGGATTATTTATTTTTGACATAAGTACCTATTATAAATTAAAATATATTCTTGGTGAATCAACAATAGCTGAGTCACAAGATGACAGTGCGTTTATTTGGGAAAATTTTTATGATGACGATAGTGATATACTGAGCTTTGAGTTGTCAGTTTTTACAGAAGAAAACGGACTGTATAGAAGGAATGATGAGGTGCATGAACAGCGCGCCCACAAAATTACTGACATGATTCGTCTATCGAAGCCCTATTTTGAAGTGCTAGAAATCGTAACGGACCAATTTGAATCGGTAACTATAGAAAATTATGATGAAGATGAGACAGAGAATGAGCGATTATTCTTTGTTTTAAGAAAGAAGTAAGTGGAGGAAACTATGGGTAGCAAAATTATTAGTGGTATTACGTCAGATAAATCTGTACGTATTTATGTAGTAGACACAACGGATATGGTAGAACAAGCAAGAATTATTCACAAGGCTACGCCTGTATCTACGGCGGCGCTTGGTCGTGTTATTTCGGCGACGTCTTTGATGGGTAGAATGTTGAAGGGTGAAAAAGAAAGTATTACTGTTCAAGTTAAAGGCAGTAATGAAATCAAGTCAATTATGGGTGTTGGTAACGCTGAAGGTAATGTTAAGGCGTATATCTCAAATCCTGATGTTGTTAGACCGGCAAACGCACAAGGTAAAATCGATGTAGGTGGCGCAGTTGGTGAAGGTCATATGATCGTTATTAGAGACATGGGTTTAAAAGAGCCATTTATCGGTCGAAGTCAGCTTGTTTCTGGTGAAATTGCAGAAGATTTGGCAGCGTATTATATGACATCTGAGCAACAACCGTCAGTAGTTTCTCTTGGTGTATTGATGGATCCTGAAGTTGGCGGCGTAGTAGCAGCCGGTGGGATTATCATTCAACCATTACCATTTGCTGAAGATGACGTTATTGATAAAATTGAAGCGTCTGTAACAGGTTTACCGGCGATTTCAACATTGATTTCTGAAGGGAATACGGTTGAAGATATTGCGAGAATTGCACTTAAAGAGTTTGATGTAGATATCATCAGTGAAAAAAATGTGGCGTTATATTGTGACTGTAGCAGAGAACGTGTTGAAAAAGCATTAGTTAGTTTAGGTAAAACGGAGCTGACTGAAATGATTGAAACTGACGGTCATGCAGAACTTTCATGCCATTTTTGCAACAAAAAATACCAATTTGACGAAGAAAATTTAAAAAATATCATTATAGGCCTTGACGCGAGCTAAAGCCTGTTGTATTATAGTATTCGGCAGGGGGAAACCTGCTGGATACTATAATCAAATTTAAGTGTGCAGAAGTGGCTCAGTGGTAGAGCATCGCCTTGCCAAGGCGAGGGTCGCGGGTTCAAATCCCGTCTTCTGCTCCATTAAAACAATATTGGGATGTAGAAAAAATAGTCTAGATTACCTAGGCTAAAAAAATGCAAAAATATAAAATTTGCGGATGTGGTTCAATGGTAGAACTTCAGCCTTCCAAGCTGAAAGCGTGGGTTCGATTCCCATCATCCGCTCCATT